>OBWV01000001.1_pt1 | contig 422065 bp, 338 predicted proteins | sample 1495351 | NCBI WGS metagenome assembly OBWV01 (sample SAMEA2580122, study PRJEB22360) | human gut metagenome | biome: human gut; feature: human-associated habitat; material: faeces | place: Denmark | collected 2008/2010 | reverse complement strand
TATAGAGGAGGTGGCACGAAGTGACGGAGGAGTTTTTTGAAATAAAATGACTTTTTGGACAGCCTCGTTAATGTTATTTGTAGTACCTTATTTCTTTTTCGGCATTTGTTTCATCCGTTGTTCCTGCATCCGTTGCATTTCTTCCAATTTCTGTTGGAATTTGGATTTCTTCACGGGTTTTGTTTTGGCGAGTTCTATTTGTTTCAATAATTTCTCGTCGTTTACGAATTTCCGGATAGCCCAAGTCTGAACAATCGTGATCAACGTGGCGATGAAGTAGTAGTAACTCAAACCGGATGAATAGCTGTTGAAGATGAACAGGAACATGATCGGCATGATATACATCATCGTCTGCATTCCTTTCATCTGGTCATTCTGCGGTTGGTTCTTACTGTTGTACCACATGTACAAGATGTTCGTGATCGTCATTAACAAACAGAACAGGCTGACATGGTTCCCGTAGAACGGAATGGTGAAGGGCAGCGTGGCGATGGAATCGTATGATGCCAAGTCGGTGGCCCACAGGAAACTCTTCTGGCGCAGTTCGATGGCTCCGGGGAAGAAGTAGAAGAGGGCAATCAAGATCGGCATCTGCAAAAGCATCGGTAAACATCCTCCCATGGGGTTCACTCCTGCCTTTTTGTACAATTTCATGACAGCTTGCTGGCGTTCCATGGCCTTATCGGCAGGGATTTTCTTGTTGATCTCGTCAATTTGCGGTTTCAAAACTCGCATCTTGGCCTGTGACATATACGATTTGTAAGTCAGCGGGAAAAGAACAAGTTTAATGATCAGGGTCAACAGTAAAATGATAAGACCGTAGTTCAAGGTCACGTGCGATTCCAAGAAGTTGAAGATTGGAATTACGACGTAACGGTTAAACCAAGCGATCCATTTCCAACCCAAGTTAATCAACTGGGGAAGTTCAATATCTTTGCCGTATTCTCTTAGGACCGGATAGGAGTTCGGACCGAAAAAGAAACGCATATCGTATTTTTCAATGGCTTTCCCGGAGTAAGGTAATGAAATTTCAGCATCTGCCGTTTTCAAAAAGCCCGGGTTCGTGTTGTTGGCCGTGGAGACCAACACGTTCGGGAATGACTCTTTTGCGATAAGTACGGAGGAAAAGAATTGTTGTTTGTAAGCCACCCATTTCACGCTCGTAGGCAGGTCTACTTTCTCGTCTCCAGTCAGGGAAAGATGTTCTACATCATTGTTTGAGAAGTTATAGTATACCCCGGTATAACGGCTTTCAAAGTCTCTACTTTTTTCAAGTTGAGGCATATCCACTCCCCAGTATAGCGTGAGGAAGTTCGTGTTCGAGGCAATAACGTCATTCAGATTGTACGTGTTGATGTTGAAATCAACCATGTAAGAATCCGGGGCTAATTTGTACTCGAATTCGAGGTATTTATTTTCATCCACGTAAGCACGCATCGTGAGTACTTGTTCGGCCGCCTCGGCATTCAGTTCTTTTTGACTCGTGTTGGGAACGAAAATCAGATCTGCCGTGTTGATTTGCTTGTTCCGGGCGTAGAAATTCAGGCCCATGGAACTCTTGTGGTCTTTCCACAGAATCAACGGGAGAGAGTCGTGTGTGCGATATCCTTTCAAGTCCACGTAGTCAATGCATCCCCCTTTGGTGTTGATGTGTAATTTGATTTTGTTGTTTTCTAGAGTGTATTGTTCTACCGGCAGTGAATCTTGTTTGAATATGGCCTCTGTTCCGGCTTGCTGTGCTTCTGTATTTTGTTGTTGTGCTGCAAAATCTGCCTGACGTTCTTTCTCCAATGCAGCGGCCCGTTGGGCTTCAACCCGTGCAATGGAGTCCCGGACATGCATGGCTTTCAGTTCCTCTTTGGAAGGACTCATGAAATAAGAGTAGCCGATTAGTATGAGCGCGATGACTACTAAACCGGTTATTGTATTTCTATCCATATTTTAATTTTAGGTTTTTAATTTTTAACTGTTATCTTTTAGTTTTTATCTTTTAACTTTTATGATAGACAGGCTTTCACAAACGCCACGAATAGAGGATGCGGGTTGGTTACCGTACTCTTGTATTCGGGGTGGAACTGTGTACCCACGAACCATTTATGGGTCGGGATTTCCACGATCTCAGTTAATCCCGTGTCCGGATTAACTCCTGTCGTGATCATTCCGGCCTGTTCGAATTGTTCGGTGTATTTGCCGTTGAATTCGTAACGATGGCGGTGTCTTTCCTCAATATCTTTTGTCCCGTAGGCCTCGATAGCTTTAGATCCTTCTTTCAGCACGCATTTGTATGCTCCCAGACGCATGGTTCCCCCTTTGTCTGTAACTTCTTTCTGAGACTCCATCAAGTCGATAACCGGGTATTTGGTTTTCGGGGCCATTTCCGTGGAATCGGCTCCCTCCAAGTGAAGCACGTTACGAGCGTATTCGATAACGGCCATTTGCATACCCAAGCATATTCCTAGGAAAGGGATATTGTTGGTACGGGCGTATTCGATAGCAAGAAGTTTTCCTTCAATTCCTCGTTGTCCGAATCCGGGAGCCACGAGAATACCGTCAACATCTTTGAATATGTCACACACGTTTTCCACGTTGATGTCGTGAGCGCTGTGTACCCATTTAATATTTACCTTACAATCGTTAGCCGCCCCGGCGTGGATGAATGATTCCACGATAGATTTATAGGCATCGTGTAACTCCACGTATTTTCCGACGAGAGCGATGGTGACTTTGCGATTATAGTTTTTGAATTTGTACAGGAAACGTTCCCATGATTCCAAATCCGGCTCGTGTTTTAAAGGTAATCCAAGCTGGGAAAGAACGATTTCATCCAGTTTTTCTTCCCGCATTTTGATCGGTACCTTGTAAATAGTGTCAACGTCTATGGATTGGATAACGGCTTTCGGGTCAACATTACAGAAAAGAGCAACTTTTCTTCTCAGATCAGAGCCCAGTTCATGTTCGGTGCGCAACACGATGATGTCCGGCTGTACCCCGTTTTCGAGAAGGGCTTTAACCGAGTGCTGCGTGGGTTTGGTTTTCAACTCGCCTGAGGCACTCAAGTAGGGAACCAAAGTCAAATGGATGAACACGGATTTTTCGCCCAGCTCCCAGCGTAACTGGCGAACGGCCTCGATGAACGGTAAGGATTCGATGTCTCCTACCGTACCCCCGATTTCCGTGATTACCACGTCGTAATCCCCTTTTGCCCCGAGGAGTTTTATATTTCGTTTGATTTCATCCGTGATGTGCGGGATGATTTGTACCGTTTTCCCGAGATAATCACCGCGACGTTCTTTCGTGATCACGTTTTGGTAGATACGTCCAGTCGTGATGTTGTTCGCTTGGGACGTCGGGATATTCGTGAACCTTTCGTAGTGTCCCAAGTCCAGATCGGTTTCTGCCCCGTCATTGGTCACGTAACATTCGCCGTGTTCATAAGGATTCAAGGTTCCGGGATCGACATTGATATACGGGTCCAATTTCTGGTTTGCAACTTTATAACCTCTTGATTGAAGCAGTTTTGCTAATGAGGAAGCAATAATTCCTTTTCCTAAAGAAGAAGCAACTCCACCCGTAACGAAAACATATTTTGTTGACACGATATAAATATTTTATAGTTATTTCTATATTATACATCCAACGGTTTGAAAATACTTGAACTTTTTGTTATTCAATGAATAACAATCAAATGGAACAAGTATGTTGAAACTTAACGACAAAAGTAAGAAAAAATATCATACAAACATAAAAAGAGGCACTTTTGAAATGCCTCTTTTTATGTTTGATGGTCTCAACTTAAATCATGCCATCGATGAGTCTCAGCTTTTCTTGCATTAATGCCAGTTTGTGGCGAGCGCTCTCGATCTTGTTGGAGAATTCTTTGACCAGACTCTCGGAATTGCTTGATTTGGAGAAGAATCCAATATTGTTTTCCCAAGCGTGAAGGTCTGTTTCCAGTTGCTTGATCTTGTTGACTAATTTTTCTCTTTCTTGAATGATCTTGCTGTCCTTGTCATCACTGTTGTCGAACGTGTTGATTTTGGACTTGAATCGTTCGATGTTTTTCTCGAATTCGTCGATGTCAAGCTGATCAAAATGATCGTTGATTAGTTTACGGAATTCGTTTTGAACGGTTTCTTTTTCTTTGATCGGAACAAATCCGATTTCTGCCCAGCGGGTTTGAAAGGCTTTCAATGCCTCGATGTCATCATCGTTATTACCGGTTAATTTGAAATTGCGTACTTCTTCGATCAGTTCTCGTTTCAGTTCAAGATTCTTTTCTTGATCGGAAGAGACATGTTTGAATTGAGCTGATTTTCGATCGAAGAAATGATCACAGGCAGACCGGAAACGGTTCCATATCTTGTTGGATACTTTTTTGGATACGGGGCCGATTGTTTTCCATTCTTTTTGGTACTCGATGATTTTCTTCGTGGTCGTACCCCAATCCGTGCTATCCTTTAACGCCTCGACTTTCTCGCAAAGTTCTATTTTCTTGGCTAGGTTTTTATTCTGCAAGGTTTGTATTTCTTGGAAGTATTGACGTTTCCTCTCGAAGAAAGCATCGCAAGCAGCCCGGTAACGTTTATACAGGCGATTGCGCTCCTTGATCGGAATTGTCCCGGCATGTTTCCATTCGGTTTGCAGGGCAAGAACGGTATCCGTGGCCACGTTCCATTCGGAGAGTTTTTCGAAGGAAACAGATGCGTAATTTTCCAGTTTCACGCAAATCTCTTCTTTGATTTTCAAGTTGTTGTCCTGTTCTTCCCGGAGGTTGTCAAAGAAACGGTGGTAAGCGCTGTTGATCTTGTCCGTCACTTCTTTGAATCGGTTCCAAGTTTCTTCTTGAACTTCTTTGGCAACTGGTCCGATCTCTTTCCATTGCGAATGGAGAGATTGCAGTTGTCGAAAGGCATTCCCGATGTTATTGTCTTCGAGTAAAGCGTTGGCTTGTTCAATCAAGGCATTCTTGGCATCTAGATTTTTTTTCAGATCAAGATCCCGCAACTCTTTGTTAATTTTAATATAATTGAAGAAGTTCTCCACGTGATGGTGATACGTTTCCAGCAAATCACTTGCTTGAGCTTGCGGAACCATACCCGTGTTTCTCCATCTGTCTTGCAAATTCCTGAAATCTTGGTATGTTTTGTTCAGTGATTCCTCGTGTTGAATCAGATCCTTTAATTCCTCGATAATCTGGAGCTTTTCCTTCAAGTTCTGTTCTTTCTCGCCTTCCAGCTTTTTGTAATATTCCGATTTTTTCTCCCGGTAGGTTCTGTACACGCTATAAAAGCGTTCTTTGGAATTGTCCTGATAGTCGAATGCCTCAGCCGGACTCCCGTCTTTGGTAAAATCGGCTAATGCTTTATCGTATTCTTTTTGATACTGGGCCTCGAAAACTTGGGGTAGGGAATCCAGCACCTTCAGGCGTTGCACGGGGAAATCGTCGATTAAAGACTTCATGTGAGAAATAATCTCGTCCGTGTTAAAACTGGAGAAATCCCATACCGGAACTTCCTTTTCGGGGGCTTTCTCTATCGGTGTAGGTTGACCCTGAACTGAAACCTCTTCTTGTGTTTCATCATTTAAAGTATCCGGAGAAATTGGCTCGTTGTTATTCAACTCTTCGGCTTGTTGTAAGTTTTCTTGCTCCATAACTGTTCGTATTTTTACGCATTCAACTCACGAAATTAATGATTAATTCTGATAATGCCAATTTATAATGAGTAAAAAAAGCGAGAGAAAGTTCTTTTTGGATTTCAATTGCAAAGCACGTATCTTTGACATTTATAATTGATGCTTATGTTTTCGTATATTCTGTATGGTTTTGTATGGTTGATTAGTTTCCTTCCGTTCCGAGTCCTTTATCTGGTGGCGGATTTGAACTATTTGTTGCTTTACTACGTGATTCATTATCGGCGTAAGGTTGTGAGGACGAATTTATGTAATTCTTTCCCGGAGAAAAGCTTGCGGGAGATCAAGGCGATTGAACGGAAATATTACAAGCATTTGGCTGATTTGTCTATCGAATTATATAAACTGTGGCATATGTCCGAGGGTTCGATCCGGAAACGTTGCGTGTTTAAAAACACGGAGTTACCGCAGTCGTATTTTGACGAGGGAAAGAGCGTGATCGGGGTGTTAGGGCATTATGGTAACTGGGAGTGGATGTCTTCATACAGTTTGTGGGAAACGGGGGCGGATTTTTTGGCCTTGTATAAACCGATTCGTGATAAAGTGACGGATCGCATGATGAAACAAATCCGTTCAAGGTTCGGGGCGGTACTCGTGGCAAAGGATGACACGTTAAGGGTTATCGCTCGTTATCGTTCGGAAAATCGTTTGTTTTTGGCTGGTTTTATCGGTGACCAGACTCCTAACGGGCGTAATTTGAATTTCTGGACGCGCTTTTTAAATCAAGATACCCCGGTTTTACTCGGCACGGAGCGGATTGCCCGGAAGTATAATATTCCGGTGGTTTCGGTGCATATGCGTAAGGTGAAACGTGGGTATTACGAGGTCGAGTTCGTGGATGTGTGTGCCAACCCGTCCGAGTTACCCCAAGGGAAATTGACGGAAATGCATACTCGATTGTTGGAATCTTTTATACAAGAAGAGCCGGAGTTTTGGTTGTGGTCGCATAAAAGATGGAAACATAAGAAGAAGTTTTGAATTTAAAATTTAGAATGAAATCAAAAAGCGTTGGGCTTGTGTGGCTGGTATCTAAAATCATAAATCTAAAATTAGAATGGCGAAACGGGTAGCTGTTATTATATTGAATTGGAACGGGGAGAAGTTGTTACGGGAGTTTTTACCTTCGGTCGTGAAGAACACGAATACTGATTTGGGGCGTGTTGTCGTGGTGGATAACCATTCGACGGATGGTTCTTGGATATGTCTGGAACAAGAGTTTCCGGACGTGGAACGGGTGTTGTTCGAGGATAATTTCGGGTTCGCCGGGGGATATAATCGGGCAATCGAGATGATCAAGGCGGAATACGTGGTTCTTTTAAATAGTGACGTGGAGGTCGCCCCCGGTTGGTTGGAACCGTTGGTCGCCGTGTTGGACCGGGACGAGAGGGTGGCAGCCGTGCAACCGAAGATATTAGCATACCGGGATAAAAAGATGTTCGAGTACGCCGGAGCAGCTGGGGGATACATTGATTATTTAGGATTCCCGTTTTGCCGCGGGCGTGTGATGGATACCACGGAACAGGATGATGGGCAGTATGATGATGAGGTCGATGTTTTTTGGGCAACGGGGGCCTCTCTATGTATTCGGCGGGACGTGTACCGTGCGGCAGGAGGGTTGGACGAGGCTTTTTTCGCGCACATGGAAGAGATTGATCTTTGCTGGCGATTGAAAAATGGAGGGTATACTTTAAAGGTGGTTCCTTCTTCTGTCGTCTACCATTTGGGGGGAGGCTCGTTGCCGATGAATCATCCGAGAAAGTTGTTTTTGAATTACCGGAATAATTTATTGATGTTGCATAAGAATCTGTGTGCTAAACAGCGTAAGAAAATCTTTTTTGCACGAGTTTTGCTGGACACGATGGCGGGAGGGCTTTTTCTGTTGAAAGGTCAATGGTCCAACACCCGTTCGGTAATCCGGGCATACAAGGCTTTCCGGGAGATGAGGAAAGCCTATCCGGTTCCTGAAAGTTCTATAAGTCTTTCGGGAATATATCCCCGGAGTATCGTGTTGGAATATTTCTTGCGGGGTAAAAAGAAGTTCTCGGATTTAAATTTTAAATGATGGTAAATAAACCTTTGACATAAAATGTTGTCATAGGGGTGTAGGCTTTAATGATATGATTAGAAAGCATGAACGAGATAAGTGATGAAGATATTGTAAGAATGTTTCATTCCGGAAATGGAGAGGAAAAAGCTTTTCGGTTACTTGTAGGAAAGTATAGCGAGAGGCTTTACTGGCATATCCGTAAAATCGTGATAGGGCATGAAGATAGCGATGATGTGTTGCAGAATACCTTTATCAAGATTTGGAAGGGGCTGAGGGAGTTTCGTTACGAGGCGAAATTGTTTACATGGATGTACCGGGTGGCGACGAATGAGGCGATTAATTTTTTGAGTGAAAAGCGTCGGAAGACTTATGGGAACTCGCAGGAGATTACTCCCATGCTGGAAAATCAGCTGGAAAGTGATAGTTTTTTTTGTGGGGATTCGATCCAGCGGGAATTGCAGAAAGCCGTGTTGAAATTGCCGGAGCGTCAACGTCTGGTATTTAATATGAAGTATTTTGATGACATGAAATATGAGGATATTGCCGAGGTACTGGATGTCGCCGTGGGAACGCTGAAGGCAACTTATCACAATGCGGTAAAGAAAATAGAGGAAAGTTTGAAGATTTCGGATACTTTACCCTCGTTCGAATAGTTATTGGATAATAGAAAATGGAAGGTTATGGATAATTTGGATGAGAAATATAAATCAAAGAACCCGTTCACGGTGCCTGACCGTTATTTTGACACGTTGGGCGACCGGGTGATGGACCGGATAAAGGATGAGGAAGGGAAGACACGGAAAACGAGTTTGTTTCAGACGTTAAAACCTTATCTCGGTTTAGCGGGATTATTCGCTTTCGCGATGATCGTCATACAGTTGCTGGTTCCTAATCTGGTGGATGAAAATCGGATGCTGTTAAAGAATGGAGAGCAGGCGAACGTGACGGCACAAGCAGAAGATGAGAATATTTTCGATGCGGATTTTAACCCTTCTCGTGAAGAGATCATCGAGTATCTGTCACAAGAGACTGATCCGATTGAGTTTTTATACGCGGAGCGTAGGTAGAATTGAATGTACAAGCAAGATATATGAAAAAGATAAGTTTGATTATATTGATGGTGGGGTTTGGTTTTTCTTTATTTGCCCAAAGCGGGAAATTGAGTGAAGACAAACGGAAAGAGTTCGAGGCTCAAAAAGTAGCCTTTTTTACTCAAGAGATGGATTTGACCCCGGAAGAGGCCACTAAGTTCTGGCCTTTATATAACGAGATGCAGCAGAAAATTCGTGTCGAGAATGATAAAATACGAGATTTAACCTGCCGGAAAGATAAAAAAGAGGTTCCGGAAGTGACGGAACAACAAGCATTGAAGAATTTGGAGATCATGTTATCTGCCGAACAGGCTGTACGAGATATTAAGAAAGAATATATCGAGAAGTTGACCAAGGCTCTGTCCGCCAAGAAAGTGTGGATGATGATTCAGGCCGAGCAGAAATTCCATCATCAATTGTGGAAGAAGATGGGGAAATATCCTGCACCCGCGCAGAAATAGTTGATCGCATGGGGAAATTCGTGGCTGGACGTGAAAAAAAAGAAAAAAATCACGTCAAAAGCTTGCAAGAACAATAAAAAGCACTACTTTTGTCAGCGCAATTGGAGAGATGGGTGAGTGGCTGAAACCAACAGTTTGCTAAACTGTCGTACGGGATACTGTACCGGGGGTTCGAATCCCCCTCTCTCCGCCACCAATTTTGAAGCTCATTTTCGGGGCGTAGCGCAGTCCGGTAGCGCATCTGCTTTGGGAGCAGAGGGTCGCAGGTTCGAATCCTGTCACCCCGACAGATAGACAGCCACGAGAGTGACTGTTTTTTTATTTAAATAAAATACCTATCTTTGTCCTTATAAATTTAATACTTACACGAATGAAGATGTCTAAATAAACAAGTCGGTTGTAAAACCGGTAAAGTCTCCAAAGTCTACGTGATAGGAGCATCGGGTTTTATTAATTGTTTTATGTGCAGCATACAATTGTCTTGAAGTTGTAGTGAGCCGACTTTTAATTTAGGAATCATGTGTACCATCCAAGGTATTCATTTGTTATTCCGAACAGGTTACGTGAAAACAAGTTTTTAAAAGAATTTGTGAGAGATTCATGTACATGTTTCCGCCCGAAATAAGTCAATCCGGTATTCATTTTTTTTATTTGAAGTTTTATGAGTGAGATTATAGTGAAACAGGTTATGTATAGCCATGCAGATAAGGAACTTTTGTTTCAGAATATCAGTTTTCGGGTTCCGGACGGGAGTAAGGTTGCGTTGATTGGGAATAATGGTTCGGGGAAGTCAACGCTGTTGCGGATGATTGCGGGTGATTTGCAACCCGTCTCGGGAGAGATCATTGTCTCGGAGAAGCCTTATTATATCCCGCAGCACATGGGACAATTCGATTCGTGGACCGTGGCTGAGGCATTGCGGGTGGAGCGGAAAATAGAAGCATTGCACGCAATACTTGGCGGGAGTGTTGATGTAGAGTCTTTCACGATTCTAGGAGATGACTGGGATATAGAGGAGCGGAGTCGTTCGGCGTTGGAGTATTGGGGATTACTGAACGTGAAACTTGATCAAAAGATGTCTTCACTAAGTGGGGGAGAGAAAACGAAGGTTTTTCTGGCAGGGATTCAAGTACATTCACCGGGGGTAATTTTGTTGGACGAACCGACGAATCATTTGGATAGAGGGAGTCGAGAGAAATTGTATGATTTGATTTGTCGGGGAAGTGCAACCGTACTCGTGGTGAGTCATGACCGGGTTTTATTGAATTTACTGTCGACGATGTTGGAGTTGGAACGTAAAGGGATAATGCTTTATGGTGGAAATTATGATTTTTATAAAGAGCAGAAAGAGATACATTTGAATGCACTGCGTGAGCAGGTCGAGGAGAAACAGAAAGAGCTACGTCTGGCTAAAAAGATTGCCAAGGATGCGGCAGAACGACAGCAGAAACGGGAAGTTCGGGGAGAAAAGCAAAGTTTGAAGAAAGGAATTCCCCGGATTATGATGAATACGTTGAAGAATAAGGCGGAAAAGTGTACTTCCCATTTGAGAGATGTGCATGAGGGAAAAATAGATGCGATTTCCATGACTCTTTCGGAAAGCCGGGCGGCCTTGCCGGGTGTGGAACAGATGAAAGTAGATTTCAACCCGTCGCGATTACACGAGGGAAAAACCTTGGTCACGGCTCGTGGCGTTAATTTCAGCTATGGCATGGAATTATTGTGGGCACAGGCGCTTTGTTTCGAGATCAAGAGCGGAGAACGTGTCGGTCTGGATGGAAAAAACGGTTCGGGAAAGACGACGTTATTAAAATTACTACTCGGACAATTGGAACCGACGGAAGGCGTGTTGAGCCGGGGGGATTTTAAATATGTATATGTGGACCAAGAGTGTTCTTTGTTGCGGGACAATTTGACGGTCTATGAGCAGGCAGAATGTTTTAACGAGCAGAATATCCCGGAGCATGAGTTGAAGATACGATTGAATCGTTTCTTGTTTCCCCGGGAGGTCTGGGATAAACCTTGTTGTAAATTGAGTGGAGGAGAGCGGATGCGTCTCGTGTTGTGTTGTCTGATGATCGGTAATAACACGCCTGACGTATTTGTGTTGGATGAACCTACGAATAATCTGGATATATTGAATATTGAAATTATAACTTCGACTATTAAGGATTACCGGGGAACAGTGATTGCCGTCTCGCATGATCGGAGTTTTATGGATGAAATTGGGGTGAGCAGGTATATAGAAGTATAAATGTTTTTTATCATCTTATAAAAAATGATCTGTTGAAAATCCATCAAAGGCACTTTTGAACAAATTCATTTTGTTTAGCCTTCCAGTTTATGTAGAGAACCAAGTGTAATCTAACCGTGAAGTAATGGAGAAACTACCTCTCGTTCGTTGTTTATTCTGAGCTTAAGCGGAGCTTATTCTATCCGGGCTACATGAGCCACGAGTAAGCTCTGAATCAGTTTCGAAAAAGAGGTACCTTCTCTCTTAATTCTCGGTAGGATTACTATTACTTCTTTTATTTTAACGCACACACGAGGAGCCGGATAATGATTGGGTTTACATCTTGGTTTACACGGGGGGGTATTTTGCTTACATCATTGCTTACATGAGGGGGTAAAAACCATGAAAATGGCCTGAAATGAAAAAAGCACCTACAATCGTAAGTGCTTTAAAATGAGAGCGGAAAACGGGACTCAAACCCGCGACCCCCAGCTTGGAAGGCTAGTGCTCTATCGACTGAGCTATTTCCGCGAATAAGTGGGGAGAGCAGGATTCGAACCTACGAAGACGATGTCAGCTGAGTTACAGTCAGCCCCAGTTGGCCACTTTGGTATCTCCCCTTTGTTCAAAGAACAGTTGCTTGTTTTAAGCGGGTACAAAGATAGGTAGTTTTGCGGAATTACCAAATATTACGTGGAAAAATCTTGAAAAAAATGTATTTCGTGGATAAAAGAATACGAGGAGCTTTCGGTACCGAAAACTCCTCGTTACATCTTATCGTCACTATGAGACCTATTTACGAGGACGATAAGTAATGTCAATGGTTCTTTCTTCCTCGAAACCTTTGTACTTGATGTGTAACTGTACGGAATCTGTTACCTCGTTAAATAATTCTTTTAGCGGGAAACTGACATAACCGTAAAGACTTTTGTTTTCCGGATCTCCGTATGCATTATGTCTGAATTCTAACAGGGTTTTCCCGTCCGCTGTTAATTCTTCATGCTTTGTCAGGTTGACCATGTGTTCTTTAGCGCCTCCGGCATAAAAGAATCGGAAGGTGATAAAGTCGTTGGCAATCCAGTATTCCGGTAATTCAATCGGATCCATACCCAAGCTGTCACTAATGGCTTCGGTATAGGGTACAATAGGTTTGGTAAGAAGCTTTTGCAGGTCGTTTACTCGCACGTAATGATCTACACTACTTCCCGGATTTGCATCTTGCAAGATGGTAAAATCCGCGTACACACGCATATTATTTTCTAAGTAACGTACCGGTACATTTGAAACGGATGGATACAATACAGGACCTTTGTCCAGTATAATTCTGTAATCCTGATCACTTGTTTTTTCAATCGTACCGACTTCTAACCAGAATTTGTCCAAGCTATACCCGTCGTCATTACAAGATGTGAAGGCGAATGTTGCCGAGAGCAAAAGAATAATTAGTGTCACTACTTTTTGATACTTCATTTTAAACCCCTTTTTATTACTCGTTGTTTTTTAGTTTTCATTACTTAGATGGATAATTGCGTGAATGGTTGCGTCTAATAATGTTAAAATCAATGGAAAAAGGCTATCATACATCGTATGATAGCCTTGATCCCTTGTTTTTGCCGGGATTTATGAATTTAGAAAAGAGTTTTTTTCAGGGAGAACAGGAATTCCAATCCCCCGTCTTTTCTATTTTTTGCCGAAATGTCTCCTTTATGGAAAAGAACGGCGTTCTTCACGATGGAGAGTCCTAGGCCGGAACCACCGTTTTGCCTGCTGCGTCCTTCGCATACACGATAGAAACGTTCGAAAATCCGGTTCAAGTGATTTTCTTCTATTCCTTGCCCCGTGTCATAGTAGGAGAAATAATAAAATTCCTTGTCTTCCATGTAGTTGTTTACCCCGATCGAAATATGATCTCCGGCATAATTGATGGAATTTTCAATGAGATTCCGGAATATAGCATAAACCAGCGTTTTATTTCCCTCGATAACCGTCTGGGGATTTATCTCGTTCTTCACGTTGATCCCGTGTGCTACGATCGGGGAATGCAGGTCATTAATGACCTCCTGCAAGGTGTTGTGAACATTCACTTGTTCCTTGTCAAAAAGTTCGGATGCCTCTTCCGTCTTGGTGATCAAGGCAATATCCCGGATTAAGTCGGATAGGCGAACGATTTGTGAATGCGTACGTTCCAAAAAGAAATGTTGCTTGTCCGGGGTAATATGGGGTTGTTCCAAAAGGGTCTCGATATAACCGCGAATACTGCTTACCGGAGTTTTTAGCTCGTGGGCGATATTATTCGTCATCTCCTGTTTTAGGAGCCTGTTTTTCTCGTTATCAGAGATGTTGTTTAGGGTGATTTCGAAACTGTTATCCGTGAAAATCAATAGTTTTACGGCAAAATGCTTGCCAGCCTTGCTGATCTTGTTCTGGTACACGGGGATGTTGGTGGTATTTGGGTTTACCGGGGTGTTCTTTTGCAAGAATTCGTTTAGTTCTTTGAAATCCGGTTGTTCCAGAAGTTTTTCGACTTTGAATGTCGGTTCGTCTAGGATAATGTTCAAGTACTGGATAAAATGCGTGTTGGCATATATCTTTTCCCGGTTAGCGGAGAAGATGGCAATTCCCTCGTCGGAGTAGTGGAAGTGACGGAGAAGTTTCTCCTGTTCCACGTTGATCTGCTTGTTGCTCTCTTCTAAAAGTTGATAGTTATGAATGATCTTTTCACCGATCTCTCCCAGTTCCGTATTCGGGAAATGAATATTGTTGTAATTAATGTTGTGATTGTCGGCCGAAACGATAAAATCTTTCAGTCCGGAAATTGCTTTCCCGAAACGATCGGAGATATAAATCAGCGAGATCAGCGTGATAAAGAATAGTAGCGTGATAAAATACAGGAATATGTTGTCCGTCTTTAAAAAGTTCTGGATCTCGATGTCGTAAGGGAGAGCCACCCGGATAAAATAATTCATGTAGTCTTTGGCAAAATAATAGTACTCGACCCCGGTACTTTTAGAAAGCCGGATGGCGGTTCCTGTTTTTTGGATTAATGCCGTTTGGATTTCCGGACGCTGCAAGTGGTTTTCGATCTCTTGTTCCTTGTCGAGACTATTGTCATAAAGAACTTTACCATCATGATCCACTATTGTTAATCGTAAGTTGGAGGGCATAAGTACGAGTACATTCTTTAAAGAATCCATTTGCCCGTTGTTTATCAGATGATGTTGTTGAACGTAACGGGCGATGATGTCGGAATAATCGTCCAGCGTGGTACGCAAGGTCTCCGTTTTATAGGCTTTTTCCCGGTTCTGTTGGAAAAAGGTAATGACAACCGTGAAGACGGCGAATACAATGAAGAAGTAAATGAACAACTTCTGTTTATAGGATAATTTCATTGGAAATAGTTTTTGTATTAACGTTTAAAGTTCCACGCAATAGCCGTACCCGGAACGATTTGCGATATGTTTTCCCTGTTCGCCCAGTTTTTTTCTCAGTCGGGTGATGTGTACGTCGACGGTGCGTTCAAGCACGTAGCTGTCGTCACTCCATACCTTATTGAGAATGTCTTCGCGGGAGAATATTTTTCCGGGAGATTGTGCCAGCATGTTTAATATTTCAAATTCCTTTTTGGTAATCGGGATGAGCCGATCGTGGATGGAGACACATTTTGTACTTAAATCGATGTGCATCTCACCTATATCGATCACCTGTTTTTTATTGGCAGCATTCAACGAACCTGCTCTTTTCAAGACGGCTTTCACTCTTGCCGAAACTTCCTTGATCGAGAAAGGTTTGGATATATAGTCGTCGCCCCCGATATTGAAACCGGTGAGCATGTCATTTTCCGTGTCTTTGGCCGTCAGAAAGATGATCGGGGTTGAGTTGTGAAGATCTTTCCGAAGTTTCTCCGCCATCTTGAACCCTGACATTCCTCCCATCATCACGTCCAGCAGGATTAGATCATATTCCTCGGTCAGCATCTTTAGAGCCTCTTCCGCGGAGGGTGCGGTGTCAACTAGGTAACCTTCGCTCTCCAAGTTGAATTTTAAAATTTCTCTCAGGTCCTCTTCATCGTCAACCACTAATATCCGTTGTTTATCCATTGCTCTAAAATTTAGTTGTTATGAATATGTTTCGCGTTCTTCCCTTCCATCAGATAAATGGCCGCTTCAGCAATGTTTGTGGCGTTGTCCCCGATTCGTTCAATGTTGTATGACATTCCACTAAGGGAAAGGGCATCCAGCATATCTTGATCTTTGATCGTTTTGCCGACAAAGTGAAGAGGTATCCCGTGAATGATTTCTTTGTGGTTGTTGTCCACGAGGTCATCCGTCCGGATAATCTCTTTTGCCAAATTCTCGTCTTCACACGTAAAGGCAAAGATAGCATTTTGTGTCATTTTTTTTACCGTTTCCAATTGTAATAAAATGGTCGGGTGGAAAGATGCGTAAAGAGAACCCTGTAATTCAACTTCCCGGAGGAAGTCGGCAATATTGAGCAACAGGTCACCGATACGTTCCAAGTAGGCCGTCATATCATGATAGGACATGATCTTTCGGCAATCACTGGCTCTGGGGCAGTAAAGTACGATGGAGTTGATGACTTCATCCCTGATTTTTACTTCCAGACCGTCAATGATAACTTCATTATGTTCGATCTTCGTGTATAATTCACCGTCTTTGTTGTTGTGGGTTGCGGTGATAACGAGTTCCATCTGTTGTAGTACGATGGTGGATAAGACTTCAAAGTCTTCTTTAATCTTTTCTAGGTATTTTTCTCTTATGGTAGTCATGTGGTGTAAGCTAAAAGTTATAAGCTAAAAGTTAATAAGGAATGTGTTTATAGAGGGAGTTCGATCTAAACTCATAAATCAAAAATTGTTTTATCCGAATTGTCCCGTCAAGTACTCTTCCGTGCGTTTGTCACTTGGGTTTGTGAACATTTTCTGGGTTTCGTCATATTCGATTAAATGACCGAGGTACATGAACATCGAGTAATCCGATATACGAGCTGCCTGTGACATATTATGTGTGACAATCAAGATTGTGAATTCGTTTTTCAGATCCAGCAACAACTCTTCGATTCGATTGGTGGCAATCGGGTCCAAGGCTGAGGTCGGCTCATCCATTAGCAAAACTTTCGGTTTTAGTGAAAGAGCCCGGGCAATGCATAACCGTTGCTGCTGACCACCGGAAAGGAAGGTCCCTTTCTTGAATAGGGAGTCTTTCACTTCGTCCCATAATCCCACGTTTTTAAGGCTTTCCTCTACTAACTGGTCTTTTTCCTGCTTGGGAAGAGAAATCCCGTTCAATTTATACCCGGCGATCACGTTGTCATAAATGCTCATCGTGGGGAACGGGTTCGGGCGTTGGAATACCATTCCCGTCATGCGTCGTACTTCCATGGGGTTTGTCTTTAATATATTTTTTCCGTTCAGGAGAATCTCTCCCGTGGTCTTGATGTCCGGGTACAATTCGTGCATCCGGTTGATCGCCCGTAACAAGGTACTCTTTCCACATCCGGAGGGGCCCATGATAGCCGTGATTTTCTTTTCTGCAATATCCGCGCTAACTTCTTCTACCGCGTTTTTTCCCGGGGTGTACGAAATGGAAACTTTTTTAAGTTGTAATATAGGATTTGTGATAACCATGATTAATTTTAGATTTTAGATTTTAAATTTTAGATTGAAAGCCTGTTTGTAATGCAATTTAAAATTTAAAATTTACAATTATTGAACTCTCCATTTTTTTGCAATTTGTTTTGCTATAATATTGAGGGTCAGAATTAACATTAACAGGAAGAGGGAGGAACTCCAGATCATGTCGATCAGGTTCGGGTCATTGTAAAACTCCCAGATCAACAAGGGAACCGCGCTCGTGGGTTTCAACACGTCCCAGTTGATAGCGGTGCTACCCAAGGCTGTTAACATCAGGGGTGCGGTTTCGCCCATAACCCGGGAGATAGCCAGCAAGATACCCGTGAACAATCCCCCGAAGGCTGCGGGTAACAATACTTTTAGAATGACACTGGTGTAGGAGGCTCCTAATGCAAGTCCGGCCTCTTTCAAACTTCCCGGGAGCATTTTTAACGTCTCTTCCGTGGAACGCACGATTAACGGGAGCATCATGATACTAAGGGCGACACTTCCCGCGAGGGCGGAATAACTACCTAGGGGTTTCACGACCCATGCATAAGCGATAATACCGATTACGATGGAAGGGCTACCTTGAATCAGATCTGTCAAGAAACGAGTGATGTTCGAAAATTTGGTCTTCGGGTGTTCCGAGAGATGAATGCCGACCATGATTCCGATAGGGATAGCAATAATTGCGGCTAGGACAACCATGAGTAACGTACCGGTAATCCCGTTTGCAATTCCGCCCGGAATAATGTCTCCCGTACCTCTGGCCAGCATGGCGTCCAAGGTACTTGGAGCGCTCTCCGTGAAAAAGTTCCAATTAATCTGTTTGTAGCCTTTTTTGATTAATTCCCAGATGATGGCGAATAACGGGATTACCGTCAGAGAGGCCAGAAAACAGGTCGTGTAGAAAAAGACCTTGTTTTTTATCGTTCTATATCTTAAACTACTCATTGTTGCAATCAATTAAGTTTCTTGATGATGAGTTTTGCCACTAGATTGATGATTGCCGTGATCAGGAATAATAGTAACCCGATGGCAATCAAGGAGCTTAATTTTAACCCGTCTGCCTCTCCGAACTGGTTTGCGATGATACTGGCCATCGTGTTACCCGTGTCTGCCAGTGAGGTGGGCAAGTTATTCGTGTTGCCGATAAGCATGGTTACTGCCATGGTTTCTCCAAGAGCCCGTCCCAGAGCTAGGATATAGCTGGCAAATACTCCGGAACCGGCAGAGGGAAAAGTGACTGTTCTGATCACCTCGTAGCGGGTGGCTCCCAAACTATATGCAGCCTCTTTCAGTTCGTTGGGAACCATGGATATGAACTCGCCACTGAGGGAGGATGCATAGGGGATGATCATGATTGCCAGAATAATGGATGAGGTCAATACTCCGAATCCTTGTGAATTGACTCCCATCTCGATGATAATCGGGCGGAAGGTATAAAATCCCCATAATCCGTACACGATCGAGGGAATTCCCGCGAGTAAATCTATAATGGAACTGATGAACGTGGCAATCTTTTTACCTCGAAAGAATTCACCCGTGAAAAGTGCCACGGGCAGAGAAAATGGGATACAGAATATAAGTGCCAGAAAAGAGGTTAGGAGGGTTCCCACGATAAAGGAAAGGGCTCCATAAGTTTCTCTGTCCGGATGGGGATCCCATTCTGTTGACCCGATAAACTGGAAGAATCCGTAATGGCTGAGAGCCGGGATCGAGCCGCTGACCAGTGAATAAATCATGCCGGCACTAATCAGTAGAATCAGGATACAACAAATAGAGAGTAGCCGTTTAAAAATAAGATCACGCATAGTTAGTTACAAGTTACAGGTTACAAGTTACAGGTTGGCAAGATTCAACTTGCAACCTGTAAACTTGTAACTTTATTAATTCAGGACTTTTTTGCCCTCGAAACTTATAGAGTTTAATAGTGTTTTGGCGTTAGCCACGGCTGATTGGGGAAGGGGAGAGTAATGAACTTTTGTAGTCAATGCTTGTGCTTCCGGGCTTAACATCCAATCGAGTAATTTCACGGTTGCCTGTGCTTGTGCTAGGCTTCTGTTTGCATAGGCTTGTTCCTTGTAAAGGATAATCCATGTGAAACAACTGATGGGGTAAGCGTCCGGTGCGGAAGAGTTCGTGATCATGGTACGGGTATCTGCCGGCATTTCGCCTTTTGCTGCTGCGGAAATACTTTCTGTATTCGGCATGATGAAGTTGCCGGAAGCGTTTTTCATTTGGGCCATCGGAATATTCAAGGAAAAAGCGTACTCTGATCCCACGTATCCGATCGCTCCGAGGGTTTGGCTGATTGTTCCGGCTACACCGGGATTACCTTTAGCTGCCAAGCCTGCCGGCCATTTCAATGATTTACCTGTACCCACGTTTTCTTTCCAATCATTGCTTACTTTCGTCAAGTAATCACTGAAAACGAAGGTGGTACCGCTACCATCTGAACGGTATACCGGGGTTAATTCTTTGTCCGGAAGAGTTACTCCGGGATTTAATTCCTGAATTTTAGCATCATTCCATTTGGTGATTTTGCCCAGATAGATGTCGGCAACCACCTCTCCGGAAAGTTTTAATTCTTTCACTTCCGGTAAATTGTAAGCCATAACCACGGCTCCCATACAAGTCGGGATGTGTACCGTTGCGTAGGGCATCTCTTGCATCTCCGCGTCAGACAGGTAGGCATCCGATCCCCCGAAATCAACAATCTTGTCTTTCAGGCTTCTGATACCACCGCCACTACCAATACCCCCGTAAGTCACGGCGTTACCCGTTTTCTCTTGGTAGGTCTTGAATGCCAAGTTGTAGAATGGTAAGGGGAAAGTAGCTCCGGCTGCAGCGATGTTCATTTTTTTGCTCTCGGACTCTTTGTTCTTCTTCGAGTTCCCGCAAGATGCAATAGCGATAGCTAAAATAAGGATCAATAAATTTTTCATTTCTGATAGTATTAATTTCAACGTCTTCTGATTCATTTATTACACTGCAAGTTTAGATGAATCTTGTTACACGAATGTTGCGCATTTGTTACATTAATGTTACAACTTGAATTCGATGTTCAGATAGACGAAAGAGCTTGATTTACCGTCTCTTGGGTTCCAAGTGGAGAAATTCGGGGCGATTTTTAGTTGTTTGATCGGGGCATATTGAACACCTACTAAGATTCGTTGTCCGTCAGCACTGCTCCAATCATCTTTGGAACCTAGGTTATCATATCTTCCGAAGAGGTTGAATTGATCTTCCAGCTTGATAGTAGAATAAACGGAGAATCCGGATTGATCGTTGTCTTCCTTGAACTTGGTGTTATACATTTGGTTATATTCAGCTCCGATGGAGAATAACTCGTGTTTGTAACCAGCGAAGAAGGCTAAATTCTGTTGATCTTTAGTCTCGTCTCCTTCGATGTTCTTACTGGCAAGATCGTAATAAGCGCGCAGAGTCAAATTCTTAACGGGAAGAATTGTTGCTCCCACGGCATACCTGTATTTGTTGTCACCGTTCAATTTTTTGTAACCTTCCCCGTTACTAATCGTGATGTCGGCGGAGAGCCATTTTGTAAATTTGTATTTACCCAAGATTCCCATATCTGCGCTGGAACCGAATTTATACTCGTCTTGGAAGGATTTCATGATATAACGATATCCCCAGAATTTTTCCTGTACGTTGAATTGTTCCAAACCGATCAAACCGAAGTCCAGCGTGAAATTACCCGTCTTCCAGCTTAACATGGCATTCTTGATATACGCCACTCTTTCGAGGTCGGAACCTGAAACTTTGGTGGAACCCATGTCAAACACAACTTTTCCGCTTAATTTTTCTGTCAAGGAGAATTGATACCCAAGGTAAGCACGATCAAGTGCGAATCCGGATTCTTTATTTGCGTTTCCAATCCCGGCATGATAGTTCGCGAAAACAGTAACAATCGGTTGTCCCTTGATTTGGAATTTCTTCTTTTCTTCTTGTTTCTGACCGAAACTACTTAAACAAATAGCAGCTAAAACCACACTAATTAAAATCCTTTTCATTTGTCAAACTTTTAGTTAATATTAAAATTAAATACCTCTTGTTTTCGGCAGCTAAAGTAGACTGAAAAGGTTTCCTAAATAATACGATTCCGTTACATCAATGTTACATTTATTAGGTTTGTTTATTGTCTTTTGAAGATCGAGAAGTTAACACTACCGTACCGGCGATGTTCGAAAAAGTTGGGTTCCGAGGAGAAGTCCACGGTGCCGGGATGTTCGATAATGGCGATTCCGTCCGGGGCCAGTAGATCGTTATTGAAAATGGCAGCCGGAATCTCGTTGATTTTTTCTAGGTTGTAAGGAGGGTCTGCGAAAATGATGTCAAAGGTCGTTCCGTTCAGTTTTTTGCAGGCGATAAACACGTCTGTTTTGAAAATGGTCATATTCTTGAATCCCAATTGGGCGGCCGTCTTTTTTATAAAGGCGTAATGGTTATAGTTGAGTTCGATAGAAACTATTTTCCCTGCCCCCCGGGATGCGAATTCGTAACTGATACTTCCCGTTCCTGCAAAAAGATCCAGTACGGAGGCATCCTCAATATCTATATAATTGTTGAGGACATTAAATAAATTCTCTTTGGCAAAATCCGTTGTCGGACGTGCTTTGAAATTTTTGTCGGGTGTGATGATTTTACCTTTGTGTGTACCGCTTATAATCCGCATCGATGAAGATTTAACAAGTGAGTAAAATGAGAACTGTTGAATTCTTTATCGTGAAGAATACCGTTTAACAGGGGTTCTTTAGCAAAATAGGGATTCGGGAGATAGAGCGAGAGTAACTCTTTCAGTTTATTATCTTTGAGTGCCGGGCCGCATATCGAAAGATGCGCTTTCTCTTGGTTGATTCCGCACTCTTTGATACAATTTAATAAAAAGTACACGATGTCAGTCATCGCTTTGTAGCTAAACGTGTTAAATAGCTGAATACCGGAGTCTCGGATAAATAACAGATCAAAATAGTTGTCCTGAATGTCTAGGAAGATCTGCTCCGTGTCTCGTAGCGCCTTGCTCATGGCACCTAGTATAAAAGGGTATGCCCCATTTACGATTTGAACCACGGGAAAATGTTCCCGTACAAAATCATGAAACGATGAAATAACCGTCTCCACGAGATAGGCTTCTATCCCCTCTATGTGGTGATAGAGGATCGTGTCATCCGGTGATACTTCTTGGTTGACCGTGTAGAGGGTGGCAATATTGGCCTTGTCGAAAAAGGCTCCCGGAACCAGTAGTTTTTCTTTGAAACACGGCATGATATATACTTTCTTGAAACGAAGGTTCAAGATCGCATCGTTCACTACGTAATTTTTTAACCTGGCCACGGCGGCCTCTCTGGAATCCGCTGCATAGGGTTCGTGTACAAACACGACTAGCTTTTCCGTTTCATCATGCACGCAAAATGAAAATCCATCCGTTGCATAACGGATGGATAATATCGATTTTTTAGATGATTCGTAAGTAAAATTGGAGTCAACAAAATAAATGCTCTGCATGTATTTATTCGTTTACAAACCGGAAATTACTCCCAGTTACCCACGTTATTGTTAGCCTCTTGTACGCTACCCACTTTTAATCCCGGGTATTTGTTTAATCTTATTCTTTCACCGTTTTCCTCCAAAATGGCATCTTCGTATTCATCGAACAAGTCTTCAAAAATGACCATGTTTGAAATACGAGCCTCGAAAACAGGCACTTCAATACCGGAATCCGTCCAGATCATGTTGGTTCCCATTAAGAATTCATGTTTCTTTTTGGTAAAAGGAACATAACGAAGATCGTCAATGGGGTAGTTTTTACCGAATAATTTTTCTAAAGCGGCAACTCTGATCGTGTCACGGATAATCAACCCTTTTTTCAAAGCGTCTTGTTCCGTCATACCTTCTTCGAGTTGATCATCAGTAAGTTCTCCGATAGAACGTACGGTTTTCAATGAATCGTATTTCACGAAATTGATTAATGAATCGAAACTACTGGTGTATGTTCCATGGATACTTTTGAAAGCATCTTGAGCTGTTCTGATATCTTTCAGTTTTTGGATAACCCTATCATATCTCTGTTTTTTCAACTTCTGAAATTGAATAGGATTCTGCACGCTTTCGTAGCACATGTATCCCAGATAGAGAGCGGCAGCTGCTAAAAGAATTTGAATAATAATTTTTTTCATCTTTTTCGTCAGTATATTTATTATGTATTAAACAAGTTAGTTCTCGTTATTATTTAAGCTGTTTTTTCCTATCTTTACACGGTATTTTTTGACGATACCGTGAACAAATCCTTAATGGATTGTCGTGTCGGCAAATATAAAAAAAAAAAAGATCACAGCACACTTTTGTCTATTAAATTTAGTGATGATAAATGAACATTTTGAACGTATTGTAAAAGAGAAGTTTGGATTCGATTTTTCGCCCACGCAACAGGAGGCAATGAAGAATTTTTTAGCTTTTCTCTTTGATCGTCATCCTGAAAGTTTGTTTTTATTGAAGGGATATGCCGGAACGGGGAAAACTTCTTTGGTGGCGGCCATCGTGAATACATTACTGCAATTTGAACAACAGGTTGTTTTACTGGCTCCGACGGGGAGAGCGGCGAAAGTGTTTTCCGGTTATTCGCATCAGCCTGCTTTTACGATACATAAAAAGATTTACCGGCAGAAAAATGCACAGGAGGGAGTCGGGATATTCAACTTGGGATTTAACGGGAATGCCAACACGCTTTTTTTCGTGGATGAGGCATCCATGATCTCAATGGGTTCTCAGGATTCGAATTTTGGGACGGGGTCTTTGCTGGATGATCTGATTGAGTTCGTGTACAACGGGAGGAATAACCGTTTGGTATTAATCGGGGATACAGCCCAGTTACCCCCGATTGGCGTGGATGTCAGTCCGGCCTTGGAGGCTGATTTCTTGCAGGTGAGTTACGGAATGGAGATATATGAGGCAAACTTGACCGATATCATGCGGCAGTCGGAACAATCCGGAATCCTGTACAATGCTACTCGGGTACGGGAAATGATCGGGGCGGGACCTTTTACCAAACTCTTGCTTCGGGTAGCGGGTTTTCCGGATATTGTACGGGTGAGTGGGAGTGAACTACTGGAAGAGTTAGATCAATGTTATAGCTCTTTTGGGATGGACGAAACGATGGTGATTTGTCGGTCGAATAAACGGGCCAATCGTTTTAATGAGGGGATACGGGCTAGGATCCTTTACCGGGAAGATGCTTTCAGTAGTGGGGATAAGGTCATGATCGTGAAGAATAATTATTTCTGGGGAGCGGAGTACGATAAGGTGGATTTTATCGCGAACGGGGATATTGCCACTGTGGAGAAGGTCGGGAAATATAAGGATTTATACGGATTCCATTTTGTCAACACTCGTCTAAGTATTTACGGTTACGAGGAAGAGATCACGGCATGGGTCATGTTGGATACCTTGACCACGGAACAACCTGCATTGAGTTATGAAGATTATCGGCGGTTGTATATGGCCGTGGAAGAGGATTATACAGATATTGCTTCCAAACAAAAACGGTTTAAGAAAATTCAAGAGAACGAATATTATAATGCCCTGCAAATTAAATTTGCCTATGCAGTCACGTGTCATAAAGCCCAAGGGGGACAATGGGATGCGGTATTTGTTGATCCGGGATGGCTGGGAGAGGATTCTTATGATGATGAGTATTGGCGTTGGCTATACACGGCATTTACCCGGGCCCGCAAAAAATTATACCTGATTAATTTCAAGGATGAGATGATCGAGATGGAGGGATAAAAGAGAGGTGTCAAAAGTCATTTATTAAACTCCTCCGTCACTTCGTGCCACCTCCTCTATAAACAGAGGAGGTGCTGGTGATTTTTCCCGAAAATAGAGAGTATTTCAGCTCTCCCTCTGTTTATAGAGGGAGTACCCCGAAGGGGGGAGGGAGTTTGAAAAATGACTTTTGACACCTTTATGCTTTTTATTGAAGCTTCAAATCCTTGATAATAGCATCAATACGGGCGTTCGCATCCTGCTGCGCCCGTTCATAGTCATTCATATCTTTCATCTGGACTCGGGCTTCAAAGTAAAATTTAATCTTAGGTTCAGTACCGGAAGGACGAACGGAAATCTTACTACCATCGGCCAAGAAGAATTGCAAAACGTCACTTTTCGTCTCGAAATTGAGGTGCGTTTTTTCTCCCGTTTGTAGGTTTGTTGCTTCCAAAGAGAGGTAGTCTTTTTTCAACACAACCGGACTATGATTAATCTCTTTCGGGGTGTTGTGGCGGAACTCTTCCATCATGGCTTTGATCTCTTGCGCCCCGCTTAAACCTTTGCGCACGATATAAATCATTCTCTCTTGCGAGAATCCGTATTTGGCATAGATTTCCTTGAGGAAAGAGTACAGTGTTTTATTTTGCATCTTTACCCAAGCGGCGATTTCGGCCATTAATGACGTGGCAGAAACCCCGTCTTTGTCCCGGGTAAATGCTCCCGGCATGTAGCCAAAAGATTCTTCCCCGCCACCGATGAATTTCTCCCCGCCTTCTTTGCGGATCACGTCGGCAATCCATTTGAATCCGGTGTACACGTCATAACAGATGATATGATTCTTTTCTGCGATGTCTTTAATCAATTCGGTTGTGACTATGGTTTTTACCGTGTATTCTCCACCTTTAAGCTGGTTCAGTTCTTTTTTTCTGCGGATGATGTATTCCGTGAAAATAATATTGGTCTGGTTTCCGTTCAATAGCGTCCATTCTCCCGCGTCATTTTTTACGGCAATTCCGATGCGATCCCCATCCGGGTCACAAGCCATAGCCAAATCTGCATCAATTTTGCGAGCTAGGTCCAGAGCCATTTTGAAAGCTGCCGGTTCCTCCGGGTTTGCAGATGCCACGGTCGGGAAATCCCCGTCGGGAATACTTTGTTCTGGTACGGTATGAATGTTCGTGAATCCCCAGTTACGTAAAGAGGCGGGAACAAGTTCGTAGGTAGTTCCATGTAGTGGGGTAAAGACGATCTTCAAATCGTGTTCTTTTTGTATGGCTTCCGGTGAAAGACTTAACGTTTTCACTTTATCCAAGTATTTTTTGTCAAAATTTTTTCCTAAAATGGTGATCATTTCCGGTACTCCTTCGAATTTAATATCCGAGACTTGTACTTTTTTTACTTCATCGATCACGTTCTTATCATGCGGGGGAACGAGTTGTGATCCGTCATCCCAGTATGCTTTATAACCGTTATATTCTTTCGGGTTGTGTGAGGCTGTAAGGATAACTCCTCCTTTGCATCCTAGATCCCTGATAGCAAATGACATTTCGGGTGTGGGGCGCAAGTCTTCGAACAGGTAAACGTGTATCCCGTTGGCCGAGAAAATATTGGCGGCTGTTTCTGAAAAGAGCCGGGAGTTATGACGGCAATCATGACCGATACATACGGCCTTCTTTTCATGCGGGAACATTTTGTTGATGTAGTTTGAAAAACCTTGCGTGGCAGCGCCTACCGTGTAAATGTTCATGCGGTTGGTTCCCACTCCCATGATTCCCCGTAAACCGCCGGTTCCGAATTCCAGATCGTTGTAAAACGATTCAATCAATTCTGTCGTGTCCGTGTTTTCCAATATGCGTTTTACTTCTTCGCGTGTTTTTTCATCGTATGCCTTGTCCAACCATTTTTCGGCTTTGGCTCTGGCTATTTTTATGATGTCATTATTTTCCATAAGTAATCATTTTATTTACCTTCTTGCAAAGTTAGGATTTTCTTAAATGAATAGTATGGATTTTGGAATTAAATTGTTACGTTTCAACGAAGAAATTTTGAGAAAATGTTTAAATAAAAAAGCCTCGTTTCAAACGAGGCTTTTTTATATGGCTAAAGCTTAAATTAAAATTTCTTCTCTTTAATTTTTGCTTTCTTTCCGGTAAGCTCACGGAAGTAGAAAATTCTGGATCTACGAACAACACCTCTCTTGTTCACCTCGATTGCATGAATGTAAGGAGAATTGAAAGGAATGATACGTTCTACACCCACGTTACCAGACATTTTTCTAACCGTAAAAGTCTTGGTAGTTCCTGTTCCCTTAATTTGGATAACAACACCTTTGAAAATCTGAATACGTTCTTTGTTTCCTTCTTTAATTTTGTAGTGTACGCTAATGGTATCACCCGTGTTGAATGAAGGAATTTCGATAGCGTTTTCTTGAGCAAAAGCCTGTTCCGCAATTTTAATTAAGTCCATTGTCTTTATTTTAAAAAGTTTATTTATCGAACGCAGTATTACGACTTTTGTCTTTTATGTAAGAGACTACGTACGTTTTAAAATCGAGTGGCAAAGGTAGAAAAATAAATATTCCGATGCAAGTATCGGAATATTTATTTTGTAGTGTTTATTCTACCACCTCAAGTTTTTTACCCGTTTGTTCGATAAGCATTCGGAGATACCATTCCGGTAAAGCGGGTTGCTCCACTTTCGGGTTTTTCTCTCCCGGGATTGCGGTTTTTACGTTACCATCCATGAATTTGCAGAACAGGTAACCGTAGAAATCTCTCCACGTGTCCACCAGATGATTTCCAGTGCGACAGGAGAAATCCGTGATAAATTTAATCGCTGATTCTTTGTCTTGAGCTAACATCTCTTTTGCTCCGGCATCGATCATTTGGACGAAATTCACGTATTGTTGTTCCAGCGCAACTTGTTTTGCACGAATTTCCGGGTGAATCAAGTTATAGCGTGTGTACGCGAAGTTCGTTACTTGGTTGAATACCCAGAAGGCTGCTTTATTGGTGAATTCCATCATGCTGCCGTTCCCCTCTGCGAATGCGAAAGGCACTTCCGTGGCTGCTGAATACATCGGGAAATACACGGAGCTAGCCGCATCGTCAACGCCAAACCAAAGGATTCCTCCGATTTCATCGGGTAACCAACTTCTACATTGTGCTACAAACGTGAATCCGGTTTGTTGGGTTGCTGTTGCTCTTTCGTGAACATATTCCTTCCCGTCTACTTTGAAACTCATCGGACGCCATCTGTACGGACATTCGTACGGACCGGCTCCCATATCCTTGCTCATATCCAGTTCTGTTCCTTCCAAGTGATCACGCATGAAATCCATTACTTGCATCACGTCCACTTTCTCGCTGGGTTTAATCCATAACGGCATACGGTTGGTTGCGTAACCTTTGCTATCCCGTTGAATGTTTCTTCCCGTGGCGTAATCCCAGTATTGAGCCATGTCCGGGTTCACGGCATTAAAGAATGCCCAAACACGGATTTCACAGGCACGAGCCCCGCTGAAGTCAACCGGAGCGTAAGTATCAGAAAAACTGAAATCTTTATTTTTCCCGTCTTGAGGATAGAATCCTTTTTCTTTCGCGAAAGAGATCACGTCCTTGGAATACACGGTGGTGATATTCGGATCGTAAATCTTGTTCATTTTGTCTGAAGAGATCGAAGTTTTGCCTTCTAACGGGAAAGTCGTGATACGAGCTTGGTTTGCGTGAGCGGAAACATATCCGTCCGGTACCATGCGTGCTACCCAAACAGCTCCTTTTTCTCCTTCTCCCTTACCGATGATTTCGATAATCCATACTTCGTTCGGGTCAATGATAGAGATCGACTCTCCACTACTTGCCCAACCGTATTTTTCAATCAAGTCGGTCATTATTACAATGGCTTCACGGGCATTTTTCGCACGTTGTAACGTGATATATATAGCGCTACCATAATCTATAATAGCTCCCGTTTGGGATTCCAGTTCTTTACGTCCCCCGAAAGTGGTTTCGGAAATAGCGAGCTGATGCTCGTTCATGTTTCCTACCACGTTGTACGTGTGGGCTACTTGCGGGATTTTACCCATAAATTTGCCGGTGTCCCACTCGTAAACATCGAGCATACTTCCGGCAGGCCAGTCTTGTGCGGGCCAGTGATACAATTCTCCGTATAAAACGTGGGAGTCGGCAGAATAAGTGACCATTGTCGACCCGTCTTTCGTTGCTCCTTTCGTGAATAAAAAGTTCGTGCAGGCCATCGTGTACGTGGTGCAGCAAACTAACGCTAGTGTAACCAGTAAATGTGCTTTTCTCATTTTTAGTTATTGGTTTATGATTATTTTGATAATTATCGAATTCTGTCAAAAGATTTGAGCAATTTGATGTCTTTAAGTATTCCCCTTATGGCCATGTATGTGAAAATAATACAGATCACGGGTAATATAAGGCTGAATTTATAAAGAATCTCGGCGTTCATTTTGTCCGCGAATTGATTGATGTGATACCACATCAGGATGATGGCACCGATCAATAGGATGATTTCCACGATACATAAGCGCAACTGGAGGAAACGTTTTTTGAACAGGAACACGTTCACTAAGGGAACCCCGATCGTGAAGATATTCATGATTAACAAGGCCCAGTAGTGGGCTTGTAGCACGCTGTTTTCTCCAATGAGAACCACGCCATAAGTAAAAAAGTTATAGCTCGCATCATTCGGGATAAGCAATTGGGCGATCGGCACGTACAATGGAATCGTCATGGTGATTGCTACCACGAGCAAGTAAATAGTTTGAATCCTTTGAATCATAATTAATAAGTGATTAACGTATGAGAGAATTTAATGTATATTCAATAAGTTTCTTCATGTGCGGTTTGTAATCGGCCGAGGCATCCCCGTTGGCCCGGTTGGCAATGATCAGGCAAATCGTGGTGGCCCGATGGCCCATAAGAGCGGCCAGCCCGGCAATGGCGGCACTTTCCATCTCGTAATTGACAATTTTGTAATTCCCGAATTCGAAACGGGCAATCTCGTCATTCACTGTCGGCATCTCGATCGGTAAGCGAAGCACTCGTCCCTGTGGCCCGTAGAATCCGTTTGCCGTCAACGTGACGCCTTTCACGGTAACGCCTTCCGTGTGTAATTTGTCCACCAGTTCGTCAGATGCTTTTACCGCGTACGGGCGGGCTGCTAAGGGTGTCCAGTGACACTCCTTGATAAAGGCCTCCTCGAAAGCGGCATCACATACCATTTCGTTATCCCGGTAGAAACGCAATACCCCGTCTATGCCGAGGCTCATTTCCGAGATCACGAATGAATGTACGGGTACATCAGCCTGCACGGAACCGGAAGTCCCGATTCGTACGATATTTAATGTCTTCTTTTCAGCTTTAATTTCTTTGGTATGCAAGTCGATATTGACCAAAGCATCCAGTTCATTCATCACGATGTCAATGTTATCTGCCCCGATCCCCGTGGAGATAACCGACAGGCGGTGTCCCTTGTAATATCCGGTGATGGTACAGAACTCCCTGTCGCTTTTCCTGACGTCTATTTTCTCGAAATATGAGGCAATCATTTCTACTCGGGAAGGGTCACCCACGAGGATCACTTGTTCTGCCAGATCTTCGGGATGAAGGTGGAGGTGAAAGACACTCCCGTCATCGTTTGTGATTAATTCTGATGATTTTATTGGCTCCATATACTGTTTACTTTTTGAGCAACCAAATTTAGTAAAACAAATAATACCGGACAAATGTTTGGGGGTTTTTAATCCTGTCGCTCCGTTTGGATTAAAAAGTTACAGGTTACAAGTTAAGTCTTCGACTTTAAACCTGTAACCTGTAACTTAAAAGTCCGGCTATCTCGGCCGGACTTTTAATTATTTCGCGTAGTTTATAGCGCGTGTTTCTCGAATCACCGTTACTTTCACCTGTCCGGGGTAGGTCATTTCATCCTGAATCTTTTTAGCGATTTCGTATGAAATTTTCTCTGCCTCCGTGTCAGATACCTTTTCACTACCAACGACTACCCGCAATTCGCGGCCTGCTTGGATGGCGTAGGTTTTGACTACTCCGTTATAAGAAAGTGCAAGGTCTTCCATCTCTTTCAGTCGTTTGATGTATGACTCAACTACTTCCCGTCTTGCGCCCGGACGTGCGCCTGAGATGGCGTCACAAGCCTGAACGATCGGGGCGATCATCGTTGTCATTTCAATCTCTTCGTGGTGAGCACCGATAGCGTTACAAATATCCGGTTTCTCCTTGTATTTTTCTGCTAGGCGCATACCGAGGATTGCGTGCGGTAATTCCGGTTCATCATCGGGTACTTTACCAATGTCATGCAATAGTCCGGCACGTTTTGCTTTCTTCACGTTCAAGCCCAATTCCGCAGCCATGATGGCACAGAGGTTGGCTGTTTCGCGAGCGTGTTGTAACAAGTTCTGCCCGTAAGAAGAACGGTATTTCATTTTACCGACCAACCGGATCAATTCCGGGTGCAACCCGTGAATACCCAAGTCGATGGTGGTGCGTTTTCCAGTCTCGACGATCTCTTCCTCGATTTGTTTTTTCACCTTGTTGACTACTTCCTCAATCCGTGCCGGGTGAATACGTCCGTCGGTAACTAATTGGTGGAGTGAAAGGCGAGCGATTTCTCGTCTTACCGGGTCAAATCCGGAAAGTACAATTGCCTCCGGGGTGTCGTCCACGATGATTTCAACACCGGTGGCTGCTTCCAGCGCCCGGATGTTACGTCCTTCCCGTCCGATGATACGTCCTTTGATTTCATCCGAATCAATATGGAATATAGATACGGCGTTTTCAGTGGCAGTTTCCGTGGCCACCCGTTGGATGGTTTTTACCACGATCTTTTTCGCCTCCATGTTTGCCGTCATTTTTGCCTCTTCCATAATCTCGTTCACGTATGACATCGCTTCGGTTTCGGCCTCGTCTTTCAAAGAACTGATGAGTTTTTCCTTTGCCTGATCGGCAGACATCCCGGAAATGGCTTCCAGTTGTTCGATCTGTTGTTTTTTGAATTTATCCAGTTCGGCGTGTTTCTTTTCCAGTAATTCTTTTTGGGCCTCTAGCGTCTCCTGTTGTGTCTCCGCATCTTTGATCTTGCGCTGACATTCTTCCATTTTACGAGCCAATTCGGCGTCTTTTTGTTTTAGCTTATTTTCCGCGAGAAGGATTTTGCTATTGCGGGCATTCACTTGTTTTTCGTGTTCGGCCTTTATCTGCAGGAATTTCTCCTTTGCTTGCAAAATCTTGTCTTTTTTAATTACTTCCGCCTCTGCTTCCGCTTCCTTGATGATGTTTTTGCTCCTGTATTTCAAGGTCATGTTGATTAGCAGGTATCCGAGAACGAATCCCACTATCAGAGCAATAACACCGGTAATTATTATTGTTATCATATTCGTAACTTGAATTTATAGTTATATAATATATTTTGGTGTTTTTTGTTTATACAAAAAACCCGCATCATTTCTTCTTTAAAAAACCCCTGTTAGACACGGGTAGAGCTGCCGTCAGATTCAAACTTCCACCGTCCCGAAGGAACCCCGAAGGGTTGAGGCCTGTCTTTGGCTAACTAAGCTTCACTCTAATTGGTTAAGTGTTGAGTTTTCCAGTTAAATACGAAATAATGCGGGTATATCTATTTCCTTTTCAAAGAACTCTTTCTTTTTTACTCTTTCACAACTTCATCGAGCCTGCTACTAATCTTCTTCACCTCGTCCAATACCGGCTCCACGTCGTTTCGCCTTTCAGCCTCCAGCATTTTTACCGTGAATTGTAATGCGGTAACAGCTAGAAAATCAACGGGATCAGCAGTTGCGTACTTTTCCCTATATTTTGCAATCTTACTATTAATCAGTTGTGCAGCTTTTCTGATCTCCTCTTCTTCCTCTCTCTCTATGGTCAGAACGCAGGGCCTACCGGCTATATTTAGCGTAATAGTAAGTTTATCATTCATATTTAATTATTCAAAAGAGCAATACATTTATCAATCTCCCGCACAAGTTGGCTTATTCTATTTTTGGCCTCGGAACTTCCTTCTCCGGTCGAGATAGCGGCAGCCACCTTCAATGTCTTGATTTCTTCATGTAATTTCATGTTCTCACTTTTCATTCGCTCGATTTGAATCCTGAGTTCTTTCATCTCTGAATCCATCTCTCTGTTTTTGTCCAGTGAGGATATATATAGTTTTATCAGTCGTTCAACTTTTGTGTTTAGCTCGTTAATAACGGCATCTTGTTTTGCTGTCATAACATAATCTTTACACCACAAAGATAGAATAATTTCTTTTAATTATCAATAGTGTTATTAATTTTGCAATGGATTTAATGGTTTTTTTATGACAAACAAGATAATGTGGAGGGGGATTGGAGCATTGTTGTTGATGTTACTTCTTTTATCATCAAATGTTTGCGCACAAACAGACACGTTGCTTTACCCGTTGAAAAATGTTCCGCTATTGAGTGGAAATTTCGGAGAATTGAGAGCGACACACCTGCACTCCGGGCTGGATTTTAAAACCGGAGGGCGGGAAGGTCTACCGGTGATTTGCGTGAAAGACGGTGTCGTGGCACGTGTAAAGGTGTCTGCCACGGGGTACGGGAATGCCCTGTACTTGGAACACGAGGGGGGAATAACCACGGTGTATGGTCATTTAAGCCGTTTTGTACCCCGAATTGCGAAAGTCGTGAGAAATATACAATATAATAAGGAGTCATTCGAGGTGGACGAGAATATGTCGGGCTATGAACTCCGTTTTCGTGCGGGTGACACGATTGCTTATAGCGGGAATACCGGCTCTTCGGGTGGTCCTCATTTGCATTTCGAGGTGCGTGACACGAAAAGCGAGCGTGCTTTAAATCCTTTACGTTTTCTTTCGGTGAAGGATCAAACGGGACCGAGCGTGCGAGGGGTTTACGTGTATCCGATTTCAAACGAGGGGGTGCGGAATGCAACTCGTCGGGTGGAAGTGAAAAACACGGGTAACCGGGTGTTCCGGGGAGGAAAGGTCGGGGTACCCGCCGGGATGGTCGGGATCGGGATACAATCTGATGACTATATGAAAGATTCTTGGAACAAGTTGGGCGTGTATGACTTGAGCGTGAGTGCTAACGGACAGGAGGTCTTTAAAATGACCATGAACGAGCTTTCTTTTGACGAGACGTTTTTGGTTAACGAGTTGAAGGATTTTCATCATTACAGGGAAAACCGTTTGGTTTACTTGACTTTCGGGAACTATCAGGAGCAATTGTTGTCCGTTCGTAATCAGAACGGGGGATTTATCCCGGTTGAGAAAGATAGCGTGGTGGATGTTACAGTTGATTTATCGGACATTAATGGGAATCGTTCCAGTATCATGTTCCAGTTATGGGGTAAATCTCCCTCGCGGGAATTGGTATTGACGGACGAGGAAAAATTATTGATGAATCATCAAAACGATAGCTTGAAACAAGGAATATATACCCTGTGGTTGGAGGCGGATGCTTTATCCTATCCGATCGTGTGCAAGCCGGAGGTGTCTTCCCGCTTGAGAGATAGTGTCGAGACGATCGAGGTGTTTTCTACCGGGAAACAAATATACCCGTTGATGAAAAATGCCCGGTTGGTGGTTGGCGGGAAGTTCCCGGAAAAGTCCGTGATCTGTTTGCTGGAGAAAAGTAATCGTTTTTCTGCCTTGAAGACCCGATGGACGGAAGAGGGGCTTGAGGCATTTCCCCGGGTGTTGGGTGAATACACGGTTCGTCAGGACACGATTGCCCCGGTTGTTCTTTACACGGGGAGGGCCGGGCAGAAGATCCGGTTCAAGATGGTTGATGATTTGTCGGGCATCTCTTCTTATCGGGTTGAGGTAAATGGAAAATGGTGTTTGTTCACGTATGACGCGAAAAATCGCCTGCTGGAAGGTAACATAAATGAACCCGTTTTCGTGAAAGGAAAAAACAGGCTTGTCTTGAAGGTGGAGGATGCCGTGAAAAATATTGCTACCTTTGAGACGGATATTTATAAAAAGTAGAAATAACAATGAATATAGAAGAAGCAAAACAACTGGCAAAACAAGGCGATCGGGAAGGTGCAATTGCCATGCTCCGGCAAATGTTGGAACAGAATGAAGGAGAACGGGAACTCGTGCTGTTGGAACTGGGAGTGGTGTATAATGCCATGGGGGAGACAACGCAAGCGATAAACCATCTGAATGAGGTGATGCGTATAAATCCCGAAAATACAAAGGCGAAGGCTTATTTGGATATGATTAACGGAATTTTGAATTATTATTGTAAGGATTTGCTGAATCCCTGATTTATCACCGTAATTCTCTTGAAGTACCGGAGTAATAATCTTGCGTGATTCTTTCATCCAGCTCTTCACTTCGTTGCTCGCTTATTGGGAATGGGTTATGAAAGGGCGATGGAAGGGAGTTGGAAGGGCGTGAGGAGATTATTACTTTGGTAAAAGTCTGGTATTACACTGTCTTTAAACTATGTCAATCTATGCTTCTCTTGATTGTTTGCTGATAGTTCATTTAGACCACGGAGCATTCATCCTGCATTCTTCTTGCATTCATCTTCGATAAAATTGATTTTTGAGACGATTGTATTTGTAATTTGAGTGTGTGGTGTAGTATATTAGCTATCTGGAAAAATAGACTTGTTGGGCAGGTAAGGAAAGCGAAGTCTATGAGAAGGGGGGGGCAGCGGCGAGCGAGTTCCCTCTCCCATCTTGTGATGGTATAGATTGGATTAATCCTCTTCTTCTTGTGCCAATTTTATTCCTACTGCGTTTAGCTTCGCTTCAATCTCGTTTGCTGATACACGCCCGCAGGAGCGTAAGTTTTGTATTTCGTATTTGGTGTATTTTGTTATGTCTTTCACTGTTTTTATCTCTGCCATCAATAAAACACTCATAGCCCTTGTGCTAAATCCAAACTCCCGAATGTTTGTTGCCAGTATTTGTTCTATTGTTTTGGCTTGTTTCTCCTTTTTGGTTGCGTATCCTTCCAATTCTGCAATTATTTCTTTAGCCTCGTTTAGAATCTTGATAAGTCTGTTGATTTTATCCTTTTCCATGATGTTGTGTATTTATTGGATGCAAAGATAATTTATTTGTGGTGAAAAATATCCTTGATAGCTTTATTTTTGCCTTGTAATTTGAATTAGTGAAAGTTGAGAATAAAGATTATGGTTATATAATTGATCCAGCTTTCACTGTTATTATAAAGTAATAAGTGAAGATTGTACTATTTTGTCGAAAACTTGAAAAATAGTTTAGTGCTTTTTTGTTTATGAGATAATTATTTATCATCTTTGCGCTAACAGAACGCAACACGTTCGGTTTTTATTGATAGCGTGCAATTATGCACTGTGAACGGAAACTAGCAACTTCTATATAGAGCACGGTGATTGCAACGCCTTCGTACTCGATTACGTATAGTAATATATATAGTCGGGTCGAGGCTTGCTTTTCGTCTCTATAGGTTTGCTAGACCTCCGTTACGAAGAGCAGCCCGGTCCGATTTTTAAATCTTCCGGATTGCTAAAATATAGCGCCGGATTTTTTTAATTCCGGTGCTAACAAGAAAGCAGCCGGAAACGCACAGGGGAGCCACGTTCATCTTCTCACGTTAGTAGTTTGAATCCCACCCGGCTGTTTCCTTTAAAAATAGAATTGATAGGTGGGATACTTAACGGCGAGAGAATCTGTTAACTCCTTCTCGCTTTAAGTCCGCCCCTGAACCCGCCTCTTTTCCTTGAGGCGGTTTCATTTCTTCCCGCTTGTACTTCAGAACGCTAAAAACGAAATTTTATTTTTATATCTCGATTAATTGATTTATCTTTGCACCCAGTTTTCGAATTGTTAAATATGAACTTCAATCCGCTTGAAAGGGGGTGGTCAATTATTTTTGAGATAGTAAAAAATATACATATATTTAATTAGTAAGCAGCACATTATGGTGTTGCCGGATTTTTTTATTATAAAATAAGTATTCATTTTTTTAAATTATAAATCATGATAATTGTACCATTAAAAGAAGGCGAAAATATCGAGAGAGCACTGAAGAAATTCAAAAGAAAATTCGAAAAAACCGGCGTGATTAAAGAGCTGAGAGATCGTCAGGCTTTCACCAAACCGTCTATTAGAAATAGAATGGCCCGGATGAAGGCCGCCTATCGTCAATCTTTGCAACAAGCGGAAGAATAAATCGATCACTTTCTTTGTTTTTCCAAACAAAAAACGTAACTTGCTTACGTTATTAAAATAGTAGAAATGATGCAGATAGAATTGTTCTTGAAGTATTTGAGTAGCGTGAAACGTTATTCGGAAAATACGATCATCGCGTATAAGGCGGATTTGTATCAGTTCTACGAATTTTGTGGATTGGAAAGGAGTAATGAGGATTTTTCTCGAGTGACGACCAAGCTCGTCAGAGAATGGGTCGTGGCAGAGATGAGGGGAGACCTGAGGGGTAACGGTGCCAGAGGAAAGTTAAGTGCCGCTTCCGGTAAGCGTAAGTTGAGCAGTGTAAAGGCGTTTTTTCGTTTCCTAGTAAAAGAGAAAGTGATAGAGGTGAATCCCGCCGAGAATATCAGCGGGCCGAAATTGCCGAAACGATTACCGGTTTTCGTGAGGGAAGAGGAGATGGAATGTACGCTGGATGACGCGGAAAAAAAGAAAGGTTTTTCCGGATTGAGAGATTTCTTGATCTTGTTGATGGCTTATGATACGGGAATGAGGCGTTCTGAAATTATTGGATTAAAGGTGGGGAATGTTGATCTTTCACGGCGTTGTATTCGTGTTTTCGGGAAAGGTGGAAAATGGCGAGAAATCCCAATCATGACCGAGTTGGTGCAGGACATCGAATGTTATTTGGATGCCCGGAGCCGCGTGGTGGAAGGGGAGCATGGCATGTTTTTCGTGACCGATAAGGGAAAGCCGCTTTACGCTAATTTCGTTTATCGTTTGGTGACGAAAGAACTGGAATCACATACTTCTTTAGCAAAACGCAGCCCGCACGTGTTGCGACATTCTTTTGCCACGCACCTGTTGGATAACGGTGCGCCGATTCAAGGAATTAAAGAATTGCTGGGGCATTCCAACTTGGCAGCTACTCAGGTGTACACTCATAATTCTGTGGAGAAAATGTTGAAGATTTTTAAACAAGCTCACCCGCGAGCATAAATTATAGGAGGAAACGATATGGACATTAGAATTAATCCTGTAGGTTTTTCAGTAAATCCAGTGCTGGAGGAGTTCATTAACAAGAAGTTCTCGAAATTGGAGAAGTATCACGACGGAATTATGAGTATAGATGTTACGTTGAAATTGGAAAAAGACGATCATCTGGAAAATAAGTTAACCGAGGTGCATGTTGATGTCAAAGGGCAAGACGTGTTCGCTAAAAAGAACGCGAAAACTTTTGAAGAAACAGTGGACGAGTTGTACGATGTATTGAAGAGACAACTTGTTAAAGCGAAAGAAAAAAGAGAAAATTAAGAAAAATGATCTCATTTATTGTGAGATATGATTTTTAATTTGTACATTTGCAAGCCAAATTAAATGGGTTTTCTCGCACTTGTCTGGGTAATTTCCAGGTAAACAGCGAGTTGCTTGCATGAAATTGAGTTATTGAGATAAATTGTTTAATAATAAAAATTGTTTTAGAGTTATGGCTAAAGAACATTTTGACAGGTCCAAACCACACGTAAATATTGGTACTATCGGTCACGTTGACCACGGTAAAACTACTTTGACGGCTGCTATCACTACGGTATTGGCAAAAAAAGGTCTTTCTGAATTACGTTCATTCGATTCTATCGATAACGCACCGGAAGAAAAAGAGAGAGGTATCACCATTAACACTTCTCACGTTGAATACCAGACTGCAAATCGTCACTATGCACACGTTGACTGTCCGGGACACGCCGACTATGTAAAGAACATGGTAACTGGTGCTGCTCAGATGGACGGTGCTATCTTAGTTTGTGCCGCTACTGATGGTCCGATGCCTCAGACTCGTGAGCACATCCTTTTGGCTCGTCAGGTAAACGTTCCGAGAATCGTTGTATTCTTGAACAAGGTGGATATGGTGGACGACCCGGAAATGTTGGAGTTGGTTGAGATGGAAGTTCGTGAGTTGTTATCATTCTATCAATATGACGGAGATAATACTCCGGTTATCTTAGGTTCTGCTCTTGGAGCATTGAACGGAGAAGCAAAATGGGAAGAGAAAGTAATGGAGTTGATGGATGCAGTTGACAACTGGATTGAGTTGCCGCAACGTGCCGTTGATAAACCGTTCTTGATGCCTGTTGAGGACGTGTTCTCTATCACTGGTCGTGGAACTGTTGCTACCGGTCGTATCGAAACTGGTATCGTTCACACGGGTGATGAGTTGGAAATTATCGGTTTGGGTGCTGATGGTAAGAAAACCGTATGTACCGGAGTTGAGATGTTCCGTAAGATTCTTGACGAAGGTCAAGCTGGTGATAACGTTGGTTTGTTACTTCGTGGTATCGACAAAGACGAGATCAAACGTGGTATGGTATTGGCAAAACCGGGTTCTGTTAAACCGCACGATAAATTCAAAGCTGAGGTTTATATCTTGAAGAAAGAAGAAGGTGGTCGTCACACTCCGTTCCACAACAGATACAGACCTCAATTCTATATCCGTACCTTGGACGTTACCGGTGAGATCACTCTTCCGGAAGGACGCGAGATGGTAATGCCTGGTGATAACTTGACAATCACTGTTGAGTTGATCACTCCGGTTGCTTGTAACGTAGGTTTGCGTTTCGCTATCCGTGAAGGTGGTAGAACCGTAGGTGCTGGTCAGATCACTGAGATCTTAGACTAATACAATTTTAGATTTAATGATTTTAGATTGTAGATTCGCAATTAAAATTTGAAATTTAAAATAATGAGCCGGCTTCGGTCGGCTTACACACGGGAGTGGCTCAGTTGGTAGAGCATCGGTCTCCAAAACCGAGGGTCGGGAGTTCGAACCTCTCCTCCCGTGCAAATTAAATATAGAACAAATGAAGATTAAAAGTTATATATCAGATGTTTATAACGAGCTGGTGAATAAAGTAACTTGGCCCACGTGGTCTGAGCTCCAGAGTAGTGCAACAATTGTGATGATTGCTTCCGTTATCATAGCGTTGTGCATTTTTGCAATGGATTTTTCGTTCAGACATATCGTGACCGGTATATATAATTTGTTTTACTAAAAATCTTGGAGGTCTAACATGGCTGAAATGAAAAAAAGATGGTATGTACTTCGGACCATTGGAGGAAAAGAGAAGAAGGTAAAGGAGTACATCGAGAACGAAATCGCCAGTTTAGGGCTTCAGGATTACGTTTCACAGGTTTTAGTACCTGCAGAGAAGGTGTATCAGGTGCGTAACGGGAAAAAGTATAGCAGTGAGCGAAATCTTTATCCGGGTTACGTGTTGATCGAGGCCGCACTCGTTGGAGAAATCCCTCACATACTTCGTGACATCACGAATGTGATCGGCTTCCTGGGGGAAACCAAAGGAGGAGACCCTGTACCGATGCGTCAAGCAGAGGTAAACCGGATCTTGGGTACTGTAGATGAACTTGCGGAACAACCAGAAGAAATAAGTATCCCTTATTTCGTTGGCGAGTCAGTTAAAGTGACTGACGGACCGTTTAATGGTTTTACCGGTGTGATAGAGGAGGTGAATACGGACAAGAAACGCTTGAAGGTAATTGTCAAGATTTTCGGACGGAAAACACCACTTGAATTAAGTTTCATGCAGGTAGAAAAAGAATAACAATTATTTGATTAAAAACAATCATGGCAAAACAAGTTGAAGCTATTATCAAGCTGCAAATTAAAGCCGGAGCTGCTAATCCTTCGCCTCCAGTAGGACCGGCGTTAGGTTCTAAGGGAGTCAATATCATGGACTTCTGTAAGCAATTTAACGCTAGAACTCAAGAGCAGGCAGGAAAGATCATCCCGGTAATTATACAGGTGTATGGTGATAAATCGTTTGATTTTATTACAAAACAACCTCCTGTTGCTATTCAACTTTTGGAAGTTGCTAAAATCAAATCCGGTTCCGCAGAGCCTAATCGTAAGAAAGTGGCCTCTATCACTTGGGATCAAGTGAGAGCAATCGCTACGGACAAGATGAAAGATTTGAACGCTTTTGAAATTGAGAAAGCAATGAGTATGGTAGCTGGTACCGCCAGAAGTATGGGTATAACCGTAACCGGTGACAGACCTTTTTAATGAACTTGTAACACTTCAAACGTAATGAGTAAACTGACAAAAAATAAGAAGTTAGCTTTAGCGAAGATCGAAGGTGGAAAAGTATATTCTATCGACGAGGCCGCACAGCTTGTGAAGGAAATCACTTTCACGAAGTTTGATGCGTCAGTTGACATGGACGTTCGACTGGGTGTAGACCCGCGTAAAGCCAATCAAATGGTGCGCGGTGTATGTACTTTACCTCATGGAACCGGTAAACAAGTAAGAGTTTTGGTTTTGTGTACGCCTGATAAGGTGGAAGAAGCTAAGGCTGCCGGAGCCGATTACGTTGGATTGGATGAATATATCGAAAAATTGAAAGGCGGCTGGACCGACATCGATATTATCATCACGATGCCTTCTGTAATGGGTAAAGTAGGTGCTCTTGGTAGAATTTTGGGTCCTCGTGGATTGATGCCAAACCCGAAGAGTGGTACTGTAACCCCGGAAATCGGGAAAGCAGTAACCGAGGTGAAGGCTGGTAAGATCGACTTTAAAGTTGACAAATTCGGTATTATTCACGCTTCTATTGGTAAAGTTACATTCGAGCCGAACAAGATTATGGAGAACGCTAGAGAATTCTTGAACGTGATCAATAAATTGAAACCGGCTGCCGCTAAAGGTACTTATATCAAGAGCGTGTATCTGTCAAGTACGATGAGTCCCGGTATTCAAGTAGACCAAAAGACTTTACTTGATTAATGTAGTAATCTAAAAAGGACTTCAGTAGTATGAAAAAAGAAGATAAAAAAGTCGTAATAGAAACCTTGACGGAGCAAGTGAATTCTTACAAGCACTTGTATGTTAGTGACATTTCCGGTCTTGACGCTGTAGACACTCAGGCTTTGCGTCGGGCTTGCTTTGATGCTAACATCAAACTGGTGCAAGTGAAGAACACTTTGTTGAAAAAGGCTTTGGAAAACGCTACCAACAACTACGAGGAAATTTTTTCTGCGTTGAAAGGCGATAGCGCAATCATGTTGTGCGACACCGGAAACGGTCCTGCAAAACTGATTAAAGAATTCCGTAAGACTAAAGACAAACCGGTATTCAAGGCCGCATTCGTAGAAGAATGTGCTTATGTTGGCGAGGATCAGCTTGAATCGTTGATCAGTATCAAGTCTAAAGAGGAGTTGCTTGCAGACATTATCGCAATGTTGCAGGCTCCGATGCAGAATGTTATTTCCGCATTGCAATCCGGACAAAATACTATCGCTGGTGTTGTTAAAACACTTTCTGAAAAAGAATAATTTTTATAGTTTAGTAAACAAACAATTTTAAATAGTATAGAAATGGCAGATTTGAAAAAACTTGCAGAAGAGCTAGTAAACCTTACCGTAAAAGACGTAAAAGAATTAGCTGATATTTTAAAAGAAGAGTACGGAATCGACCCGGCAGCAGCTGCTGTAGCTGTTGCTGCTCCTGCAGCTGGTGGTGCTGCTGCCGCTGAAGCAGAGCAAACAGAATTCGATGTAATTCTTAAGTCAGCTGGTGCTGCTAAATTAGCTGTTGTTAAGTTAGTGAAAGAATTGACCGGTCTTGGATTGAAAGAGGCTAAAGAAATAGTTGACAAGGCTCCGGCTCCATTGAAAGAAAAAGTTTCTAAAGAAGAGGCTAACACGCTGAAGACTCAATTAGAAGAGGCAGGAGCTGAAGTTGAACTTAAATAAAATAAAACCGGTTGGTTTTTCCAGGTTTAGAGTCTCATGTGGACTCTAAACCATTTTGTTGTTATGATTGTTTAGGTTCAAAAAAAATAATAGATGTCTTCATATAATTCAAACAATAGAATAAGCTTTGCATCGATAAAGAATCAGTTGGAATACCCTGATTTTCTTGAAGTGCAATTAAAGTCTTTCAAGGACTTTTTTCAATTAGGTACCACGCCTGAGAACAGAAAGAATGAAGGCCTTTACACGGTTTTCAAGGAGAATTTTCCTATTACTGATACTCGGAACAACTTTGTTTTGGAATTTTTGGACTATTTTATAGATCCGCCTCGCTACACGATCGAGGAGTGTCTGGGTCAGGGATTGACTTATGGCGCACCCTTGAAGGCGAAATTGAAGTTGTACTGTACAGATCCGGAACATGAAGATTTTGATACCGTTATCGAGGATGTATATTTAGGAAATGTTCCTTACATGACCCCGAAAGGTACTTTCGTGATCAATGGAGCAGAGCGAGTGGTCGTTTCTCAGTTACACAGGTCTCCCGGTGTTTTCTTCGGGCAGAGTATTCATGCGAATGGTACGAAGCTTTATTCCGCTAGAATTATTCCGTTCAAGGGTTCCTGGATCGAGTTTGCCACGGACATCAATAACGTGATGTACGCGTATATCGACCGGAAGAAAAAATTGCCGGTAACCACTCTTTTACGAGCTATCGGTTTTGAAACGGATAAGGATATTCTTGAAATATTTGGTCTGGCTGATGAAGTGAATGTTTCCCGTACGGGGTTGAAGAAAGTCGTTGGCAGACGGTTGGCTGCTCGTGTTTTGAAATCTTGGATTGAAGATTTCGTTGATGAAGATACCGGTGAAGTTGTTTCTATCGAGCGTAACGAGATTATCGTTGACCGTGAAACAGTGCTGGAGCCTGAGCATATTGATGCGATTGTCGAGTCAGGTGCGAAGACGATCCTTCTTCACAAGGAGATGCAAAATCTGGCAGATTATGCCATTATATATAACACGTTACAAAAAGACCCCTGTAACTCGGAGAAAGAGGCCGTATTACATATTTACAGGCAGTTGCGTAGTTCGGAGCCGCCTGACGAGGCTACTGCCCGCGATGTGATCGACAAGTTGTTCTTCTCTGATAAACGTTACGATTTGGGTGACGTGGGACGTTACAAGTTAAACAAGAAATTGGGACTTGCAACAGATCCGGATATCCGTGTTTTGACGAAAGAGGATATTATCGAGATCATCAAATATTTGATTCGTTTATTGAACGCTAAGACCGACGTGGACGATATTGACCACTTGAGTAATCGTCGTGTACGTACTGTCGGCGAACAATTATATAATCAATTCGGCGTGGGATTGGCCCGTATGGCCCGTACGATTCGTGAAAGAATGAACGTGCGTGACAACGAGGTATTCACCCCGGTTGATTTGATCAACTCGAAGATTTTGTCTTCCGTGATCAACTCGTTCTTCGGAACGAATGCGTTATCTCAGTTCATGGATCAGACGAATCCATTGGCCGAGATCACTCACAAGAGACGTATGTCGGCCTTGGGTCCCGGAGGTCTTTCCAGAGATCGTGCCGGATTCGAGGTGCGTGACGTACACTATACTCACTATGGTCGTTTGTGTCCGATCGAGACGCCGGAGGGACCGAATATCGGTTTGATTTCTTCTCTTTGCGTGTACGCTAAGATCAACGATCTAGGATTTATCGAAACTCCTTACCGTAAGGTGAATAATGGTATCGTGGATCTTTCCGAGGAAGGGGTACGCTACTATTCGGCAGAGGAAGAGGAGGAGTTGGTAATTGCTCAGGCAAGTTCTGCTATCGATGAAGATGGCAAGTTTACGAATAAATGGGTAAAAGCCAGAAAAGATGCGGACTTCCCGTTGGCAGCCGGAGAGGATGTCGATTTGATCGATGTTGCCCCGAATCAGATTGCATCTATCGCGGCGTCTTTGATCCCGTTCTTGGAGCATGATGATGCCAACCGAGCGTTGATGGGATCGAACATGATGCGTCAGGCAGTTCCGATTATTTCCCCGCAATCCCCGATCGTGGGAACCGGTTTGGAGGCTAATCTGATTAAGGATTCCAGAACGCAGGTTGTCGCAGAGGGACCGGGAGTGATCTCTTTTGTTGACGGACGCAAGATTGTTGTTAAATATGACCGTACGGAGGAAGAGGCTTTTGTAAGCTTTGAACCTGATACGAAAGAATATTACCTGCCGAAATACCAACGTACAAACCAGAGTACGACGATCACGTTGAAACCGATCGTGAGAAAAGGTCAACGTGTGGAAGAAGGTCAGATATTGACGGAAGGATACTCTTCAGAAAAGGGAGAATTGGCACTCGGACGGAACTTGAAAGTGGCATTCATGCCGTGGAAAGGATACAACTACGAGGATGCTATCGTGATCTCCGAGAATATCGTGCGGAATGATATCTTTACATCTGTTCACGTGGACGAGTATTCTCTGGAAGTTCGTGAAACGAAACGTGGATTGGAAGAGTTGACGGCTGATATTCCGAACGTAAGTGAGGAGGCCACGAAGGATTTGGATGAAAACGGAATCATTCGCGTGGGGGCTCGTGTTCAACCGGGAGATATCCTGATTGGTAAGATTACCCCGAAAGGAGAGTCCGATCCTAGTCCGGAGGAAAAATTGTTGAGAGCAATCTTCGGTGATAAAGCCGGTGATGTGAAAGATGCTTCATTGAAAGCTTCTCCTTCATTGAAAGGTGTTATTATTGATAAGAAGTTGTTCCAACGTACGGTAAGTGATCGGAAAACGAAAGCTGCCGGTAAGAATATTTTGGCCGAACTGGATGAACAATTCCAACGTAAAGTCGGAGATTTGACTACTTTATTGATCGACAAATTATTCGAGTTGGTAAATGGTAAGACTTCGCAAGGCGTGAAGAATTACTTGAACGAGGATATTGTTCCGAAGGGAGTGAAGTTCTCTTACAAGATGTTGCAGAACATGGACTTCTTGCAAATCAACCCGAACAAGTGGACGACCGATAAGCAAAGAAACGATATGATCCGTGACTTGTTGCATAATTATATCATCAAGTACAAGGAGATCGAAGGACAAATTAAACGTAAGAAGTATAACGCTACCGTCGGTGACGAGCTTCCTTCCGGAATTATCAAGATGGCTAAGGTTTACGTGGCTAAGAAACGTAAATTGCAAATCGGTGATAAGATGGCAGGACGTCACGGTAACAAGGGTATTGTATCCCGCGTGGTAAGGGTAGAGGATATGCCGTTCTTGTCTGACGGAACTCCGGTTGATATTTGTTTGAATCCGCTGGGTGTGCCTTCCCGTATGAACTTGGGACAGGTATTCGAAACCGTGTTGGGGTGGGCCGGAAAGAATTTGGGATTGAAGTTTGCAACTCCTATTTTCGATGGTGCCTCTTTGGACGATATCAACAAATACACGGACGAGGCAGGTGTGCCTAGATTCGGAACCACCTATCTGTATGACGGGGGAACGGGAGAACGTTTCGACCAGCCGGCAACCGTGGGTGTGATCTATATGCTGAAACTGGGACACATGGTTGATGACAAGATGCACGCTCGTTCTATCGGACCTTACTCGTTGATCACGCAGCAACCTCTTGGAGGTAAGGCTCAGTTCGGAGGTCAGCGTTTCGGAGAGATGGAGGTTTGGGCTCTTGAGGCTTTCGGAGCATCACACATCTTGCAGGAAATTTTGACCGTGAAGTCTGACGACGTGATGGGTAGAACCAAAACTTACGAGCATATCGTGAAAGGTGAACCTCTTCCGACACCCGGAATTCCGGAATCATTCAACGTATTGTTGCATGAACTTCGCGGGTTGGGATTGAGCGTTAATCTTATATAATGCAAAATTGAAAATGGAAAATTGAAAATGGAGAACTGGAAGAATTAATTTTCAATTCTCAATTTTCAATTTTCAATTAACAGATAAAATATGGCCTTCAGAAAAGACAATAAAGTAAAAAATTTTACTAAGATCGCTATTGGATTGGCTTCCCCGGAAGAAATTCTGGAACGGTCCAGTGGTGCTGTATTAAAACCGGAGACGATTAACTATCGTACTTACAAACCCGAACGCGACGGTTTGTTCTGCGAACGTATCTTCGGTCCGGTGAAGGATTACGAATGTCATTGCGGTAAATATAAACGTATTCGGTACAAGGGTATCGTTTGTGACCGTTGTGGTGTTGAGGTTACGGAGAAGAAGGTTAGACGTGAGCGTATGGGACATATCCAGTTGGTGGTTCCGGTGGCTCATATCTGGTATTTCAAGTCGTTGCCAAATAAAATCGGTTACTTGTTAGGGTTACCTTCCAAGAAACTGGATACCGTTATTTACTACGAGAGATACGTGGTTGTAAACCCGGGTATCATGGGGGATTCCGGTATCAAAACAATGGATTTCCTGACGGAAGAAGAGTATTTGGATATTCTGGATAAACTTCCAACAGATAATCAATATTTGGATGATGATGATCCAAACAAGTTCATTGCAAAGATGGGTGCGGAAGCTATTTCCATGTTGTTGGAACGTCTGAACTTGGATGATCTTTCATACGATTTAAGAAATAAAGCAAATACGGAGACTTCTCAACAGAGAAAGAACGAGGCGTTGAAACGTCTTCAGGTCGTAGAGGCTTTCCGTGAAAGTAAAGAAATTAATAAGCCGGAATGGATGATCGTGAAGGTGTTGTCTGTGATACCGCCTGAATTGCGTCCGTTGGTTCCGTTGGACGGAGGTCGTTTTGCTACTTCCGATTTGAATGATTTGTACAGACGGGTGATTATCCGTAATAATCGTTTGAAGAGATTGATCGAGATCAAGGCTCCGGATGTAATCTTGCGTAATGAAAAACGTATGTTACAGGAGGCCGTAGATTCGTTGTTCGATAACTCTCGTAAATCCAATGCGGTTAAGATTGAAAATAACAGACCGTTAAAGTCTCTTTCCGACAGTTTGAAAGGTAAACAAGGACGTTTCCGTCAGAACTTGTTGGGTAAGCGTGTTGACTACTCTGCACGTTCGGTAATCGTTGTAGGTCCGGACTTGAAGATGCACGAGTGTGGTCTTCCGAAAGACATGGCGGCTGAATTGTATATGCCGTTTATTATCCGTAAACTGATCGAGCGCGGTATCGTGAAGACGGTGAAGAGTGCCAAGAAGATCGTGGATCGTCGTGATCCGATCGTTTGGGATATTCTTGAAAACGTGTTGAAAGGTCATCCGGTATTGTTAAACCGAGCCCCGACCCTGCACCGTTTGGGTATTCAGGCATTCCAGCCGAAATTGATCGAGGGTAAAGCAATCCGTTTGCACCCGTTAGCTTGTACCGGATTCAACGCTGACTTCGACGGTGACCAGATGGCCGTACACTTGCCATTAGGTAACGAAGCTGTATTGGAAGCTCAGATTTTAATGTTGTGTTCTCATAACATTTTGAACCCGGCTAACGGTGCGCCTATCACGGTGCCTTCTCAGGATATGGTGCTCGGTTTGTACTATATCACGAAACCGAGGAAGGGTGTGAGGGGTGAAGGCTTGAAGTTCTATTCTCCGGAGGAAGTGATTATCGCTTTCAACGAGAGAGCCGTAGACTTGCATGCTGAAATCGAGGTGAAGATTGATAACGTGGACAAGGACGGTCAACCGATTAGGCATATGATCAAAACAACGGTTGGTCGTGTGATTTTGAACCAGTTCACCCCGAAAAACTATCCTTATATCAATACGTTGATTACGAAAAAAGCGTTGCGTGACATTATCGGTGACGTGTTCAAACGTTGCGGTGTGGACGTGACGGCTAAATTCTTGGATGATATTAAGGATTTGGGTTATCGTAAGGCATTTGAGGGAGGTTTGTCTTTCAACTTGGGAGACGTTATCGTTCCGGAGAACAAACAAGATTTGTTACAAGAAGGATATGACCAGGTTGAAGAGGTAATGGCGAACTATAACATGGGATTCATTACCAATAATGAAAGATATAACCAGATTATTGATATTTGGACACACGTGAACGCGAACTTGACCGCCACGTTGATGAAACAATTGGCAGCGGATGACCAAGGATTCAATTCTATCTACATGATGTTGGATTCCGGAGCCCGTGGATCTCGTGAGCAGATTCGTCAGTTGGGAGGTATGCGTGGATTGATGGCAAAACCGCAGAAATCAGGTGCTACCGGGGGACAGATTATCGAGAACCCGATCTTGGCAAACTTTAAAGAGGGACTTTCGGTGTTGGAGTACTTTATTTCAACCCACGGTGCCCGTAAGGGTTTGGCCGATACTGCGTTGAAGACTGCAGATGCCGGATATTTGACTCGTCGTTTGGTTGACGTGGCTAACGATATCACGATTACCGAGGAAGATTGCGGTACGTTGAGAGGTATTACCATTTCGGCTATCAAGAATAACGAAGAGATCGTGTCTTCTTTGTCAGAGAGAATTTTAGGACGTGTTTCCGTGCATGATATTTATCATCCGAATACGGGTGAATTGATCGTGGCCTCTGGAGATGAGATCACGGAGGTAGTTGCCGATATTATCGAGAACTCCCCGATCGAGCGTGTTGAAGTTCGTTCTGTATTGACTTGCGAGGCGAAGAAGGGCGTTTGTGCTAAATGTTACGGACGTAACTTGGCTACCAGCCGTATGGTTGAGAAAGGTGAGGCTGTCGGGGTTATCGCTGCACAGTCTATCGGTGAGCCGGGTACTCAGTTGACATTGAGAACCTTCCACGTGGGAGGTACTGCGGGAAATATTTCCAGCGAAAACTCTTTGAAGGCGAAGTATGATGGTTACGTTGAGTATGAAGAATTACGTTCTGTTGAGTACACGCAAGATAACGGAACGACCTGTGACGTGGTTGTAGGACGTTTGACGGAGTTGCGTATATTGGATAAGAACACGAATATTATATTGATTTCTCACGCTATCCCTTACGGTGCTAAGTTGTTCGTGAAGGATGGACAGGAGATCAGCAAGGGTGAATTGCTTTGTGAATGGGACCCGTTCAATGCTTTGATCATTACCGAATTCTCCGGTACGGTTGGGTTGGAAAACTTGATCGAGGGTGAAACCTATAAGGAAGAATCCGATGAAACCACCGGATTTAGGGAGATGATCATTATTGAGTTCCGTGACAAGATGAAAGCGCCTGCTTTGTGTATCAATGATGCAGAAGGAAACACGGTGAAGAGTTACAACTTGCCGGTAGGCGCCCACATTGTCGTGAAGGAAGGAGCTGAGGTTGTTGCCGGTAGTACCATTGCCAAGATTCCGAGAGCTGTTGGTAAAGCAGGCGATATCACGGGAGGTCTTCCGCGTGTTACCGAGTTGTTCGAGGCTCGTAACCCGTCGAATCCGGCCGTTGTATCGGAAATTGACGGTGAGGTAACTTACGGTAAGATCAAACGCGGTAATCGTGAAATTATCGTGACATCAAAAGCCGGAGAGGTAAAGAAATATCTGGTTTCTTTGTCTAAACAAATTTTGGTGCAGGAGAACGATTATGTACGTGCAGGTACCCCGTTATCTGACGGTGCAATTACCCCGACTGATATTTTGAATATCGAGGGACCGATCAAGGTTCAGGAGTATATCGTGAACGAGGTACAGGATGTATACCGGATGCAGGGTGTGAAGATCAATGATAAGCATTTCGAGATCATTGTACACCAGATGATGCGTAAGGTATTGATCCAAGATGCCGGAGATACGAGATTCTTAGAGAATCAGGTGGTGGATAAGAGTGAGTTCATGGAAGAAAACGATGCAATCTACGGAAAGAAAGTGGTACTGGAAGCCGGGGATTCGGATCGGGTGAAACCGGGACAGATTATCTCTGTACGTATGTTGAGAGATATTAACTCACAATTGAAACGTAGAGACTTGAAGGTGGTAGAGGCTAGAGATGCTGTACCCGCAACTTCAGCTCAGGTATTACAGGGTATTACCCGTGCTGCATTGCAGACGGCAAGCTTTATTTCTGCCGCATCATTCCAAGAAACCACGAAAGTATTGAATGAAGCTGCAATTTACGGTAAAGTCGATCCATTGGAAGGATTGAAAGAAAACGTGATTTGCGGTCACTTGATACCGGTGGGTACAGGTATGAAAGAATTTAGAAGTCTGATTGTAGGTTCTAAGGCGGATCTCGAAAGGATGGAAAAATAAAAATAGATAGAGGCGCCGCAAGGCGCCTTTATTGTTTAAACTATTAACCAAGGACTATTATGGAAGAGAAAAAACAACAATGTGATATTGAATTAGATCGGGATGTTGCACAGGGAACTTATTCGAATCTGTCAATTATTTCTCATTCTTCCTCCGAGTTTATTATTGATTTTATCCGTATTATGCCGGGGATGCCTAAGGCTGAAGTGAAAAGCCGTATTATTTTGACCCCGGAACACGCAAAACGCTTGTTACTGGCATTACAGGATAATGTTCGGAGATTTGAGATTGATTACGGGAAGATTAATTTACCGGAAGGCGGCCCTATTGCACCCATGTTCCCGATGGATTTGGAACCGCAGGGACAAGCTTGATAATTTTAGATTTGATGATTTTAGATTTTAGATTGTGTGATAAAAATCTAAAATCTAAAATTTGAAATCTGAAATTATTAGAGCCACTTTTTTCTTTTGAAGTAAAGGAGCATGGTGATGGTGATGATGACCATGATGCCCCAGAGGATGAAGTAGGCGTAGTGGTGTTTTAATTCGGGGATATATTCGAAGTTCATTCCGTAGATTCCGGCGATAAAGGTGAGAGGGATGAAGATCGTGGAGAAGATGGTTAGTACTTTCATGACATCGTTTTGTCGATTCCCGATGTTGGTTTGGTAAAGATTGATTTGGTCGGATATCATGGAATAATATATCTCGATGGCTTCTTGAGCCTGTACAACCAGATCATCCAAGTCGTGTAAATACGTGTAGGTGTTTTGATTAATGAGGGGGGAGTCGCAATTGGTGAAGCGGGTGGTGACCTCTTTGAACGGGCGTACGTTTTTTCGGATGTATGAAAGTTCTGTCTTGTAATGATAAAGGTCCTCGATCACTTTGGCATCTGCCTCTAAAATGGTTTTACCGCGTTCTTCGATGGCGGCTCCTAATATTTCTAGGTTAATGATATAGTTGTCAACGAGGGTGTCCAGTAGGGCGTAACAGAGGTAATCCGTCCCGAAAGAGCGGATGCGGGTTTTGCCGTCGTATAGGCGTTTCTTCACGTCTTTAAAATAATCGGCATCTGTTTCTTGAATGGTAATCAGGTAGTGAGATCCGACAATAAAAGAGATTTGTTCCATGTGTACGATCCCGTCGTCCTTGCCGAAATAGAAGGACTTGGCAATGATATATAAATGGTCGGATTCTTCGCTGAACCGCGGACGTTGGTCCGTGTTTAGAATGTCTTCCAAAAATAGAGAAGATACATCGAAGGTCTTGCCCATATCGGCAATCAGTTTGGTATTTTGCAGGCCGGATATGTTGATCCAAGTCATGTGGTCGTTGGACACGATGTCAACAATGTTTTCCATCGTTTCGGGAAAGAACTCTTTCAGGCCTTCTGAAGTGTATTGAATAACCTGAATGGAGTTTTTTGTCATTTTTTGTTTGCCGATGAAGATCAAGGAGCCGGGTGCGGCTCCTTTTGATTTCGTTCGGTCTTTAAGAAAACGGGCCATGTGCGTGCGAATTGAAAGTTAAAAACTAAAAGATAAAAGTTATTTCGAGTCTGAGTCTGCCGGTTCTATTTTCAGTTTTATGGGGTTAGAACTATCTCCCCAAGTTAGCGTGCGATACGGGAAGGGGAATTCCACGTTCTTGGCATCAAATACTTTTTTCAGACGACGGCGATATTCCCGGCCAACGGCCCATTGTTGCATGGGTTTTGTCTTGATAACAAGGCGAATGACCACGGCACTATCGGCAAAGTCGTTTACCCCGCTGATGGCCACGGGTTCGAGCATCATTTCTTTGTAAACAGGGTCATTGAACATTTCGTCTCCGACTTGTTGCATGAGCATGACGGCATTATCCGTGTCTTCCTTGTAACCGATCCCGATTTGCAGAACAATGGCAGACCATTCTTTGGTCATGTTGGAGAGCGTGTCTATTTTCCCGTTTTGGAAAATGTGTACGGTGCCTGAACTATCCCGTAGAGTAACGGTTCTTAATTCAATTTTTTCAACCAGTCCTTCCGTTCCGTTAATTACCGCCCAGTCTCCGGTGCGTAGCTGATCTTCCAAGAGAATAAAGAAACCGGATATGAAATCCCGTACTAATTCTTGAGCCCCGAAACCGACTGCTAATCCGACAATTCCGGCACTGGCGAGGATGGGGGCGATGTTGATATTGAATTTTCCGAGTAAGATCAGTAGGAAGATCACCCAAAGAAAGATTCTTCCGATACCGTATATGATCCCCGTGAGCGTGTTAATTCGTTTTTCCGCCTCGTTGTTGTCAATGTTTTCAGTCTTATGGGCTTTATTGATGGCGAGCTTTTTCATTTTTCGGGTTGTGAATCGTAAGGCTCGGAGTAGTGAAACGAATAAAATGACGAGAATAGCGATTGACGGGAGCTGGATGACACACCATGTAATTAGTTTTGTAAGCATTTCATTCCAGAATGCCGCTGTAAAGACGGCCGGAATATGTTGGGCTTCTTTCGTGTTCCAGAACACGACAATCCCATCTATTTGGGCGCTGTCAGGAATGTTTTTTTCGATGATCTGGTTTGTATTGTTATCCCACCAAGAATCATCCAGAGTTGCTTTGTTGATTAAGAAACTGGTGCTGACTTTCGGAACGGAAACGACGATCTCTCCCGAGGAAGGGAGATAGTTTATGTTGTGATAGGCATCCCGTATTTGTCCTAAATTGGAATTCAGCCCAATTCCTTCCGGGGTTTTGAATGAGGTGTCCCGAATGATGATGCGATTAATAAAAGAACTAGTGTCTCCGGCAACTTCCGGGGTGGCTATAAAAAGGAGTTTGCCGTTATTGTCATATACATTGTAATCATCAAATTCTTGATTGAAGAATCCACCTTTGTTTTTGATGAGTTTGATTTGTTTCGCAGGGAATATGGAGTACAGTTGATGAATATTTGTACCTCTGGTAATGGAGCCAACATGGGTAGAACTTATGGTGTAGGGATTTTGTGAATCATCCGGGATGCCCATCAACTCCGGGATGGATGATTTTTTCCCGCAACTTATCATCGTGAGTATCAGACAGAGTAGAATTAAATAGTTTTTCATGGTAAGTGTATTTTAAATAACTTTATAGCCGTGCAGGTGTTTACTTGATAAAATTATACAAAACTTATTATCTATACAATTTAAAGACTGATTTTGTTCCATATTGAAAGGAATTTTATCACCGGAATTTTCAAACGTAACAAAAAAGTAACCGAAAAACGACGGGAAAAGATTCGTTGTTTAGAATTGTTTTATTTTATTTGTGCTGAAAAATATGTTTTTTGACATGCTCTGGCTTGATTGTCAAGGCAATATCTGAAAAGAAAAAAATACTGATACAAACTTGTTTAGATATTTCTATTGGCTACCTTTACGCATGTTTTACAACATAAAATTCGTGTGATATTATAGAATATAATTTATAATTTAATATTTAAGAACAAGTAACTAAGTCATGAGTGAAAAGACAGAAGTTATCGACAAAAAAGACATTGTAATTCGTTTCTCGGGAGATTCGGGAGATGGAATGCAATTGACCGGCCAGCAATTCTCGGATGCTGCTGCTTTATTTGGAAACGGTGTATCAACGTTTCCGGATTATCCTGCTGAAATACGCGCCCCGCAAGGTACGGTTGGTGGTGTTTCCGGGTTTCAAGTACATATTGGGAATGATCCCATTAAAACTCCGGGAGATTTTGCAGATGTGCTTGTGGCGATGAATCCTGCCGCTTTGAAGGCTAACTTGCGTTGGGCAAAAAAAGGTGCAACGATTATCGTGAACTTGGATGCATTTACCGACAAGAACATTGAAAAGGCCGGGTATAAAGAAAACCCGCTGGAAGATGTAGTCTTGCAAGATTATAACGTGGTCCCCGTGAAGATCACGACTTTAACGGAAGAGGCTTTGAAAGACAGTGGTCTGGATCAGAAGTCTATCGTTAAATGTAAGAATATGTTCGCTCTTGGTATGATTTACTGGATGTTCGACCGTACGGTGGATCACACGAGAGATTTTATTAACCAGAAATTTGCCAAGAAACCGGAAATCGCAAGTGCTAACGTGAAAGTGTTGGAAAGTGGTTTCAATTATGCAGCTAATGTTCATGCTTTGGCTGTACACTTCAACGTGGCTCCCGCTCAGATCGAGAAAGGACGTTACCGGACGATTACCGGTAATAAGGCTACGGCATGGGGATTCTTGGCTGCTGCTGAAAAAGCGAATTTACCTTTGTTCTGCGGTTCTTATCCTATCACTCCGGCAACAGATATTTTACAAGAGTTGGCGTTGAGACGTGATTTGGGTGTGAAGACTTATCAGGCAGAGGACGAGATTGCCGGAATTTGTACTTCTATCGGTGCAAGTTACGTGGGAAATCTGGCTATCACGACGACTTCAGGTCCCGGTTTGGCATTGAAGAGCGAGGCTGCCGGTTTAGCCGTAATGGCGGAGTTACCATTGGTAATTGTTGACGTACAACGTGGTGGTCCTTCAACCGGTCTTCCCACGAAAACGGAACAATCCGACTTGTTGCAGGCTCTTTACGGACGTAATGGTGAAAGCCCTATGCCTGTTGTAGCTGCAAGTACCCCGGGTAACTGTTTCGACTATGCTTTCTGGGCTGCTAAAATAGCTGTAGAACACATGACTCCGGTTGTCCTGTTGACAGACGGGTTCTTGGGGAATGGCGCTCAACCGTGGAAGATTCCTTCATTGAAAGATTATCCTTCTATTACTCCGAGAGTGGCTAAAGAAGGTGATGATTATAAACCGTACGCTCGTGATCCGGAGACTTTGGCCAGAATGTGGGCTTTGCCGGGAACGAAAGGTTTGGAACACCGTATCGGTGGTTTGGAGAAGGTAAATGTAACGGGAGAGATTAGTTACGTGCCGGAAAACCACCAGATTATGACTGATTTGCGTGATGCTAAGGTGGCTAAAATTGCTGACAGCATTCCTCAACAGGAGATTTTCGGAAAACAAGACGGTGGCGATGTTCTTGTTGTTGGATGGGGTGGTACTTACGGTCACTTGTACTCGGTCGTTCGTGAATTGAGAGAAGAAGGTAAAGACGTGAGCTTGGCTCATTTCAACTTTATCAACCCGCTCCCGAAGAACACGGGTGAGGTTCTTGGTAAATTCAAGAAGATTATCGTTTGCGAGTTGAACTTGGGACAGTTTGCACAGTATTTGAGAGCTAAATTCCCGCATTACACGTATTATCAATATAACAAAGTAGCTGGATTACCTTTCACGGTAGTTGAGCTGAAAGAAAAAATAACCGAATTATTAGGAAAATAATCATGGCAGAACAATATACACCGAAAGATTTTAAGAGCAACCAAGAGATTCGTTGGTGTCCGGGTTGCGGTGACCATGGTATCATTAACTCCGTACAGAAAGCCATGGCTGAATTGGGGTACCCGAAAGAATCGTGGGCAGTTATTTCCGGAATCGGATGTTCTTCCCGTTTCCCCTATTACATGAATACTTATGGTTTTCATACGATTCATGGACGGGCTGCTGCTATCGCATCCGGAGCTAAAAGTGCTAATCCGAAATTGAATATCCTTCAAGTTTCCGGTGACGGAGATGCTTTGGCTATTGGTGGTAACCACTTTATTCATGCTATTCGTCGTAATATCGATATTACCACTTTGGTGTTCAATAACGAGATTTACGGGTTGACGAAAGGACAATATTCTCCGACCACGAAGTTGGGTACGAAAACTAAAACTTCTCCCTACGGAACAATCGAAACTCCGTTTAATCCGGGGGAGTTGGTAATCGGTGCGCAAGGAAGATTCTTCGCTCGTACGTTGGATATGAATATCAACTTGAGTGCAGAAGTTATCGAGGCCGGTGTGCGTCATAAAGGTACTGCTGTCGTGGAGATTCTTCAGAACTGCGTGATCTTTGCTGACGGGGTTCACTCTGCTATCACGGATAAAGAGATGAAGGAAGAGCGTCAATTGATCTTAAGACATGGCGAACCGATGGTTTTCGGAAAGAACAAGGACAAGGGTATCATGTTTGATATGAAGGCCGGTAAGTTGAAAGTTGTTGAGATCGGTAAGGATGGTATCACGTTGGATGATATTATGGTACATGATGCTCACAGCGAAAATCCTTCTATGCATTGGATGCTGGTACACATGAAAGCTCCGGAATATCCCGTGGCTTTAGGTGTGATCCGTGACGTGGAAGGTACGACTTATAATGATGCATTGGATGCCCAGATTGAGAACGTGAAGGCGAAGTCTTCTATCCGTTGTGTTGAAGATTTATTGAACAGCGGAGACGTTTGGGAAGTAAAATAATGGTTTTTAATATGTAGGAAAGTCCGAGTTTAAAGCTCGGACTTTTTTGTTTTGTTATTTGGAATGGGGCATGGATGCAATCCCCCAACGGGTATTTGGGGTAGAGTCCATTTGTAGTTTCAAGTGTCCGCCGTTTATAATTTCCCGACGATAGAACCAGCAATCTTCTAACGGTTGCCCGTTGAGTGTTGCGGACTGCACGTAATAATGATCGGGAGCGTTATTTTCTGTTTCAATCACGAGTGTTTTACCGGAATAGTACCGGGGATCAAGTTTAATCGTGATTTTGCGGAATTTAGGACTGCCAATTTGGTAAGAAGGGGTGATGTTGGTTCCTCCCTGCACGTCGAATAAACCCATGGCAGCCATGACATACCAGGCTCCCAATTGTCCTTGATCTTCGTCCTGTCCGTAACCGTAACCGTGTTCCGGTGTGGTACCGTAGAACTCATCACAGATTAACCGGGTGTATAGTTGTGTCAACCACGGTTTGCCGGAATAGTTGAATAGCCAAGCATCGTGTAGGCAGGGTTGATTTCCTTGATTGTATAATTTCTCGACACCGGAAAAACTATCAATCTCTTTTCCCCCACCAAATTGTGTTTTCCGGGATTCGATAAATGTTTTTTCCAGTCTTTCGTTGAAAAGATCGATTCCCATGAGGTTTATCAAACCTTGGATGTCATGGGGAACATACCATGTGTATTGTGCGGCATTCCCTTCTTGGAATCCTTTCCAGCCTTTCAGAGGGTCGAAGTCTTTCATGAAACTGCCATCCATTTCACGGGGACGCATATATTTTGTTTCCGGGTCGAATAGATTTTGGTAAGCGTACGAGTATTGTATGAGGGTATCGTAGGCGGCTGTTTTTCCGAGAGCTTTGGCCATTTGTGCCGCCGCGTAACAACTGAAGGCGTATTCCAGCGTGTGGGATGCCCCGAAGTTGCAGACCCAGTTATTGGGATACAGATAATCTTTCAAAGGAACAAAACCTTGTTTAATAAAGTATTCATTGTCGTATTTCCCGTTCCCCATATCCCGTCCTTTGTATTCTAGTTCGTTTTTACAGATGGCACTCCATGCTGTTTCGATGTTGAAATCACGAATCCCGGCTTGATAGGCGGCACATATGATTAATCCTTGGAAATTGGTTTGTACCCCGTTCGTGTATACTCCGGCAGCTTCCCCGTCGTGTAACCAACCGGAATTCTTGAAGAAGTCCAGATTTGATTTTATATAGCTGGAAAATATTTCAGGATAGGCTAAGGTCCATATTTGGGTGAGGTTCCAGAAACCGCCCCACATCCCGTCAGTATTGTGATGGGAATAGAGAGGAATTCCGTTTTTGTCCAGAGGGATCTGGCCAATCGTTTTATCATGTCGAATGTATTGTCCGTTTATGTCGTTGGCAATTCCCCTGCCGAGTAGGGCATGGTAGAGTCCGGTATAGAATTTGGTTTTATCTTCCGGGGTTCCGCCTTCTACTTGGATGCGACCGAGCAGTTCATTCCAAGTTTGACGGGCGGCATTTTTCACGTCATTGAAACTTTTGTTGGCAATTTCTGTATCCCGGTTGTTACGTGCGTTTTCAATGCTGGTATAGGATAGGCCGACTTGCATTTGTACCTGTTCATGCGCTTTTGTCGGGAAGGTGAGATATAGCCCGCATCCGGGGCCTTTTACCGTGTTGGAGTTTTCTTGTACCTTCTCGTTAATAAATGTTCCGATTGTTTGCGGTTGCTTGTCCAGCTTGGCGGCAAAGTAGATTTTTATTTTCCCGTCCGGCTGGCAGAATGTGGCATAAATCGGATAGTTTTCCACCCATCCGGTCACTTCGTTAGTTTCCGGATGATACGTGACTTCTGCATCCGTGATGGTGGCACTTTCTCCTTGTTTATGCCCGATGTCAAACAGAATTCTTGACGTGGCGGATTGGGGAAAGGTATAGCGGTGAAAGCCCGTCCGGGTGGTTGCCGTGATTTCTGCTTTGATATTGTAATCCGTGAGAGTTATTGCGTAATAACCGGGAGTGGAAACTTCTGTCGCTTTGTCGATGCGTGAACGATACCCCGAATCCGGATCTTCTAATGTCCCCGGTAAGGTTTTTAATTCTCCAGTGGTAGGAATCGTTACAACGCCCCCGATTTGGAACTCGTGAAAATGGGCGAATCCTTCAATGGAAGTATGTCGATCGTCATATCCACAAGGTAGCCAACTCCCATAGCTTCCGTAAGCATTCGTGGTTGGGGCAAGTTTGGCCATTCCCATGGGGAGTGCGGCTGGGGTATAGAAAAACCAACGGCCATGTACCGAGCCGATTTGCGGATTAACCCAATCTACCGGTTGTTTCTTTTCCAGTGCAGGTTGGCATGAATAAAAACCTAGAATCAGTAAACATAGGCTAAAGAGACGGGTTGTAGTTTGCATCTTATTTTTAGGTTAAGGTGATTTCGCTTACAAATTTATCTTTTTTTACTTCTTTATTCATTAAAAAAGAATAAATTTGTAATGTAAAAGTAGAAACTCGGCTAAAATATTCCTTCTATGTTGAATCTGAATATATTAAGTGTTACATTGCCATTAACGAATCCCGTGTTAATCTTTTCTGTAATCCTTTTTATTATTCTGTTTGCCCCGCTTGTATTACATCGTTTTAAGATTCCGGATATTGTCGGTCTGATTATTGCCGGTGCTTTGATCGGGCCTTACGGCTTGCATATCATGGATCGGGATAGTAGTATCGTGTTGTTCGGGACGGTGGGTTTATTGTATATCATGTTCGTGGCGGGGCTGGAAATTGATATGGCGGATTTTAAAAAGAATAGTAAACGGAGTTTGATATTCGGTCTTTACACGTTCTTTATCCCGATGATTTTGGGAACATTTGCCGGGGTTTATTTATTGGATTTCTCTTATCCTACTTCCATTTTACTGGCGAGTATGTTTGCCTCTCACACGCTGGTGACTTACCCGATCGTGAGTAAATACGGAATCACGAAGAATCGGGCGGTTAACGTGACGATTGGCGGGACCGTGGTAACTTGTTTGCTGGCCTTGCTCGTGTTGGCGGTTATCGTGGGAATGTCCACGGGAGAGTTGACCCAAGGATTTTGGATCCAGTTAGGGGTATCGACAGTCGTGTTCGCCTTTATCGTTCTTTGGGGATTCCCTTTTGTCGGGCGCTGGTATTTCAAACGATATGATGATCGCGTGGGGCAGTTTATATTTGTTCTGGGCCTTGTTTTCTTTGCCTCTTTCTTGGCAGAGGCGGCAGGGTTGGAGGCTATTATCGGGGCATTCTTGGCGGGATTGGCATTAAATCGTTTGATTCCGAATACGTCGGCATTGATGAACCGGATTGAGTTCGTGGGGAATGCTTTGTTTATTCCGTTTTTCCTGATCGGGGTCGGAATGTTGGTAAATTTTCACGTGTTTTTGTATGATTTGACCACGATATGGGTGGCTGTTGTCATGTGTGTGGTGGCAACCGTATCGAAGTTTATCCCGGCTTGGTTGGCACAGAAGAATTTCCGGTTTACGACTTCTGAAAGGACATTGATTTTTGGATTGAGTAACGCTCAGGCGGCGGCTACTTTGGCGGCAGTTTTGGTGGGGTATAACGTTATTTTGGGAACAACTCCGGAAGGAGAACCGATTCGTTTACTGAATGAAAGTGTGCTGAACGGTACGGTCGTGATGATCTTGGTGACCTGTATTATCGCCTCTTTTGCCACGCAGAAAGGAGCGCAGGAGGTGGCTTTGGCCGAGTTTGCAGAAGATGAGAGCGTGGATAGTGAAGAAGTAGAAGATCGCATTTTGATTCCATTGAGTAATATCGAGAATGTGGAGGAGTTGGTCAGTTTGGCTGTAACGATTAAATCCAAAAAGGCGAAAGCCGTGATGACGGCTTTAAACGTGATTCAAGCGGACGAGGGGGACAGTATGGCGGAGAAGAAGGCGAATCTGTTACTGGAAAAGGCAACGAAAGCTGCTGCGGCAACAGACAATGAGTTGGTGACTTCTCTGCGTTATGATGAGGATATTGTAAATGGAATCAAAAATGCCACGAAAGAGCATAAGATAACTGATATTGTACTGGGACTTCGTAAGGAAGGGGTCATTTCTGATACTTTTTTGGGGAATCTGACAGACCGGGTGTTGTCAAAATGTGCGACGACCACGTTGGTTTACCGTCCCGCACAACCCTTGTCCACGATAAAACGTTACGTTGTGGTGGTGCCGTTTCGGGCAGAGCGAGAAATCGGTTTCCCTTACTGGGTAATTCGTGTATGGAATATGGCTAAAAATTCAAGCAGTAAGATCGTGTTTTATGCCGATACTGCTGTGTTGAATGTATTGCAGGATATACAGGCTAAGCATCATATAGAGGTGGAATTTAATGAATTCAATAATTGGGATGATTTTTTGATCATATCCCGTGATGTAAAGGAGAATGATGCTTTGATGATCGTGATGAGTAGAAGGAATTATCCCTCTTATTTGAAAAATATGACGATGATCCCGACTTATTTGAACAAGTATTTCTGTAAAAATAGTTGTATTTTGGTTTATCCGATGCAGATAGGTATTGGCGAACAGGAATTAGGGGCGTTAAAGAGTATACCTCATGCAGATTCTCATGACAGCTTGGATGATCTGGCGGATGTGTTGAGAGGATTGTTCAAGAGAAATAAATGATTTAATTCGTTTGCCGTATGAAAAAAGTGATCGTTCTTTTGGGTATTATTTTATTGGGATATGCTTTTAACGAGTTTTCTCCTTTTGAAAAGAAGTTGATCACTAATTTTACGGCACAGATCCGGGAGTTGCAACAGGAAAAAGTGTACCTGCACACGGATAAAAGCGTGTACACGGTGGGGGATAAGCTGTGGTTCCGGGCTTACCAAGTACATGCGGCTGCGGTGTTTCCCATGGTTTATAGTCACTATATCTATGTCGATTTGATCGATCGACGGGATTCCGTGATTCAGCGGGTGAAAGTTGCTGAACGGGATTCTTGTTTCTTCGGGCAGATCGAGATCCCCAAGGATTTACAACAAGGGGATTATGCTTTGCGGGCTTTTACTTATTATATGCAGAATGGAGGGGAGGATTATTTTTTCAAAAAGAAGATCCGGGTGATTAACCCGAAAGATTCAAGGGTATGGACGGATGTGACTTACACGAAGAATCGGGAAAATAATTATACGGCAACGATTCGTTTGTCTGACGGGCAGGGAGAACCATATAGCCGGACGTCGGTAACTTATATTGCCGGGGTGAAGAAGGATCAGTATTCGGTGAAACCAGCCCGGACGGATAAAGACGGGAAGTTTGAAGTGAAGATTGATACCACGATGAAAACAATCGAAGTGGAATTTCGGGATGGACAACCTTTCCCGTTTAAACGCTATATTTATATCCCCTCACAATTAAAGGATTTTGACGTGCAGTTTTTCCCGGAAGGAGGAAATTTGTTATCGGGGAATTTTCAGCAAGTGGCGTTTAAGGCTATCGGGGCTGACGGGAGAGCCGTGGAGGCCTCGGGAGAAGTGTATCAAGATTCGATCGTGATTGCTACGGTTCATACCCAGCATGACGGAATGGGAAAATTTCGTTTGCCCGTGAATCCGGGAAAGAAGTTTTATGCCGTGATGAAGACGGAGGAAGGGGTAGAAAAACGATTTGATTTGCCCGAAGTTTCGGAGACGGGATGGGGACTTTCGGTTAGCCGGAAGGATTCAATTCTGAGTTATCGGGTGATCAAAGGGGAGAATGCTATATTGCCGGAGGAATTGTACACGGTAGTGCATTGTCGGGGTATCGTTGTCGGGATAAATCGGGTAAATGGCTTGCAAAGGGGAAGTGTGAATTTGAATATTTTGCCGGAAGGGATTTCACATATCGTGTTGCTTGATGCCGCGGGAAAGGTGTATAGTCAACGATTATTCTTCGTGAAACGTAACCAGCGTCCGGAGTTGAAAATTACGACAGATAAGCCGACGTATATTGCCCGAGAGTTGGTGGAAATGGAGATCGATTTCGAAGAGGCATATAAAGGCCTGTTAGACGGATCGTTTTCAATATCTGTGACAGATGATCAAAAAGTGGTGCAGGATTCTTTGGAGGACAATATTTTATCCAATTTATTGTTGACTTCGGATTTGAAGGGATACATTGATAACCCGGCTTATTATTTCAATGATACGACACCAGAGATTGCGGATAATCTGGATTTGGTGATGATGACACACGGGTGGACTCGTTTTGACGTATCCAAGTTGGCTAGGGGGGAGTTTGATGATTTAAAATACCCGTTGGAGATCGGGCAGGTGATTTCCGGGAGAGTGAATAATTTCTGGGGGAAGAAGTCGAAGGGGGCTAATATCGTATTGATTTCCAATTATGGATTGTGTCGGATGGCAGAAACGGATGAGGCCGGGAATTTTTTGATTGACGGTCTGGCTTTCCATGACAGTACTTCATTTTTGGTGCAGGCATTAAGCGCTAAAGGACGTCGGGGGGTAACCGTGAATATAGATCAAGATGAATTTTTACCTCCACATTATACGTTGCCTAACACGTTGGAGGCAAAGAAAAAAGAGGACGATTTTTATAAGAAGTTTGGGCAGGATTATTATTACGAGAATGGGGAGAAGGTGTACGTGCTAGACGAAGTGCTCGTGTCCCGTCGGAAACAGAAAAAGAGTTATTCTTTTTACGATAATATCGCTAATTATCAGTTGGATTCGGCCCGTATTGCTGAAAATTCAGCCTTGGATATAACTTGGATCGTGCAACAGCTGCCCGGTGTGACTTTTGAAAAAGATGATGAGGGGGAAGATTGTTTCAAGCAATTCGGACGGAAATTGTACGTTTTGGTAAATGATTTTGAAGAAACGATGGATCAGATTCGTTTGATTCCGGTAGGTGCTTTGCGGAATATATCTTTGCTAGATCAGATGCAAGGAAAAATCTTTTTTGGCGATCGGGGGGCTAACGGAGTATTAATTATCTCCGCGGAACCGGGGTGGACACCGAAGGATTTGGGACGTCCTAATGTGTTACCTTTTAAAATTATGGGGTACCAGATCCCGGATGAATTCTACGTGCCTAAATACGAGATTGATTCCGTGCGTCGGGATAATCGTTATGACGAGCGCTCGACAATTTACTGGCAACCGGTTGTCAAGATCAGTAAAGATGCCCCGGCTAAATTGTCTTTCTACACGGCAGATACGTATGGAAAATATTCTGTTATCGTGGAAGGAATAACTTCAAGAGGAGTGATTTGTCGGAAACGTGTTTCCTTGATATTGAAATAATTCAATTTTTATTTGCATATTTGTCATCGTGTATGGAAGTCGAATTATACGGTGCGAATGAATCAGAGTGTACAAAATAAAAGATTTCGAGAGGAGCCGGAATATCTGGTAAAGAGATTGCGGGAGAGTGACGAAAATGCTTTTGCCTTTTTGTTGGATACTTATGGGAAATCGCTTTATTTTTATTGCAATTCTATATTGAAGAACGACACATTTGCTGAAGATATAGTTCAAGAGAGTTTTGTTCGTTTGTGGGAACGACGTAAAAATTTTGTTCAATTACTTCCTATTCGAGTTTTCTTGTATCAAACGGCCCGAAATAAATGTTTGGATCTATTAAAGCATGAACAGGTGGTCCATAAGTATGAGGCCGATATTGTTCGGGAGCTTAGTGAAGATTTTCTGGATGAAAAGATGATAGAAGAGGAGATGTTGGGACAACTTTATCGAGCCATAGAAGAACTACCAACAGAGTGCGCCCGTGTTTTTAAATTGGGGTTGGAAGGATTGAGTAATCAGGAAATTGCAGACACGTTATCTGTATCCATTCATACGGTTAAGACGCAAAAACAAAGAGCAATGTCCGTGTTGAAACAGCGTTTCGGGATAGGGACTATTTTAGTGATGTTCGGGATGACAGATTTTTTTATCTGATTTTTTCAAAAAAAACGTATTTCTTGTCATTCTTTTTGTCCGGTCAGTCGTTTCTTGTGTGAAAGAAATTGAATGTATGCTGGATGAAAAGAATATAAAAGTAGCCTCATGGATAGTGGCTCGTTTGCAGGGCGAGATTCGGCCGGAAGAAGAAAAAGCTTTGGAGGACTGGATCGCGGAAAGCGGGGAGCATCGGGAATTCTATGAACGGATGGTTGATCGGGAGTATGTCGTAAAGCGTTTGGATGAATACAAGAATTATTCTTTGGATACAATGCGGGAGCGGATGTTACCTTCTATTCGGAGAGAAGGAAAACGTACGCGTGTGATTCGTTGGTCGAGAAGAATTGCGGCTATTTTGATTCTCCCCTTGATTGTTGGTAGCGTATTGTTGTTGAGAGAGCAAAGTGGTGTTGAATTTAAGAATCCTACTACGGCTGATATTTTGCCAGGGCAGGAATGTGCCATATTGGAAATGGCTGATGGGCGGAGGGTTGATTTAAGTTCAGCCAGTGGAATTGAATCTTTACAGATTGAAGGTATAATGCTGAAGAATGATTCTAATGTACTTTCTTATGAGGGGGTGCAGGGGGCGATCTCGGATTCGTTGAAATTTAATACAATTATTATTCCCCGGGGTGGGGAATATCGTTTGACCTTGGCTGACGGGACCCAAGTGTGGTTGAATTCCCAGACCCGTTTACGTTACCCGATAACGTTTTCCGGGGATAAAAGGGAAGTGTATCTAGAGGGAGAGGCTTATTTTGAGGTGACACGTACGGGAAAAATGTTTGAGGTACATTGTAAGGGGATGGACGTGCAGGTATTAGGAACATCGTTCAATATAATGGCTTATCGAGATGAGCCAGCCATACAGACGACATTGGTGAACGGTCGGGTGCAGGTAAACTCAGAAAGAGTGACAGGTGGGTCGATCGTGATGGAGCCTGGGTATCAAGTGCAATTGGATACGTTGACCGGGAAGATGGAGATGTATGAGGTAAACGTGGCAAATTTTGTCGGTTGGAAGGAAAAACTTTTCGTGTTTGATGATGAAAATATGGAGACGATGATGCGTAAGCTGGCACGTTGGTATGATGTGGACATTGTTATCGAATCTCCGAAATTGAGAAAATCCGTGTTTTACGGGGTAATTCGTAAATATGAGAATATTTCGAAAATACTGGATATGCTGAAAAAAACTCAAAATATAGATTATGTCATTGAAAATAAGAGAATCGTGATAAAAGAAGCCCGATAAGTTTGTCGAGGACTTATCAGGCTGCTGTAATTTTTAAACTCGCCTCGGATTGGCGTTTGATGCGAGTATTAAATAATAACTAAACAAATGTATGAAAAAAGATGAATTAATTTTCCATTTATGGCGATGGAGTAGAAAAAAAATGTTAGTGATGAAATTTGTGGTACTTATGGTATTGTTGCCTGTTATTACGTTTGCAATACCTGCTTATAGTCAGAAACAAATCAAGATGGACGTTCAAGGGGTATCTCTAGAACAGGTGTTAAAAGAATTGCAAGTACAATCCGGTTATTACATTTTGTATAACAAGCAAGATGTGCAAGAGGTAAAGAATGTTAGTCTGAAGGTTGATGGAAGTTCGGTAAAAGAGGTTTTGGAATTGTGTTTACGGAATACTTCTCTGCAATATGCCATTGAGGATCAGACGATCTTGATTTCATTAAAAAAGGCTGGAGTAGAACCGGAAAAGAAGGAAAGCGTGATTATTAAAGGTGTCGTGAAAGATTCTAAAGGTAGTGTTTTACCCGGGGTGACAGTTATTATTAAAGGAACAAGCGTGGGTACGGCAACCGGGATAGACGGGAATTTTTCATTGAATCTTGTTAAACAGGATACAGCAACTTTGCTTTTTTCATTTGTTGGAATGAAAACTAAAGAGGTGAAATGGACGGGGCAATCCGAGTTAAATGTCGTGTTGGAAGATGAGATGAGTGAGATGGACGAAGTGGTGGTGATTGGTTACGGAACCTCTACAAAGAAGGATTTAACGGGTGCCGTGGCTAGTTTTGATACCCGGGTGATTGAAGAATCAACGGCAACGAACGTGGCGACCATGATGCAGGGACAAATTTCAGGATTAAGTATATTGGCGGGAAGTGGGGCTCCCGGTAGTCCGGCTCGTTTGGAGATTCGGGGTGTTCCCTCTTTGAGTGGGGCAACGTCTCCTTTAATCGTGGTGGATAATGTTCCCATGACTAGTGATTTTGATATTAATGAATTGAACCCGGATGATATTCAGAGTATCGATGTTTTGAAAGGTGCTTCTTCTGCTGCAATTTACGGGTCAAGGGCTGCCGCCGGGGTTATCATGATCACGACAAAAGCGGGGCGGCGTAATCAAAAGCCCGTTATTAATTACAGTTTTGATTATAGTATGACCAGTTTGGTGTCGGATATTAATACATTATCAACGGATGAATTTAAAATGTTAGTCTTGGAGGCGGCCAGCAACTCTGCCAAGGCGGCCGGATATGAGGATGTTACGCAATGGTCGACATACAAAAAGTTTGCTGATCCGAGTTTTTGGGGCGATGCGGATACTCCTTGGATGGATTATATTATGCGGGATGGTTCCCGACAACAACATAAGGTTTCCATTCGCGGGGGTGGAGAGTTGTTCGGGTATAATGCCTCTTTGGGATATACGAACGAGTTAGGACAGGTGAAAGGAACGGAGTTTGAGAGATACACGTATGATGTTGGTTTTGATACGGATATAAACCCGTGGATAAGTGCTACCGTGAAAGTGGCAGGAACGATTACAGATCAGTTGAGTAATAACGGTAGCTTGTCGATTGCGGCAGAGGCTAGGCCTGATCTTGAACCTTATAATGAGGACGGGTCTTATTATATCCATTCGTACACTTGGTATGGACGGACGTATTACGTGGGGAATCCGATTGTCGAGATGGAAGAAAATACGAATCGGACGGAAGGTAATAACCTTCGCCTCACGGGAAATTTGGAATTTAAGATATTGCCGGAGTTGACTTTGATGACACAATATACCTACCAAACACGGAAAGAGGAAGGATACTCGTATGCTTCCAGTCAGACGGAAGAGGGGAGTTTTAATTGGAGCGACCAGAAAGGATTAGGAGTGAAGAGGCATAGTAAGACAACGAGTAAGGAGCTTGAGGTGCGTTTGTCTTATGCGAAGAGTTTTGGCGAAAAACATCGCTTGTCTGCCGTGTTAGCGAGCAACTATAATGAGGAGGATTCGGAATCTTATTCATTGGCCATGTCTGATTTCGCGGATGATTACGTGCAGAATGCTATTTGGCAGGGAACGAACCCGTATCAGTATGGAATGTTGAGTGGAAGTGCCAGTGGTTCGAAATTGTTGTCTTTTGTGGGAAGGGTTGAGTATAAATTTATGGATCGATATTTATTTACCGGAACCCTTCGGTCGGATGGTTCTTCAAAGTTCGCACCCGATTATCGGTGGGGTACTTTCCCCTCTTTTGCTGCGGCATGGATTGTTTCTGAAGAAAATTTCATGAAGGGAATTGATTGGTTGTCGTTTTTGAAAATACGAGCCGGATGGGGTAAGTCCGGTAATGGATTCGTGGGTGAATATGGTTGGAGAACGTTATATTCTTCTACTGATTATCAAGGAATGCCAGCGATGGTTCCCAGCCAGATTGGTAACGATGAGTTGAAATGGGAAGCGACGGAGCAATATGATTTGGGATTGGATTTCGGTTTCTTGCGGAATCAGAGAATACGAGGTTCATTAGGATTTTACGTGAAGAAAACGGAAGGATTGTTGTACCCGTTTACCATGGCATTAAGTACGGGAATGACTTCAACAACAGTGAATTTTGCCAATATCGAGAATAAAGGAGTTGAGTTCGATATTTCGGCCGCAATTATTCAAAACAAAGATTGGGACTGGTCTTTCGGTTTTAATATCGGAAAGAATAAGAACAAGATCACGGGACTTGATGCGGAGTTCGTTTCTTCACCGGGTTCTACTTCATTGGGAAATACCGTTATCCAAGAGGGTAAATCGTTGGGATTGATTTATGGTTACGAGACAGATGGTGTTTTCCGTTCGCAGGAAGAAGTTGATTATTACGAGTCGTTGAATCCAGATTATATGTATCAGGAAAAGTATTCTTACCGGAAGACGATACCGGGTGATTTGAAATTTGTGGACCAGAATGGTGATGGCCGGGTGAATCGGGATTACGGTAATATGGATGATAAGGTTGTTTTGGGATGTTCCCGTCCGGATTTCGAAGGAGGTTTTAATACTCGTTTGAGATGGAAAGGATTGACATTAAGCGTACAGGGAACATTTAGTTACGGGGCGCAAAAGGCTTGGCTGGCGGAAGCAAATCAATTTACTTTTTCTTCAGCCGGTACGCTAAACGTGTTGGATGTTGCTCTAAAACGTTGGACTCCGGAAAATCCGACGAGCAATTATCCATGTGTGAGAATCGATTTCTTGAATACGGACTTTACAGATTTCTCAGTTCACGATGCTTCTTTCCTTAAAATTCAAAATATAAATCTGGAGTATAAATTGCCGGAATCCATTGTGAGCAAAACGAAGATTTTTGGAAATGCCAGTGTTTTTGTTTCGGCAAATAACGTGTGTACGTTTACTTCTTATCCGGGTCCTTCTCCGGAGTCATATAGTAGTAATACTATTCAGGGGGCAGCCATAGATTCGGATGCTTACCCGAGAACACGTACGTTTAATTTTGGATTAAAATTAACTGTTAAATGATTTAGTTATGAATAGATTTATATATAGTTGGATATTTCTGCTTTGTGTCTTGGCAACGGGATGTGACAGTATGTTTGAAAAGGAGTTACCCCCTCATAATTTGGTTGGGGAGAATGCAATTACGAATGAATCCTCAGCTGAGGTTGCATTAAATGGAATTTACTCTTATTTGACGTCATACGGAACGATGAGTGCTTACTATATCAGTGATAACGAGTATCGTACGGGGTTGTTGGATAGTACTTATCGTACGGCATTTGAGTTGAACCAATTGTTGGAATTCGAGATGAATGATGAGGATGGGTACGTTTCTGCACCTTGGCAACTTGTTTATAAAATGGTAAATGCTGCGAATAATTTTATTTATAACGTGGAGAAATTATCTGAAAGTAAGTTCGGGCAGAACCGGAAAACAGAGATGCTGGCGGAAGCAAAGTTTACTCGGGCTTTTGCTCACGCATTTTTACTTCGGAGATATGGTTATTTCTGGGATACAAATAGTGATTACGGGCCGATTATCCGGTTGGAACCTTCCGCTCTTTCAAATAATAATCAAGGGCGCAGTTCTGTGAAAGAGAGTTACGAGAAAATTTTCGAGGATTTAGATTACGCCATCAAGTATGGACCGGAATTTTATTCCAGATACCGTGGTTGTGCGACAACAGCAAAGGCTTTCAAGGCTGATTTATTGATGAATCGGGGTGCCGAGGGGGATTATGCCGAGGCGATCCGGTTGGCTGATGAGGTGATTGGTAGTAGTGAATTTGGTTTGGAGGCTACGTATAGGGATATTTTCACGAACGGGTATAATTCGAAAGAATTAATGTTTACAAGGCATTTGAAGAGTGTGCCTACAATGATGGCGAATGTGGGGAGTTTATTGAAATTATTCGGGGGAGGAACTTATAAGCCGAGTAAGCTGTTTCTTGAGATATTGACGCCGAAGGATAAACGTTATGTGGTGACTTTGGATTCCATGGTGATCGGTAATGGGACGCTGGCAAAAAAGGCTATCGTATGGAAAAAACATTATATCACGAGTGGCGATTGTCCGATGTATTATATGAGGGTTGCCCAGATGTACCTGATAAAAGCGGAGGCAATGGCCCGGACAAATGCATCGATAAAGGATTGTATTGATGTGTTGAATGTTCTGCGGGAACGGTCGGGCAATACGTTATTTGATGAGACAGATTACTCTTCTCTGGCAGAGGTGTTGGAAGAAGTTTTCCGGGAGAATGTTCGGGAATTGGGAATGGAGAATGGTGGAATCTTTTATTTGACGGTAAGATATAATGAGGGAGGCCACCGGAAATTGAAAGACATGAATCCGAATTTCCAGAGTGATGATCAATTGTGTTTCCCGATTCCTCGTGCTGAATTGGAACATAATTCTAAGGCGGAACAGAAACCGATGTAGCATTTTGGAAAAAATAAACATCATTTGATACCAAAGGAAGAAGTCATTAACCATGGCTTTCCCTTTGGTATCATATTTTTTGTTTCGTCAAGTAGCATGAAGGATAATTCAAAATTTATTTGCATATTTGCCATTCATAGAGATGGATGATAGGTATGAACAGGAATTATTGTTTTACATTAACTAATGGTACACGGCTTGATTTCAAGCAAGTGTTCGATCAATATTTTAATTCCTTGGTTCTTTTTGCTGATCGTTATTTGGGAGAGCGAGAAGAGAGTGAATCTCTTGTGCAGGATACTTTCCTTGCTCTGTGGGAAAACAGGTTAGAGTTTCCGGATGAACTTTCCGTGAAGGCTTATTTATATTCTACGGTACGGAATAAGGCTTTGAATGTGTTGAAACATCGTAAGATTGAGCAACATTATATGAATGAAATCCTGCAGGACGAGGATGCGGAGCTTTATTATATGAGGTCGGTGATCGAAGAAGAAACACGCCGATTAATTTTTACGGCTATTGATTCTTTACCGGAACATTGCAGAAAGGTGTGTTTGTTGAATCTCGAAGGAATGGATAATCAGAAAATTGCAGATGAGTTGCAGGTTTCTTTGAACACGGTGAAATTCCATAAAAAGAATGCTTACAAACTATTACGGGATAAATTGAAAGATCAATTTTATCTTCTGTTTCTTATTTAGAACATTCTTACTAAAAAGATCGATTTTTTTTAGTTTTTCACTACCCGCTTTTTTATTTCAGTTGTTCTAGGAATATAAATGAATAGATATGACTAAAAAATATATTCGAATAGCGGAATTGATCTATAAGGATAAAATCGGGGAACTTACTGGGCAGGAGAAGCAAGAACTGCTTGGTTGGTTGGAAGAATCTGATTTTAATCGGCAGATATTCGATGAATTAGCAAAAGGAAGTTCATTAAGTCGGAGTTATGCTGAATACCGGAATGTACATCGGGAACAGGTGTGGAATAAAATTGAAAAACAGATAGCCTCGCAAAGACCTCGGTTGTCGTTGCGATGGATCGGATATGCGGCATCCGTAATGATATTGGTGGTGGCGGGATGGTTTGCCTTTCAAATGTCGGATAACAAGGATTCGGTACAGGAAGGTAAAAAAGTAGCCCGGATTACACCGGGGACACAAAAGGCGATATTACATTTGGATAACGGGGAACAAGTCGTTTTGGCAGACAATAACACGGTGATTGTTGAAGACAGTCTTTCCGGGAAAATAGAACAAGTGGATAAGACGTTAGTGTATCAAACGGAATCCACCGTGAAGGACGAACGACTTAACGTGTTGGAAATCCCGAATGGGGGAGAATTTCAAGTAACATTAGCTGATGGGTCGAGAGTGTGGTTGAATGCAGGGACTAAGTTGACTTACCCGATTGCTTTTGTAGGAAAAGAACGGCGGGTACGTTTGGATGGTGAAGGTTATTTTGAAGTTGAGCGGGATGAGAGCAAGCCTTTCATCGTGGAAATAAATGGAATGGAGGTGAAAGTGCTGGGGACATCCTTTAATTTGAGGTCTTTTACTGCAGATAATCGTTCGACGGCAACTTTGGTGAGTGGTAAAATTGAGGTGAAAACTCCCACACAACGTATTGAACTTTTACCGAATCAACAAGCGGATTTATTGGTAGGGGAAAACAAACTTGATGTGCGTGAAGTTGATGCGGTCGCTTACGGTGCTTGGACGAAAGGAAGGTTTGTGTTTCGTCGGGAACGTTTAGAGACGATACTGGATGATGTGTCTCGTTGGTATAACGTGACGGTATTTTACGAACAAAGTAGGGTGAAGGACATACTTTTTTCTGGAATCGTGGAGCGATATGCAGATATATCCGAAACGTTGGAAATGTTAGAAAAGACAGGGAAAGTGAATTTTATAGTAGATGAACAGAAAATTATAGTGCGAGCCAAATAAAAAAAACAGGAAAGTGCTCCAACACTTCCCTGCTTAAAGTTTCATTATTGGTAGTTTGCTCCAACAAACTAGCAATAGAGTTTAACCTTAAAGAATTAAACAAAACTATGAAAAAAAAACGAGAATTTGACTTTCTCAAGGGGAGAAAGTTGCAAATTAGTTTGTTAAAGATGAAAGTGACAGTATTACTACTTTTGGTGTGTGTCCTGCAAAGTATGGCAGGTGCGTATTCCCAGACGGCGAAATATGATATTTCGATGACAGGTGGGAAGTTGGAAAATGTGTTCAAGTTGATTGAACAGAAAGGTGAATATACCTTCTTGTATTCTATTGAAGACGTGGATCAGATTTCTTCTGTAAACGTGAATGTGAAACAAGCGGATTTGAAAGAGGTGCTGGACATTTGTTTGGCGAATACAAAATTGACTTACGAGATCAATGGTCGTTTGGTAATTATCCGGGTGAAGGATGAGAAGCCTAAAGTTAAGGAACGAGTAATTAAAGGTGTAGTGAAAGATAGAAAGGGGGAACCGTTACCGGGGGTAACAGTGTTGGTGAAAGGAACTGCGGTAGGTGTTGCCACGGATATAGATGGTAAATTTACGATGAATGCGACTCGTGATACGGTTAATTTGTTATTTTCTTTCATCGGGATGAAGACGAAAGAGGTCGTTTGGAAAGGACAAAAGGATCTGGTCGTGGTTTTAGAAGACGATTCTCGGGAAATGGAGGAGGTCGTGGTAACAGGTTATCAGACAGTAAAAAAATCCAATATGGCAGGATCTGTTAGTACTGTTAAAGGGGAGGATTTAGTGATTACAGGAACGGAGTCTTTGGAACAGATGTTACAAGGTAAGTTACCCGGGGTGGTCATTACGAATCAAAATGGAATGGTGGGAACCCGTCAGAAAGTACGAGTTCGAGGAACTTCAACGTTATTAGGAAGTCAAGAACCGGTTTGGGTAGTTGATGGAATTATTCAGGAGGATCCGCTTCCTTTTAAGGCAGAGGAATTAACATTATTTGGCCATGATCCTGATAATTTTGATATCATTCGGAATTTTGTGGGAAGTGCTATTTCTTGGTTGAATCCATCTGATATTAAAGATGTTACTGTTTTGAAAGATGCTTCGTCTACGGCAATATATGGGGTTAAGGCTGCTAATGGGGTTATTGTTATCACGACAAAAAAAGGAGAAACCGGTCGTTTGTCTGTTGGTTATTCAGGTAATTTTTCAATAGGTTCTAAAGTTACGTATGATAAACTGAATTTGATGAATTCCAAGGAACGTGTTGATGTTTCACGGGAAGTGTATGAAAATGGACTAGTTTCTGCTCATAGCCTGCAACCTGTAGGGTATGAAAAATTGGTATCGGAATATTTGTTGGAGAAAATTTCTTATGATGAATTTAATACTAAGGTAAAACGTTTGGAAACGGTCAATACCGACTGGTTTGATATTTTGTTTGAGAATCCTTTCAGTCATAATCATAATTTGAACATTTCCGGAGGAAGTGATAAAACAACTTACTATGCTTCTTTTGGAGTATCAAGAACGAATGGTACAGCCAAAGGAAATGATTCGGAGAAATACTCGGGGAGCATCACGCTGACAACGAAGTTGTGGGATCGTTTACAAATTAATGGACGTATTGCAGGTAGTGTTAATGAAACGAATGGATTTAATAAGGTAAATCCTTATAGCTATGCCTCTACAACGAGTCGTGTGATATCTTGTTATGATGAGGATGGAGAATTGGCATATTATACGGCGGAAAATCGGTATAAGTATAATGTACTAAATGAATTGAAAAATTCAGGAAACATGAATACTACGAATAGTATTAATATGAATATTAGTGCAACATTGGATATTATAAAAGGGTTACGGTTTGAGACAACATTCGGTTATAATTATTCGTCCTCCCATGCAGAATCGTATTTGACAGAGAGGACCAATCATATTGCAACTTTGAGAGGTTACGAATTTGGAGCCTATTCTTCTACTGATGCGGAATATAAACAAAGTGTACTTCCTCATGGAGGGATGCTGAATGCATCTGATAATCGTAATGCGAATTATACATGGAGAAATTCGTTGAATTATGTGAAAAATTTTGGCACGCATTTATTAACCGTAATGGTAGGACAAGAATGTAAAAGTAGCAAATATGATGGGTTGGCTCAGACGTTGTATGGATACTTGCCGGATCGAGGCAAATCAATCATGGCTCCATCGGCAACGGTAGAAGATATTAATGGAAACTTGATGGCTAATCGTTTGTATAACAATTTAACACAGACCGTAGTAGACCGGAAATCAAATTACCTTTCTTTCTATGGTGCATTAACCTATACTTATGACGAACGTTACGTGTTGAATGCGAGTATCCGTACAGATGCATCCAATCGTTTCGGGCAGGATAAGAGCGCTCGTTTTCAACCGGTGTGGTCTGTTGGGTTACGTTGGAATATGGGGAGAGAACATTTTTTAGAAGGACAAGATTTTTTGAATGAATTAAGTCTTCGGGCAACATATGGGTATCAAGGGAATGTCGTGGAGAATACCGGACCGGATTTGATTGCTTATATCCCTTCAGGGGCAGCAGGAATCTCTCGTCCTACCGGAGAATATTTGTTGAAAATAAAAGGTTTGCCCAATCCCACGTTACGTTGGGAAAAAAATAGAAATATCAACTTAGGTGTTGATTTCGTATTTTGGAAAAATAAAATTTCAGGATCATTCGAATATTATTACAAGAAAGGAACTGATATTGTTGTAAATCGGGAAGTTCCATTGGAAAATGGAGTTGTTTCAATGCCGATGAATGGCGGCTCGATGGAAAACTCTGGATGGGAATTAAGTCTTAGTTTCGCTCCAGTAAGAACGAAAAATTTTGTATGGTCTTTAGGTTTTAATACATCGAAAAATTATAATGAAGTGACCTCTACGTTAGCGACAAATCAGTCTTGGCAAAAAGCTGTTTCCGGATCATTGAACCAAAATGGTTATCCTGTTTCTGCTTTTTGGGCATTTGAGTTGACAGGATTGTCGCCGGAAAACGGAACTCCGGTATTTAACTTGAGTGGAATGGAAAATAATGCTTTAGCAGAAACTGATGCCACGCAATATATGAAATATATGGGTAAAATGGATCCGGATTTGTCTGCGGGAATGAACACGTCTTTTAGATATAAGTCGTTATCCCTTTCGGCTTCTTTTAATATTCAAGTTGGTGGTAAAAAATTCTTAGCGACCATGTTTGGAGCAGACATGATTAATGATACTCCTTGGGAGTATAATAATTTACCAAAAGATTTAGTAAATAGATGGCGAAAACCGGGAGATGAGTTGCTAACGGATATTCCTTCATTACCGGCATCAAAGAAAGGGAGTATTATGCTTCCTAGTGGGAGTGATGACTTATACAGGATGTACAATTTTTCTGATACAAGAGTGGTTGATGCTTCATTCTTGAGATGTAATAATATTTCGTTATCCTATAATCTTTCAGGGAAAAAAATAGCCGGTTTTGCGCGAAACATAGCGATGAGTCTTAATGTGACTAATCCATTTATAATTGTTAGTAAAGATTTCAAGGGGAAAGACCCGGAAGTAGCTACAGGATCACAACCGATTTCCAGAAATTATACGTTAAGTTTAAATATAAGTTTTTAATGATAGGAGGAGAAATATATGAAATATAGTTTGCTATGGATATTCATCGCTTGGATGTTGGTAAGTTGTAACGACTTCCTAGAGGAGTCGAGTCAGGATGAAGTTCGTCCGACAACAGTTGAAGATTTGATGCAGGTTATGATTGGTGAGGCTTACCCGATGGAAACGAAATTCAGTCGTTTTTTGGATCATCTTACGGATGATATGGAATGTAACGGAATTTCCGGGGAAGAGACCTTGGAAGTTGGGTTGGAAAATGCACGTCCCGCTTTTTCTTGGAGCGAGGATATGTTTGAGGAAATGGCAAGTGTTGATGGTGTTGATGCGTGGAGTGCTTATTATGCGAAAATAATGGGATGTAATGTCGTGTTAGGTTATTTGGATAGAGTATCCGGGGACATTGAAACGAAAGAAAATATGCGAGGGCAAGCTCTCGTATTGCGTGGATGGTACTATTTTATGTTGGTAAATCTTTTTGGTCAACCGTATAATGTGGGAAATCCTGAAGAAAATTTGGGCGTCCCACTAAAATTGAAAATGGAAGTGACCGATGAATTTTTTGCTCGTAATACAGTAGCGGAAGTTTATGAGCAAATAGAAAAAGACTTGTTGGAGGGGGTTGATCTTTTGGAACGTTATAACAAATCCGTCTCATTGTACAAAGTAAATTATTTAGTTGGAAAGTCTATTTTATCCCGAGTATATCTTTATATGGAGGAGTGGGATAAATCATTAGAGTATTCAAATGAGGTGTTAGCTGAAAAATCAGAGTTAACCTCTTTAGCTAGTATGAGTGATTTGGGACTTCAATCAAAGATTGGCATATATAGTGATGCTGTTGGAGATGAAGTGATCTGGAAGTTTGGAGATCTTACAGAATATGATGGTTCGCCTTTGTATGCGACTGGTTTGAGTTGTTCTTCTCCTTATGTTGTGTCGAAAGAGTTGATGGCTTTGTATGAAACGTCAGATAACTCGTTGAATTATTTGGATTTAAGAGCGCGTCTTTACTATTATTACGCTGCTTATTTCTCAACTACAACTTATATGTTGGAATATTATATTCGTTTTGGTTGGAAGGGAGGGTATAATCAGAAGTATGCAGCGGGAAAAGGAATTCGGACTGCTGAACTTTATTTAAATCGTACGGAAGTTTATGTACGGAAGTATATGGAAACCGGTGATGATCAGTATCGTAAAGATGCATTAAACGACTTGAATAAATTACGGGAAAATCGTTATGACATTCGAAATGTAGAGTATATGAAGGTTGAAATTACAGATCCCGATGAATTGTTTGAATTTTATAAAAATGAACGTCGTCGGGAATTGAGTTTTGAAGGTCATCGTTGGTTTGATTTGCGACGGATGGGAATGCCTCGTATCGAACATAAATACTTTCTGGATGCGACCAATGTGCAAACTTTTGTTTTGGAAGAAAAGTCTCCTCGTTACGTATTACCTATTCCGGATAATGCTAGAGAGCGTAACCCGTTGTTAGTTCCGAATCCATGATATTAATTTAAATGATGAATATGATGAAAAAGATAATGTTATATATCGGTTTAAGTGTCTTTATTTACGGCATGATAGCATGTGATGACGACAATTTGATTCCTACAACACGACCGGAATTTGGTTATTCTGTTCCTCAGGGTGAGCATGAGTATGACGATCGGATTGTTGACTGGAAAAATAGATGTAATTTTTTTATTTTATATGAATACCAACCACGGGATATTTATTGGAGTGTTTCAGGATGGAATGAGGCTTATGATAAAGGAACTTCTGATGGAGGAGCTACGTGGCAAGCTGGAATAAAAGCTACGGAAGCGGACCAGAATTATGTCGGACAGCAACTTGATTTGTTAGAGAACAAATTTCTTCGCTTTTATCAAGATACCATGTTACGTCGTTGTATGCCTTTGAAGTTATTATTGTGCAGTGAATTGTATAATGTGAAGAATGCTGGAACCCATACTCTTGCAAATGTGGTAAATGGATTTGATTATTTGGCTGTAAATTGGGGAGCAGAGTCAATACTTTCGATGACTGCTACTCAGCAGAACCAATTTAGGGTGGATATAAATAATACTTTTTTGATTCGGTTAATCGATAATGCTAAAACTGTACAGACTCCGGAATTTTATAAAGGAACAAATTATACGGATAACGTGACAAATCAAAATATGTACGAACGAGGGTTTGTAAAGGCTTCAAAAAATCAAAAAGATGATTGGCCGAATTATATAAATGCGATTATTTCTACTCCTTATAGTGATTTAATTGCAAAACCCCAAGCTAATGATTACACGAGTAAAGGTATATTGCATTCGGATAAAGATAAGAATGGGTTGATTCGTAAAAAATACGATATTATCATAGAGCATTATAAGACCAATTACAAGGTCGATCTGCAAGCTATTGGGGATGCCAAGATTACACAATAAATTTTATATATTTTTTGGCGGGTTGTGCTTGTACAACCTGCCAAAATCAAAGTAATACTATGAAAAGATTTACGATATTGTGTATACTCCTGTTGGGGAGTATGGCGTTACATGCACAAGTGGGACTGAAAATTTCCGGTAAATTACGAATATTAAAACCGTTGGAAATTCATCTTGAAACAATAGATGGACAACAACTTTTGTCAGCAAAGGTGTCGAAAGATGGGACGTTTTCAATGGGTCCGAGGGAAATAACTCCCGATCTATATATCCTTTGTATGGGAGAAACGAGACAGCCCGTGTATTTGACTAATAATCAGGTAATAATCAAAGGTTTTTATGATGCAACGAGTCCGGAAAATAGTTCGTTAGCATTTACCGGTATTGATGATTTTTTGAAAATTTCAGCATGGATTCCTAAAGGAAAGAATGCTGTCCCTAAAATTATCGGGAGCGAGGTAAAGGGGCAACTTGAGGGAACCATGTATAGTGCTCTTGCTTATCTTGCAGCAACGGATGATTACGAGACCAATAAAATGTTGTTGGAATTAGTTCCCGAGTCTGTGAAAGATGCTTTATCTGTGAAGTGGTTGGCTTGTAAAGTGGACAGCTTGTCTCGTTTTGCAATTGGGGCAGAAGCTTATGATTTTACCTATGTTAATCCTGATGGTAAACCGGTTCGTTTAAGTGACTTTCGAGGGAAATTCGTTTTGATTGATTTTTGGGCATCTTGGTGTGGACCCTGTCGGCAGGAAATGAAAAGCTTATTACCAATTTATAATGAATTGAAAGATGATGATCTAGTTTTTATTAGTATCTCACTTGACAAACGAGAAAAAGATTGGCGAAATATGCTTGAAGTAGAAAATTTACCTTGGGTAATGTTGTGGAATAAAGAAGGCTTTACCGTGGGTGATGCTCCGAACACAATACAAAAAGCTTATGGATTTTACGGTATTCCTTTTATTGTCTTGATTGATAAGAAAGGCCGGATTCTTGCTCGTGGTTTACGGGGTGAAAAAGTAAGGGAAGAAATATTGAAAGCTAGAATGAATGTTGAATGATGAGTTTTGATTTCGTATTGTATAATAAATATAAACTGTAAATGATGAAAAGATATTTTTTATTACTTGCATTAGGATTATCCACTTGCATGGCAAGTGCCCAATTGATCAAGCAAGGAGATCAACTTGCAAAAAAACAATCTGATTTGGATTGGTATAATTGCTCATTTGAAGAAGATGGAGTGTATGGTGCGGAAATTAATAAAGCATACGAGTTTTTAAAAGGTAAAAAATTGAAAAAAAGACCGATTGTGGCTCTTGTCGGGACAGGATTGGATATTGAGCATGAAGATTTGAACCAAGCCATCTGGTTTAACCCGAAAGAAAAGGCCAACGGGAAAGATGATGATAAAAACGGGTTAATTGATGATATTAACGGTTGGAATTTTTTGGGAGGAAAAGATGGTAGTGTCATGGAAACATTGACGCGTGAAGGAGAACGTGAATTTATTCGTTTGAAAGATAAATATGCTGGTTATGTTTTCGATGGGAAAAAGTATTATAAAGCCATAAATGATAAATTAACAGAGGTGCCTGCTCCCGAAAATTTGCAGGAGTATTACTATTTCCAGCATAAAGTAACACCGGAATCTCCGCTTGCCGGACGATATGGGGGTATCGGACTTGCTTATGTGTCTAGAGATTATGCATTGAAGTTTGACAGGCAGATGAAGGAACGTTTCCCGGGTAAGGAATTAACAATAAAAGAATTTCAGTCTTGTTATGACCCAGAAGCTCCTCGTGATTCTTTAGGAGAAATTGTGTTCACACTTATGGCTTATGGGTTTTCTATATTACAAACGGATAAGTGGGAACCTGTGTATGAGATGTATGCTTCGGGACAGCAATTAGAGGGAGCTAAATCTTCATATATGAAGAAACTTGAAAAAGAGGGATCTGATGGACGTAAGGAAATTGTGGGAGATAATTATTTGGATATAAATGACGATAAATATGGTAACAATGTATTATTGACATCTGATGCGGCGATTGGAACTATGCAGGCTGGGATTATCGGGGCAAAAAGAGGTAATGGTTTAGGGGGAGATGGAATTATGGATCAGGCAGAGATTATGACTTTGCGGGTGACTCCCGGAAAGGGAGAACCTTATCTGAAAGATATGGCCTTGGCAATTCGCTATGCCGTGGATCATAAGGCAGACGTGATTGTGTTACCGGAGCAGAACACGTTTTACCCGGAAGTGCAGAAGAAATGGGTGATAGAAGCTTTGCTGTATGCAGAAGCTCATGGGGTACTTGTGATCGCTCCCGTGTGGGAATTATCAAAAGATTTGTCAAAAGAGACTTTCTTCCCGAATCGCTGGATGGCGGGGACGAAAGAGTTGACGAATCTGATGGTTGTAGCTTCTTCTGATAAAAATGGTAATCCTTCATTAAAGTCTAATTACGGGGCTAAAGAGTTAGATCTATTTGCACCGGGAATTAATATTTTTTCAGCTTACACGGGCGATACCTATCAGATAGGGACAGGGTGTGGTTTGGCTTCGGCTTCTGTAGCCGGAGTTGCAGCTTTGATCAAAGCGTATTATCCCAAATTGACAGGGGCTCAGATTCGTAATATATTATTAGAATCCGTGACCTCTAGAGATGGAGTGGAAGTTGAGAAAGGTATTCGGGTGAACGGGAAGCAGGCACAAGATTTGTTTTTGTTCGATGAATTGTGTTTATCTGGGGGAATATTAAATGCTTATCAAGCTGTTGTTGCGGCAGATAAACTGGTAAAATAGGATGAAGAATGTATTATAAGATAATAACCAGCTTGCTATTTTTTTTTACGACACTTCAGGTAGGAGCACAGCAATATAAAAGCGTGCTTCCTTACCGGGTGGTCGGTGGTAAAATGATCGTGGAGATGATCATGAACGGGACTGTCCGTTCTTTTATTTTTGATACGGGGGGGCGTACGGCGTTGACTGGAGAGATTTGTGAGGAATTGGGGTTGTCTGTTGTTGATTCGTTGATGGTTACGGACGTGAATAGTAAGAAAGCCGCTTATCCTCTGGTTACAATTGAGAGTTTAATGACTTCTGACCGGAAAGTTAATTTCAAAAATGTTTCGGCAATGAAATTACCGAAACCAACTCCTTTTGAATGTTTTAATACAGACGGGTTAATTGGTAGTGATCTATTGGTTCAGACAATAGTAGAAATTGATGGAAAGGCGAAAACAATTACACTTACTTCTGCAGAAAAGCCTTCATCCGTTTCATTACGTAAAATGCTACCTTTTAAGAAGTCGGGAATGCCTATTATTGTTCTGCAGGCAGGAGTGGGGAATAATATTGTAGCACTTTTTGATACAGGTTGTCCGGGATTTTTCTCTTTAAAGAATTCTGATTATGAGAATTTGAGAGGAACTGGGGCATTTCGAGTGTTATCAGAAGGATATAGGGAAGGTGCTATCGGGGTTGCCGGGATGGCTGAGGCAAATATTTCTCATCGAGTTTGTTTTCCGGTTTTATCTGTCGGTGGAACTAAATTTCAGAATGTAACATCGGAAACTGCGACTCCTCCTTTTACCTTGTTAGGAGTGAAACTTTTGGATTATGGTAAGGTTACGTTGGATTATCCCCGGGCCCGATTCTATTTTGAAGCCAAAGAGAACGAGAATGATATAGCAAGTAAACGTTACAACGTGGCACTTCGAGTACACAATGGCGAGTTAATGATCTCTGCGGTATGGGGTGAAATGAAAGGTGTAGTGGAAGTGGGTGATAAGATTACGCATATAAATGGTAAACCGGTGGGTATATATGATTTTTGTGAGAGCATTATCAATGGTATTCCCGAATTGCAGGCAAAGAAAAAAACAAAATTGACGGTACGTGCTAAGCAAGGGGAGAAGGTTATTGTTTATCAAAAAGAATAAACTCAGAACGAAATTTGTATGTAAATTTGATCAAATACAGAATAAATGTAAAATTCATCGTAAAATGAAAATAGTATTATTAATTTTATTGAGCTTGTTACCTTGTATGGCATGGACGCAGGTAAAAAATGTTTCGACAGAAGTGAAAGATTACCGGGAGATTGATGGGAAGATTATATTGGATATGGCCGTGAACGGGGAAATTGCTAGTTTTGTGCTGGATTTGGCCGGACATACAGCAATCTTGTCAGAGTATTTGGATTCCTTGAATATTGATTCTAATAGTCAAGTACCCTCTCGTAACAAGACTTTTCTTTACAAACAAGTACCTGTTTCGACGTCAGTAATGATTAATACGATGGCTTTTGGAAATAGTGTATTCGGGAATGGAGTGTCGGCTTATGTGCTAGAGGATATACCTTATTTTCGAAAATTAGGAGTTGTAGGAGTAGTTGGCGGAAGTTTATTTCAAAATGTAGTATTAACGATTGATTCCCGGCGTAAAAAAATAACAACAAGTAAACCTTATCGCCCATCATACATGAAGTTGGATCATCGGGCAGAAATAGAAATTATACCCGGTTCGGGGATTATTTGCTCACTAATGCTTGATGGAAAGACTTACCCTTTACTATTTGACACGTGGAATAACGGAATGATCTCTATGACATCGGAAGATTTTGCTAAACTTAATGGAGATCATGGAGGTGATGCTATTATTATGACCGGTTATAAAGAGGCAGAAAAGACTTCTGTGACAAAAACTGTCGGGACGTGTAATTTCGTAAAAGATCAATTGGGCAGTGTGGTCGTATCAGAGAATAAGAATTTGCCACGTTCTGTGTTAGGAACTGAAATTTTAAAGAGAGGAATTATCTCTATCGATTATCAAAAACAGAAGATTTATTTCCAGCCTTTTGATTTGGTGGAAGTGAAGGATGACGTGGTTGAAGATATTTCAACGCAAATTGTCCCCGGAAAATTAAATCCGATTACCCGTGAATATTTTTTGGAACATATTTACGATTATCGTAAAGATAAAGAGTTCGTGTTCAAGGGAGATAAACCCGTGGTCATTGATTTTTGGGCGACATGGTGTGGGCCTTGTATGCGTCTGATCCCGGAATTGGAAAAGATGGCAGAAAAGTACAAGGATCAGGTTTTGTTCTTGAAAGTGAATGCAGATAAGGAAAAAGAACTTTGCACGATGTTTAACGTGGTCGCTTTGCCTACCTTATTTTTTATTCCTGTTGGTGGAAAGCCTATTATTGATGTGGGTGCGCAACCAGAAAAACACGAACAAATTATCAAGGAACAGCTACTGAAAAAGTAATGATTTGAAATCGTTAATAAAGGCAATCTTCCATGTGAGGGTTGCCTTTTTTGATTGATGATGCCGGATGGAAATATGATTTAGCTCTGTTTTTCAGGAAAAGTGATCGGCCTTTTGGAAAATGAAGAAATCTTGTCTATTTTTGAGTTTAGATAAAAAAGCAATAATACTCAATACGTGCGAGGGAAACAGGGACATACGATTCATTTTTCTGGAGGGAAGGTTTTCTCTGTGGATGAGTTGTACGATCGTTTTTACGATGAATTGGTTTTGTGGGCTGATACGATATTGAATGATATGGGGGAGGCGGAAGATTTAGTGCAGGACTTTTTCGTGCGGTTGTGGGAGAAGAAGTTGAACGAGAATCTGGAGAGGGAACGGGTACGGTCGTACTTGTATGTTTCCGTGCGGAATATGGCTATCCGAAAGGTGAAGGATCAGAGTCGGATGCGGCGGATTCCGGATATATCGGTTGTGGAAAGGGTGTGGGAGGATGAGGAGGTGACGCACGAAGACATGATAGATCAGGTGCTGAAAGCGCTTGACGTGTTACCGCCTAGAAGCCGGGAGGTGTTGGAATGCGTGCATTTGAAAAATATGAAATATGCCGAGGTGGCGGAATTATTGGGTATTTCGGTGGCCACGGTAAAAACGTTATTGGTGCGTAGTCTGAAAACGTTGAGGGGGATTGTTTCTGATACGGCTTTTTTGTTGTACGTGCTTGTTTACAGCGAAGATCATAGGAGGTCTCGATAGTTTGGAAAATCTTGTCATAAATCCCCGAAACGTTAGATTCCGAGAAGATGGTGGTAAACGTTCAAATCTAGGAATGTTTAATAAAAGGTTTGTTTGAATAAATGTAAAATAGTGTTATTAAAATGCTATAATGTTGTTATTATATTGTGAGCCGCTCCCATTCCGCTCCCATTCTGCCCCTATTCCTGTCCTATTGAAATAGTGAAATATTAGGTTATAATAGTAATTGTTAATGATTGGATGAGTCTATTATAATACTTTGATCACAGAATAATAGTTCTAACTGATAGGTGTTTTATTGGAATTTTTATTTTACAGGGACAAATTCCAGCTTACTTGGGCTACTTGCTAATGAGGGTGTTCGTAAAGGTAGCGATTTTAGTTGTATCTCCAATACGCTCTCTACGAGGAAAAAAATCAATCATCACGATAATTTTTGAAAATATTTTCATTTTCCTGTCAACCGTTTTGCTTTTTGATGTCTATTATATATGAACATTGAGTAGAATAATATGAATCAAGAAGAACGGGATATACGATTACTTGAATACTGGCAGGGAGAATCACTCTCCCCGGAGGAGGTGCGGGAAGTGGAAACTTGGTTAGACGAGAAGGTGGAGAATCGTCGGTATTTCGAGGATTTGCAACGAGAGTTTTTGCGTCAGCACTGGGCAATGCGGGAGGGGTTGATTAGTCGGAAAGGCGAACGCCGTTTCCGGCAGGTGGCAAGGAAGAGAGCGATGTTCCGGCGAGCCGTGGCAGTTGCCGCTTGCGTGAGTGTTTTGCTCTTGGCCGGGGGCGGGTATTACTGGTGGATAGGAGAGGTGAGGAATATGCCATTGGCAGAAAGCGGGGTGATCCATCACGGTTCTTCCAAGGCACGGTTGTTTCTTTCGACGGGGGACGTGGTGGAGTTGGGAAAGGAACGGAAGTCGTTGCGGGAGCAACAGGCGGTTGCTATTGACGTGGAACAGGAAGGGATGGTGGCTTACCGGGATTCGGTGACCGCGGAAGAGACAGGGGACGTGGTGTATAACAAGCTGGTGGTGAATCGAGGGGGAGAGTACCGGATCGTGTTGGCAGACGGGTCCGAGGTGTGGGTGAATTCCGAGAGCGAGTTGGTCTATCCGGTGCGTTTCGCGGGAGAGAAGAGAGTGGTGCGGTTGAAGGGAGAGGCTTATTTCAAGGTACAAGCGGATGCGGACTACCCGTTTGTCGTGGAGGCGAACGGGGTGGAAGTGGCGGCAGTCGGGACGGAATTCAACGTGAATTCCCGGAAGGAGAAGGTCGTGGAGTCTGTGCTGGTAAAGGGACGAGTGGGCGTGGAAAATGGAACCAGCCAAGTGATGTTGAAACCGAATCAACTGGCCGTTTGCGACGTGGAGACGAGCGGGATCGTGGTGAAAGAGGTTGACATCAGGAAGTATATCGATTGGACGAACGGGGATTTTGTTTTTAGCGATGATCGGCTGGAGGACGTGATGAACAAGTTGGTTTTATGGTATGATTGCGATGTGGTGTATGCCGATGAAGAATTGAAGGAAATCCGCTTGTCCGGCGATATGAAGCGGTATGGCGAGGTGGAAGAGTTCCTGCATTTCTTGGAGATAAGCACGGGAGCGCGTTTCAGCGTGAAAAATAAAACGATTGTGGTGAGCATAAAATAAAAACGGAAAAACTGGCAGGTCTTTCCGTCTTGTAGTGAACGCCAGTTGGCTCTGGCTAATAATAATCTATTATCGACAAAGTTATGAAAAAAAGTGGAGAATGTAAAGGAAATTTACGCTCGGCTCAAAAAATCTTTAGAGTGATGAAAATGATGTGTTTTCTAATGTTCGTGTTGCTGGTACAGGTTCGGGGGGACGTGGTTGCCCAGAATCAGGTAGTCAGCGTGGACATGAAAAATTGTAGCGTGGAGGAGTTTCTTCGGGAGATTAAGGAGCAAACGGGTATTCGTTTTATGTACAAGAGTGAATACGTGGAGGCCATTCCTCGTTTTGATGTTCATGCCAAGGAACGGCAAGTGCTGGCCTTGTTGGACGAGGTTTTTGCGGGGAAGGGAATTAAGTGTCTGTATGATAATGGCGTGATCGTGTTGACAAAAGTGCAACAACAGAAAGGACCGGAAGAGGTGGTGATCAAGGGTGTCGTGAAGGACGAGAGGGAGCAACCACTGCCGGGAGTGACCGTTTTGATCAAGGGAACGACGATTGGGGTGGCGACGGATTCGAAAGGGGAGTTTTCGCTGACAACCGTGAAACAGGATTCCCTGACACTTCTGTTTTCGTTCATCGGGATGAAAAGCCGGGAAGTGAAGTGGACGGGGCAGAAGATGCTGCACGTGGTGTTGCAGGATGATTCCCACGATATGGAGGAAGTGGTGGTGACGGGTTACCAGACGATTAGTCGGAGGGAATCGGCAAGTGCCATTTCTACAGTAAAGGCTAAGGATATTATGGTACAGGGCGTCGGGTCGATTGACCAGATGTTGCAGGGGCGTATTCCCGGTATGATGGTGCTGAACACTTCCGGGGAACCGAGTGCGACCCCGAAGATCAGAATCCGGGGAAATGCCACGATCAATGGAAATAAGTCCCCGGTTTGGGTGGTTGATGGGGTGATTCTGGAACAGGACGTGCCGTTCACGGCCTCGGATATAAATAGCGAGGATGCCGAATATTTGATCGGTAATGCCATTGCGGGATTGAACCCGCAGGACATCGAGACGATCACGGTGTTGAAGGATGCCTCGGCGACGGCAATCTACGGGGTGAAGGCGGCCAACGGGGTGATCGTGATCACGACGAAAAAGGGCGTGGTGGGTCGTCCGGTGATCTCGTATAACGGGAATTTGACGCTGAATACCCGGCCATCTTATAAGAATTATCACCGGATGAATTCGCGGGAACGGGTGCTTTTCTCTCGCCAGTTGGTCGAATCGAATATGAATTTCGGACGTGTACCCACGGGAGAAACGTACGAGGCAGCTTACGAGCAATTGATGAGCAAGCAAATCTCACAGGTGGAGTTCGAGCAAAAGGTGGAGACGTTGCAGAGGAGGAACACGGATTGGTTCGATCTGTTATTCCGGTCGGATGTCACGCATACACATGCGTTGAATGTCAGCGGGGGTACGGAGGCCGTGAAATACTACGTGTCAGCGGGGTATTCAAATATCGAGGGGGCAGCCCGGGGGTCTGATTCGGAGAAATTCAGTGCCTTGGCGAAAGTTGACGTGGAATATAATGAATACTTGGGTTTTACGGCCAAGATTGATTATGCCACGACTTCTAACACGGGGTATTCTTCCGTGGTGAATCCGTTTGATTATGCTTATTCGACGACCCGGACCATGCCGGCTTATAACGAGGACGGTTCGTATTACATGAGTTACCGGGCTGCCGGAAGTACGGGACGGGATTATATCGGGTATAATATTCTGAAAGAGTTGAAAAACACGGGTAAGTCTTCCAAGATGGATGATTTTAACGCTTTGCTGGCTTTGAGGCTAAAGTTGTGGAAAGGGTTGAAGTACGAAGGGACATTCTCGTGGCATACCGGGAACACGAATACGAGGGATTGGGCGACTGCACAATCGTATAAGGTGACTGAAGTCCGGGGATACGAGTATGGCGCTTACACGGAGTACGACCCGGAGTTTTCCGATTCAAGGTTACCTTACGGGGGAATGTTGACGCAGGGAAGTACTCGCAAAAGCGGTTACACGTTGCGTAATATGTTGTCTTATTCGCATCTGTTTGGTGTTCACGATGTTTCGGTTTCTGCCGGGACGGAAGCTCGTCGGAACGAGTATAAAGGTGTTTCCACGACGGGATACGGTTGGGTGCCGGAGTTCGGGGAGATGTTCAGTCCGGTGGAGACACCGAGTTATATCAGCACGTACGGGGGAAATAAGCCGACGAATACAAATTCGTTCACGCAAGTCGCTTCATTTTTCGGAATTGCCAGTTATTGCTATGATAACCGGTACGTGTTCAATGCCAATATTCGTTCGGACGGTTCCAATAAATTTGGTAGTGACCCGAAGTACAGGTGGTTGCCGACTTATTCGTTTGCCGTGAAATGGATTGCCTCGAATGAATCATTTTTGGAAAATGCAAAATGGATTAATAATTTGTCATTCCGGGGTTCTTACGGTATCCAAGGGAATATTCACGAGAGCGCCACTCCTTACTTGATTGTTACGGTGGGGGATCGGGATGGCGTGACCGGGTTACCTATTTCGAAAATTTCAAAATTGCCGAATCCTGATTTGCGTTGGGAAAAGACAAAATCTTGGAATGTGGCCGTCGATTTCGCTTTGTTTGACGGACGGGTAAAGGGAGGATTTGATATTTACCGGAAGAATACTTCCGATTTGATCATGTCGAAACAAGTGGCGGCCTCCACGGGGCAAAACGTGTTGTATTATAACGCGGGAAAAATGGTAAACAAGGGTTTCGAGGGATTTGTGAACTTGGGTTTGGTGAATAACCGGGATTGGGATTGGCGCTTCGGGTTTAATTTCGGGCGTAACGTGAACGAGATCACGTTGGCGAACCGGGATGATTTGAGCGAGGCTATCGTGGTGGATCAGATGCTGGCCGGGACGTTGGCCGTGGAAGGGCAGCCTATTGGTTCCATGTATGCTTATCGTTTTGCCGGAATAAATCAGGATAATGGTTATCCTTTGTTTTACGCGAAAAACGGGCAAAAGGTGCATCGGGCGTTGCGGCAGGATTTGGAATTAGTGCATTGCGGTTCTATATTTCCGAAACTTTCCGGGGGATTCGACACGCAGGTGACTTTCAAGAAAGTACTTTCTTTATCCTTGAATTTTGCTTACAGTACGGGTAGTGTTTCCCGTCTTCCGAAATTTTACGATTCTTACACGATCGATCCTTTGACGAATCTTTCAGACGAGTGGCTGAAGTGTTGGAAACAGGTGGGGGATAACACGATTTATCCGGCTCCTTATAACTCAACGGATATGAAGAATTACTTGGGTACGGAGACTGGTGGCGTGTATGATATTTCCGAGGGAATAGCTGGGAGTTCAGATCCTTACAAGCTGTATAATGACAGCGACATTCGGGTGGCGAAGGCCGATTTTCTGAAATTGAAAATGGTGGCGTTGAGTTATAGCGTGCCGCAGAACGTGTTGGATTTCCTGCATGTTTCCAGTATGCTGGTACGGTTCCAAGTGACGAATTTGTTCACGATTGCCGATAAGAAATGGAAAGGTCTGGACCCGGAAACGAACGGTGCGAATATCCCGGCCCTTCCGACGTATAGTTTTGGGATAAATGTGTCTTTCTAAAAATAGGTCGTTATGAAAAAAGTAAATATATATATTCTAATCTTGTTCTTGCCGTGGTTTTTGTCGGCTTGTGATGATTATTTGAAGGAAGATTCTGATGATTTGTTAATTCCTTCACTGGTGAATGATTATGTCCCGATATTATTGGGAGAGGGTTATCCGGATAAGTTTGCGTCCCAGATCGAATGGATTCATCTGATGACGGATGACGTGGAGATGGGCCCGTTGTATTATGACGAGTCGATGTATAACAATAGTAAGGTGACGTTTATTGACGATTTCGATCCCGGTATGGGTTACGGGGAGATGGTGTACACGTGGTGGGCGGATTATTCCCAGTATATCACGGATAATTTCTGGGATGCCCGTTACAAGAATATTCTGGCGTGTAATATTATCGTTGATGCCTTGCCGGACATGAAGTACGAGGCGAGTGAATACGGGACGTATTGCAAGCTGGCGGCACAGACGTATGCTTTACGGGCTTATCATTATTTTTGTCTCGTAAACACGTATGGTACACCTTGGTCGGAAGAGAACAAGAATAAGTTGGGTGTGATCAAACGTACGTCCCCGATCGTGGATGTCAGCCCGACGGAACGGGCTACGGTGGGAGAGATTTACGCACTGATGAATGAGGATTTGAAGAACGCGGAGAAATACTTGGAGAATGCGAGTACGAATTATACGAAATGGGAGATCACGCCCGCGGCTATTTATTTTCTGGCATCCCGGGTGGCCTTGTTCCAAGAGGATTGGGATGAGGTGATTCGTACTTCGGAAGAGTTTATCAATCTAGGTGGCAATGAACTCTATGATTTGAATGATGTTGATCGGGAGACTTGCGGGTTACCGGGATCTTCCGGCGGAACGTTCTGGATTAACCAGATTGCGATTGACGAGACTGTATTTCTTTTCAGTAAGAATGATAATAAGTTTAATTATCTGGCTCCTAATCTATTTTACACGAATTACACGCTGGGGTTCCATACGTCATGGACGGGAGACGATGCGTTATTGAATTTGTACGAGGATGGGGATTTGCGTAAAGAAGTTTATTTTGCCCGGTTGTTTAAATTGGGTGGAACTAGGTTAAGACCGGAGTATTTTTCGGGACAGGCTCTTCCGATGAAGTCGGATCGTTATTTGTCAACGAGTGAAGGAGAGGCCCGTGAATGTTGGCGAAGTCCGGAGGTATATCTGAATCTGGCCGAGGCGTATGCCCGGCAGGAGACCGGGGTGAGCCAGACGGCGATTGGTTGGTTGAACCAGTTGCGGGTAAAGAAGATTTCCCGGGATACTTATCAGGCAAAGAATGTTTCGGATTTTGCTTCTCGGGAAGATTTGATTCAATTTATCTGGGAGGAACGCCGTCGGGAGCTTTGTTTCGAGGAGGCCATGCGTTTTTGGGATATGCGCCGGCAGGGGATGCCCGAGGTGAAGCATGAATTCTATTCTTCGATGACTTCATCAAAGACATTTGTACTGAAACAGGGAAGCCCGAATTATTTATTACCGATCCCGCTTTCCGAAACGGAGTACAATGACGGAATGACGAATAATTCCAGAGAAACAATTGTTGGAAATTAATAATGATAGATAGAGATGAAAACGATGAAAATGGCGATATATATCATGTTGGCTCTATTCCTGTCGGGAATGGCCTCATGTGGATCGGAAGATTCAATAAACCCGATACCGGAATTGGGGAATCCTCCTTTTGATTTACCTCGCGGGGAGGAGGGCTCGTTGGAAGAGCTGATTTATTCCGTGTACGAGAAATACGGTTCGTTCGTGCTGTACGATTTTAATCAGACGGAGTTTTATACCACTTGGAACGGGCGGACGGTTTACTGGTATGCTCCCGTGAAGAGCGGGAATAAGGATCACGTGGCTCAAATGGTGACGTTTATGCTGGAGAAAGTGTTTGCCGGTTATCCGGAGGAATTTATTGCTAAGTTTTTGCCGAAGAAGATTTATCTGGTAGATTCTATTTGTAATACGTCTTCTTATAATAAATCGAATCTGGTAAACACGTTAGTGACAAATAATCATGGTTTGGCGGTTTCGAATGTCGGTGTGAAAATGGAATCTTTCACGGATAGCGATTGGAATTCCATGAATTCGGAAATCGTGACGGCAATTATGAATAATATATATAACACGATGGAGGTTCCGGATGAGTTCTTTGCTTTGGTGACGTATCAGTTTATTTATATGTTTGATGAAGAGGAGGATGCAGATCCGGAAGGAGAGTTTGATGCTTATCATTACGTGTTGTACACGAATGGTTTGGTTGGATCGGATGCTTTCCTTGAATATGGTTATTTTATGCCGCATAAGGATGGGAAGGATTTGGGAGATTATCTTTCTTTCTTGATGTCTACCCCGAAGAGCGAGATGGATCGTATTTTTGCTCGTTTCGATATTGTGAAACAGAGAGCATTCCTGATCGCTGATTTTATGGTTAAAGAGATGGAGATGGACCCGGTTGCCTTGCAGAATTCGTTCTGCCCAAATGATCCGCTCCCCGTTGGTTATTTTGATAAAGAGTAAAATAGATGATGACGAGAGGATTTTTAAGTTTGATGATGTGTTGTCTCCTTTGTGGGACAGCTTATTCTCAAATCACGTATGATATTACGGGTGTTTGGGAAAACGGTGCAGGCAGGACGATTAGCGTGCGGACGTTGGAAGATGGTAATGTCGAGGGCGAGTTCTTGGATTCGGTAGTCGTGGCTGACGATGGAACGTTTGCTTTACGCGGGGAAGTCAACAAGAAAAAATGTGCGATGTTGATGAGTGCGAAGAATGGGTTCCGGACGATCTTTCTGGACGGGAAACCCTTGCGGCTGGCGATTAAGGAGTCCGAGTATTCATACAAGAATCCGTCCGGGCCTTACGTGTTGGAGCATGAAACAAGAGATCAGGCTGCAGCGCAAGCGATGATTCAGTTTTGGGGTGATGATTATATTCGTAATTTTTCTTTGGGAGGGTTGGGAATTTCGTTGAAGAGGGCTGATACTCGGCAAAAACGGGATTCTATCACCCAAGAAATAGAACGAGTCGCGAAAGAGCAACAGGATCAGATGGAGGCCTTTTTGAAATCGTATAGTGATAGTGATGTAGCTCCGTTTTTTATTGAGGTGAATATGTTGAGGATGATGTCTTTGGAGCAAATCGCTGCATTTTACGATCGTTTTACGAATCGGGTGAAACAGACGGAAAAGGGGAAAGAGATGGGAGAGCGTATTGCCCAATTGAAACGGTTGGCTCCCGGTAGCCCGGCTCCCGAGTTCGAATTGACTACCCCTGATGGGAAAAAGCTCGCGTTGAAGGATTTGCGGGGGCATATCGTGTTGATTGATTTTTGGGCTTCGTGGTGTGGGCCTTGCATGGATGAGATGCCTAACGTGAAGGCTATCTACGAGAGATATCATGCCCGGGGACTGGAGATCGTGGGAGTGTCGATGGATAATAATAAGTCCAACTGGGAGAAGGCGATCGAAAGGGCCGGTTTGACGTGGCATCATGTTTCCTCTCTGAAGGGGATGAATCGTTGTCCGGTGGCTAAATTGTATCAGGTGGTGGCGATCCCGAAATTGTATATTATCGGTAAAGACGGGAAGATTATTGCCAAAGACCTGCGGGGAGAAGAGCTGAGGGAAAAGATAGACGAGTTGTTTGAAGAATAATATAATAAAGTAAAATAGGATGAAAATGTTGACGAGAGAGATATTCATGCTGGCGTGTTGCACGTTGGTGTTGTCGTGTTCGAAGGGTGTTTCTTACCGGATCGCGGGGACTTGGGAAAACGGGGAAGGGAAGAAGATTTATTTGAGTGAGATTGTTGGGAATAAAGAGTTTCGGGCGATAGATTCTGCCGTGGTGGCCCCGGATTTCACGTTCTTGTTGAAAGGAAATGTGGATCGGGTGCAAAAGATGGTATTAGTTTATAATACAGACAAGAGGAAGGAGATTATCGTGGATGGAGAGCCGATGAATGTCATGTTTGAGGAGACTACGAAAGAGTGGAAAGGAAAGCCCACGACTTCGGTGACGGTGACTTGCACGGGAAATAAGGAACAGGAGATCTTGGAAAAAGGGAGTACTTTGAAAACAACGATTTCCTTTATGCAGTTGGGGAAGATGATGGCAGCCAGTCAAGCTGACTATAGCGACCCGGTGGCCGTGGATTCGTTGAAACGAGTGTTTGCCCTTCTGGATAGTTCTTTGATGGCCGCCGTGAATAATTACATGGACTCGGCTCGTAATTCTTATGCCTCGACTTATTTCTTCGAGAGTCATTTGATGGATAACTACACGTTTGAAGAAGTTCAAGGTTTCTACAATAAGTTGACCGACCGGGTGAAACAATCTGTACCGGGTATCGAGTTGAAAAAGAAAATAGACGAGATGGGTATGGTGAGCGTTGGGGGTGTTGCTCCCAACTTTAAAGCGACAACTCCCAGTGGCCGGGAGTTGTCCTTGTATGATTTGCGGGGCCGTGTCGTGTTACTGGATTTCTGGGCCTCGTGGTGCGGGCCGTGTATGGCGGAGATGCCTAACGTGAAGGAGATTTACAAGAAATATCACGATCAGGGATTGGAGATTCTCGGTGTCTCGCTGGATTCGAAGAAAGAACCGTGGGTGAATGCCATCGAGAAAAACGAGTTGAACTGGCACCACGTTTCGACGTTGAACAAGTTCGATTGCCCGATAGCCCAGCGTTTCCGGGTAACCGGAATTCCACGGATGTATATTATCGATAAGGACGGAAAGATTATTGCGCAGGATTTACGGGGAGAGGCTTTGTCTAAAAAGATGGATGAGCTTTTTGCCCGGTAGAAAGTCTCGTTTAGATAATTGTTGTGGATGTGACATTTTAGGTGTCGAACATGGTACTCGGTGGGGTACCATGTTTTGTTTACCATACTTGCATTATTATCTTATAATAATTATACTTGCGTAATAGAAAATGACGAGTCGTGGGTAAATGTATTTAGTGAATGATTGTTTTTTGCTGTTATCAAGATATTTCCTACTTTTGGGAAAATAATTAAGTAGGTTGTTATTGGTAAAAACTCCTTCATGGATGTACTAACTGGGATAAATAATAAGGACAGGCAGGTATTCAAGGCTTTTTTCGAGGGAAATTTCTCTTCCATCGTGATGTTTGCCGATAAGTACCTGAATGATATGGAGGCGGCGGCTGACGTTGCCCAAGAGTGTTTTATCCGGTTGTGGCGTGGAGATATGACCTTCGAGACGGAGGATAAGGTGAGGGGCTTTTTGTACACGATGGCGAGGAATTTGGCTTTGAATAAGTTGAAACATGATTCCATCGTGTCCCAGTACGTGGAACGTGGAATGTTGGAGTCGGAAGAGTACTTGCGGGATAACGTGATCGAGGAAGAGGTGTATTCGATGATTTATAAAGCGATTGACGAGCTTGCACCGCAATCGAAGAAAGTTATATTATTATCACTTCAGGAACTTTCGAACGGGGAGATTGCCGAACAATTGGGAATATCGATAAATTCCGTGCGGACGCTAAAGCAAAATGCTTACAAGAAGTTGAAAGGGCTGTTACGAGATTATTTTTATCTTCTTTTTTTGCTGGATTTTAATGGTTTACATTAATTGGCGTGATCCAAAATGTTAAAATTGTATTTTTTTTGAAAGGCGATTCATCGTTTTCATTTTTTCAGTTGTTATATAGATGTAACTAAGATGAGAATATGGATGTAATTTCACGAAATAAGAGAATTTGTCAATTGATCGCCAAGCAACTTTGGGAGGGATTGAGTGGTCATGAAAAACAAGAGTTGCAGGAGTGGATTCAAGCATCGCCGGGAAATAGTGCGCTTTATGATGAGCTTGTGAAACGAGAGCGGGTGAAGCAATATATGGAGAAACGGGAATCTATTGATGTGGGGAAATACGTGGCAATTTACGAGCGGGAGTTGGGAATAAAGAGTAAGCGAAGAGTAATTCATCGGTATTGGGGATATGCGGCAGCTATTCTCGTCCTATGCGTAGTGGGTGTTTGTGTTTGGATGAATAAACAAGAAGAGGTTGGAATCGGTGAATTTGCCCAAGTCCTCATTGAGCCGGGGAAGGCGAAGGCTTTGTTGGTGCTGGATGATGGTCGGGAGATTGAATTGGGTAATCAAGAATCGAGTAAGGATTTGGAGGCGAGTGGAATCGTGGTTATAAGTGATTCTTCCCGTGTAAAGTATAGTCAGGAAGAGGTGGCAGAAGAGAAAGAGGTCATGAATAAAATCATTGTTCCCACGGGGGGGGAGTATAACTTGATATTGAGCGATGGCACGTGGGTATATTTGAATGCCGAGAGTGTGATTACATTTCCCAAAAAGTTTGTCGGGGAAAGACGGGAAGTTATTTTGGAAGGAGAGGCGTACTTCCACGTGACGGCTTCTAAGGAACATCCGTTTATTGTAAAAACGAGAGATATGGATGTACTTGTGACCGGAACTGAATTTAACGTGAAGGCCTATCCCGATGAATCGAATGTGCAGACCACGTTGTTACAAGGGAAAGTGGCTGTCTTTGCGGGAGAGGATAAGAAGGAAAAGGTGGAGATTCGACCTAATCAACAAGCGGAATGGGATCGGGGGGGCGTGAAGTTGCAAGTGCGGGAGGTTGACCCGGATTTGTTCGTGGCATGGAAGAACGGGCATTTTATTTTTCGACAGGATCGGTTGGAAGATATTATGAGGACGTTGGCCCGATGGTATGATATGGAAGTAATTTATTTGGATGAATCAATAAAAGATATGGCTTTTGCCGGTAAGCTGGATCGTAGTGAAGATATTACACCGATATTAAACGTGTTGCGGGCTACGGATAAGTTGACGGTGGAGGTAAACGGAAAACGAATTATTTTGGGAGTGAAATAAAAACAGGTGATACTGCGAATATCACCCGTTAAGACTTTCACTTTGTATATAAAGTGTTTTAATTAAATCTGTACTACAAAGTTATGAAAAAAAAGTGGAAAGGGTACTTTCCCCACGGGGAAATGTATGTAAAAATTTTTAGGATGATGAAATTGTGTACGTGTCTGTTATTATGTACCGTCATGTCAATATCGGCAAATGTACGGGCGCAACATGCCAGAATGAGCCTAGATTTGAAGGGCGTGACGTTGGAAGAGGTGATCTGGGCATTGGAGAAAAAGAGTGATATAACATTCTTTTATAACGTTACGGACGTGACAGGGATTCATAAGATGAATGCCGTGTTTAAAGATGCTCCTTTGGAAAACATTTTGAACGAGGTGCTGAAAGGTACAGGGCTGTATTACGAGATTCAAGGAAAAGTGGTCGTGATTAAGCGGAATTTATCGTCGTTTGCTTCGGATAGTTCGAAAATAGTTACGGTGAAGGGAGTGGTAAAAGATACCCGAGGGAGTGGATTGCCGGGAGTAACCGTGGTATTGAAAGGAACGACAACAGGTGTTGCCACGGCGAATAATGGTGATTTCACGATGACACTTCCTCGACGGGATTCGATGGTACTGGTATTTTCGTTCGTGGGAATGAGGACAAAGGAGGTGATGTGGAAGGGAGAGAAGGCGTTGAGTGTGGTGATGGAAGAAGAGGTGAACGAAATGGATGAGGTGGTGATTACCGGTTACCAAGTGATTGACCGTCGGAAGTCCACGAGTGCTATTAACTCGGTGAAAATGGAAGATATTATGATTCCCGGTGTAACGACAATAGACAAGATGCTGGAAGGTCAGATTCCTGATTTGATGGTAATGACGAATTCCGGGGAATCGGGGGTAGCTCCCCGTATTCGTATTCGGGGCACCTCAACGTTGATTGGTAACCGGGAACCGTTGTGGGTGGTTGACGGGGTGATTGTTCAAGATCCCGTGCAAATTTCTCCCGATGAATTGAATGATCCGGATTATATAAATCGTATCGGTAATGCTATTTCCGGGTTGAATCCGCAGGATATTGAACGTATCGACGTGTTGAAAGATGCTTCTGCCACGGCTCTTTATGGTACGAAGGCTGCTAACGGGGTTATCGTGATTACCACGAAACGGGGACACGTCGGGGAACCGCAAATTTCTTATCGTGGAACAGCCACGTTGAAGCTAAGGCCTCGTTATTCGGATCGAAATATAGATTTGATGAGTGCCAAGGAACGATTGGGTGTTTCCAGAGAGTTGGCGGAAGCGGGGTACCAGTATTCCTCGAATGTGACATGGGTAGGATATGAAAAGTTATTACGAGATTTGTATAATCGAACGATTACCTACAAGGAGTTCGAAAATCAGGTCGCTTATCTTGGAAAAACAAACACGGATTGGTTTAAGTTATTAACACGGGATGCCTTATCTTCTTCTCACACGTTGAGCGTGACGGGAGGTACAGAGAAAATCCGCTATTATTCATCGGTTGGAGTGAATATTGAGGAGGACGTGGTGAAACCGAATCTGGACAGACGATACACGGGTACTTTGAATTTGGATATGAATTTCACGTCTTGGTTGGCAGCCTCGTTTAATATGAATGCTAATACTTCGAAACGGAAATATTATCAGAGTGAGATTACACCAATTGATTACGCATATAATACCAGTCGTGCTATTCCTGCTTACACGGAAGATGGAGAGTATAGTTTCTATCAGATACCGGGAGGATCATTCTATTATTATGATTATAATGTATTGAACGAGTTGGAGAATAGTAGTAAAAAACAAGAGAGTTCTGCAGTGACATTCCGTGCGAATCTGGATATAAAACCTTGGGAGTGGTTGAAAATAGGAACAATCTTGTCCTATTCTGTTACGAATACAGATATAGAGGGATACTGGGGACCGAAAAGTTTTTATGCCGCAAAAATCCGGAAAAGTAATTACGGGGATAAGCTGGAAGAGAGTTCGCTCATGCCGAAAGGAGGGGAGTTGACCGTGCAAAATATCAGGAACAAGGCATATATGTTCCGTTTGCAGGCTGACTTGAATCGGTATTGGGGTGCAAACCAGCAACATAATATAAATGCCTCTGCCGGAATGGAGGTAAATTCTACAAAATATGATGCCTATCAGAATGTTACTCGGGGATATGATCCGGAACGGGGAAAACAGTTTGTCACGGTAGCTCCGGGAACTTACCCGTCGTATGATGAATGGGCTGCGACGAATGTGCCGCAAATAACGGATAACTTGAGTAATATGTTGTCGTGGTATGGCAGTGTGTCATACAGTTACGGGGATTTATTCACGGTGAATGCCAATATGCGTTATGACGGTTCGAATCAATTCGGGGAAAGGAGTAATGATAAGATTTTACCGATTTGGTCAGCCTCGTTTACTTATAATATTGCGGAACATTTCACGGGTGATGGGGATTGGTTCGATGATTTGCGTTTGAAGATGTCTTACGGGTATCAAGGAAATATGCTGGACAATCAGTCTCCGGTGATGGTTATTAGCAAAAAACCGGAAGATGATCATTACGGGGAGTATGTATCGACCATAAGTATTTACCCGAATCCAGCATTGAAATGGGAGAAAACGGGATCATTGAATCTTGGTGTGGAATTTTCTATGTTTAAACGTCGTTTGATGGTGAGCGCCGCTTATTATCGGAAAAAGACCACTGATGCTTATATGGAAAAGGAAATATCCGAGGTGAATGGTATGGCCTCGTACGTGGTGAACGGGGGTGAGGTGGTGAATAGTGGGTACGATGTTTCATTCACGGTAAGCCCGATAAAGACAGAGGATTTACGCTGGTACATTTCTACTTCATTTTCCCATGCGAATAATGAGGTAAGTACTCTTCCTTCAGCCGATCAGTTTGAACGTTCAAACTTTCTGAACGGGACAGCTGTGGTGAAAGGAAAGGCCGTGAGTTCATTCTATTCTTATAAGTTTATCGGGTTAGACCCGGAAAATGGTCTTCCCTTGTTTGATGATATGGAAGATGAAAAAGAAAAACTTTACGGGGCGACAAAATACGAGACATTCACGCAGGTGTTGGAGGAGTCCGGACGAAGGGAACCGACGGTATTCGGAGGATTGAATACGACGGTGAATTATAAACGTTGGCGATTGAATGCGGCATTTACTTACAGTTTGGGGGCTAAAACACGATTGTTCAAGTTGTACTCGGATAATTCAGCTCGGATTCGTCCGGAGAGTAATTTGAATAAAGTTTTTTTGAAACGTTGGCAACATACGGGTGATGAGGATTATACGGATATTCCGGCTTTTATTGTGGATGGAAGTTCGTCAGCTAATTTATATCACTGGTCGGGTTATACTTCCGGACAAGTGCCGGAGATTGCGAGTACACGGTGGGAGATGTATAACTATAGTAATGCCCGGGTGGTTCGTGCCGATTATTTGAAGTGTACAAATTTAGGATTGACTTACTCGTTTGATGCAGCACGTTGGGGAATTTCTTTGTTGGAAGTTTCTGCCTCTGTTAGTAATCCGTTTATCTGGACTTCAAGTAAATTGAAAGGTCAGACACCGGTGCAGAGTGGCTTTACCGAGGTCCAGTTATCTGAGCGACCGACTTTTACTTTTGGATTAAACGTGACATTTTAAATTTGTAGGAAATGAGTAGAGTTGTATTTTCTTTTCTTGCTTTAGTCGTGTTTCTGACAACAGGATGTGATCGTCAAATGAAATATACGATTTCAGGAACTTGGAAAGGGGCTGACGGACAGGTCGTGCGCCTTTTAGAGGGTTGGGGTGAGAATCAGGATAAAGTGATTGATTCAGTTATCGTGAAAGATGGGCGATTTCATCTGGAGAAACCGATCAATCAAGTTGGGCGGGGAATGTTGGAATTTGGGACGTATTTTAGGCCTGTTTTATTGGATGGAGAACCCGTTGAAATTGAAGTGGAAGGTTTTCAAGGGGATACCACGGTGAAAAATTCATTCGTGTTACAGGGTAGTCCCGAACAAACGGTAATGGATAAAGTGCAAGGAATCCAAATGTTACGCGTGTTCGCCATGGCGTTCGGTGATAGCGGTGAGGGACCGGATGCTTTGATCGAGTCATATATTGACTCGAATTTGAACCGGAAAGCGATTGCTTATTTTATGGAGGATTTGCTCGCATCAAAGTATTCTTTACCGGCGATCGAGAAGAATTATGAACGATTGACTCCTGACGTGAAAACTTCTTTCCCCGGAAAATCATTGAAGGCTAGTATTGATGATATGAAGCCGACGAGTTTGGGTGGAATTGCACCGGATATTGATTTGCCGGACGTGGATGGAAATCACTTGACCCTGTATTCTTTGCGGGGAAAGTATGTGTTAGTGGACTTTTGGGCTTCTTGGTGCGGTCCTTGTCGGAAAGAGATCCCGAATTTGAAAATGATCTATGAAAAATATAAGGATCGAGGATTCGAGATTTACAGTGTTTCTCTGGATGATAAGCGGGAAGCTTGGATTACGGCGATTGCTGAATTGGATTTGCCGTGGGTTCATGTGTCTTCGTTGAAAGGATGGGATTGTCCTGTGGCAAAACGTTATCATGTAACCGGTATCCCGAAGATGTTTTTATTGGATCCGGAGGGAAAAATTGTTGCCGTAGATTTGCGTGGTGAAGATTTGGAGAAGAAGGTGGATTCTTTTTTTAATAATATGTAATACAATCAATATGAAAAAGTTATATATAATTATTTGTGTCTTTGCGCTATTCGGATGTTCGGGATTTCTCGAAGAGTATTCGCAGGATAAGGCTTATATCCGGAGTTATGAGGATCTGGATGAATTGTTATTGGGGAATGCTTATTTCGAGAGGTATCAGACGAGTAATAGTTGGCAGTTTTCCGGAATATCCGGGGAGCTTTATTATCCGTGGATTCACGTGATGGCTGACGAATTGTGTCAACAGACGGGAGGAGATTCGTGGGTTACCGCTAGTGCTTGTGGAACCATTTATGGATATTACACTTGGCAGTACCGTGTTTATGAGGACGTGGAGGGGAAACAAGTATGGGATGACGGGGCGGATTTCAGACATCTGTACTCCCATATCAATGCTTGTAATATGATTTTGGAGGAGACGAAAGCATTTGAGGAGATGACGGAAGAGGAAGATGTGCAGAACGTGAACCGGATTAAGGGAGAATGTTATTTTTTACGGGGAAGCTATTATTTCTTGCTGGTTAATTTTTACGGGAAACCCTACGTGGCGTCAACAGCCGAGAGAGATCCGGCAGTCCCGATCAAGACATCAAATTACGTGGAAGATAAATATTACAGTCGAAATTCCGTGGCGGAAGTGTATGAACAGATTGTGGCGGATTTACTCGATGCGGAGAAGTTTCTGAAAGATGTTCCGAAGAAATCCGTGTGGAGGGCGGATATAAATGCCGTGAGATTGATGTTAAGCCGGGTGTATTTGTATATGTGTTTATATGACGAGGCGGAGAAATATGCCGCTTTGGTAACGGAAAACGGGCCTCGGCTGGAAGACTTGAATAGTTTTTCCGGGGAAGAGTTTTTGAATACGAATTTATCGGAATTGATTTTTTCAACCGGGGCGTCTTCATTACCCGGAAACGTGACATTTTATTCTCGTAATGATGGGATGGAAACGGGGTTTGTCAGCGGTAATGATGTGCGAATTTCTAACGAGTTGTACGAGGCATATAATCCTCAAAATCCAATAGATTTGCGTCTGGAATATTTTGTCCCGGACTATGATGGGTCTATTCGTTATCGGAAATTGCAAGGAGAGACTTTTCAGACACCGGATTTGTCAGATGTTTTCCTGATGCGGACGGCAGAGGCGTGGTTGAATTTGGCTGAAGCGGCGGCTTGTGCCGATGATGAACCGACGGCAAGGAAAGCTTTAAATACTTTGCGAGAGAAAAGAATTAAGCGAGAGGCTTTTGATGAATCGGAAGTAAACAGTCTTGCAGGAGAGAGCCTCGTGCAGTTTATCCGGGAGGAACGGAGACGTGAACTTTGCTTGGAAGGACATCGTTGGTTTGATTTAAGACGTTACCGGGTGGCAGAAAAGTACCCGCGGGAAGTGACGGTGGAGCATGTTTATGTAAACAAGGCGTATAATAGCTCGACTTACGAATATGAAACGTTATGGACTCGGAAATTTGTGTTGACGACGGATGATCCCGCTTGGGTGATGCCTTTGCCTAAAGCGGAGATTGATAAGAATACGGGAATGCTTGATAATCCTCGGAACGAGAGAAGATATGAAGATGTAAACAATTAATGATGAAAGCAATGAAGAAGTATATATTGGGATTTGTGATTGCGGTCGGTTTATGGGCTTGCAGCAAGGAAGACTGGCCAAGTAATGACCAGTTTGAGGTGAATTTCTTTGCGGTGCCGGAGGATGCGACGGGAGAGGAGGCCGAGTTGCGTCGGGAATTTTTTGACAAAACCGGAGTGTATTTGTTGTTTAGTGATACATTGGGATGTCGGAATATTACAACGTTATCGGGAAAGACCGTTATAGAATGGCAGGTGATTGATTTTATGTGGAATATGAGTTCCGGTACTTATTATGTGGATTCACTTGAATTTTTCCCTTATCAGGTTATCGGGAAAAAGGAGGTTGCAACAAAGTTTGTACAAGATGAGTTATTAAGTGATTTGCCGGAATTGTTTTATCCCTATTCTATTCTGTTGATGGATCGATTGGTGTTTTTTGATAATTTTTATGGAACGTATGTTCCAAGTGAAGTTGCCGTTTATTCAGGAATGCAAGCAACCGCGATTGCTCTAGGGGATATTGCGACGGTTTCGGATGAGGAGAAAGAGACCTTGAAGAACGAGATCATGAAAGCGATGATTGTTAATAACCTTTCTTTGATCAAGGATGGTGATCTTGCCGTTTTTTATAGTTATAGTACAGATTATTATGATATTTCTTCGTGGAATGTACCCTCGCCCGTGGAAAGTGTCGGATTTTTACCGACGTATATTTCCAGTTGGACGGTGACTTTTAATTCCAAGAGTACGGATGTTTTGGCTTACGTGGAGGAGATCTTTAACTTGTCTGAAACGGAATTTCGGGAAACGTATGCCGAGTATCCTGTTGTCATAGAGAAGATGGAGGAAATGGTGAACGTGTTGAGAAAATATGGTGTAAACGTGTATTAGTTATGAAAAGGTTGATTATAATCAGTTTGTTGCTGTCTTTTGTTGGAGCCGGGGTTTCGGCTCAAGAAAAGGAGTTTGTCATCAAGGGACAAATACCCGGGATGAAAGATAGTATTCATGTTTCGCTTTTAACGGCGGAAACCGTATCTTCGGAGGTAATTGTTGAAACAACCGTGAAAAACGGTTGTTTCGAACTTCGAGGACGGGTGGAAAGTCCGATGCTGTGTACCTTGATTACGAATAATCTGGCTCTTGTTTCAGGTTTGGATGAAACCGAGAAGATTAGATGGACTTACACCCCGGTGTTCGTGGATAACGTGGAAATGACCGTGGAGACGGTTCATTATGATAGTATTCCATTTTCGGACCCGATAACTCCTTGTTTTAAGATTACAGGGGGAGAGGTGCAGGAAGATTTTAATACGTATAATCTTTCGATCGTGAGAGATAAAGAGAGTAAAGAGAAACAATGGGAATTTATTCTTTCGCATCCTCATTCCGTGATATCGGCTTATTTGGGGAATATCATGATGCGGGGCGGTTATGAATTAACGAGGGAAGAGGTCGAGAAATTGGAAAAAGCTATTGTTTCTCTTCCCGCGGACCCTGTTCGTTTTAAGGTCTTTAGGCAGAATTGTGAGTATGCCAAACAGACCGTGAAGAATAGTGCTATCGTGAATCTGGCTTTAAATGACGTGGAAGGGAAGGCCTGTAATTTGTCGGAGGTTATTCCTCAAGGAAAATACCTGTTGGTTGATTTTTGGGCAACGTGGTGCGGGCCTTGCGTGGCGGCAATTCCCAATGTAAAGAAATTAGTGGAGCGGTTCCCTGATACTTTTGCGGTGATCGGAGTTTCTTGTGATACGAATTTGAAGGCTTGGAAAGCCGCGATTGAAAGGGAGAAGGCTACGTGGCCCCAGTATGTACTCACAAAGGAGGGATACAAGGATTTTTTGACGAAATATCAAACAGGCGGGGTTCCCTATTTTCTGATTCTGGACAAGGAAGGAAAGGTGATTAGTAATCCGGGAGGTATAGGGGATGTTGAACGAGAAGTTGAACGTTTGTGTAAATAGTATTGGGTATGAACAGGATGATTTTAAGTATATTGATTTGCCTGTTAACGATTAACGGGTACTCACAACATGGAGTGAAGTTTCTGGAAGGGGACCTGCAATCTGCGTTAAATGTGGCGAGACAACAAAAGAAAATGGTTTTCGTGGACGTTTACACCTCTTGGTGTGGACCTTGCCGTTGGATGAGTGAGGAGGTCTTGCAGACACCGGAGGCCGCGACGTATTTTGATAAACATTTCGTGTGCTTTAAAATTGATGCGGAGAAGGGGGATGGCGTGGAGTTTGCTAAAAAATATGATGTTCATGCCTATCCTACTTTTTTGATGTTGTTACCGGACGGCACGTTACAGCATAAAGTCGTGGGGGCAGATACTCTAAAACTTTTTATACCACGAGTGGAACGGGGTCTAAAAGAGAGAACATCATGGAAATGTCTTATGGAGAAATACGAGAAAGGAACACTTCAAAAAAGAGAGATTCCGATAGCAATTCAAGTGTTTGAGGAGGCTTACATGAAGAACGAGGTGAAAAGATTAACCGATTCGCTCTTTCAGTTATTATCTCCCAAAGAGAAATTGAATGAACGTTATTGGGTGGTTTACGAGCAATTGAAGTATGGAGATTTGTTCACTCCCCGTTTTAAGTTTTTCGTGGAGAATAGGGCTAAGATTGCAGGAAAAGGGCAAGAGACGGAATCTTTCGAGATCATTCGTACCATGTTGTTTGATCATTTGATTAATAATACGACGGGACGGATTACGAGCAAAAAGAATCCTTGGAATTGTGGAGAAGCAAACGAAATGCCTTATATGCGTTCGTTAATCGAGATTTCGGATTTACCGGACAAGGCTTTTTTCTTGGCTTGGTGTGATGTCGCCTCTGCGTGTTATTTCGGTCAGGCGGATCAGGTAAAGAAATCTATAAACAAGATTGCTACTTTCCCGGAAGCGGAACAATATGGACGTACTTTTGTTTGGGCATATAAACAATATTTCCCGGATGAGGAAGATAAATTGGAAAGTTTGAGAGAAGTATGGAATCTGAAAGGAAATGAATAGAAAAATTGGCTATTACATCATAAGTAGTGGCTTTTAAAGGGGCTGTCCAAATATGTATAAAGAGTAGGCCGGGAAGGGGGCGAGAGGCAGGTAAGATGCTGGTAACCTTCGTGGCTCATTAACGACACCTTCTGTAATTGTTCGACAAGTGTTCGACAAGTGTTCGATAAGTCTTCGACAAGTGTCGAACACTTGTTACTCATAATCCGGTAATTTTTCCCCAAAAACGTGAACCTGCCCTTAAGGTGCCTTGAAGCGTTATTGACGGTTGGGGGCAGTTGGGAAGGTAGAAGGAGTTTAGAATTTTGAATTTTGAATTTAGAATGAAGGACCTTTTCCCGAAGGCGGAGAGTAACTCAGCTCTCCCCCTGTTTATAGAGGGAGCTGGAGGGGGTAGCTTGTAGATACTGGATAAGACTTTTTGGATAGCCCCTTTTTGACCCAATATGTTTAATATTTTTCCTCCGGAAAATCTGAAGATTTTGATTGTACGATTTATTATGTATTTTTGTATGTAGATCAGATGGCCAATAATGGGTCAATGGAATTGGAAAAAACAGATTGAGTGTAATATGCGGAATATCGTGGCAGATATAAGGGAGGGAGATAAGAACTCGTTTAAGGAGTTCTTTGGAGATTATTATCCTATCCTATGTGTATTTGCCTCAAAGTATGTGAAGAACGAGGAGCAATGCAAGGATATCGCGCAGGAGACGCTATTGAGTTATTGGGAGAAACGGGCTGATTTCGAGGATATATATAAAGTAAAGGGATTTCTTTATATGGTGGCACGTAACCGGTGTTTGAATTACTTGAAACGAGAGCAAGTAAATCAGGCATACGTGGACGAGGCCAACCGGGAATCAGAAGAATATTTTCAAGAAGAGGTTATCGAGCAAGAAACTTATATGTTGGTCCGGAAAGCCATCGAGGGGTTGCCTCCCCAGATGAGAACCATCATCAAGTATGCCATGGAAGGATTGAAAAATCCACGGATTGCCAGTGAGATGGGAATTGCCGAGGGGACGGTTCACGCTTTGAAAAAAACAGCTTATCGTAAATTGCGGGAACAGTTAAAAGAGCATTTTTATCTCCTATTGTTTATATAATCTCCGGAGTTATATAGATTTTTCTTGAAAAAATATCTAAGAGGAATGTTTTGATTATGAATTGATTACTCCCATTTTCAATTCTCCATTTTCAATTTTCAATTTTTTAGACTACCCCTGTTTTGAAACGAGATTGTTATACTCATGTGGAAGAGATTAGAATGAAATTATGAAACTAACAAACAAACATTTCAGGATTGCCGAGATCATGGCAGCTTTCTTTACCGGTTCGCAGACAGAACAGGACGAGCGGGATTTTGAGGAGTGGACGAAAGAGAGCGATAGGCATAGGGCTTTTGTTGATCGGCTATTGAATCCGGAGGAATACGAGGAGAACCGAAGGGCTCTGGATAAATTTCAGGTGGAAGAAGCGTGGAGTAAAATGGATAAGAAAATAGGGGATACAAAAGTTCGGAAACTCCCGTCTTGGAAATGGGGTGTGAGATATGCAGCGGTTGTGCTTGTCCTCTTGTCTGCCGGGGTATATTATTGGTGGAATAGTGAAGAGGTAAGAGAGGAAGTTCCGGTTTTATACCAGATTGCGGCGGGAACAACGGGAGCTCGCTTGACCTTGGGCGATGGTAGCGTGGTGGATGTGTTAAAAGACCGGGCTGTCGAGTTGAAAGAGGTGGATGGAACAAAGATTGTCACGGATTCGATAGGTATTGATTATTCCACGCAAGAAACGGTGGACACGGCTGAGGTCATGAATACGGTGCAAACTTTGACGGGAATGGAATATATGCTGACACTTTCGGATGGAACAAGAGTATTCTTGAATGCAGAGACAAAATTAAAGTTCCCGACTAAGTTTCGGAAAGAAGAGAGAGTCGTGGTGCTGGAAGGGGAGGCATATTTTGAAGTGAGAAAAGATGCTACCCATCCTTTTATTGTCAAAGCCAATGACGTGGACGTGAAAGTACTAGGAACTTCCTTCAATTTACGTTCTTACAGTGATGAGAATAGTATTGCGACAACTTTGGTGTCGGGTAAAGTAGCCGTGTATGCGGGAGAAAATAGCGAGGAAATCGTTCCCGGAGAACAAGCTGTATATATGAAAGAAACGGGAAAAATGGAAGTGAAACCGATTGACGTGACTCTTTACACGGCTTGGCATACCGGGAAATTTATTTTCAGGAACGAGACCTTGGAAGAGATGATGTCCTATTTGTCCCGATGGTATGGGGTGAAGTATCGCTTTATCGATGAGGGGGCGAAGAAATTACAGATAGGAGCCCGCTTGGATCGGTACAATGACATGAACCCGATAATCGAGATGCTCAAAAAGACAGGATTAGTAAATATTACACAAGTGGACAATATGTTATATATATCTAGCACAGAATAATAAAAAGATGCGTCAGTGCTGGCTACACGAAACGCATCTCTCTTTAAATTAAAGTTCGTTACACTTTTAATCATTCAAAATTATGAAAAAAAACCAAGAAACCATTTTCTTCAGCCGAAGAAAGTGGGAAAAAATTTTATTTGTCATGAAATTGAAACTAATACTGATTCTAATTAGTAGTTTCCAGTTATCCGCCGCGGTATACTCGCAGGGAAACAAGGTAACGCTAAAAATGGAGAACACGTCGCTGGAACAGGTGATTTGGGAAATCCAGAAACAGACTGATTTCGTGTTCATGTATGGGACGCAAGATGTTTCCAAAGTGGCTCGCTTAACTGTGGATATGAAAGATAAAACAGTAAACGAGATATTGAATCTATGTTTACGTAACACGGGGTTGATTTACATGATCTCTGGAAATGCAGTAATTATTAAACGAGCCGATGACAATAAGAAAGAAACGACCGTCATTAAAGGTGTTGTGAGAGACCAGAAAGGAGAACCGTTACCCGGTGTGACAATCATTGAGAAAGGAACCTCGATCGGGGTGGCTACTGGAATCAACGGGGATTTCACGTTTAGCACGACGAAGAGAGACAGCGTCACGCTTTTATTTTCGTTCGTGGGAATGAAGACGAAGGAGGTAACGTGGAAGGGGGAGAAGATGTTGAGCGTGGTGATGGAAGAAGAGGTGAGCGAGATGGAAGAGGTTGTGATCACGGGTTATCAGGTTGTGGATCGGAGGAAAAATACCAGTGCGGTAACGTCCGTGAAGGTTGGGGATATTATGATTCCCGGAGTCTCTTCCATTGACAAGATGCTGGAAGGGCGAATCCCTGATATGGTTTTTATGACTAACTCCGGGGAAGTGGGGGTGGTTCCTAAAATTCGTATTCGGGGTACTTCTACTCTGATTGGTAACCGGGAACCGTTGTGGGTTGTAGACGGCATTATTGTGCAAGATCCGGTGAATATAGAGCCGGAGACCTTGAATGATCCGGATTACATTAATCGTATCGGTAATGCTATTGCCGGATTGAACCCGCAGGATATAGAGCGTCTCGATATATTGAAAGATGCTGCTGCTACGGCATTGTATGGAACGAAGGCCGCTAATGGTGTTATCGTTATTACTACGAAACGGGGACATGTTGGTCGCCCTGTCGTTACTTACAATATGAATACCACGATGCGTCAACGTCCTCGTTATACCGACCGACAGATTAAATTGATGAATTCCAAGGAACGTATTCAATTTTCCCGAGACTTGATGGCAGTACATTACCAGTACCCGGAAGATATGGCAATGGTGGGGTATGAGAAATTGGTTACTGATTTATATAATCATACACTTTCCAGCGCGCAGTTTGAAAAGGAAGTAAGTTATTTGGAAACGTTGAATACGGATTGGTTTGACTTGTTGACCGAAGATAGTTTTTCACATCAGCATACACTTAGTATTTCAGGTGGGTCACAGGAGGCTCGTTATTACGCGTCGATTGGTTATACCCGGGATAACGATGTGGTGAAGACCAACCGTAATGAGCGTTATACTGCTGCTTTGAACTTGGATGCCAATTTGACTTCGTGGTTGACCGCTTCCGTCGGATTAAACGGGAATGTTTCTTCACGTGATTATTATCAGGAAGAGGTATCTCCGATAAACTACGCTTATAAAACCAGTCGCACCATTCCCGTCTATACGGAAGAAGGTGATTATTCCTATTATATCCGGAAACAAGATAATAATTCTAGTGCTAATTTCAATATACTGAATGAGCTGGACAATAGCTCTTATACGCAGGAGGGGAACAGTTTGACGTTAAATGCTAATTTAAAATTCAAATTTACCGATTGGTTGAATGCTAATGCCATTGCATCATATTCAGTGGCAAATACCATTATTGAGGGGTATTGGGGAGAGAAAACGTGGCATGCAGCTTTGTTGCGAGGAACGGAATATGGCGTGTTACCTGATCCTTACCATTTAGGAGTAAATGATTTTGGTGTGGAAACTTGGGTCGGAGGAACAAGTTTGTTGCCATATGGTGGAGAATTGACTCGAAAAGAGAGTGATAACCGGACTTATACAGTCCGCCTGCAATTGAATGCGAATAAATATTTAGGTCTTGACGACCAACATAATATTAATGCCAGTGTCGGTTATGAAATGAGTTCTACCCGCTATAAAGGTTATGACAACATAACCAGAGGATATTATCCCGATCGAGGCAAAACGATTGTCAATAATGTTAATCTGACGGATTATCCTACTTATGCCAATTGGTTGGCGGCAAACGTGCCAGTGATTACCGATAACAAGAATAATACGGTGTCATTATATGCTTCCGTTTCTTATAGCTATTATAATTATTTTACCTTGAATGCTAATGCCCGTGTTGACGGGAGTAACAAATTCGGTGATCGCAGTAATGATAAATTATTGCCTATTTGGTCGGTGTCCGGTGCCTACAATATTTCCGAACACGACTGGATGCAATATAATTGGATTGATTACATTCGTTTGAAGGCTTCGTTTGGTTATCAGGGCAACATGTTGAGTGACCAGTCGCCGACGACGATCATCTCGAAAAAACCGACCAATGCCTATTTTGGCGAACCGACCTCGACGATCAAGCGTTATCCTAATCCCAACCTGAAGTGGGAGAAAACCACTTCATATAATTTGGGATTGGAATTTTCGTTGTTTCAAAACAAGTTGCAAGTGGAGGCATCCTGTTATTGGAAGCACATCGAGGATGCTTTTATGAAGAAAACCATTGCTTCAGTTAATGGCGTGGAGGGTAATTCATATATCGTTAATGGTGGTGATGTCGATAATAGTGGTTACAGCTTTGCTTTTACTGTTTCTCCCATTAACACGGAAGATTTCCGCTGGACGTTTTCCACTTCTTTTTCTAAACTTTTCAATAAGATGAAATCAAACCCCGCTTCCGATGAATATGAACTGAGCGATTTTCTTGACGGAACAGCACTAGTTAAAGGGAAGGCTGTGGGTACATTTTATTCCTATAAATTCTTGGGATTGAGTCCGGAGGACGGTGGTCCGCTTTTTGATGATTACGCTGACCATAGAGAGTTGTTGCGTGGTTTGAGTAAATATGATACTTATACTCGTGTATTGAAGGCTTCCGGGCGTCGAGAGCCAACAGTTTCCGGTAGTCTGAATACTTCGTTACGTTGGAAGAATATTCGTTTGAGTGGTTCGTTTGCTTATAGCTTGGGAAACAAAGTTCGTCTGTTTGCCATGTATAGTGCGGCTGATGCGACATTCTCCGCTAATGAAATTCGTCCGGAGCATAATGTGAGCCGCGATTATTTGAAACGCTGGCAACATTCGGGGGATGAACGGTATACGACGATTCCGGCTATCATTACGCAGACTAGTGATGCTTACCAAAGATACAGTGGGCATTGGTCCACGTTGACCACGTATTACAATAAGGACATTCAACCGATTGCCAATTCCGCGTGGGAAATGTATGATTACGGTAGCCATCGGGTGGTGAGCGGCAATTACTTGAAATGTTCGAATTTGAGTGTCACGTATCAGTTCCCGCAACAGTTGCTTGACAAAATGCGCTTGTCGCGTCTAGAATTGACATTGTCCGGAGCTAATCTATTTACAATCTGTTCGCGCGAGTTGAACGGACAAGCTCCGACACAAAGTGGTTTTGCCACTATTCAGTTGTCAGACCGCCCGCAATATTCGTTTGGACTGTGTATATCATTTTAAAATCAAGAACTCATGAGAAAAATAGCGATCTTCATATTACTGATTGTTTTTGCTTGTTCCTGTACTTCTTTTTTGGAAGAGTATTCCCAAGATGAAGCAAAGATAGAAAGCTTGCAGGACTTGGATGAATTGTTGTTGGGTGAGGTTTATCTTCCGGTGAACTATCCCACATGGAATTATGGTATTTCTTTTGAATATGCCGATATGGCTTTCCAAAAGCCACATTATATGTCCGACGAGTTGTCGGTATATACGGTGACGAACTACAATGCATCTGCTTCAACCCAGTCAAAAATGTTTGGTTGGCATACGTGGCAACAGGAGGTGGGATTGAATTATGAGGGCAATTTACGGGAGAAGGAGGATGTTGATTGGCATCAGGCATATCACGGTATAAATGTGGCAAACATTATCTTGGATGAAATCAAGGAGCATGATGCCGTAACATCCCAAGCGAAGGCTCAAAAATTCCGTATACAGGGAGAGGCGCATTTCTTGCGGGCTCTGTATTATTTCCAGTTGGTAAACCTTTATGGTAAACCTTACTGCAAGGATAATCTGTCTTCACCGGGCGTGATCTTAAAGTTGACGTCCTATGTGGAAGATCACGATTATACATTAAGTACGGTGGAGGAGGTGTACCATCAGATTACAAAGGATTTGCAACAGGCAGAGGAGTGCTTGCTACAGACGGAACCGAAAAACACCTTCTACCGGGCGAATTTGACCGCAGTCTATTTGTTGAAAAGCCGTGTTGCCCTGTACATGCAGGATTGGGAGGAGGCATACGCTTATGCCAAGAAAACTTTGGAACGGAACGACAACTTGCTGGATTTGAATGGATTTGATAATTCGGCTGCCGTTTTGAGTAAATCGTCTCCAGAAACGATTTTCTCGATGGGCGGACATGTGCTTGCTCCGTGTATAATGACCAATAACGGTGAACCTGTAGCTCTTCACTATACGATTTCTGCTGATTTGGCAGCTAGTTACGATGAGGGGGAGAACGATTTGAGAACGGCACATTATATCGTCAAGAAGTTTGCGGGTAGAACGGCCAATAATCTGACATCGAACGAGTGGGTATTTAACAAAGTGGATACCCGCAGAAGTTCCTATGGTAAGGCTTGCGATGTTTCGGACTGTTTTCTCTTCCGCACGTCAGAGGCTTATTTAAATGCCGCGGAGGCGGCTGCTTGTTTAGATAAAGAGGACGAGGCTCGCTCGTTATTGAAAAAATTGCGAGACTGCCGGATGGTTAATAGTCGAACAATTACCGAAACGGGGGAAGTACTTTTGACGTTGATCCGTAATGAGCGGCAACGTGAATTGTGTCTCGAAGGGCACCGTTGGTTCGATTTGAGGCGTTACATGGTGAACGAAAAGTATCCGTATTCGAAGGTTATCGAGCATAAATATGCCGAATTTTATCCCTATTTCTCCGATGCTAACAAGGCTCTCAGTTATTCTCCGATGTTCATTAATACTTATCGTTTGGAGAAGAACGATGAAGCATATACGCTGGCGTTGCCAAAAGAAGTGCGGGATTTCCAGAATACTCTTGGCGTGAATAATCGTCCTAATCGCCCCGTGGTTTCTTCATGGGAAACCGAGGGGGGCGAGTGAACAAATGTATAATGTATAATTAAAGAAATATGATGAAACATACTATTTATATTAGCTTGCTATTTTTACTCATCGGAGGATCTGCATGTCAAAAAGAAGATGATTTAACTCCCAGCGGGGAGAAAAATAATTGGTTCGCTCCAGCTATAGATGCGACGGATGCGGAATCTGTATTGCGCCGGAAGTTTTACGATGATACCGATTGTTACTTGTTGTTCAACGATACCTTGCGCCACGAGTACCAAGGAACAGATGAGAACGGCAATCCTTATTACTTGACCGAATTGTTGGCGATGGAGTGGACAATCACCGGTACGACGTCTAGGCGTTACGTTTACGACTATTTGACAGATTGGTCCCAAAAACAGCAAGTTACACAATTTCTTAAAGATGTGTTGTTGCCTTATATCAAGAACGTGTTGCCGTTTTCGGTGTTTCCCGTGAATGGTATTGATCAGTATATAAATCCCAATGGAGAGTGGGTGTATAAGGGGACGTCGTTGATGTGCATCAATTCGCGTTGTATGGTGATAGATGTTAGCGGGCTATGGAATCTCTCTCAAGAAGGTCAAATTTCTTTTGCTCAAAAACTTTGTTGTCTAAAAATATTGGGCGATTGGGGTGCTGATGTGAGCGATCCCACATTCTATTATTCTTTGTATAATCATCCATGTTATGACTTTTTTACGAGTTCTTTGGGATATGCTGTTTACGATTATGACAAATCTTGGTTATTCGGTATTACCCTTGGGGAAGGAGAGGATGGTTTATGTGAATTGGGATTTATTATAAATCCCTATGAAGATTATACCCCTTCGGCGTTAGAAGATGCCATTTCTTATATCACGATGTGTTTGTCGATGACTGAGGAAGAGGTCCGGGAGAAGTATGGCACTTATCCGACTGTTATGGAGAAATATAATATTATCAAACCGTTGGTTAGTGAAACCGGCATTAAATTTTAACAGCTATGAAAGAATGGATATATATTTTATTGATGATGGTGTTCGCATCATGTAGTAATGATGATTACCCCACGGTTCAACCGGACTCCACGGGCAAATGGACAACCCCGGATGGAAAATTTACTTACGGGACAGTATATTATGGCGATTTGGAATGGATGACCGAAAATCTAAAAAGCGGTACACCTTATTACGAAATGCAATTTGGGGAAACATTGTCGAATAACTCGGGAGAGCCGCAACGTGTGTCGAGTTACATTTTGGATTTCGATTTTGAGGAGGATTTGAATGAATATGGTAATCTGTATACCTATAAAGGAGCCGTGGAGGCGTGTGAGGCTTTGGGCGATGGCTGGCGTTTACCTACTGATGAGGATTGGAAGAGTTTGGAGATGGCTTTGGGGATGTCTGTCGGTGAAACGAGCAAGGAAGGTTGGCGAGGGAATCATACTGCCACGTTGATTCAGGAAGGAAGGGACGGTAGCGGTTTAACCATGCAGTTGGGAGGCCATGTTGTACGGGATGGATTTGGACCACAACTTCGTTTGCTATCGATCGGGGAGATGGGGTATTATTGGAGTGCTTCTACGATCTGGCAGGAAGGCTTTTCCATGCCGTTGATTTATTATCGGAAACTACTTTACAGCTCCGGCAAAGTCTATCGTGGTGTGGTACCTGCGGATCAATTGATGCGTGTGCGTTGTGTGCGGAATATTGAGTAAATGAATGATAAACAATTTTGAACGATGAAACATTTTTCTTCTATTTTATTATGGTGTTTGGTAATCCTGTCGGCATGTCAGGCTCAGAAAGATCATTTGGTACTTCGCGGAACTATTCCCGGAGCGCGGGATAGTATGTCTATTAAACTCTATACAAAACAGGAATATAGGGAAGAGGTTGCGTCTGGTTATATTGTCAACGGTAAATTTGAACTTACCGGCAAGCTCGACCGACCGACGTTCTGTTTCCTTATGCTTGATAATTACGAGTGGTGGAACCGGCATGGCAATAAGGACGAGAGCAAGTTACACTACTATGAAACGAATTTCTTCGTGGAGAATGGAGACCTGACTTTCCGTACTTCTCATATTGATAGTTTACCGTTGGCATTTGGCAAGTATAACGTTCTGAAAGAGGCGAATTACGTGGTGATGGGTTCAGTGGCACAGGATGCTTATGCCGAGTATATGAAGGCAACACTCCCCTTGCAAGCACGATACAGGAGTGCTGCATGGGCTTATTCCGATTCGAAGGATATTCGGGATTACCAAAAATCCAAAGAGGCAGAAGAACAGTTGCATCAGGCAATCTTCGATTTTATTGGTAAGCGGCACCACTTGGATGTAAACCTGTTGCTGGCGGATGAATTGCTACCTGATGCTTTTACCTACGATTCTGCTTATCTTGATCGTTTGGAGGAATTATTTGCCTATAGTCAGGATACTTGTTCCCGTCTGCGCAATTTTCGTGAAACGGTACGGGCAAGGCGGGCATTCCTTCAGGGTACACCGATTGGTGACGGAAAAATATTGACTCCGAAAAACGAGGAGGTGTCTCTATTGCCTTTGTTGAACAAGGACGGTTATACTTTGATTGATTTCTGGGCATCGTGGTGCGGGCCGTGTCGTGCCAGTTTTCCACATTTGATGGAAATGCACAAGGAGTACGGTAATCAGGTGTATTTCATCAGTATTTCTACCGACAAGAAAGAGGAGGATTGGCAAAAGGCCCTCCGTGAAGAACAATTGCCATGGGGGCAGTACCGGGTGACAGATGTATGGAGGTCTATGCTTAGGTCCGAATATGACTTGCGTTCCATCCCGACATTTTTTTTGATCGATTCACAAGGTCGTATCATCTTTACGGGACATAATAGTGGTGAGTTGGAGACCCGGTTGAAAGCACTTAATTTGTAAAGTTCGTGTGTTATGATGAAATATATTTATACCTTGGTAATAACCTTTGCCGTGTGGAATACAGTCGTGGCACAAGAAGGTGTTCGTTTTCGCGATCTGGCTTTCAATGAAGCATTGGCACAAGCAAAGGCGGAAGACAAATTGGTATTCATGGATTGCTATACCTCATGGTGTGGGCCATGCAAGGTCATGGCAGAAGAGGTTTTCCCGCAAAAAGCAGCAGGTGATTTTTTCAACACTCGTTTCGTTTGCGTGAAGTATGATATGGAAAAAGGTGAGGCGCGGGAACTTGCCAAGCGTTTCAATATACACGCTTATCCCACTTTTCTGATCATTCGTCCCAACGGGGAGGTGCAACACCGGATTGTTGGACGTAATGATTTGGAACCTTTCATCGAACAGGTAGAGCGGGGACTGAATCCTACCACCTGTTTGTGCTATCTTGAAAAGCGTCATGCCGCCGGACAGCTTGACAAGCGACAAATGATGTCCTACAGGCAGGCGTTGGCTGATGCCGATCTGCCCAAGCGAAGTGCGCAGGTGTACAGGGAGCTATGGGGCCAGATGACAGACGAGGAGAAGATGTCGGAGGCATATTGGCCACTTTATGAAGACAGGAATTGCGATGCAATGTCTCCGCAATTTGCTTTCCTTCGGTCGCACCAGACGGAAATGGAGCGGAGCATGGGTAGGGGAAAGGTTCAAAATCGCCTATTTAAGGTTTATTCCGATGCCCTTAATGCCCATGTTATTGATAAAAATGCAGACCAAACGGTACCCTTGCCGGAGTTGAAGTTGCAGATCGCCGCTTCGCGGTTGGATCAGGGAATGGAACTTGAAAAGTGGTTTGTGCTTGCTGAACAAGTGAAACGGCAGGACATTCATGGATTGGTGGATTATATCTTGGATAGGATGGACAGCCTCTCTTTCCGGGAACTACAAACTTATGTTTATACGTTCTACCGGGCGAAAGGGGAAATGCGAGACTCGGTGCCTACGCCGGAAGTGGCCGCACTCAACTGCAGGGTGACAGAAAAGGCGGTGCAATATTTGGAAACCCACCGTGATTCGTTGTCTATTGGAAATATATACGGCTTATTGAATATTTTCGATACCTATATCAAGTACAATATAGATAAAGCACAGTATGCTCGCGTCATCTCTGTCGGTAAGCAGATACTCGCCGAAGTCCCTGCCGAGAATCCAATGTTATTCTATATTCAAGAAATGTTTAATGAGTTCTGCAAAATAAATCAATAAATATAGCTACCATTCCTTGCCCTTTGTATTTGTCCCCGGGGATAAATATAAAGGGCATAAGTTTGCTAACTTACTTCATAATTTTTGGGGAGCGACTTGAAATCATATCCTTTTGAATATACTTCGTTTAATCAATGTTTGTATCAAAGTTTGGGGATTTAAAGGGGTATTTCCAAGGTTGATCATGGGAATTGTCTGGTTGTTGGGCGACTGTTGGGTGACAGTTAGGCGCTGTCGCCCCATTGTCGCCGCCTTATCGCCCGATTATCGCCGCCATTTTAACAGGATATAAGGAAAAATAACATACACCGTGTTCTGGGGGTGGAATGCAATAATGAGGCAATAGATAAGCAATTGAGATCCTTTTTTCACTTTCAACCCGGTTTGAGGTGGGGAATCAGGTATGATTTACTTTTATTTGTTGCTAATAAATGTAGATTAATAGCCTTTAAAACAATAGTTTATCCTTCGAAAAAAGGTGACCACTTTTTTTAGAGAAGGTGACCACTTTGGTGACCAGTTGATAGCAAATGAAGTGTAAATGATAGCAAATATGGTATTTTAATACCTTGTCTGTCTGAATATGTCTATGATTTTGGATGAAGTAGTTAAGTCGTTTTTAAACAAGTGTTTATGTAATAGATAGCTTGAGCTTTTGCATGAAAATTGAAACTTGCGGGTATGAAAAAAGCCAGTATTTCTACTGGCTTTCAGCTTCTTGGCTCCTCAGGTAGGACTTGAACCTACGACCTACGGATTAACAGTCCGCCGCTCTAACCAACTGAGCTACTAAGGAATTTTCTCAAAAGCGATGCAAATATAGGGGTTTTCAGGAGAACTGCAAAATATTTGCAAGAAAATTTGAAGAAAAATGTGGATCATGGCTATTAATTCGTGAAAATGGGAGAGCGGCACGATGAAAAATTGTAGTTTTGTGGATCAATTAAAAAATGACAGCTATGGATTACATGAAAGAATTGAACGTGGCCATCACGGTTTGCGATAAAGAAGGTAAGATTCTTCAAATGAACGATAAATCCCAAAAAACGAATCACGGTGATCTTGTTGGGCAGAACGTGTTGGATTGTCACCCGGAGCCTGCCCGGACGAAGTTGGTGCAGTTGATGGAAGAACGCGCCACGAATGCTTACACGATCGAGAAAAACGGCGTGAAAAAATTGATTTACCAGACCCCGTGGTACGAGAATGGCGAGTTTATGGGGTTGGTGGAATTTTCTTTGGAGATTCCTTTTGAAATGCCGCACTACATCCGTAAACCGAAAATGGAATAGAAATTTTGATTCGTTTGTAAAACTTTTTAATGGTTAATAAGGTATAATCGGGATATAGATGATAACGAATATACCTTATTAACCATGGAAAAGAAACAGAAACTTACCACCGAGGCCGGCGCTCCGGTCGGTGATAACCAAAACATCCAGACAGCGGGACCTCATGGGCCGGCTCTCTTGCAAAACGTTTGGCTGATCGAGAAATTGGCTCATTTTAACCGGGAGCGGATTCCGGAACGTATCGTGCATGCTAAGGGAAGCGGGGCGTTTGGTACGTTCACGGTGACGAACGATATAACCCGTTACACGAAAGCAAGTATTTTTGCCAAGGTTGGCAAGAAGACCGACGTGTTCATGCGTTTCTCCACGGTTGCCGGGGAGCGGGGTGCTGCCGACACGGAACGGGATGTCCGGGGATTTGCCATGAAATTCTATACTGACGAGGGAAACTGGGATCTGGTCGGGAATAACACGCCTGTTTTCTTTATCCGGGACCCGTTGAAATTTCCCGATTTTATTCACACGCAAAAGCGAGACTCGAAGACGAACCTGAGGAGTAACACGGCGATGTGGGACTTCTGGAGTTTGTCACCGGAGACGTTGCATCAAGTCATGATTCTGATGAGTGACCGGGGTATCCCCCAAGATTTCCGTCATATGCATGGTTTCGGAAGTCATACGTTTAAGTTTTTATAACGGGTATGACGAACGTTGCTGGGTGAAATTCCATTTGCGTTGTATGCAGGGAATCGCGAACTTCACGAACGAGGAGGCGGAAAAGATCGTGGCGAAAGACCGGGAACATTCCCAGCGGGATTTGTTTGAGAGTATCGAGAAGGGAGATTTCCCGAAATGGAAAATGTGCGTGCAGATCATGCCGGAAAAGGATGCGGAGACGTATCGTTTTAACCCGTTCGATTTGACAAAAGTGTGGAGCCACAAGGATTATCCGTTGATCGAGGTGGGGGTGATCGAGTTGAACCGGAATCCGGAAAATTACTTTGCCGACGTGGAGCAATCCGCTTTCAACCCGGCTAACGTGGTACCGGGAATCAGTTTTTCGCCGGACAAGATGTTGCAGGGACGTCTGTTTGCTTACGGGGATGCTCATCGCTATCGTCTGGGGATTAACGCGGATTCCATCCCGGTAAATGCGCCTCGTTGCCCGATGCACAATTACCACCGGGATGGTGCCATGCGAGTGGATGGTAACGGTGGCGGAGCGGTGAACTACGAGCCGAATAGTTTCGGTGGTCCGGTAGATAACCATGCTTATAATCAACCGCCTTTTGATATCCGGGGGATGGGCAGTCATTATCAACAAGATAAGGATTACTACACGCAACCGGGTGACTTGTATCGTTTGGTGCCGGAAGACGAGAAAATGCGGATACACACGAATGTAGCCACGGCGATGGAAGGGGTACCCGTGAATATAAAAGTGCGGGTGGCGGCACGCTTTTACCAAGCGGACGAACGTTGTGGTAAAGGGATTGCCGAGGCGGCAGGCTTGGACATGAAAGAGGTGCTTGCCGAGGTGAAACGCCAGCAACAAGAAGATTAATAATAATTTTTACTGACGGACGGCTGGGGGATACGTTGTGTGTTCTGGAATAATTAAAGGTTGAATTTCCCCAACTGTCCGTCTTTGATTGTGTCCTGTAGAAACGAGAGTGTGACGATTTTTGGGTGTTGCGTGTGTTATTATTGTTGTTATTTATGATTTTTTCGCTTTTTCGGTATGGAATAAAAACCTTTTTTTGCATAACAGTGAGTTTGTATTGAAATAATGCCTATTGTCTTATGCCAGATGAGTTGATCCTTTTCGAAAAAATGCAACGGGGAGATACCTCCGCTTTGGAGTACTTTTTTCGAGAGTACACGGATATGTTGTATTATCGTGCGTTTGGTTTTGTAAAGGATAATTTGGTTGCGGAGGACATCGTGCAGGAGGTTTTCATTCGTTTCTGGCAATTGCGGAAAAATTTAAAGATAACGGATTCTGTTCCCGGCTATCTGTGTAAGGCCGTGGATCATCGTTGCCAAAATTATTTGGAGCATTTGAAAGTGAAACATCATTACGAGGAAAGTCAGCGGTGGGAGATCATGGAGGACGAAGTTCCGGAGGATGAAGAAGAGCTGAATATCATGCGGGAACGCTTGAACGTGTTTGTTAACTCGTTGCCGGAAAAGTGCCGGGAGATATTTATTCTGGCCTGTATTGAGGGGTTGAAGTATAAGGAAGTGGCGGAAAGATTGGATGTTTCTGTTAATACGGTCAAAACGCAATTAAAAAGTGCTTATAGTAAATTGCGGACTGAATTCAATGAAAAGGATTTGGAAATCATTGCATTACTTATTTTCTTAGGATATATGTGAAAAAAGATCCTTCTTTTTTCACCCTTTTTTTTCTGTTACCTGTCATTAGTGTGTTTGAAAGAATGCAATAAGAATGTAAAGACGGGTTTTGAAAATGGAGAAAGAACAGTTACATAAGAAGTTGGATGATTTCTTGTCGGGTAGTAACAAGGAAAAAGTGGATAAGGAATTATTCTCTCTACTGGTCCGTATGGATGAGTGCCGGAAAAAGGCCACTCCGCCGGATAAGGATCGTATGTGGGAACAGGTTTGCCGGACGTTGAAACATTCTCGGAGAAGAGAGCTGGTGCGAAGATGGGTGGTGGCGGCAGCCATCGTGATGCCCCTGACTGTCGGTATCTGGTTTTATGGTCATCATTCCAACGAGGTCGTTCCGATGTCGGAGAACGTGGGAAAACGTCATCAAGTATCGCTTACCTTGAATGACGGGCGGGTGCTTCAGGTGCAACAATGGAGTGGCGATTCGGTAATTCAAGAGAGCGGAACCGGGATTTTGGTGAGTGCCGGGCAACAGATGATTTATCAGGCGGAGAACGTGCAGTTGGAGGAAGAGATCTTTAACACGTTGAGTGTTCCCCGTTCCACGGAGTATCAGGTGCAATTGTCCGACGGGACGCGGGTATGGTTGAATTCGGAATCGGAATTACGTTACCCGGTTGATTTTGTCGGTACGGAACGCAAGGTTTTCCTTAAAGGAGAGGCTTATTTCCAAGTGGCGAAAGATGCCACGAAACCTTTCCGGGTGATGGTGAACGATATGCAGGTGGAGGCTTTGGGAACCGAATTTAATATCAATGCTTATCGGGATGACGATTGTTTGCGTACGACTTTGGCTGAAGGGAAAGTTCGGGTGTCCTATCCGGATACTCGTCAGGAATGTATTCTTGTACCGGGGGAACAGGCTGTTTTGAAGGAAGGGGTGATCACGACCGGACAAGTAAATGTTGATGATATTATTGCTTGGAAGAAGGGGCGTTTCGTGTTTAGCGATATGTCTTTAGAGGCTATTGCCCATCAATTGGAGCGCTGGTATGATGTGGAGATTCGTTTTGATGATACGGTGGCGAAATATTATCGCTTTACCGGGGTTATGAAACGATATAACGAGCTGGAACAGGTGTTGGGATTAATCGAGGAGACGACTAATGTCAGGTTCAAGGTGGAGGGACAACAGGTGAAAGTATTTCGTAATTTATAATATGAAAACGGTAACCGTTAGTGCGATTACCGTAAGTGTGTTTTAATCGGCCGGACACAAATTGCAGTAGGCGTCCGGTAATTGTTAAACCCATAACTACAAATGTATGAATTTTTTATTGAAAACATGGAGGTTTATGAAATTAACCGTTTTTTTAATCCTCTTTGGTGTTTTGAGATTAAGTGCCGACACTTATGCTCAAACGGATAGTATTAGTCTCGATCTAAGTAATGCAACTTGTAAAGAAGCGCTTGACGCGATAAAGAAACAGACGAAACTGGACTTTTTCTACAACAATCAAGAAATTAATGCCGTGGGGAAAGTTTCGGTTCGTTGCCAGAATGTTTCCTTGGATGAGGCTTTGCGGCAAGTCTTGGGAAAGAATTTCACGTTCCGGATTGTTGATAACACGGTTGTTATCCGTCCGCAAGAAACGAAACCGGACCCCGTGCAGCAACGGGTTGCGAAAGGGGTCGTTGTGGATGTTCAAGGATTACCTTTGCCGGGGGTGACCGTTTTACTGAAAGGCACGACGTTGGGAACTTCGACAGATATGGATGGAAAATTCACTCTTTCTTTTCCTAATACGGCCGGTACGGTTCTGCAATTTTCTTTCATCGGAATGAAAACGACTGAAGTGACATTCTCCGGGCAGGCGGAGCTAAAAATTGTGTTGGAAGAGGAAACTACCCAAATGGACGAGGTGGTGGTGACCGGTATTTTCGAACGTAAATCCGAAAGTTTTACCGGTTCCGCGACGACATATAAGAAAGAGGATTTGAAAATGATGGGATCGCAAAATATTTTGCAGAGTTTGAAAACGCTGGACCCTTCTTTTCATATTACCCCGAACAACGAGTTCGGTTCCGACCCGAACAAATTGCCCGATATTGATATTCGCGGTAAAACGAGTATTGTCAATCTGAAAGAGGATTATGCCGTTGACCCGAATCAACCCTTGTTTATCTTGGATGGTTTTGAAGTAGATTTACAGACGATTGTCGATTTGAACATGGAGCGGGTGGCTTCCGTTACGATTTTGAAAGATGCTGCCTCCACGGCAATTTACGGTTCCCGTGCTGCCAACGGGGTGGTGGTCGTTGAAACTAAGCGTCCCGCCCCGGGAACCTTGCGTCTGTCTTATAATGGAGATCTCACGGTTCAGATGCCGGATCTCAGCGACTACAATATGATGAATGCCGCGGAGAAGTTGGAATTTGAGTGGCTGACGGGCTATTACACGAAGACCTCGAATGAAGAATATCTGGTCGATCGAATGAATCTTTACAACCAGCGGTTGAAAAACGTGCAGAGCGGGGTGGATACTTATTGGTTGAGTGAACCAGTCAGGACGGGGTTTTCTCATAAGCACAATATGTATGTCGAAGGGGGAGATGATGCTATGTTGTATGGAGTCGGGTTGAGTTATAACGGAACGCAGGGGGTGATGAAACAATCCGGACGTGATGTTTTGAGTTTCAATATTGATTTGCGTTACCGGAAAGGTAAATTCAGTTTTGATAATAAATTCACGTTGGATTACACGGAAAGTCAGAATGCACCGCAAAGTTTTTCGGTGTATGTACAGACGAATCCCTATTACCCGAAAGATTACGAAGGTTCCGTACCGAAGTATCTGGAAGAGTCTTCGGTTGATGGTGGTTTTTGGTCGATTAAAGTAGAAAATCCTTTGTACAATGCCAGCTTGAATTATTTGGACGATGCGAAAGAAATCTCTTTCCGCAACAATTTCCAGATGGAATGGCGTCCCATGGATGGGATCATGGCACGGGGAAGAATCAGTCTGACGAAAGGTAATAATAAAAGCGAAAAGTTTAAGTCTCCTTTCCATACTGATTTTGACGAAACGGAAAAGACGGAACGGGGTTCTTACACGAAATCAACAACCGATCGCTGGGGATATGACGGGGACGTGACCGTGACGTATGGAAAATTGTTGGGGGATGTACATCAGGTGAATGCCGTGTTAGGATGGAACTTTTCTTCTACACGTTTGATCAATGATGCTTTTACGGCCATCGGTTTCCCGGATGATAACGTTCCGAATCCCGCTTTTGCCAACGAGTATGCCACGGAAAGTAAACCGTCGTATAGTGAATCGACTACCCGTAGCACGAGTATCTATCTGAACTTAAACTATGCTTACAACAATCGGTATCTGTTGGACGTGAATTATCGTAAAGACGGATCTTCGGTATTCGGGACGAATAAGCGCTTCACGGATAGTTGGTCTGTCGGGGTGGCTTGGAATATTCATAATGAGGCTTTTATCGGGGATTGGGTGAACTGGTTGAAATTGCGTTTTTCAGTTGGTAATCCGGGAAATCAGAACTTCTCTGCCTATAAGGCCTATACGACTTACGTGTATAATACGAACCTGCAAAATGCTTTCGGGATGGGAGCTAATGTTTCCGGTTTCGGGAATCCCGATCTGAAATGGCAGAAAACGATGGATTATAATTTGGGATTGGATTTGACTGTGTTGAATAATCGTTTGAAGATCAATACGGATGTCTATTGGAAAGATACAGACCCCATGTTGGTAACTACTTCAATTGCCTCTTCCACGGGGCGTGATTCTTATATCACGAATCTGGGAGCGCAGCGTACGAAAGGAGTTAGTTTCAATGTTGTCGGAACTGTTATGGAAAAGGCGGAGGATCGTCTTAACTGGTCATTCTCTTTGAACGGGCGGCACCAGAAACAGACGTATCGTAACATCGGCGCGAGTTTGGAATTGCTGAATGACGAGTTGAAATCTACTTCCCTGACACGTTACCGGGATGGAGGTAGCCCGACTGATATATGGGCGGTTCGTTCTGCCGGTATAGACCCGATGACAGGATCGGAGATTTACATTAAAAAGGACGGGAGTTATACTTTCGATTATGATATAAATGACGAGATGGTGGTGGGAAACACGGAACCTTTGCTGGAAGGTGTGTTCGGTACCAACCTCTATTATAAAGGTTTTTCTATTAGTGCTTATTTCCGTTACCGGATTGATGCCGACTATTTTAACACGGAATTATATAACCGCATTGAAAATCTGAAGACAACGGAAATGACCACTTATAATCAGGATAAGCGTGCCTTGTATGATCGTTGGCAAAAACCGGGGGATCATGCTCAATATAAGAAAATCACTTCAACGGTTAGTGATAATGAAACTGCCCCGATGACTTCCCGCTATGTTCAGAAAGAGAACACGCTTAGCGGTGAGTCCATATCTTTAGCCTATGAATTCGGGGAACAGAAATGGTTGAAAAAAGTGTTTTTAAAGAATATGACGATACGTGCCAATATGAATGATGTTTTCCGTTGCTCTACCATTAAGGCAGAGCGGGGTACTTCTTATCCATTTGCACGGACTGTTTCTTTTTCTGTGAACATGACATTTTAAGCACGAGTAAAAAATGAAATTATGAGAAAAACGATTATTATATTGACAATTCTGGCGGGAGGTTTATTCTTCGGGGGCTGTAATAGCTGGCTGGATGTGAAACCTTACGACTCGATGGCAGAAGATCAGCTTTATTCCACGGAGAACGGGATACAGCGAGCGTTGAACGGCTTGTATTTGAGTCTTGCATCGAATGACTTGTATGCAGAGAATTTGGGAGGTGGTGCTATTGATGTGTTGGGGCAACGGTATAAGTTGTCCAGCGGGCATACGTATTACGATTTAAATGAATATAATTACACGAATGACGGACCGAAGGGAACCTTTGAAGCGATTTGGAAGGCGGCTTATAAATTGATAGCGGATTGTAATGAGTTTCTGGAAAAGGTACCCGAACATCAAGATTTGATGTCACAAGCCAATTACAGAATGTCGATGGGAGAGGCTTTGGCTATTCGTACTTTGTTGCATTTTGATATGTTTCGAATTTTCGGGCCGGTGTACTCTGAGGCGAATAAGAAAGAATCCTCCATCCCTTATTACAATATGGTGACGGATGTCACGCAGCCTATTCTTCCGGCAGACGAGTTGGTTGAACATTTATTCGCGGATATTGATTCGGCTATCGTGCTTTTGTCTGAGGATGTGATTTTGACAGAGGGTATTGTCAAAGATGAAGATTTTTGGGATTATCGTAACCTGCGTTTGAATTATTATGCCGTGTGGGCGTTAAAAGCCCGTATGTGCTGGTATTTAGGAGATGAATATGCAGATGAAGCATACCGGATTGCAACAACCTTGTTGGAAGGCAAAGATCCGAAGACTAACGAGGCGAATAATTTTAATACGGCCTTTACCCCAGTTTCGCAAACAGTCGCGGTAAAAGATCGGGTTTTCTTCTGTGAGGAGTTATTTGCCTTACATAACATGAAGCGTACGACTATGTATAAAGAGTTATTTAGTTCCGATTTGGAAGATGATAATATTTTATTGTCAACCGAGAGTTATATAAATAAACTTTATGATGAACCGAATGATTATCGTAAGCATTCTTGGGAAGTGGCTACCGGGCGGCAGACTTCCGGTCTGATGGTGTTTGTGAAGTATGCAGAACAAACGGAAAATAGAAGTGATCCTTATTTATATGAAATTCAGTCAATGTTACGATTGAGCGAGCTTTACTTGATTGCCGCGGCGACAACAAATGATGATGCGGTGGCTTCTTCTTGGTTGGAGAAATTGCGTATGATTAGAGGGTATCAGTCAGGAATGGTGGGGACGGATGTTCAAACAACGTTACGGCAGGAGTGGGAGAAGGAATTTTATGGAGAAGGACAATATTATTACTATTTAAAACGTAATGGTATTACTTCTGTTTCCGGCCCTAATGGCTCCAAGAAACCCAATTATATTATTCCATTACCTGAGAGTGAAACTGATAACAGACGAGATTAAGAAGAATGGATTATGAAACAAATATTGATATTTTTAGGAATTGTTTTGCTTTGCTGGAGTTGTGAAGAAGACAAATTGGATTTGTATAAAGGTTCGGATAGCATTTATTTCTGTTACCCGAAGGTGACTTCTGGAGTGTCTAACGTGTATATGGATACAACGGTCTTTTCTTTTGCCATGTATAATGTGCCGGATACGATTGTTAGATTGTCTGTCAGGGCTTTAGGGGATATGGTTGACCGTGACCGTGCATTTAAGGTGAAAATTGAGAGTGCGACGGCTGTGGCCGGAACGAATTATGACGAGTTACAATCTGAGTATATCTTGCCTAAGGACAGCGTGTACGGGGAAATTCCTATTCATATTTACCGGGAGGGCTTGGGAGATGCTACAGTTTCTATCGAGTTGCGCTTGGTTTCTAATGAATATTTCCTGCAAAATATACCCCATAAAATTGTGGACAAGGATACCATCGATGTTACTCGTCACGTGTTGATGTTTACGAGTAAACTAACTAAACCGTCCATGTGGATGGAATCTTTTTTGGGATATTTCTCTGAGGCAAAATTTAATTTCTTTAATCAGGAAATGGGATTTGAGGCTACCGATTGGTTTAGTTCGGATAATGAAATAAAAAGTAGTATTGGCAATAAAATATTAATAGCGAATGTTTATTTTGCCAATTACCTGAATGCGATTATAGAGGCCGGAGATCCGACGCAGATGCCTCAAGATCCGGAAAATACGAATGAAGCGGATAAGGGATACATGACGTTCCCCGGTGTGGAGATACCGGAAGATTGGCCTGTTGCATCTGAATTGAATACAAACAATTAAAGGAAGAAGTGTATGTTGAAATATATTTATATCGGGTTAATAAGTTTGTTGTTGGCAGGAGTACTGAATTCTTGCTATGAAGACAAAGGTAATTATAGTTATAATTGGGTGCAGGATATCGATCTGATAGAGGTATTGAAAGATACGACGGTTGGGCGTGGCCATGTATTGTATCTTGAAGTCGACTTGAAAAAACAAGTTTTGGGAACGGAGGGTAAGACTGAGGTCGCTAATCCGGAGGATTATACTTTCGAATGGAAGGTTATCACGGGTGATGGAGATGTGGTGTTAAGTACTGAGAAAGATTTGAATGAGACGATAGACTTGGCGAGCGGGGTTAGTTATCAGGTAAATTATACGGTAACAGAAAAAAAGACAGGAGTATCTTGGATCACTGATTTTAAATTGAATGTGGTCGAGGAACTGAAAGGTGGATTTATCTTTATGACGGAAGATGCAGACCGTAAAGTTGATATTGAAATCTATGCAGATGATACGGAAGGAAATAAGGTTCATCGGACCGGTTTGTTGAGTGGTTCGGGATTCCCTTATTTGTCCGGAGGAGCAAATTCCATCGTTTATACAAACGTCAAGAATTGGGGCGGGAAAAGGCTATGGGTGGCTACCGGAGAGGCTACCGGTTGGTTGAATATGCCTGATTTTTCATGGGAAGAGAAGAATATGTTGCGTATGATTATGTTGACACCCCAGCCGGTTAGTTATACTATGAAGTCCATGTATTATTTGTCGAATCAATTTATGTATTTCTTTACCGGGGAGGGGAATGTGCATCTTTTGACTTCTAGGAGTATTCTTTCGGCTGATGTTACTTATGTGAATAATAAAAAATTCAAGGCTGCTCCTTATTATGGAGGTGCTAGTAGTAATGCGGCAATTTTATTTGATCAGGATCGGGGACGTTTTGTGTCCTATGCAATGAAGAGTGGTGGATTTGTTACAGAATCCTGTTATGACATGAATGACGAGTCGGCACTTCCGAATTCGGATTTGTTGTACATGCAACGGGTGACGAATGAGGGGACAGTAGCAATTGTGAAAGATGAGGATGGGAAATATCAGCGTTGTCAGTTTAGCATAGAAGAAAATCCGACGGGTACGTTCAAGGGACATTTGGATCAAATGGAAGAGTTGAAAGGTAATGCAGCCATGATCGAGGGGGCTGAATACACGGTTATTGATTGGATGAACGGTTTCTTGTATTTCTCTGTTGGTAATAAGCTATATACTTACCGAAAAGGAATTGATGAATGTGTAGAAGTTAATGTACCGGATGTGAGTTTTGATGCTATCGTTTCTTTGAATATCGTTACAAGTGGTGATTATAGTTCGAATATTTTTGTTGCAACTTATAGCGAGGCGAATGGCGGAAAAGTGTATCGGCTTACTCCGGAGAGTACCGATAGCCGTAATTTGACCGTAGAGGAAGTGATTGACACGGAAGGTGCTGTAAAATGTATAACTTATTGGTAATATTATTGATATGAAAATAAAATTAGGATTGATTGTTTGTTTGCTGGTTTCTGGGGTGCTACATGCCCAGAAACCGGTAACTGTGGAATGTAGTGTCGGAGAAGGGGTAGGAACGACTATTCAGTTGTTCGGAGTGGATAAAGGAGAGAAAAAAGTGCTGGCAAGTGCTTCTTATAACCAAAATGGTTATTATGGTTTTAGTTTTATCCCGAAATACGAAGGTTTTTATGTCGTGGGGGATGGTAGGCTTTATGAATACCCGCTTTATCTGAAAGCGGGGGATGCCGTTTCACTTTTTATGGATAAAGATACGGTGTATCTGACGGGTAAACATAATACGGCTGAGAATAAGGTGTTGTATGAGTGGGTAAATCTTTCTAAACGGGTGTGTGAAAAATCGACATATTTCATGCGGGTACGTAATAGTACGTATGAAGATTTTTTTCCGGACTTTGAAGCCTTACTTGCAAAGACAGAACCGTTTTGCAAGAGTATTAAAACGAAAAATACTCGTTTCAACGAATTGATGAAATATTTTGTCGGCTGCGAGTTGGATCGGTTTGCATTGAATTTTATTTATACCCCGCGTTCTAAGCATCCTTCTAAAGAACAGCGTATCGCCTATTATAGTACCATTACGGATAAAAATAAGTTTACGGATGAGAGGGTTTTGGAAATGCCTGATGGAATGAAACTTTTGAAATCGTACATGATGTTTTATTGTTTGGAGAATGGGAAAAGAGGGGGAGAGTTACAGGAGGCTCTATCTGTCATTCCCAGTAAGAAATTGCAGGGTGAGTTGGTCGTGAATCAGGCGAAAGGTTTCGGGCGTTCTTATTTCGAATATTTGGAGTTTATGGAGGAAGCTAAAAAATATGTGGATGCCGAGCAATTGAAAGAGTTGGAAGCTAAGGCTTCTGCCCTCTACGAGGCCAAGAAGGGGGAGAAAGCAATAGATTTTGCCTATCCGGATGCCGAAGGTAATATGCACTCTTTGTCCGACTATAAGGGGAAAGTAGTCGTGGTTGATGTATGGGCAACTTGGTGTTCGCCTTGTCGGGGAGAATTACCGCACTTGAAGAAACTGGAGAAAGCGATGGAAGGTAAGGATGTTGTTTTTATCGGGGTATCTGTTGACGAGAAGAAGAATTACGAGAAATGGAAAAAATTCTTGGTAGATGAGCAATTGCCCGGGGTACAATTGTTTGCCGATGGATGGAGTAAGATAACGAAAGATTATAAGATTACGGGTATTCCCCGCTTTATGGTTTTTGCCAAGGATGGCAGTATCGTGGAATCTCAAGCTCCACGTCCTTCCGATCCTTCTTTACAGAAAATGATCGAGAGTGAACTTCAGAAATAATTACAAGAATGGGACCCGGCAACTGGGTCCCATTCTTGTAATTATTTCCCCCGATTGGATTCCGTGAGTGAAAACTCTGGGAAATTCTCTTTTACAAAGCTTTTCGGAAGTTTTTGGATAACTTCCCGGTACGAGTGTTCAATGAGTTCTTCAATGAACTTGTCGGACAGGGTGCCGTGCATATTTATCCCGTTCCAGTATTTCTTGTTGAAGTGGTAGGCAGAAGTGATCTCCGGGTATTTTTCCCGTAATTCGATGGCCCAGTCCGGGTCACATTTCACGGCAATCCATTCGAATGGCATGATGTCCGTGCAGCAAAACATTTTGTTGAAAACCTTAAAGACTAACGTGGTTTCGTCAAAAGGAAATTCTTCGGTCGTGTGAGGAAAAGAGAGGCATAGCTCCCGGAGTTCTACGATGTCCATAAAATTGATGTTATTTCCACAAAGATAGGAATTTTTGTTTATTCCGGTGGAGACTTCATCTTTTCTATTCCTGTTTCGGTTACGGATTTCCCGGCTTGGGGAAAATAAAGTCGGTTCGGTACGGCTCCCCCTGTTATTTTTGTTTCAGAACAAAAAAATATGGAAATGAAAACAACAGGGAATTTTGGAATATTACTATGTTTTTGCATGATGTTACTTTCATGTAAAGATGCTGAACAAAAGGACCGTCAACAGGGAATGGTGGTCCGAGTGACACAAGCTGTGAAGCCTTCCGAGGGGGATCAGAAAGAATTTTCTTTTATATCGAAGCCTTTCCGTACTTCGGAATTGTCCTTCCGGGTAGGAGGACCGATCAAGCGGTTTGAGGTGTATGCCGGAACGTATTATAAACGGGGAGAGGTGATCGCGGAGATCGATCCTCGTGATTTCCGAATCCGAAAGGAACGTATGGAGGCGCAATACAATCAGGCGAAGGCCGAATACGAGCGTATCGAAGTCCTTTACCGGAAAAATAACGTTTCAGCAAGTACGTTCGAGAAAGCCAAGGCGGAGTATATTTCGGCGAAGACCGCTTACGAGACAGCTATGAATGAGTTGAACGATACCCGATTGGTCGCTCCTTTCGATGGGTATGTGGGAGAGGTGTATATCGAGGAGTTTCAAGATGTGAAAGCCTCTCAACCTGTCATTTCCTTTGTTGATCTCGGCCAGTTGAAACTGGAGGCCTACGTGACACAGGAGATCGCTTTCGGACGAGGAAATGTCCGGGAGGTTGAACTGGAATTTGATGCCATGCCCGGTAAGACTTATAAGGCGAAGGTAGAAGAGATTTCTAAAAGTACGACCTCGAACAATTTGTCTTATCTGTTGACAGCTTTATTGCCGAATCGGGAAGAGCATCTTCCGGCAGGTATGTCCGGGAAACTATTCTTGCGCTCGGATGGCGCTTTGCAACAGGCGGGTGTGATTGTCCCGCAGAAGGCCGTCTGTCATCGCCCGGTGGTTGGCGATTATGTCTGGACGCTGAATGCCGATGGGAACCGGGTAAGCCGAAAAAACGTAACTTTAGGGACATTGTTGCCGGGAGGAGAGATCGCTGTTGTGGACGGGTTGGAAGCGGGAGAGACCATTGTCGTGAGCGGACTTCGTTTTTTGTCGGAGAATATGGCGGTGCAAGTGGCTGACGAGAAACGTATTTAATGGATTCGGTTCGTTATAGCCTTTTTTAAGGGAAGATATTACTCGCTAAAAAGAATGTTATCATGAAACTGGTTAAATATTTTTTACAGAAAAAGTCTCTGACCATCCTGTTGCTTTTGCTTGTGCTGTTCGGGGGATTGTTCGCTTACGTGAAAATGGGGAAACTGGAAGATGCCCCGTTCACGATCAAACAGGCTTTGGTGCTTACCCCTTATCCGGGAGCCTCTCCATCGGAAGTGCAGGCGCAGGTGACCGACGTGTTGGAGGAATCCATACAGTCGTTGGGGGAACTCTATTATTTGAAGACGGAGAATCGGGCCGGGCTGTCAAAAATCACGGTTTACGTGAAGAAAGAGATCCGGGCGGATGAGATGCAGCAACTTTGGGATAAACTCCGGAGAAAAGTGAGTGATGTACAGGGAAAACTACCGGTAGGAGCGGGGCCTTCCATGGTGAACGATGATTTCGGGGATGTGCTGGGTGTTTTCTATGGGCTGACAGGAATGGGACATACCTACCGGGAACTGGAGGATCAGGCGAAGTTGATCAAGAATGAGATTCTTAAGGTGAAGGATGTTGCCAAGGTCGAGATATACGGGGTACAGACCCCGACGATTGATGTGAAAATCAGTCCTTCGGTGATGGCACTTAGCGGTATCACGACCGCGGATATTGCCCGTGCTTTCGAGGGACAGAATAAAGTGGTGGATGCCGGGGGGATAGATGTCGGGGAGAATCGGGTGCGTATCGAGTCAACCGGGAATTTCTATTCGTTGGATGACATTCGGAATCTGACCATTGTTTCTAAAGGCGGGGAGCATTTCCGGCTGGCGGATATTGCCGAAATCGAGGAAGCCTATCAGACTCCGGCTTCCAATATGATGCGTGTGAACGGGGAACCCGCTATTGGTATTGCTATTTCTACGGTTCCGAAGGGGAACGTGGTGGATATGGCCGAGGCGGTAAAAGAACAGATCGATTGGTTTACATCCGAGATGCCTGAAGGATATGCTCTTTCCTGCATTTATGATCAAGGGTACGAGTCTGCCGTGGCAAATCGGGGGTTCATTGTCAACCTAATCGTTTCCGTGCTGACTGTCGTGGCGATATTGCTCTTCTTTATCGGTTTTAAAAACGGGTTGTTAATTGGCAGTGGGTTGGTGTTTTCCATTTTCGCCACGTTGATCGTGATGTTTGCTGACGGGATTGCCTTGCAGCGTATGTCTTTGGCCGCGATTATCATTGCCATGGGTATGCTGGTGGATAATGCGATCGTGGTATCGGACTCCGCATTGGTGAATATGCAACGGGGGATGCGCAAGCGGATGGCCATTATGAGGGCTTGTTCTGCGACGGCTTTGCCATTATTAGCCGCAACGGTTATTGCTATCCTGACTTTTATGCCAATTTATTATTCACCGCATATTACGGGGGAATTGCTGTCTTCGATGGTTGTTGTGATCGGGGTGTCATTGATGTTTAGTTGGGTATTTGCCCTCACGCAAACGCCGTTCTTCATACAGGAATTCGTGCGTCGTCCACGTCCGGACGAGTTGACGGCAGAGTTGTTTACTGGTAAATGGTATGATCGTTTCCGACGCTCGTTACGGGTGGTGATCCGTCATAAATATGTGGTGGTGGGTTGTCTTGTGGTTATGCTTTGCGTGTCGGCGTGGAGTTTCCGGTTTATCCCGAAAGTTTTCGTGCCTTCGTTGGATAAACAATATTTCACGGTCGATATGTGGTTGCCGGAAGGGACCCGTATTGAAGAAACTGACCGGGTGGCGGACGATATGGCTGATTATGTCAGCACTTATCACGAGATGGAGATGGTGTCGGCTTTTGTGGGGCGAACTCCACCACGATATTATTTATCGAACGTGTCATTCGGGCCCCAGTCCAATTATGCTCAATTATTGATAAAATGTAGAACATCGTCGGAATCCCGTCAGCTACATGCCGTGTTACAAGATTCTCTCCCGGCGAAATACCCAGAGGCGTTTATCAAGGTGAATAGTTTCGAATTGAGCCCGTTGAACGAGGCGTTGATTGAAGCTCGTTTTCTGGGACCGGACCCGGCGGTGTTGGATTCTTTGGTGGGTGTTGCCGTGGATATTATGCGTCGCAATCCGAAAGTGGCGGATGCCCGTAACGAGTGGGGAAGTATGGCGATGATGATTCGTCCGGTGTATGATCCCGTGAAGGCCGGGGCCTTGGGGATCACGAAGGCGGATATGATGCAGTCGGTGAAATCCATTCAAGACGGGTTGACGGTTGGCGTGTATCGGGATGACGAGAAGAAGGTACCCGTGTTGTTGAAATCTGCCGGGGCGAATATTACGAATGCCGAGGCTTTGGGTAATTTCTCCGTGTGGAATGGGGTGAATTCTGCCCCTCTGTCGCAAGTGACGGAACGGATTGAAACCACGTGGGAGTTCCCACAGGTACGGACGTACAATCGGCAGTTGTCCATGGCCGCCATGTGCGGGGTGAAACCGGGTACTACTATGGCGGAAGTACACGGGGAGATTCGGGCAGAAGTTGAGAAAATACAACTCCCTGAGGGATATACATTCTTTTGGGATGCTCAATTCAAGGATCAAAAGGAGGCCATACAGGCCATCGTGATGTATTTCCCGTTGGCATTCCTGTTGCTTGTTGTCATTCTGGTGGCCTTGTTCGGAAACTTCCGGCAACCAATCATTATTCTTTGCGTGTTACCTTTGTCACTGATTGGCGTGGCTGTCGGGATGTTGCTCACGGGATTTGATTTCGGGTTCTTCCCTATTGCGGGATGGTTGGGATTATTGGGTATGATTATTAAAAACGTGATTGTGTTGATTGATGAGATCAACGTGCAGCACGGGAACGGGGTGGACTTGTACACTTGTATCGTGGAGGCCACGGTTGTACGTACCCGTCCGGTTTTGATGGCTGCAACAACCACGATCTTCGGGATGGTTCCTTTGTTGTTTGATATTGCTTTCGGGGGAATGGCAGCCACGATTATTTTCGGGTTGACATTTGCCACGCTATTGACGCTGTTTGTTACCCCGGCTCTTTATGCTATATTTTATAATGTAAAAGAAAATCAACGATGAAAAAGATATTTGTATTAGGTTGTATGCTGGCGGGTGCGTTTACCGTGTCCGCCCAACAAAGCTCTCTTCTTGAGAAATACCGGAACATGGCTTTGGAATATAACCATGATCTCAAGGCTGCGGAAAAGAATATTTCGGTGAGTATGGAACTGGAGAAATCCGCCCGTGCCGATTTGAAACCGAAAGTGGAGGCGGGAGGAAATTTTCAGTACACGGGAAATCCCATGGAACTATCGGTAGATGTGCCTTCGTTGGGACGTTCCGTGGGGTTTAAGGGGAAAAATATGAAATACGGGGTGTCGATGTCGCTCATGCAACCGCTTTATACCGGAGGACGGGTGCTTGAAACGATTCGGATGGCCCAGTCACGGCAAGTCGTGGCGGCACAACAGGCGGAGGTGGTGAAGAATGCCGTGTGTTACCAGACGGATATTCAGTATTGGAACACGGTGGCCCGGCAGGAGATCGTGGGCGTGGCCACGGATTTTCGAAATTCGATGTCCTCGTTGGTAAAAACGATCAGGGAGAGGGTGGATGCCGGGTTGGTGGACCCGCAGGATTTATTGATGGCGGAGGTGCAACTGAACGAGGCGGAGTACCGTCTGTTGCAAGCAAAGAGTAATTTCGAGACGGGGCGTATGGCTTTAAATTCGATTATCGGGTTGGAGTTGTCTAACCCGACCATGATAGAAGAGAATGTTCCTTTATTGCTGGTTGAGGATTCGGTTCTTCGGGGAAACGGGAGTAATCGGCCGGAGATCAGGATGGCCGAGGAACAGGTGAGGATGGCGGAAAGTGCGTTGCGATTGAATGATGCGCAGTATAAGCCACAGGTCTATGTCGGGGTTGACGGGAGTTATTCTTCTCCGGGGTATAATTTCCGCACGGATATGGACCCGAATTACGTGGCGTATGCGAAAGTATCCATCCCGGTGTTTGAGTGGGGAAAGCGGCGAAGTGAGAAGAGAGCTTCCCGGGGGCAAGTCGGTATGGCTTCCGATCAGTTGAACCGGGTGAAAGACAACGTGGCACTGGAAGTACAGACGGCACGGCTGAATTTGTTACAGGCACTGGAACAGGTGAAATTGACGGGAAATTCGTTGGAGAAGGCCAAAGAAAATGAGACGAAAGCGTTGGAGCGGTATGGGGAGGGAAAAACGTCTATATTGGAAGTGATCGATGCTCAGACCTATCGGGAGAATTCGCAACTTAATTACGTGCAGGCTAAAACGGAGGCGCAGAGCTATTATTCCGGGTTAATAAAAGCCTTGAACGCGTACGAATCTTTGTAAATTAGACTAACTTTGCTGAATAGATTGGAGTATAATATGACTAAGAAACTGGATATTTTGCTGTATGCCGGATTATTTTCCGGGTTGGGGGTATTTTCATATCTCCTGTTAGTGAGTTATTCCGGTTTTTCACCATTGGTACAGGAAGAGTTGTATTCTTTCGGGGCTTGTCTGTTCTGTATTCTTGCATTTAATATTTTAGGGTATTTCACAATGCGTATCAGCTCGTGGCTGAACGTGAGCTACGCTTTGAATATCCGGAGAAGGTGGAGGATCGTTGTGATTTACTTGTTGGTGATGTTGATGTTCTTTTTGCTGAACTATGGTTTACTAGTTTCGGCTAAGTTACTGGCGGGGGCATCGCGTCCTTTTACTTTCTATGCCGGGGGAAAGTTCGTACTGGTTCTCGTTTGGTTGGTGGAATTAGTTATCTTGGGGTTGTTGCTGGCTTTCAGGGCTATACGAGAGATGTTGCGGTTACAGCAACATACTGCGGCTTTGCAGGAAGAGAATAATACGGCGCGGTACGTGGCTTTGCAGAATCAAGTGAATCCGCATTTCCTGTTTAATAGTCTCAACACGCTGATTGCCGAGATCGAGTATAATCCTCGTAATGCCGTGGAGTTTACCCGGAATCTTTCGAATGTTTATCGTTACGTGTTGCAATGTCAGGATAAGACTCTTGTGACGTTGGGAGATGAACTAGATTTTCTGGATGCTTTCCTGTTTTTGCGTAAAGTGAGATTGGGAGATTGTATTACCTGCGATATTGAAGTGCCGGATGATTGCCGGGAACGGATGGTGCCACCGCTGACGTTGCAATTGCTGGCGGAGAACGTGATCAAGCATAATTCGATTTCTGCCACTCTTCCGATGAGGATTGCCATTTGGGTTGATGATAATTTTCTGGTAGTGAGTAATTTGGTTCACCCTAGGAAGGATGTCCAGTCTTCCGGAATCGGGCTTCAGAATCTGGCAAACCGCTGTAAGTTGATTACAGGTAAAGAGATAGAAATAGTTGATAAATTAGGTGCATTTACAGTAAAAATACCTTTTGCTGATGAATAATTTGAAAGTAGCCATTATTGAAGATGAGGTGCCGGCAGCCCGTTTGCTACACTCTATGCTCCGGCGATTGCGTCCCGCTTGGGAGGTTATGGTTTTGCCGGGGAGCGTGGAAGAGGCGGTGCAATGGTTTGCCGAGAACCCGCATCCGGATTTATTGTTTCTGGATATTCAGTTATCGGATGGAGATTCGTTCAGTTTTCTGACATCTGCTCGCCCTTCTTCCGTGATTATTTTTACCACGGCTTATGATCAGTACGCAATTCGGGCTTTCACGGTAAATAGTGTAGACTATATCCTGAAACCCGTGGATGAGAAACGTTTGCTTGAGGCGATCGTGAAATATGAAACACTGGTTGCTGCAAATACATCTCCGGAAAACGGTTACTTGGATGTTATCCTTGATAGTCTCCGGCATCGGGAAAAAGCCTATCGTACTCGCTTTCTCATTGCGGGAGGGGAACGTTTCCGTCCGTTGGAAGTGAGTGACGTGGCTTATTTCTATTCCGAGAATAAAATCACATTTGCGGTGACCTATACCGGGCAGGAACATATTGTTGACCTTTCTTTGAATAAGTTGGTGGAACAATTGGACCCAGATCTGTTCTTTCGAGCTAATCGACAAGTATTGCTTTGCGTGAAAGCTATTAGTCATGTGGAACCTTATTTTAACGGTCGAATTGTGGTTTTCGTGAAACCACCCTATAAATCACAGATTATTATTAGCGAGGAAAAGATTACAGCATTTAAGTTGTGGTTGAATTTTTGATGTAATACATTCCCGTTTGAAGATAAACAGAAAAGAGGCTTTTTAGCCTCTTTCTGTTTGATGGTGGAGTAGTGGGGGATCGAACCCCAGTCCAAACACGGAATCCATATGCTTTCTACATGCTTAGCTTTTTGTTGGTTTTCGAATATAGCCCGGAAAAAAGCACCCAAACTATACCTTAGTTTCTGTTATTTCATCAGCACCACGAAACAAGATGTTGACTAACCTCGTATTGCCTGCACCCCGGATGCTGGTTGGCACAAGGTGGGACCGCCAGCGGGATGTCTCGTCTCCACTACCTTGAGCGGAGATTAAGCCTCAATCTACTATGATTCGATTAGGCAGCAAGAGCGTAATTTCTTTCGCCAATTAAAATTTTGCGTCCGGGATTTACGGGCCGGCTTCACTACGCCCGACATGCTTACATACCTATTCTTCATGCTGTCAAATCCACGTCTACCCCATAGATATGTGGATGCAAAGATACGAATATAATTGAAAATGGAGAATTGAAAATTGAAAATTATTCCATCAGATGCTCGATGAGGATTTTGACTCCGATGGCGATGAGGATGATTCCCCCGAATAATTCGACGTTGATACCTTTGATTTTTCCGAAACGGTAACCGCTGATAACTCCGATCAGGGAGAGGGCGAATGTCACGAAACCGATGATGAAGGCAGGGAAATAGATGCTCGTTTTAAGAAAGGCCATACTGACTCCGACGGCAAGGGCATCTATACTGGTGGCAACTCCCAGTGTCAGCAAGGTTTTGGTGGAAAAGGACGAGATGGTGGTTTCTTCTTCCCCAAAAGATTCGTAGATCATCTTACCACCTAGAAAACCAAGAAGGATAAAGGCAATCCAGTGGTCGAAGGCGGTAATGTACGAGCTGAAGCTGACTCCCATGAGCCAACCGAGCAAAGTCATCCCTCCTTGAAAAATTCCCATGGTAAGGGCCAGACGTAAAGACTGCCGCATGCAGAAAGGGCGCATGACAATTCCACCGCTGATACTTACGGCAAGGCTATCCATGGCGAGGCCTACGGCGATCAATAAAATGGAGATGATTCCCATGCATGAAATTTTTGACAAAAGTATAAAAATGATGGAGGAAATGAGCGTAAAAAATGTAACTTTGTAAAGATAGAGAGATTATTTATAATAAGTATAGATATGAATTTACAGACGAAGATTACAATTGCGGCACCGGATTTTTCGATAGATTATAATTCCAAGCTGATGATGTTGGGATCGTGTTTCGCGGAAAATATGGGTGGTAAGTTCTCGTATTACAAGTTTGACGTGGATGTGAATCCTTGCGGGATTATTTATAACCCGTTGTCCGTGGCAAACGTGTTGCGTCTGATTATGGAAGGAAAGCCGTTCGGGAAGGATGATTTAAGGAAAGTCGGTGAGAAATGGGTGAGTTTGTATCATCACGGGGCATTCTCGTCCACCGATCCGGAAGAGTGTTTGCGTCGGATAAACGAGCGTTTGGAGAGGGCCACGAGAGAACTTCGTTCTTTAGATTTATTGGTAATCACTTGGGGGACAGCGTGGGTGTACAAGCATATGGGGGAAAATATGATCGTGTCGAATTGTCACAAGATCCCTTCGCAGGAGTTTGAGCGTAGTCGGTTAAGCGTGGAGGATATTGTGAAGGAATACGTGGAGTTGATTGAGCGTTTACGGGAGATTAATCCGGGACTTCGAGTATTGTTCACGGTAAGCCCGATTCGCCATTGGAAGGATGGCGCTCACGGGAACCAGTTGAGCAAGGCCACGTTGTTGTTGGCGATTGATCAGTTGCGGGAGAAATTGGATCACGTGTATTATTTTCCGGCTTACGAGATCGTGTTGGATGAATTACGGGACTATCGTTTTTATGCAGATGATATGTTACATATGTCCGGTCTCACGGTGGATTACATTTGGGAACGTTTCCTGTATAGCTTTATCACTCCCGATGTGTTGGGGTTGATGAACCAGATCGGACGGATTAATAAAGGGGTGGCGCATCGTCCTTTCGACCCGCAGTCGGAGGATTATCAGCGTTTGGTAAAGAAAATGTTGGCTGAAATTGCGATGATTTCCCATTCCTACCCGATGATTAATTTCTCGGTGGAAGAGGAAAAATTAAAAAGTTTAGAATTTAAAATTTAGAGTTGAAAATCAAAAAGTGTCGGCCCCGTGTGGCTGGAATCTAAAATTTAAAATCTAAAATCCCACGGGTGGTGCCGTAACCGTGTCTTGCTCCACGACGGGATTCAATTCTTGTAGGTAAATAGTCGTTTTTACCGGGTAAGCTCCTGAATATTTTTTACGGATTCGTTTCAAGGCAGGGATTGCCTCGATGCGGGTGCGGAAATTACCTACCCGGATTTTAAAATCAGGATCGGTGTATTGCAGGTATGCCGGAATGTCCGGGAACTCTTCTTCGAATCGTTTGGTATAGCTTTTCAGCGTGTCCACGTTCGTACCGTATGAACTACGGGATAGGATTTGGATGCGATACCCTTGAAAAAGCTGTTCTTTCCGGTTCACGGAAATATTCAGTTTTAATAGTTGTTCGATTTTCGGATCGGCATGAATGATCACTTTACCTCCGGTAATGGAATCTGTTTCCGAGAGTTGTTTCACGAAGTCAATCTCTTTTTTGACCGGGGGAATAGAATCTGTTTGCGCCCAAGCGAGGGACGTGATGAAAAGTGATAATATGACGAGTGTTAATTTCATGGGTAAATCTCTATCGTGCGTTCAACTAATTCGACTTCAATCGACAAAGATAGTATAATTTGTCTTTTTGTGGTAGAAAAATAGATAAATAACACTATTTTTGTAGTCGCAAAAATTTAGCGTTCTACATGAAAAAGGAATAATAAGATGAATCAAGTAACAGATCAACAAATCATTGAAATATTGAGAAAAGAGGCCGTTCCGGCCTTGGGGTGTACCGAACCGGTAGCCTGTGCTTTGGCGTGTGCAAAGTGTAAAGAAGTATTGGGGGGTGTGCCCGAGCGTTTGGACGTACTGGTTAGTGGTAATATTTACAAGAATGGTATGGGCGTTGGCATTCCGGGAACAGGAATGGTCGGGCTGCCTATTGCTGCCGCTTTGGGCGCTGTTTGTGGAAAATCGGAGTACGGGTTGGAAGTGTTGAAAGAGGTGAACGTGGGGGATAACTTGCAGCGTGCGAAAGATATGTTAGGTCAGGTGACGGTTTCTTTGAAAGAGGATGCGCCGGATAAATTGTATGCCGAGGCTCTGGCCACGAAAGGAAATGATAGGGTGAAGGTGATTATTGCTCACACGCATACTAATATCGTTTTGGTGGAGAAGAACGGGGAAGAGATTTTCAAAAGAGAATTCCGTCTGGATACGTCAAAACCGGAAGATAAAGGACCGGAATTGAGCGTGAAGCGTATCTGGGATTTCGTGCATGAAGTGGACGTGAAGGACATCGAGTTCGTGTTGCAGGGGGCCGAGATGAACAAGGCAATCTCAGCCGAGGGATTGAACTCGGAGTATGGGTTACAGATTGGTAAGACATTAAAAGAAAATATAGATAAGGGGTTGCTGGAAGATGACTTGCTAAACCGCACGTTGATTCGTGCTACGGCAGCATCGGATGCCCGTATGGATGGATGCCCGAAACCGGTGATGACGAACTCCGGTAGTGGTAATCAAGGAATCACGGTATATCTGCCGGTGGTGGTGGCTGCCGAGAAATTTGGGGCATCCCGTGAACAATTGGCTCGTGCTTTGGCATTGAGTAACTTGATTGCCGTGCATATTCACCATTACATGGGACACCTTTCAGCTCTTTGTGGTATTCTGATTGCCGGAACTGGTGCGGCATCCGCAATCACCTATTTGATGGGAGGAACTTACGATAACATGGTGAACACGATCAAGACGATGTGTTCTAATTTGACGGGTATGATGTGTGACGGGGCAAAACAGGGATGTGCTTTAAAGGTGTATTCCGGGGTATCGGCTGCCGTACAGGCCGCTTTGTTGTCCATGAGAGGAATCAAGACGAATAATGATGGAATCGTGGAGGAAGATATTGAACGTACCATTCGTAACGTGGGTTTGATCGGTACGAAGGGTATGGAGGAGACGGATAAGACGATCTTGAATATCATGTGCAATAAGAAATAATAGAAAGAATTGAATCCGTACGTAAATATACACACGCATCATGTTGGTGAAGGAATTAACATTCTGGATGTTGGTGAAGGAAAGGCGTGGGTAGAAGGAGAAGAAAAACGGAAATCGGTGGAGGGGCAGGAGGTGTTTTATTCCGTGGGGGTTCATCCCATGAAATTAGCCGGGCTGGGAGAGAATGTTTTTACGGGGATAGAGGATACGGTACGGATGGAAAAAGTAATAGCGATAGGAGAGTGCGGTTTGGACCGTCGCTCTCCTATTTGTATGAAGACGCAGGAAGAGATACTGGACGTTCAAGTCGGTTTGGCGGAAGAGTTGCGTAAGCCGTTGATTATCCATTGTGTGAAGGCGTATTCGGAATTGATTGCCGTGAAGAAACGAACAGGTTCTTCCGTACCTTGGATTATTCACGGGTATAACAATAATGAACAGATATTGCGGCAGTTGTTGGATCACGGATTTTATATTTCCGTGGGAGCGGCTTTGCTGAATTCACGTTCGAATGCTTTTCAGTTATTGCGGATGATCCCGGTGGGAAGGTTGTTTTTAGAGAATGATGATAAAGAGGTAGAGATTTCGGTTATTTACGAGGCGGCATCTGCCATTCTAGGGGTAGATGTAGAGGCGTTGAAAGAAATAACGAGGAATAATTGTAATCAAGTTTTTAGAAAATAGTATGGATTGGCTGAGTAGAACGGAGTTGCTTCTGGGTGAAGAACGGTTGGGTTTGTTGAAGAAAGCTCACGTGTTGGTGGCAGGATTGGGAGGTGTCGGGGCGTATGCTGCCGAACAATTATGTCGGGCCGGAATCGGAGAGATGACGATTATTGACGGGGATTGTGTGGACGTGACGAATAAAAATCGTCAACTTCCGGCGTTGGATAGTAATATCGGTAAGGCGAAAGCCGAGATCATGGCGATCCGGTTTCGGGATATAAATCCGGATATTCAATTGCACGTGATCAATGATTTTATCAAGGATGACCGCATGATTGATATTCTGGAAATGGCGAAGTATGATTACGTGGTGGATGCTATTGATACATTGGCGCCCAAGATATTTTTAATATACCATAGTTTGCAAAAGGGGTATCGGGTCGTGAGTTCCATGGGAGCCGGGGGCAAGATGGACCCCGAACAAATCCGGATAGCCGATATTTCCAAATCCTATAATTGTAATCTAGCCCGGATGTTACGGAAAAGGCTGCATAAACTGGGTGTCTATAAAGGAGTAAAAGTCGTGTTTTCCCCCGAAGAAGTTGACCCGGAAGCTGTTGTTTTAAGCGAGAGTGAGAATAAAAAGTCGAATGTTGGGACAATTTCTTATATGCCACCTTTGTTTGGGTGTTTCTGTGCCTCGGTGGTGATCCGGGATATTACGAATCCGATTTGACGACATTATATTTACACAAATCCAACCCAAATAAAGAAGTAAATTAACCCAGATAATCTCGCTTTTTCAGAGATTATTCGAAGATTAGTCGTGGCTTAAATATTATGTAATGTCGGATCTCTGAGGAATCTTCGAGAGAGTTTCGAATAAGTGAGAGTATTTCTATTAAATTTTGGTAGCTTCTCTTGGGGTTCTCTTTAGTAAATAAAGAAAATGAGGGGGGGATAAATGACTTTTGGCACCCTCCCCCTTTTTTAAGCTCTTAGCTTTTGTGCAGTCAGCCGGTCCATCTTGGATTCGGCGTATTCTTTGGTGATCGTGATCGATTCGCAATTTTGTGAAGGAATCTCGAACATCAGGTCTGTCATGATGGCCTCGCAAATGGAACGTAGTCCGCGGGCTCCCAGTTTGAATTCAACAGCCTTGTCCACGATATATTCGAAAACCTCTTCATTAAAGTTCAGCGTGATATTATCCAACTCGAATAGTTTCACGTACTGGCGGATAATAGCATTCTTGGGTTCCGTCAGGATGTTCCGCAGGGCTTGACGGTCCAGTGGCTCCAGATAGGTTAGTACCGGGAGACGACCGATGATTTCGGGAATCAACCCGAAAGATTTCAAGTCTTGCGGTGCGATATATTGTAACATATTGTCCCGGTCAAGAACGGCCGTTTCTTTGCTTGCCGTGAACCCGACTACCTGCGTGTTCATGCGTTGGGCGATTTTCTTTTCAATTCCATCGAAGGCTCCTCCGCAAATGAACAGGATGTTTTTCGTGTTCACGGGGATCATCTTCTGGTCGGGATGTTTACGTCCGCCCTGTGGAGGAACGTTCACGATAGAACCTTCCAGTAGTTTCAATAATCCTTGTTGCACTCCTTCACCGCTCACGTCACGCGTGATGGACGGGTTGTCTCCTTTACGGGCAATCTTGTCGATCTCGTCGATGAAGACGATCCCTTTTTCAGCGGCATCCACGTCGTAGTCGGCAGCTTGTAGCAAGCGGGTCAAGATGGATTCGATGTCCTCGCCCACGTAGCCGGCTTCCGTCAACACGGTGGCATCGACGATGGTGAAAGGGACGTGGAGCATCTTGGCGATGGTGCGGGCCAACAGGGTTTTCCCGGTTCCCGTACGTCCTACCATGATGATATTTGACTTCTCGATCTCCACGTCGTCATTAGAATGTTTCTGTGTCAATCGTTTATAATGGTTGTAAACGGCCACGGCGAGGTGCTTTTTCGCCTCGTCTTGTCCGATTACATATTGATCCATGAATTGTTTGATCTCTATCGGTTTTTTGACTTCGATATGATCCATATCAAGGGGGGTAGAATGGCCTCTTTGTTCTTCCTGTACAATGTCATACGCCTGTTGTGCGCACATATCACAGATAAAACCGTCTACCCCGGAAATCAGAAGATCAACCTCACTGCGTGATCTTCCGCAAAATGAACATTTGTCTTGCATTACTTGTGTTCCCGAATTAATACTGTGTCAATCATCCCGTATTCTTTGGCTTCGGCCGCGGTCATCCAGTAGTCGCGATCAGAGTCTTTCTCTACTTTCTTGATCGGGTTCCCGGAATGATCAGCGATGATCTGGTAAAGTTCTTTTTTTAATTTCATAATCTCGCGAGCCGTGATTTCAATATCGGAGGCTTGCCCTTGAGCCCCGCCCATCGGTTGATGAATCATGATGCGTGAGTGCTGCAACGCGGAACGTTTACCTTTTGTCCCGGCTGTCATCAGCACGGCACCCATGGATGCGGCCATTCCGGTACAGATGGTTGCCACGTCGCATTGAATGTATTGCATCGTGTCGTAAATACCTAATCCGGCATAAACGGAACCGCCCGGGGTGTTGAAATAAATCTGGATGTCCTTGGTCGGGTCTGCCGATTCCAAGAAGAGTAATTGCGCCATGATAATGTTGGCTACATCGTCATCGATAGGTACTCCGAGAAAAATGATCCGGTCCATCATTAACCGAGAAAACACGTCCATGCTTGCCACGTTTAGCTGGCGTTCCTCGATAATGGTCGGGTTTATATAGCTGGAGACGGCAGATTCGAACCGGTGAAGGTTCAAGCTGCTAATCCCTTTATGCTTGGTGGCATATTTTTTAAATTCATCTTGTGAAAACATAATCTATGTATTTTAGTTATACGGGTGCTAAGTTACGAAAAAAAAGAAGGGGAAAAGATACTTTTGTCTATATTTGGGTTTAAAATTTGTGTTGTTGTGTTTAATCGAATAATGTGTTGCTATGCGGAAACAAAAGATTTGGTTATTTCTCGTGTTTTTTCTCCCGGTGATTTCCGTTTGTGGGGATGGGGTTTACAAGAAGAGTGGGAAGGGATTTCGGGACCTGAACAAGAATGGCAAGCTGGATCCTTACGAGAATCCGGCAGAGAGCGTGGAGGTGCGTTTGCAGGACTTACTCCGGCAAATGACGCTGGAAGAAAAAGTGGGACAGTTGGCTCATACCTTAGGCTGGAATTATTACGAGAAGGATGAAAATGGTCAGGTTCGGTTGACGGACTTGTTTCGGTCGGATCTGAAAAATCGTTATATCGGGTGTTTTTGGGCAACGCTGAGGGCTGACCCGTGGACCCGAAAGACTTTAAGGACGGGCTTGTCCCCGCGGGAGGCGGCAGAGATGACGAATGCCATGCAGCGTTACGCACGGGATAGCACTCGTTTGGGAATTCCCTTGTTTTTGGCGGAAGAGTGTCCGCACGGGCATATGGCTATCGGGACGACGGTGTTTCCCACGGCTATCGGGAGGGCAAGCACGTGGAACACGGAACTGGAGGAGCGAGTGGCCGAAATCGTGGCATTGGAGGCCCGTTTACAAGGGGGACATATCGGTTACGGGCCTGTGCTGGATGTTGCCCGGGAATTGCGTTGGTCTCGAGTGGAAGAGGGATACGGGGAAGATCCTTTCTTGAGTGGGAGTATGGGAAGTGCTTATGTCCGGGGGGTACAGGGAGGAAACGTGGGGAGTGGCGAAAATGTTATAGCCACGTTGAAACACTTCACGGCTTACGGGGTGCCTGAAGGCGGGCATAATGCCGGGATGGCTCATGTGGGAGTGCGGGAATTGTTGACAGAGTTGTCCTATCCTTTCGAGATGGCAGTGAAAGCGGGGGCGTTATCATTGATGACGGCCTATAACGAGGTGGATGGGATTCCTTGTACGGCGAATCCATTCCTGACGAATCAGCTTTTACGGGATCAGTGGGGATTTGCGGGATTCGTGGTTTCGGATCTCTACTCGATAGACGGGTTGATATCGCAGCGAGTGGCAGCCAGCCGGGAAGAGGCTGGGATATTAGCTTTACGTTCGGGAGTGGATTCTGATTTGGGTGGAAATTGTTTTAGTACCGATTTGGTGAAAGCTTGCCGGGAGGGGCGATTGGCTGAGGCTGACATTGACCGGGCCGTGAGTCGTATTTTACGGTTAAAGTTTAAAATGGGATTGTTTGATAATCCATACGTGAAGGTGAAGAAGGCAGAAAAGCTGATCGGCACGCCCGGGCATCGGGAGGTGGCGAGGGAAGTGGCTCGCCAGTCTGTTGTGTTGCTGAAAAATGAAAATCAATTGTTACCCTTGTCGAAGGAGGTGAAACGGGTAGCGGTTATCGGGCCGAATGCAGATAATGTTTATAATCAGTTGGGAGACTATACGGCACCACAGGCACCCGGTTCGGTAATTACTGTACTCGAAGGTATCCGGCAAAAGTTGCCCGGTGCGGAAGTCCGTTACGTGAAAGGGTGTGCCGTGCGGGACACGTTGGACACGTCGATCGGGGAGGCTTGTGAGACTGCAAAAAATTCCGATGTTGTTGTGGTGGTTTTGGGGGGCTCTAGCGCACGGGATTTTGAAACGGATTTCTTGGAGACAGGGGCTGCCGTTGCGAATGAACGCAAGGAGAGTGACATGGAGTCAGGAGAGGGGTTTGACCGGATTGGTTTGTCGCTGATGGGCAAACAAGTGGAATTATTGAAAACGTTATATGCCACGGGTAAGCCCGTCGTGCTGGTCATGATTCAGGGGCGTCCCTTGGAGTTGAACTGGGCCGCGGAACATATCCCGGCGATTTTAACGGCTTGGTATCCGGGCGGTGAGGGTGGTCGGGCCATTGCGGACGTGTTGTTCGGGGATTATAACCCTGCCGGACGGCTCCCCTTGTCTTATCCTCGTCACGTGGGGCAATTACCCGTGTATTATAATCATAAATCTGCCGGACGACATGATTATGTGGAGGGAACTGCTGCCCCATTATATCCTTTCGGGTACGGGTTGAGTTACACGACTTTTGTTTACGAGGGGATTGATGTGCGTGTCGAGGGGGATTCGGTTCGGGTTTCGGTAGATGTGAAGAATGTGGGAGGACGTGCTGGAGATGAGGTGGTTCAATTGTATTTGCGGGACGAACAGGCATCGGTGGTTACTCCTTTCATGCAGCTCAAGGCTTTTCAACGGGTTCATTTGACTTCGGGAGAATCCCGGAGGGTTGAATTTGTCCTTACAGAAGAACATTTACGAGTGCTTGACACCTCGTTGAACTGGCGGGTTGAGCCGGGATGGTTCACGGTGATGATCGGGGCTTCATCACAAGATATTCGGCAAAGGACTAGATTTAGAATAGATTGATCGCCTCTTGGTTTCATCGTTCTTATTCCTTGGGCTATCTTTGCGTTACATCAAAGGTACTCTTTTGGCATAACAATAACACGACATAAATATAAGAATGTGTTTATGCGGTGTTATTGTTATGTTGATGCTATGTTTATGATATAGCGAAAGGATAACCCAATCATGAATCAAGGGAAGTTTTGGGATAATCCCATGTTATATTCTTTCCGATGAACAGGTTTTTTGACCGCTATTATCGGTAAGTGATTTCAACAACATGATCTATGTCCGTGGGGACACTTCCCAGTTGTAGCAAGATTCCTTCTTTTGTTTTGGTGTATTTCACCGGAGTTTTGTCCTTGAAATGCACGATGGTCTTCACTTTTTTATTGGTGATCGGGAGTAAAAGCTGGTCTTTATTCAAATTTAGAATGTGAACGTAGAGTTTATTTCCTTTTTGGGTCGTGACTCCCCAGTCTTGGTGAGGGATGGTTCCGGCACGGGTTCCTTGGATAGTTTCACCATAGGTGCGCATCCATTCTCCGATTTCTTTCAAGTGCGTAACTGATCCTTCGGGAAAATCTCCACCCGGACGGGGACCCACGTTTAATAATAAGTTTGCATTGTTCCCTGCGGCACCCACCAGCGTGTGGATGAGTTGTTTCGTGGATTTGAAATTTCGGTCGTTGATGTTGTAGCCCCACGTGTTATTCATGGTCTCGCAGCTTTCCAACGGTAGGGCGCTGATTTCTGCATCGGCAGAGTACCCGGCTTTGTTTTGTCCCGGTAGATCCCGTTCGAACATTTGGAAATCTTCCCCGTCAAAAGGGGCTTTGTGATGGTTATTCCCGATCAGGCATCCCGGTTGAAGGCGGTGGATCAAGGTGTATTGTCTTTCCAGTTGCCAGTCCGCGTCGGGTTTATCCCACCAACCGTCGAACCAGATACCACCGATCGGGCCGTAATTGGTAAGTAATTCGGTTAACTGGGCATCCATGAATTTCAAGTAATCTTCCCACGTGCCGGAAGGGGTACGACCCGTGTTCCGTCCCGTGCGTCCCCACGGGTAATAATCCGGACGGTGCCAGTCGATATGGGAATAGTAGAAGAATAATTTAAGCCCGTGTTTCTGGCAGGCTTCGGCCAATTCCTTGATAACATCCCGTTTGAAAGGGGTAGCCTTGACAATATTGTAATCTGATTGTTTCGTGTCGAACATCGAGAATCCATCGTGATGGCGGGAGGTGAAACAGATGTATTTCATGCCGGCGTCCTTGGCGATACGGACCCACTCGTCGGCATTGAATTTGGAGGGGTAGAACCCGTCAGCCAGTTTTTGGTACTCCGCCTCGTTCAGGCTTTTATTGGTTAACACCCATTCGCCGTCGGCTAGCATGCTGTATATTCCCCAGTGGATGAACATACCGAACTTGGCATCCCGGAACCATTCCCGGTTGGTAAGGTTTTCTTGTGAAGGAACGTATTTCTCTTGGGCAGAGCAAAATACGACGGTTAATAATAAGAGCGTGGTAATGAATGTATTTTTCATGCTAAGGATTAGATTAAATTTTCACGAAGGTAATAAATGTGAAGAAAATGATCAAATGTTTAATAAATAAAACGGGAAAGGAGTGAAAGCCTGTTTATCGTGTCGCTTTTTGGAGATAGAAAATTAAGAGTTCCAGGTGTTGAGAGAAGTGGGAACGCAGGTGTTTGATCCCGTTGCGTAACAAGGTTTTGACGGTGTTGATCGAGATGTGGAGATCGTCGGCGACTTCTTGGTATTTCATATCCTGCATGAATACACGGGTAATGATTTTTTGGGTTTGATCGGGCATTTGTGCCAGTTCTTCTCTGATTTCCAGAAGGAGTTTTTCGTCAAACGTGATGGTTTCCTCGTCAATAATTTCTTGCTTTATAATGTCGATGTGGTAACGCATGACATCTTTTTTCTCTATTTTGTCCAAGCAAGCGTTTCTGACAGAATTGAAAAGATAGGTTTTTATCACCTTTTCGTCTGATAACAGAATATCTCTTTTTTCCCAACAACGAATAAAGACATCCTGCACGATGTCTTCCGCATCGGCCTCTGTCTCCAAGTAATTGAGGGCGTAAAGACACAAGTTCTTCGCGTATTTATCGAAGATGTGCTGCAAATCGTGGTCGAGATCGTTTTGATTTTTCATGAATTTATTTATCGTGCAAATCTAAAATATTTTATTGAATGAAACAATCGTATGTAGCTTGTAAAGTGGATAATTGTTGATTTTTGAAAAATAATGTGTTTGTTGATTCACCCGTTTTTTGCTTTTCCCGTCTTAGAGGTAAAATGAAATGATATGAACCGAATTTCGGATGATGTAATAGAACGGATTATTGATTTTTACTTGGGAGATATTTCCGAGCGAGAGAAGATGGATTTGGAGAGATGGGTGAAGGAGACTCCGGGGCAAGAGCAATGCTTTAAACAAACCCTGAAGATGTGTCAACGGTTGCGGTTAAGTTCACGTGAGGAACGGGCAGGGGGGATGAAGACCCGGATACAGGAAAAATGGCGGGAAGAAAGGTTGAAACGGCGGAGACGATTCGTGTGGGGCGTGATCTCGTCCGCGGCGGTGGTCTTACTGTTGGTGGGTATTTTCCACGTGTACTACACGAACCGGAAAGAACCGGTGCCGGAGACATTGCCTAAAATCAGTTTGTTGGAGAGTAAGCACGGGGAGAGAGAGGCTATTTTGCAATTTCCATCAGGGAACGAGGTCATGCTGGGTAGAGAGAATGATCGAACCGTGCCATTGGCGGAAGGGATTGTCTTGAAGAGTGATTCAGTGAAAAATCTGTTCCCTCAACCGGAGAGCGGGAAGGACGTGATGACAGAGGAATATCACACGGTGATTGTTCCCCGGGGAGGGGAGTATAATCTGACGCTGGCAGACGGAACGAACGTGTGGTTGAATTCCGATTCGAAGTTGAAGTTCCCTCTTCATTTTGTCGGGAATCAACGAGCCGTTTATTTGGAAGGGGAGGCTTTTTTTGAAGTGACTTCCGATTCGTTAAAGCCTTTTGTGGTGAAAACGGCGGAGGCAAATGTCAAGGTGTTGGGGACGTCGTTTAACGTGATGAATTACACGGATGAGGCGAAGGTTGAAGTGGCATTGTTAAAGGGGAAAGTGAAATTCGAGGATACACGGAATCGACAGACTCGTGCGTTGGTGCCGGGTGAGGTGGTCCGTATGGACAAGGCGAGTACTTCAATCGTTCTCACGAAAGAGGATGTCAGTCGGGTGAGCGCTTGGCGTACCGGGTATTTTTATTTCGAGAATATGTCGATGGAAGAGTTGGTCGTGAAGTTGGAACGCTGGTATCAAGTGAAATTCACTTTTGCCAGCGAGAAGGTGAAACAGATGCGTTTTACCGGGGCCGTGACGAGATACCGGGATCTGGAATACGTGTTGAAAATGATCGAGAAGACGAGGGATATTTCGTTTGTCGATTTCGGAGATCAGATTAAAATATATGAAAAATAAAATCCCGAAACGTGTTGCGACCACGCTCCGGGAGGTTTAGTAATACCGTAAATATTAACTAACTCGAAACAAAAGTATGAATAAAAAACGAAGAAACAGGCTTGTTGGACACAACAAGTTGTCAAAAATTTGTCAGGTTATGAAGTTAGGCGTTTTTTTGATGGTCGTGTTTATCACGAATGTAACGGCCGGCACGTTAGCCCAGAAGACGATGACCGTCACGGGGAGCCAGTTGAGTTTCAAGGAAATTTTTTCCGAGATTCATAAACAGACCGGTTATACGGTGGTGTATAATAATCACCGTTTGAATAGTGATTACCGCTTGAATGTGAATTTCAAGAATACTCGTTTGGACGTGGTGTTGCGTGAAATATTGGAGGGAACCGGGTTGACTTACGAGTTGATGGATGAATTTATCATCCTTTCTGCACTCCCGGCCGAACCGCAGAAAGGGAAAATTATCTTGGGAAAAGTCACGGATGGTAAGAAAATACCGATGCCGGGGGTGACCGTGCGACTGGATAGTGCGACGGTAGGGACGGCCTCGGACGTGAACGGGATGTTCCGCTTGTCGTTGCCGATGGAAAAGGGAACGCTTGTGTTCTCTTTTGTGGGCTACAAGACCAAGAAAGTGAATTTCAGTGCCGCGACGAGGGATACGATTCGGGTGGTTCTGGAGGAAGATGTGTCGGATCTGGACGAGGTGACGGTGGTTGCCTACGGTTCCCAGAAACGGAGATTGATGACAAGTGCCGTTTCCTCGATCAAGGGGAGCGAGATTCAGGAATTGCCGACGCATAGTCTGGAGAGTTTGTTGCAGGGACGGATGGCAGGAGTGGAGGTGAATAATCTCTCCGGCGCTCCCGGTGGTGGCGGGTCTATCGTGGCTATTCGTGGCTACACGAGTATCGGGGCAAAGGGAGAGGGTGAGGATCGGGAATACGGAACTCCTTTGTACGTGGTTGACGGAGTGCCTATTCAATCCTTTACGTCATCGGTTACCGGGGCTAACACGATTGCCGATCTTGACCCGGCAATGATCGAGTCGATAGAAGTGTTGAAAGATGCGGCAGCGGCGGCACTTTATGGTTCTCGTGCAGGGAACGGGGTCATACTGATCACGACCAAAAAAGGACGTGTCGGTAAAAGCCAACTTTCGGCAAAATTTTCTTATTCAGCTTCGTGGCTGCCCAAGACACCTGAAGTTACCGGGGGACACGGGGAACGTATGTATGCGCTTAACGCTTTGAAACGTACGGTTGAGCCTTATTATGATGTGAAAACCAAAGAATGGAAGGTGCCGACTTCTTACGAGGAGGTGTACAATCTGGTGGGGAAAGATATGGGACCGGTCTATAATTATTTTTGGGGTGGTAGAGATAAGATTGCTCCGGAGGTTCCTTATTTGCAAGATAGTTTGAATCCATTCTTTAATAATTCCACGGATTGGTGGCGGTATATGTACCGTACGGCTAAGGTGATAAATGCAAATTTACAGATGTCCGGGGGAAACGAGGCTATGCAATATATCGTGGGTGTTGGTTATTTTAAAGAGGAAGGGATTATCATCAGCTCTGATTTTCAACGGGCCACGTTATCCGCTAATATTTCATCTAAGCCGATGAGACATTTGAAGATGGATTTTATGAGTACTTTCACGTATAGCGACCGTAGTAGAGGGGAGGCAGAAAGAGGACTGAGTTCCAAGATACAAGGAATATCGGTTGATCCGAACCGGACTTCTTCGCTATTGCCGGGGGATAGTTACGTGAAGGAGTACATGATGGAAGATTTGAATTCCAAGATTGAGAAGAATAACAGTTACACGGCACGTTTGAATCTAAAACTGGATTATGAATTTATTCGTGATTTGCATTTGTCTGTTTCCGGTTCTCTTGATTTTAATCAACAGAATTTGAATAAATTTACTCCCAGTACGTTAGATCGGCAGAATCACTTTTCAAAATCGGAAGGTGATATTTCACGAAGCATTATGATGCTGAATGAGAATTTGTTGAATTATAAATTCAAGATAAAACATGATCACCAATTCGGTGTCTTGCTTGGGCTTTCTTTCGAAAAAGACCAAAAGTTCAATAATAGCGGATCCGGGTTGAAAGGGCCGAATGATTATGTGCATTACGTGGGAAAAGGTTGGGGAGGTGCTTCTAATATCGTGTATTCCGGAGGGTATGCTAAGGGGGCGTATACTTATGGCTCTTCTTTGACTGAGGAGACCATGTGTAGTTATTTCGGTCGGTTGTCTTATAATTATAAGGAGAAATATATTTTGGAAGGTACGATTCGGCGGGACGGATCCTCTGTCTTTGGAGAAAAGGTGCGTTGGGCAACATTCCCGTCCGTGTCTGCGGGGTGGGCATTTTCAGAAGAACCTTTTATGAAACGTTTTTATTGGTTGAGTTTCGGTAAACTTCGCGGTAGTTGGGGAACCTCCGGGCAAAAATTTTCCCAACCTTATTTGGCGCAAGGGCTGTTTTCGGCTTACGCGTATACTTTTCTCGGGCAATACGGTATGACCGCAAATAAGAAAGGCGGGCTGATTAACCGGAAGTTGTCTTGGGAATCAACCGACCAGTATAATTTAGGGTTGGATTTGGACTTGATGGACTATCGTTTTAAAATGGTTCTCGATTACTACTATCGTTACACGAAGGATCAGTTGAATCAGGTTGATTTGCCGGGTGATACTTATTTGTTCGATATGCAATGGCAGAATGTACTGGAAACTTCTAACGAGGGGATCGAGCTGGAGTTGCAGGCTAATATTTTGCGCGAGACTGCCGTGAAATGGCGGATGAAGTTGACAGCATCCCGTAACTGGAGTCGTTTCGAGAAGAGTTACACGGGTATGGATTATAAAGAACAGGTTATCGGGAAGCCGTTATATCAAATGCGGGCCTACAAGACTGACGGTTTTTATAATACTATGGATGAAGTTCCTTATATTTACTTGGCGAGTGGGGTGAAACAACCTTTGTATGACATGGGAATAAATGAAGGAATCTTTTATCCGGGGACTCGTCGAATTCTGGATCTAAACGGTGACGGGCAGATTACGGAGGATGACCAGTACTTTGCATCCAGCCCGCTGCCACAAATGCACGGGGGAATCTTTTGTGATTTACGATGGAAGGATTTTGATTTAAGCATGGCATTTAATTATTCGTTAGGCAGACATATATTGCGGGTATACGATGATTATAGTTTGCAGCCGTGGGAAACTCCTGAAAACTCTATCCGGGTGGACTTACGTAAGGTTCATGCGTGGGAGAATAAGAATACAAAGAATCCGAAATATCCCCGTTTGCAATCTTATAAGAATAATGGAGACCAATTTGTCGGGCTTTATGATAGTGATATCGAAAATATACATTTGTTGCGATTGAAACAGTTGACTTTAGGATATAATTTGAATGAGAATGTATCGAAAAAATTCGGGTTGTCGAGTGCTCGAATTTACGTGACGGCTGAGAATCTATTTTTACTATCCAATTATTCAGGATTGGATCCGGAGATCGTGAGTATTTTTGACGGAATTGATGCATTGGGATCTTATCCGCTACCACGTAAGTTTACGATCGGGTTGAGTGTTAATTTCTAATACAAAGAGTTATGAAGAAGATATGGATGTATTTATTTTTTCTACCATTGTTCGCTTGCGATGATTTTTTGACAGTAGAGTCGGAGAATGACGTGACTTATTATAGTTATTTCAAGACGGAACAGGATGTGGAAGCTGTTATTACGACTATGATGGCGATGGAAATTGATATGTGGGGATCTGTTATGAACGTCGATGTATTTGATATTGCAGCGTTACCATGTGATGAATATTGGAATGAAGACCAAAGGAATTTGGCCTTGACAGCATTCTCGATCATGGAAGGCGTGTCTTGGGGAGGTTATTATTCGATCATTGGACATGCTGATTTGTTAATTGATAATAGTTTCCGCTTTGGAGGAATGACAGAAGAGCGGAAAGAATTCTGGTTGGCTCAGGCTAATTTTATAAAAGCACTTTGTTATTTTAATATTGCCCGTAACTGGGGAGATGCCCCGATTCCGCCTAATTCCACGGCTACCGAACCTTTAGCGAAGAGTCCCGTGAAAGAGGTGTTGGGAAAAGCGATTGAATGTGCCGAGAAAGCGTTGGTTTTGCCAACGCATGAAAAGTTGGTCGATTCGTATGGTAACAAGTTAACCTCAAAGCAATATGCCAGCTTGGGAACGGTGAAAACATTACTGGCTAATATATATGCTTGGATGGGAGGACTTTACGGTGAGGAAAGTTATTGGGAGAAGGCAGAAAGGTATGCTTCGGATGTGATTGATGGTAAATGCGGCTTTTATAAACTAGAACCAACGATCGCCTTGTTGTTAGAGCGTACGCTTGGAAGGGTACGAGAGAGTGACGAAACCATTTTTTCAATAGAGGTTTCTGATAAAGATATGGATTATATGCAAATAGGATGGCTACAATATCTTTATCCGGGGATTTTATTGTGTACTTACCCGGAATTTGATTCTAGCCCGGAGCTTGCGGAAACAGGTTTTCCCCGTTATTTGGCGGCACGAATCTCGGTTGAAACCGTGGAAAATATGTTCCCGGAAGAGGATGATGCACGTAAAGAGTTATATTGGTATGATTTGGGAAATGTATTTTGGTGGAAAATTACGAAACGTGACGATGATGGTAATCCGATTGATTCTGTTAAAGTCATCTCCGATTACGCTTACTTTTATAAATGGCATGATGTGATTCGCTCTAAAATAGAAGGTAACAAAGGAGATGTTCAAAATGTGGAAGGGAATAGGGTGATTTGGAGATTGGCAGACTTGAAATTGTTGAGGGCGGAGAGCCGGGCCCGTTTGGGGCTGTCGACAGCCGTGGAAGATTTAAATGATGTGCGAGAACGAGCCGGGTTGGAGCCGTATGCCGGATCGACAGATAGCGAGGATTTGCGTCGGGAGATATTTAACGAGCGTGACCGGGAGCTGTTCGGTGAAGGGCAACGGTATTTTGATATTGTTCGTAACGGGTATTTGGACCGGCTTTCGGAAGCTTATCAGCAACTCACGGCTAAGGATATTGAAAATGGCGCTTTGTATAGGCCTGTTGCTCAACGGTCTTTTAATAATAATGAATTGATGACACAAAATAAATATTGGTTATGGAGAAGATAAATGTATTTTTCAAGTGTTTGGTTGTGGCCACTCTCGTTATTTTGAGTGCCTGTACGGATTACCAATATATTGATACCGGTTTGGCAAACGGTAAGCATGATTGTACCGTGTGGGAGTATTTGCATAGTCAGCCGGATGATTGGGATTCCACGATTATTATGATCGAACACGCCGGGATGAAAGAGTATTTTGATGGCTCAAGGCAGAATGAACAAATTACCTTTTTCGGGATTACAAATTTGAGTATATTGGCATATATGCTTGATTACAAGGAGGCACATCCGACAAAACCGTGGAAGACGGTTCGGGATATTCCGGTAGAGACCTGTCGGCATATACTGAAACGCCTTATTATCCCTCAGCGATTGGTGGTTGAGGATATTCCGAGGGGACGTTTGGAGGCAGTCCGGGGTGGTTATACTGAAGTTGAAGGAAAAGTTTGTAAGACGCTTGAGGGAGAGATGTTCGTCTATACTTACCGGGAGGATTATAATTATATCCCGGAAAAGGGAGAAATTGGTTTGTATGTCTATCTACATGGCTCCGGTAATAGTGATGCCAACCGAAGTGTGTCAACCGATATTCAAATGAGTAACGGGGTGGTACACGCCTTAAGTTATGGTTTTAGTCTAGAAGGATTATAAAGTGTATATGATGAGAACAATATATTTATTGATAGCTTTTGCTGGTTTGTGCATGACTAGTTGTCAAGAGGTTACAATCGGTTATTTGAAAACGGAACATGCCAAGTATTCTATTGATACGTTATATGTTGGCGAAAGAAGTATTCTTGAACAGATTGAGGCAATGGAATTACAGTACCCGCCGGAGTTGAAAGAGATGGCTTTGGCGTATCGTGAATTGAAAGTCTTGGAGGAGGAAATGGATGGTATATATGCGGAGAGTGATGCTTTGGAGGAGGAACTGGCATCTTTGGACGAAGAGACTGATGCGGGGCGGATGGAAGAGATATATACCCGGTTGGGTGAGATTGATGAATGGTTCTATCATTATGATGAGTTGGATGGTATTTACGGTAATGGCATGGACGTGTTTTGGGATGAAGGATACGATGACATTGATCCGATATGTGATGAATATATTGGGTTAATAACTAAGATTGAAGATGCTATTCCTTGGTCAACTTCTACGATCGAGGGTGTTCTGGGAACACAACCTATTATGTATTCGATTGCAGATGTAACTTCGACAGATGGTAATGCAGACCTTTTTAAAGAAGAACTTGTGATGCAAGGAGGTGGGCGAATGCAACTTCCGTTTGCCTGTAAAGCTCCCAAAGGAACCTATCGTATTGCAATTATTATAGAAAACGAGGGATATTCCCATCGTTTGGATAATGTGTTTACGTTTATAATAGATTAACTCACCGTATTTCGATGTGGTGTGGACTGCCTAATTCCAAACTTGGTTAGGCAGTCCTTCTTCTTGTATAGAAGGCTGTTTGCTTCACAATACGGAAATGAAATCGAGTGTGAAAGAAAATAATTTGAAATAAATTTGCAAAAACGCTTGAATATCCGAAATAAAGCGTACCTTTGTCTCAGATTGAATTGAATCATTTGTATTTAAATCTCTTTCCTAGCATGTATTTGTATCGTTAAGTAGACTTTCTATCATTGTCCAATCTCAATCGTTTTTATTAATTAATCAAAAATTGTACTTGATGAACATTTACATTTCAAATTTAAGCTATGGCGTTGATGACGCAGATTTAAACACGTTGTTTGCTGAATACGGTGAAGTTACTTCAGCTAAAGTTATTATGGACCGGGAAACTGGTAGATCAAGAGGATTCGGTTTTGTTGAGATTGCTGACGAGGCAATGGGACAAAAAGCAATCGATGAATTGAACGGTGCTGAATATGACGGTAAGGTAATTAACGTTAACGTGGCTAAACCGAGAGAAGAAAGATCAAACGGTGGAGGTCGCGGAGGATATAACAGAGGTGGCGGAAGTCGCGGAGGTTATAATTCAAATAGAAGATATTAAGATATTATATATTCTGAAGGAAAGAGGCTTGGAAACGAGCCTCTTTTTTGTGTTAAATATTTAATAGCCAGAATAATAAACCAGTCGGAAGGTAATCTGCCAGTTCTTGGCGGAGTTTTTTCAAGGCAACTTCGATGTGTTTTTCTGCCGTGCGGGGAGAGATTTCCAATTCTTCGGCAATTTGGGCGATACTTTTACCATCGAAACGATTCATAATGAAAATCTTTTGGCATTGAGGGGGAAGTTGACGGATTGCCTTTTCAATATGTTCCCGAAGTTCTGATTCCACGTAATATTCCCAAGTGAGTAATCCGGTAATGTCCCCTTTTTGTAAAAGTTGCTCTTGGTACTCGTTGCGTACCTTTAATTGTTCCAAGTGATTCAGGCAACGGTTGCGGACGGATGAGAAGAGGTAGGCTTTCGCAGATTCCATGAGGAGTGAATCTTTTTTTTCCCAAAGAGTGATAAAAACGTCATGCACGATGTCTTCCGAGATCTCGATCTGGTTCGTGAAACGATTAGCATACACGATTAATCCTGAATAGTACAGGTTAAATAAGGATTCGAACGTCTTTTTCTCTATGTTTATCATACATCAGGTTTCCTACATCAAAACAAATTTAGAATTAATATTTTGATATTGATAAAATAAAAATGTAATTTTTTCGAGAATGTGACTACGTGTATTTTTTACTTGATCTGTCTTGGTTATATAAAGAGAAGAAAAATATGAGAGAGAAAGATCAAATCGAGAAGAATGACACGGAATATGATGAAGCCCGATTGGAGGAAACATTAGATATTTTCATGCAAATGCGGGCTGTGGATAAAGCGAAAGGTTACCGTAAAATCGTGGAACCCGTGAATCGCAGAGCCCGTCGCCGGCAATTTATTTTATTGAGTCGATACGCTGCAGTTATTGTCGTGATCGTGGTGGTGGGTATAATTTGGGGAGTGCGGGGGAGAGTTGACCACGCTGTTCCGGTGATTCAGGTTCAAGAGATTACTCCGGGAGAGATGAAAGCCAAGCTTATTTTAGCGACGGGAGAAAATGTCCTTTTAGATACTTTGTCCTTAAGAAGAACTGTTATTCAGGAGGCAGGGGTTACGATTCAAAAGGCCAATGGGGTTTTAACTTATGAACATTCGGGTAAAGAGGACGTTCATTCTGTGGAAGTTGTTTACAACACGCTAGAAGTGCCTAGAGGTGGGGAGTATGATGTAGTGCTGGAAGACGGTACGCGGGTGTGGTTGAATGCAGACTCCCGGTTGAAATACCCGGTTGTTTTTCCCGGTAATGAACGTCGGGTAATTTTGGAAGGTGAGGCATATTTTGAAGTGGCAAAAGACACGAATCGTCCTTTTTGGGTGGAAACAGGCGTACAATCATTGAGGGTGTTAGGAACGGCATTTAACGTGTATGCTTATCCGGATGAGGCAGATATTTACACAACATTGGTACACGGAAGTGTGGCTGTATCTGTTGAGAAACAAGGAAATGAACAGATCCTTGTGCCGGGGGAACAAGCTGTTTGTCATGTGGATAGAGGAAATTTTACGGTTAAAAAGGTTGATGTACAACAGGTGGCAGCTTGGAAAAAGGGGGTGTTTGTATTTGAAAATCAGAATTTGGAGCAAATCATGTTGAAATTGGCTCGTTGGTATAATGTGATGGTGTTTTTTCAAAATGAAGGTGCTAAAGCGATCGAGTTTAAAGGGAATTTACCCAAATACAGTAATTTTAAATCGATATTACAGGTGATAGAAAAGAGTAGTAATGTAAAATTTGATGTTCAAGGGCAAACAGTTGTCGTGAGTATATAAAAAAATCGGGGGAATTTGACAGCTTCCCCCAAGATTTGAAAACATCTGTTGACAGCAGATGTAATGTTAAATAAAATCATAAACAAAGTTATGAAAAAAAAGATCGGATGTGAACATTTTCCGGAAGGAAAATGGCGAAAAATTTTATTGATTATGAAGTTGAAGCTTTTTATTTTGTTATGTTGCATTCACACGTTAAGTGCCACGACTTATTCTCAGGATCAGAAGCTGGATGTGAAGTTCGAGAATGAATTGATCGTGTCGGTGCTTGATTACTTGAAAATGCAAACAGGGTATCAATTCTTTTTCCAAAAGGGAATCGTATCTGAGACGGAGAAAATTACGGTGGTCTTAAAGAATGCCACCTTGAATGAAGTGTTGGATAAGGTACTGAAGGATCATGGGTACTCTTACGAGGTGCTAGATGGCGTGATTGTCGTGCGACGAATGGAAGAACAAAAACAGGAGAAAAAAACGCTTGTCGGTATTGTTACAGACCAGAAAAAAGTACCGATGCCGGGAGTTACCGTGAAAATTTTTGGTACAAACATTGGAACGGCGACGAATGCTAAAGGGCAATTTTCTTTAACTTTACCCATGGCACAAGGAGCATTGGAGTTTTCTTTTGTCGGGTATAAATCTCAGAAAGTAAATTTTACCGGAAGAACGAAAGATACGCTTCGTATCGTGATGGTGGAAGATATTCAGGCATTGGATGAGGCAGTTGTGGTGGCTTACGGAACGACGAATAAAAGAGAAATGACCGGGGCCGTGTCAGTTGTCAAGGCCGAAGAGTTACAAGGAATACCGGCTTCGGATATAGCCTCTCTTTTACAAGGACGGGTTGCCGGTTTGGATATTACGAATATGTCCGGGGCACCGGGAGGTGGTGGAACAGCTATCACGATTCGGGGATACAATTCTTTGGATGTGGAGCAAGGACGGCGGTTTTCTAATCCTTTGTGGGTGGTTGATGGGGTTCCGTTAAATTCTTTTGCTTCTCCGATTACCGGTACTAATTTACTGGCAGACATTAATCCGGATATGATTGAATCGGTTCAGATATTGAAGGATGCTTCTTCGGCTTCTATCTATGGTTCTCGTGCTGCCAACGGGGTGATTATCGTGACAACTAAAAAAGGAAAGAAGAATCAAAAAGCAACCTTTTCGATCAACGCATCTCAATCTTGGGGTATCGTTGCTGAATTTCCCACGATGGTTATTGGAAAAGGGGAACGTGATCTGCGTTTTAAAACGCTTGAAGGAACGCAATTAGCTTATTTAGATAAGACGACCAAGCGATATAAATATCCCTTGTCCAATGAGGAAGTTTTTTGGAATGATCAACATGCATCTTATGATTATTTCTTTTCTGCCCAGCCGGGCAATCCCGTAACATTGATTTATCAAGATAGTCTGAATGCTTTTTATAATAATGCAACGAATTTTTTCCCGGCTTATTTCCGAACAGGGAAAGTGACAAATGCTAATATTCAAACTTATGGTGGAGGGGAAAGGATGACTTACGGGATTGGTTTGGGGTATTATAATGAAAAAGGGGTATTTGTCGGAACCGGATATAATCGTATGGATTTGAATTCTTCTTTGAATGTAATGCCGGTCAATCGGGTAAACGTGGATTTACGTTTTAATGCAACATTGACGAATCGGGACCGCGGGGAAAAGGTGGAGGGTTTTGGTACGGCCCCAATGGTCGAAGGAGTACCGGGTGATCCTTTCTGGCAGAGTACGTTATTGCCGGGTAAAGGAACTGAGGCTTGGGAGGCTACGATTGATAAATTGAAAGGAACAAAAGAAAAGAACCGTTCTGTTCGTTTACGAACTAATTTTAAAATAGGGTACGAGATTATTGAAGGATTAAGTGTTTCAACTTCCTTGGCAACAGATTATTCTATCCATCGTAGAAATTATTTTCAACCTTCTTACTTGAGTGGTAAAGGGTATTCGATGAGCTTGGGTGAAACGGGGATAAACCTGATGGTGTTGAACGAAAATTTGTTATCCTATCGAAAAACGATAGGCGAAGATCATACTTTTGATTTTCTCGCTGGATTCTCTTATCAATATGATCAGATGGAATATAACGGGGGAACGGCTGAGAATTCTCCAAGTGATAAGATTTATTATGCACCGAGTGGATTGCCGGATTTGGGACAGGAAGTAAATGAATGGTCGGGAGAAACGGTCCCGGTGGCTTTTCAGCATTACCAGTCAAATATGGAGGAACAGAAACTATACTCCTATTTTGGACGTTTGGAATATAATTATCGCTTGAAATACTTGTTGTCTCTGAGTTTCCGTCGAGATGGGAGTTCCGTGTTCGGGCGGAATAATAAATGGGGAACTTTTCCCTCTGTGGCTGCCGGATGGAGCTTTTCAGAGGAGCCTTTCATTAAAGATAATTTGGGTTGGCTTTCGTTCGGGAAGTTGCGGGCTAGTTGGGGACGTTCCGGTAAAATGTTCGAATACCCTTATTTGGCTTACGGTTTGATGGGTCCCGGAGAGTTTTCACATCAAGGGAATCCGACTTTGGAACCAGTGTATAATGGAGGACTTTATAATGAAGATCTTTCTTGGGAAGAAACCGATCAGTATGATTTCGGTTTAGATGTTGATCTCTTTGAGTACCGATTAGGTATTGTTCTTGATTATTATTATCGATATACGGATAAGTTGTTGTATCAGGTCGGACTTCCCGGGGATTATAATGGTTTTATGTCCCAATGGGCGAATGCGGCCGCTTTGTCGAATGAAGGACTTGAATTGTTGATTAAATATGAAATATTCCGTCGTTCTGATTTGTATTGGAAAATTTCTGTAAATGGAGCTAGAAATTGGAACAGGATTGAAAAATCATATAATGGCAAAGATTTGGGATTTGGAATTACAGGTAAGCCATTGAATCGAATCTCAGGATATAAAACGAATGGGTACGTGCAAAAACAGGAGGATCTTCCTCTATATTTCACGGCACAAGGTGAAAGTTGTTATCCATATTCTTTAATGGGAGGTTCCTATTCTTCTTTTTATCGTCCGGGAGATTATTATTACGTGGATGTGGATGGTGATGGTGTGATTTTTAATGATGGTGTATTTTTAGGAAGTGCTTTACCTATTATAAGTGGGGGAATTGTAAATGAATTCCGGTGGAAAAACTTTGATTTGAATTTTTCCATGCATTATTCCATCGGGCGGCACATGGTGAATCAGTTACCTTCCATATCTTTGGCATTCTCAACTGATCCGTCCCAGAAATATTACAAGCATCCCGTATTCGTGGATATAAATAAAACGACTTTCTGGCAGCAAGAAGGGGATGATTCGGATTATGCCCAATTACGTCTTGGGAGTGAGGGGTATGTCTTAGACAGACAAGTAGAAAAGGTGAATTATTTGAAATTGAAAACATTGACTGTTGGTTATAATCTGCCCAAATCGTTGATCTCTAAATGGGGAATGGAGCAATTACGGGTATTTGTGAGTGGAGAAAATCTTTTGACTTTTTCCAATTATTCAGGGATGGATCCTGAAGTTGTGAGTATTGTAAACGGGGTAGATGACGGAATGAGTTATCCATTAGCCCGGAAGTTTACTTTAGGTCTAACTGTAAAATTCTAGTTATGTGTAAAATACAATATTTTGTAATAATGCTTTTCGGTTTATGTTTATTGTGTGGATGTGAGGATGCGTTGACCGTGAAGCCAGAAAATTCACTCACCTATGAAAACGGTTTGAGTACTCCGAAAGATTTCGAATCCTTTATCAATGGGGTGGATAAAGCTCTAAAAGTGTTGACTTACACGAATGAACCGAATCTTCAAATAAAGAAAGGTGTGTATGTCGATGACTATTACGATGATTCTGAAATGGAATGGTCCCAGACATTAAGTTTTCCTTCTTCTGAACTTTCATATTGGAATACCCGGAGTTGGCAGATATATTATCAACCGATAGCTAATGCAAATGTCGTGCTCGCTTATGCGGACGTGGCAGATTTATCTTCAGAGGAGCGTAATTTGTACAAAGGACAGGCTTGGTTTTATAAGGCTTTATTATATTTGGAAATTATCCGTCAATGGGGAGATTGTATGTTGATTCGAGATCAGGTCGAGCTATTGCCGACGGCGAAGACGAATTGGGATGAGGTGGCTGATTACGCGATTGATCTAGCAACGAAAGCTGCTGAGGTATTACCCGAGTTTGATAAAATCAGAATGGCAAACGGGAATGTGGCAACGTATAAATCCACCCCTTGCAAAGGAAGTGCAAATGCTTTATTGGCACATCTCTGCGCTTGGAAAGCGGGAGGGAAATATTTTGCTCACGATGATGCTTATGATGAAATGGAGTTATGGAAAAAGGCTGAAGAGGCGTGTACACGGGTTATTACTTCCGGCCAGTATGGTTTGGCGGCAAATCCGGAAGAAGTATGCGCAAGCGTGTTGTTAGGGGATAGTCGGGAGAGTATTTATGAAACGATTACACGTAATTTTTGGAACGAGGAGAGACTTCCTATGGGGCCTAAACATATTGTAGAGGACTATGCAGGATGGCCAATAATTCCGACAATACAGCCTTCGTCTGTTGCGTATAATGTTTGTCGTATAAAGGCCTCTTCCATGAAGGAGATGTATCTTCAAAATGATTTACGTCGGGAAGCTTATTTTTATAAATTGGATTCCATGAGCCATGATACGTTATTACCTGTGACCGGAGGGTATGCTTATTTGTACAAGTTTCGCAAATTTTACACGGAAAGGACGGACGACGGGTATATCATGGTACGCGGTTTGGATCAGAATAAAATCTGGTGGCGTTTGGCGGATATTTATTTGTTGCGTGCGGAATGTCGAGCCCGTTTAGGAGGTAGTTACATGGAGGGGGCGATTGATGATTTGAATAAAATTCGAGAGCGTGCCAATGCTAAACTCTACGATGCCTCGGAGTATGGGGGAGATTTGAGATACGCAATTTTTAAGGAACGGGAAAAAGAGCTGTTGTTGGAGGGACAACGCTATTATGATATTATTCGGAATGATTATGTCCGAATGGAATTGAAAGGGAATTACCAAACGGTAACCAATCAGGATTTGAAAGATGGAGCTTTGTTTTTGATGATTGGTGACGGGGCTTTCAGCCAGAATCCCTTGCTGCGACAAAATACGTATTGGCATCGACGTTTGTAAATTAATTTGTTGAATCATGAAAAATAAGTTTATGAAAAAGATATGGCTATTATGGGGAATTATTGCTCTTGTTTGGGCTTGTGACACGGAACAAAAGGTGATTGATACGGGTGTTTCTAATCCTTATTTTGACGGGACAATTATGGATTATTTACGTTCGAATGATAAAAACTGGGATCTGACGGTGGAGATGATTGAGCATGCCGATTTGACGGATTTATTCGAGGGACAGGTGGATACTTGTCCGGAAATTACGTTCTGGGCTCCGCCTGCCTATTCTATTTTGCGGTTTATGCTGGAGTCGCAGAAAGCTGCGGTTCCCGGTGAGATTTATACGAAAATTTCGGATATGCCTAAAGAATTGTGCAGGACGTTCCTGTTGAAACATGTGGTGAGCAAGAAATATTTGAAGTCGGATATTGCTTACATTAATAAAGATTATTTTATCAACGAAGAGAAACAAGATGGGGGAACGGATATGACTTGTATCGGAGGCAACAAGATTCGAGCTTATTTACGAGGGTCTTCATGGGCCGGAGTTGCAGAGGCTGGGGCCGTGACACTTAATCTTTATTCTATGGAGCACGGGGAAATCCCTGTGGCTTCACCGGATATACAGCCCAAAAATGGTGTTGTACATGCATTAAATTACAGTTATAATTTTGGAAAAATATAAAAATTTAGAAGATGAGAACGCTAATAATACTTTTTATGCTGACTATCCCATTCTCGATGGTTAATATAGGATGTCAGGATATTGAAATCGGATATTTGATTACGGAGTATGCCGGGTATAGTTTAGATTCATTAGTAATAAATTATGAACTGGATGCAACACCCCCAGAAGAGGTATCGAATCCTGAATATCAAATGTATTTGGATATGGGATTTAGCCCGGAAGAAATTGCGATGTTTTTTCAAATTTACCCGACAATGTTAGTTGGGGGTGGAGAAGATTGGCTGCGGGTGACTTATGGTATGCCTTGGACAAGTACCCCAATTGAAGGAATAGAGGGAAGTAACCCGATCTGGTGTCAGGTGAAATCAATTACTTCGGAGGGCGGGGATGCTGATAAATTAGCCGCTTGTATTTCTGTCCGGGGGAATGGTGTCCTTTCTGTTCCGGTGGAGAATGATGTTCCTCGGGGAAGGTATAGTATTTCTTTAAACTTTTGGAATGAGGGCAGGTCAAAAGATGTGAATAACTGTTTTACGATTATCGTGAGATAATAACGATACGTGAATTGTATGATCGGGTGGGAGCGAATGGCTCTGCCCGATCATTTTTCGTGATATTATTTTTTCCATCTGATCGTTCGAGAATCCGGATTTTTGCGTAAGTTTGTCTCCATGAGTGGTGAGAATTGTATCATGGAAGAAGTTTTCTCTAAAATAAAGAATGGAGACCAAGGGGCATTTGAACAAGTGTTTCGGATGTTCTATATGCCATTGTGCGATTATGCAGTCATGATTCTTGGTGATCAGGCGGAGGCAGAGGATGTGGTGCAGGATCTTTTCACGTATCTCTGGAAAAGTCGGCAGGAGGTTCGGGTGCAGGAGTCCGTGAAATCTTATCTTTTTACTTCGGTACGTTTCCGGGCTTTAAATGTATTGAAACATAAAATGATAGAGCGAAAACATGGAGCGTCATTGATGGCGTTTATTGAAGATCTACAAAATTCTGATTACTCGGAAGAGGAGATGCAACGTGTGGAGCAAATAAAAGAGGTTCTGCAAACTTTACCTGCGCAATGCCGGACGGTGTTCACGATGAGTTGTTTAGACGGGAAAAAATACAAGGAGATTGCGGATGAATTGGGGATATCGGTGAATACCGTGAAGTCTCACGTGATGAAAGCGTATCGGGATATTCGAGCTAGGGTAGGTGGAGAACACACTTCCGTATTGCTTTTTATTGCTTTACAAGGCCAAAGATAGATGACATGAATTGAATATATAGGTCTTGATAATCAGATCTTTTTTTAATGTGTGATATTTTTCTTGAAAAAAGTTCATTTTTAACTCACCTTCTTTTGAAGGATGATTGTCGTATAGGAAAATAGATACAAAATGAACGATTTTCTGGAAAATAATTGGGAGCGTTTGACTTCTCTGTGGCGAAGGCCGGAGGAGGGAGAGCTATCTCAGGAGGAAAAAAAGATATTGCAACAACAATTCGAGATCCGACAGGCCATGCACGGATTGAGTTCCCATCGTTATGACGTGGATAACGCATGGCGGAAAATACAGCCGAAAAGGGGTAGAAAATGGATGTTGTCGGTTTGTAAATATGCGGCCATATTTGTATTGGGTGTTTCTTTGGTTTATGTCGTTACCCGTCCGGAGCCGAAGGAAAAAATTGTACGTGCTGAAGTGATAAAACCCGGTAGGTTACAGGCAGAATTGCGTTTGGGAACGGGAGTACGGTTAGCATTAAACGAGCATCAAGGAGTTTATTCCTCGGGAAATGCGGGAGTGGAGATCGTGAATGACACGGTGACGGGGAAAGTTTCTTACCATATTAATGAAGAGTCTGATCAAAATTCATTGATAATTAATGAATTGATTGTGCCTAAAGGTGGTGAGTATTCTCTAGAATTACCCGATGGGACTATAGTTTGGGTTAATTCAGAATCCTCTTTACGTTTTCCAGAGAAATTTGCACTAGATCAGCGAGAGGTGTTTTTGGAAGGAGAGGCTTATTTCGAGGTAAAAAAAGATACAAACCGACCTTTCTACGTGCGTACGGAAGCTGGAAATGTGCGAGTATTGGGAACATCCTTTAATGTGTGTGCTTACCCGGAAGATCGTTTTTGGCAGACCACTTTGATTGAAGGCTCCGTGATGATTGCACGAGGAGAGGAAAAAGTGTTGATGAAACCCGATGAGCAGTATCAAATTAATTTGAAAACCGGAAAAGGGGAGCTAAAGGAAGTTCTACCGGAATTGTACTCGTCTTGGCGGGATGGAAAATTTTATTTCAAAGCGTATACATTTGAAGAGTTAGTGGGGAAATTAGAACGATGGTATGACTTCACCATGTTCTACACGAGCGAGAGTATCAAAAACCGCCGTTTCTCGGGGGTGATCAACAAGCATGAACCTTTACAGGATATGTTGAAATTCTTGGAAATGACTTCTGATGTACAATTTAATATAAAAGGAAATGTGGTGACAGCCAGTTTGAAAAATAATAAATAACACGGTAAAAAGAAAGAACGAGAGATTGCGGCTCTCGTCCTGATTCTTAACCCGTGAGGATTAATAAATAACAATGTAATTACAAATCTATGAAAAAAAATGATGATGTAGGCTTATTCTACTGGAAAAGTAGAATAAAAAAAATGTTATTGCTTATGAAGCTAGTTTGTTTTGGAATTTTAATTGGGTTGATGCAAGTACATGCTACAACTTACGGGCAGGCGGAAAATGTGTCGTTTGAGCAAAAGCGGATGACGATAGACCAAGTGTTTAATACAATTACGTTACAGTTACAGTATGATATTTTTTATAGTGATGACGAACTTGATATAAAACAAGTCGTGGAGATTCCGGCATTGAGGGCGAATATTGAAGATGTTTTAAAAGCTGTTCTAGGAGAGCGATTCTCGTATCAATTTATTGGTAAGACTATTATCATATCACCTGCATCGGCGGACCCACAAGTTAATAAGAAAAGTGTTCGACTGAAAGGATTCGTGTATGACGAAAAAAAAATACCCATGCCTGGGGTTACCATTCAAGTAGTGGGAACTTCTGTCGGTACGGTATCTATCAATAATGGTTGGTTTGCCATTGATTTGCCGATATTGAAAGGAAAATTGAAGTTTTCTTTTGTGGGCTATAAAGATCAAGAAATAGAGTTCACGGAAAAAACAGACACGCTTCACATCTATATGAAAGAAGATGTTTCAAATTTGGATGAGGTGGTAGTACGGGCTTACGGTTCTCAGAAAAAACGCGAGGTAATCAGTGCCATATCCCGGGTGACGGCAGAAGAAATGAAAGAATTACCCACGGCAAGTTTGGTAAATATGTTGCAAGGCCGGATGGCGGGAGTGATGGTGGTGAACCAGTCCGGGGCACCGGGAAGTGCCCAGATGGTAGCTATCCGGGGGTATAATTCCTTGATGACGAGTGGGGCTAGCGATGGTCAGCCGCTTTACGTGATAGATGGAGTACCCATGCACTCATTCGTGTCTCCGGTGTCCGGTACCAACACGATGGCGGATATTGACCCTGCCATGATTGAATCCGTGGAGGTGTTGAAAGATGCGGCAGCTGCTTCTATTTACGGTTCTCGTGCGGGGAACGGAGTGATTTTGATTACGACAAAAAAAGGACGAGCCGGTGAAGCTAAATTTTCTGCAAACGTTTCTTATTCTGCTTCTCAATTAATGGCATATCCCGAGCAGGTTGGAGGACGGATGGAGCGGATTATTAATTTGGAACGATTGAAAAATGATCGGGGTGCGATGTATGACTACACCACCAGGAAATGGAGTTGGCCGACTTCTTATGAAGATGTTTACGAGGCTTTTTCTGGAACGTATGATGGTTTTTGGGGAAACGGACATCTGCAACAAAAGATTTCAGACTATTTACAAGATAGTTTGAACCCGTATTTCAACAATAGCACGAACTGGTGGAAATACGTTTATAAAACGGGAAAAATCTTGAATGCCAATCTTCAGGCATCCGGGGGAAGTGAGCGCATGCAATATATGGTTGGTGCCGGGTATTACGAGGAGACGGGTATTGCTATAAATAGTTCTTACGGTCGTTACAATTTATCCTCTAATCTGACGGCAAAGCCCACGAAAGGATTGGATTTAAATGTGCGATTGTATCTGGCTTATACGAACAAAGATCGGGATACCCGAAATTTGATGTCTCATAATCGTTTTGAGGTAATAACGGCAGATCCTAGTAGTACCTCAACGTTGCTCTCTAATTCTTCCGAGGTGGAAGCAGAATGGTTGAGAAATGCGAATGCGAAAAAAGATAAATCCGATGCTTACCGGGCAATGGGATCTGTTTATTTGCAATACGCTTTTTGGAAAGGGTTCTCGTTGACGGGAAGTGCTAGTGTCGATTTCTCTCAAAGTAATTCTAATATCTTTTCTCCGAGTTGGTTAGATGCTTCAAGCTGGGAAGAGAATAGATCGGAAGGATCTATTTCCCGTTCGATTACGGTTTTGGGGAACGTGCTGTTACGTTATAACAAGTCGTTTAAGGAAAAACATAATTTAGAAGTTTTGCTGGGAATGGATATCAATAAAGAGCAATATCATTATATCAACGGTCATGGTAGAGGAGGTCCTAGTGACAATATTTACTATTATAATCTGAATATTAATCAGCCGATCAAGAATCATGGATACGGAGATTATGAGAATTGGGAATCCATGACGAGTTACTACTCTGATTTTAGGGAGAAAACGATGTTGAGTTACTTTACCCGTGTGGGATATAACTACAAACAGCGTTATTTGGTGGAAGGAACTCTTCGTCGCGATGGTTCTTCTACTTTTGGAGAGGATCATCGTTGGGCGACATTCCCTTCTGTTGCCGTGGGGTGGGCTTTTTCGGAGGAACCCTTCATGCGTTGGGCTAGCTGGCTTGACTGGGGAAAATTACGAGCAAGTTATGGTACTTCTGGGCAAATATTTACGGATGAATACCTGGCTCACGGGTTAATGTCTGTCGATAGTGATGCGTTTATGGAGAATAATGGCATGATCCCGAACACGATGATCAGCCCGGACTTGACTTGGGAGAAATCTGAACAATATGACATCGGTTTGGACTTGGATATGTTTGATTACCGGTTAAAGATGAAATTGGATTATTATTATAAGTTAACTTCATCGTTGATTTATAACGTTGAACTGCCGGGTACGATCTTGCTTGCCGGTGCGCGGACGGAAAACGCTATGGAACTGTCTAACGAGGGGATCGAATTGGAGTTGGAAGCGGATATTTTAAGGAATCATGCTGTGTTGTGGCGGACGAAGTTTAATATTTCCCGTAACTGGAACCGTTTTGAAAAATCCTATGATGGGAAAGATAAAGATGGGCTTATTATTGGACGCCCCACTTCCGGATTGATGGTCTATGCGGAAGACGGTTTTTATGACTCGGATGATGAAGTTCCGATAAATTGGAAAATAGATGGTAGTCAAGAATATTTAGGAACTAGTGTGGACCCTATGACGGGTACGAGTGGTATGGTCGGACGGCAAAAGTTATTGGACCTGAATGGGGACGGTAGAATCGGTACTGATGATATGTATTACGTGGGGACAGCACAACCGTTGGCTTATGGTGGATGGGTGAATGAATTGACATGGAAGAATTTTAGTTTGAACATGTTGTTTAATTATGCGTTGGGACGAAGCATGATTAATATGAGACCTAAATCTATCTATCAAACTGTAATTAATGTGAATCCCACTGATATGGATTTTTGGGAAAAACCTGGAGACGATGCTGATTATCCGTTTTTTGGTTATGATTTTGAGATGCAAACGGACAAGCGGGTGGAGAAGGTACATTCCGTTAGTTTGAAACAGTTGACCGTTGGATATGATGTAGCTAAAAAGGTGTCAAAGAAGATAGGATTCTCTGGTATCCGCTTTTTCGTCACAATGGAGAATTTATTTTATCTGAGTAATTATTCCGGGGAGAATCCGGAGGTGGTTGATGTGTATAAAGGCATTGATAGTGGAAGTGCTTATCCGTTGCCAAGAAAATATTCGATAGGTTTAACTCTTAATTTTTAGTGAGATGAGAAGATTGATTTATGGGATAATGATGTTATTACTTTTTGCCCGGTGTGCCGATTTTATTGATGTCGTTCCGGAAAATTCAACGACGTTTACAAGTTTTTTTCAAACGGAGAAAGATGCAGAGGCTTTGCTGAACTCGTTGAAATCTCAGGAACGAAAAATGGTGTTGAACCAAATTTATGAACCACATGTCTCTGCCGGCTTGCTCGTTGACTCGACTCAAGATCTTGAGATCAATCAGGCAAAAGGTTTAGATATAAATGTCTATACCCGTGTTAATTGGAAGGAATATTATAGAACGATCAATTATGCCGATGTGATTTTAGATAATCTACATCGTTTCCCTCTTTCTGACGAAATCCTAGATATATATGCGCTACAGGCTTATTTTTCCAAAGGCTTGGCTTATTACTATCTTGCTCAGCGTTGGGGAGAATGTCCTATCACGAAAGGCTCCTTGTACATGGATAAAATAGCGAAAAGTCCGGTCGGGGATGTTTTGGAGGAAGCGACCAAGTGGGCTTTGAAGGCGATGGATCTGCCGACGTGGGAGAATCTGAAGGACTCTGACGGGAAACAACGAGGAACCAAGCAATATGCGTCGAAAGGTGCTGCGGCTGCCTTATTGGCTCACATTTATTCTTGGAGAGCCGAGATTGAGGGAAAGCCGGAATTTTGGGCGGAAGCCGAGAAATATTGTTCTATGATCATCAATGGTGAGGTGGGTAACTATTCGTTGGCCAAGGATCCGGAAGAGGTGTGTACCGGGGTGTTGCTTCGTGGGCATGCGGAGAGTATATGGGAGATATACAAGACAAAAACGGAAATGTTGACCCCGGAGGCTTATTTTCAGGCACAATTTGTGGAGTTTCCTGTTAAAAAGAATTCACAGATGAACCCGAGCAAATGGCCGATGTATGCTGTCAGGAAAACGACTGTCAATACGATGTATGACAAGGAGGATTTGCGTCGGAACGCTTATTTTACTTGGTTGGATGCAGATTCCATATTTATGTACAGTCAGGGTAAGGAACTGGTGGCGGACACGATGCGTCCGAAGGAAGGTTCTTACGACAATGATTTGGAAAACGGGGATATCGGTTTGCTGACCTTTGATAACGATGACATTGAGTTTGCGTACGTGAACGTTTTCCGGAATGCGTTTTACGAGCTTGATTCTTGGAGTGGTAAATTAAATTACCGAGGAATGGATATGGACAAAATCGTGTGGCGTTTGGCAGATATTCTTTTGTTACGGGCGGAGTGTCGTGCGAGACAAAATCTTCCTAACGCGGCCGATGATTTGAATGCAATTCGGGAACGGGCATACGGTAACCGTATGCATGATTATGATCCGGCTAGAGATGGTGATTTACAATATGCCATTTTCCATGAGAGGGAGAAAGAGTTGTTTTTCGAGTTTGATCGTTTTTATGCTTTGCGCAGAAACGGACTTGACTATGTGCGTAAGATTTCACCGCAATTTGAAGCTTTGACAGAGACAGATATTAAAAACGGAGCGTTATATTACGGTGTCCCTGATGATGCTTTTACGGCTAATGATTTAATGCGTCAAAATGTTTACTGGAATGAATTTTTACAATAAAGGAGCGGTTATGAAAACGACAAAATTTATAGCGATTATCGTTTTGTTGTGTGGACTTGGGGCCTGCACGAAAAACAATTTTATTGATACGGGAATTTGTAATGGTCGGTTCGACGGTTCGTTACTGGAGTATCTGGAAGCTCCGGCTAATTCTTATAATTGGGATTCCACGGCCCTTATGGTGTATCGTGCGGGTGATGACGTGGTACGCTTGTTCGAGGGGCAAGATCCAGATCATCCTGAAATTACCTTTTTGGGCATCACGAATCATAGCATTCGGCGTTATTTGCTGGAGCGGGGATTGAGTCAAGTTGCTGATTTAACTCCCGAGTTCTGCAAAAAAGTTTTGCTTTGTCACGTTTTGGACGGAAAGTTGTGGCGGGATAGCATTCCTTTGGGAGAGGATGGTCAAGGGGGAAATCTGATCAAGGGGGGAGCTTATTATACCACTTTGGGGGGAACCCGGTTAGCCATGTATACAAAAAGAGGAAGTTGGCAGGGAATTTCCGATATAGGTGCTTTGGCGATAACGATTAAATCCACTCATACATTATTAAAGTTAGAGGATGTTGTTTCCACGAATATAGAACCGGATCACAGTCTGGTACATGCGATGGCTTATTATTATGATTGGACAAATATGTCTGATGATTTACGTTGAACTTAACGACTGAAGAAATATGAGAATAATGACAATATTGATAGGATGTTTGCTTGTTTGTTGTTTTGCATGTCAAGAAAAAACAATCGGTTACTTGATCACGGAAAATGCGGGTTATGAACCGGATTCTTTGATTATTCCCAGCACGTTGGATCCGGAGAAAGATGCTATTCGGATTGAAAACAAGGCCCCTTGGATGACTTTTAGTTTGCAAGGGTACGAGGGTACTGCACCTATTACTTTTACGATCGAGTCGGTGACTTCTACGGCAGGGGAGGAGCAAGCCGCTTTGTTTAAGGAGGAGTTGACAATCCGTGGGGGCGGTGCTATGTTTTACCCGTTAGAACATAAAGCGGGAGCGGGGACGTATGTCGTTTCTGTTCGTCTGACCAACGAGGGGTATAGTCAGGTGATTGAAAATGCCTACACCTTTCTTATCGAGGAATAATATGTAAAAAGAAGTGGTATCAAAATGTATTTGGTACCGCTTTTTATTTTTTAATAAAAACGAAAGTACATGAGGTTCATATTATTAATGTTGCTTTGCGTGTTTACGCTGAATGTGTTCGGGCAGGGTATTGATTTCTTCAAAGGGAATTTAAGTGAAGCTTTGACAAAAGCTAGAAGTGAAAATAAAATTGTGTTTGTGGATTTTGTAGCTTCGGGGAGTGAGCCTTGTGAGCAAATGTCGGCAGAAGTTTTTTCACAAGAGATTATCAGTGCGTATTTTAACCAGAGATTTATTTGCGTGCAAATTGATGTTGAAAAGGAGAAAGAGCTTACCCAAAAGTACGATGTGACTCGAGTCCCGAGTATGCTGTTTTTTAGTCCGGAAGGAAAGATTGTCAAACAAATTGTAGGACCAATTTCTTTGACGGATTTAGTGCAGACAGCGATGTTTGTTGCTGGAGATCTTTTGTCATTAGAAGACCAATGGGTAGCTATGCAGGGAGATAAAAAGAATTTGGATTTGCAGCAACGTTTTTTGTTACAAGCTCCCGAATTGATGGCTACGATCAGGAACCAAAAGGAGTTGGAAAAATGGCAGTTTCGGGTAGAGAAAGTAATCAAGCATTATCTGGCGCAGAAACCGCGGGAAAATATGATTAATCGGGAGGATGCTAATCTCATCATGATGTATTGCTCGCAACCGCAGAAAAAGAATGAACCGGTGGAATTCATGATTCAACATTTAGAGGAATTCCAACGAATATTACCCGTGTACACGCTGGTTTCATTTTTTGCCAGTTACCAAGACAGGCTGGTACAAAGCATGGCTATGGATGGGGATCTTGAGTATAAACAACAGATAGCCAGAATAAAGGGAGATTTGAAATCGGTATTCGACTCGGTGAAGACGAAAAGTTTCTCCGTGGAGTATCTCATGACAGCTAAAGCTGATGCCTTTTACGCTTTGTATGCTCAAAAAGATCAAGCGAAATATGTTCGCTTGCAAAAGGAATTTTTTGATAAAATGGGAGATCTTGCCAGTCCGAGTGATTACCAGCGTGCCGTGGTTGCCTTGATGGATGCCGTTGCCAATAAGTTGACAGAAGAGTCTGCCACAGCAGCCTTGTCGTGGCTGGATAAGCTTTTGTCGGGGAATTCCGATATGGCGACACGGGTGAGGTATTTGATAATGGCAGGCGATTGCTATCAGGTGTTGGAAAACAACGAGAAAGCCAAAAGTTGTTATAATGAAGCTTACATGCTCTCATTCCAAACAGGTGATATTAATTTGCAGGTACGTTTGAGGGAAAAAATGGATCTGTTATCTTAAGTTATTGGTTTGTATAATAGTATATTAAGCAAAAATAATTAGTAATGTAACAGGTTTATCGATGCCTAACCAAAAAGTAATACCGGGGCTTTCTTTAGGTGCGTGAAGAATGGGTCACGGTATTACTTTCTTTTTATCAAGTTTTATTCCACGATCCATCTCTCGATATTCCGAGTATTATTATCAAAGTTAATCCCGATTTTGAACAACTGTCGGGAATCCGCTTCAAATGGTCGGGCGTAATGTTTCGCTTTGATTTGTTGCAAGGCTTCTTCGGCAGAACCTTCCAGTTTGAATTCCATCACGTAGATGTAACGGTCGGTTTGCAGTACGAGATCCACCCGGCCTTCGGATGTGTGATATCCCTCTTTCACGTAGAAACTTACAAGACGGAAAACAATAAAAAGTACGTTTTGATAGTGTACTTCCAAATCCCGGATCAACTCGTAAGGCGTGTCGGCAAAGAAGCTTTGCAGGCGATGCAGGAAGGCATCCGGTTGGTCGGTTCTAATCTCTTTCACGAATTGTTGGATCTCGAACGGAGACTCCACTTTATTCACGTTTGTATAGAAAGGCATTAGGAATTTGATAAATCACGGGGATAGGTTTTTCGTCGGTATAAATACTATTGAGGACCTCGGAATTCGTCTCTTCCTGAGACATCTGTTCGAGGTTATAATGATTTTGTTTCAATAATTCGACCAACTAGGTGGGAGTGCCTGTTTCGAACCAATAACTACCGAATTCCTAAGGCAAATTTTATGTCCCCGTCCATGGTTTTCAAGGCCCCGTAAAATGGTTTCAACGTGTTTCGGAATTCCCGTTGTAACTCGTCATTATTGATCGCTTGCAACATGGGTTTATCGTATTCGTCAACAAGGTAATGATTCGTACGTGTTATATGCGGAATATTTTTGTGACCCGTGGAATAATTTTGGGGAGATTATTTTACTTTTGCTGTAGAATTAAACACATAAAAATAGAGAAGAAATGACAGCAAATTGGTTTGAAGCGAAGGTAAAATACGTGAAAGTTGGCGAGGATGGAAAAGAGAAAAAGATGTCCGAGTTGTATTTGTTAGATGCGATGTCCTACACGGAGGCGGAGAGCCGGATCACGGAAAATCTGCGGGAGATGATTCAGGGAGATTTTTATATCGTGGGATTGAAGAAATCGAACATCACGGAGTTGGTGGAGTCGAATGACGGGAATGACGATAAGTGGTTCAAGGCGAAAGTGGCGATTATTGATGCGGACCAGATCAGTGGTAAAGAGAAAAAATCTCACCAGTATTATTTGGTGGCGGCAGCGGATATTGAGAAAGCGTTGGCTAATTTGCAGAAGAGCCTGTCAACCTACGTGGTACCTTTCGAGATCAGCTCTTTGACCGATACGAATATTATGGATGTGTTCCCTTATTTCTCTGATGACGCAGAGCAAGAAATCCCGTCCAACTTAAAGCCGTTGGGCGATTTTGAACAAGAGGCAGAGATAGACGCTTAGTGTAAAATATATTGAAATAATGGGGTTGTACAAAAAGTCAATTTTATTTCAAGAAACTCCTCCGTCACTTCGTGCCACCTCCTCTATAAACAGAGGAGGAGCTGGTGATTTACTCCGAAGATAGAGAGTATTTCAGCTCTCCCTCTGTTTATAGAGGGAGTACCCCGAAGGGGGGAGGGAGTTTGAAGAATGACTTTTTGTACAGTCCCATTATTATTTTAACACTTCATCTATAATCCGGTATTGCGTGTTGAAAAACAACCGTCTCTCGATGCGTCCGCTCCTAGAAAGAAGTGTGGAAATATGGCATAGCGAGTTAATCCATTCTTTTATCTTATTGAAATTGTCTTCCGAATCCTGTATCATCGAAAAGCTGAAATTCGTTTGGAACAAGGCGAGATGTTTGTTGCCGGAAAAGAAATAACTACTGGAAAAGCCCACGTTAATTGACGACACGAGAAAATCCGTTTCGGGTGGGAAGGGAATGCGGGGAGTACGGGTTCCGTTTAGTGTCTTTTCTAATTGTGAAAGTATAAGTTTGAGTTCATTTTTGATGTCTTCTTTTTCCTGTTCGGAAATAATATGTGTTTTGTAAAAATTACTTATCTCTTTAGATAATGCCCAAATTAGCGAGCTATCCCAAATATAAAAAACGTGTTGAAAGTTATACACGTCATGATATTTTTCACCGATAGTCGACAACCTAGGGGGAAGTTTCCACTGGGAAAAATTGTTATACTCGTCGGATTGCACGAAATAGTACCCCCATTTAAAGAACATGAATTTCATCATAAGCGGGGAATGTATGAAACATTCCAGAGGCAACGAGTGGTAGACATTCCCGCTCGTGCCGGGTTCGTCCCGGTTGATCTCTTCGATATGTTTAAAATTAAGGTCTATCATGTCACATAGGGTATCGATAGAGTGAAATTTTAACGGGGTTTCCAGTATGAATGGGAGCCATTGGATGTCTTCTTCTTGGTATAAAAGACTATCGAGCGAGATATTCAGAATTTTGGCCAGTATTCCCATTTCCCGGATGGAAAAATTTACTTTACCCGCCATCCTCCGGTAGACCGACTCTTTTTCCAGTTTCAGTATGTCCGACACCTGATTAATAAGTTCAGCTCTCTTGGAATTTCTTTTGTGTAGTTCCTCGATGAATTTATCATGAAGATCTTTTTTTCTCATGGTGGTTCTATTTAGTCATATACTCGATTCAGATAATTGTGAAACAATAATCAAATATAAACATAAATCCAGAGGATTTTTTTTAATATTACGTTAAAACGCGGGTTGTTTTAAGAATAGATTCTTCCTCTTGAATGATTCTCCGTTTCGGAGAATGGCAAAATGGTAAATCCTCTGAGATGGAGGATATGCAATGCCAACGTCTATTTATGGTATGGATAAAATCAAAAATGGCAGAAATTCCGCAAAAATGTATGATTGACCGCGGGGCAATGGACTAAAGTTGTCTTTTTCGGGCGATCTTGATGGCCTACTTTTGTATTTAGAATATAATATTATAAAAGCAAGCGAATGAAAAATAGAATGGTTCTAATGTTAACACTGGCGGCGATCGTTTTTGTCGGTTGTGTGAATGAGAAGGAAGATAAGTCGCCGGTAGGTGGCGGAGTGGCTGACGTGGCTTACATTTCTCTTCAAGTTAAAACAGAAAAAAACGAGGCTCGCTCCTCGGGTGAAAACGCGGGTATGAATGAAAGTGATTTGAAGACTCTCTACTTGATAACTTTCGACGAAACGGAAAAAGTGGTCGGTATACCCAAGACGACAGAGTACTATACCAAGATCGAGAATGCCGCTTCGAAACCGGATGCCATCAAAATCTCGGCGGCCTCTGAAAAGCTACTGGTGATAGCCAATCCGGGAGATAAACTGTTGGATGTGATTGAAAATATCAATGATCGAACCACCTTCTCCACGATAAATGCGGCAGTGAAAGAGGTTACCATGGCGGAGATTACAGATAAGGTGGACGCTATCGCCAAGGGGTTCACGATGATCAACAGCGGGAATGAGAGTGGGAAACAAGCTGGGGATAAAATTACCGATCCGTTGATTAGTCTTGTCGGTAAAATTCAAGTGGTGTCGAAGGACCTGAAAGAAGAGAATGCTATTGAAGAGGCCGAGAAAGAGGGTAACCGGGTCGACGTGAAAATTGAACGTCTGGCCTCTAAAGTGGAGTTGAAACTTAAAGGGGATAATAATGATAACGTCGTTGTTGAACCTACCGGGGCGACCTTCACGTTTAAAAACTGGACACTTGACGTGGTGAACAGTACGTTCTATCCTTTTGCCGAGAAAACCCTACTTACCGTGATTCATTCGTCCGGGGGAAGTTACGTCAGTAATTTTTATACCAAGGACCCGAATTTCACGGATGCCACGGGGATCGTGAATGCCTCGGTCAACCAGACGACGTATGAACCGGAACTGGTTGCCCCTTACTCTTGGATGGCGGCTGCAAACGGAATTTATTGCATCGAGAACACGATGAATGACAATGCCCAGATATTCGAGAATGCCACCCGTGTCGTGATCAAAGGGATATATTATCCTGAAAATCATGTCGGGACAGGAGATTGGTTTAGTTTTGCTGGTAAAACGTATGCTAATTTTGATGACCTGAAAGCGGCGTACAATGCCAGTGACGTGGGGCCTAACCTGAAGGCCGCCTGCGAGGCCATGTACTCTAGCATACGATCTTACGCGGATAAGCATAGTGATGTGAATCTTAGCGGGACATCGTTTAAAACCTTGGAAACATCCGATTTGGCGCAGGTTAAGAATGGAGGGGAAGTCCTTAAAAATGGGAAAACCCCGGTTATCCAGTGGTATCAAGAGGGCCTCTGTTACTATTATTACGAGATTCGTCATGATAATGATACTGATGAACACATGGCTTTCGGGAAATATGGTGTCGTGCGAAATAACTGGTATAAGTTGACCTTGGGTTTAGTGAAAGGTCCCGGAACACCTTGGTTCCCGGATATTGATAATCCCGGTCCCGGCGATCCCGATCCGGATGATCCTATCGATACTTCTACCGGGTATTTGGGAATCACCGTGGAGGTCGCACCGTGGATTATCTGGGAAAACGAGATCGACATTTAATGATTGAGAATCTGGATTATAAAATTTCAACGTATGAACACGGGAAGGTTATATCGGGATTGGAGCCAAAGGATAGGTATCGCGTTGGCGTGCTTGTTTCTGTGGTCATGCGACGTGATAAAGGAAGATACGGACAACTGTGGCGTGTACTTGGAATTTATCTATAATTATAATATGGAATATGTCGACTCGTTCGATCCGTGGGTCAACACGGTTGACATATTCGTGTTTGATACTGATGAGCGTTTTCTTTTTACGAAACATGCCCGGCGGGAAGAACTCGTCGGGGGAAAGCAAATGTTGCTGGCTGATAATCTACCCGTGGGACACTACAAGATCTTGACCGTGGGAGGTTTGACCAATCATTTCCGGGTATCGGATGTGCGGGGGAATGCGCTTTCCCCGGGCGAAACGATGTTAGAGGACGTGCGGATCGCTTTAGAACGGATCTCTCAGACCGTGTCTCATGAATTTTCCCCTTTGTGGATCGGGAAAACGATAGAGATTGATTATAAAGCGGATCGGGGCGTGTACCCGGTGTCTTTGGTTAAAAATACGAATCATTTTCACGTGTTACTAGCTGAAGTGGGTGGTAGTAGTGCGGGACGTGCGGACCGTCCCGCTTTTATTTTTGAAATCCTGACACCCGAGGGAGCGGTCTACGGACATGATAACGTTCCCCGGGTGCAGGAACCCGTGACTTACATGCCCTATTCCCTGATGGCGGGCGAGGGGCCGGAAGTCTTGTCAGAAGGCCACGTGAATACGGTTAGGCTACTTTACGATGAGGATTACGATTATAAACTGATCGTCTATGATACACGGACCGGATTGCGGGCATGGGATTATGATTTGATGAAACTCTTGGAGTCGAGAAAACCGATGCTGCGTCCGGACGGGAGTACGCTCCCCGTGCAGGAATTTCTCGACCGGCAAAGCGAGTGGCGTTTGGTGATCCTGTACAAAGAGGGGGAAAACCCGTCCGGTTTCGTGGCTTTGAGTATTGAGGTCAACGGGTGGATCGTTTGGCGTAATGACATAGAGGTTTGATGTATGAAAAGCAAAATGTTACATATCGTTTGGATTCTGTTCTTCTTGGTGGCCTGCATCGGGGAGCGTTCGGAGGATGGAGGGGGAGAATCTCTCGGTTCGCGGGGAAAGATCGACGTGGAAATACTCGTGCGGGGGGCCGATGAACATGATTTTGTTCGAACGGTTCGTTTTGTCGTGTTCGATGATGCTTCTGTTTCCCCGACGTTGGACATAAACGAGTTAGTAGCCTTGGGTGACGAGGAACGTGATGCAACCCGATTTAAAACCACTCTGGAAGTGAAGACGAATCCGGATAAAATGCTTGTCGTGGTAGTGAACGAACCTCAGGTCATGACGAGTGTACTGAATGCGGTCATTGCCCCGGAACAACTGGAAGAGATGCTTTTCCGGATGGATGATACCTTTAGTTTTGATCATGTGCAACCCTTGATGTCCGGGATTCCGATGTCCGGGGTGAAACGGAAAATCGTGGTGGAGGAAAACGTCACGACCAACGAGAAGATCACGATTGAACGGGCCGTGGCCCGTGTCGAACTCTGGTTGAAGAAAGCCGACGAGATTGCTTTCGCCCGGCTTTCCACGTCCATGAATTCTAGGGTACTCTTGGAGAATACTTACGGGAAGGGCTATCTGGTGACGGGGACAGAAGCCGATAAAACCCGTTTCCAGACCGGGTTAGAGATCGAGAATAATTTCGGTTATATACAAACTCCCACTTCCGGTTTCGAACACGTCATTTGGAATTACCGGGATGCAAACGTGTTGGAACTATCGGATGCCCCGCAACGGATATGTATGTTCTACACGCCGGAACGAACTTACGAGGTTGCCGATGACCGGAATAAATTGTTTTTGGATATACGAGGACTAAGTTCTCCGGAAGGGGAGAGAGGCATCCGCACCGCACTCACGGAGTTTATCCCGGAAGGGGGAAGTAGCCCGCGGGTGATTACGGAAATTCGGCGGAATAATATTTACCGGATCATCGGGACGGTGAAAGAAAAGACAGTACAATTTGAACAGGCCGTACTCCCGTGGACCGAGGTGGAACAAGGGACAATTATCGATCCCCAGTACTACTTGCGGGTAAGTCGGGACGTTCTTCATGTGGGGCGTGTGGGTGATGTTGTTTCGATTTCGGTGGAGACAAACTATAACAGGAGCGACCGGGGGTTCCCCAAGGGCGTGCGGTTGGGTGAGATTAGCTACTATGATAAAGATGATCGGCCCTTGGAAACGACTGCCGGGGGACGGGATTGGTTGGTGGTTAATATGTCCGGAACGGACGGGGATTTATCCCGGAATGCGGAGTTCATCGCAAAAGCGAGCTTGGGCAGTGTTCCCGCGGGATATTACGCTTTGGTTGAAATTAAAGCGGGAAACCTGATTAAGATCATTCGGGTTACCCGCTCATGATAAATAGCGAGTAAGATATGATGAAACGATTCAGAGGGTGTTCGAAACGGTTTAGCCTGATAATGGCCTTGCTCTTGTCGGGACTGGCGGGATGTGTACATGATAAGCTGGACGGGCCGGACCCGTCGGGGAAAGTCATGGATATAGAACTGGTTATTCCGGGATTCGAGATTCCCTTGACCCGCTCGATAGAAGGGGACAAAGGGGAAGCTGCGGTACGGGCGATAGACCTTTTATTTTTCGATCGGTCAACCCCGTCCGCTAAACTACTCCAACATCTGAGCGTGATCGATTTTAAGCAAGAACCCGCGGGTTCGGACTATAAAGTGAAATTTAGCTTGAATCTTGCCAAGGACGATCAGGTCAGCCTGATTGCGGTTGTCGTGAATGCCTCGGATGCGGTGGAACGGGCCTTGGCGGGAAGTCCGGCGGATGCCGAAAAACAAGAGCTATTAAAGGCCTTGACCTTCAGTACTTCCAAGGATAAGGATGACACGTATAAATGGAACGTGAACCCGCCGGGATATACGCCGGTTCCCATGTACGGCGAGATGGCTATGGAAGGAGTCGTGCCGGGCTATCTTGTCTCCGTCTCCTTGACCCGGATGCTGGCTCGTGTGGACGTGGAAAACAAGGTTAGCGGGGAAGTCTTCCAACTGGAGGAGATATTTCTGGTGAATTACAACACGTCCGGGTACATCGCCCCGAAATGGGACGAGACGACCGGTGTGCTTGTCCCGGACCCTTATACAGCAAACAAGAACCCGATGATTCCCGTCCCTTCGGGAAAACAGCCGGGTACGGAAGAGGCGGCGATGAAGTACGGGTACAAACAGGCCGCCAATACCCCGGGAGCCTTGATGGCGGGGAAAATTTACACCTACGAAGCTGTTAAGAACGTGGCGGCTGACCCGAAAAACGGGGTTTGTTTGGTTGTCAAGGGCAAATACAGGGGCGAGGACTATTATTACCGGGTGGACTTCACGCGGACTGCGGGAGAGGCGGCTGATGTGGCGTGTATGCCGTTGTATCGTAATCACAAGTATGTTGTTACCATAACCGATGCCGAGGGTATCGGTTACAAAACCTTTAAGGAGGCTCTTCACGCATCCGGGGTATTGTCGAACTTGAAGACATCCATTTTGATCGTGAACTTGGAGGGAATAAATCACATCGTTTATGACGGCCAATTCTTCATGGGCGTGGAACGTCGTACGCTGGACCTGCCTTACGGTATAAGTCGGCAACTTACTTACCGGGTGAGTTCCGATTACCACGGAGCATGGGAGGCGCGAGTGATTGATTCGGATGCAAACACTTGGCTCCGGCTGGCCGGGGGACAACCGGTCACGAACGGGACGGATATAAACGGGAACGGTTTGGAACTGGTGATTTCGTCCGTGTTCTCCCCGGGTAGCGGGCGTGATTACGTGACGGGGCAGATCGAGTTCACGGCGGGTCGTCTGCGGGATACCCTAACCGTGAGAAGGGTCCCGATCGCGGAGATGTTTGCCCGGAGCAATGTCGTGCTAAATTCCGGGATACTGACTTTTGCCGTGACCGCGGAGAATAACCGGGAGATTCCCGCTTGGTCGCAAGGGGTGTTTTTCAAATGGGGATCGTTGGTGGCGTTAGCTCCAGCCGGGAATCCTTATGACCCGGAGGTGCAAGCCGTTTATTACCCCTCCCACCTGAACCCCTCGGATTGGAAGGGAGGTCTGGCCGGGTGGGATAAAATCCCGTATGCTCATTCGAATTTCAACTTCTCCATGCCTTCCGCTACTGGGGAGGACGTGGATGCTTTCGAGGAATATTCCGGTAATACCGGGTTCAGTGAAAGCGCGGGCGTGGGGGATATTTGTCGCTATATTTCCAGTGGGCCGGGTGGGAAAGGATGGGTCGAGGGCAAATGGCGTTTACCAACAAATGCCGAGTTGGAACTCTTGTATGAAGAAACCGGGATAAAAACGGTGTCGATGGGTGGTTTCGTCAACCTGACTGCCGAACTGAACCGGGATGCCGGAAACTACCTGCACGGGAACTTTGATCCTGAAAGCGGTTGGTTCCTAGGGGCAAACGTGGCGGGAACAACGGCAACGTCTGACCATAGAGCGGTACCCCCGTCGGGGACGGTCTTCCTGCCTGCATCCGGGCAACGTTACCCGGATGGTAACGGGGATGTGGTACATGTCGGTGCGTACGGTTATTACTGGGCTTCTACGCCCTATCCGGTGAATGGCGGATACATCACCGATTATCTTTTCATATATAAAAGTGGGGTTGATTTTAATGCAGCCGATCGCTCGTACGCTTTTCCCGTTCGCTGTATCAAAGATTATTAATAATCACTAACACGACGAGATATGATAAAGAGACTATTCTTTTGTTTGTTTGCATGGGTAATGTGTTCCGGTCTATCAGTGCGGGCTCAGGAGGGGCTGCTCCCTTTCTTCCGGTCATTTCTGGATGGAAATTTGAATAAAATAACCTTCCCCGGTCCGAATGAACCCGGGGCTTCCGGGCGAGCGGCTGATGGGAATTATAAGCGAATAAACCGGGCGGTTTTGAACCAGTGGGGGTTGCAGTTGACAAGAGGGAAGGAAGAGATCGGGGCGTTTTACTTGCCGGAATATATTTTTTCCACGCAAGACGGGTTGTTGATTGAATTCGAGTATATCATGATGTACACGAATGCGGAAGAAATTGGCATAACTGATGGAATTTGTATGTTCCTTGTCGATGCAACCACGAACGAATATATCGGTTCGAACTTGAAATATGGAGCCGAGGGTGCGGGGTTTGGTTACACGCACCGCCGCTCCGGGCACACGGATATTAGATATGGCGTGACCTCGATCACCGGGATGAAGGGAGGTTATCTTGCCGTGGCTTTGGATCAGGGGCATTTTAAAAATTGGCGTTTCGAAAATTATGAGATGCGGAACGGGATTCCTTACGGGGATGCTGGAATTGCGAACGTACAATCGGCAACATATAATACCCGGAGTAACGTGACAATTCGGGGGGCCGCGGGAAGAGGCGAAAAGGTGATAACCACTTCGCTCAAAACTCACCGGATAGCGGAAGGTCGCTGGGGTTATCCTGTTCTCATTACTCGTCACACGGGATGGGATGAGAAGACCGGACTGGAAGATCCCAATTCCGACGGGTTGAGAAACAAGGCCGGATTTATGTTGAACACCCAGACTGGAATGTATGAACAATATGTTGTCCCAAGAATCGATAACCCCTTCTGTATTGCAGGGGGAAAGCTGTTTTATCATTCAGATGAAAGTGCTTATCGGAAAGCGATCATCGCTTTGGAACCGAACACTATCGGGGGTGGATTCCGGATCACGGTGACCATCCAACACGGAACGGAAAAGACGGTCGTGATCGAGAACTATACCTATCCTTCTTCCTTGTTATATACGGAGAATGGTATTCCTGCCCAATTTATTCCCGGGGAATACCCCACGATTACCTATTACTCGAATCCGCCACAAACCGAACTGGCCCTCAAGACTCCGGAAAAACTGGCTATAGGTTTTATGGCATCGACAGGGCAACTTACTTCCTACACGAACATCATCCGGAACCTGCGGATAACTCCCTTGTACGGTGCCAATGCGGAGGATGATATTTACAACCATCGTCGCGGTCCCGTCATCGTGCGTCCGCTGGATAACGATGTCGCCTATCGGCTTGTCGGCAACCAACCGGGTGCCAGCAAAGACAACCTTGATTTAACGAGTTTCAGGATATGGACGGACGAGAAACATTGTCTGGGAGACGGCCAATTCGAGCATGAAGAAAAGGGTGTCGGGAAATGGAAATATAACCCAGAATCGGGTGAAATGACATTTTTTCCGGCAAAAGACGTGGGTGGGGAAGCCGTTATCTGGTATGACATTAAGAGTATACACAGCCCGTACGTTGCGGAGAAATACCGCTCGTCTCTGGCGAAAATCGTGATAAATTTTACGGATGATGAAGGTTGAGTTCCCCCCTTCTCCCGGAAACGTTTGTAAAAAAGAATTGCAACGAGCTTTATTTTGTTAAATGTTTATATATGTAATTGATTTGTAGTAGTATATGTTTTCGTGCATGGAACGTAAATTATGGGTTAAAATTTGGCTTTATACTATTAACTTTATACCTTTGCCGGATTAATTTTCTTCGGGTCGTTTGTTATGGACGAGAGACATTTAGTTATTGTTTTTAACGATCGGGTGAAACTTGAAAGAAATTCAAACGTATTTGGAAATAATTAATCTATAAAGTTATGAAAACAAGAATAGAACATGATTTACTAGGCAACAAAGAGGTGCCAATGGATGCGTATTATGGCGTTCAAACTTTGAGAGCTATCGAGAACTTTGCTGGTATCAGTAATTACACGATCGGAATGTTTCCGAATTACGTGAAGGCTTTGGCCATGGTAAAATGGGCTGCCGCGAAAGCAAACTTTGAATTGGGATTGATTCCTGCTGATATTACAAATGCCATCACCGCTGCTTGCGAGGAAATCATCGATGGTAAGTTGGCTGACCAGTTCCCGGTAGATATGGTTCAAGGTGGAGCCGGAACTTCCACGAACATGAACATCAATGAGGTTGTTGCCAATCGTGCATTGGAACTGTTGGGACACCAGAAAGGTGAATACCAATATTGCCACCCGAATAATCATGTGAATCTTTCTCAATCAACGAATGACGCTTATCCTACATCATTCCACTTGGCAATTATCCTGACCAATAAAGAAGTGGTTGCTGAAATTAAATTGTTGGTTGATTCTTTTAGAAGAAAAGCAAAAGAATTCGAACACGTGTTGAAAATGGGACGTACCCAACTTCAGGATGCCGTTCCGATGACTTTGGGCCAAGAGTTCGAGGCATATGCTTACACGTTGGAAGAGAATATCGAGCGTTTGAACGAGGCCGCTAAATTATTCTTGGTAGAAAACATGGGTGCTACGGCTATCGGTACGGGTATCAACTCAGAACCGGAATACGCTGAAATCTGCGCTCGTGAACTTCGCATCATCAGTGGTGAAGAGTTTGTTTTAGCTCCGAACTTGATTGCTGCAACCCCGGATACCGGAGCTTGTGTCACTTACTCTTCAGAATTGAAACGTTTCTGCGTTCAGTTGTCTAAAGTATGTAACGACTTGCGTTTATTGTCCAGTGGCCCGAGATGCGGTTTGAACGAGATCAATTTGCCTCCGATGCAACCGGGATCTTCTATCATGCCGGGTAAAGTGAATCCGGTTATCCCGGAAGTGGTTAACCAAGTATGTTTCCGCGTGATCGGTAATGACACGACCGTGATGATGGCTGCCGAGGCTGGTCAGTTGGAATTGAACGTGATGGAGCCGGTAATCGTTTACGCTTTGTTCAACTCCATGCAGATGTTGACCAAGGTTATGGATCGTTTGAGAATTTTGTGTGTTGACGGAATTACTGCTAACGCTGACCGTTGTAAAGATATGGTGATGAACAGTATCGGTATCGTTACTGCTTTGAACCCGACTTTAGGTTACGAAAATTCATCTCGTATTGCCAAGAGAGCTTTAACGGAAAACAGAAGTGTTTATGACTTGGTTTTGGAAGAAAAATTATTGACGAAAGAGGAGCTGGATAACGTGCTTCGCCCGGAATTAATGATTGCTCCGAAAAAATTCTACAAGAAAAAATAACAAAAAGTGCTTTAGTTTCGTAACAAAAAGCGTTACCTTCGTAAAACTAATTAAATTTAAAGCATAGGTTATGAAAAAAAGTTTTAATCAAATGATTGCTGTTGTGATGATCGCAGTGTCATCAGTGGCTTTCACAGGGTGTTACGGTTCTTTCTCTTTGACTTCCAAGTTACATAACTGGAACGGACAAGTGTCTAACGCTAAATTCGTGAACGAGTTAGTATTCTTGGGATTGTGTATCCTTCCGGCATACGAGTTGTGCTGCTTGGGTGATGTTTTGATCTTCAACTCTATCGAGTTCTGGGGTGGCCAAAATCCGGTTGCCATGAAAGCTGGAGATGTGGAAGAAGGTCAGGTAATGTACGCCGGACATCCTTACCATGTAACTAAATCTTTGAATAAGATGGTCGTTGCAAGTGAAGAGACTGATGCTGTTGCTGAATTCCAATATTTCCCGGAAGAAGAATCTTGGTATTTAATGGATGGTCAGAACAAGGCTAAGTTGATGAAAAACACGAAAAAGATGATGAAAGCTGTTGTAGCGATCAACTAATTTTTTTCGGTTCAGATAATGAAAGGACGTCTTCGGGCGTCCTTTTTTTTGTGTCCTTTTGTCGCGTGATAACAGGAATCTGCTCGCTGTTTTTGTATCGGCACGTTGAAGGTAAAGGGGGAATTCGTCGCCTGTAAATGGGGACGTGAATAAAGAATACATTTATACTAACTGATAAAATTCGGATGAATACCGAATATAGTATTTTAATTAAATTGTAAACATACTTTATGAACCTTATTATATATAAGGTTCATATAAGGTTTCTATAAGGTATCTATAAGGTTCATGACGGTATTCGTCCGGAACAGATCTATTCATTATTATGAAATATGCCATTGCTTGGTCGCTGACTCCCATCGTCTTAGGCTTGTTCTGCTTGGATTGTCGGGTTGAACGGGCGGGGAACTTGGACGATTGTGAAAATAGAGGCGTAGCTGTTTTTGGGAGGTTAACTGATATATCGCCAGTTGATTTTAGTTTTGAAAAGACGTTTTACTTGGGTGGCAAAGGTTTGATTCTCTTCTTTTTGTAGGAGAGGATCGTCTTCCAGAATGAGCGTGGCAGCTTGGGCAGCCTCGTTCAGGATGCGGCCGTCTTTCCCTAGGTTGGCTACCCGCAGGTTGCAAGTTAGCCCGCTTTGTTGTGTTCCTTCGATGTCTCCCGGACCGCGTAGTTTTAAATCGACTTCGGCAATCTCAAAGCCATCATTCGTGGAGGTCATGGTCTCGATCCTTTTACGGGACTCGTTAGACAGTTTGTAGGAGGTCATCAGGATACAATACGATTGTTCGGCTCCCCGTCCGACACGCCCGCGCAGCTGGTGCAATTGGGATAGTCCGAAACGTTCGGCACTTTCAATGACCATGATAGAGGCGTTGGGAACATTTACCCCGACTTCGATCACGGTGGTTGCCACAAGAATACGGGTTTCTCCCGATACGAAACGCCTCATGTGTTCCTCTTTCTCTGTCGGTTTGAGTTTCCCGTGAACGATGTCCGCCGTGTATCCCAAGGGGGCGAAATAACTCATCACGTGTTCATAGCCCTCTTCCAAGTTCCGGTAATCCATCTTTTCCGATTCGGAGATCATGGGGTACACGATGTAGGCCTGCCTGCCGAGTTCCAGTTCTTTCTGGATGAATTTATAGACTTGCAGGCGTCTTGCCTCGAATGCATGATGTGTGGTGATAGGTTTCCGGCCGGGAGGAAGTTGGTCGATCACCGATACATCTAGATCACCGTAGAGGGTCATGGCGAGAGTCCGGGGAATGGGAGTGGCCGTCATGACCAGCATGTGTGGGGGAATCGTGTTCTTTTGCCACAGTTTAGCTCGCTGGGCAACTCCGAAACGATGCTGCTCGTCGATAACGACAAGTCCCACGTTTTTAAAATTCACCACGTCTTCCAGTAGGGCGTGTGTCCCGATCAGGATTTGCAGACGTCCGTCGGACAGGGCCTCGTGAATGATTTCCCTTTCTTTTTTCTTGGTGGAACCTGTGAGTAGGCCGACGCTAATCGGGGTATCCTTCAGAAGCCCGGATATGGTTTCGTAATGTTGGGTGGCGAGAATCTCCGTCGGGGCCATGATGGCGGCTTGGTAACCGTTGTCGAGGGCGATCAGCATACACATCACGGCGACAAGGGTTTTGCCGCTTCCCACGTCTCCCTGCAACAGGCGGTTCATTTGCTTGCCGGAACCGCAATCGGAACGGATTTCTTTAATAACCCGTTTCTGCGCGTCGGTCAAGGGAAAGGGTAGGTGATTGTGGTAGAAATCGTTGAAATAATCCCCGACCGTGGTAAAGAGATGGCCTTGGAAGGCTGCCTTGCGGTTGAATTTCAGTTTCAGTATATTGAGCTGAATGTAGAACAACTCTTCAAATTTAAGCCGGTATTGAGCCTTGCGGAGCATGTCCGGGTTTTCCGGGAAGTGGATGTTGTGCAAAGCCTCGTGCAGGTAGATCAAGTTGTGTTTTTTGATGAACCATGCCGGGAGGGTTTCTTGAATCCTGCCGTTGATAGCTTTGAAAATATTCGCTTGTATCTTGTTGATCAGCCGGGAGGTCAGGTAACTTTTTTTCATCTTCTCCGTGGTCGGGTAGATGGCCTGGAACCCCACGAGTTGCTTGGCACTCGTTTCGTACAGGTCCATTTCCGGGTGGACGATGTTCATCTTGTGGTTGAAGATGGTGGGCTTGCCGAAAATCAGGTATTCCTTGTCGGGGGCGATCTGGCTGGAGAGGTATTTGTGGCCTGTGAACCACACGAGTTCTAACTCCCCGGTCCCGTCGTAAGCCGTGGCGACCATGCGCGTCTGTTTGCCTGCACCGACGGACGTGAGGTTCGTGATTTTGGCTTTTATTTGAATATAAGGAAGGTCTGAGGTGAGCTCTCGGATCGTATAGACACGGGTCCGGTCGATGTATTTGTAGGGGATGTAATAGAGCATATCCTCGTAGCTTTGGATGCCCATTTCCTGCTCCAGCAACGAGGCTCTTTTCTCTCCAACACCCGGTACGAATTTTATGTTCAGTCCTGCCAGTTCCAAAATACAAGTTTTCGATGGTTCATTTCTCGAACGAAAGTAAAAAAAATAGATGACTTTAGTTGAGCATATCAGGAATAAATTTTAATTTCGTGGAATAAATAATTTGGACAGACAGTTTACCGGGAGATGTATGATTATTTAAAACAACGATTTAAACATGCCGTTCGTTTTCGACATAAAAGGGGATACGGGGTACATTCCCCGTTCGTTTTTGATTTGATCACGAATGTAATAAAGGAAAAAGCGGTGTATTACGATTTCGAGCGGATTGAATCGAAGGGGCATATCCGGGAGAAAGAGCGGAAATTGTATCGTTTGCTCTTCCGGTTGGCAGAATATTTTTCTTACCGGAACGTGCTGTGTGTCGGGGTGCGGTCGCCGTGGGCTTCCATGTACCTGGCGGCTGTTTCGAAACAGATGGTGTTGTTGAACGGGGGACGTGCATGTCCGGGAGCCGAATATACGGAACAGGTGAAACCGGGAGATTTGAAAGGTCGCGAGATCGATATGGTTTTCTTGGGGAGAGCGTTCGAGGAGGATTGGGATGAAACTTGGGAAGAGGTTTTGCGAGTGCGCAGGCGAGGCCCGCTATGCATCGTGATTAAAGATATTTACAAGGGACGCTTCAATTCTTTGGCATGGAGACAATTGAGGCAGGAGGGAACGGTTTCGATCGACATGATGTGGTATGGGATCGTGTTCTTTGACGCGAGATTGCAGAAGGGAAAGTATAATGTAATAATTTAGAATTTAGAATGTAGAATTTAGAATGGAAAAAACTACCCCCTCTAGCTCCCCCTTGCACAGGGGGAGAAACAGACGCGAGAGGGCGCTGCAATGATTCAATGTAGCGTATCCTCCCCCTTGGAAAGGGGGAGTTAGAGGGGGTCAATCTAAAATCTAAAATTTAAAATCATTAAATCTAATTTAGTATGAAGGTTTACACGAAAACAGGAGATAAGGGGACGACGGCTTTGATCGGGGGAACCCGGGTGGCAAAGAATAACGTGAGGTTAGAGGCTTACGGGGGTGTTGACGAATTGAACAGTCATTTGGGGATGATTCGGTCGTACCCGATTGATGGGGAGAGCGTGAAACAGTTGATCGAGATTCAAAACGTGCTGTTCGTGGTCGGGGCAAACTTGGCGACGGACACGGCTGTGAGTAATATGCAGAAGAAGTTGCCTTGCACGGATGAGGACGTGGCTTTTTTGGAGAGGGCGATAGACAAGATGGACGAGGAGTTGCCGCCACTGCAGTATTTCGTGTTGCCGGGAGGGCGGCCGGAGGTATCGGCTTGTCATATTGCCCGTACGGTTTGCCGTCGGGTGGAACGCCGGATTATTGATATGAGCGAGGAAATAGAGGTGGAGGATATTATCGTGCGGTATGTGAATCGCCTTTCCGATTATTTGTTCGTGCTGGGGCGTAAGCTGGCAAAGGATTGCGGGTTGGAAGAGGAGAAATGGGTGCCGAGAAATTGAAAATTGAAAATGGAGAATTGAAAATGAGAGAACCTGTAACTTGTAACTTTTCAATGGCGGAGGTGTTCCGGTTTTTGGAAGAGTTGAGGGAGAATAATAACCGGGAGTGGTTTAACGCGCATAAGGAGTGGTATTTGGCTGTAAAGGCCGGACATGAGGATTTCATCAACCGGGTGATTCCGGTGTTGGCCGTGACGGAGCCGGAGGTGGACGGGTTGACGGCGAAAGATTGTATTTTCAGGATTTACCGGGATGTCCGGTTTTCGCCGAACAAGGAGCCTTATAAGACGCATATCGGGGCATACATGGTGAAGGGGGGTAAGCAAAGTCCCCGGGCGGGATATTACGTGCATATAGAACCGGGGAATTGTATGATCGGGGGTGGAATTTGGTGTCCGGAACCATCGTTGCTGAAGGCTTTGCGGAAAGACGTGTATGATAATATAGATGAGTTTACGGGAATTATCCGGGATGCGGAATTCCAAAAACATTACGTGTTGGAGGGGGAGAAGTTGAAAAAGGTGCCTGCACCTTTTCCTGCCGATTTTCCGGAAGGGGATTTGTTGAAATACAAATCTTACACGGTATCGAATTATGTTCCCGATTCGTTTTTCGAGGGGGAGGACGTGGTTGAACGGTGTGTGGAGCGACTTTTACTGATGCAGCCTTTTAATCGTTTTTTAAATTACACGGTGGAGGAAACGTGGAGGTGATCGCCAGAGGCGGTTACAGGTTGTTTGGTTGCAAGTTTCAGGTTAAAAAGAGGGGAATTTGTGACTGAATTGCTTTGATAATAAGGGGAAAAGTCGTATATTTGTAATATGGAAAAAATAAAAGAAAAGATGCCGCAGCTTGTAAAAAACGCCACGGTTCGGGAAGAGATTTTGCAAGGAATGATTACTTCATTCCAACTGGAAGGGATAAAAATTTCCCAAGAAACTGCTTATACTATTTTGGAACGGGTGGATTTGAAACTTAAAACGTGTAAGCGATAATCTGCTCCATTCTGGAGTAGTCTTTTCGTGCTACTTGCTGAACAGCGATAATATATTCATTAAAATCAATCCTTTTGAAGTTTAAGCCGGGGTAACCTTGTTTTCGTGCCATGAGGTTGGCGAGAATACGGGATGTCCTGCCGTTGCCTTCCCGGAACGGGTGGATGAAGAGTAATTCACCGTGTACTTTGGCGATGTCTTTTATCAGAGCTTGTTGGCTGGTGTAGTGATCAGGGAGTTGGGAAAGAATTTCTTCTTCGAAAATGCGCATACTATCTGGGATAAATCTTCCGGCCGGGAACACGAATCCGCCTTTGGAAATGTTGACGGAACGGAAACGCCCGGCAAAGGAGTAGAGTTCTTTTAGCGCCGTGCGGTGGATGTCACAGATGTATTTGACTGAAAATTTTGTCTTGGGCGTTAGCTTTTCCGTGAACAGGATTTCTGCCATCAGGAATCCCTCGAATTCCGCGTTGTGAAGTGTCTCATCGTCCGTGATTCCGAGTAAATTCGGGAGAATTTCTCCCTCTTCGCCATTGGTGGTGTATCTGTTCATGGCCTTGATTTTTAACAAAGTTATAGAAATCCGTCAATTACTCCAAATTTATTTGTGATTTATGATTTATGATTTATGCTAAAGCCTTATCTTTGTACATTCGGCAAGGCCGAGTTACAAGTTGACAGGTTGCAAGTTACAGGTTCTTGGGAATGATAACGCACCTGCCGATGAACGTGTCGGGATTCAACTTGTAACCTGTAACTTGTAAACTTGTAACTAAAAAAGGATGAAAGTATTATTATTGGGTAGCGGTGGACGCGAACATGCGTTGGCGTGGAAAATAAATCAGAGTGAAAGATTAACAAAGTTATATGTTGCCCCGGGAAATGCCGGAACGGCAGAGATAGCTGAAAATGTAAATATCAAGGTAACGGATTTCGAGGCGTTGGCAAATTTCGTGGAACATAACGCTATCGATATGCTGGTTGTCGGACCGGAAGATCCTCTGGTGGAGGGTATTCGGGATTATTTTGAGGCAGACGCTCGTTTTGCCCGACTGATGATCGTGGGACCGGGAAAAGCGGGTGCTATTCTGGAAGGAAGTAAGGATTTTGCGAAGGAATTTATGTTCCGCCACCATATCCCGACAGCCGGTTATTTGACGGTGACGAAGGATAATCTTGAAAAAGGGTTTGCTTTTTTGGAGACGTTGAAACCGCCTTACGTGTTGAAAGCGGACGGGTTGGCAGCCGGGAAAGGCGTGTTGATTCTGGATAATTTGGAAGAGGCGAAGAGGGAGTTGGAACTGATGTTGGGAGGAAAGTTCGGGAAGGCCGGGAATCAGGTGGTGATCGAGGAGTATTTGAAAGGTATAGAGCTTTCCGTGTTCGCGCTGACGGATGGGAGAAGTTATAAAATATTGGGTTCTGCCAAAGACTACAAGCGTATTGGTGAGGGTGATATGGGGTTGAACACGGGTGGTATGGGTGCCGTTTCTCCGGTACCGTTTGCCAATGAAGAGTTCAACCGGAAGGTGGAAGAGCGGGTGGTGCGCCCCACGATCGAGGGATTACAAAAAGACGGGATTGACTACAAGGGATTTGTCTTTTTCGGCCTAATGAATGTTGGTGGTGATCCTTACGTGATCGAGTATAACGTGCGTATGGGAGACCCGGAGACAGAGGTGGTGATGCCGAGATTGAAAACAGATATTTTGTCTCTTTTCGAGGCGATGGCCAAGGGGGAGCTGGAACAGGCGGCGTTCGAACTGGATGATCGTTTCTGTACGACCGTGATGCTTGTTTCTCAGGGGTATCCCGGGGATTACGAGAAAGGAAAGGAGATCACGGGTGTACCGGACGTGAAGGGGAGTATCGTGTTCCACGCGGGGACGAAGTTGGCAGACGGGAAGGTCGTGACGAACGGGGGACGCGTGATTGCCGTGAGTTCGTTCGGGAAGACTATGCGGGAGGCTTTGGCCCAGTCTTACGAGAACGTGGCCAAGATTCATTTCGACGGGATGAATTTCAGAAGAGATATTGGTTTTGATTTGTAAAAGGATGGATGATGAGATTTAACGCCATTTTAAAAACCAAGAGAGTTTATATGCTGTATTTGCTGCCATTTATTTTGGCAGCAATTGCATTTCTACGTTTTACTTTCGGACCGGATGATTTTTCCGTTTGTCCGGATTTGGGCGTTATTTCTATTCCAGCTTTTCAGGAACAGGGTGGTTTGTGGTGGAAGGAAATTGGGGTGCTGGCTTTGTTATGCTTGTCGTTTCTGGTATTTTTTGTTGCCGATCGGTATAAGTTTTTGTCCCATATCACGGTTCTCCCGGCGGTGGTTTATGCCTTCTTGTGTATCGGTGTGATTTGTCGTTACGGGATGAGTGATTATTTGGTGGCAGCCCTGTGTGTCGTGTTGGCCGTGGCTCGTTTGCAGTCGGCCATCGTGAACACGCAATCCAACTCGCCGGTATTTGGTTTCGGGCTTTTTTCCACGTTGGCGGTTTTGCTTTGCCCGAAATTGATCATGCTGATCGTCTGGGCGATCATCGTTTTGCCTTTTTCGGGAAGGGCGGCATTGAAGGATTTGGTGGCGCTGTTTATAGGTATCTTTTCCGCGTTATTCTTCACGGGGTGTTATTATTTCCTGACAGATCGGTTGGCGACTCTACCGGATGTGTTCGTGCAGGCGTTGACGAGCGGGCAAGTGTTTTGGACGATCATGCCGGAGAAAGTGGCGGCTTTTGTCGTGATCGGTGTGCTGATCGTCGTGTCCTTGTATAATGTCGTGGTGAACTACCCGATGGCGATCGTGGCGCAACGGCGGGGTATGTTGTCGATGTTGTCGATGTTGCTTTTCGTGGGGAGTTCGTTGTTTTTTATCCCGTTTAATTGTCACGGGATCACTTTGATTACAGCGATCCCGTTATCTTATATGTTTACTCAATACTTTATTTCACATCGGACTCGCTGGCTGGGGAACGTGTTGTTCCTGTTGTTCATAGCGGCCTGCGTGCTTCTTGTTTTGTAGATTAATAGAACGTCAGCATTTCCCCGCGTACGTCGTCATTGATCTTGCCATGATCGTACACGATTTGCCCGTTCACGAGCGTCATGCTTACCCGGTAGGTAAAGGACATATCTTCGAGCGGTGACCAGCCGCATTTGTAAAGTAAGTTTTCTTTCTTCACGGTCCACGGGTGTTTCTCGAAGATGGCGATGTCTGCCTTGTAGCCTTCCCGTAGGTAGCCTCTTTCTTCGACATGGAATATGTCGGCAGGGGCATGACACATTTTGTCCACGATGTTTTCAAGCGTGATCTGGCCTTTCTCCATGAGTTCTAGCATGACGGTCAGCGAGTGTTGTACCATCGGGCCACCGCTGGCTGATTTGGTGTACACTCCGGCTTTTTCTTCCGGGAGGTGGGGTGCGTGATCCGTGGCGATGATGTCCAAACGGTTGTCATTCAAGGCTTGTAACAGGGCTTGCCGATCCTCTTCAGTTTTGATGGCAGGATTCCACTTGACGAGGTTGCCTTTGGTGTGGTAGGCCTGATCATTGAACCAAAGATGGTGAACGCATACTTCCCCGGTGATGTGTTTTTGGGTGCGGGGACCTTGATCCAGTAATTCCAATTCTTCTTTCGTGCTTAAATGAAGTATGTGCAGGCGGCTGTTGTGTTTACGTGCCAGCTCGGCTGCCAGCGAAGAGCTGGTGTAACAACACTCCCGGCTGCGGATCAAAGGATGGCAGAAAGGAGGAATGTCTTCCCCGTACTGTTGCTTGTATAGTTCCAAGTTACGGTCTATCGTGGGCGAATCCTCGCAATGGGTTGCGATAAGAATGGGGGATTCGGCAAATATCTTTTCCAAAGCCTCCCGACTATCCACCAGCATATTACCCGTGGAGGAACCCATGAAAATTTTAATGCCGCAAGTCGTGTGCGGATCGACCTTTTTAATCTCGTCGATATTGTCAACGGTGGCACCGAGGTAGAACGAGTAGTTGACAGCCGCGTTCTCCTTGGCAATCTGTTGTTTTTCCCGGAGTAATTCGTTGGTTACGGTGGGAGGTTTCACGTTAGGCATATCCATGAAAGAGGTCACGCCCCCGGCTGCTGCCGCCCGGCTACCTTCCCGGATGTCTCCTTTGTGGGTGAGTCCGGGTTCGCGGAAGTGTACTTGATCGTCAATCACTCCCGGTATGACGTATTTCCCCGTGGCATCGATAACTTTGATGTCCCCGGGAACTGAATCCAATTCGCCTTCTATGATTTTCTCGATGCGATCGTTGTGAATCAAGAGATCCCCTTTGAAGGTTCTCCCCTCGTTTATGATGGTTCCGCCTTGAAGTAATATACGCATAGTAATTTTAGATTTTAAATTTTAAATTTTAGATTTTAGATTCCGGCCGCACGAGGCTGACGTTTTAACTACCCCCTCTGGCTCCCCCTGTGCAATGGGGAGTTAGAGGGGGTAGCTTAATTTTCCATTCTCCATTTTCAATTTTCAATTTTCTTACGTTTTCCCAAGCTCCGGAGTTTCATCGTGATGACACCCCAAAAGGCCTCGTTGAAGATGCCACCGCTCATTTTGGACGTGCCGAGGGTACGGTCTGTGAAAATGATGGGGACTTCTTTCAGCTTGAATCCCAAGGTCCACGCCGTGAATTTCATTTCGATCTGGAAGGCGTAGCCTTTGAAACGGATGTTGTCAAGGTCAATGGATTCCAAGACTTTCCGGGTGTAACAAACGAATCCGGCTGTGGCATCGTGTATTTTCATTCCCGTGATGAATCTTACGTATTTGGAGGCAAAATAGGACATGAGAACCCGTCCCATGGGCCAGTTCACGACGTTAACACCTGTGACGTAGCGGGAACCGATCGCCATATCGCCTTCCCCGCTTTCGCAGGCGTGATACAATTTGACCAGATCATCGGGGTTATGGGAGAAATCCGCGTCCATCTCGAAGATGTAGTTATACCCGTGTTCCAGAGACCATTTGAATCCGGTGATATAGGCCGTGCCGAGTCCTAGCTTTCCTTTACGTTCGATCATGTGAAGTTGTGGAAACTCGGATTGCAGACGTTTTACGATCTGGGCCGTGCCGTCGGGAGAGTTGTCCTCTATCACGAGCACATCAAACTTTGGTTCCAGTTTAAAAACATAACGGAGAATGTTTTCGATATTCTCTTTTTCGTTATAGGTCGGTATGATGACAACTCTGTCGTTCATGGTCTGTTGTTTTATAAGTATTCTGTAATCCTTTCCAGTTTATTTCCCCTCGAACCTTTTATTAGGATAAAAGCGTGGCGGATCTCGTTCGCTTTGAGATACTCGATCAGCGTGTCCGTGTCGGGGAAGTAATGCGTAAAGGTATTGTTATTTGCGATGGATTCAAAACTCGGTCCCACGAGGAATACCCGGGGAAAGTTGTTTTTCTTCATGAGTTCCACGATGTTTTTGTGGGACTCTTCGGAAATGGCTCCCAGTTCACGCATTTCCCCGATAATCAGTAATTTGTTGTCTGCTTTCATTTCCCCGAAATTGGAAATGGCGACTTGCATACTGCTCGGGTTAGCGTTGTAGGCATCCAGAATGATCGTGTTGCGTTCCGTTTTCAGTAGTTGCGAGCGAAGGTTAGAGGGGGTGTAAGCCTCGATGGCGGCCTGTATTTGTAGAGGATCGATATTGAAATATGTTCCTACCGTGGTGGCTGCCATGGCGTTGTCAAAGTTATATCCCCCGATGAGTTTCGTCCGGATGTATAGTTGTCCGTGATGGGTTTTCAAGGCATACACGAGGTAAGGGGTGGTCTGAACGATTTCCCCGTTCGTGAAATGTCCATCGATGCCGTAGGTGTATCTTTTTTGGCCTTCAGATAGTTGGCACAACAATTTATCCTCCCCGTTCACGAATAAAATTCCCGATTTCTCCTTCACGGATTCGTAAAGGGCTCTTTTGGTTTGGATGATATTTTCGTAGCTCCCGAACCCTTCCAAGTGGGCGTACCCGATGTTCGTGATGATACCGTAGTCCGGTTCAACAATCTTGCATAGTTCTTTTATTTCCCCCGGATGGTTGGCCCCCATTTCCACGATACCGAATTCCGTGGAGGCGTCCATACTTAACAGGGTGAGGGGTACACCGATATGGTTGTTTAAATTGCCTTTCGTGGCAACGGTATTATATTTTTTGGAAAGAACGGCGTGACATAATTCTTTAGTGGTAGTTTTGCCGTTTGTCCCGGTGATTCCCAAGATGGGGATGTTCAACTTCCGGCGGTGGTGGTTGGCCAGTTGTTGCAGGAATCGCAGGGTGTCGGGAACGAGTACGCATTGGGGAGCCGTGTTGTAGGCGGCCTCATCAATAACGACGTGTTTCGCTCCTTGGGCCACGGCTTTCTCTGCAAAGGTGTTACCGTTGTGATTTTCACCCTTTAAGGCAATGAATATATCTCCTGTTTTTACCTCTCGGGAGTCTGTTGTAATCCGGCTACCTGCCAGAAAAGAATTATATATTGATTCAAGCTCTTTCATCTTTTCATAATATCCGATCAGAGTGACAAATTTATAAAAATAAATGAACCATGAACGGTTTTTTCATTAATATTGCAGGATAATAATATTATTACAATGAAAATAAAAACAGGTATAGGGATCGATGTCCATCGGCTGGAGCCGGGACTGGACTTTTGGTTAGGAGGGATTAAACTGGAACATGAAAAAGGGTGCGTGGCCCATTCGGATGGGGATGTGTTGATTCACGCGATATGTGATGCACTTTTGGGAGCTGCCGGGCTGGATGATATTGGGGTATATTTCCCGGATACGGACCCCGCTTACAAGGGTATTGATAGTAAAATTCTGTTGAAGAAGGTGATCGATATGATTGAGAACAAGGGATTTGCTATCGGTAATATTGATTGCGTGATATGCCTGCAAAGGCCGAAAATTAAAATGCGGACCTTGGAGATGCGGGAGTGTTTGTCTGAAATTATGGGGATTGATGTAGATGAAATTACCATTAAGGCCACCACTACCGAGAAACTGGGGTTTGAGGGGAGAGAAGAGGGGGTTTCGGCTTACGTGACGGTGCTGATTATTAAGTTATAAAAAAGGGGAGTCCCGAAAGTCATTTTTCAAACTCCCTCCCGGCTTCGCCGTACTCCCTCTATAAACAGAGGGAGAGTTGAAATACTCCCTGTCTTCGGGAAGAGTTACCAGCTCCTCCTCTGTTTATAGAGGAGGTGGCACGAAGTGACGGAGGAGTTTTTTGAAATAAAATGACTTTTGGGACTATCCCTTTTTATAACTATTTCTTTTCATGTAGTTTCAATACTTTTCCGTCGGGGAGGGTGAGTTCTGCCTCTTTCCCTTTTCCCATCAGGCTTACTTGATCGTTTTTGTACATGTAGCCGGAAGCCATGCGTTGCTGCGGAAGCTCGTAGGTCTGGTCGTCAAGTGTTACGACTGCCAGTTCTTCCGCGGGGTAGAAGGTTACTTCTACTTGGTATAGCATTTTTGTTTTACCGTCACCGCCTTGGAATACCACGTTAATCACGCTTTCGGGAGTTTCGGTGTATAATGTTTCACCGCGTTGTTCGATGATCCATTGTCCGTTTACCTGTCTTACGTTATAGGTGTCGTCATCTTCCACGTTCCAAGCGTAACCGCCTTTCGGTAGTTCACGTCTGTTTAGTAGCGGGTTGTTTTCCATGTTGGGAATAAATACTTCGGCCAACGTGGAATCGGTGGAGAACACGATGAAGGTGGAAAGTGTGGCTTGCGGATCGTTAACCGGGTTCATGCGAACACCGGATTCGAACAGGCGGATACAGTCTTTTCTAGCTTCAGACCAAGTGTAGCCTGCCGCGCCGTTACATCCGTGGGCGTCGTTTGCGACACCAACTTTTTCTTCTGTTTTAGGCACGAAAACAAGAGTTTGTTTCCGGTCTTTATCCGTTAATTTCAATTCTTTGTTTTCAATGCTGTACGAGGTCATGGCAGCCAAAGTCTGGATGTATTCGCTCTCGAATTGTAGATCCGGACAAGCCATCATGGTGCTTCCACCCGGTTCTAACTTGATGGTGTTACCTTCCGTGGAGTATCTTCCGAAAAATCGGTTACACCCGGAGAATCCATACATCGTGTTGGTGTCGGTCAGCATGAGGGTGGGTACTCGTTGCGGAAGAGTGGTTTTCCCCTTTGTGGTTGTCATCTCTTTCAGTTGCCATTCGTTGGCAGTCAGTTGCGCTTTGTCTCCGCTGTTACTTTTACAGCCAGAGAAGCCAAGCGTCACGGCGATCATCATTAAAATAGTTGTTTTTCTCATATGTGTGTGAATTTTTTACAAAGATACGACCTAAAACAGGAAAAAGTTTATAATTGTTATAAACTTTTTCTTGCTTTGTCGGCGAGGGATTCATTATCTGAATCTTATCCTTGATTCATTTTTAGTAATTCATCGATGTGCGTGCGGTCGTTCCATAACTGTGGCACTTTATTCTGTCCACCGAGTTTCCCTTTTTCTTTCAGCCAGTCGTTGAAAAGGTTCGGACGAGCTGCATGGAGGATCAGACGCTGAAGTGACATATCTTTATAGCGTTTCGCCTCGTAGTCGGAATTTACTTTTTTCAGTTCCGTATCAAGGATATTGGCAAAATTTTCCAAGTCTACGGGGGGAGTTCCGTATTCGATAATCCATTCGTGGGCTCCTTTTTTACCATCCTCCATGAATACCGGGGCAGCCGTGAATGCCATCACTGTGGCTCCGGTCTTTTCACAGGTCTGTTTTAGGGCCTCGATGGCATTGTCGATAATTAATTCTTCCCCGAAAGCGTTGATAAATAACTTTGTGCGTCCCGTGATTTTGAATTTGTAAGGACGGGTAGAGGTGAACATAATCGTATCCCCGATCATGTAGCGCCATAATCCACCATTCGTGGAAATAACAAGAGCGTAGTTCACCCCGGTTTCTACTTCTTCCAATAGAAGAGCCCGGGGATGCGGTTTAGTCAGTTCGCTGATCGGAACAAATTCATAGTAAACGCCATAGTCCAGCATTAACAGCATGGACGAGTCGCCGGGATCATCCTGTAATCCGAAGAAACCTTCCGATGCGTTGTAGGTTTCCATGTATTTCATTTTCGGGTCGGGCAACAGGCGTTTGTATTGTTCCCGGTAGGGGGTGAAGTTTATGCCACCGTGAATGAATAGTTCCAGGTTGGGCCATACTTCGTGAAGATTGCTTTTCCCCGTGCGTTCCAGAATCCGGTTGATGAGCGTGAGGAACCAAGAGGGTACCCCCGCGAGACTACGTACATCTTCTTTGATTGTGGTGTCGCATATCTTTTCAATCTTTTCTTCCCATTCGCTCATGAGCATGATCGATTGGTCGGGGGTCTTCATCATGTTGGCCCAGAACGGGGTGTTGGAGATTAATATGGCGGACAAGTCTCCGTAGCGGCAATTGTTGTTTGTCTTGGATATTTCGCTACTTCCCCCCAGAGCCAAGGTCTTCCCGTTGAATACTTGTGCATCCGGGTATAGTTTATTGAAAATAGAGATAACATCCTTACCGCCTCGGAAATGACAGCTTTCCAAAGATTCTTTGCTGACCGGGATAAACTTGCTTTTTGCCGCTGTTGTGCCTGACGATTTGGCAAACCACGTGATGGGTTCCGGCCATAACAGGTTTTGCTCGCCGTTCATTAATCGCTCTGAATAGGGGGCCAGCTCTTCGTAGTGAATGATGGGCAGGCGCTCCCGGTATTGTTCTGCCGTCAAAATAGAGTCGAAATCATATTTCAGTCCGTACTCCGTGTCAGCGGCTCTGCGAAGTAATTCAACCAACGTGTCTCGTTGCACCTGAATCGGGTTTTCTTTGAAGAAATCGATTTGTGCCAACCTTTTGGTCGAGAACATGGATATGATGGAATTGATTACGGGCATAGGATTAAGTTAAAAATTAAAAGTTAAAAACTAAAAGTTAACCTCTATTGAGGGGTAACAACTATCGTACCATTTGTTATTTTTAGTGATCGAAATCTAGTTTTAGTTGCGGGTCGAGCAACGTGAAACTTTGTCGATGATAAGGGGTAACTCCATGGAACAAAATGCCTTCCCGGTGCTTTTTGGTCGGGTAGCCTTTGTTGCTGATCCAGTCGTAAACGGGGTACTCTTCATGCAATTTTTTCATGTATTCGTCCCGGTGTGTTTTGGCCAGAATGGAGGCTGCCGCGATAGCCATGTATTTCCCGTCCCCTTTTACGATGCAATGGTGTTCGATGTTCCGGTAGGGTTTGAACCGGTTGCCGTCAATCAGAATATGTTCCGGGGTGACACTTAGTTGTGCCAGCGCCCGGTGCATCCCTTCGATGGAGGCGTTGAGGATGTTGATTTTGTCGATTTCGTTATTGTCCACGCTGGCCACCGCCCATGCGAGGGCTTCCCGTTCAATGATCGAGCGCAATTCATCCCGTTTCTTTTCAGAGAGTTGTTTCGAGTCGTTAAGCATTTCGTTGGAAAAGTCTTCAGGAAGGATTACCGCTGCCGCGAAAACCGGTCCTGCCAGACATCCCCTGCCGGCCTCGTCACATCCGGCCTCGATTTTATCTTGATAGTATTTTAATGTCAACATAAATAATGGGTTTATAAAGTTCATAAAGTTCATAAGGTCTAAAGTGACGGGTGTCCTTCGGACGGTGTTTAACGGCAACTTGGACTATCGTGGACCAAACGCCCGCAAGGGTCCATTGACTTTATAAGCCTTATGGACTTTATGAACCTTAAACTTTATCACTCCCGCAAATATATGAAATACTTTGCAATTTTTGCTATATTTGCGGGGTTGTCCCTGCATACTAATTTTAATTTATCAAAGGTGTTCACGAAAGAAGAGGCAAAAGAGATTCGGGTGAAATTCTGGGAAGGTTTCAAGCGCTATTGCAAGCGGAAACATATTTACCGGAAATGGGTACTCACGGGGGTGAAGATACGATCCACGCAGTTAAAATTTTACGCGGACCGGGAGAAGGCTCTCGTGTTATTCCAAATAGACCATAAAAATGAGTTACGTCGGTTCGAGGTGTACGAGTGTATGTTATCTTACCAGACGTTATTTCGGGCGGAGTGCGGTGACGAGTTGAAGTGGGAGGAAGAATATACCGGGATCGAGGGGCAGGAGATCAGTGCGATTTATTTCGAGTTGCGGGGGGTGAACCTTTACTGGGAGGAGGATCACGAGCGGATTTACGCTTTCTTTGCCGAGAAGATGCCTTTGCTGGAAGACCTTTATTACGAATACAGGGATTTGATTAACGAACGATTGAAACAGAACGATAATTAAAAACGCTGGATTGCGATGAAAATAAACAAGAGTGGGGCCGCTCTTTCCCGTATCGTGCAAATCGGGGAGACGCTGAAAGAACTTTCCCAGAAGAGTGGGAAGGAGTATTTGCCATTGAACCGGGGTGTGAATCAAGTGGTAAATATCGACTTGACAGAAGTCGTGAAATCAATAAACTTTAATTCTCCGGAGATACAGGTGTACCCGCATGGAGCTGGGCGTCCGGACTTACGAGCGGCAATTAACGAGGAGTTTTTTGCCGGAAAGTCTTCGCCGGATAATATATTAATTACGGCAGGGGGAATGCATGCCCTTGATCTCGTGGCACAGACCGTGAATATCGGAAAGTTATTCCTGCCCTCGTATTATTGGGGATGTTATTTCAAAATGCTCAAGATTCGTTCCGTGGAGAGCGAAGGATATGACAGTCAATCAGATTTACTCCCGATGATCGATCGTTTGCGGGGAAATGCCGTGTTAATTAGTGATCCGAGTAACCCGCTGGGAGACAAACATGATGACGAGGAACAATTGAATATTATTCGGGCGTTGAATGATGCCGGAGTGGTGATTTTTTATGATTGTCCCTATCGTCGGTTGTTTATGGATGCTTCGGATGATTATTATACGCGTTTGATGAATCTGGATAACGTGATTATCACGGAAAGCTTTAGCAAGTCGGTCGGGTTGAGTGGCCAGCGACTTGGGTTTATCCACACGTGTAACAAGGAGTTGCATGATGAGTTGGAGGTGAGGGTGATGTATAACACGAACGGGATTAACGGTTTTGCACAGGAACTCGTGTTACGCTTGCTGACAACGCCGGAAGGGAAAAAGGCCGTGATGGCATTTAAAGAGCGTACAACCCGGGATATAGCTTTGAATATCGAGTATCTGCGGGAGAGAGGCTTGCTGGCGGAAGAATTTTATCATGGAACCACACCACGAGGCATTTTCGTGATTGTGAATCGTAGTGAGGAGGAGTTGTTGGAACACTATATCGGTGCCGTATCACTTTCTTTCTTCACGAAAACCCGGCAGGAGTACGCGAAGAATTATTCCCGTATCTGTGTTTCCGTGCCTCATGATAAGCTGGTGAAATATTTTGAAGCGATTTGATGATTGATGCCTTGGCATTGCTCTAGGGTATGGCTAGGGATGGGCTAGGACAAATACCAAACAATTACATCACAGGAACACGGCAAGTACATGGAAGATTGTTCTTGCTATGTTCATGCTATGAAGATGCTATGTTTTTGCCCTAGTCTATCGATAGACTAGGGGATAATCACGGGCGAACAAATGGGCTTGATACTCCGGATGGGGCTTATAAACTTTATAAATAAGTTTTTTATAACTTTGCCTAAATAAGAGTAAAGAGAACGTTTGTGAATCAAATATTATCCCTTCCTCTCCTGCCTACGTTTTTTGCCGGAATCTCTTACGAGCTGAACGACGGTATGGAACGTCTTTCCAGACCATCTTTTACCTCGTCTTCAATCTCATGGGACATTTGCAATTTATGATTTACGAAATGCATTGATTTTGTGGGAGAATCTAAAATCGTAAATCATAAATCTAAAATCAATTCATCACCTCAATCATCTCTTGTCAGGCTAAATTCCTTGTCTGCAAATAATTCTGCCAGCCCGGAGATTTGTTTCAGGCGTAGTAATTCGTCTTTATCCATTCCGATATTACGCATGATCCAAGTGTCGGACATTCCGGCTTTGGTCAGTTCGGCCACGATTTCGGTCATTAATTCGATGCTATGCGTACCTCTTGCCCGGTTGTGCCGGATGGTAGAGGCCATGCGGTTGGAAATATCTTTGTTGATGACGACTACGGGGAGCAATCCTTTTTCCCGTTCGAATATCCGTTGGGATGTTTTCATGACTTTGTAGCGGTGAAAACCGTCCACGAGTTCATAAATATCCTTTTCCGGGATGTAATAACAAACGCAGGGCATCGTGTAGCCGTCTTCCCAGATGGATAGTTCCAATAGTTTCATTTCCGGGGGTGCCACCACGTTCGGGTTGTAGGTGTTGGCAACCACCTTATCAATCGGGACGGAAATAACGTTGTATACGGGACTTTTATATTCTTCCATAAGATTCCATGATAGATTTATATTTTTGCATCACCTTGGCCCGGCGTTCCCGTTCGGCTTTCGAGGGGGCGAACCCCATGTATTTACAGGCATGATCGTTTTTCAGGATACAAATGCAGATACGTTTGAACGTGGGGAGTTCTTTGAACTCCGGAATACGTACATCATCCTGATAATCCATGCGCACGGGCTTTTTATCTGTCTTGTAATTTGTCGTTTCGCTAACCGTGATTGGGATTCCCATTCGTCGGAGTTTGGCGATGGTCTCTTCTGCCAGACAGCCGCCTTTGTTTCGCCAAAATTCCATGCTCACGGAGAGTTTGTGCAAGTAGTTTTCCCTAGCCTCGTCCGGTAGGGTGCAAAGGAGAAATTTAAAGTAATCCGACCAAGTCATGTTCTCCGGGAGGGTGATGGACTGCCAGCCCATGGCGGAAGTTCCCCCGTATAACCCGGTAAAGTTGACTCCGTTGACCCGGTTAATCATTTTGCCCCATGTGTCCGGATCTATGGCCCGGTAGAGTTTCAAGCTGGAAAGAGCCTGCGAGATAAACGGGCTGGCTACGCGTTGCCTTTCAAGAGGAACTCCTGCCTGATAATAGAGATCATACAGGTGGTTGTAGTCCCATTGAAATTTTCCGTTGGCGGTCCAGATGTCCGTGGTAAGCCAGTCGTATATGGGGTAGGCGTTAAAGATATTTGCTGTTACTTTGTGAGTCCATTTCAAGTGCTTGTAACTGTGGTAATTCCTGTCCCGGTGGATGGCTTGCCAGCGATGGTAGCTTTCTTGCGTGCGAATCCCGATGAGGCAACAAGTACGTTGAGCGTTTTTCTTCCGGTGATACCATTCTGCAAATTTGACTTGAAAATCGTAGTCCCACATCTCTTCCGAGTAGAAATCAAAATCTTCTTTGCGGTAGCATATTTCGGGCATATCCCTGACCCACAGATCTCGTAAATTATCTTCCCACGGGCGCCAGAAACGCTGGTACATGGAAGTACACGTGGAGACTTTGAACGGGATGCATACTCGGTAGACTTCCAGTAAGTCGGCGTTATCGGCGAGCGTGCGGTCCACGTACCGGATCGTCTCGTTATACTGCACCTCGTAGTCCATGTGAAAAACGCCCAGTTTCCGTTTGAGCTTGTGCTGACGGATATAGTCGATGCACAGGTTTAGTAAAACCCCGCTGTCTTTGCCACCGGAGAAAGACACGTACACGTTATCAAAATCAGAAAAAATTCGTTCCAGTCGGTTTTGCACGACATCATACACACTTTTTTTTATTCTCATAAGTTGGGGGATATACCATTTTTATATACAATTTCCACTCTTTTGAAACTATAAAACCGTTTGTCTTGAAGGTTTCTGCATCTCGGGTGTGGGAAACGGCAAAAAGAGGTTGTTCCCCTGCAAATTCTTTTTTTGCGAAGTCAATCAAGGCGGATAGTAACAAGGAATTGCCTCCTGATACGTAATAATTATCAATACAGGCGCCCGTACTCTTTATGTCAATAGGCATGAAACCTTTCACCACTCCCTTCTCTGTAGCCACAAGCCATTTGTGGTGAACGGAGGTCTTGAACGGATAGTTATTATTGTACCGGAGTACGGGAATGCTCATTACCAACGGTGCCACGAGTTGGTATAACCGAGGGTCCGTACCATGTAATTTTTCTATGTCCATTACCGATCGCTTTTTGCAAAACTAATAAAATTAAGCAATGATTCAAAAGAATAATAAATAAACCTTTTAATATAGGCTTTACAAAGTAAATGTCGAACGTGTATATTATCATCTGTTTCTTATGTGAAATATCGGGAAAAGTAATTTGTGTTCTCTTTTTCATTTGTTTGCAGCTCTTGTTGTCGATTCCTGTATTGTGATTATAACCTAACGGCTTGTCTTGACGTTTATAAGGTGAATATTTTAATTCTAACTAAACTGAACTCGATTTATGGCAGATACTACAACAACAGTCTCCAGTAAAGGGGAGAAGAGGAAGATTATATTCCTGATTATCTTTATCATCGTGGCAATCGTGGTTGCCGTTTTGTGGTGGCTGGATTACAGGAAGTATATCTGCACGGACGATGCGAATCTCGATTCGTTCCGGGTGAGTGTTTCGGCTCCGGTGGCGGGACAAGTGACCCGTTTGTACGCGATGGAGGGGGATACCGTGAAACAGGGTGACACATTGTTTATTCTTGACGATAGCGCTTGTACGGTGATGGCTCCTGTTGATGGCGTTGTCGGAAAACGTTGGGTTCTACCGGGAGATCGGATTGAGGCGGGACAGACTGCGTTTACCCTGAATCGGGGAACAGATATTTGGGTAGCGGTTTACTTGGAGGAAACGAAGTTTAAGGAGATTTATCTCGGGCAGAAGGCTCAATTCACTTTGGATGCTTACGATAAGCTAACTTTCGAGGGACGGGTGTATTACATCGGGGACAACACGGCCTCGGAATTCGCTCTTGTTCCTCCGAATAATGCATCCGGTAATTTCACGAAAGTAACCCAACGCATACCGTTGAAGATCTCTATTGATAGGGTTGAAGGTGATGACGGGCAAAAGGCTCGGGTGAAGTTGGTTTCGGGTATGTCTGCAACGGTTAAAATCGAGAAGGAGTGACCATGAATGTCGTTACCGCAACACCGATCGGAGGAAGAAGTTACAAGTGGCTCGTGCTGTTTAACGTCATGTTGACCACGTTTATGGCCGTGCTTGATTCCACGGTAGTCAACACTGGTTTACCCGTGATTATGGGAACGCTTGGGGCGTCCATGAATAGTGCCGAATGGATACTGACGGGCTACATGCTTTCCATGGCAACCATTCTTCCGGCTGCCGGGTGGTTGTCTGATCGTTTCGGTTACAAGCGAATCTTTATTTTCTCGTTAACAGTATTTACCGTGGGTTCGTTCATGTGCGGCAATTCTACGACTATCGGGGAACTGGTATTCTGGCGTATATTTCAGGGAATCGGGGGTGGTTTGCTGATGCCCGTGGGGATGGCTGTGGTAACGACTGTTTTCCCGGTGGAGCAACGGGGTATGGCGCTCGGGTTCTGGGCGATCGCCTCGGCTGCCTCTGTTTCCTTTGGTCCGCTTATCGGTGGCTATCTCGTGGATAATCTGAATTGGAATTATATCTTTTTCGTGAATATTCCTATCGGGATATTCAGTATCATATACACGATGATCGTGCAACAGGAGTACAAGACGGGTATGAGGCAGAAGTTTGACATACCGGGTTTTATCACGTCTGCCGTGTTTTTGCCCGTTTTCCTGTATGGTCTGTCCGAGGTGACCTCAAGTACGAACACGAAAGGGTGGTCCAGCCCGTTGGTGTTGGGATGTATGTGGGTGGCAGTGGTTAGTTTCGTGTTATTCCTGTACACGGAATTGACGGTAAAACATCCTATGATTAATCTCAAGATATTCAAGGACCACAATTTCTCGCTGGCGAACCTGATCGTGTTTATATTCGGGATCGGGATGTTCGGGAGTACTTTTCTGATTCCCTTGTATATGCAGGATTCGCTGGGGTATTCGGCCTACCAGACGGGTTTGTTCTTCCTGCCCGTGGGATTTCTACAAGCGGTGGCATCCCCGTTGGCCGGAAATGCTTCCCGGTGGGTAAACCCAAAGGTCGTGATCGTGTTGGGATTGTTCCTGTTATGTACCAGTTTTTACATGAATTACTCCTTCTCCTTTCTGACCGATAAGTGGTACATCATGATCAGCCTCTATTTGCGGGGAGTCGGGTTAGGGATTCTTTACCCGCCCTTACTCAACGTCTCTTTGCGGCAAATCAGTAACCAACAGATGGCTCAAGCGTCGAGCGTGACGAACATCGTGCGGCAAATCGGGGGAAGTTTCGGGGTGGCCATGTTCAGCCATTTGTTGAGCCAGCGACAGACGTATCACACGGAACGTTATCACGAGGCCATTGCTTACACGGGAGAGACTTACTCGAACGTGGTGGATGGGTTAAGCCGCTTTTTTAGTTCGAGTGGCGGGTTGGGACATACGGAATCCGTGTCCTATGCGAAACAATATATACTTGAACACGTGGACATGGAGGCCTATATTAGTGGGATTAACGATGTGTTTTTCGTGGCATTCGTTACCACGTTGCTAGCCGTGATCCCGATGCTCTTTTTGAAAACCAAACGAAAATAAATCTATCGGTTTATCCCTCGGTTTCGTCCTCGTAGTCTTCTTCCACGCTGATACAGTTGAACGAGTAGATCGTTTTGTGAAGATACCGTTCGCCCGGGTTCAAACGGGTGGAAGGAAAACAAGGATGGTGGGGACTGTCCGGGAGCATTTGTGTCTCTAGGGCAATTCCCGAATAGGGACCGTAATGCTTTCCGCCTTTCCCGTTGCCCACGTCGATGTATTTACCCGTGTAAACCTGCAAGCCGGGGTAATCCGACAGGATGGTAACCGTGATCCCGTTTTTCGGGTGGGACAATTCGGCCATGAGTTGGGGTTCTATCGGATCTCCGAACGTGTAGCAATCATCCAACCCGTCTTCCTGCAAGGCGAGGAAAAGCGGTTTGTTGAAATCGAAAGCGTGTTTTTTGTCTGTCGAGAGGACGGTTCCCGTTGGGATTAAATCAGGAGTTGTTTCCAGATAGTGGGAGGTATAAAGCCGTAGTTCGTGATTCCCGATATGCTCGTCGGTCGGCCTTAGATTGAAATAGGGGTGTTGCGTGAGATTTACGTGTGTCGGTTGATCGCAACTAGCCTCGTAAATCACTCGGAACACGTTGTTTTCAATGGAATAACGAACCGTGACGTCCAATGTACCGGGGAAACCGTTCTCCCCATCCGGACTAGTGTAACGCAGAATGAGATGTTCGTTGTCCGGTTGTTCCGCGTCCCAAAGACGTTGATCGAATCCGGGCGTTCCCCCGTGGAGGGTATTTTCTTTTTCATTCTTGTTCAACACGTAAGTCTTGTTGTCAATTGTGATCTCCCCGCCTTTGATGCGGTTACCATAGCGTCCGATGAGCGCCCCGAAATAAGGGTAATTCTTCCGGTACTCCGGGTCAATATATTGTTCAAGGGTATCAAATCCTAAAACCACGTCTACAAGTTTCCACCTGCAATCGCGTACAAATATGTTTTTTATAATCCCGCCGAGATTACATACGTGAATTTCAAGGCATTCATTCTTGAGAATATATTCTTTCAGTTCCATGATCCATGATTTTAATCGACTCATAAAAATAAGCAATAGAATGTAATTTTCATTCGTGTTGAATATAAAATTTTAAAGAAAATACTTTAACTTTGTAGACATACGGGTGGCTAAAAAGCCTATTTTGAATTTTAAACTCTAAATGGTTAACATGGATACAGGCGTGTTGGAACAAAGATTTGAAGAGATTTACGGGACAAAGGTTGAACATCTGTACTTTGCTCCCGGACGGGTAAATCTAATCGGGGAACATATTGATTATAACGGGGGACGGGTGTTCCCGTGTGCGTTGAGTTTCGGGACTTATCTGGCCGTGGCTCGTCGGGATGATCGGAAGATTGCTTTCGCCAGTATGAACCAAACTTTTCAAGTGGAATGTGATCAAAGTATTTTTGAGAATAAACCTGATGAATGGGTGAAGTATCCTTTGGGGGTGGTGAAGGAGTTCTCGGATCGAGGACTTGACCCGTGGGGTTTTAACATCCTGTATTTCGGGAATATTCCGAACGGGGCCGGGTTATCCTCGTCAGCCTCGATAGAGGTTGTGACGGCGTTTATGCTAAACGATCAGTTGAATGCCGGGCTGGACGTGGTGGAGTTGGTGAAAATGTCACAACGGGCAGAGAATGTTTTCGTGGGTATGAATTGCGGGATTATGGACCAGTTTGCCGTGGGTATGGGAAAGAAAGGACACGCTATTGCGCTGGATTGCAGTACTTTGGATTATGATTTGATCCCGCTAAACCTTAATGGATATAAATTGGTAATCACCAATTCAAATAAGAACCATGATCTGGTTACTTCCGAGTATAACGTGCGGCGGAGCCAGTGTGAACAGGCTTTGGCCGATATAAATCAAGAACTGGACGTGAAACATCTGTGTGATTTGAGCGAGGAAGAATTGGAGAGGGTACGTCATTTGATTTCCGATGAAACCGTTTATCGCCGGGTTCGTCATGCCGTTACGGAGAACGAGAGGGTGAATGAAGCCATTGACGTGTTGCAAAAGGGGGATTTGGTTCGTTTCGGGGAATTGATGAACGCGTCGCATCGGTCATTGAAGAAAGATTACGAGGTTACCGGTGTCGAGATGGATACGCTGGCGGAGGAAGGGCAGAAGTTACCGGGCGTGCTGGGATCCCGGATCACGGGGGGCGGTTTCGGTGGTTGCACCGTGAGTCTTGTGAATGAGGATAACGTGCAGGAATTTATCGAGAAGTTGGCTTCCGTGTATCACGCTAAAGTCGGGTTGAATGCCGAGTTTTACGTGGCGGATATTGGTGATGGCGTGAGGAAAATTTACTAAGTATAAACCATAACAATTGGAAAAATGTTGAACACGAGTTTTGAGTTCTGGGATTATTTCATCTTCGGGGCGTATGCCTTGATGATTATCGCCGTGGGATTATGGGTGTCAAGAGGTAAGAAAGGTGTGCAGAAGACAACGGAGGATTATTTCCTTGCGAGCAAATCGTTACCATGGTGGGCTATCGGAGCCTCGTTGATTGCGGCGAATATCTCTGCCGAGCAATTTATCGGGATGTCCGGATCGGGGTTCGCCGTGGGACTGGCCATTGCCTCGTATGAGTTTATGGCAGCCTTGACCTTGATCATCGTGGGTAAATTCTTTTTACCTATATTTATCAAACAGGGGCTTTACACGATCCCCGAATTCGTGGAAAAACGTTTCTCGACGAACTTGAAGACCATTCTTGCCGTTTTCTGGATCGCCTTGTTTATTTTCGTGAACTTGACTTCCGTGCTTTTCTTGGGGGCAAAAGCTATTGATACGATTATTGGTACGGGTAACGGGGAGTTATTCATTCCCGCTATCGTCGGGCTGGCCTTTGTTGCTGCGGCATATTCCATTTACGGGGGACTATCGGCAGTGGCTTGGACGGATGTGATTCAGGTGGCCTTGTTGATCATCGGGGGCGTTATAACCACGCTTATCGCTTTGGATAACGTGTTGCCCGGTGGCGGTGTCGTGGAGGGATTTAAACACGTCGTGGACACGGCGGGCGATAAGTTCCATATGATTATCTCGAAGGATAACCCGGAGTTTAAAAACCTGCCGGGTATTGCCGTGCTTATCGGTGGTTTATGGGTGGCAAACCTCTATTATTGGGGGTTCAATCAATACATCATCCAGCGGACGTTGGCGGCCAAGTCATTGAAAGAGGCTCAACGAGGTATTGCTTTCGCGGCGTTTCTGAAATTGATCGTGCCTTTGATCGTGGTTATTCCGGGAATCGTGGCTTTCGTGATGTACACCGAGTCTAAAGACCCGTCCGTGACGGCTATGTTCGAGATGACGGGAGGAAATGATAAAGCCTATCCGTGGTTGATCGGGACGTTTGTTCCCACGGGTTTGAAGGGTTTGGTGCTGGCGGCATTGGCTGCGGCTATTGTTTCTTCGTTGGCCTCCATGCTGAATTCGACTTCTACCATATTTACGATGGATATTTATAAACCTTACATGGATCGGGAGGCCTCACACAAAAAATTGGTAAGCGTGGGACGCCTCACGGCAGCCGTGGCGTTGGTGATTGCGGGTTTGATTGCACCCATGATGGCTAATTTCGACCAGATGTTCGTGTATATTCAAGAGTACACGGGGTTAGTGAGCCCCGGTATTCTGGCCGTATTCCTGATGGGTTTATTCTGGAAGAAGACAACAAACCGGGGGGCTATAATCGGAGTGCTGATCTCTATTCCCGTGGCGTTGTTGCTGAAGTTCCTGCCCATCGAAATGCCGTTCCTCGATCAGATGATGTACACGTTCTTGTTGACGATGGTAACGATCGGTATGGTTAGTTTGGCTACCTGCAAGACGGATGATGATCCGAAAGGCTTGGTGTTGACTTCTGAAATGTTCAAAACCGATAAGGTATTTAATATTTGTGCTTACGTGATTTGTATTTTGTTAGCCGTGATTTATACGGCTTGTTGGTAGAGCGTGGATAGAGAATGAGGTGATGTTTCGGGGGTTAAAGGGGGTGATGAGCCTTTACCCCCGATTTTTTCTCTTTACACGGTCGGTACACGGTCGCTCGTGAGCGGCTTTGTACCGGCTTTGTACCGAGAGTGTACCGAAGTTGATCCCTGTCTTCACCCTCACTTCATCCGATCTTGTCGGGGATGTGATTTACTATAAGTTTATATCACAAATTTTCATCATAAATAAATTTTGCCGAAATATATTGTTGTTCAATTTTTGTTCCATGTAAATAATTATAGCTATGAAAACATACATCAAATTTTTATTCATTGTTGTTGGTATTAGTTCCGTACTCATGGCATTCATTCCGACATCAACAAGCAATACGAGTAGAATGTTAATCAATATTGATTGGAAATTACAGGACGTTTCAAATAATGGATATTCCATGATTGAGAGATTTAACGAGGGAGAATTAACAACTAAATTTATTCAAGGATACGACACGACGGTCTCTATAGCATCTTATTATTTATCAGATACGCTAGTCAAGATATTCAATCCTAGGAAAGTTCGAGCATTGAGAAGAGGTGAATACAAGTATATTGTCGTAGAAGATGGGGAAAAAAGTAGAGAACCAAAAAATCCAACACTGATATATGAGATTTTAAATTTGAATAGTGATTCTTTAGAGATTCAATACATACCACGATATGGCGAAATAATACGTGAAGGGAGACCAGTAACATACAAACCATTGAAAAAATAAAACGAATTGTTTTGAACTTGATCCCTGTTTTTTACCTTATATTTCCTATGTTACTAGGGACATGGTTAATTATAAATAGTCAAGTTTAATAGCTGGTTTTCGGAAACCGGGTTATGTCTGTGCGGATTATGTTCTTCAGCACATTTTGCCCTCCCAGAGCAAGATAGTGTCATTAAAATTGTTAAGGGGGTTGTATCTAAAGAAAGAAAAGATTAACTTTGAAATCATCTAAAGTAAGTGTTTCTTATAATTAGTACTTATTGTTTTGACGAAATCAGAGGATGTTTTAATAAAAAAGTTCCGAGCGGGGAATGGTGTGATTTTCAAGGAGATTTTTGATCGATACTATCTCCCCGTGAAGTCGTACGGTTTCCAGTATATCGAGGACGATGAGATTGTTGAAGATTTCGTGCAAGATGCTTTCCTGAAGGTGTGGGAGAAACGGGCGGACTTTTATTTTGTCGCGGCAATTAAAAGTTTCCTGTATATGAGTGTCAGAAATGCTTGTTTGGATTACCTGCGTCACCAAAAAGTGCAACGTCGCAATGAGCCGGAATTAATCCTGTGGCTCACGGAAGAGGGAGAGGAAGAATTTATTCTTGAAGAGGAAGTTCATGCGATGGTGTACGATGCGATAAAGGATTTGTCGGAGCGATCCCGTCGGGTCGTGATTCTGACGATGGAGGGTCTTTCCAATCCTGAGATTGCGAAAGAGTTAGGGGTTTCCGTGAACACGGTGAAGACGATTAAATTGCGTGCTTACAGGGTGTTGCGGGAACGGTTGAAGGGTATTCAGTGGTTGTTATTACTTCTTTTGGGCGTTTAAAGAATTTTTTTTTACAAAGGGTGTCACCCTGTGGGGAGGTGTTCACGTTTTAGGGGAAATTTTTGAAAAATGGAGAAAATTGATCCTAGGATAGAGCTTGTTATTTATCGTTTTTTACGTGGGGAAATCTCCGTGTCTGAACGGGAAATGCTCGAATCTTGGTTACGTGAAGGAAGGCATAGGGAATTGTTCGAGAAAATTTGCAACAAGGAGAATATGCTGGAAAAGTCGTTCTATTTTGATCGACTGGATAAAGGGAGGGAGAAAACGTGGCTCCGTTTGGAACGGGCTACCGGGTTGCGTCGTCGTCTTGTGATGCGTCGCTGGGCGGTGGCAGCTTCATTAATGGTTCCTCTTTTGATCGGGATAATGTACTTGAATATACGGCAGGTAGAACCGGGAGTGCCGGAGCTACGGCAAGAGCGAATTGTTCCGGGAGTATCAACGGCACAGCTTTATTTACCTGATGGCAAAGTGGTCGATTTGGGTAAAGACAGTATTTGTGACTTACAGTTGTTTGAAGGTGGCCGGTTCGTGAATGAACGAGGGACGTTGACCTACAAAAGTGATAGTGCTAAAATAAGTGCGGCCCAATACAGCGAAATCCGGATTCCGAGAGGGGGAGAGTATAAAGTCGTGCTGCCTGACGGAACGGTGGTATGGTTAAATGCGGAATCGTCTCTTCGTTTCCCGACCGTGTTTACAGGGAAGGAACGGAAAGTGTACGCGAAGGGGGAGCTTTATTTTGACGTGAAACATGACGAGGCGAAACCTTTTATCGTGGAGGTGGAGAAAGACTACGTGGTTCGGGTACTCGGAACCGAGTTTAATCTCCGGGCGTATGGCGAGTCTTCCCGGGCGACAACGCTGGTGAAAGGACGTGTGCAGGTGAAAGGGGCGGATAACACGGTGCTGTTGAAACCGGGTCAACAAGCTTTTGAGGCTCCGGGTACAAACGATCTTGAAGTGCTTGACGTGGATGTGGCTCCTTACGTGGCATGGCATGAGGGGAAATTCCATTTTGTTCATGTTTCCTTGAAAAATATCATGGAGGAACTATCTCGCTGGTATGACGTACAGGTTATTTTCGAGAATCCGGCGGTGATGAACGAGTGTTTCACGATCGAGATGCAACGATTTGATGATTTTAATAAAGTATTGAGATTAATTGAACAAACAGGTATGGTGACTATCTCCGTGAATGGCCATACGGTGACTGTAAAATAGAAAAAACGGGAGATCTGGACCATCCCCCGTTTAAGTAAGGTGCCTGAGGCACAATGTGAAATTTTAATGATACAAAGTTATGAAAAAAATCAGAACGAGTGGGTTTTTTAGGCGAGCCCATGGGAATTTTTTGTTGATGATGAGGCTGACAATGTTGTGCCTGTTGATGACGTTTGTCTCGTTTACGGCCACGGCGCTGGGTCAACGAACGACGATTAAACTGGACAACGTGGAATTACAAGTTGCTTTTAACGAAATTAAACAGAAAATGGGGTACACGTTCGTGTACAATGATCAGGTGGTGAAAAGTGTGGGGAAGATTTCCGTGAATGTCACGTCTTCTGATATAAGGCAGATTTTGGCGAAATGCTTGGAAGGGACATCTCTTGATTTTTATATCGAGGATAATATAGTTGTGATCAAGGCGAAGACGGAACAATCGGTTCGCGAGACGGAGAAAAAGCCCGTGACCGTGAAAGGAAAAGTGGTGGACGAGAAAAGACAAGCCCTGCCGGGAGTTACTGTTTTGATAAAGGGTACGACCTTGGGGGTAACAACCGGGGTTGAGGGTGATTTTTCGATCGTGGTCACCGACACGACGAATGCCGAACTGGTGTTCTCGTTTATCGGGATGGTATCTCAAACAATTCCTTATAAGAGCATCCCGAAAGGAGAGTGGACCATTGTTTTGAAAGATGACGTGCAGGAGATGGATGAGGTGGTGGTTACGGGTATCTATTCTCGTAAAAAAGAGAGTTTTACAGGATCATCGACAACCTATACGGCTAAGGAATTGAAAACCATCGGTAACACGAACGTGTTGCAGAGTCTGAAGACGATGGACCCTTCTTTTGCCATCATGGAGAACAATCAGTTCGGATCGGACCCGAACCGCTTGCCGGATATTAACGTGCGAGGTAAGACCAGCGTGATCGGCTTGACACAGGAGTACGAGATAGACCCGAATCAACCCTTGTTCATTTTGGACGGGTTCGAAACAACGTTACAGACGATTAGTGACTTGAGCATGGATCGGGTGCAAAACATCACGGTCCTGAAAGATGCGGCGGCCACGGCTATTTATGGTTCGAAGGCGGCTAACGGGGTGGTTGTGGTCGAGACGAAGGCTCCGGCTCCGGGAACGTTGAGGTTGTCATATAGCGGGAATATGAATCTTTCTTTTGCCGATTTGTCGGATTATAACTTGATGAATTCGTCCGAAAAGTTGGAGTTTGAGCGATTGGCCGGTTATTATGGCGATTTGGATGAGAATGGAGAAGTTGAATCGGAGAGTAAACAACGGTTGTACTACCAGCGTTTGGCGGAGGTTACCAGAGGAGTGGACACTTACTGGATGAGCGAGCCTTTGCGTTTTGCTGTTTCCCACAGTCATAATCTTTTTGCCGAAGGTGGAGACGACCGGATGCGTTACGGTTTGGGGTTCAGTTATAATAAGACGCAAGGTGTGATGAAAGGTTCCGACCGGGATGTGATAAATGGTAACGTGCAGTTGCTATATCGGTATAAAACGTTGTCTTTCAAGAATTACTTGAACTTGGATTACACGATGTCTTCCCGGGAGAAGGTGGCTTTCTCGAAATTCTCCCAATCCAATCCTTACCACCGGAAAAAGAACGAGTTCGGTGTGGTGGAACAGGTGCTGGAACAGTATTGGGATTCGGATTCTGATTCTCCGACTTACTTGAAGGATTTAAATACATATAACCCGCTGTTTGATATGAATCAAGGAAGTTTTGACGAGACCACTTCTTTTGGTTTCAGGAATAATTTCGAGATTGACTGGCAGGTGATGGACGGTTTGCGGGCAAAGGGACGTTTCAGTATTTCAAAGTCATCGGCTCAAGGCGAAATTTTTAAATCACCCAAGTCATCGGATTTTGCGGAAGCTGCATCAACCGAACGAGGCTCTTATCGGGAAACGAGGGAAGAGAATTTAAGTTATGACGGGGATTTTAACGTGACGTATGCCAAGTTGTTTAATGAAGTACACATGGTGAATGCCGTGGGTGGAATTCGTTTGGCCTCTAGTAAATTGCAAACCAGTGGTTACGAGACGATCGGTTTTATCGATGACCGTTATTCGAATCCGTCGTTTTCAACGGGTTATCCTAGTGGGGCAAAACCTTCTTACTCCACGAGCGAGAAACGTTCCGTTAGTTATTACCTGAATGCGGGTTATGCTTATGACGATCGGTACCTGTTGGATGTAAATCTTCGTTCGGACGGTTCTTCCGTGTTCGGTTTGTCCCAGCAATTCACAACGACATGGGCGGTCGGAATCGGATGGAATGTTCACAAGGAAAGGTTTTTTCAGAATCAGAACTGGTTGAATTATTTGAAACTGCGCTTCTCTGTCGGTAATCCCGGTAACCAGAATTTTGATGCCTATATTTCCATGAATGTGTACAAGTATGCGACCGATTTCCCGAATCCTTTTGGGGTTAGTGCGATTGTTTCGACTTGGGGAAATAACAACTTGGACTGGCAGAAAACGATTGATCAGAACTATGGTATCGACTTGGCTTTTCTGAATAATCATTTGAAGATCACCGTCGATTATTTCTTTAAGAACACCGACCCGTTACTGGTTTACGTCCAGACCCCGACTTCCACGGGAACCTCTACTGTACCCATGAATCTGGGTAAACAGGTTTCTCAAGGGGTGACGGCCACGTTGAATTATATGATCCTGCAAAGAGAGGGCATAAGTTGGAACTTTAATTTCAACGCTCGTCATATCACGTATGAATACCGGAATATCGGGAATGCACTGGATAAGTTTAATTCGGATAACAGAAGTTCTAATTTAGTAAGATATTATGACGGGGGAAGTCCTTCCGATTTGTGGGCAGTACGTTCCGCGGGAATTGATCCGGCCTCAGGACGGGAGATCTTCATCAAGAAGGATGGCACGCAAACGTTCGTGCATGACTATGCCGATGAGGTAGTTGTCGGGAACTCGGACCCGAAGGTCGAGGGAGTTATCGGTACTTCTTTCTATTACAAGGGATTTACGGCATCTGTCAATTTGCGCTATCGCTTGGGAGGCCAGATATTCTTGTCCACGTTGTATAATAAGGTGGAGAATATTTCGCAGAATGCCTTGCAATACAATCAGGACAAACGGGCGCTATACGATCGTTGGCAGAAACCGGGAGACGTGAGCAAGTATAAGGCTATTTCGTTGACGGAAAAGACCCCGATGTCTTCTCGTTTCGTTGCCGACGAAAATACGCTGAGCGGGGAATCCATCTCTTTGGGATATGAAACTCAGGCTAGATGGTTACATCATATCGGGGCCTCATCGATGACGATCCGGGGCTATATGAATGATATTTTCCGTATATCCACGGTGAAGAATGAACGTGGATTGGATTACCCGTTTGCTCGCACGGTGGCATTTTCTCTGGGATTAACGTTTTAATGACTTAAAGGAATTAGTTTATGAATATGATTAGAAATATAAAATTAGGACTGATTGCAAGCGTGATGCTGTTATTCGTGTCCTGTAATTCATGGTTGGAAGTTGACCCTGACGATAGAATAATGGATAATTCTTTGTTCAAAGACAGGGAAGGTTTTCTTGCAGCTTTGAATGGCGTGTATTCGGAAATGAATACCCCGAGTTTGTACGGGGCCAATTTGTCAATGGGAATGATTGACGTGATGGCACAATATTATAACTGTAAATTTCAAGAGCATAACTACTCGGTTTATGCCAACTATTCGTACGCGCAGAAGGATTTCAAGAGTACCTTGGATAAGGTTTGGTCCGGGTTGTACTCGATGATCGCGAATTGCAACGCGATTCTTGAACATTGCGGGGAAGGGAATGCTGTTTTGCCGGACCAATATTATCGTTTGATCAAGGGGGAAGCTCTTGGACTGCGGGCCATGATGCACCTTGATTTGTTACGTATGTTCGGACCTATTTACACGGAGGAGAATAAAGGAGTGAAATGTATTCCTTACATGACCCGGGCGGACCGGGTGGTGCAGCCTTTGTTATCGGCTGATAGCGTGATGTATTACATTATCAAGGATCTGGAATCGGCATCTTCTTTACTTTCAACGGTGGATCCGGTGATCACGGACGGACCGAGAAATTATGATCCGGGGATGAATTCCAGTGATTTGTATTATAGACAATACCGGATGAACTACTTTGCCGTGAACGCTCTGATGGCGAGGGCTTATCTATGGATGGGAAACACGCAGAGGGCCGGAGAGTGCGCCCGGACCGTGATCGAGAAGGTGAGTAACGAGGATAAACCTTTATTCCCGTTGGTTGATGCCGACTACATGGCGAAGAATTTGCCGGACGGGGTGTTCTCTCCGGAAGTGCTGTTCTCGCTTTATAATACTTCTCGCGAGAGTAAGGTGTATAAGGAGTTCTTTGATCCCACTTTATCCGTGGCTAAAATATTGACCATGGCCGGAAATCTCACGTCGGGGCGGGTAAATACGACATACGACGATAAGGATGATTATCGCTACCGGATGTGGGCATCTACCATATCCAATAGTAAGGAGGTGACTTATTTGAATAAATATATTGACGAAACGGAGGCCGATTCGGCGTATCATTATCGCTATATGATCCCGTTAGTGCGTGTCAGCGAGTTATACCTGATCGCGGCGGAGTGTGAGACGGACGTTCCGACGGCTCTTGAGAAGTATTTTAATCCGTTACGTTTTTCCCGAAATTGCGTGAATCAGAGCGCATCCACTGCAGAAGAGATGAAGAGTTTGATTCGGGCTGAATACGTGAGAGAATTTGTAGGAGAAGGTCAGCTATTCTTCTATTACAAACGGAACGGGTTGCAGACGATCCCTGACGGGGCAACAGCGAGTGGCACGATGAACGTGCAATTAACAGATTACGTGTTCCCGTTGCCGGACAGCGAAACGAGCCAACGGGCAGAGTCACAGGATAATGTTTCACAAGAATAAGTTATGGCTATGAAAAAGATATTATATATGATCGCTCTCGTCTGGATGGCTTTTTGCGTGGCGAGTTGTGAAAAAGAGGTTAAAGACTATGACGGGCAGGAAGGCGTTTATTTTTACGTGCAATACGGTGCGGCACACGGTGATACTACGATTTGGGCCAGCCATTCTTCTACCCCGGTGGCATTTGCGAATGTTTCGGGTGATTATTACGATGTTAAATTGCGGGTGATGACCACCGGGAGGATAAAGGATTACGATAGGACTTTCCGGGTAGTTGTGGACAAAGATTCAACTACCGCCGTGGAAGGTATAAATTACGAGCCTTTTGACGAGTTCCAAGTGGTGAAGGCAGGAGTTCATTATGCCGATGTGATGGTTCGTTTGAAACGGGATGTGAGTATCCAAACGGAAGAACGTGTGTTGGGGTTGAAGTTGGAACCTACTGATGATTTTGGAATTGGAATTAACCAATGGGGGAAACTTGATGGTTTGTGGTCCAGCGACGGGGGCAATGATTTTGACGCATCCATACATAAGGTTACCATGAATGATTTTCTTGTACGTCCGGCTCGTTGGATTCCGGCAAAAGATTACGCTGTAGGAGAGGCTGAAGGAGGTTTATGGGGAGCTTTCACGAGAAAGAAGTATGAGTTGATGTGTGAGAAATTTAATTTGACTTATGAAGATTTCGAATCGGAGGCTACGATGCCTAATGCGAAGCGGACGATGATAAAGGATTATTTCGTGAATTATTTGCAGGATCTTTACGACAAGGGAACTCCCGTGCTGGAGGATGACGGACGTGCCATGTGGTTCATGGGGGTATCGTGGAAAACGGTCGTGGGACAACCTTGGATTCCGGAACAATAATGGTTGAACAATGTAAATCTGATAATTATGAAACGAAATATAGTATTCTTTTTAACAAGCGTGTTCATCTGTTTGTCGGTGGCCTGTTATGATGACAAGGGGTCTTACGACTACAAGGACGTGAACGAGGTTGAGGTGGATGGCCTAGGGACATCGTATAACCTGATATTCAAAAAGGACACGTTGAAAATTACACCGGAACTAAAGTTCACGCAGGATAGTTTGAGTTTGGATCGTTATGGTTACGAGTGGATCGTGGTATCGGGAATTTCGGGTTCTGAAGAGACCCGTGAGGTGATCGGTACGGAACGCAACTTGAAATACTTCGTGGAGTTGGAGCCAGGAACTTATACCCTGTATTTGAAAGTGAGGGATAAGCAGACCGGATTGTTATGGATGAACTACACCTCGCTCACAGTTCGGACAGAAGTCGGATTGGGGTGGTTATTGATTGGTGAAGATGCCGAAGGATATGTAAATGTCGATATGATTGCCATGCCGAATGATACGATCGTGATAAATAATTTGTTGTCAAATAACGGATTGCCTAGGCTGAAAGGTCCGAAAAGTATCATGTACACGGGAAGTCCATACGCGAGTTACTTGGCTCCTTACGAGAAGTTGTGGATTGCCACGGAAGACCGTTCTTATTACGTGAATACATCAACCTTTGAGGGAGAGCTGACGAATGTTTTCGAAACGATGGTTTACTCGTATCTTGATATTCCGGAGCAATTGAATCCGGTACATTTGCTCTCCCAAAGAACGGGAGGTTCGATGAACACAAGTAGATCGGTGGCTTGTGCTGAAGGTTTCGTGTTTAATATATCATCCCTTTTGAGTGGTGGTGACTATGCTAATCCTTTGAACCGTACGGCTGATGCTCCAGAAAAGTTGTTTAAGGCTTATCCGTACATCTTTGCCTCTTTAGGGTATGTTTCCGGGGGAGTACTTTATGATACGGACAATGGCCGTTTCTTGAGATTCACGTCTTCCGGTTCGACCTCAACGGCATTGCTTGATAATAGTGGTGAGGCGTTCCCGTGGATTCAGCCGGAAGGACGGACTTTGGTTTACGGGGAGAACACGATGGACACGGAAGGTGGTAGCCGGGGAAATTCGTTCACGTTGATGAAGGATGCGGGAACGGGCAAGTACTTCATCTATAAGTTCTATGCTTACGGTAGTTCTGCACAAAAACGTGCGGGTTACGAGGTAAAGAGTTCGCTTGCCACGGATATTGATAAAGCTGAATTTTATGCTTTTGCATCCAATCGTTCGCTCCTTTTATATGTGGTGGGAAAGACCCTGTATGCTTATGATTATAAAGTAGGCTACGAGAAGTTGTATTCCATGGATTTACCGGATGAAGTTTCGATGATGAAGTTTGATGTGAAATCGGGATATGGAGATTATAATGATCTTTATATTGCAACTTATAACAGTACGACGGGAGGAACGTTACAAAAATATGTGCTGGGAACCGATCAAAATAAGTTTGAGTTGAAACCGGATGAAAGATGTTGCTGGACAGGGTTAGTGAAAGTGAAGGACATGGAGTGGAAAAATAGTGCACAATAAATATGAAGATAAATTTAATATTATACTGGATGATAGCGGTAGTTTTACCGCTGTCATCTTTTGCTCAGGGGGTTGATTTTAAGTCGTTGACGATGCAGGAGGCGCAGGCTGTCGCGGAGAAAGAGAAGAAGATGATATTCATAGACTTCTACACGACATGGTGTGGACCGTGTAAGATGATGTCTTCGGAGGTATTTACCCAAGATCAGGTGGGGGAGTATTTTAACCGTGCGTTCGTGAATCTGAAAGTGGACGCAGAGAAGGGTGAAGGGGTGGAGTTAGCTAAGAAGTATCAAGTGAAGGCTTACCCGACATTCGTGGTGTTACGGGCGGATGGGACGGAAGTTTACCGGACGGCAGGAGCCCGTCCGGCAGACGAGTTCGTCGATAAGATTCGGAAAGGAATTGATCCCAAGTGGTCGCCCGAAGGTTTGACTCGTCGTTACGAGAAGGGGGAACGCACCCCGGAATTAGTGAACGAGTATGCCCTGTTGCAAATGGAATCGGGAAACGGGGAGATCGGGGGAAAGGTCGTGCAAGAGTATTTTGATAAACTGTCGGATAAGAAGAGGGTGAAACCGGAAAACTTCTTTCTTTATACCCGTTATACGTTGAGTTACAAGGATCCGAAGGCCGATTACGTGTTTGCTAACAAAGACCGTTTTATCAAGTTAAATGGACAAGAGGTTGTTGAGTCTTTGTTGTATAATTGGCTACGGCAAGAGATGATCCCTTTCGTGATGGCGAAGGGAGTTCCGGATACGGGAGAAAACTTAAAGGCTTTGCAGGATTTGGAAACAAAGATTCAGAAGGCCGCTCTGGCGAATCCCGGTTGTATGTCTGAACTGGATGAGATTGCGAGGGTACGTTGGGAAGGTGATTTGAAGGCTTATCTGGATATTTGCCGGGAAAAATTTGCCTCGCTGGAATCTAAGGATCGTTTTTCCATATTACTTAGTTTGGGGGCCTTGCAAGAAGAGAATGATGCTATAAAGACTTTGGCAGCTGGGTTACTCCGGGATCATTTGGATGAGTTTGAAAATACGAATCGGCGAGTGCTTTATATGACGCTGTTGAATCTTGAGGGAAAGAAGGAATACCGCCTGCGGGCCTCCATAGATGGGGTGAAAAAAGGGAAAGTGACGGTTTCTTACTTCTTGCGTGGAAAGTTTGAACGGGAAGATTACGAGTTCGATAATCACATGATAGATATTAGCCTTGCGGGACGGGACACGGTGGCCGCGAGTGTACGTTTGTTGTGTGAAGAACTAGCTTGTCCCACGGCAAGAGGGAATGATTATTATCCTCATTTTAACTTTATCGTTGTTCCGGGAGAGGCTGCCGTGGTGAAGGTTAACGCGGAGAAAGGGAAGGTTGCCGAGTTGGAATGGCAAAGAGGGGGATCGATTTCTCATGATTTTGTTCGTCTGAATTATGATCTGTTGGAGGCAGACGAGCGGGATTATAACCAACTGGTGATGGATAATATTATTCGTGGTGGTGATATTCGGGATTACCCGGACGAGTTCCAAGCGTCATGGGATGCGGGGAAACGTCGGGTCATGGCATTTATCCGGGAGAATCCGAATAGTTTTATCTCGGTGATGGAGTTGTGGGAACATTACATCTGGTTTGACGAGAACGAGGCCGAAGATATTTATAACCGTTTCCCCGCAAACTTGAAAGTAAGTCCCTACGGGCGGGTGATTGCGCAGCGTCTGGAGCGGAGTAAGGATTCGAGAACGGGGCAATCGGCAAAGAATTTCGTGAAGAAAGATATGAATGGGAAAACGGTGTCTCTTGAAAAGTTACGGGGAAAGTACGTGTTGCTGGATTTCTGGGGAAGCTGGTGCGGACCTTGCCGGGCATCGCATCCTCATTTGAAAGAGTTGTATGAAAAGTACAAGAAACAGGTCGTTTTTATCAACGTGGCGCAAGAGAACGTGAAAGATTTGAACGAGGCCCGGAAGCTTTGGAAGACGGCAGTTAAAGAGGATGGAATGACGTGGACTCAAATATTGAATAACGAGGGACGGGACGAGTATGACGTGGTACGTTTATTTAATATTTCCTCGTTTCCGACGAAGGTATTAATTGATCCCAATGGTGTCGTGGTTTCACGAATGGTCGGGGGAATGGTTGATGCGGGGGAGATTCTAAAGAAAGTGCTGGGTAAATAAACGAATAACCCCGCCTTCCGGCGGGGTTATTTACTTTTATAGTTGGTTAACAACTTCAACGCTGTTCATTCCGGTCTGGATGGCCTCGATGTTCATCGGGATCATCTTGTGATGACGAGGGGGTAAAGATTTTTGCAAACCTTTTTCCACGTTGTCAAGTTTCACGATCGGTTTTACCTTCAAGAATCCACCAAGAACGATCATGTTGAACACTTTCGGGTTACCTTGCTCTGCGGCAATGGCGGTTCCCTCGATCTTGTAGATATTGATGTCTTTTCTCGTCGGTTCGTGAGTGATACCGTTCGGGTCATAGATTAAGGTACCACCCGGTTTTACCATGCTTTCGAACTTGTCCATAGATTGTTGGTTCAAGACGATAGCGGTATCGTATTTCGTTAAGATCGGGGAGCTGATACGCTCGTCGCTCAGGATAACGGTCACGTTGGCAGTACCACCACGCATTTCAGGACCGTAAGAAGGCATCCAAGCAACTTCCTGATCTTGCATAATTCCGGAGTAAGCAAGAATCTTTCCCATAGAAAGAACTCCTTGTCCACCGAATCCTGCTATAATGATTTCTTCTGTCATAATTTTAGAGTTTATAAGGTTTATAAAGTTGTAAAGTTTATAAGGTAAGTACAGAGACTTTATGGACCTTATGGACTTTATGAACTTTATGAACTGATTAAATGTCTTTGATGTCTCCTAACGGGTATTTCGGGAACATGTTGTCTACCATCCATTTGTTGGCTTCTACCGGGGTTACTTTCCAACCGGAGTTACATGTACTAACGATTTCCACGAAAGAAGTTCCTTTGTCTTTCCGGGTGTTCTCGAATGCCTTGCGGATAGCGGCTTTTGCTTTACGCACGTTAGCCGGGGTGTGAACTGACTGACGGGTTACGTAACAAGTTCCATCCAATTGTGCAAGTAATTCAGTTAATTTCATCGGGAATCCGTTCAATTTAGCGTCACGTCCGTAAGGAGTGGTAGCGGTTACCTGTCCCAAAAGGGTGGTAGGTGCCATCTGTCCTCCGGTCATACCGTAGATTGCGTTGTTGATAAAGATTACCACGATGTTTTCACCACGGTTACAAGCGTGCATGATTTCCCCGCATCCGATAGATGCCAAGTCTCCATCACCTTGATAGGTGAACACGTAACGATCGGGATGAATACGGCTGATACCGGTTGCAACGGCCGGTGCACGTCCGTGTGCTGCCTCTGCCCAATCAATATCCAAATAGTTGTAAGCGAGTACGGAACATCCTACCGGAGAAACACCGATGGTTTTGTCTTGGATACCCATTTCTTCAATCACTTCCGCGATAATTTTGTGAACCACGCCATGGGAACATCCCGGACAGTAGTGCATCACGTTATCGGTAAGCACGGGAGTTTTCTTGTAAACAATATTCTCCTCTTTTATTATATCTTTTAATTCTACTGACATAGCTTATGCTCCTATAATTTGTTTTTCAAGTGCTTCAACGATCTCTTCCGGTGTCGGGATTACTCCTCCGAAACGTCCGAAGTGTTCTACCGGGATGTTATTGGCCACGTTCAAACGAACGTCTTCTACCATTTGACCGGCACTCATTTCTACTGTCAAGATACCCTTAACTTGTTTAGACAAGCGTGCAATTTCTTTCTTCGGGAAAGGATAAAGGGTAATCGGGCGAAGGATACCTACTTTGATTCCTTTTTCACGGCATAGTTGTACTGCTTTTTGGCAAATACGAGATGCTGATCCATAAGCCACAAATATGTATTCCGCGTCTTCACATTGAATTTCTTCGAAAAGAACGTCGTTTTCTTCCATCGCTTTGTATTTCTCTTGAAGTTTGTGGTTGAAAACCTCTTGTTTGTAAGAGTCCAGTTCCAATGAAGTTACCGTGTTGTGAGAACGGTGTGCTTTCTTACCGGTTAAAGCCCAGCTATCAGACATCTTGTCGATTTCTTCTTGTGTCCAGCGGGGTTTATATTCGCTCAATTGAACTTTTTCCATCATCTGTCCGATAACACCATCGGCAAGGATCATGGCCGGGTTACGATATTTGAATGCCAAGTCAAAACCAAGTCCTACGAAATCGTTCATTTCTTGAACGGAAGCGGGAGCAAGTACGATCAAGTGATAGTCACCATGACCACCACCTTTGGTTGCTTGGAAATAGTCACTTTGTGCCGGTTGGATGGTTCCCAATCCTGGACCTCCACGTACTACATCGATCACCAAGCAGGGAAGTTCTGCTCCTGCCAAGTAGGTTAAACCTTCTTGCATCAACGAGATACCGGGGCTAGATGATGATGTCATTGCCTTTTTACCGCAAGCAGCGGCACCGTATACCATGTTGATAGAGGCCAATTCACTTTCGGCCTGCAATACGACCATTCCTGTTTCCTCCCACGGTTTGCGTAACATGAGAGTCTCCATGACTTCGGATTGCGGGGTAATAGGGTAACCATAATAAGCATCACATCCACAACGGATAGCAGCTTCGGCTAATACCTCGTTCCCTTTCATTAATTTTACTTCTGCCATTTTCGGTAGTTTTTATTCTTATTGTACATTCATTTTGTAAACGGTGATCACCGAGTCTGGGCATACCAACGCACAGCTGGCACATCCAATACATGCTTCCGGGTTTACCATCTCGGAGTAGTGGTATCCTTTACCATTCACTTCTTTCGCCAAGTCAAGAGTTTTGGTAGGACACGCAACCACGCAAAGGTTACATCCTTTGCATTTTTCTTTGTCAACGACGATAGCGCCTCTAAATTTTGCCATAATTGAATTGATTATGATTTATAAATAAATTCTCTTTTTGCCTTATATTTTGTAACACATTTACGGGATAAAATTACAAACTTAAATTGAATCATGAAATAGTTTCCCTGTATTTTAACATTGTTTTACTTTCATGTTAAGACCATTCCACTGGAGCTTTTCCCGATTCAATTTCAGTAAATTGAAAACTTGAAGTTGAAAATTGAAAATGAGATTTTTGCAAGACATTTTCAATTTTCAATTCTCCATTTTCAATTATTTCGTGTGATCTGCCGCGAATCGTTTCAAACGTTCTTCCAGTTCCGGCATCCGTTCCAGTCCGGTTTGAGAAACGCAAGCGCGGAGACCTTGTTTCTTGGAACCCGTGTCACGCAACGGGATCGCTGATATGCCGTAATACAGAATTTCTTTCGTGAGGTCACCACCCGTGAATCCCGGGTAGATGATCGTGAAATAGAACCCGTCAGCGATAGGTTCTTCCAGATCCCGGTCATACACGATCTCGAAACCGTATTTGGTGAACAGCTCTTTCATGGCGTGGGCTCTCTCCGCGTATTCCCGTACGCCGTCGAGGATATTGATACGTCCCTCGTTGGCGGCTTTCAAGATGGCAGCCATGGCGTACTGGCAGGAGTGTGTGGTTCCGGATGATAGCGTGTAGATGATCCGGTTCACGATAGTGTAACCCAAGGTACCCATTCCCCCGAAACGATCGTGCAGGTTGTCGTATTTCCGGTTGTATAAAGCGTCTGAAATACACATGATTCCCAAACGTTGTCCGGCGTAACTAAATAGTTTGGAACCGGAGATCATGACGATGTAGTTATCCGTGTATTTGCCAACTGAGGGTTGGAACGGGGCTTTACCCGGTACGGAAAGATCCCGACGGAAGTCCATGGCAAAATAGGCCAAGTCTTCCAGCACGATCACGTCATACTTGGTGGCCAGTTCCCCAACGATTTTCAGCTCCTCGTCCGTGAAACATATCCAAGCCGGGTTATTCGGGTTGCTGTACAGGATGGCAGCGATGTTTCCCTTGGAAAGATGCTCTTCCAGTTTCTCCCGTAATTTTTCGCCCCTGTAATTATAAACGTCAAATGACTCGAACGGTTTTCCGATGACTTGCATTTGTGTTTTTTGAACGGGGAATCCCGGGTCGATGAAAAGAACGGTGTCTTTTCCTTTTTTACATTCCGTTACTGCCATGAAGGCGGCGAAACAGGCCTGCATGGAACCTACGGTCGGGATGATGCCTTCCGGCTTGATGTCGATGTCCACGAAGTTCTTCACGAACTTGGAACCTTCTTCCTTGAATTCCTTGTGGCCTTCGAGCATCGGGTAGAATTGAGCGCATCCGGCACGTAGCGCCTCGATCTCGGCGTCGATACCTATTTTAGAAGGGGCAAGTCCGGGAACGCCCATTTCCATACGGATGAATTTTTCCCCGCTTTCGGCTTCCACCATATTCACCACTTTCACGATGTCGCGTATCGTGGCATCTTCCATGTCACTGATCCCGCAGGCTGCCAGTTTCTGGTCAACGATCTTTTTGTCAATTAGATTATTTTGCATGACTACTTTATATGATTTATTCTATTTTTTCTCAGCATGTACGCGAGTTTAATAAAAAATTGTCATTATATATTCCGAAATCGTTTTAAATTTGACGTGAAGTGTCTAATTTAGTTTGATTCTGAAATTGATTTTATCGGTTAAAAGCTCTATCGGATTTCAAAAGAATCGTTTGTGGAGGAATCTCTTTTTCTAATAAAATGTGCGGACTAAGAAATTTTCTCACAGAGAGGATAATATTTAGTATTATTTAACAAATTGAGGGTGATTGGGTGCTTTTGTCTTGGTGATGTGACTATATCTCCTTGGTGATGTGCCGTACTCTCGTTAATAACTTAACGGGAAGTCAACGGGAAGTCAACGGAAAAATAATGGCGTGAGGGGGAGAATTTTTGGGAGAAATTGTATTTTAATATAAAGGAGATATGAATGAGAGTACGGCACATCACCAAGGAGAGTGTAAGTCGTGTGTAGTGAAGAGAGAATGGATTGTTTAATAATTTAAAAATTGAAATGATGGATGTATTTTTTCCGGAACAGAGAAAGAGACGAAAATGGACGATGAACGGGATCACGTATTATTACAAGAATGGGATGCTGTGTCAATGTATGAGCCATCGACCCCGGTTGAGAACGGGAAAGAAAAAGAATGGGAAACCTTTGATCCCGACGCCGGAACAAGTGAAGGCACGGGCGACGTTCAAACAGATGAATTTCTTGAAACGTTATTTTTTTTCAGCGCAAATAAAGGGAATTCCAATTTGGGATCTGGCTCCCGGGATAGTGGGGCAGGACCGGATGGCGAAATTTCATCGGGCAAACGCGGCGGCTTGCGGGGAACGGGGAGTTGAATATTACTCGATTTTCAAGTTTAGCGAGGGTATTTTGTTTCCGCCGATTAATATGCACGTGGAGCGGAATGGGTGGATGGTGACCATGACTTGGGAGAACCGAGAAGAGCGGGAACTATCATTAGCGTCGGATTGGTTGCGAGTGGGGTATTTTTATGATGCTTACCCTTTTGCCCCGAGGTTGTTGCCTGAAATTGTGGCCAAACGAGGGGATTGTCAGGCTGTTTTTAGAATACCGGATTCGAAGTTACCCGTCTCGATGGTATTACATTTGTACCCGTTTTTCTCTAGGCAGGACAAGTATGCTTTTTCTACGAGCTGTTATTTCCAAGTTTAAGTATTGGATAATTTTTGTAGCATTCGAAAGGGAGGTCTAAATGTACTTTCTTGTGCTGTCCCTTTTGAATCTCTTTTTGTTTTCGTAGTTTTGCATGATAAAACCGGGAAATTGGAGTATTGAAGTGATCGTCATTTTCAATTTTCAATTTTCAATTTTCAATTGTTATGAATCTGGAATGGTACATTGCGCGTAGGTTGTTGAAAGGAGACGGCACGAAATCCGTGTCGGTGCCGATCGTAAAGATTGCGATTGTTGGGATCGCCTTGGGGTTGTGCGTGATGTTATTGTCGTTGTTTATTATCACGGGGTTTAAGTACGAGATCACCGAGAAATTGTCGGGTTTCACGGCTCATTTGAGCGTGGTGCCTTTTGTCCCCGGTTCGACGAGTGAGGGGGGAGTGGTCCGTGAATCGGAGAGTCTGGTGAAAAGCTTGAAAGAGGTGGAAGGAGTGAAGAACGTGTACGGGTATATTGAGAAACCCGCAATTTTCAAGAGTAAGGAGGAGATTCACGGGGTGGTGTTGAAAGGGGTAGATGTGGGGTATGATGTTGTTTTTTTCAGGGAGAATCTGAAGGAGGGGAAAATGCCTGATTTTAAAACGGAACGGGCGTCAAATGAAATATTAATTTCTGCATCCGTGTCGGATATGCTGGAAATCGGTGTCGGTGGAAAAGTCACGGCCCATTTCGTGCAGGACCCGCCGAGAGCGAGAGTGTTTACCGTTGCCGGAATTTACGACACGGGTTTCAAGGAGTATGATGACGTGATGGTGTTGGTTGATGAACGACATCTGGCGAAATTGAATGATTGGGGACCGGGGGCGGTTTCCGGGATTGCTATCGAACTGGAGAATGTGGAACGATTAAACGAGGTGGTAGAGGAGGTGGAAAATGTCGTGTATGATGCGAGTGGAAATTACGAGGTACAGACGCTTGCTGACGTGGCTCCGCAAATTTTTGACTGGTTAGCGTTGTTGAACATGAACGTGTGGGTGATCCTGATTTTGATTGTCACGGTGGCCGGTTTTAATATGGTGTCGGGGTTATTGATTTTGATTCTGGATAAGACTACTTTGATCGGGATATTGAAAGCGTTAGGCTACAAAAATGTTTCTTTGAGAAAATTGTTCCTGTACATATCGGCCGGATTGATTATTAAAGGAATGTTATGGGGAAATGTGCTGGCTTTTGTTTTGGCAGGAATTCAGGCGATATTCCGTGTGATTCATCTAGATCCTGTGACGTATTATATGGACACGGTTCCAATTAATTTTAGTCTCGGATACGTGATATTATTGAATGTAGGAGTGATCGTGATAACCGTTTTAATGTTGATTGTCCCGACGATGCTGATTTCCAAGATTAGTCCGGTGAAGGCGATTAAATTCGAGTAAAGTTATGAGCGTGAAAAATGATATATATGCTATTAGAGATTCTCTATTGGATTGGTTGAAGGAACACCGACATGGTGTGATGGGTACGGTAATTTTTCATCTCGTGCTTGCTATCTTTTTGGTTTGTGTCGGAATTTCACGTTTGGATTCGCAACAGAGGATGGAAATCGAGATTGATATGCCGGAACCGGAAATCGTTCAGCAAAAGCAAGAGGAGCAAAAAAAGAAGGAGCAAATTCTCCAACAAAGCGCTGACGAGGAGGTGAACGAGATGTTGCGTTCGTTGGCGGTGAACGAGGATGCCGTGAAGAAAAATGCTGAAACCCAGCCTCACGAACGAGTAGAAGAGTATATTGAACAGATTCAGGAGGAGATTGATAGTGATTATGGGGGACGTTACCGGGCGAATAAAAACAAGCATTACAAGGAGGATAGTATTCGTGTCCAGCGGGATAAGAAGGAACGGATGTTGGATTCACTCCAATCCACGGTTTACGTGGGGAAGAGTAGCGTGTCATATAATATAAAAGGGCGTTACAAGACTTATCTGCCGATTCCTGTTTATAAATGCGAATTCGGTGGAAAAATCGTAGTAGCGGTAGTCGTGAACCGGCAAGGACGGGTCATTAAGGCTGAGGTGGTGGATGCGGAGTCGAATAAAGATGATTCTTTGCGGGAGGTGGCAGTAGATGCAGCCTTGAAGTCGGAATTTAACGTTGACGAGAAGGCCCCGGAACGACAGACGGGAACGATCACGTATAATTTTGTCAAACAATGACACGGTTTGTTTCTTCTATTTTTTCCCGCTTTTTCAGATTGTTATATCCCCGCACGTGCGTGGTGTGTGGCGATGTTCTGGTTGATGGTGAGCTTTTTTTGTGTTCAGCTTGTTTAAGCGGTTTGCCTTTGAACGAGGGAGTTGATGAGGAGGCGGACAGGGTGCTTACGGATGATTTGGGAATCGAGCATTTATACTGGTTGTTCCGTTATGACCGGGCAAGTGATTTTCATAAATTAGTGTACGGCATCAAGTATCGTTCCAACCGGGAATTGGGCGTGTGGACCGGGAAAATGTTGGGAGAGCGGATGAAAGATGTTCGTGGGATTGATTGTATTATTCCCGTGCCGCTACATCCCGAACGGGAGAAGAAACGGGGTTTTAATCAGGCTTTTCTGATTGGCACGGGGATTGCAAGTGTTTTAGGAGGACGGATCGAGCCGGAAGTGTTAAGGCGAGTGGTAAACACCCCTTCACAAACAGGTTTGGAACGGGGACAGCGGGCTGATAACGTGGCCGAGGCTTTCGAGCTGGGGAATACTACTCGGGTAGAGGGATGCCACGTGTTGCTGGTAGATGATGTCGTGACAAGTGGAGCCACGATCCGGGCGTGTATGATGGAATTGAGTAAAATCAAGGGAGTACGGGTAAGTGTTGCTTGTTTGGGAAAGTCCGGCAGCATCTAAAAAAACTTGAATCTTAAATCTAAAATTGAAAGGATTTTAGCTTTTTTTCCCTAGTTTTGTAAAGTTAATATTTTTGAGGACTATGAATAAATTTTTTTGGAACGGATTCTGTTTTGTCGCTATTATCGTGGCGTTGATTATATATGCCTGTGCAAACAGGGGTTACCCGCAGGGAGGAGAGAAGGACGTGACACCCCCTCAGGTTATCAAGGAGGTTCCGGAATCTTTTTCAACGAATTTCAAGGGGAAACAGATTGATATTTATTTCAACGAATATGTTCAATTAAAGGATATTAACAAGAAATTCGTGATGTCTCCCCCGATGAAGAAGAAAGCTCGGGTGAGCTTGCGGGGAAAATACGTGCGGGTGACGTTTCAGGATTCTTTGAAACCGAATACGACTTACACGCTGGACTTTGCCGACGCGATCGTGGATAATAACGAGGGAAACCCGCTCGGTTTCTACCGGTACGTGTTTTCCACGGGGCCGCAACTGGATTCGATGGAGCTAGGAGGACAGGTCATTGATATGCAAACGCAGTTGCCCGTGCTGGGTGCTACCGTGATGTTCTACCAGAATACCGCGGATTCTGTGGCATTGACCGATTTGCCGAGTTACGTGGCTAAAACGGATAGTGCCGGGATGTTTCGGGTGACCAATATTAAGGATGATACCTATCGGGTAATGGCGATCGATGATGCGAGAGGAAATTATTTGTTTGTGCCTTCAGAGACAAAAGTGGGTTTCATTGATTCTTTGATTCAGACTATATCGTTCCCCATGACCGTTTATGATACGATTCACCCGGACACGACGGTTGTCGAGGGACGGAGAACGAAGAAGGGGATGGAGTTCAAGGTGGTGTCAAAAGACACGATTGTCCGGCGTGATTTCACCATGTTCGGACCGACAAACTTGTTTATCCCGATGTTTGACGAGGAAAAGACTCAATTGTATCTGGTTGATGAGGTTCGTAAGGAGCGGGAACGATTGGATTTTACTTTCAGTGTTCCTGCTGATAACCAGTTGAAGGTACGATTGTTAGGAGTGCATTTTTTAGATAAGATTGATCAGGATGATTGGTATATCGAGGAACGGTCTGCCGGGAGGGATACAATTCAATTGTGGATAAAGGACTCTTTGGTGTACAAGATCGATTCGCTCGTGGCTGAGGCCAGTTATTTGCGGACGGATTCGCTTGGTAAACGAGTGTTGCTCGCGGATACGATTAAATTCTATTACAAGGACAAACCGGAGCCCAAGGGTAAGCGTAAGAAGGAACAGGATTCCATTCCGGTAATTAAGTTTATGGAGATTAACGCGGGGGTTGGTAGTACGGTGGATTTGAACAAGAGCATAACGCTGGAGTTTGATCGTCCGATCGTGGAGGAGGGGTTGAAGAATATCCAGTTGTTGGAAATGGTGGATTCCGTTTTGACCCCGGTCGACTTTAACTTGAAACATGATAGTCTGAAAATTCGTAGGTATTACGTGGAGAAAGAATGGAAGCCGGAAACGGAATATCAGCTGTTGATCGATTCGATGGGTATATATAGTATTTACGGGTTGTATAACAATAAGCTCGTGAAGGATTTTAAAACGAAAGCGATCGAGGATTACGGGAATATTATCGTGAACGTGAAGGAGGCTACAACCCCGATTATCTTGCAACTTTATCAGGGCGATAAGGAGATCAAGGTGCTGGAAGAACGGACGATCAAGGGAGATGGGAAGGTCATCTTTGATTACTTGGGAGAGGGAACTTATATGATCCGGGCTATTCTCGACCGGAACGGAAACGGGAAATGGGACACGGGGAATTACTTGAAACATTTGCAGCCGGAAGAGATAAAATATTTGCCCACGGAGATAAAATTGAAAAAGAATTTCGATGTCGAGCAAGACTTTGACATGAGTAAAACGTATAAGAGAGAAGATCCGAGTAAAAAGAAGAATACAGAAGGAGATAAAAAAAGAAATAGAACTAATCGATGAGAACGATTATATTGATAGTTACAGTGTTTGTGAGCCTTCCTGCCATATCGCAGAAGAAGTTGCCTAACGTGATAGAGAAACTGACTTACAGGGGCTATTACAACTGGAGCTTTATCTGGATTAACGCGGGTTCGGTGGAAATGACCGTACAGCCTTCCGACAAGTATCCGAATGCCCAGTGTATATTTGCCGTGGGGTATTCGAATCCTTCGTGGGACTGGGTGTTCAAGCTGAGAGATACGTTGATATCGCATCATGATAGCATGACCTATAAACCTTACGAGTTTTCGAGAAAAGCGCACGAGGGGAATTACCATAAAACGTTCGATTACGTGTGGGATTACGATAGCGGGGTGATCCATGCTGATATACACCGGATCGGAAAATACCAACGTAAGGATACGATTAAATTGTTGCCGGACACGTACGATATGTTGTCCGTGGCATGGTATGCAAGGGAATTGGATTTTGATAACTACAAGAAAGGAGACCAGATCCCGATACGTATTCTACTGGACGATAAAATATATGATTTATATGTTCGTTACTTGGGAAAAGAGAAAGTGAAAACGGATAGCGGGCGGCGGATGTGTCACGTGTTTTCTCCCTTGCTCGTGGCTGGTGACGTGTTTAAAGGGGGAGAGAACATGAAGGTATGGGTAAGTGATGACGAGTATCGTATTCCCGTGATGGTTGAGGCTAAGATTATCGTGGGATCGGTGAAAGGTATCTTGGATGAGGCCAATAGTAAGTTTTAGCAATTGAAAATTAAGAATGCAGGATTGAAAATTATGCTGTATTTTTGATTTTCGACTATATATATCGTTAGGAAGGAGTTTAATTAATATTGTATTGGGAGTGAGATTCATTTTCAATTTTCAATTTTCAACTTTCAATTCTATTATTATGAAGAATATTGTATTTGTTTTCGTGATGGTTTTAATGTTAGGTTCTTGTAAGGATGCCACGAAGAACCTGATGCCTGCCGTGACAGGAAAAATCAATCAGGTATTGATTATTGCCGAGAAGAACACGTGGGATGGTCCCGTGGGTGATACGATCCGGGAATTCTTTGGACAGGAACAGGATGGTTTGCCACAGGCAGAACCGATTTTTGATGTGCTTAACCTGCCGGAGAAGTATTTTGATAAGAATATGAAGGGACACCGTAACGTGTTGCAAGTCGTGATTTCTCCTTCTATTGACTCTGCTTACGTGCAGTATGCAGATAGCCCGTGGGCCAAAACACAGAAGTATATAAAGATTGCAGCCCCGGATAGGAAAACGTTTTTCAAGTTGTTTGATGAGAATAAGTTAAGAATCCTTGGTATCTATGCTAAGGCTGAGCGTGATCGGCTAATATCGGTTTATAAGCGGACTGCGGATACCCGGATCTTTAATTTGTTCAAGAAGAAGTATAATATATTGTTGTATTGTCCTACAGGATATTACGTGAACAAGGATACAACGGATTTCGTGTGGATGTCGAGTGAAACGACCAAGAACAGTAAAGGTATTATATTCTTTACTGAAAAGTACGAGCATGAGAGCCAGTTTAATTATGCCATTATTTTTGATCGGGTGAACGAGGAGTTGAAGAAACATATTCCCGGTCCGCGTGAAGGATCGTATATGGCATTGGATCTGGAGGTGCCTTATACAGCCGTGCAATACAAGTATAACGGGCATTATGCCGTGTTATTCCGCGGCTTGTGGATGGTGGTGAATGATTTTATGGCGGGACCGTATGAGTTGAACGTGGTGTTGGATGAGGAACATCAGCGAGTGATCTATATGATGGGGTACGTGTATTATCCGAACGAGGAGAAACGGGATATGATGAAACAAGTAGATGCTATCCTGAACACCATGGTGATTGATTATAAAGATAAGGAAGAGAAGACGAAGTAATCAATGAGATATTTAATATTATTTTTGGTGATAGCATCCGCGTGTACGGATGCTATTTCCGTGAATGTACAAGACGGGATTGAACGGTTTGAGGCTTACCGGAGTCTGGTAGAGGGTAAGCGGGTTGGGATTGTGGCAAACCACACTTCCCGGGTAGACACGGTGCATAGTGTGGACTTCCTGTTGGAAAAAGGTATTCACGTGGTACGAATTTTTTGTCCCGAACATGGATTTCGGGGTACGGCTGATGCCGGGGAGACCGTGGGGGATTATATTGATGCCGGGAGTGGTTTGAAGGTGGTGTCCCTGTACGGGAAGAAAAAGAAACCTCAGCCGGAGGATCTGTCGGGAATAGACGTGATGATTTTTGATATACAGGACGTGGGAGTACGTTTCTATACTTATCTGTCCACGTTACATTACGTGATGGAGGCCTGTGCGGAACAAAATATTCCATTGATCGTGATGGACCGTCCTAACCCGAATGCTTTTTACGTGGATGGCCCGGTCTTGCAGAAAGAGTTTAAGTCTTTTGTCGGGATGCACCCGGTTCCGGTCGTGTACGGGATGACGATAGGTGAATATGCCGGAATGATTAATGGGGAAGGTTGGTTGAAAGATAGCGTGACCTGTGATCTGACCGTGATCCCTTGCGAGGGATGGAGTCGGGAACAACCCGTGGCGTTACCTTATGCCCCGTCTCCGAATTTGCCGGATTCTGTTTCCATCATGCTTTACCCGTCAACTTGTTTTTTTGAGGGAACAGCGATTAACGAGGGCCGTGGGACTCTACGTCCGTTTCAGGTGTTCGGGCATCCGAGCTTGAAAGGTATGCCCTATTCTTATGTACCTCGTCCGATTAAGGGAATGAGTATGCAGCCAAAATGCAAGGGACAAACTTGTTACGGTATGGATTTGCAGGGAGAATACCACACTATTTTAAAGATGAAACGTCTGAATCTGGCTTGGTTATTGCTGGCCTATAAAGAGTATAAAGGCAAGGAACCCTTCTTTAATGCTTTGTTCAACAAGTTGGTGGGAAATGATAGAGTGCAGCAACAACTGAAGGATGGAGTAACGGAAGAAGAGATTCGTGCCGGCTGGCAGGATGAGGTTGCGGGGTTTATGAAGGTGAGAGAAAAGTATTTGATTTATGATAAAAAAAATGTTGGTTAGCGGGAGGGAATCACTTAATCTAAAATCATAAATTAAGAAATTAATCAGATAATTAAATCTAACATCGTGATGTGGCGTTTATTAAAGTATTTCTTTATTTCACTGTTAGTATTGGTGATATTAGTGTGTGCTTCGATAGGCATCGTGTTGAATTTTATTTTTACCCCGGAGAAGTTGACTCCTATCGTGGAGAAAAGTGCCAATGAGTTTTTGAATGCGGAAGTACATTTTGATGCGATCGAGTTGACCTTTTTCTCGACTTTCCCGGAATTCGGGCTTGAGATGCGAAATGGTAGCGTGGTGACGAAAGTCTTTCAGGATTCGTTGAAACAGGAGAATGTTTATGCCGCTACTGATTCATTGATGAGTTTCAAGCGTTGTCGGCTGATCGTGAACCCGATGGCTTATCTGTCTCGAAAGGAAGTTATCGTGAAAGAATTGCGTTTGGAAGAACCGCAGATTTACGCTTATATTGACACGAACGGGGTTCCCGGTTGGAATGTAATGCGGGAGTCTGCTGAACAGGATTCAGTGGTCATGGTGGAGACGGATACGATTCAAGAAAAATTGATTGAAAGTATTGATATTCGTAACATTCGTATTGAGGGAGGAAAACTCGTGTTTGATGATCGTGCGAATGAACTTTATGCCCGATTGGAGGGGTTCGGTTTGAAAATCGATGGAAATTTTATGGAGCGGAAGGCGGACTTGCTGTTGGATGTGAAAGCAAAGAATATTCTTTTCTGGCAAGAAGGTAATTTACTCGTGAAACGCTTACGGTTTGGTCTACAAACAGGAATGCGTCTGGATCGAGATTCAATGCTTTACGTGTTGGATAAAGCTGTTATGAGGGTGAATAGAATGAAATTCGGGGTCGGAGGACATTTACAGGCAGATACATTGAATCGTTTGTTGGACGTGGACCTGACCTTTGGGATAAAAGTTCCTTCTTTGAAAACCCTGCTTGACCTTGTTCCGGAAACAGTACTAAAACATGATGAAAACGTGACGGTATCGGGAGAGGTGTTATGCCGGGGAACGTTGAAGGGGAAATATGGAAAGGATCGAGTTCCCGTGTTGGATGCTCGTTTCAAAATAAATGAAGGCTCCGTGAAATACGCGGGGATGCCTTATTCGTTGGATAAATTGGATGTTGACTTGGAAGGTGTCGTTGATTTACAGAAAGAACAACCTTCGTTTTTGAAATTAAACCGGTTTTGCGTGAAGGGAACAGATGTGGATGTGGATTTAAATGGCCGGGTGGATCAATTACTTTCCAATCCTTTGATTACCGCGAGCGTGAAGGCGGATGTCGATTTCTCTATATTACCCAAAATATTCCCGATACAAGAGGGGGGGACATTGACGGGAAGTTTGAATGCTGGGCTAAAAGGAAATGTTTTATTGGCTGACATAAAGAATAAAAACTATGGAAAACTGGATATTCGAGGGGGGTGTCAATTAAAGAATGTTTTGTTAGCCAGCGAAAAGGATAGTTTGAGATTACGTTCAAAATCTGTGATATTGGGATTCGGAACCAACATGGAAGATAAGACTATCTTGCAGGAAAAGAACCTATTGAATGGGATCTTTGGTTTTGATAGTGTCGATATACAGTGGAAGAATGCTTTAACCTTTCACATGGATACTTCTTACGTGAAGGTAAAAACTTCTCCCTTGCGGGATACCACGGCAGTCGCCTCAATGTCGGCAGACATTCGTTTCGGGTGGATTGACTTGGTGATGGGTGACTCCCTGCGGTTCCGGATGGGAAATAGCACGGCTAATTTTGCCTTGGCTCCCTCTCCGGAAGATAAAAAGCTCCCGTTAGTAAAAGCGAAGGTCAATATGGATAGTTTACGGGTAAGAGCTAGAGGGAATCGTTTACGACTGGCGAATGCCGGATTTGATCTTTCGGGAGTTCCGGACCGGAAAAATAAACGTCAATGGCTCGCCAGTGGGGTGGTCGGCTTTAAGGATATGCGGGTATACACCCCCTTGTTTCCTCTGCGGATGCGTATGCCGGGGACGAAGATTACTTTAAGTCCCGGACATATTAAATTGAATGGTGCAAAGTTGAAGATGGGACGTTCTGATCTTTTGTTAACCGGGGAAGTGTACAATTTGGCGGGTGCATTTTTGCGGCAGGAGGATTTGAAAGCTAATTTGAAGGTGAGATCGAATATGATTAATTGCAATCAATTGATGAAAGCCATGGAAGTTGGGGCTGCCAATCGAATGAACATGAAGTGGGGGACAGAAGAGGAATTGAGTGAGGATGAATTGTCTGATGTGGATTTGGCGGCAGATTCCACGTACGTGGCTGACTCTACCATGTCTGTTTTTGTTGTTCCTCCCGGTGTTGATTTCACGTTTGAGACGAATATTAAGAAGGTGTTGTATGGAAAGTTGGAATTGGATAGTATTCACGGGAAAGTGGTGATGCAAAATCAATGTATCGAGTTGTCGGATTTGAGTATGCGTTCCATGGCGGCAGATGTGAAGACCACGATGTTGTACAAGGCTTCCGGGAAAGAGAAAGCGTATACCGGTTTCGATTTACGAATGGATGATATTGACGTGGGGGCGTTGATTAATTTTATGCCATCTTTGGATTCGATCGTTCCGATGCTACGCTCTTTCGATGGGCTGGTAGATTTCCATATGGCGGCGGAGACAGATCTGGATTCTACAATGATGGTTGATTTACCGACCTTGAGGGCTGTGGCTTACATTGATGGTAAGGATTTGGTGTTGATGGACGGGGAGACGTTCTCGGAGATTTCCAAAATGTTGATGTTTAAAAACAAGGAGCGTAATCTAATTGATAGCGTGGCCGTGGACTTCCGCATCAAGGATGGTATGATTGAAGTGTTCCCCTTCCTAGTGGAGGTGGATCGTTACAAGGTGGCCGTGGGTGGAGAACATAAGATTGACATGACTTTTAATTACCATATTTCCGTGTTAAAATCACCCGTACCCTTCAAATTGGGAGTAGATATTTACGGGTCGATGGAGAAGATGAAATTCAAGATTACGAAGGCTAAATACAAGAACCTATTTATCCCTTCCAAACGGGCGAAGGTGGATAGCGCCCAGATTAATGTACGTAATCAAATTCGACGGATATTGCAGTCAGCGAGGGAATGATAAAAGGATGCCTGCAGGCATCCTTTTATTTTATATATAGGTTTTAAGGATCAAACCCACGGTTCAGTATATGAACTTCCCGAGTCCGCTGATTATCGTGAGCTTATTACCTTTTCCCTCATCGTTATCGTAGCAACGACCGACGATTTGGGCATCGATGTTAAAGCTTTTGGAAATGGCGATGATGTCATCTGCAATCTCTTCGTCCACGTAGATTTCCATACGGTGACCCATATTGAATACCTTGTACATTTCGTCCCACGGGGTTCCCGATTGTTCCTGAATTAATTTGAACAGGGGAGGAACGGGGAACATATTGTCCTTCACGATATGCATGTTCTCCACGAAATTCATCACTTTGGTCTGGGCCCCACCGGAGCAGTGTACCATACCGTGAACTTGTTTCCGGTATTTGTCAAGTACTTGCTTGATTACCGGGATATACGTGCGGGTCGGGGACAATACCAGTTTCCCGGCATCAATGCCCAATCCGGCAATTTCGTCTGTCAGTTTACATTTTCCGGAGTAAACGAGTTCTTCCGGCACGGAGTTGTCATAGCTTTCCGGGTATTTCGTCGCCAGATATTTGGCAAACACGTCATGCCGGGCAGAAGTTAGTCCGTTGGACCCCATCCCACCGTTGTATTCTGTTTCGTAAGAGGCTTGCCCGTATGACGAAAGTCCTACAATTACATCTCCCGCCTTGATACGGTCGTTAGAGATCACGTCCGAACGTTTCATCCGGCAAGTCACCGTGGAGTCCACGATAATGGTCCTCACAAGATCCCCCACGTCTGCGGTTTCGCCTCCGGTAGAATAAATGTTTACTCCCAGTTTCCGGTATTCCTCGATCAGCTCTTCCGTTCCGTTGATGATGGCTGCGATAACTTCTCCCGGTATCAGTTTCTTGTTTCTCCCGATCGTGGAAGAGAGCAGGATATTATCCACGGCACCCACGCAGAGCAAGTCATCGATGTTCATGATCAAGGCGTCTTGTGCGATACCTTTCCACACGGATAAGTCTCCGGTTTCTTTCCAGTACATGTAGGCGAGTGAAGATTTGGTTCCGGCCCCGTCGGCGTGCATGATGTTGCAGTAGCTTTTCTGTCCTCCGAGGTAATCGGGGATGATTTTGCAGAAAGCTTTCGGGAAAATACCTTTGTCGATATTTTTTATGGCGTTATGCACATCTTCTTTGGATGCGGACACTCCTCGCTGGTTATATCTTTCGTCTTTTCTCATGGCAATTGAAAATTGAAAATTGAAAATTGAAAATTGAAAATTGAAATGTTTTCATGAATTTCTCATTTCCAAGAATTCAAATTTTCCTAATACTAATTCTATTTATCTGTTCGCAAAGGTAGATATAATTTTCAATTTTCAATTTTCAATTTTCAATTAATTGCTCGTTTATCCAGCAATTCCATGAAACGTTCCTTGTAGGAATCGGAAATAGGGATGTAGAGTTTCCCGAACACGATTCGGTTCCGTTCGATAGTTTTAATTTTGTTGATATTGACAATATAGGAACGGTGTACCCGGATGAATATATCGCCGGGAAGATGGTCTTCAATACTTTTCATGCTCATCAGCGTGAGAATACCGCCCTCCTTGTCCTCGGTTTGGATACGAATGTAATCTTTTAGTCCTTCGATGTAAAGAATATCCTTCAACTGGATCTGGATCAATTTGTAATCGCTTTTCACGAAAATAGAATCCGGCACGTTGGTGGAAACGTTCTCCGCCCGGCTCATCTCAATCCAACGTAAGGCTTTCGTGGCAGCCCGGAGAAATTCCGTGTAATTGAACGGTTTTAGCAGGTAATCCAGTGCGTCAACCCGAAAGCCTTCCAGCGCGTATTGTTCGAAAGCGGTGGTAAAGATGATTTTCACTTTGTTGCCCACGAGACGGGATAGTTCCAACCCGTTGAGTTCGGGCATCTGAATATCCAGAAAAACCAAATCTATCGGTTCTTCCTCTATAACGGAAAGCGCTTTCACGGCACTATCACATTGTGCGATCAGGTGTAGGAACGGTGTCCGGCTCACGTAGCTCTCTAGCAAATCCAAGGCTAACGGTTCATCATCCACAATGAGGCAATTCAGAGTCATGTCCTTTCATTTTAAAGTTGAATAAGCAATTCCGTGATAAATCGGTTGTTAAGGGTTTCAGCCTTAAAGATATATTTTCCGGGATAGAGTAACTCCAGACGGCGTTTTAAGTTGGTTAACCCGATACCGGAGCCACTCCGGTCGTTGTCTTTTTTAGGATAGTTACTGTTTTCCACGAGACAGTTGATCCGGTTATTCCCCTGCAGTTCGAATTTGATGTTTATAAATGATTCCTGCGTGCTACTGACCCCGTGTTTGAATGCGTTTTCAATTAGCGGGATAAACAAGAGCGGGGCGATCATGATTCCGTTGCCTCTTTCCGGGATGGAAACTTCCAGCCGTGTGTTTTTAGGTAAGCGGAGGCTCATTAGCTCGATATAGCTTTTCATGAACTCGAATTCTTTATCTACCGACACGAAATGCTGGTTGTTCTCGTATAGCACGTGACGGAGCATACGACTGAGATCATGGACGGCATACTGGGCCTTGTCCTGATTGATAGCGATGAGTGAATAGATATTATTCAACGTGTTGAACAAGAAGTGTGGGTTCAACTGGCTTTTCAAGTTTTGGAGTTCTGCCTCAGCTTGTGCTTTTTTCAGTTCTTGTTTCTCGTTCTCGGTTTCATACCATCCCCCGGTCATTTTGATTGCCACGCTGAGGGCGACGGTCAATGCCATGAGCATCATGTCCCGGGCGATAAACACGTACCGAGGCGGTTTAGGTAAGGACTCTTGTAACTCTTTCAATGCTTTCGGAACGGGTTCAGATAAATGTTTCCGGTGAAAGTCCTGCCAGAAATGAAGACTAGCCCCTAGGAGCATCACGAGAACGATGTTACTTAGAATAAATGTTGATACTTTTCTGCGGAAAAGCTGCCGTTCGATCAGCCAGAGAAAATTCGTGTAGAATATGATCAGGCAACTTAACGGGACGAAACAATATCCCAAATATCTGTTCAGGGTAATTGAAACACCTTCTCCGCGATAGAAGAAAAAGGGAAGGGCAAAGAATATTCCCCATCCAAGCACGTGGATGGCTCCCGTTAATATCTTCTTGTTCCGTGTCTTTTGCATTATATCGTCTTTCTCCACTTGCAAAGGTATAAAAAAAGTTACAAGTTACAGGGTTGCAAGTTACAAGTTTATGGAAGAAGTTCTGTCGAACCGGTAACTTAAAAACTTGCAACCTGTAACTGCCGGGTTCCCCGGCAATCTATTCGTATCGTATAGCATCGATTGGGTTTAACTGGGATGCCTTTTGTGCCGGATACCAGCCAAAGAATATTCCGGTAACCGTGCAGACCAGGAAGGAAAGCACGACAGAATACATCTGGATGTATATGGGCCAGCCGATAGCGTATTTAATAATAAGTGATGAACCGATTCCAAGAACTACCCCGATAATACCTCCCGTGACGCTGATAATGACCGCCTCGATAAGGAATTGGAATAGGATGTGTCGTCCTTTTGCCCCGATGGACATGCGAAGGCCGATTTCCCGGGTTCGTTCGGTGACGGATACATACATGATGTTCATGATTCCGATTCCGCCGACAAGTAAGGATATTCCGGCGATACAGGCCAACAGGACGGTCATCAAGTCGGTTGTCGTACTCATCATGGAGCTGAGTTCTTCTTGCGAGCGCACGTGGAAATCGTCTTCATCTCCAGTAGCTATTTTATGGTTTTGGCGCAAAATGGCGGATATTTCCTCGATAGCCTCTTCCGAATCGTCTTCCGTGACGGCCGAGGCGAATATTCCTTGAATGTAGGTGATGGCCAATAGACGTTTCTGTATAGTGGTATAGGGGGCGATAATCATATCATCCTGATCCTGTCCCATGGAGTTATATCCTTTGGGTGTCAATACCCCGATGATGCGGAAGGGGGTTTTGTTGAACCGGATGGTCTTTCCCAGTGGTTCTTCTCCCTTCGTGAATAGGTTATCGACAACGGTTTGTCCCACGATACATACTTTTGCGGAAGTTTTGATGTCGTGATCCGTGAACATCTCACCTTCCCCCACGCTGAACTTTCGGATGTCAAGATAATCTTGGTTTACTCCGTAGATGGTTGTCGGGGCATTATTGGCTCCGTATATAACCTGACCGCTTGAATTCACGGAAGGGGTGCATTTGTCGATCAAGTCCACGTCACGAACGATCGCCTCGTAATCTTCCAGTTTCAGCGTTTGCATACTGCTGGCACTTTGACGGACTCCCCCGAACTTCCCGTTTCCGGGATGGATCATGATCATGTTGGAACCCATCTCTGATATTTGGTCACGAATGCTACGCTTTGAACCTTGTCCGATAGCCAGCATGGAAATCACGGACCCCACCCCGATAATGATTCCTAACATGGTCAGGAATCCCCGGAACTTATTGTTTGCCAAGGCTCGTAAAGCAATTCGTATTAAATTTGCGTAGTTCATCTTTCAATTTTAGATTTATGATCCTATTAATTTCTTGATTTATGATTTTAGATCCTATCGATTAAGTGATTTAATGATTTTCGATTAAGTGATTTTAATCACCCAATTATCGAATCGGCAATCACGAAATCTTTTTCATTCTAAACTCTAAATTTTTAATCGTTCTCCTTCGGTAGTGCGTCCAGCGCTTCCTTGGCCGAGGCCACGTTCTGGTTGATCGTGTCTTCCGTGATGTGGCCGTCCCGCAGGACGATGTTGCGACTGCTGAACTGGGCGATTTCGGGATTATGAGTCACGAATATAATGGTTCTTCCTTCTGCGTGAAGGCGTTGAAAAAGCGTGAGGATCTCGAATGAGGTTCGGGTATCCAAGTTTCCCGTTGCCTCGTCGGCCAGTAGGATCACCGGGTCATTCACGATTGCTCGTGCGATAGCTACACGTTGTTGCTGTCCGCCGGACATTTGGTTGGAACGATGGTTGACTCGATCGCTTAAGCTCACCGCTTTTAATGCTTCCATGGCTTTCTCCCGACGTTCGCGAGAAGAAAAGGCCGGGTTGTAAAGTAACGGTAATTCCACGTTTTCCAAGGCGGTTGTTTTGGGTAACAGGTTATAGGACTGGAACACGAAACCGATCTTGCGGTTTCTCAACGTGGCCCGGTCATTTTTTCCCATGTCTCTGACCGCGATACCATCGAGGTAATAGTCCCCCGAGGTGGGAGTGTCGAGACATCCGAGGATATTGAGCAGGGTGGATTTCCCGGAACCACTCGTACCCATTATCGTCACGAACTCTCCGGCACGGATCGAGAATGATATACCGCGCAAAGCATGAACGGTTTCTGATCCCACCTTAAAATCCCTCCTCAGGTTTTCTATTTTTATAATATCATTTGTCATGAGTTCAATCTTATACGGTAACTATTTTTTCTTTTGTCCCGGACGTGGCGGCATGAACGGGTTGGATTCCTCGCTGCCTCCTTGGGGGGCCATGTTTTTACTGCGTTGGATTCCCACGATCAAACGAGCGCCTTCCGGTAGACCGTCTTTCACTTCCGAGTATATTCCGTCGCTGACTCCAACTTTGATTACTTTAGGAACGATACCTTCTGCCGTTTGTAACCAAACGACTTTTTCACCTCTTCCCGCTTGCGGGGCTTGTGCGGTTTGCGGGTCTTCCGGGTTGGCCTCCGGGGTAAAGCGGAAAGCCTTCAACGGGGCCAGCAGGATATTGTCTTTCTCCATCGTGTAGACCGTGATGTTGGCGGTCAATCCCGGTTTCAGTTTCAGTTCCGGATTCGGGGCATCAATAACCACCTCGTAAGTGACCACGTTGGATTCTGTTGTCGGGTTTAGACGAACTTGAGTCACGCCGCCCTCGAACGTGTCATCCGGGAAAGCGTCAACTGTGAATGTCACGCGTTGTCCTTCGAGTACCTGACCGATGTCAGCCTCGTCCACGTCTGCGATCACTTGCATCTTGCGCAAATCGTTTGCGATCGTGAACATGGTCGGGGTTTCGAAACTGGCAGCTACCGTTTGTCCCTCTTCCACTTCTCTGGATAGAACAACCCCGTCAATCGGTGAGGTGATCGTTGCGTAATCGAGGTTTGATTGAGCCTTTACCATCGTGGCTTGTGCTTTCTCGTAAGCTTGTTGTGCTTTCTCGTATTGATATAATGCTTCCTCGTATTCTGTTTCACTAATCAAGTTCTTTTCGTGTAACTGGCGCAGGCGTTTGAAGTTTTTATCTTGGTACTCGAATTCGCTTTTGCTTGATTTCAGGTTTGCCATTTCCGATTTCAACTCGGCTTCTAGTAGTTTCCTGTCGAGTTCCGCGAGTAATTGTCCTTTTGTTACGACTGAATTGTAGTCCACGTAGATGTGTGAAATCGTTCCGGATACCTGTGTACCCACGTCCACCTTGGTAATCGGTTCTATCGTTCCCGTGGCGGTCACCGTGTTGTTGATGGATCCTTTTTTTAGTTCGACAGTCTCGTATGTCGTCACTTTTTTATCTCCCGAGCGGAAGAAGAAAAAGGCCCCGACAATAACAGCTATGACGATGATTATGGTAACAATCTTTTTCATGTTGTTCTATAATTAATATTTTACATTAGATTTCGATAGGTTGATTGCGGTAGAAGTTGAGTAGTTTGAGTGAAAGAATCGCCTCGAACTTTGCTTGAATCTGTTCCTGCAAGGCGGAAAGATAATTATTTTTTTCTGTGAGTAATTCCACCGTGTTTTTCATACCGGCGTCGAATTGGGCTTGAACGAGGTTGTAACTCATCGTGGCCGATTTCACGCTGTTCGTGGCAGCGACGTACCTGCTTTGCGCGGAGATTACGTTCTGGTGGAGTGTCTCTACCGTTTTCCACAGTTCTTTGCGTGTATTCAGTTCTTCCAGACGGGCTGTTTCCGTTTGTAATTTTGCTTTTTCAACGGCTGATTTGATCTGGCGATTTTTAGAAATGGGGATACTGATGTTGATCCCCACGTTCTCGTTTAATCGATTATTTAGTTGTTTTGAAAAAGAGTGGTCTGATTCCGAGTCATGGTTCGTGCCCACGGATGCGTTGAGCGAGATGCTGGGTAAGCGATCTCCTGCCGCGATCTTTTCTTCCAGCTGTGCCGATTCCACGTTCAATTGGCTGTTTTTCATTTCCGGCATGGTTTCTAGGGCGATCTGGTAAACTTCCAAGAGGGAAGGTGCGGGGGTGAGTACTTGCGTGTCCTCCAGTTCCGGGAAATAGACGTCGAAACTATCTGTCGGTTCCAGTTCTAACAATTGTTTCAATTGCAATTTATTCAAGGTGAGCGTGTTTTCTGCCATCGTCACGTTGTACTGATCGTTGCTGTACTGTGCCTCAATCTGGGCATAATCGCTGGCGGCAATCGAACCGGCTGCTAGTAATTCTTTGGAACGTGCCAGCTGGGCGGCAGAAGTTTCCAACGTTTGTCGGTTGGTTTTTAGCGATTCGTTCGCGTAAAGTATTTGCAGGTAGGCCTCGGTGACGGCAATTTCGATGTCATTTTCGGCCATGTTTACCTGATACTCCTGTGCCGTGTTCGTGATTTGCTGTTGACGGATGGAACGGGTTAATTTACCCCCATTATAGATTGTCAGTCCGCCGTTCAAGGTGTAGCTGCCCGTGTAGGCGTTCTGCGATTTGAATTTACCATCTGTTTGTTCTGTTTTCTGGTGTCCCCAGCCTTGAGAACTACTAAATGTCAACGAGGGAAAAAGCTGGGCTTTCGCCTGTAACAAATCCACGTTAGCGCTTTGTTGCGTTACTTTTGCCGATTGCACCTGAATGTTGTTTTTCCGGGCGTAATCGATGCAATCCTTCAAATTCCAGGAAGAAGTGGGCTTTTCCTGAGAAAAGCCCACTAAGGACGGAATGATTATAAAAAGGATGGTTGCAATGTTAGTCTGTATATTCATCTTGTTTTCTTTTTTTGCTTTTTACAAAGATATAAGGTGTTGAAAGCGAATACAATTAATTTAGATATTGAGAGATTTTTTCCCGATGAATGAGTGTTTTTTGTCGACGAGAACAGGTATGTTCAGTTTCTCGTTTATCCGGGGTAATACCACTGAAATACTATTGTAGTTTCCTAAAATTGAGTAAACCGATTTTAGGAAACTACACTGGTATTACTTTGGGATTAGGCTATATTTACTAAGCATTCACCTGAAAGTTACTTTATAGTTCATTTAGACCATCGAGCATTCAACCTGCATTCATCTTGCATTTATCCTCGATAAAATTAGTTCTTGATACGATTATGTTTGCATATCGGGTATTTCGTGTAGTATATTAGCTATTTGGAGAGATATACTTGGTTCATTGGCTAGGTATAGCCATTATATATCCAAGAATATCGAAAGGATAGCGAGGGATGGTTTGTTATGCGAATTAGATGAAACGTGTTTATTGGTAAAAACAAATGAACTAATGGCTGGGAGAGGTATTAATGTTATTTAAAATTTATATCTTTACACGTGATATGTTTGTTGTGTTTTTAATTTGACAATTTATGAGGAAAATAACGTTTGTATGTGTCGTGGCAGCCATTTTGTGCGGGATGATCTGTTCCTGTACTAATGGTGTATCAGAAAAAGAGACGAAGAAAAGTTTAATGATTGAGGTGCCTGTTCCCGAGCGTCCCGCTGGGCAGAAGGATGTAGTAAATTTGGTAACGCCGAAACTGGATACCGTGCGGGTAGGGTTTATCGGTTTGGGAATGAGGGGACCCGGTGCGGTGGAGCGGTTCCTGCATATACCCGGAACGAAGGTGGTTGCCTTGTGTGATATTCGCCCGGAGCAAGTGGAGAAATGTCAGGGAATTCTGAAGAAAGCAGGGATTCCGGAGGCTGCCGGTTACTCCGGGAGCGAGGATGCGTGGAAACAGCTTTGTGAACGGGAGGATATTAATTTAGTGTATATTGCTACGGATTGGCTACATCATGCCCCGATGGCGTTGTATGCCATGGAACATGGGAAGCACGTGGCGATCGAGGTGCCTGCCGCCATGAACATGGAGGAAATTTGGGCGTTGATTAATATGGCAGAGAAGAAACAGTTGCATTGCATGATGTTGGAGAATTGCGTGTATGATTTCTTTGAATTGACGACGTTGAATATGGCACAACAAGGTGTGTTTGGTGAAATCTTGCACGTGGAAGGGGCTTATATTCATAATTTGGAGGAATTCTGGCCTTATTATTGGAATAACTGGCGTATGGATTATAACCGGAAACACAGGGGAGATGTTTATGCTACTCACGGTATGGGACCGGCTTGTCAGTTGCTGGATATTCACCGGGGGGACAAAATGAATTACTTGGTATGTATGGATACGAAGGCTGTTTCTGCTCCCGAATATTTGAAGAATAAGACCGGGGAGGACGTGAAAGACTTCAAGAACGGGGATCACACGATCACGTTGATTCGCACGGAGAACGGGAAAACCATCCAAATTCAGCATGACGTAGTGTCGCCTCGTCCGTATAGCCGGATGTACCAATTGACGGGAACGAAAGGGTTTGCCAATAAATATCCGGTTGCGGGATATGCTTTGAAACCAACACAAATTTCATCAGATGTGGCTCCCGATCACGAGGATTTGAATTCTCACGGTTTTGTTCCGGAGGATGTGAAGAAGGCCCTGATGGAAAAATATAAACACCCGATTCAGATCGAGTTGGAAGAGCAAGCCAAAAAAGTGGGGGGACATGGTGGAATGGATTTTATCATGGATTACCGTTTGGTATATTGCTTGCGGAATGGATTACCGTTAGATATGGACGTGTATGATTTGGCAGAATGGTGTTGTTTGGGCGAGCTGACGGCTCTTTCTTTAGAGAATAACAGTGCCCCGGTGGCGATTCCCGATTTCACCCGTGGTGGTTGGAACAAGACGAAAGGGTATCGTCACGCGATGGTGAAATAACTAATAATTTAGAAATATCATTATTTTCGAGGCTGTTGGGTGCAGCCTCATTTTTTTGATTGATAAAGAAAAAATAGAATTTGGCTGATGGATTGATTTTTTTTATATTTTTGGGAAAACAAAGGGAGTGGTTTGGAGCATGGTGTCTCAAGATAAATATAGTATAGAGAAATTGGTAAAAAAAGATCCGATGGCTTTTCGTGCTTTTCATCAAGAGCATGTTAGGTTGTATTGCCAATTCGGATTGCGATTTATTGATGATATGGAGGCCGTGCGGGATATTGTGCAAGAGGCGTTTATTGCCATGTGGGAACGGATAACGACTTTTCGGGAAGAGGCTCACGTGAAAGCTTTTCTTTATGCCACGATTCGTAACAAGGCTATCAATTATTTGCGGGACAGGCAGGTAGAGATAAAAAGTCGGGAAAAGATGTTTCAGTTGCAATGTGAAGCGGAATTTCGAGATATAGCGATAGAAGAAGAAATGTACGATTTCCTTTGCAAGAGGATAGAGAGGTTGCCGATAATGCAACGGGATGTATTGTGGATGCACGTGGACGGGTTCTCGAATGAAGAAATCGCAAAAAAATTAAATATATCTGTAAATACTGTATTGACTCATAAACAGCGGGCTAAGAATGAGTTAAAAAATTATATTCAATATTTTGCCTTGTGTATGGCAATTTTTTTGAAAAAAAATGAAGATCCCATGTAGTCGTTTTTTACCGGAAGCGTGTGTATATATAAAATTAAGTCAACAACACGTCTGGTATGAACGAGAAAGATGTATACGGAGAAATAGAAAAATATCGTCTTTTACTACAAAAATATTTTGAGGAGACGCTGGAACCGGAAGAACGGCGGCAGTTAGCCGTATGGTTATGGGCGGATCGAAAAAATCGGGACTTACTTGCAAAACTACGTGGAGACCGTACTTTGCATGATCGATTCGAAGAGTATGAAAAGATAGACGTGGTACGAGAGTTCGAACTATTGACTCTGCGTTATGATCGGGTAAAACGAAGAAGGATGATTATCCGGTGGAGTGGGGTAGCTGCGGTTTTGATTATAGCTTTTTGTTCGATTCCGTTATTCCGGTTGTCGGATTCACAATTGCAGGATGAATTGGTTGTGAAGGAAGGAAAGCTACAAGCGATGTTAACTACCGCAGATGGAAATGTTATTTCGATACAGGAAAGAATGGCTTTGCGGGATTTAGGGGTATTCCAAATCAGGGATTCCGTGAAAGAATTGATTTGCGGGCCGAATCTGCCGGCAAGAGATTCTTTACGCTATAATCGATTGAAGGTACCGAGAGGGGGTGAATACACGTTAGTATTGGCGGATGGGTCTTATGTGAGGCTGAACTCGGAGTCGAGCATTCGTTTCCCGGAAAGGTTTTCCGATTCGTTTCGGGAAGTTGAAATTGAGGGGGAGGCTTACCTTGAAGTGAAAAAAGATTCGACCCGTCCTTTTATCGTTCATGTAAAAGAGTTGGAAATAGAAGTGCTGGGAACTCGTTTCGGGGTGCGGGTATATCAAGATGAAAGCATGGCCAGTACGACTTTGGCGGAAGGGCGGGTGCGTGTCGTCGCCGGGAAGTCAAAGGTGGTGTTAGTCCCCGGCGAACAGGCCTACTGGACAGAAGGAAAATTGCGAAAGCGAGAGGTGGATGTGAATGCGGTCTTGGCGTGGGTGGATGGCCTGTTCGTTTTTAAACATGATGAATTATCGTATGTTATAAATCAATTGTCTCGTTGGTATGACGTGGAATTCCGCTTTAAAGATGAAAAATTAAAAGAGTTCCAGTTTACGGGAACGGTGAATCGAGATGAAGGTCTGGATGGTATTTTAAATTTAATGGAAAGGATGAATGTGGTCTCTTTTGAGAAAAGGAACGGATATATTTGGGTGAAAGAAAACGACAAAGTCAAAGCATATAATTAATTGGGGTAAATTACGTTTGACTTTGCCATTTTAAATTTAACATGACAAAATTATGGAAAAAAATCGAAGATTTCGATCTTTGAAGGATCGTATTATGCGAAAAAAAATGTTCGCTCGTGTGGTGAAGGTTCTTATCGGGATAATTCTGGTTTTTCCCGCGCAGGCTCAAGAGAAACAACAACGTGTTTCATTGTCCGTGGAGCAGCAGACCGTGGTTGATATTTTTAAATTGTTGGAACAGCAGGTCTCTTACAAATTCTTGTATCATGATGCCGACATCTTGAAGTTAGGTAAAAAGAATTTGACTTTAAAGGATGTGTTGTTAACGGTTGCGTTAGATTCTTGTCTGAAAGGGAGTGCTATCGGGTATGAATTTGTTGGGACTTCTATTGTTTTTAAACGGTTGGAACGGCGGGAAGAGAGTCGAGCAGTAAGAATCACTGGTGCCGTGGAAGATGAATTCGGTAATTCCTTGCCCGGGGTAACCGTGCTTGTGGAAGGTACGACAATAGGCGTGACGACTGATGAAAACGGAAATTTTGGTTTGGTTATTCCCCAGTTTAAAGAGGTGTCTCTTGTCTTTTCTTTCGTGGGGATGAAAAAACAGGTGGTTAAGTTAAGTATGGACTCTTGGGGAGTGAAACAGGAAAAGTTGAAAGTCGTGTTAGTGGAGGAGAATGTTCGTATGGAGGACGTGGTTGTCACTGGATATGCCAATCTTTCCAGGCAGTCTTTCACGGGAAATGCGAAGACCGTGACCGCAGATGAGTTGAAGAAAGTTTCACAAACGAATGTGCTCAAGTCTCTTCAAGTGCTGGACCCGTCTTTTCGTTTGACCGTGAATAACGAGATGGGGTCAAACCCGAACGCTTTGCCTAATATCAGTATCCGGGGGGCATCCGGGATCGGGGTTACCGAGTTTGACTCGGAAGATCTTTCTGAAACGGCATTGAGGAACAATCCGAATTTGCCGACATTCATTATGGATGGTTTTGAGGTTAGTGTTGAGAAATTGTATGATTTGGATATAAACAGGATCGAGTCAATTACATTGTTAAAAGATGCGGCCGCAACGGCAATATATGGTTCCCGTGCTGCGAACGGGGTGGTCGTGATTACGACGGTGGCTCCTCAGCCGGGCGAGGTTTTGATCACGTATAATTACAATCTGGAAGTTCAATTGCCTGATTTACGTGATTACAATTTAATGAACGCGAGGGAAAAGTTGGAGGCCGAAAAGGAGGCAGGGCTTTTTGATGAGAACGTGTGGGGGATTCGGTACTATAACGAGAAACTTCGTTTGCTGGAAAAAGGAGTAGAAACGGATTGGTTATATAAACCTTTGCGTAATGTGGCTAACAGTAAGCATTTTATTCGTCTGGAAGGTGGTGCTAAAGGATTGCGCTATGCCATTGATATGAACTATTACGGGAATAACGGTGTGATGAAGGATTCCGAGCGGAAGGTGTACGGGATTGGTTTTGAATTGCAGTATCGTGCCGGAAAGTTAACATTCAGGAATGCAACCGGGTATACCGGGGTAAATGAAAAAGAGTCTCCTTATGGGAGTTTTTCTGACTACACGACGATGAATCCTTATCTGCCTTATCTGGATGATGACGGGACGATGTTGGAGATTATTCCGGTTCCGGGAAGTACGGATGTTCCGAATCCCCTGTACGATGCGACGTTAGGAAGTTATGATAAGAAGAAAACGGAAGAGTTTTATAATAATTTCAGCGTGCAGTATTTCCTGTCTCAAAAACTGAATTTCAAGGCCACGTTGGCTTTAACTCGTAAGATTGGAAACTCTTCGGAATATATTTCGCCTCAGGCCGGGAAATACGCCACGACTACTTACAAGGGGGAGTTGACCTTGGGAGATAATTCCGAGACTTCGATAGACGGTAGTTTGTTTGGTTATTATAACGATATTATTAATAGTCACAACATTAATTTCGTATTCGGGGTGAATCTTCGGGAACGGAAGAATGACGAGGAAACCTATTATTTGAGGGATCTTCCAGCGGGAGGTTTTTCAAGCCCGCAATTTGCGAGGGAAATGGCCAAGTCACCGAATGCTTTCGGTCAGACAAATCGGCTTTTCGGGGCGATGATGTCGTTGAATTACACGTATGATAATATTTATTTGATGGATTTGACGGGACGTTTGGACGGGAACTCTTCTTTCGGGAGCGATTCGAGGTTTGCTCCGTTCTGGTCTGTCGGTCTGGGAATTAATATTCATAACTATCATTTTGCGCAGAATTTGGAATGGCTTTCCGAGTTTAAGATCCGGGGGTCTTACGGGATTACCGGTAAGGCTGATTTCCCGGCAAAGACGGCTCGCACGGTTTACACGATGAATAGTGATTACGTGTATGCCACGGGGGTAGGGGGAAATATTACCGCCATGGGAAATAAGAAGTTGAAATGGGAGAGGACGAAAATCAGTGACATCGGTATTTCGTTAGGCTTGCTAGGTGACAAGTTGAGAGTGAACGGGTCATATTATGTGCGCCGGACTTTGGATTTAATTGCCGATATGTATATCCCGTCATCTTCCGGTTTCCTTTCTTATAAAGATAACGTGGGAGAGATTACCAATAAGGGATTTGAGTTAGATCTTCGTTGGAGAGTGTTTAGTACAAATAAGATGCAACTATATGTGAATGGTAATCTTGCAGCAAATAAGAACCGGATCGAAAAAATTTCGGAGGCGCTGAAATCTTATAATAAACGGGTGGAAGATAGTTATGCGCAAAATGCGCTGATAGACCGGAAACCGATGTTGAAATTTGTGGAAGGAGCCTCGACGACCTCGATTTATGCGATGCGTTCTTTGGGTATAGATCCTCAAACGGGTAAGGAGATGTTTATTTCTAAAGACGGTACGGTTGGGAACAAGTGGATCGCATCAGAGAACGTGGCAGTAGGTAATACCGAACCGAAAATAAACGGCTCTATCTCCACGAACTTTTATTACAGGGGATTAACTCTTGATCTTTATTTTACATATACCTATGGGGGACAGCAGTATAATCAAACATTGCAATCCAAGATTGAGAATGCCAATATTGAAAAGAATGTGGACAAACGGGTGTTTACCGATCGTTGGAAAAATGAGGGAGATATTTGTCAGTTCAAGAGTTTGAAGGACTACCGGGAGACGACGAATCCTACCACTCGTTTCGTGCAGGATGATAACACGTTGACATTTCAGTCCCTATCTTTAGGCTACGAGTTACCTGATAGGATTGTACAGAAACTGTATCTGAATAAAGTAAGATTTTCATTTAACATGAATGATGTTTTCCGTCTTTCAACAATCAGGCAAGAAAGAGGATTATCCTATCCTTTCTCTAGAGGTTATAGTTTTTCGCTGAATATTGGTATTTAAATCGACAAAACAGATGTTTATGAAGAAATATATCATTTTAAGCCTATTGTGTATAGGTCTTGGTGGTTGTAACTCTTGGTTAGACGTGACGTCCGATCAGGAAGTGTACGAGGAATCGATGTTCGAGGAGAGCAGGGGATATTACACGGCATTAAACGGGTTGTATATCCTGATGTCGGAAGGAACGTTATATGGGGCAAACTTGAGTTATGGAGCTATGGAGGCTTGGTCTAGAAGTTATGATCTAGATAATAATAACTTGACGACATTTTTGGATCTGGCAAATCTTAAATATGAGAATTCGGGACCGAAGAGTTTGGGGGAGGCTATCTGGTTACGTTGTTACAAGATTATTGCGGAGGCGAATAATTTGATTCAAGCTTTGGAGGCGGACAAAAATGTCGTGTTCAAACACGGGGATGCCACTCGTAACATGGTACTGGGGGAGGCTTATGCAATCCGCAGTTTAATGCATTTTGAGGTTGTACGTGTATTCACGAAAGCTCCTGTGATTGATGGGGGTGGCGTGACGGCAACCGTGCCTTACGTGACGGAGTACCCGTCTCGCGTGAATCCGCCTGTTCCCACGAAAGAGATCTTGGCATCCGTTATCAAAGAGTTGGAGAAGGCGAGAGAGTTGGTAAAACCGTTTGATACGGAGTCTGAGTACCCGGGTTCTCTCTCTTATTTAGATCGAAATGTTGATCGTCGTTTAAAGTTAGAGGTAACCGGAGATATAACTGTGACTCATGCCAGCGAGGAATTCTTTCGGTATCGGGCAGATCGATTGGGATATTACCCGATGACCTTGTTATTGGCAAGGGTGTGTCTGTATGCGGGAGATAAAGACAAGGCGTACGAGTATGCCAGCGAGATCGTGGAGATGGTGAATACCCAGACCATTTACGATTTCACGGCTCCGGGATTTATCGGTAATCCGGAAATTGCAATTTCTTCCGTTCATCCGAGGCTTCATGAAGAAATTATCTGGGGGCTTTATAATTCGAAATTAACGGATCTGACGGAGAGCTATTTTGGAGAAAGTGTGACAACCAATAAGTTGAGAATCAAGGATCCGAATGATCTTTTTGATAATGCGAATGATGTGCGCCTGAAGGCTATCGTGGATCGGATGCCGACCAAGTTTTCGATAACCGGTAGTAACGAGTCTGATATGAAGCGGGCGAGTACGACAATTCCGGTGATGCGAATCCCGGAAGCCTATTTTATTGCGGCAGAGTGTGTCTTCGAAAAAGATAAGGAGAAAGCCCTTGAGTTGTTTCATACCGTGTTGAAAAAACGTTTGAACGAGGTGTATTCTTTACCTGCGGACGTGGATAGGGTGCGGTTTATGGATGCTTTGGTGGAGGAATATCGACGGGAATTCTTGTGCGAGGGGCAATTAATATTTCTTTACAAGCGACTCAATATCCCGATACGGATTACTGGGGGAGAATTTGCTCATGATGGAAAGTTAGTGATACCTGTACCCGATACTGAAGCGGGAATTGAATAAATATTGATAATTAAAACAGAAAGATATGCGTACATGTTTATTTATTCTTTTAAGCGTGTTGTTTGTGGTCGGGTGTGAAAAAGAGAAAGCGGATCTTTTTACCGATACGAGATATATAAAATTCCGATTCTATAATGACTTGGGAGAGGATTATTACAAGTTGAATTATTCTTTTGCTTATGAGCCGGATGACGTGCAGGAAAAAGAGCTGAAGATTCCGGTAGAATACAGGGGATACACGTTGACAGAAGGTTTGGCCTATGCCGTGGCTGTTGACACGGGGACAACGTTACCACAGAGAGGATTTAATCTGACCGTGAACCAGATTTTTCAGGCAGATTCGAGTTCCATTGATTCTTTGACCGTGGTGTTGTTTCGGGATGAGAGTTTGAAACAGGAAAGTAAGAAGTTAAGAATCAAATTGATTTCCAATGAGAATTTTCAAACTTATATGTCAGATTCTCTGTTCGTGGAAATTACGGTAGATGATATTTTCACGAAGCCATCTTGGTGGGATTTGGCTGTGGAAGAGGCTTATCTTGGGAAATATTCGGCGCTTAAATATCAGGAGTTTATTGACGAGACCGGTATTGTTGACTTCGGAGAGTTGGATGCTTCCGAGAAGAGGCATTATGCCCTGTTGTTCAAGCGGGCTTTGGAATGGGAACCTCGGATGGATGAAGATGGAAAACCGATGTCAGTGACGATTACTGGATGATGGGTTTATGTAGTAATGGTAATAATAGATTTAAAATCACGAGATATGAAAATAAGGATAATTATGATATGCCTTTTGGGGTTGGTATTGTTGAATGCCTGCCTGGAGGATCACACGAATCTGGATTACAATGACGTGATGTTGCCGGATACGGTGAGAGTGATTGATAAGGTGAGTGGGAAAGCAACAACCTTGTCACATTCTGAAATGTTTCAAGGATCGTTTTCCCTGTTGGCCGGGACGGAAGTTGAGTTAGAGGCAGAGGTCGTCTATTCCGGTGGAGCGGAATTGGGCTACGAGTGGCAATTCGATGGAAGTATTATCGGAAACGAGAAAAAGTTGCATCACGTGTTCACGAAAGAGGGACGTTTGATTTTACTTGTTTACCGGGGCGATAAAACAAAAGTGACGGATTATCATATGCTTATCAATCTGATCCAGCCTTTCGGTAGTGGAGTTTACGTGTTGGCAAAACAGGGTGGGAAGACCGTGGTGGACTTTATGCGGTATTACACGGAGAAAGAGAGCGTGACTTTCTTAGGGCAGCCAATGGAAATGAATATACCTTATTATGAGGAACAAGAAAATGTTTTCTCGTTGTATAATGATGGAGAAGAACTTCAAGGTAGCGAACCGGTGAAACTGGTTTGGGGACAAGGGAAAGATAAGACACAAGTGATGCAGGTACTGGATCGGGATTGGCGTCATTCGATGGCATTTTATGGGAAGACGATAGAAAAGGTTGTCGGGATGGACGATGAGTTTGTCGGAGAACCAGTAAATCTTTTCGTGAAGGGTATGGTGAACGTGGGAATGTCAACCTTATTATACGGGGAGCAAGGGGATGTTTATGTTCGGACAAATTATGACAATGGAACGCCTAACACGGGAAGATTCAGTTCTCAACGGTTACGGTTTGATGATCCGAACGATGTACCCGATCAAGGATGGATGGACGTGGAGGCTAATCTTGTAGTAGCGGATAAACAAGTATCGAACAACTGGGCGATTATTCATGAGAAGAGTAAAGAGAGATTCCTGTTTTTCTCGGTCAGTAGTACTTTTATGCCGGATGATACGGGAGGGGTTGATTATTCTGTCGTGCTTCAGTTTCCGGAAATTAGACTGAAAGATAACGAGGTTGCGTTACACAAGTTTGACAAGGACGTGATTGCCGTGTTGCCACCGTTGGGTTATCCTCAACGTACGCATATTATTTACAAGGACGGGGCAAACTATCGTTTACAGGCACACACAATTTCAGCCAGTATTTATAGTGTTCCACACACGGTGAGATACACGATCGACGGGAATACTTTGTTGGGGGCAGACGTGGCAGCTTTGTTGGACAAAGAGGGAACAATTGTCATGAAGAGTCAGAATGATTCCCGGCAGGATATTTTCTATGTCATATCAGAGAATACGATCTATCAATTGGATGCTAACGGGGGAAATAAGTCCGTACTCTATTCTTTCGAATCGGGACGTAAGATTACGAATTTCTTCCGGTTGACCCCTTGGGCCTCTCAATCGGCAGCTCCGGCAACGCAATATTTTAGTGGGTGGTTGTTTGCGGTTGCTTTTGATAACGGGGAGTTTAAGATCGGAAGATTGTATAAAGATCCGTTGAAACCCAATGAAATGCAATGTACTTACTTGTTGGAAAAGAAATATGATGGTGGGGTAGCCGACATTAAGTTCATTTATAGTAACGTGATCATGTAGATGGAGTAATTGTATGTAAATCACATAGTATGGAAAAACCAATTTTACAGGTAAAGGATTTGTCCCATCGCTATAACGTGCAGTGGGCAATCCAAGGGATTAATTTTGAAATATCAAAACATGGTATTTATGGTTTACTCGGCTCTAACGGAGCCGGTAAATCAACCACGATGAATATTATCTGCGGGGTACTTAAACAGACCCGGGGTAGTGTGTTGATCAAGGGGATAGATGTGCGAGAGAATCCTGTCTCGGCGAAACGCTGTATCGGCTTCTTACCACAAAAGCCCCCTTTACACATGGATCTTTCCGTGTATGAATATCTCATGCATGCGACCCGGATGAGGCACGTGCCTTCCTCCGAGCGGAAAAAAGCGGTGAAAGAAGTGATGGAGCGTTGTGGTATTGCCCATTTTGAGAATCGTCTTATTCGCAATTTGTCGGGAGGTTACCAGCAACGTGTCGGGATTGCGCAGGCGATTGTTCATAAACCGGAATTCGTTGTGTTGGATGAACCCACGAATGGTTTGGACCCCAACCAGATATTGGAGGTTCGACGTTTGATTCAAGATATATCGAAGGAGTGTACGGTGATTCTTTCTACGCATATCCTTTCCGAGGTACAAGCTGTTTGTGATCACGTGTATATGATCGAGCAGGGAACTATGGTCTTCTCCGGTTCGCTGGAAGAATTTGATAATTATATTATTCCGGATTCTTTTGTCGTGTCATTGGCCTCTCCGCCCGTGACGGAAGATTTGAAAGTGATACAAGGGGTAAAAGAAGTTGAAGAGTTGGGAGGAATGAATTTCCGGGTACATTTCACCGGAGAGGATGCCAACCCGGTGATGGAGTTGATGGTAAATACCAGCCGGCAGAGAGGGTGGAATCTGAAAGAAATTCGTTTAGAGAAAAGTTCTTTGGATGTCATTTTTGCTGAGTTATCCAAGAAGTAAAGCGTAACACTAAAAATTGAAAACGATGAATATGAAACGGAATAAATGGAGAATGATATTGGATATTGCAAGAACAGAGTTACAAACTCTTTTCTATTCTCCGATCGCTTGGTTGACATTGATTATTTTTGTCGTGCAGGCTAGTATGACTTTTTCAAGTGTATTCGGTACTTATGTCGAACGCTTTAATTTGGGATACCGTCCGGTGAACCTGACGCAGGGCATTTTCTCTGGTTTCAGAGGATTGTACTCCTCAATATTACCCTATTTGTTTTATTACTTCCCGCTTCTCACGATGGGATTAATGAGTCGGGAATTGAGTAGTGGGTCGGTTAAATTGCTTTATTCTTCACCGGTAAATAATATTCAGATTATTCTTGGGAAGTTCGTATCTATGATGATTTACGCCTTGGTATTCGTGGGGATATTGTTGGTGTTTATCATTTTCGGTGCTTGTACGATAGATCATTTTGATTTCTGGTTAACGGTGTCTGGGTTATTGGGTGTTTACCTGTTGATATGTTCTTATGCGGCCATTGGGCTTTTCATGTCTAGCTTGACGTCCTACCAGATTGTCGCCGCTTTGGGAACGTTGAGTATCCTGTTTGTGTTGAACATGGTTGGGGGACTATGGCAGGATATAGAGTGGGTGCGTGACATCACTTGGTGGCTTTCTATCAGTGGAAGGGCTAACGAGTTTATCAGCGGCTTGATATGTAGTGAGGATGTTCTTTATTTTGTTTTTGTAACCGGACTTTTCCTGACGTTATCTGTTTTGCGTTTGAATGCGATCCGGCAGAAAATATCTTGGAGAAAAGCGTGGAGTAGGTATCTGTTGGCTTTTCTGGTAACCTTTTCGTTGGGGTATATTACTTCTCGGCCGAAACTCATGTTCTTTTGTGATGCGACACGTTTGAAAGTAAATACGCTTACGCCCAATAGTCAGGAGATTATTAAGAAATTAAAAGGTGGGCTGACGATAACGACTTACGTGAATATCTTGGATGACCTATTTTACTTGGGACAACCTTCAAGTGTGAACTCTGATTTTCAAAACTTTAAAAAGTATTGGAGATTTAAGCCGGAGATCAAGATGAAGTATGTTTACTACTATGATCGGGGATATAGTCCTTCGCTTGACCGGTTGTTTCCGAATCTTTCGGATCGGGAGAGAATGTTGGAGTTGGCTCCCCGTTATAACATGGATTCGACTGATTTCAAGACCCCAGAAGAGATGAAACAGATCATTGATCTTTCCGGTGAGTACAATCGATTTGTACGTGTTGTTGAACGGGAAAGTGGAGAGAAAACTTTCTTGCGTGTATTCAATGATCCTTTATTAATGCCTTTCGAGTCGGAGATTTCCGTGGCTCTGAAACGGTTGGTGATGGATATGCCTTGGGTCGGATTCTTGACAGGACATGGCGAACGGGATATGGACCAAATCGGGGAAAGAGGGTATAATTTATTTGCCAAAAATAAATTGTTCCGCCATTCTTTGCCTAACCAGGGATTTGACGTGACAGGAGTGACTTTGGAGCAGGATATTCCAGATAGTATAAATATTATTGTTATTGCGGATATGCACACCGCGCTATCTGAAAACGAGATGCGACATCTGCAAAATTATATTGCCCGGGGTGGAAATCTTTTTATTGCGGGAGAGCCTACTCGTCAAGAGGCCATGAATCCTATCGTGGATCAGTTTGGTGTTCAATTTATGCCCGGACGGCTGGTTCGAAAATCCGAGCATTATGATCCCGATATGATATTCTCTTTACCGAGGCCTGCGGCGTGGAAATTATCTTATCCTTTCGGTTACTTGTTCCGGCGGTTTATCCCGATGCCTACCTGTGTGGGGTTGGATTATTCTTTGGCTGAAGAGAAAGGATTCGAGGTGACAACTCTTTTCACGAGTGACACGCTACATACTTGGAATGAGGTGGAAACCGTTGATTTTATTGATGATCCGGTAGAATTGAATCCGGAAGTCGGGGAGAAGGAAGATATATATGCGACGGGTATTGCGTTAGCACGGGAGATGAATGGTAAGGAGCAACGGATTATCATATTGGGAGATGCGGATTGTATCAGTAATGCAGAGCATAATATAAAACGGAAAGGAATCCCGGCTTATAATTATGCTGTGATTACCGGATCGTTCTGTTGGCTATCTGACGGGGTGGCTCCTTTTGATGTTCGTCGTCCTAAAGCGGTGGATAACAAAGTAAGTGTTACAATGGAAGGAATGACCGTGGTGAAAATTCTATTCCTCTGGGTTTTCCCCTTCTTGCTTTTGGGTATAGGAATTTTTATTTGGATAAGAAGAAAAGGAAGATAGTCAATTAATTAATGAATATAAATATGGATACTCCAATTGTACGCATAGAGAATCTATCCCATCGTTATAGTGTTCAGTGGGCCGTTCGGGATATAAATTTGGAAATCAGACAGCATGGTATTTATGGACTTTTAGGTTCAAATGGAGCCGGAAAGTCAACGATTATGAATATCATGTGCGGCGTGTTGAAACAGACGGAAGGTGATATATATATAAAAGGAATAAATACGAGAATAGATCCCGTTGAGGCAAAATGTCATATTGGCTTTCTACCCCAACAACCCCCTTTACATCCGGATTTGACGGTGGAGGAATATTTAGATTATTCGGCTCGGTTGCGCTATATCCCGCATAAGGAAATTCCGGCTGCAATAACAGAGGTGGTGGAGAAATGCGGAATCTCGCATTTCAGAAAACGATTAATACGAAATCTCTCCGGGGGATACCAGCAACGGGTAGGAATTGCCCAAGCTATTATTCACAATCCGGATTTTATCATTTTGGATGAACCGACGAATGGTTTGGATCCGAATCAGATTGTAGAGATTCGTAATTTAATCAAACAGATTGCACAGGAGAGAACCGTGATTCTATCCACTCATATCTTACCAGAAGTGCAGGCTACTTGTGAATATATCTACATGGTAGAAAAAGGGAAAATGGTTTTCTCCGGGACGGTCGATGAATTTGATAATTATATTTTGCCAACCACGATCCGGGTAACCCTTCTCGCTCATCCGACCGTGGAAGAGTTGACCATGATTCCCGGTTTGGTGGCAGCCCAGCATCTGGGAGAGATGGATTATCGTTTACAGTTTGCAGATGCTCGGAACATGGTGGATGAAATTATCGAAACTTGTGGCATCCATAATTGGCGATTAAGTCAGATCTATATGGAGAAAAGCTCCTTGGATGTTGTATTTGCCGAACTTTCGAAGAAGTAGAATTTTAAATTACGTCAATTATGAAAACAGCATTTAATATAGCCAGGGTAGAATTACAGGTTTTGTTTTATTCTCCTATAGCCTGGTTTATTCTTATCATGTTTACTTTTCAAGTGGGTATGTTTTTCTGTCCGACTTTCGGGGGATTAGTGACTAGTCAGGCTATCGGGAACCAATTGCCGGGGGGACTTTCATATCAGGTTTTTGCATCCCGGGCAGGAATTTTCGGGATCATGCAGGGGTATTTATACCTTTATATCCCGTTGATCACGATGGGTTTAATGAGTCGAGAGCTGGGAAGTGGGTCTATTAAACTACTTTATTCATCCCCTGTCAGTAATTGCCAGATTATTTTGGGAAAATTCATTTCCATGATGATTTACGGATTGGTTCTGATTGGGATTCTCTTTTGTTTTGTCTTGTTTGCCGCTTTTACGATTAAATCTTTTGATTTTCCTTTAATCCTGTCAGGATTGCTAGGCGTGTATCTTTTGATATGTGCCTATGCAGCCGTGGGATTATTCATGTCCAGCCTGACTTCCTATCAGGTGGTGGCTGCGATGTTGACTTTAGCCGTGCTGGCCGTGTTGAATTATGTGAAAGGATGGTGGCAGGATATTGATTTCGTGCGGGATATTACTTGGTGGTTAGCCCTTTCCGGTCGTTCAGACACTTTTGTGAACGGGCTTATTTGTAGCGAGGATTTTATCTATTTCTTGCTCGTGATCACGTTGTTCCTGATGTTTGCCATTATTAAATTGAAAGCGGTACGCCAGAAAAGTTCTTGGACCGTGACGTGGGGTAAATATATCGGTGTATTTGTGCTTGCGGCTTTGTTGGGGTATATATCTTCCCGTCCGAAGATGATGTTTTATTATGATGTCACGGAGACAAAGATGAATACGTTGACAGAGAACAGTCAGGAAATCATGGCAAAGATGAAGGGGGGACTAACGATTACTACCTATGTCAATTTGCTGGATAAACATTTTCGCATGGGATTGCCGGAAGAGAGGAATCGGGATTTGTCTCGTTTCAATCGATACACCCGTTTTAAGCCGGAAATAGATTTGAAATACGTGTATTATTATGACAAGGCTGATAATAAGAGTCTGGATGAGCGATACCCGACACTTACGGATCGGGAACGCATGATAAAGATCGCTAATAATTATGATCTGGATTCTAATATGTTTTTGCGTCCGGAGGAGATTCGTCAGGTGATAGACCTTTCCGGGGAGAAGAATCGCTTTGTCCGTCAAGTAGTACGGGAGAGTGGGGAAAAAACTTTCCTGAGAGTCTTCGACGATGCGGTAGTATTTCCCACTGAGGCGGAAATTACGGCTGCATTCAAGAGACTGGTCATGGATTTGCCTACCGTGGGATTCTTGAAAGGACATGGAGAGCGAGATTGTTTGAAAGAGGGGGATCGTGACTATAATATCTTTGCTTGGGCTAAAACTTATCGTTATGCGTTAATAAATAGTGGTTTTGATGTAAAGGAGATTTCATTGAACGAAGAATTACCGGAGAAGTTGGATATATTGGTTATCGCAGATATGAAAACCCCGCTATCGGAGAATGAAATGACTCGCTTAAATGCTTACATAGAGCGGGGAGGTAACTTGTTGATTGTGGGAGAACCGAGACGGCAGGAGGTGATGAATCCTCTCGTGGAACAATTGGGTGTCCGATTCTTGCCGGGACAACTCGTGCGGCCAACAGAACATTTTTTACCGGATCTCGTACTTGCTAAGGCGACCCCGGAGGCAAATGCAATGTCTTATCTCTTTAATAGTTTGAGTTATGCCAAGGGTGTCATTGCCATGCCCGGCTGTACGGCATTGGAATACGTGGATGATAAAGGGTATGACGTTATTCCCTTGTTTGTGAGCGATTCCGCAAGGGGATGGAATGAGTTGCAAACGGTTAATTTCATTGATGATAAAGTGGAATTGAATCCTGAAACGGGAGAGGTGGAACGTTCTTATGTTACGGCTTTGGCTTTGTCCCGTCAGTTTGGAGAAAAGCGACAAAAGATTGTTGTTTTAGGTGATGCGGATTGCTTGAGTAATGTGGAATTAAGTCGGGGAAGAGCTAACGTGAAAGCGGCTAATTACATCTTAATTTCAGGTATTTTCTATTGGTTATCAGATGAGGAGGTGCCAATTGATGTTCGTCGTCCCCCGCTGCCAGATAATGAGGTTTATATTGGAGAGACAGCTATGGAGGTGTTTAAGATCATTTTCAAATGGATATTACCAATTGGTCTATTGATCTTTACAATATTTATGTGGATAAGGAGAAGAGGAAAGTAATATCGTGTAAATGAAAATCCCCGCTCAAAAGGCGGGGATTCCTATTTTATTTTTCTAACGCTTTCTTGATCTGTCGTTTGGCTAATGTAAGAGGAGCCAGTGAACAAGGTCCATTCACGCAACCACCATCACAAGCCATTACTTCGACAAACTGGGCTTCCGGTTTTTTCACCATAGTTTTCAGTAAAGTCTGATTTTTCTTGTCAAGTCCTTCGATGGAAAGAGTCGTGTAACCATTTCCAACAGCCTCTACAATAGCATTGCGAACCCCACCGGCTTGAGCGTATCCGCGGGCGAATTTCGTAACTTCCGGATTCAATGGTAATTCTTCACAAGTTTCCGGATTAATGTCATAAGCCACCATGAATGCTCCCAATTCTTCGAAACTCATCACGTAGTCTACTTCCGGAACGTACATTTCTGCTTCGTAACGTTTAGCCAGACACGGGCCGATAAATACGACTTCGGCATCCGGATATTGTTCTTTTACCCGGCGGGCGGCATAAACCATCGGGCTACGGGTGTCGGAAACAAATGGTTTTACCATGGGGGCGTGTTTGTCGACCCAACCCACGTAAGCCGGGCAGCAGGAAGTGGTCATGAAAGGTTTCCCTTCTTCCATGCGTTCCAAGAACTCGGCTGCCTCGTTGCGGGAAGTATCTTCTGCACCCAAAGCTACTTCTACCACGTCATCAAAACCGATGGCTTTGATGGCGGAAAGAATCTGTCCCGGAGTTGCGTTGAACTGTCCGTAGATAGCCGGAGCCGGGATAGCTATGATTTTCTTGTCCGGGGCGGTAATGCTTTTGTACACGTCGATTACCTTGGAACGTTCCATGATCGCCCCGTAAGGACAAGTTTGCATACATTTTCCGCAATAGATACATTTATCTTTGTCGATATGCTCGGTTCCGTCTTCGCCTTTGGTGATCGCTTTCACCGGGCAAACATCCTCGCAAGGTACGGGCGTGTACACGATCGCGTGGTAAGGGCAGACTTTAGAACATAGTCCGCAACCCACGCAGTCTTCCTGCGTGATGCAAGCTTTACCACCCTTGAAAGAGATAGCCGCTTTCGGGCAGTTCATCAAACAAGGACGTCCCTCGCAACCGCGACACATGTTGGTTACGAAGTACTGGGATTGCATACAAGCACTACAAGCCTCATGAACCACGGAAAGAATATTCTCTTTCGTGTTCTTGTTATCAAGTGCTTTCTGTGCGAAGTCAGACAAGGGGATTAGGTCGATTTCCTCGTCCGTGATCTCGAAGCCCAAGATAGAGATAATCTTATGCTTCAAGATGTAGCGATCTTTATGCACGCAACACTTGATCGGTCTTTTATTTTTTGGGCGCATTTCCACTGGAATGTACTTCACCCCATTTACTAGATTTTCTTCCTTTAAAAGTTTTACAATTCTAATCAGTAACTCACGTTTCGTGAGCATCGCAAAATTGTCATATAACATTTCTTACTTCCTCTTTAACGATTTGTATTAAACTATTTTTACTAACGCCAGCAATACGTTTTCCATTTACTTCAATAAACGGTGGGGCTTGTTCACCTTTGCCACACCCTAAACATGGAGAATAGCTTACATTCAGATGTTCGAGGATATTTTGGGGAAGAGATTCAATCGTGTCTCTCAACTCTGCGCCACCCATGACATAGCACATGGTTCCTACGCATATTTTTACATTTACTTTTTCCATCGTGTTGTGAGTTGGTTTTGTTTTTGATTTTATCCCCTAAATATACATAATCTCTACATCTTTCAAATACTTTGTCTCCAATAAAAATTTTATTTTTTTGACCACGTTTCTCCGGATCTCTAACTCCACGGGAAGATTGGGATCCTGGTGCGCCGTGTTGATACGGGTTCCCACGAGTAACGTGATTTTATCACTATTCAACAACATTCTCACCATCAGCTCTGCCGGTCCGGCTTCCCGACGGCGGTCAATATCTCCTTCCGTCAGGATACGCTCAACCTTACCTAACGTCAGAATTCCTTCGGTGACAAGATCGACACCTTCCATCTTGGAGATGGGAGGGAGTTCTTTGTCCACGATATTCATGTCAACTTCCATTTTTGCTCCCAGTTCACGGGAGATAATGGTGGCCGTGGTTCCCCCGCACAGGATCTTTTTCCCTTGAAATTCCCGTACCCGGTTAGCCAGGTATTTATCGTTCTTCTCGTCGTAGGGAGGTCCGGTGCATACAAGCAAGTTACGGGGTTTTCGCATATAAATGACACAACAACTCGTGTCATCTTTCAGCGAGTAACCGTCGTTCTTTTCCGCTTGATTCACTATCTTATGTGCCAATTCCTTGGCGGATATATCATTATATTGATTTACTAGGTTTGCAATATATTCTTTTGCCCCGTCTTCCCAGCCAAAGGGCATTTTAGCCGTTCCCATGCCGGATTGGCTAACCCCGTCACTGAAGAAGATAATTCGATCTTCTTTTTCCAGCGTGAACTCGGAGATCCACAGAAACGTATTTTCAAGGTCTTCCCGTTCCACCGGAATTTTCTCCTTGGAAATACTGACAAAACGCCCGTTCCGGTACAAGTAGTAGGAGGGGGTTTCGTACTCGATAATTTTCACGTTACCGAAACAGTCGATGTCACAGATACAAAAGGTCGAATAACTGATCTTTCGCACCATGTCTTTCGGCAGGGTATTCATGATCGAGGTGGAGGTGCGTAGGATGCTCTCGTTCATGGCGGTAAAGTTCATGGCCATGGTTGCTGTCATCGTGGATAGGACACAGGCTTTGATCCCGCTTCCCAGACCATCTGATAACACGCTGATAACACGTCCCTCACCTTTTAGTTTTTGAGACATGAAACAATCCCCGCAGACAACATTGCCCGCTTTATTCTTCTGGAAGAAGTCAACCTCGATGAAATTACCGTTGTTTCTCAAGACAAATGAAATTAGAGTGGTTTCTTTTGATCATTTTTCTTGTAAGCCTCCATTACGGAGCGTAACGTTGCATCCGTGAAAGCGGCATTTTCTCCAAGCAAACAAGCTACTTGCTGGACGGTTTCCATGTGTTTCTTGATTACTTCTTGGGTCTTTTCGAGCATCCATTCTTTACGGACATAAGGTTCGCGTAAATCCTGTAATAACCCGAAAACCAACCGGTGAGGTTGTATGTTATAGATGGATATAATCCATGTGCGGTCTTCTTCCCGTACCTGTCGTTCGATAATTTCCTTACCGGTTGTCAACACGGCACGGAACAAGTCCTCGTAGGAACAGATGTTTTTCAGCTCCATACCGTTCAAACCGGGATCGACCTCGTAAATAGAGGCAATGTCCTCTCCCATGAGTGTGGCGCAGGATTGATTCATGTCTACGACTTTCAATTCCGAGTTGACGAGTAATACTCCGGCCGGAATCTTTTGGAGGAGTACGGTGGCCTTATCATGTGCGATTCTTCTCATGTAAGATACACACATATTTTCTTCGGCCCGCCCTTCCAGCATGGCAATGGCGAAATCACGACAAGTGTCGTAACCGCAACCACTACAATTTAATTCGTCTTCAGGTCCGGTTTTGCCCACGACGGCCATAGCCTGTTTGATTTCCTCTTCCGTGTAGGTGTGATCTTGCACGTGAGGGTCTTTGCAGAATAGAATCTGCAAATCGATATTTTTGAAATCATCCTTGGGGTTTCCCAATTCTGATTGATGAATAATCTCGTATCTTTTTAAGGCCGGGGATATGTGGCTCAATTTGGCAGGACCGTTGATGCATCCGCCCTTGCAAGCCAATAATTCCAAGAAAATGGAATCGTTCTCCCGGTGTGAATCCAGTTCTTTCAACACGTCTTTCACGGTTGAAAGTTCCGAGAAAGCCATGTGATGTATTTGTTTTTTGCCCTTTTGCATCCCTTTCAGCATCCCGCCCTCGATGGGGTAGTAGGCGCCCATTCCGGAACGGTAAGGCACGAAACGAGCCTCCGGTTGATTCGGTGCGATATTTTTCAAGTTGATATCGGATTGTTCGAACCATTTTTTCAAGTCCTTGAACGTGATCACCACGTCGACGAGGTTATTAAAGTAGTCCGCTTCCAACTTCTTGCAGATACAGGGACCTGCAAACACGATTTTCACATCTTCCCCATATAACTGTTTCAGAATCTTGGCGTGAGCCAGCATGGGAGAAATAATCGGTGTGATAAAACGTACGTGATCCGGGGAATATTTCCGGATGTATTCAACAACAACCGGACAAGCCGAAGAGATGTACACGCCATTTTCGGCTTCTTCTAGGAATTTCTCGGTTCTATCCGTGACGATTTCAGCTCCAAGGGCAGTTTCCGATACACTTGTGAAACCTAAACGTTTGATGGCGGCAATCAGCACACTGGAATGAATTCCTTCGAATTCACTCACGTACGAGGGGGCCAGTGATAGAATGACTTTGGGATTCTGCGTAAGGGTTAATTTCGCACGGGTTAACCCGTCACGTATCTTTTTAGCCCCGGTTGGGCACACTTGCGTGCAATGCCCGCAGTAGATGCAACGATCTTCAATGATAGATGCTTGGTTGTTTTCCATCCGGATTGCCTTCACGGGACATTCCCGGATACATTTATAACAATCCTGACAATTGTCCGGTTCTGTATAGATGGGTCTCAGTTGCATGGGAATTCTTCTTGTAAGATTTTGTACAAACGCGATAGATTTACTTCTTCATACACTTTGTCATCGATCCGGATAATAGGACCCTTACTACACAATTCCTCGCACAAATGCCCGCAGAAATCGATCTCTGCTTCCAAGTTATTTTCACTCAGATATTTCTTGATTGCTCCGAGGTTGGTATTGTTTCCCCGGGAAAAACAAGAACTTCCTAAACAGATTCTGATCTGACGCTTTGACATACTTGTAATTGTTCGATTATCCTGTTGCTGCTTTCTACGTTACAAAAGTAGGATATTTATTGTTATAAACCCAATTATATTGCAACTTTAATATTGATATATCATTTTTACTTTCAATTTGTAACTTTTTTGATGTTATGGAAGGGGGATTGTGGGACACCGGCATGTGTATACTGCAATACCGGGGAGTGAGCCTTTTTATCTCGTGTGCAAAAAAATAGCTCCTTTTTACAGGAGCTATTTTGTATAAACTTGAAATATTTTTTTATTTCTTCTCTTCTACTTTCTTTTTGAATCTTCTGGTTAAGTCGAAAGAAATAGGAGTTGCGATGAACAGTGATGAGTATGTACCGACAATGATACCTACTAACAAGGCGAAAATGAATCCCTTGATTGAAGCACCACCGAAAACGAATATCGCTAACAACACGACGATGGTTGACAATGAAGTACTGAATGTACGACGTAACGTAGAGTTCAACGCATCATTTACTACTTGTTCATCATCACGTTTGGGGTATAGTTTACGGTACTCACGGATACGGTCGAATACAACCACGGTATCGTTGATTGTGTAACCAACAACCGTCAACACGGCAGCGATAAAGGATTGATCAACTTCCAAAGAGAACGGTAACAGACCTGCAAACAAGGAGAATGCCCCGATTACGATGATCGTGTTATGAGCCAAGCCGACAACAGCTCCGGCACCATATTGCCATCTGGAGAATCGTACCATAATGTAGATAAAGATACCGATCAAGGCGAATAATACGGACCATACAGCAGCTCTTGTCATGTCCTCAGCCACGGCGGGTCCGATCTTTTGTGTCTGTTGCAAGTTCACGCTGCGGAAAGTTTCGTAGTCTGTTCCGGCGGGAAGAATTTCTTGTAACCCGATATATAATAATGAGTCCACATTCGCATCAACCTCAGCTCCGGTTTCAGCAATCCGGTATTTCGTGGTGATCTTCACGTTATTTGCAGTTCCTACGGTCTTCACTTCCGGAGCGCTTCCGTAAACTTCTGCCAGTTTCTCTGCAACATCACCCACTTGTACGTCTTGTGCAAAAGTCACGGTATAAGTTCTACCTCCCACGAAGTCGATACCTTTATCCAAACCTCTAGTAAACAGGGATACGAAACAAAGTACAATCACGATACCGGAAATCGTGTAACTGATTTTCCGTTTTTTCAAAAACGGGAACTTGGTATTTCTCAACCAGTTTGCAGTTAACGGGGTTGTGAAGGTAACATTGTCACTCTTGGATGCAGCTCTTTCAAGGATCAAACGAGTGATGAAGATTGCTGTGAATAGAGAAGAAAGGATACCGATGATCAACGTGGTTGCGAAACCTTTGATCGGGCCTTCTCCGAAGTAGTACAGGATAAATCCAGTTAATAACGTGGTCAACTGACCGTCGATAATAGCCGAGTAGGCATTACTGTAACCTTCCTTGATTGCAAGTTTCAATCCCTTACCGGCTCTGATTTCCTCTTGGATACGTTCGTAGATCAACACGTTGGCATCGACGGCCATACCCATGGTCAACACGATACCGGCAATACCGGGTAAGGTCAATACGGCTCCAATGGATGCCAGAATACCGAACAAGAAGAACAAGTTGGCGAGCAATGCGATATCGGCAGCCAAACCGGCATTCTTACTATAAAAGAATAACATATAGGCCAATACCAACACGAACGCAATGATGAATGACCACATACCGGATTGAATAGCCTCTTGTCCCAGTGATGCTCCAACCACCTCGTCAGCGATGATACGTGCGGGGGCGGGTAATTTACCGGATTTCAAGATGTTTGCAAGGTCTCCTGCCTCTTTCACGTCAAAACGTCCGGAAATCTGAGAGCTACCGCCCTTAATCTCGTCGTTTACGTTAGGAGAGGATGCAACCATACCGTCAAGTACGATAGCGATGCAACGTCCGATATTATCTTTTGTCAAACGAGCCCATGTTTTGGTTCCCTCTCCGTTCATCTGCATGGAAACAACCGGACGACCTTGTTGATCATAGTCTTGTCTTGCATCAATTACAGCGTCTCCTTCAAGCGGAGCTTTGCCGTTACGTGTGGTAATCTTGATAGCGTGTAAAGGAACCATGCCATTTATAGCTTTCATTTCCCACAACAGACGTGCATTTCTGGGGAAAGCTGCTTTTACTTGCGGTAATCTTAAATAGGCGTTGATTTTAGCCGTATCTTTAATGTTGGCATATCCAATTGTAGAACCACCCACGGGTTGACCCTGTTGAGTCATGTTGGGTGATAATATGGCAAGAAGTGGATGTTCTTTCTCGTATTCAGCCATGCTGGTTACCGTTTTCAATGAATCGGATTCACCTTTGATTGCGTCTAGGATGGCTGATTCTTTATCTTGCACTTTAGTCGTGTCTGTTACCTGAGCGGTTGTTTCTTCATTTGCAACTTTGGATGTTTGGGCGTCAAGAACCTCTTTTAGTTTTTGATCCGCGGCAGCCAAGTAGTTGATGAATGCATCTTCTCCGGCATCTTGTCCCTTTGCGTTGTCGAATGTTTCATAGAATTCCAAAGCGGCAGTTCCTTGTAACAACTCTCTCACACGTTGCGGTTCCTTGATACCCGGCAACTCGATAACGATTCTTCCGGAGATGTCAGCTTTACGGATATTGGGTTGAGCAACACCAAAACGGTCGATACGAGTACGAAGAATGTTAAACGTGTTGTCGATAGCTCCGTCAGCCTCTTTGCGGATCACGTCAAGAACTTCCTTGTTGCTAGCTCCGACTTTGATCTTTTCTTTCATTTCGTGAGTACCGAAAATAGCCGGGGATGCCAGTTGCGCTCCCGGGGCAATTTTTTCGAAAGCCTCACCGAAAAGGGTTACGAAGTCTTTCGGGCTGGAAACTCTCATCTTCACGGCTTCCTCGATTGCTTGATTGAAAGCGGGATCCGTGCTGTGGTTTGCTAGACTTTTTACCACGTCTACCACGTCAACTTCCATGGTCACGTTCATACCACCCTTCAAGTCCAAACCGAGGTTCAGTTCCAACTCCTTACATTCCTTGTAAGTGAATTTGGCCAAACCGAGGAAATTGTAGACGGGTTGGTTCGCAACCGAATCTAAATACTCTTTCTCTTTAATAGGGTTACCGTTGGCGAACTCCTTCGCCGCGTTCTCTACCTGGTTGGTTTTATAAGTAAAAAACAACTGATAAAGACTCACCAATGCCAAAGCAACAGCGAGTAGTGTAATCGCTCCTTTATTCTGCATCTGTTTAATGAATTTATAATTACTTAAGCTTCAATTCTTCTTTTAACACATATTTAGTGCGCAAAAGTATAACAATTTTTTCAAAATTGCTATACAATTAGGCAGATACTTTTAATGTTAACTCCTTATTTCCATAATCAATGACCGCCTCATGCCTAACGAGAAAATCACTTCCCAACAATCCGGCAACCCTGCGCTGCAGGTGTTTGTCGTATAGAGAATTCACGTACTGCAAGTCGATGACTGCCGCGTGGATATTCTCGATTGTGTGGTTATCGATCTGTAGAGCCGTGATATTCACAAGCTGGACCTCATTAATTTCTCCGCACACCCCCCCGGAGTTAATCTCGGAAACATCATCCAGCGGTTCATAGCTAAACGGTGTAAGTTTGTCTATGACCGTCACGGATGCTCCCGTGTCTATAATGAAATCTCCCTCAATGCTACCGATTTGCAGAGAGACGATGATGTGAAAGCTGTTATCTTCCAGTTCAACGATCTCTATCGGAATCTTTATCTCCATATTTTAAAGTTTGCACAAACTTACGCATTTTCGGTGAAATCCAAAAAAGAGGAATGTTAATTTCAGAAAGAAATCGAGGAATAAAGCTAATAATTACAATTCGTTAATCCTGAAGTATGCTGTTCTTAGCACGATATGAATAAACAGTTGAACGTGTAAATGGTTATTAGAGAAGAAAATGCTACGGATAAAATTCCCAGTAAAATTATGTTGGCAGTTTGGGACTTAATATTGTAAAGGCCTATGATCACACTGGCTATGGATTGCAATCCGGAAATCCCGGAAATCGCTAGGGCAAGATAATGGCCGAGACGATTGTCGTATATTCCTATCGAGTACAAGGTAACTAGGAAAACAACGAGTAGGGATAGCGTGATGGATAAATTGTGTATCCAGAATTTTTTCATGATGTTGTCGATTTTTGTTTTTCCCCTTTCCGGTTGATCCCGGAAAGAGGAAAAAGTGGTTATTGGTTATTATACCAGTTTATTTTTTGAGAGAAATACATGATAATCGCTAAGATAACGAATAATCCGATGCTCCCCACCAGCAAGGCGTAGGTTTCCAGTTGGATCAGGAAGAAAATGTAGGCGTAAAGGCAAGCCAGAAGTCCCCCGATCGTTAATGCCGTTTTCTTTATTTTTAAAATACCGATCATGTAGAATGTGATTAGTAAAGTAGTCATGAGAGCAGAGATGATATAGGCAGGGGTGAATCCGATATGTTCGGACGTGGAGACTAATAGCGTGTAGAACAAGCATAGGGCCAGCCCGACAAGTAAATATTGAACCGGGTGAATGTTCTTTTTCTGGAATATTTCCACGAAGAAACTGACAACGAAAGTCAATATGATGATTAAAAAGGCGTATTTAGCGGAGCGTGTGGATTTCTGGTATTGGTCTACCGGGAACAGGAGATCTACCCCGAATGTGGATTCCGTAATGGCGTAGTTCGTGTATTGGAATCCCAAATTGTCATCCGTTATGTCCCTGTATGCGTTCGTGGTGGCACGATAGGGACTCTCTTTGAGAATCTGTGAATAGTTCCGGTTGAATTCCAGTACTTCCCATTTGCTCGTGAAACCTTCTGGCGAGACCTCTCGTTCCGTGGGTAAAAAGGCTCCATTAAAGCTTGGGGTTTGACAATTTGAACGAATGGCGACTTTTGTTGTTCTGCCAAGAGGGGTAAATTGAATGGACTCGGAGCCTTTCAGTTTGAGTTTTATCGTGAAATGAACGATCGAATCGTTTGCAAACAGTTGTTGTGGCGTGATTTTCGATGATATGCCGGAAACGACGAGGCTGTGGGGATCAACCCCCGGTGTGAAATTCAGTTTCCGGTTGTCCCATTCCAGCGAGATTTGTTCGTTGATTCCTCGCAAATCACTGATTCCAAGGTTGATTGTGGCACCTTCAATCAATTTGTCGTTGGGGAATAGGTTGCTTTCTTTTAAGTCTCTGGCCGAGAATGTCCCGGTAATCTCCAGCGTGGAATTGTAAACGATAATTTCATATAATCCTCGTTTGAGTTCCTGCGTGTTGACGTCTCCAGTGATATTCAGTTGTTCGGGAAGATAATTGATATATCCCTTTTTGTTCTCTCCTTTTTCGTTCTGGTAAAAATAAGGGATGGTTAATATCGGACCAATGAGGGTTTGAGACTTGCTCCATTTTTGTTGAACCTCTTGTGCGGCAGCATCTGCTGTCATTTCCCTTTCATTGATTAGCCCTCGAATCATGCTCATGGGGATGAAAGACAAGAGGATAAGGAAGGCTATGAGTACGATCTTTAGAACTAAAGAGTCTTGTTTGTTGAGACTTTTTCGTGTGCCGTTCTCTTTTTGATTTTTTGCTGTTTGTTCGTCCATGGTGTATTGTATTTAATGTTATTTGAAAAGAACTTTGAATTTCAAAGTATAATGAGTAAAAAAAATTATATATTCTGATTCTTTAAAAACTCTTCCAAGGCGTTTAAATGTTTCGCGAAAGCTTCCCGGCCTTTCTGCGTGACGGAGAACGTCGTGTTGGGGCGTCGTCCGATGAATTGTTTCTGGCATTGGATATATCCCAATTCCTCAAGACTCCTTGTGTGGCTGGCTAGATTCCCGTCTGTGAGATCGAGTAAATTCTTGAGTGTTACGAAATCTACCGATTCGTTGACAACCAAGATGGACATGATTCCTAGGCGTGCCTTGCTTTCAAAAGCCTTGTTTATATTTTCAAGGTATTCTTTCATGGATCGCAATTTACATTTGGTTACGGTCTTGCCGGATGCTGTTTGTGTTCAACTTTATAATAAAAGTATATTCCTGCCGCTATATGAAGTAATCCGAAACCTATAACCCAGAATAGAAGGGCATGGGTGATCACGAAACTGTCAACGAGGCCTAACAGTATCTCTGCGTAGCCTAAGTAGCGTATGTCCGAATAGGTGTATTTGGAACAATTCACGAGAGATAACCCGTAGAAAATGAGCATTATGGAAGAGGTTAATCCGTAGTATTGCTGCCAGATTAAAGAGAAACAAAGGATTCCCCCGGTCAGCAAGGGAAGAAAGAAGTTCCAGAGTAAACGGTGGACGGATTTATCTTTAAAGATGTTTCTACATCCTTTTTTGGCTTTTTGGTAGCTCATCGTGAATGCGGTGAGGAGTGAGAGTGCGAGTACTCCCAGCGCGATCAAGCAAATTGATGCGAGCTGGTAAGTGGTGTTGATATTTAATAATGGTATATTAAACAAGGTGTCAAAAGAGTCTTGTTTGTTTAGAATAAAGTAGGCCAAGCCGGTTCCGATGCAGGCATAAATGCCAACGAGAATAGCGGAAATTCCGCTTATCGACATGAATTTCGTGGATTTTTCCATGAGTTCTTTGATGTCGTGTAATGTATCGAGCGCTTCTTTATTTTCCATATTCTAAAAGTTCTTTGTGTTGCAAAGTTAAAATAGATTTTTTATTAAATCAATAAAAAGGTGAATTATTTTGCAGGAGATATTGTTGTTGAAATTTATATAAATTTAAATGATGTGGAATGTTGGTGTTTGGTGTGTGTAAAAATTCCACACTTTCTTATTGTCTCATGATGAAATTTAGAGGCCTTCTTTGCAGAAAATCAATTCGATATTTTCTTCCTTGTGTTTTGGTGTGTTTGTTGTGTAGGAAAAATTACGTGAATTTTTGAAGGAAAATTAATGCATATACGTGATATAAAATGAAGGATCTAAATTTTTTTCAGAAAGGCGTTAGCAAGTTCAGAATGGTTCTATTACTTGGCTGCCTATGTATGATGGGAACAATTTCCCGAAGTGTTGCGGGTGAAGTCGATTCGACGCAAGTTGCAACGTGGAAAATGTTTGGTCGAGTAATTGATGAACAAGGAGAACCAATTATCGGGGCCGCTATCTTGGAACAAGGAACAACAAATGGATGCGTGACTGATACTTTGGGCAATTACAAGTTAACGGTAAAGGCTGGAGCCGTACTTCGGGTTTCTTTTGTCGGGTATGTTACCCGGGAAATAGTGTTAAAAAAGGCAGGAATGCGAAATGTTCGGTTGCGGGTGGATAATGAAGAGTTGGATGAGGTGGTTGTCGTGGGGTATGGTTCCGTGGCCCGGAAGAATTTTACGGGGTCCGTGAGCGTGATTAACACTGCGGAATCTCCTTTAGCTTTATTACCGAACACAAACTCGATGGATGCATTACGGGGAACGGTAACGGGTATTACCGTGTCGCAACAACAAGGAGCGGGACAGGCGCCTTCTTTACAAGTACGGGGACAAAAGTCGATTGGGGGATCGACATCTAACCCGTTGATCGTGATGGATGGGGTGATTTTTATGGGGAGTTTGCGGGATATTGATCCTAATATCATCGAAAGCATGAGCGTGTTGAAAGACGCGACTTCTTTGGCTGCTTATGGATCACAGGCTGCCAACGGGGTAGTGATGATCACGACGAAACAGGGGAAATTAGGAAAACCCGTGCTGAATTTTAATGCATCGTGGACATTGTCGGAGATGGCGAATCGTCCGGAAGTGCTGAGTCCGGAGAATTATATTAAAAAGATTAATGCAACCCAGCATCTAGCGGAGGACGCTGACCCTTCAGCTTGGATGAGTGGATTCGAGCTAGAAAATTATAAAAACGGCAAGACTACGGATTGGTTGGATTACGTGAGCCGGGTAGGATTGATGCAGAGTTATTCGGCATCCGTATCCGGTGCGACGGAAAAATTAAATTATTTCCTATCCGCCTCTCACGTTGATCAGGAAGGTGTGATTATTGGAGATGATTATAAACGAGAGGCTTTGTCGCTCCGTTTGCAGAGTGACGTGGCTTCTTGGTTGCAAGTCGGGACGCAAATAGGATATACCTTTAATGATTACTCCGGTCCTACGACTTACAATCTGGTACAGGCCTTGCGTTTGACTCCTTACGGCCGTGTGACACGTCCGAACGGTGAACTGGAGAAGTACCCGAGAGAATTGGGGGGCGGATTAACAAATCCCTTGTGGTTGGTGAATAGTGGTACGGTGGATGATCATGATACTTATGCCACGACTTTAATTAAGGGGCATGTGCTTGTGAAATGTCCTTGGTTGGAAGGGCTAACTTATCGGGTAAATGCGGCTTATTCTTGGGAGAACGTGGAACGGGATTATTTCGAGCATGAGGGGTATTTCGTGGCTGAAGGAACTTCTGAAGATCGGTATTCAGCCTCGGCATTATCCGGTTTCTTGAGTAAGGCGAATGGGTATAGCGCCCGCACGAAGAACACGTACTGGGTAATGGACCATATCGTGAATTTTAATCGTCAATTCGGGAAACATTTTGTTGATGCGACCTACGTTTACACGAGGGATTCCAAGCGGTATGACTACCGGAAGATGACCGGAAGCGATTTTTCGGATCAAGGGAATACCGTGTTAGGAGCCGATGGGTTGGTGTATGCTAAAACACAGAAAATTACGAATATAGATAAGACAAAGCATAACAATATCGGGTATCTGGGACGAATCAGTTATAATTATAACGACACGTATCATTTAAGTGTTTCCGTGCGTCGGGATGGATCATCCGTGTTCGGGAAGAACTCGAAATGGGGTGTTTTCCCGGCAGTCGGGGTGGCATGGACGGTTTCGAATGAACGTTTTATGAAACGGGTGTCGTTCATTGATTATTTAAAGTTGAAGGGATCGTGGGGTAAGAATGGTAATCAATCTCTGGACCCGTACATGACATTGTCTCAGATAAAATTAGGACAAGAAGGCGGTATCGGTTATCCTTTCGGGAATGAATCGACGATTAGCTGGGGCCAACGCTATGATAAACTCGGAAATGCCGATCTGGGTTGGGAGACAACGGAGGCATTTAACTATGGGTTTGACCTCGGTTTATTGGGTAGCCGGATTTATTTGGAATTTGACGGTTATTTCTCGAAGACGACCGATCAGATTTTTGATCGATTGTTGCCCGTGATGAATAACGGGTTGACAAGTATGAAAGCCACGATGGGGCAGATTGATAACTGGGGGATAGAGGCCACGTTGACCACGCAGAATGTCCGGACGAAAGACTGGAATTGGAGTACGGCTGTCACGTTCTATTTAAACCGGAATAAATTGAAAGATTTATACGGTGACGGGAAAGATGATATTTCCAATAGTCTGTTTATCGGGAAATCTTTGGGAGCCATTTACGGTTATAAGTCAATAGGAATTGTACAGGAAGAAGATATTGAATACATCGAGGCAAACAACGCAGCTCCCGGTGACGTGAAATTTGCCAATTTGGACGGGAGTGAGGATGGTAAGATTACAGCAGACGATCGTACCATCTTGGGATACAACAAGGAAAATTTCCGGATGAGTTTGAGTAGCACGCTTAAATACAAGAATCTGGAATTGTATTTCTTGTTCGCAGGGGTGTTTGGGGGAAATGGTTACGGACTGAGCCAGAACACGTATGCTTACCAAACGGCAACAGGAACCGTGTGGGATAATAACTTGGATCATGGTTGGTGGACCCCGGAAAACAGAAGTAACAAATATCCCCGTGTGGATTATGCAGACAGTCGTTTTACCCCGCTGCAAAGTTATGGATTCGTACGTTTGCAGGATTTAAGCCTTTCCTACACTTTCCATCAGGATTGGTTGAATCGTTTGCAGATCACCGGGTTGAAAGTCTTTTTTGCTGCAAAGAACGTGTTCACGATAACCAATTGGGTTGGTGGTGATCCGGAAATCAAGCAAACGTTAGGAGGAAGTTACGGTTATCCGTTGGCAGCCATGTATTCATTTGGAGTTAATTTGACATTTTAAATTTGGAGCGTGATGATGAAAACTAGAAAATATATTGCGGTTATTTTTGCCGCTATGGTAATGGGAATTTCCGGGTGTAACGATGATCTTTTTCTGGAAGAACATCCCGACACGTTTTACACGGCTGAAGATGCTTTCAAGACCGTGGATCAGGTAAAAGCTTGCGTGACGAATATGTATGCCCACGCTCGTTATTGGTTACAGAATGACGTGTTTTTAAAAGGGGCAGGTACCGATATGTTTGATACCCCGATGTGGCGGTCAAGTGGTAACGGGATGTCTAACTTCTCTTCTTGGTCCACGGATAAAAATGAAGTGAAGAATATTTACGAGGCCTATTATCAGTTAGTGAGTTATGCCAACCAGACTTTGGAGGGGGCAGAAGTAAAGACCTTGAACTGGGATAGCGAGAATGACCGGGCGCAGGTACGGGCACAGGCTAATTTCTTCCGGGGATTTGCTTACCTCACTTTGGGTGAGTTGTTCGGGGGAGTTCCCGAAGTGACGAAATTCTATCAAGAACCCCGGTATGATTTCACCCGGATGACCCGGGAGGAAACGTATCGGTTCGCCATTCAAGATTTGAAGAATGCGGCGGATACTTTGCCTGATTATCCGGGAGAGGCGGGATGCGTGGCGAAAGGTGCGGCCTATCATTATTTGGCAGAGGCTTATCTGGCTTTGGCTACCGAGTTGGGGGATGATCGGGAATTGTTGCAGCAATCCATTCTTTACGCGACCAAGGTTACCGAGTTACACTCTTTGATGACCGAGCGGTTCGGTTCCCGGGCAAAACCGGGTTCTGGTGAAGCCATGAATGGAGTCGAGGCTTATTACCCGGACGGGGATGTCTTTTTTGATCTTTTTCAACGGGGAAACTTGGATTATGCCGAGGGAAATACCGAGGCTTTGTGGACGTTGCAAAATGATGTGACGGTCTGGCATGACTTCGGGGGAAATCATTTTTTGCCTTATGCCGGAAGTTTTTCTCCCGTGTTGAGGGAGATGCGTTGGAAAAGCGAATATTCGGAATCGGATGCCGGGTATGGCCCGTGGAACACGAATATTGATGAATCAATCTATCCCGGGGGAAACCTCTGTGCCTATGTTGGTGGCCGGGGAGTGTCTTTTAATGCCCCGACAAACTACATGATCAATGATATTTGGGCGGGTGATTTTGCCACGGATATTCGGAATTCAAAGGCGAATATCCGTCGGGAATTCGTGTGTATCGATACCAAACACAGTAAATACGGTCAGATCGTGACAGCCGATATGTTGGATGAATCAAACATGGATCATTATTACCCGGTATGGACCAAATTCGCTCCCGTGGATGATTGGGGATACGAGGATTTAGTGTACGGGGGAAATCGTACGAATACTTTCCGGGACGAGTATGCTTGTCGTTTAGCCGAAACTTATTTGTTACGGGCAGAGGCTTATTTCCGTATGGGGGATGCCGGTAGTGCCGCTAATGACATAAATCAGTTGCGCGGTCGGGCGCAATGCAGCCGCATGGCAACAACGGGAGATATTTCTTTAGCTTTTATCTTGGACGAGAGAGCAAGAGAGTTGTTCATGGAGGAAAGAAGATGGTGTACGTTATTACGTATGCAAGGCTCTGTCATGGAGGATCAACTTCGGGCTCATGCGTATTACATTGCTGATTACCCGACTTACACGGGAACAATCGAGTGGAAATTATTCCCGATCCCGCAGAAAGCGATTGACGCGAATATAGATGCCAAGCTGGAACAGAATCCGGGGTGGAACTAGAAAACTAAATTCTGACATAGGTTTACCCTGGTTTACAGTAGCTTTTTTAGGATAATATCCTTGAATCCACTGTAATGCTACTGATATACTAGGGTAATAATCTCTCTCTTGCGTTACATCCCCGGAGATCAACCGTTACTCGGATAATGGGGAAGGGCGATGAAAGGGTGATGAAAGGGCGATGAAAGGAAGGTAGGAGATCTAAACGGTAGTATTACCATTTATTTACGGTTAGATTGCTTGGAATAGATGATATGTCATGAAAGGATTTTTTCACAACAAGGAAGATTAAAATAAAAACCGTCCCGGCGCCCCGGAACGGTTTTTTAAAGAATGATCGTGAAGTACTATTGTTAGTTAAAATAATTTCATGTTGTCAAGTACATCCATTACTGATCTAACAGCTTTAGCTGATTGAGCCAATAATTCTTGTTCGTCCTTGTCAAGTTTTACCTCGATAATTTTCTCGATACCATTCTTACCCAAGATTACCGGAACTCCTAAATAGATGTTGTTCATTCCGTATTCGCCATTCAACAAAGCGCAAACCGGGAATACTCTTCTGTGGTTGCACACGATTGCCTCAACCATTTGAGCGGCTGCTGCACCGGGAGCGTACCATGCTGAAGTACCCATCAATTTAACTAGTTCGCCACCGCCAACTTTCGTTCTTTCGATGATAGCGTTCAACGTGTCATGGTCAATCAAGTCAGTTACAGGAATACCTGAAACCGTGGTGTATCTTGGGAGCGGAACCATCGTGTCCCCGTGTCCACCTAATAACAAGGCTTGAATATCTTTCGGGGAAACATTCAATGCTTCAGCTAGGAATGCTCTGTAACGGGCGGTATCCAAAATACCGGCCATACCGAATACACGACTTGAATCGACTTTGGCAGTCAAGTAAGCGCAGTAGCACATTACGTCAAGCGGGTTAGACACGATAATAATCTTGGCATTCGGAGAATGTTTGATAATATTTTCAGTAACTGATTTTACAATACCGGCGTTTGTTGCGATTAAGTCATCACGGCTCATACCCGGTTTACGGGGAAGACCTGAAGTGATTACCACAACTTCTGAATTATTGGTAGCCTCGTAATCGTTAGTTACACCTTTGATACGGGTGTCATAAAGATTGATCGGGGCGGTTTGCCACATATCCAATGATTTACCTTCTGCAACGCCTTCTTTAATGTCCAGAAGAACAACTTCATTCACGATGTCCTTTTCAGCGATGCAGTTCGCGCAAGTTGCACCAACGTTTCCTGCTCCTACAACTGTTACTTTCATTTCTGTAATTTTTTTATTGTTATACGTTTCTTAAATGGCTATTTGTTGCTTTTTAACGCCGTCAAATGTAAGCCTTATTTTTTACATCAACAATCTTTATGCCGAAAAATTACAGAATTTTTTCTGTAATAATTTCATGTCGTTTTGACACGAAAAGAACGAGATTCTTATTGAATTCCGGTTTATACTTTCAATTTTCAATTAAATTGCTGCCAAAGACGACTTGCCACGGCGTGCATTTTTCCTAGGATTCCAGTGGGTTTGTAGCGTCCACTTAGTAGGCGTTTTTGAAATGATTGATACCAGATAGCCAGCACGATGCCCTTCATCACGCTGGAGATCGAGATGCTCCACCAGATGCCGTTTAGGCCGAGCGAGGGGAAGGTAACCAAGTAATAGGCCAACGGGATTCTGGCTCCCGTGAGGATGATTCCCACGATGGCGGGCGGGGTGGTACGTCCGCAACCGTTGAAAGCCCCGGCGGTGACCTGTTCGATGGCTGAGAATATTTGGGAAATAGCGAGAATTTTCAGGTATGCACTTCCTGCAACAAGTGTCTGCGGTTCGTTGATAAACACGCTGAATATTTCTTTGCTGAAAAACAGAAAGGCGAGACAAGCGATCAAGGCGATTCCCCCGGCGAGTTTCAACGTGTAATGGTATCCCAAGCGTATGCGGTCCAAGTTGCGGGCTCCGAAGTTTTGTCCAGTAAAAGCTGCCAACGCGGTGGAAAAACCGGCGGCGGTCATCCACGTGATCGCCTCTATCTGGGCGCCCACGCTTTGCACGGCAACCCCGATATGTCCCCATTGGGCCGCCACGGTGGCCAGAGTCAAGGAGAACATGGCGAATAAAGCACTTTGCATGCTTACGGGTAAACCGAGCGAGACGACGCGTTTCACGAACCGGGCTCTTAGCCGGGTGACAAAGTAGAGTTTTCCGATGGATGAATTACGGAAATAAAGGTTATAAATGAAGATGGAAAACACGACTAACTGGGAGAAGGTCGTGGCAATGGCTGCCCCTGCCGTTCCCATTGCGGGAACAAAACTGTACCCGTATATTAATAGCGGATCAAGAATGATGTTGAATATTAATCCGGTGGCGACAATCTTCAACGGGGTTTTACTGTTTCCTTGCCCATTATATAGCCCGCTATAAGTGTTGTTATTGAACGTGAAGAACAGTCCGGGCGTGATCAGGCGCATGTACATGATGGACAGCTCCGAGATATTCTCTTCCAAGTGAAACAACCCGACCAGCATGGGAGCCGCGATATAAATAAAACAAGCGTAACCCAAGGCAATGATGGATGACAACATGGTCGATTGGTTGGCGTATGCCCGGGCCCTTTTGCTTGCCCGAGCCCCCAAGGATTGGGAGATCGTGACCTCTGCCCCGACTTTACTAATGAATGATAAAGCGTTACCTAACCACGTGAAGAATCCGGCGACACCGACTGCGGCCACGCTTTCGCTACCTAGATGTCCCAGCCAGATCATGTCGGTCATGCTGTATGCCATTTGAACGAAAGAGGCCGTGATAAGGGGAATTGCCATACTCCAAATTCCCTTGCTGATGCTGCCTTGTGTCAGGTCGTTTATCTTTGTCATATCCTTGTGTTATTGAGGCTTGCAAAAATATAAACTTTTTGTCATCTCCTATTCTCTTTTTTGTATTTTTGTTGTGTTATAAAAGATGAATTCAAAATGAAAAATATTGCCATTATCGCTGGTGGAAATTCCTCAGAATATGAGGTTTCCATGAAATCTGGGAAGAATATATATGATGAGGTTGATGAAACTAGGTACAATAAATATCTTGTTGTTCTGAAAGAACGGGATTGGCACGTGGAGATCGGGGAGGAAAAATACCCCGTGGATAAGAATGATTTTTCGTTTACTCGGAACGGGGAGAAGATCTTGTTTGATTTTGCCTATATCACGATACATGGTGTTCCGGGGGAGAACGGGTTGTTGCAGGGGTATTTGGATATGATGGGTGTACCTTACGGGTGCTGTAACGTGTTGGCCTCTGCCTTGACTTTCGATAAACACACGTGTAATACTTATTTGAAGAGTTACGGGGTAAACGTGGCTGATTCCGTGATGTTGATTCGGGGAATGGCATACGATGTGAACGAGATTATCAACGAGGTAGGGTTACCTTGCTTCGTGAAACCGAATGCCGAAGGTTCCAGTTTCGGGGTGACGAAAGTAAAGGAGGCTGCCCAGTTGGAAGATGCCTTGAAAAAGGCTTTTGCTCTCTGTCGGGAAGTGTTGATCGAGACATTTATCGACGGGACGGAACTGACTTGCGGGGTCGTGAAGGCCGGGGATATGGATATTACCATGCCGATTGCCGAGGTGGTTCCGAAGAACGAGTTTTTTGATTTCGAGGCAAAATATGATCCTACGAAGTCGGATGAAATTATCCCGGCTCGCATCTCGCCCGAACTGACTAACCGGATCAAGACATTGTCTTCGATGATTTACGATATATTAAGATGTGAAGGGATTATTCGGGTGGATTATATCGTGCGGGAGGACGAGATTTTTATGTTGGAGGTGAACACTACGCCGGGAATGACTTCCAATAGTTTCGTGCCGAAGATGGTGCGTGCCATGGGAGGAACGTTGCGGGAGGTATTGACGAAGATTATAGATAACAAGTTAAACTGATAAATTTAAATTACAAATGAGACGAATTGTTACCACGTTAATGGCTGCCTGCCTACTATTTTTTGTCGCTTGTTCGGATGAGGGGGATGATGTTACTATATATAATGGTGATACATTCACGTCTGATTACAAGGCGAATCAAATGTATTCCACCCTTTCATTATATGAAAGTATTGCCCGTCAGCCGGAAATGGCAAAAGAGTTGATACAAGCTACGGCAAAATTAGCTCAGTATGACACGATTACTGCTATCACTCCATTGGATAAAGAGGCGGAAGTGGAACGGGGAACGGCTCGGGGAAAATGTCTATCAGCTTGCTTTTCCGCTATTGCCCGCCAACCGGAAGCGTATGATAATATTGTCTGGGCTGCCGAGAAGTTTCTAGGGACAACAGAGATAAAATCGATGTCCGAGAAAATATTGAAATATTCCCGTTTATACGCTTTGGAAGGGGTGACGGAGTCTTTAGCTCGTCAGCCGGAAATCATGGACGTGTTTGATTCTTTTTCTATGAAGTTCTTGGGTACCGGAATAAAATAATCCCACTTTCACTTCGCGAGTATGGGTAAGGGATTTTGTACCCGCGATTAGGTTGAGGGATTATAATACATTAGGCTGGAAGAAGAGAGTTCGATTTTCTTTTTCCAGCTTAAATTTTTGTATTCAGATAATGATTCCTCCCCCCACGACGTCGATCCCTTCATATAGAACCGCACTTTGCCCCGGGGTGATCGAATCCATTCCTTCGTGAAATTCTACTCGGAGTAAGTCATTTTCGTGATAGACGGAAGCTTGCGCTCCCCGGTTTCGATAACGAATTTTGGCGTTTACTTCGAAGCCATCGGGTAGGGAAGCGTACTTCATTAGGTTAATATCCTTTGCCCGGAACGTCTTTCCTTGTAGTTCTTCCCGGGTTCCCAGCACGACCTCATTGCTTTCCGGTCGAATATCGACCACGAACATGGGATGCCCTAGGGCAATGCCAAGTCCTTTGCGTTGTCCGATCGTGTAGTTGGGGAAGCCCCGGTGTTCTCCCAAGCGTTTGCCGGATGTGTCAACAAATAATCCGGGACCGTATTTCTCTGCAAAGTTTTCCACGTTCTCCGCGAGGAAGGTACGGTAATCATTATCCGGGATGAAACAGATTTCCTGACTCTCGCTTTTCTTGGAGAGTTTCTCGTATCCTTTCTCCAAGGCAATTTGTCGTACTTCAGGTTTTGTTAATTCCCCCAGTGGAAAGATCGTGCGAGCAAGATTTTCTTGGGTTAACGTCCAGAGAAAATAAGTCTGGTCTTTGGTCTCATCCACTCCTTTGCGCAGAAAATAACGTCCGTCCTGTTGACCGATGCGGGCATAGTGTCCCGTGGCAATATAATCACAGTCTAGCTCGTCGGCCATGGCAATCAATTTTCCCCACTTGATCGTGGAATTACAGAGTACGCAAGGATTGGGCGTGTGCCCTTGCAAGTATTCATCGATGAAATTCCGAATCACCAGATCATTAAAATCTTTCCGAATATCGAGAATATGATGTTCAAATCCCATTTGCTGGGCCATGTGTTTAGCCTCGAAAATGGCGTTCACGCTGCAACACCCCTTTTCTTTCTCCATGCAGGCTTGGGAGATTTGATCGTATACCCGATAAGTAACTCCTACCAGCTCGTACCCTTGGTCTTGTAACAACATGGCTGCCACCGTGCTATCAATTCCACCGCTCATCGCCATTAATACCCGGGGAGAATTCGCCTTCGGCGAGTTACAAATTGGCAGGTTACAGGTTACAGGTTCTTTCATTTTTTCATTTTCAATTTTCAACTTTCAATTGTCTCGTCATGAATTGTGTTTCACTGTGATAATCATCCTTTTCAATGTCGATTTCAGGTTCCATGAGTTGGGACGATCCGGCCAATGAAAATTGGATATATTTAATGGTTTTACCTCGTGACAGCCACTGCCGTTCATAAAAAGTCTTGATACCTAAAATCTTATCATCCACTCCAACCCCGTAAAGATCATCCGTGTTGACGTTCACGGGGAGGTGGTTCACCTTGACCAGTTCTGCCGTGTATTGATAGAGGAAAGGGCTGTCTGTTTTCAAATGGATAAGGCCGTCTTCCTTCAGGAATTTTCGGTACAAGGAGAGAAAACGGGTTCCCGTGAGTCGTTTGCGGGCTTTTGCCATTTGAGGGTCGGGAAAGGTAATCCAAATTTCGGAAACTTCTCCGGGTGCGAAAATAGATTCCAGTTCTTCCGCATGAGTACGCAGGAAAACAACGTTTTTCATTCCTTTTTCTTTCGCGGCTTTCGCCCCTGTCCACATTCGGGCTCCTTTGATGTCAAGCCCGATAAAGTTCTTTTCGGGATAGAGTTCGCCTAATCCCACGGAGTACTCCCCTTTACCGCATCCCACTTCTAAAACGATCGGGTGATCATTGCCGAAAACTTGTTCTCCCCATTTTCCCTTTAACTTGTAATCCGTGCGGAATACTTCTTCATGGGTGGGCTGGAACACGTTTTCCAAGGTTTCCATTTCGGCAAATTTCGCCAGTTTATTCTTCGCCATAATAAGTTGTGGATTTTATTTTAATTCCTATGTTTTTAATCCCTTTCAGTTGTTTATCTTTCATCCGGTGTTTGATTTCCATGGTATAAATACCCGTGGAGTCAAAATGGAAAATCCGGTCAATCGGTTGTACGACTGTTTTTAGTCCCGTGAGTCCTTGGCCGACCCACCTGCCGTTATTGTCTACAATAATAATGTCTGAATTCTCTTTATCCACTTCTGCTCCTTGATGTCGGATGATCAAGTAGCAACTGATATTTCTTTGTTTGTAGTCAGTAGAGTGACGGATGCAGGTGCTGACATGATAACTGCCGGGTTGCGTGATGTTGAATTCGAATTTGTAATTGCTGTCTCGTTCCCATGTTTCGCTGCCAAGTGTTTTGTATTTTTCCTGTGTGGTGGAAAAATTACAAGCCATGCAGCCGAGTAACAGGAAGAGAATGTATATACAAAATTTGTTCTTCATCTTGCGTTCAGTCGTTATTGTTCGTTTTTTACCATGGCTTCCAGTTCCGCGATCATCATGGCCGTGGCTCCCCAGATGAAATTTTCTCCGATCTTGTAACCCGGGGCTATGATTTTTTGTTCCTGCCGGTACAATACCTGACTTGTTTTATTCTTGTCGTCCAGTAAGTCTTTTAACGGAATGATGATCACTTTTTCTACTTCATTTTTCGAGAGTACAAAATTAGGCATTTCCGGGATAGTTCCAACAAAGGGCGTTATATTAAAGTTACTTAATGGAATATACACGTCACTTAATTTTCCGATAACCGTGACCTCCTTGGGGGGTACCCCAATCTCTTCTTCACATTCCCGTAATGCCGTGTTCAGGCTATTCCCGTCTCCCGGTTCACTTTTACCACCGGGTAAGGCCATTTGTCCCCCATGATATTTCCCTGCATTTGTTCTTTTGATGAAAGGTATCGCCAAGTCTCCTTGGTAGGGAACAAGGAGCATCATAACGGCACTGCTAATGGGATGACCTTGGTGGATTCCCTCTTTTCCTTCCACGTATTTCGGCTGGGGAGACATCCGTTCTTGTGCTGTTTCACCGGGTAGTTTGTGTATAAATTTCTGGTGTAACGTTTCGATCGTCATGGTTTAAAATGTGAAATTTAGCATGAGCTGAAAATTGCAAGCTTGTATTTTAATTTTGAACGGTATTCAATACTCTCAATAAATTATCTCCCCATAATTTATGCAGTTCTTCGGCAGAATATCCTTGTCGGAGAAGTTCAACGGTGAGGTTAATCACTTCATTGGCAGCCCGGCAACCGGTTAGTTTTTCGGTGTCGTCACCGTCAAAGTCTGTGCCGATACCCACGTGGTCAATGCCGACAAGTCGCACGATATGATTGATATGTGCCACGGCGTCCAGAATCGTCGGGTTGGGTTGTTTGCTTAGGAACCAGTTATAGAGGCATACCTGCACCACTCCACCTTTGGCCGCGATCGCCCTGATCTGATCATCCGTGAGGTTTCTTGGGTGATCGCATAAAGCTCGTGCGGAAGAGTGGGATGCGATGATGGGTGCCGTGCTGAGTTCCAGAACATCCTGCACTGTTTTTGCGCTGGTATGCGAGATGTCGATGATGATACCGAGACGGTTCATCTCTTTCACGACTTCCCGACCGAACGGGCTCAATCCGTCATGTTCCGGCTCACCCTTGGCGGAATCGCATATATCATTGCTGCCGTTGTGGCATAAGGTAATGTACGTGATTCCCATGTCTTTGAACATGGAAAGATTGTTGAGGTCTTTGCCGATGGCATACCCGTTCTCGATGGCAAGGAAGATGGCTTTCTTCCCGGCATTTTTCAAGTAGATCAAATCATCCACGTTATAGGCAATACCTACTTGGCTTTCGTTGAGTTTTACCTGTTCGGAAATCTGGTAAAAGATATCCACGGCTTTTTGCGTGGCAGCTTGCAGGGATTCATCATCCCGGGCATCTTGGTGAAGATAGGCTACCATGAAAACGGCATCTTCTCGTCCTTCCTGCATTTTGGGGAGATCGACTTTGACATCCTCATGACGTTCCCCGAAATTGAATCCTTCGGTGAATTTCATCGGGGTGTCACAATGGGAATCCACGATAAGACTGTTTCGGTGAATCTCTTTGGCTTTCTTAAACAAGGCTGCCTCGTCCACGAAATAATGAAATAACTTCATCATTTGCTCGTCCGGGCGAACGGCCATTTTTTCCGGGTGCCATTGCACGCTGAATACGCGGTGCCCGGGCATCCCTTCCATGGCCTCCACGATCCCGTCGGGAGAGGTGGCACTTACCCGGAATCCGGGAGCCACGTCTTTGACTGCTTGATGGTGGTATGAATTTACGATCAAGGAGTCTGTTCCGAGAACAGAATGGAGTACGGTGTTTTTGACAACGTTTACCGTGTGGGAACCGAATTCCCGGCTGATGGACTGGCTGTGTTTCAATAATTGCTGTTCATGCTGGGAATAGATGTCCTGATAGTTTGTCCCCCCGAAAGCCATGTTGATGATCTGGTGCCCGCGGCAGATTCCGAAGATGGGGATTTGTCGGTCGGCGGCCAGTTTTACCAACGTGAAATCGAATTGATCTCTGGCGGCATCAATACTTCCAAGCGGGGGGAGAGGCTCCTCGTTCCCGTACAGCGGATTAATATCCCCACCTCCGGTAAGCATCAATCCGTCGAGTGTTTCGATGGTCTTCCGGAGCGTTTCGATGTCGTTATGCACGGGAAGTAGCACGGGTATTGCGTCCGCCTGAAGGATTGAAATCACGTATGAGTGTTCGATACACGAGTTCCCGTTTTCGAAATTGGCAGAAATGCCGATCAAGGGCAAATCGTGTTGTGACTGGCGATGGTCAATCGCCCGGTATAGGGTGTCCAGCTTTGCCGGATAAACAATATTATTCATTGCAATGTAAATTAAAAATAGAGTTACCAATAAAATTTTGTGCATGGCTTGTACGTGATCAGGGGAAATGTAGTTCCGCTCCTTTCGGGTGGACGACTAATTCCACGTTTGCTCCCAGGATCAGGGGAAAATTGTCGCGCACGTGTCCGGCCGGAAGACCGAAACACACGGGGTACGTGTAATCTTCCACGGCGTCATGAATCAGTTTATACACTTCTGCTTTAAATTCCGGGGTCGATTCTTTTCCGAATTCCCCGACTACCAATCCGGCCAGATGTTGGAATTTCCCGGCGTATTTCATACATTTCACGTTCCGGTCAATTTCGTACAGATCGTTAGACGGGTCCTCGATGAAAAGGATCGTCCCTCTCGTGTTCCGTTCGATGCAAGTGTCATGCAAGTTATGCACCCATTGCAACATTCCACCGATCATTTCTGTTTCCACGATTCCCGGTCGGTTGAACGGGTGTGCAGGGATGGCGTACGAGGAAATGATCCCGAAAAGGAAATTCCGTAATTGCGTGACCACTTCCGGGGAAGTTGTGTTGTAATCGGAAGGCATGAAGGCGTGTAAACTCTCGATTCCGAGGGAATGGAGTTTGGCGTGTAACACCGTGATGTCGTTCATCCCGATCACCCATTTGGGGTTTCCTTGAAATATGGAATAATCCGCCTCTTGTACGATACGTAACATCCCGTAATCTCCCGCCATGCACCAGATGGCCCGGATGTCCTCGGCGTCAAGGGCTGTTTGTAAATCATGTAATCGTTCTTCATCCGTGCCTGCCAATCTCCCGTGTCGGGAAAGAACGTGTTGTCCGGGTACTGGCTCCAACTCCCAAGAGGTCAGGAGTGAACAGGCCGCATCCAGCTGTTCTTTTGTTGCAACGCCAGAGGGTGAAATTAAAGCCACCTTATCTCCCGGCTGCAGGTATATAGGTCGTAACATAAAAGTTGAAGTTTTGTTATTATAGTACGAAGGTAACTAATATTTTTCTAACTTTGCGCCACTAGAGTTTAAAAGTTTATAAACTGGATATATGAGTAAGTTCAAGAGAAATTTGATTACCACGGCTTTGCCCTACGCGAATGGACCCGTGCATATCGGACACTTGGCGGGGGTATACGTGCCTGCCGATATTTACGTGAGGTATCTGAGGAAGAAAGGTGAGGATGTGGCATTTATCGGTGGATCGGACGAACACGGGGTGCCGATCACGATCAAGGCTCAAAAAGAGGGTGTGACCCCGCAGGATATTGTCGATCGTTATCACAAGATCATCAAGGATTCTTTCGAGGAATTGGGTATTTCGTTTGATATATATTCCCGGACAAGTTCGAAGACGCATCACGAGTTATCTTCCGCTTTTTTCAAGAAGCTGTATGACGAGGGAAAATTTATCGAAAAGACCTCGATGCAGTTCTACGACGAAAAGGCAGGGCAATTTTTGGCAGACCGTTATATCGTGGGGAAATGTCCTCATTGCGGTAACGAACGGGCATACGGGGATCAGTGTGAGGCTTGTGGAACTAGCTTGAACGCTACCGATTTGATTGACCCGGTGTCTGCGATCACGGGAAACAAACCGGAACTGAAAGAAACAAAACACTGGTATCTGCCTTTGGATCAGTATGAAGGCTGGTTGAAAGAGTGGATTCTGGAAGAGCATAAAGAGTGGAAACCGAATGTTTACGGGCAATGTAAATCTTGGTTGGACAACGGTTTGCAACCTCGTGCGGTGACCCGTGACTTGGATTGGGGAGTACCCGTTCCAATCGAGGGAGCCGAGGGAAAAGTGCTTTACGTGTGGTTTGATGCCCCGATCGGGTATATCTCTGCCACGAAAGACCTGACTCCGGAATGGGAAAAATACTGGAAAGACCCGGAAACCCGGATGATTCATTTTATCGGGAAGGATAACATTGTTTTCCATTGTATTATTTTCCCGGCAATGTTGAAAGCCGATGGTTCTTATATATTACCGGATAATGTGCCGGCCAACGAGTTCTTGAATTTGGAAGGAGATAAAATTTCCACATCCCGGAACTGGGCGGTATGGTTGCACGAGTATCTCGTGGAATTCCCCGGTAAACAGGACGTGTTACGCTACGTGTTGACGGCAAACGCTCCCGAGACGAAAGATAATGACTTTACTTGGAAAGATTTCCAAACTCGGAATAACAGCGAATTGGTGGCTATCTACGGGAACTTCATTAACCGTACGTTGGTGTTGACACAAAAGTATTTTGCCAACCGGGTACCGGAACGGGGCGAGTTGACGGATTACGATAAAGAAGTCTTGGCTGAAATTCCGCAAATCGTGGAACGTGTTGAGAAGAGTCTGGAGACCTTCCATTTTCGCGACGCGTTGAAAGAGGCGATGAATCTGGCTCGTTTGGGTAATAAATACTTGGCAGATACCGAACCTTGGAAAGTGATCAAGACGGACGAGGGACGGGTGAAGACGATTCTGAATATCTGTTTACAGATTTCTGCCAACCTTTCCACGTTGATGGAACCGTTCATGCCATTCTCTTCTCAGAAATTACGTGAGTTCATGAATATTGACGTGATTGATTGGGCTAAAATGGGTGATGGCGTGATTCCTGCCGGGCATGAATTGGGAGAGGCCGGATTGTTGTTCGAGAAGATCGAGGATGCGACGATACAGGCTCAAATTGATAAATTGTTGGCTACCAAGAAGGCAAACGAGATGGCTTCCGTGAAGGCCGCCCCTGCCAAGGAGAATATCCAGTACGAGGATTTCATGAAGATGGATATTCGGGTAGGTAAGATCATCGCTGCCGAGAAAGTGGCTAAGACCAAGAAGTTGATGAAATTAACCGTGGACACGGGAATTGACGAACGTACGATTGTTTCGGGTATTGCCGAGCATTACACGCCGGAGGAGGTGATCGGGCGTCAAGTCAGCGTGTTGGTTAACTTGGAACCAAAACCGTTAAAAGGTATTGTGTCACAAGGAATGATCTTGATGGCCGAGAATGCCGATGGAACGCTTTCCTTTGTTTCTCCGGATAAAGAGGTGAAAACGGGATCGGAAGTTCGATAAAGACTATTTACGCGGGATAACCCGATAAAATCATTACGGAATGTAGCGAATGGGACTGAAATGACCTTCGTTACATTCTTTTTTATGCCTGTTTTTATAAATATCAGCATAAAATCAAGATTCCCCGATAAATCGTTTCCCTTAAAAAATTGAGGTTTTAGGGGGTGAATTATGATTTCGTTAACGCTCTGTTGTGAGCATGAAATACCCTTTAACTCCTTGGATAGACGGGGAAAGCCGCTTTGGTTAATTATTATAAAAGAGAGGATTATCTTTTTTAAGCCTAACATATATTTAACCTTATGACAACTAAAGTATAACTTGGATAATTTTCCCGGTAGGGGGAAGTGTCGTACTTTTGTATTGTTGAAAGATAACAACAACGAAATAAAGAGAGTGATTAAAAATAGTTGTCTAATTTTTAAATATAAAATAAAATGATGAAGTATATTATAATAGTATTCGTGGCTGTAATTACAGTGTTTATCGGTGGACGTAGTTTAAACCAAGCTAAAGCTGAAAAAATCGTATGTGCTTATGCCGATCAAGAGAATGTAGAAAACACTACCGCAGTTGCTCCGGTGCAGAAAGTAGCAAGTCAAGACACGATCTTCGGACCGGTTAGTCTTCCCGAAGTGAAGGTAAATGTAAAAAGAAAAGTAAGCCAAGTTATTTAAGATAAGGTTATCTATTGAGAATAAGTAAAGAGAAGAGAGCTGTCTGCCGAATGGAAGACGGCTCTTTTTGATATTTGAAGTATTTATTTTGATTTGATAAAATAATACTTATTTTTGTAAACGCTTCTATTTATCGGAAGTTTTGATAGGAACGTGCGATAAGCAAATTAAGCATAGGGATTTGATGTATAATATTGATATTCAGTCACCGGAATTTGTGAAATGTCTGGAACGGGGGGAGCGGGAGGCTTTTCAGCGATTGTTCGAGATGTATCATAAGGCGCTATGCTTTTTCGCGACTCGTATAGTGCGGGATAGTTTGGAGGCGGAAGACATCGTGCAGGATGTTTTTCTCGCTTTCTGGAGAATGGATCGGGGTGGCTTCCCTAATTTGAAAACAGTAAAAACTTTTCTGTATAATAGTGTGCAGCATCGGTGTCTGAATTATCTCCGGGATTTGGAGATTCGGGACCGGAATTATCGAAATCTGAAACGGGAAGAGTTGGATGAAGACTATTTTCTTTGTCAACAGATCCGGGCAGAAGTGGTGGCGGAACTTTTTGGGGCAATTGACGAGCTACCTGATAAGTGCAAGGAAATTTTTAAACGTTCTTACGTGGATGGACAGGAGGATAAGAAGATTGCCGAAGAATTGGATATATCGTTGAATACTATCAAAACACAGAAACAACGGGCAAAGTCTTATTTACGGGGTAGATTAGGTGATTTGTTCGTTTATGCAGGGATGTTTTTTCCTGGTTTGTAATGAAGGTCTTTTCGTAATGATTCCTCTTTTGCCGGGGATGATCTTATCTTAATTATGGGAATTACTAGGCTGTTACTAGACTGTTGGGCGACAGTTAGGCGCTGTCGCCGCATACTCGCCCCATTATAGCCCGATGATAGCCGCCATTTTAACAAACAATAAATAAAAATAACTCGAACAGAACTTCTGTTTTGGCATACGATAACGAATTTTCTCGCAAGTAAGAAGGTGTCTTCATGCATTTATTGTTACAGGGAATCATTAGAGGTTATGTGGTATTACGTGTACGTGATGATATTTTTTTCATACTCTTGTCACCTATTTGTCGATCGAGTGTGTTTAAGGTGTAAAATTCAGGTATATGAAAGTTACAAAAGACATACATGAGTTGATCCTGGCTTATTTACGGGAGGATATTTCGGAAGAGGAAATGAGCCGTCTTCGGGTGTGGTTGGATGAAAACGAGCGGCATCAGAGGTTATTGGAAGAGTTGTGGGATAAGGATGTTTTGCAACGGGAGATCGGGGAGTACGCATCGTTTGACACGTCCCGGCGGTGGGAACAGTTGAAGGAGGTGATGGAAAAACCGGTTCGGAAGGGACGTTCTTTGTTGAAAGTGTGGGGAGCGGTGGCTGCCGTGGTGGTGGCTTTCGTGGGAGGACTGATTTATTGGCAAATGGCCGGTTCGTCTCAACCGGAAACGAAACAAGTCGCTGTTGCCCGGATAGAACAGGGTGGAACACGGGCCGTGCTGATAACAGGGACGGGGAAACACGTGGTGTTACAGGGATTGAAAGATACCTGTTTAAATATAACGGGGATGGAGACCTTGAATATTGGCGAGGACGGTAGTTTGAAGTATTCTTTATCTGCACTTTCGAGTATGCCGGAATGGCACACGTTACGAATTCCGAAGGGAGGGGAGTACAAAATCGTGCTGGATGATGGCACTGAAATCTGGTTAAATAGTGCGTCCGAGTTGAAATATCCCGCTCACTTTGTCGGTAACGAGCGGCGGGTGCAGTTGACCGGGGAGGCGTATTTTCAAGTGGCACGGAACGAGGCGGCCCCGTTTATCGTGGAGACTCGGGATATGGACGTGAAGGTGTTAGGGACTTCTTTTAACGTGTCGATATATGAGGATGAGGGAAGTTGTCATGCGACGTTAGTCGAGGGGCGGGTTGAAGTGAACGATAAGGTGAATGGAGAAAAGGTTGTGTTAACACCCGGGAAACAAGCGCTATTGCAGGGGAAAGAGATGACCGTCCGGGAAGTAAATACCAAGTTATATACCTTGTGGCGACTGGATCGATTTACTTTTGCCAGCGAGGATATGGAAGGGGTGATTCGGAAGTTATCCCGTTGGTACAACGTGGAATTCTTCTTCTCGAATCCTTCGATGAAACAAAAACGATTCACGGGGTCATTACCGAAATATGCGGATATATGTCAGGTGTTGAAGATGATCGAGATGACCACGGATATAAAATTCGAGATAAAGGAACATACAATCATGATACAATAAAAATACAGGAAATGCAGCGAACATTTCCTGTATAAGCTGAAAAATTGATTCTAGTACAAACAATTTAGCCTTACAAAGTTATGAAAAAAAAACCAAATGTAAGGACAGGGGAAAGGTCTGTCCTAAAAAAAATCTGTACGGTTATGAAACTCTGTCTTTTTCTATTACTAATTACTATTTATTCAGTGTCCGCTAAAAGCGTGGCACAGAATGTCAGGTTATCTATGGAGAAGAAATCGGAAAGCTTGGTAAAAGTTTTAAATGAACTGGGAGAGAAGTCCGGTTATGAATTCTTTTACAATGATGACGAGGTGACCGGGGTGAACGTGTCGGTTTCCGTGAAGAACGCGACGGTGACCGAAATATTGGAGCGCGTGTTGAAAGGAACTTCATTGGTTTATCACATCGTGGATAACGTGATTGTGATTTCTCCTAAAACTGAAGACCAACGTCCGGTGGTATGGAAAATCACCGGAATTGTGAAGGATGAGGTGGGGATGCCTTTACCGGGGGTGACTGTTGCATTGAAAGGAACGACAATCGGAACGGCTACTGATGCGGATGGAAAGTTCAAGTTTGAATTCTCGAAGAAGGATAGCGTGGTTCTGGTGTTTTCTTTCGTGGGAATGAAAACCCAAGAACGGGAAATTAAAGGTGTGGAGACGAAGGATTTGGTTATCGTGATGAAACCGGATGTGGATGAATTGGAGGAGGTGATTATTACCGGATTCGGAACGAAGTCAAAAAATAGTTACACGGGTGCGGCCACGACGGTAAAGCGGGAACAGTTGTTGAGCGTGGGGACGAAAAATTTGTTGCAGAGCTTGGCAGCTTTTGTACCGGGTATGCAGATTGTTACGAATAATGAGATGGGATCGGACCCGAACACGAGGCCGGAAATTTTGATCCGTGGAAGGAGTAGTTTTGAGGGGTCATCCAATGTCCCGACTTTTATCGTGGATGGGGCGGAAGTTGATCTGGACTATGTTTTTGATATGGATATTAATGACGTGGAGAACGTGACCGTTTTGAAAGATGCCTCAGCTTCTGCCTTGTATGGGGCCAAGGCAGCAAAAGGGGTTGTTGTTATCACGACAAAACCTTTGAGAGCGGGGAAAATGAGGGTGTCATACAACGGGACGTTTCGGGTCTCTATGCCGGATTTAAGTGATTATGATTTGTTGAATGCCGGGGAAAAACTGGAATACGAAAAAAGGGCTAAATTGTACGTGGGGACAAGTAGTAATCAATATCAACTGGATGAGTTGTATAACGAGAAATTTTTGCGGGTACGGGAAGGTGTAAATACAGACTGGATTTCCAAACCTTTACGTAATTCGTTGTCACATAATCATTCCATTAATGCTGCCGGGGGTGACGATTATATACGTTATAGCTTGACTGCCCGATATGGGACGGAGCAAGGGGTGATGAAAGAATCCAAGCGGGATCGGTATTCCTTGGGGTTCAAGCTCTCGTATAATAAACAGGATAAAGTGTTTGTGTCGAACACGACAACCATTACGTCCGTGAATAATGAAGAGTCTCCTTATGGTACATTTGGCGAATACGTGAAATTGAATCCTTATGATCCGGTGTATCTGGCTGATGGTTCGTTGAACCGGACGTTGAGTTACGACACGCCTAATCCCTTGTACGAGGCATCGTTGGGAAGTTATAATAAAGGAGAACAATTCTATTTGAATACTATTTTAGATTTGAAAGTGGAGGTGTTGCCGGACTTTCGGGTGGAAGGTTCATTTTCTTTAAACAAGGCAAAGAACGATACGGAAATTTTCCGTTCCCCGGAATCGAATGATTTTAGAGGGAAAACTGCCGCTGAATCGGGAAAAATCAGTATTTCTAACACGAAAAGCGTGGATTATCAGGGGAGATTGATGTTATCGTATAATCGAATGTTCGGGACGGGTACGTTGTTAAGCGTAATTGGAGGTGGAACGATTCAATCCACCGAGAGTAATGCTAATTCGTATGTCGGCGTTGGGATTTTTTCGGATAAACTGGCACATCCGGCTTTTAGCACAAAGTATCCGGAAGGAGAAAAGCCGGGTGGCTCGCAGGATATTTCCCGCACGATGGGAGCGTTTATGAACGCGAACATAATTTACGATGACCGTTATTTTTTAGATGCCTCTATTCGTTACGAAGGAGATTCAAAATTTGGGGAGGATCAGCGTTATGCTCCATTCTGGAGTGTCGGAGCGGGGTGGAATATTCATAAAGAGAAGTTCATGCATTCTTCATCTACGGATCGGTTGAAATTGAGAGCCAGTGTCGGGTACACCGGGAATGCCTCTTTTGCTCCTTATCAGGCGATGACGACTTACCAGTATAAAGGGGAGTTGGATTACGGGAAAGGTATTGGTGCGGTGCCAATGGCTATTGGAAACCCGGAGTTGAAATGGGAGCGGGCATTGAATTATAATGTGGGGATTGATGTTGTCTTTTTTCGTAATCGCTTGGATATGACCGTGGATTATTATAACAAGATCACGGATAATTTGTTACTTGACGTGACGAAAGCCCCTTCTATCGGGATGCCTACCGCTAAGGAGAATATGGGAAAATTGGCCAATTCGGGTATCGAGTTACAGGCGAGGGTCGTTGTCGTAACGAATAAGGAATGGAACTGGTCGTTGTCGGTCACGATGCAACATAATAAGAATAAGATAAAGAAGATCAGTAATTCTTTGAAAATATTGAATGATTCTTTGAATACTCAAACGTCACGGATGCCACCGCCAATCTACGAGGAAGGACATTCTATCAGTGCAGTGAAGGCTGTCAAGTCAGGAGGTATCGATCCGGCTACCGGACGGGAGATTTTTATTGACAAGGAAGGGAACCCGACTTTCGTGTATGACTATTGGGATAAGCGGGTGTACGGGGATTCCGATCCTGATTTGTCGGGAGTTTTTGCCACTTATTTGACTTTCAAGGGTTTCTCTTTAAACATGATGTTTGATTATTCTTTGGGTGCGACGATTTATAACCAGACTTTGGTTACCCGGGTGGAGGGTGCTGACCCTCAATATAACGCTGATAAACGGGTGTTTTATAGTCGTTGGAGTCAAGTGGGGGATCATGCAAAGTACAAGGATATTGCCGACAAAAGTATTCCTGATGTCACGAGTCGTTTTATCCGGGATGAATATTTCCTGAACATGAAGAGTTTGAGTTTATCATACGATTTTATGCCGGATTTGTGTCGGAAATTGTATTTGAACCGTTTACGGGTAGAGTTTTTGATGAATGATATATTCCGGGTGTCCACGATTAAACAGGAACGGGGACTTGATTATCCTTTTGCGAGAAGTTTCGAGTTCTCTATAAGTGCTGCATTTTAAAAGAATGAATTAAAACGAAAGTTATGAGAAGAGAAAATATACAATCTAAGTTGCTGTTCGGGCTTTGTGTACTGGTAGGTTTGTGTGGGTGCAATAGTTTTCTGGATGTACAGCCTAAGGGTACGGTTGAACAAGGCAAACAGTTCAAGGACGTGCAGGGATATAGGGATGCCATGTATGGCATTTATGCCTCGATGGCACAAACAAGCCTGTACGGGAAAGCGATGAGTTTCGGTTTTATAGATCAGGTGGGGCAACTGTTTTACGATCCTTATAATGGTATGACGGGTGTTTATGCGGCCACGAATTTTAAATACACGGATCAGGCTATTTCCGAAACGGTGGATGGGATTTGGTCTAAGGCGTATGAATGTATCATGTACGTGAATAATGTGATCGAGAACGTGGAGAAAGAAGATGTCGCCAAAGATCCGGATTACACGGTTATTCGGGGGGAGGCGTATGCTTTGCGTGCTTTCTTGCATTTTGATCTTATGCGTTTGTTTTGTGATAATATAAAGATAAATTCCGGGGCAGGCGGGATTCCTTATTCTTATTCGTTTGACTTGGAGAACAAGCGGATATACACGTTGAAGGAATGCTACGATAATGTGCTGGCTGATTTGACCGAGGCCCAGAAGATTCTGGTTAACGATAAATTGGTAAAGGATTCTTTAGCGACTTCCGTGTACCGGGGGACACGTTACCAGCATTGTAACCAATATGCCGTGTGGGCTTTGAAAGCGCGTGTTTTCCATTACAAGGGAGATTTGGACAGTGCGGCATATTACGCGGGAAAAGTTATTGCTCATCCGGAGTTCAGGTTAACGGATTCGAAAGTTTTTGCTAGCGTGAAAAGGTATGGAGCCAATAGAGAATTAATTTGGGGTCTCTATTCCAGCTTATTGTACACTCCTTATAACGATCTGTTTTTAAAAGGTTCGCTAGGAACAGGTAGTGTCGTACGGGTTCGAGAGGGAATGCGTTCGATTTATGAGGTGGGAAGTTTTGAGGCGGATAGTAAGGATATGCGTTACACGGAGTTTTTCACGGAAGACGAGTCGATTTCCCAGCAATACGCTTTTACCCGGTTACTAAAAAAGGAGGAACAGGCATATAATTTTCAGGGGGTATGTCTGGTTCGTCTTCCCGAGATGTATTATATTTTGGCTGAGGCAACTTACTCGCAAGATAAGGAGAAGGCTTTGCGTTACCTGAACGATGTCCGGAATAGTCGGGGGTTGAAAGATTTGGAGAGTTCTAGGTTTTCGACACAAGATGCGTTCAACAAAGAGTTACTCGTGGAGCGTTGCCGTGAGTTCTGGGGGGAAGGACAAGTATTCTTTTCTTATAAACGGGATAATTGTAGTTTTATGAATGCGGCTAATGATAGAGAGATTCTTCCATCTACTGATGTGTTTGTTTTGCCTTGGCCGAAGAGTGAACAGGAGTTTGGAGGTACTAACAAGTAAATTTGTATAAAGATGAAAAAGATAGCATATATTCTCGTGATGTGTCTTGGCGTTTGGTGTGCCGGGTGTAGTGAAAATGGTGATGATGGTTATTATGATAATTTTTATCGGGTATATTTCCCCGTGGATAGTTTGAATTATGCATTTGGGGATAAGCCCGTGGAGATGGCGAAATACACGGTGAAGGTTCCGGTTCAGATACTTGGAGAACCTGCCCGTGCGGATATGAAAGTAAACGTGAAAGTGGATTTGGCCTCTACAACGGCGACTGCCGAGGCTTACACGGCGGTCCCTTCCGAAATCACGATTCCTAAGGATTCTATTGTCGGGTATGTTCCGGTGGAGATTATCCGGGAGAATGTTATGGATGAACGAGATACCGTTTTCCGGGTTGTTTTGCAACTGGAGGCAAGCCCTGATTTTGCGTTGGGCGTAAAAGAAGGTCTTCGAGCAACAGTTACTTTCAGTAATTATTTGGCGGAACCGGAATGGTGGGTTGGGCTTAAAGATGTTTTTTGGGGACCTTACCAAAAGGAGAAGTATCAGAAAATGATGGAAATATGGGGAGGCCCGATCACGTTGGATGATTATTTCTACAAAATGGTGAAGTTGATCAATGTCGCCAAGGAGATGTACGAATATTTTCAGGAACATCCGGAGTACGGGATGGAGTTTCCGCCTTATATCTTCTGGCCTTACGAGTAAAATGTATATACGGATAAAAAACGAGTGAATTATGAAAAAGTTGATATATATATTGTTAGGTTTGTTTGCGTTGGTTTCTTGTATCGACGATCAATCGGACTTGGGGGGAGACGCTATTTCCCGACTTTCTTTCGTGAATCCTTTGGATAGTGTTTATGTCGGGGAAAAGATGCACGTTTTTACCTTGAATGCTCCTGATATAGTGCAGGAAAATGAAGATAAACCTCTTTTTTATGAATGGCAGGTCGATCATGAAGTGAAGTCCACGTCGAACGTGTTGACGTATGAATGCACGACGTGCGGGACTTTCCTGTGTCGTCTAAAAGTGTACAATGAGGATGGAGCTATATTTAAAACGTTTAATCTGAAAGTGCCTTATCCTTACGAGGATGGTATCGTGGTCTTAAGTTTACATGATGGAAAATCGATGGTTTCTTTCAAGAATATTGAAGGAGGAGATCGTGTTTTTGAGAAGGGAGTTTACCGGTTAAATAATCCGGGCGTGACTTTGGGAAATGCCCCAAGATCCATTCTCTATAATGCGAAAAGTAATTATATATACATTGCTACGGAGGAACCGTTGAAAATTGCGAAAGTGGAGGCAAATTCTATGGAAATTCTGAATATGATTAATTGTCCCGAGCCTAGGGTGGAACGTCTGTTGCCTAATGGAGAGAGTACGATTACATTTTTGGGAGGTGGACGTATCGCTGATATGAATTGTCAAGGAGAAGATTTTTTGAATAATTTTCAACAAGGGATAACGAACGCAATGATGGGAGGTATGTTCCCTGACGCTTATCTGGCGAATCAGGCAATTATTTCGTATTCTTATTCCGGGACAAGTTATTTGGTTTTTGATACGCGGGACAAGTTATTTTTGGCCCCGGGAGATTGGGGTATGGTTATGCCGGTTTATGATGAGCTTGAGGCCGTTTCTGTGCTTGGAATGTTGAATAGTAAGAATGATGGAGAAGGGTTGATTATCATGAAAGATGTCGCAAATCAAATGAAAGTGGTTTATGTGAACGCGAAAAATAGTGTATTGAAATCGGTATGGCCGGAGACGAAGGGGAATATCGTGGAAAATAGCGTGTTCCTCACGAGTATGAAAGAGAGCATTTTGTATTATTCAAAAGGGAATGAGATTTTCCGGTATAATTTCGAGTCGGACGGGAATTTCCCGAGTAGTTCGGATTATACGGTGGGCGAGGATGGAGATGTCATTAAAGGTATGGTGCTGGATCCGCAGGAAAAGAATTTATACGTGGCTTTGGATGCGGCCGGAAATCAGGAGTATAAAGGTTGCGTGTATTGTTATGATGTGGCGACGAAATCCCTGAAGTGGAAAGAACGGGGAGTTGCGGGTGAAATCGTGCAAATGATTTATAAAGAGCAAAAACAGACGAATTAATTCTTAGGAGTATTGTATGTAAATATGTATTATTATGAATGACAAATTTATGAAAGAACCGATCGTAAAAGTAGAGCATTTGTCACATCGTTACAGTATCCAGTGGGCCGTGAGGGACATTAGTTTCGAGATTCCTGTCCGGGGAATCTATGGCTTGCTGGGTTCCAACGGTGCGGGAAAGTCAACCACGATGAATATTGTTTGTGGGGTGATCAAACAGACAGAAGGTAACGTGTTTATCAAGGGGATAGATGCGAGAAATAAACCGGTGGACGCTAAACGGCTTATCGGGTTCCTGCCTCAGAAACCACCTTTGTATGGAGATTTGACGGTGGAAGAGTATCTGTTGCACTGCGCTCGGTTGCGCTGGGTGCCGGATAAGGAACTCCAACCTGCCGTGGATGATGTGTTGGGGCGATGTGGTATAACTCATTTTCGGAAACGCTTGATTAAAAATCTGTCGGGTGGTTACCAGCAACGGGTGGGTATTGCCCAAGCGATCGTGCATAAACCGGATTTGGTGGTGTTTGATGAACCGACGAACGGGTTGGATCCGAATCAAATTTTGGAGATTCGCCAGTTGATTCGGGATATTGCTCAGGAGCGAACAGTCATTCTTTCCACGCATATTTTGACGGAAGTTCAGGCCGTTTGTGATCATATCCTGATGATCGAGGAGGGGAAGTTGGTGTTTTCCGGATCCGTGGACGAGTTTGATAATTACATCATGCCGAATTCCATTTATTTGTCAATGGTGGATGCGCCGACCAAGGAGGAGTTGGAGAGAATAGAAGGGGTGTTGGGGGTGGAAGAGCTGGGAAATATGAAATTCCGGATTCGTTTCACGGAAGCGCAGGAAGTGATCGACCGGATTGTTAAACAGAGTGCCGCTAATGATTGGCGGTTATCCGAAATCCGGGTGGAGAAGAGTTCTTTGGATACGATATTTGCGGAATTATCTAAAAAAGCACATTAAAAAGTCTGGTTATGTTTAAAATGATATATAATATTGCGAGAACGGAATTGCAAATGCTTTTCTATTCTCCCGTGGCATGGTTGATCTTGGTTGTTTTCGGGGTGCAGTCCGGGATGCTTTTTGCCGATATGATGAAAGGAATGGTTTGGACGCAGGAAATGGGGTACCCGTTATCTGCCGTAACGTACCGTGTTTTCGCGGACCCGATGTATGGCGGTGTGTTTGCCAGAATGCAAAGTTTCCTGTATTTCTATATTCCACTTTTAACGATGGGGCTTGTGAGCCGGGAATTGAGTAGCGGGTCAATACGTTTATTATACTCGTCCCCGATTACAAATTTCCAAATTATTATGGGGAAATATTTATCCATGATGATTTACGGGGCGTTTATGATGGGAATTCTTTTGCTGGCGGTAATTTGTGGTTGGAGTACGATTAAAGATTTTGATTGGCCCATGGTATTTACCGGGTTACTGGGTTTGTATTTGCTGATATGTGCTTATGCGGCAATTGGTATATTCATGTCGAGTCTGACTTCTTACCAGATCGTGGCGGCAATCGGAACTTTTGCGGTGTTGATGATATTGAGCATGATTGGTGGGTGGTGGCAAGAGTACGATTTTATACGGGACGTGACTTATTGGTTGTCGATTAACGGGCGTTGCAGCACGTTTATTGGCGGGTTGATTTGTAGCGAGGACGTTCTTTATTTCGTTATCGTGGTTTGTCTTTTTCTGACATTGACTATTATTCGACTGAATGCAGTCCGCCAGAAAATTCGGTTCTCGATTACTTTAGGGCGAAATGTCGGTGTTATTTTATTGGCTTGTTTCTTGGGTTACCTGTCGGCTCTGCCCACGTTAATGGTGTATTATGATGCGACGGAAACCAAGATGAATACTTTAACGCCGAATAGTCAGGAGATCGTGGCGAAGCTGGACGGAAAGGTGACGATCACGACTTATATCAATGTTTTAGGACGATCCAATTGGTACGCTTCGCCTTCTTTCGTGAAACCGGATATGGAGCGATTCAAACAATATCTGCGTTTTAAACCGGATATGAAATTGAAATACGTGTATTATTACGATACGACGAATAATCCTTCATTGGATCGGCGTTTCCCGGATCTGACATTGCGGGAGAAGATGGTGGAAGTGTGTAAAATTTATGGGTTGGATTCCAATAAGTTCAAGGGACCGGAGGAAATTCGGGAAATGATTGATCTGTCGGGTGAAGGAAATGATTTTGTGCGGCAGATTGTTCGAGAGAATGGAGAGAAAACATGGTTGCGGATTTATGATGATATGGAAAGATTCCCGGGAGAACCCGAAATTTCAGCCGCTTTTAAACGGTTGGTGATGAGCCTTCCGAAAGTTGGTGTTTTGGCAGGACACGGGGAACGTAGTTACCGGGGAAATAAAGATCGTGATTATAGTCTGTTCGCTAATGAACGAACTTTCCGGTATGCGTTGCTTAATCAAGGCTTTGACGTGGATGAGGTGAAACTGGATCGGGAAGTTCCGGATGATATTAATATTCTCGTGATCTCGGATATGCGGGAGTGGTTACAGCCGGAGGAAGAGGCTAGATTACAACAATATATTGATCGGGGAGGAAATCTCGTTGTCATGGGGGAACCGCGGCGTCGAGAGGTAATGAATCATTTATTTGGCAAGTTCGGTTTCGAGCTAGTTCCGGGTATTCTGGTGAAACATGACACGAATCGGCAGGCCGATATATTGCTTTCTTACCCGACAAAAGAGGCCGGGGATATTGCTTACGAGTTCGATGTCCTGTATAAGAGAGGATATGTCGTGACAACTCCTAGTTGTTCGGGATTAGAACAAGTGGCAGATAAAGGGTTCAAGGTAACTGAATTGTTTAAAAGTGACACGATTGGTAGTTGGAACGAGTTGGAAACCACTGATTTCGTGGATGACACGGTTCGGCTGAATCCGGCAATCGGGGAGGTCGAAAAATCATACCCTACGATTGTGGCGTTATCCCGGAAGGTGGGAAACCGGGAACAAAAGATTCTCCTAACGGGTGATGCGGATTGTATCAGCAATAGCGAGTTTAATAGAAGAGTGAACGTGCGTACTTCAAATTATACTTTAATAACGGGAAGTTTCTTTTGGTTGTCGGATAACGAAGTGCCGATAGACGTGAGGCGTCCTGAATTTCCGGATAATGGAATTTACATCGGATCAGTCGGGGAGAAAGTGATTAAAGGTATATATATGGTTATTATTCCTTTGTTGTTTATGGGATTGGGAATATTCATCTGGATTCGTCGGAAAGGGAGATAAATTATCGTGTGATATTTGCATATCGTATCAGAAGTAGGAAGGAACATGCCCGTCTTGGCTGTTCCTTCCTTTTCTTGTATGTAAATTTGACAATATATAAAAAATTCTAATGAATGATTAGGTATGTTGCAAACAAATAGCTACTTTCGCAGCGGGATCGACACTAAATAGACTAAAAGATGCCTGTCGTGTCTTGTTGTGTTTCATAAAGTAATATATTATGGGTAGTATGTTGTTAAAAGTGATTTGTGGGATTATGTTCCTGTTAGGTATGTCGTGGAATGTCATGGCAAAAGAGGTGATTAAGGGGAGAGTCGTTGATTCTCAGTCAAAAGAGGTGTTGATCGGGGCTACCGTGAGCGTGGAGGGAACGAGTGTCGGGTGTGCTACGGATGCGGAGGGATATTTTGAATTAGAGGTAGAAGAGTCGGGAACGGTTGTATTGGTGTTCCGAAGTGTAGGCTATTCGGAAGTGAAAAAAAGTGTTGTTGTAGGTAATAAGAAAGTGGATCTGGGGACCGTGGGGATGTTGCCGATGTATATTAATTTGTCGGATGTGGTGGTGCGTGGTTCTTTAGCCGTGGACCGGAAGACCCCGGTAGCCTTGTCGGTAGTTACGGCGAAAGAGATCGAGGAGAAACTTTCAACACAGGAATTCCCGGAGATATTGAAATCTTTGCCGAGCGTTTACGTCACGAAAGAGGGGGGAGCGTTTGGAGATGGAAGGATTAATTTGCGGGGATTCGAGACGGAGAATATTGCGGTGATGGTGAACGGAGTACCTATGAACGAGATGGAATGGGGAGGTATCTATTGGTCGAATTGGTCGGGTTTGGCTGATGTTACTCGCTTTATACAAGTGCAGCGAGGATTGGGAGCGTCGAAAGTGTCCGTGCCTTCTGTCGGGGGATCGATCAATATCGTGACGAATTCGACAAATGCGGTAGCCGGAGGTTCTGTTTCATACGGTGTGGGAAATGACGGTTACAATAAGGTCGCATTTAATCTTTCCACCGGATTGCTGAAGAATGGCTGGGCGATGTCTATTTTGGGGGCGAGAACTTGGGGAGATGGTTATATACAAGGAACGGATTTCGTAGGGTATTCTTATTTTGTGAATATTTCCAAGCGGTTGGGTGAAAATCATCAATTGTCTTTAACTGCTTTTGGTGCACCGCAATGGCACAACCAGAGAAACCGGAATGACAAGATGACAATCAAATCATGGGATGAGTTGGGGGATACCCGGTTTAATCCTTCTTACGGGTTCGCTAACCGGGATGGAAAGAATGTGCGTAAAGTATCTGCTTATAACAAATATCACAAGCCTCAGGTTTCGTTGAATCATCTTTGGGAGATTAATAATAAATCAAGTTTATCTAGCGTGCTTTACATGTCGTTGGGACGTGGTGGCGGGTATAGCGGCCAGGGAAAATGGAAAAATTCATGGTACGGGACGACCACGGCTGGAACTTTAGGGGTTAATCGTGCGGAAGATAAGACCTTTGCTTACGATAGTGTTTATAAATGGAATGAAAGTAGCCAGACGGGATCCGTGATGGCGATGTCCATGAGTAAAAATGAACATAACTGGTTCGGGTTGATTTCTACCTATACAACCAAGTTGGGACAGTATTTTGACGTGTACGGGGGAGTAGATTTGCGTTATTATAAAGGTAAACATTATAACGAATTGGTGGATTTGTACGGGGGGGAGTATTTTATTGATCCTAGTCGAAAGAATGTGAAGTACAAGGCTGATGATAAGGATTGGCAAGAGGAACATTTGCAAAAAGGAGATATTATTTTCCGGGATTATGATGGGTTCGTGATGCAGGAAGGGTTCTTTGCACAGGGAGAATATAACCGTGAAGCTTGGAGTGCTTTTGTTGCCGGATCGGTTTCAAACTCTACTTATTGGCGAAAGGACCGTTTTTATTATTCCAAAGATGAGGCAAAGTCCGATAAAGAGCATTTCACGGGATTCACGATAAAGGGTGGGGCTAATTATAACGTGACGGAGAAGCATAACGTATTTGCTAATATCGGGTATTTTTCTCGTCCCCCTCACATGCAGGGTGGCGTTTTTCTGCAAAATGATGTGAGTAATATTGTTAACTCGGATGCGATGAACGAGAAAGTGTTCTCGATGGAGCTGGGGTATGGATTCCGTTCTTCGTGGTTAAATGCGAACGTGAATTTCTACCGGACGGCGTGGATGGACAAGGCCACAAGGGTGAACGTGAAAGAAGATCGGGATGCTTTTGCTTACCTGACGGGAATTGATGCTTTGCATCAGGGAATAGAGGTGGATTTCGTGTTACACCCGATCGTGAATCTTGATATTACAGGAGTGTTTTCGATTGGTGACTGGCATTGGAATGGTGATGGTAAAGGATATGCTTATAATTCGGCAGGCCGACCTGTGGGTAAGAATGGTAAACCGTTAGGCGATGTGGGAGGGGAAGAACATGCTCAAAGTTTCATAAAAGTGAAAGATGTTCGAGTGGGAAATTCTGCACAAACAACTTTTGCTATTGGAGGACGTTACCAGTTCTTGAGAGGGTTGCACGTGGGAGTTGATTATTCTCATTTCGCACGAAATTATGCGAAATTTTCGTTCCCCACGGTAAATCTGGATGCCGAGAATGTGATTGAATCTCCTTGGAGGATGCCGGCATATGGTGTGTTGGATGCTAATATCAACTATCGTTTCCCGTTGAGTAAGGTGTTTGGCGTGATGGTTTCTGCGAACGTGAATAATCTTTTGGATAAAGAGTATATCGCTGATGCGGAGGATGGTGCCGGGCATGATAAAGATACAGCCAAGGTTTTCTATGGTTTCGGACGTACTTTTTCCGTGAACTTGAAGATCACGTTCTAAGATTATTGAGAGTAAAGATGTAGTTATTTTGTGTATAATAAAATACAGTAATTATATTTTTTATACATTTGTGGCGTTTTTCTCCAATTTTATTTGAGAAAGGTTGCAATATAAACTTTAACTATTTTAAAATGAAAAAAATCGTATTTTTAGTACTATTGGTAGTATTACACATTTCTACGTTTGCGCAGAATAATCAAGAAAGGAAACTGCCGGGTTATAAAACATCATTTGAAACCAATAAATTTTGGGATAATTGGTTTATTTCATTGAATTTAGGGGCTCAAACCCTTTATGCAGAGGGGTCTACTGATGCAAAGTTCGGTGATCGATTAACCTTTATGCCTGCCTTGTCTGTTGGTAAATGGTTTACGCCTTGGTGGGGATTGAGAGTTCAAGGTTTGGGAGGTGCTTTACATGGTTTTCAAAATGATGGGAAAATGATGTTGCACAAACATTATGGAGCTGTTCATGGAGACTTTATGTTTGGTTTGTTAAACTTCTTCGGTCGTTACAACGAGAATCGTTGCTTTGATTTGGTACCTTTTGCAGGAATAGGTGGTGCTTTTATCGGTAGTGATCAATCTTTTACTATTAATGCAGGTATTCAAGCTCGTTTCCGGTTGTCTCAACGTTTTGATTTGAATTTGGAATATGGTGGGATAATTTTGGATGATGATCTCGTGACCAGAGGCGGATTCCCTAATGACGGGATTAGTAATCTGAGTGTTGGAGTTACTTTCAGATTTAAGAATCGTTCGTTTAAAAAGGCTGTTAGCCAGAAACAGTATGCAGACCTTCAGAATTTGGCAAAGGCACAAGACGCACGAATCAAAGAATTGATTAGCCGTACCCCGGATACCGTTGTTAAAGTGGTAAAACAAGAGGTGCCGACAACTGAAACGAACGTGGTATTTAAGGCTTTACCGACAACGATAAACTTCGCTTTCAACAGTTACAAAATTGATCCTACTCAGGAGGTTGGAGTTTATAACTTGGTTCAATTTATGAAAGAGAACCCCGAGGTGCGTGTTCGTTTGACAGGCTTTGCCGATAAACGAGGAACTGAAAAGGCCAATATGATTATTTCTGAAAAACGAGTAAATGCGGTTGCAGATATGTTCATTAGTAAATATGGAATAAATAAAGACCGTATTGTTAAAGATCATAAAGGAGTTAGTTCTCGTTATGATAAGGATGATTGGAATCGTTGCGTTCTTGTTGAGATTATAAAATAACAGTTCATTATGATATAAGAACGAGTTTGTTCTTGCATGGAGTCGCCCCCAAGAAACTTGATAATAAGCTCTTGGGGGCGTTTCATTTATTGTCAGTCCTTTTATATATGGGAAAAATGGAAGAATATGTAATAGATTTTATACTTTTGCGAAGATTTAAAGAATATGAGCTATTTTGAGCTTTTTGTAGATGTATAGATTTAGAGTATGATGATATTATTACAGCGTTTTCGGGTGTATTTGCGTCAAATTCTGGACCCGTCAGATGAACAGGAGCGGGAAGAAGATACTGTGGAGGCTATCCGTAAGGGAATCGTGTTCCGGGGGACAAATTTGTGGGTATTGATTTTTGCCACGTTTATCGCGTCTTTGGGATTGAACACGAATTCGACGGCCGTGATTATTGGAGCCATGTTAATTTCTCCGCTGATGGGGCCGATTATGGGAATCGGTCTGGGAGTTGGAATCAATGATTTTGAACTGATCAAGAAGGCTTTCCGTAATTTGCTGATCGCAACGATATTCAGCGTGTTAACGTCTACTTTATATTTTTTGTTATCGCCTTTGAACGAAGCTCGTTCGGAATTGCTGGCACGGACAACCCCCACGATCTATGACGTGTTGATCGCTTTCTTTGGTGGAATGGCGGGAATCGTGGCGTCCTCGACGAAGTTGAAAGGAAACGTGATTCCGGGAGTGGCTATTGCTACTGCCTTGATGCCGCCGTTATGTACGGCCGGGTTCGGGTTGGCAAGCGGCAACCTGAGTTATTTCTTCGGGGCATTCTATTTGTTCACGATCAATTCGGTATTTATTGCAGTTGCCACGACTTTAGGAGTGCGACTGATGCACTTCTCGAAAAAGAAGTTCATGGATAAGGAACGGGAAAAGAAGGTACACCGTATCGTGTATTCAATCATTTTCTTGACAATGGTTCCAAGCGTGTATATCACTTATAATATGGTGAAAACGAATATCTTCGAGACAAATGCTAGCCGATTTATTAAGAACGAATTTAATTTTCCGAATACGTTGGTGGTGGATCGTTACGTGAAAACAGAGAACCCGGAGCGTCGGATTGAAGTATCACTGATCGGTAAGGAAATATCAGAGGAAGTGATCGTGTCGTTGAAAGAAAAGATGTTGCATTACGGGTTGCATGATGTTCCTTTGGTGATTCATCAGGGATTCGGGAAAGAGGATACTGAGATGCAAAATGACGTTAGTAATATGTTGTTGCAGGATTATTACATGCAGAATAAACAGCGGATTGCCTCGCAAGATGAAGAAATTTCCGTGTTGCGCGAAAGGTTGAACTCTTACTTGTTATATGATACGATCGGGCATCAGGTTACTCCCGAGGTGAAGATTCTTTATCCTTCCGTGAAAAGTCTTGCTATATCCAGAGTGATTCGTAATCAAGTGGATTCTCTGCATGCCGATACGTTACATATTGCTATCGTGGCGTTCGGGCAGAAATTATCTGATGTGGAGGAAGAGAAGTTTTCGGCTTGGTTGGCGGCCCGGATCGGGGTGAAGAATTTGAAGTTGATAAAAGAGTAAGTTGCTGTAAAATTTGATAGACCAAGTGAGATTTGTTGATTTCATAAACTTTTACCTGTTTTATTTCGTATATAGACCGTATTTTGGTTGATAATCAAATTAAAATAAGGTACTATGAAGAAATTAATGATTGTAATGCTTGGTCTTCTGACTTTAGTTTCGGCATGTTCAGACAATGATGATGAGGGATCTTATGGGGTAACATCTGGATTAATTACTCCTAAAATAAGTGCTCGGGTAACCGATCCGCTTAATCAGAATCCTTTCACGGGGATTCTTGAGGTATATCCGTGTAAGGATGGAACCTCTATTTACTATGGTAACTACATAAATGGAAAGCTCACGGTATTTAATGGTTATTACGTCATATCAAAGGGGGACGTGTACGGGGACAATAACCGAGAACTTCACCTGCCTATCGGCGAGTATAACATGGTGTATTGGGGGACACCCAAATACGATGAGCCGATTTATAATTCTCCGGCAATTACTCACCCGGGGTTAACGAATGGAGCTGATCTGGCAAAACTCTATTTTAGCTTGCGACCCAATACAGACGGGACTTATATGCCCGTGTATGATTTGGTCCACGCGATAAAACCGGCACATATTGGAACGGAGGATTTGACAGCTTCTCTTACACGGGTTACCGCCGGTTTGAAGGTAATACTGAAACAAGAGGATAATAGTGCGTTCAGTTCCAGCATAACAAGCGTGAACGTCCATATTGGTAATATTGCCGAGAAGATGAATTTTTACACGGCCGAAGCGGAGAACATGACGAAAACCGTGAAATTCGAATTGTCCCGTTCTGAGGATGCCACCATCATGAGTAATCCTACCGTGATGTTGTTTCCTTCCGCCCCGAATCCTTTGTTGGAGTTGTTTATCACTTTGGCGGATGGTTCTGTGCATACTCTTTCTAAAGCGTTGACTTCCACGTTATCTCCCAATACGCGGCTCACGTTGAATATTGTTGTCGGTAAAATATTACCCGGTGGTGATCCCGGAAATTTTACGATTGAGAGTTGGAACGAGGAAAGCGAGACGATCGAATTCCCGGTTGTCGACTAATCAATAGGTGAGCGGGATATATATATAACAAAAGAATTATAGCGTAACGGAGAGGAAACAGATGAGGCCTTTTAATTTTTCTTTTAATATTTGTTTCCCCCGTTTCTTGTAGCTTTTCACGGAATCGAGTGATAAGTTGAGAATTTGAGCAATTTCCTCGTTGGATTTGCCTTTTAAACTTAGTTCGTATATATTTTGTACCTGTTCGGGTAGTTCGTTTATGGCTTTATGCATGAGGAAATAGACCTCTTCTTCGATGATGGCATCCAGAAAAAATTCTTCCCCATGTATGACTGAAACATCGTGCAGGTAATTCTCCTCGGCCTTTTTGTGTTGCAGGTAGTTGATGCTACGATTTTTAATAGATAGGTACAGGAAGGATTTTAAGCTGTTGATGTTGGTAAAAACACGTTTGCTGCTGTATAAATCTAAAATTGCATCATGGACAATGTCTTCGCAGGCTTCTTTGTCATGAAGAAATTTCATGGCGAAGTGAGCGAGTATTTGATAATATTCGTCAAATAACACTTTGTAAGCCAGTTCGTCACCTTTACAAAGTTGTTCAATCCACGCATCTGATTGTATATTCCCTTTCATGTATAGACACCTTTCTTGCCGACAAAGTTAGAATAATATTCTAGTGTGTGCAAAATAGGGTAATTTTTAACTTTTAAAAAAATAATATAATTTCTGACACTTTTACGACTCCATTCTGATTTATATATAGATTAATGAATAATTATGGAACAGGAGTACAAGATTGCAGCATTAATACAACGTTATGTCTCGGGGAATGCCACCGAGGAGGAGAGGAATGAGGTCGAGAGATGGATGGCAGAGAGCGAGGAGCATGGCGTGTTGATGGAAAAGTTTCGTTCTGATGTTTTTTTGCAGGAACAACTGGCGGAACACGATATTTTTGATGTTGAGGTTGCTTTTAAGAGATTCAGGAAAAGCAAACGGGAAAAAGAGCGTCGTTTGTTGGTTTATCGGGTGGCCGGGGTGGCTGCTGTTCTTCTTGTGGTGTTGGGAGTGGCTGTTTATAGTTGGATAAGAAAAGAGACCGGGCCTGAGAATATGGCTCAGCTGGTGGAAGTTCTTTCTCCTGGTAGCAGCAGGGCGACCTTAATTTTGGCCGGGGGAAGAGAGGTACATCTGAATGATTCCGTGCATCTGGAGATCAAGGAACAGATGGCTATGATCAAGGTGAAGGGGGATGAGGTGTATTATTCGGAGGATGCTGAATATGCGGATAGTTCAGATTTGCAGCCTTCGATCAATAAGGTGGTGACTTCACGGGGAGGCGAGTACAAGCTGATCTTGTCAGATGGCACGAAGGTCTGGTTGAATGCCGATTCCCGGTTTGAATTTCCCTCGAAGTTTGTCGGGCAAGAGAGGCGCGTGTATGTGGAGGGAGAGGTTTATTTCGAGGTGGCCAAGGATGTTTCACATCCTTTCGTGGTAACAACAAAGCAGGCGAAAGTGAGGGTTTTGGGAACTTCCTTTAACGTGCGTGCTTATCCGGATGAGATTTACCGGACGACATTGCTTGAGGGGTGTGTTGAGGTGCTGTATAAAAAGGATGTCGTGAAATTGCAGCCTCATGAACAATGGATTCTGGATGGGGATGTGGGGCGTGTTGCCCCGGTTAACGTGAGGATGGCTGCCAGTTGGAAAAACGGGAGCTTTGCCTTTGATGATGAGCCTTTGCTCAATGTTTTCCAAGAACTGGAGAGATGGTATGATGTTCACGTGTTTATCGCGAACGAGGAGATTCGGGAAATGAAATTTACGGGTATTTTCCCTCGTTATGCTAACATGGACAAGGTGTTGAATATTGTGGAGCTGGCAACAGGGGTATCTTGTAAAGTGAGTAATAGAACGATTGTAATTAGTAAGCATGAAAATAAATCAGGGAAGTAGTTGCGTTACTTCCCCGATATTTAATAATAACATTTCCCGCAAGGGAATAATTATCAATTAAAACAGTTCAAATTTATGAAAAAAAATCATGATTTTGACATAGGATTGAATTCCTATGTAAGAAAATGTATTCTGATGAGCTTTTTATTGTTAGGGTTGGCGGTAATACCCCTATCAGGAAATTGCCAGAATAAAGAAGTGCGTTTAACATTGAAAATGGAAAATGCGGCTTTGCGAGAAATCTTTGATGCGATCACGAAAAAGACCGGGTATGATTTCGTGTATAGCAGTAATCTATTGGCGAAAGTGGGTAAAGTTTCCGTGGACGTGAAGAATGAATTGCTAGAAAATGTGGTAAAGCAAATATTGAGAGGAACCGGGTTAGGGTACAAGATTGAGGAGAAACATATCATTGTTTCACCGGTTTTGAAAAAAGAGGAACCGGGAAAAGTGATGACTGTAACCGGGATCGTGAAGGATGAAAATGGCGAGTTGTTACCGGGAGTAACGGTGTTACTGAAAGGGACATCGGTGGGATGTGCCTCGGATATGAATGGTAAATTTACTATCACTGTGCCGGAAGGAGGAAAAAGTGTGCTGGAATTTACATTTATCGGAATGAAGAAGATTGAAATGCCAGTGAAGGATGCCAAACCGTTAAGTGTGACAATGGAAGCGGAAGTGGAGAGTATGGACGAGGTGGTTGTGAATGGTTTGTTCACGCAAAAGAAGAATTCTTACACGGGAGCCGTAACTTCTGTTAAAGGGGAAGAACTTTTGGAGGTTTCTTCCACGAATGTATTGAAAGCATTGGCTTTTTTGGTCCCCGGAATGCATATCGTCGAAAATAATGAACAGGGGTCTAATCCGAATGCGATACCGGAAATTATTCTACGGGGAACGACTGCATTACCCGTGAACGGGGAGTATGGGTTGAACACGCCTTTGATTATACTTGATGGGGTAGAAATTTCATTGGAGGATTTGTATGACTTGAACATGCAGGATATAGAACATATTGATGTTTTGAAGGATGCGTCGGCAAAGGCTATTTACGGTGAAAAAGCGGCTAACGGGGTGATCGTGGTTACTCGTAAACGCGTGACAGATCCGAAACTCAGGGTGCGCTATAATTTTGTCCCGAATGTACAATTCCCGGATGTTTCTTCTTTCAATCTCTGTAATGGGGAGGAAAAGTTAGCTTTGGAACAACTTTATGGGGTTTATGATTCGAAAGTAGGGGAGTTTGATGACTTGTATTGGAAACGAATGAATATTGTAGCAAGAGGGGCTTCTACGGACTGGAAGTCAATCCCTTTGCGTAATAGCTGGTCTTTTGATCACTCGGTTAGCGTGACGGGGCGAGGAAGTGGGATGGATTATAGTCTGAGTTTGCGTTACGGAGATACCCGGGGTGTCATGAAAGGAGATTTACGGCAACGTTATGGTTTGGATCTTTATCTTTCCTATAATTTGAAAGATCGTTTAACTATTTCTTATCGTTTAGGAATTTCCAAAACAGATACGAAAGATTCTCCTTACGGGAATTACGCGCAGTGGGTGAAATGTAACCCGTACGATTTGCCTAAAGATGAGTATGGCAATTGGGTGAAATCTTTTGGGGTGACCGGATTGGAGAGAAACCCGATGTATGAGGCGTCTTTAGGTAATTTTAATAAAAAGAAATATAAAAATATCTCGAATAGCCTGTCTTTCCGGCTGGATATTTTGAAAGGATTGTATTTAAGTGGAACGGCTAGTTATAACTTGTCTGATACTCGTTCTGATGCCTTTGTCTCCCCGGAATCTGTTACTTTTATCGCCAGATCTTTTGATGAAAGAGGTCGTTATAGAGTTAATGCTGACGAGAGTAACGACTGGGCTGTCAATAGTACATTGTCTTATAACTGGACGATCAATGAGGGTTCTTTGTTGAGTGTCAATGTCGGGGGAAGTTTAAATAGGAATAAAACAACGAATTATGCTTTTGAGGGGATAGGTTTTTTGAAACCCAGTTTAAAAAGCATCAATTATGCCTCTAGTTATCCGAAGGGTGGGACCCCTAGTGGGGGGGAAGCTCTCGGGACATCTGTCGGGCTTTTCGCGAATGTGAATTTTATGTATAAAAATCGTTATTTTGTCGATGGTTCATATCGAAGTTCCGGGAGTTCGAGTGTTTCTAAAGATCACCGTTGGAGTCCTTATTGGTCTGCCGGTATCGGGTGGAATGCGGATAAGGAGGCCTTTTTGGCCGATTCGTTCATAGACATGTTACGCTTTAGGGCAAGTTTTGGTTCTACGGGGAGTAATAATTTAGCGAACTGGGAAACAAGGTCTGTTTATCGTTATTCCGTAGATTCTCATTTTGTCACGGGAATAGGAGCAACTCCGATATCCATGGCAAATGAAAATCTGAAAGCATCGAGGACGATAGAGTGGAACTTGGGAATAGACTTGAGTATATTCAAAGAACGTGTACAACTTAACTTTAATTGTTATAAAAAGACGACGAAGGATATGCTTTTACCCATAGCTTATCCGCTTTCCGTGGGGGTTAAGTCTTTGAATACGAATTTGGGAGAGCAGGAAAATAAAGGGTATGACTGGAGCCTTTCTACTGCTATTATTAATCATGATAATTTGCGATGGCGAATTACTTTGAACGGACAGCATAATCGTGATAAGATCAAGAAAATTAGTAATTCTTTGAAATACCAAAATGATAAAAATCGGGAACAAATATATGATGAAGAATTATTGAAACAAAATATATATCGGCCGGTAGCACCTAAAATTCAATTTGAAGAGGGCGAGTCAAGTACTGCAATCTTTGTAGTTCCTTCGAAAGGTATTGATCCTGCCACGGGTCGGGAAATATTGGTAAAGAAAGATGGTTCTTTGACATTTAAATATGATCCGAATGATAAGGTCGGCATGGGAAATTCGATCGCCAAAGTGGAGCTCGGTTTAGGAACTTCTTTCTATTGGAAAGGTTTTTCCATTTCTGCCGGGATGAGTATTACTTGTGGAGGTTGGATATATAATGCAACTCGTGCCGGTAAGGTGGAAGGAATCGATATTTCGGGAAATGTGGATCGTCGTGCTTTTACAGAACGTTGGCATCAGGTGGATGATAAGGTCTATTACATCGGATATGATCCTAAATTTCCTGCCGCGAACCAGACTGAGCGTTTCTTGGAAAAGAGGAATGAATTTTATTTGTCAAGTTTGGGGTTTGCCTACGAGTTTAAGCCGGAGTGGGTAAGGCATATCTGGTTGAAAAGGTTGAGGATCGGAGTTAATTTTTCAGATGTTTTACGTCTTTCCACGGTTAAGTTTGAACGAGGAACTTCTTATCCTTACATGCGAGGATTCAATTTTACCATAAGTCCTACATTTTAATTAAAAATATATGAGAAAGTATATTGGATTTTTAATCGTCGTGTTCAGTTTCTCCGCATGTGAGAATTTTCTGGATGTGAAACCGGAAGGTGAGTTTTTGGGTGATATTTTGTTTGAAACTTCCGAGGGGTGTGAAGATGCTTTATATGGGGTTTATGCCAATTTAGGCAGTACGTCATTGTACGGGAAAACATTATCTTATTATTTACCGGACATATTAGCTTCTTATTATATTGCGGAAGGAACTTCTAATACCAGCTATATGTATCAATGGTCGCATTATAATTATACTGGGGAAGATTCCGATCGTTCAGTGTTTGATGAGGTCTGGACAAGAATGTATGAGAATATCAGCTATGTGAATAGTGTTCTCTTCAATCTGGAGGGCAAGGAAAATAGTTTCCGTTATTATAATTTTTACAAAGGTGAAGCGCTGGCCTTAAGGGCATTCATGCATTTCGAGTTATGTTGTTATTTCGCACCTGCCTATCGGGAGGAAACGTTGGAGCAACCGGCTATCCCTTATTGCGAGACGTATGAACCGTTGGTTTATCCTTTTCGGACCGTAAAGGACATTTACCAGAAGGTGATAACAGATTTGCATAAAGCCGAAGAGTTGTTGAAGGATGAAAATAAGTTCCTCAACCCACTGTCCGGACATGCAGTCCGGGAGAATACCCCGGGTGTGGATGCTTTTATGACGGAACGGCAATTCCATTTGAATTTGTACGCGGTGCAGGGATTATTGGCCCGGGTTTATTGGATGAAGAACGATTTGGATAGTGCCATGATTTATGCTGATAAAGTGATTAGTTCTCAAAAGTTCGCATTAACCGAAAGAGTGTATCTGTATAACGACTATGCTTCCCGGATATCCGTTAATGAAGCCTTGTGGGGCGTGTGCGGCCAAAGTGGATGGGAAGACCAGTTAGATGAAAAATTCAATAATCCTTCGGATAATCTTTTGGATGGAGGATTGTTGCCATTAAATGGCTTTATATTGATGTCTAGTCGTCCAGAAGGTTTGATGCCTGCAAGTTGGGGATATGCCCAAATCTATGAAGTTCCGGATTATAACGGACAACAGGATTATCGTCTGAATTGGTTCCAGTATTATGATGCAAATGGAAAGTATAGGCATTTTTATAAAGTATGTGATAGAACAGATACCTACAGAGGGCAAAAAGGAGTGAACATGATTCGTTTGCCTGAAATGTACCTGATCATGGCAGAAGGTTTATTGAAGAAAGAACAACTTACGGAAGCCCGGGAATATTTTGATAAATACACGGAGACTCGTGGATTTGTTTATCGGGAGGAGGATGCAGAATTTAACATGGATTTGATCAATAAAGAGTATCGGAAAGAATTTATGGGAGAGGGAAGGATGTGGTTGAACATGAAGCGTCAGAATTTGACTCTAAATAGTTGTTTCCAATATAACCTAACCATTCCTGGCTCAGATGAAGTATATGTGTGGCCTATCCCGGAGGATGAGTTCGAGTACAGGGAAGGTGGAAAAGAAGGGGTGTACCACCCGGAAAATATAGAAGATGCTCAAACCAATTAATATTACGGAGTTATGAATAGGATGAAATTAATTTTTGTATTAAGTATGATGGGTTTGATCGTGGGATGTCATACAAATGATTATCTGGCTTACGAGGAACCTAAAGCGGGAATATATATTGCTTGGTTAGGGGGTGACGTGTTCGAGTCAACGTTAGAGTTTTACTCCTGGGAGTCTAGCGAAACAAAACAAGACAAGATAAGACTTGATATTATGGGGTTTACGGCTGATGTTGATCGAGAGATTTCGTTAGAACTCGTGGATTCTTTAACAACAGCTATTGAAGGTCAGGATTATGTGTTGGAAAAGGTTATTATGCCAGCCAAAACAGAATTTGTTGATGCAGCGGTGATTCGGTGGAATCGTCGTCCGGATGGAGATGATGGCCGGCCGGACACGCTTACCGTGGGCTTACGTCTCGTGGAAAATGAATATTTTAAACCGGTGACGTTAGGTAGTAGGATCATGAAACTTACTTATCTGAAGACCGACATGCAAGCTCCTTATTGGTGGATTGAAGAAGCTTTAGGACCGTGGTCGAAAGGGTTAATGTTCAAATTTTTGGAGCAATATAACCAATTAGAGGAGACGAATCCTGAGATTTACCAGTCTATTCATAAATATGTGGGGGATAATTTTAGTGATACTTATTATTGGCCGTGGTCGGTGGATTATTTAGTGATTAAATATGTTGTAGCTCCCTTGTATAATTATTATCAGGAACATCCGGAACCTGGAGTTGTGGATATTCCGAAGCCAAAATATTAATGATAAAAACATGGATTATGACAAAGAGATTATTTGAAATATTGAGTATATTGATTTTGTGGACTTTGTTTTATGCCTGTATCGATGATAAAACGAGTGGTTTTAAAACAGATGGTTCACCGATCACGATAACGGTTCAGGACACCGTGTTTGACGTGGAATTGGGATCGGCCGTGATGATCTCCCCGGATGTAAGTCAGGTTGAGACAGACTTGCCTTTGACATACGAATGGCGTGCCATTGCTGTAGATGGAGGAACAGGAGCTGACTCCTTGCGTTTTATCAGTACGGAAAAAGAATTGAATTACAAGTTTGATCGGTCGGGGATTTTTGAAATCCGTTTGCGTGTAGAGAATAAATATGGAAGTGAATTCCAGTCTTTTATCGTGAATGTGTTGGCCCCTTTTGAAGTCGGAATACTCGTGTTGAGTAATGATGATCAGGATAATGGAAGACTATCGTTCTTACGCGCCAAGAATGAAAACGAGGTTTTGGATAAAACGGAATCGAATTTCAATCTGAATGCTTTTTTCTTGAATTCGGATATTAAATTGCGAGGAGTACGTGATGCCGCATTCGTTGTCGTGGATAATAATTACCGTAATCTACATTCTCAATTGGTTATTCTATCGGAAACGGACGGGATGTTGTATTTTACAGAATCTACCAGTTTGTTGGTTGAATACGCGGCAGACGTAACCTCTTTTCTTCCCGGGTTAAAGCCAACGACTCTTTGTAGCACCGCAGAAGGTGTATGGAAGTCTTTGTTTTTTGGAACCAAGGATGCACAAGGGAATCCCGGAGATCTATACATTATGAATACAGTTGAACATTTTGTTTTTCCTGATCTGGATTATTTTCCGGGAGATGCTACCTATGATAAGTTAGTGAGTAAGTTTGATACGGAGGATAAGTATAGATGGACTACGATATGTTGTATTGATAATACTCACAAGTTGTTGCATCTTATGAATAAATATCAAGCTTTCGATTTATCGGCTTTCATGCAAGGTCGGACGGTGATAAATGCCGGATTTTATGATGAAAATAGTAATGGTGAAATGTATCGGGTTGTTCTAGTTATGAAAGATGATGCAGCTCCGAATCAGATTTCCATCTACAGATCCAAAAATAGGTTCCTTTCTGAAAAGGAGCCATTTGATGGTGCACCTTATGTCTATACTGATAATGATATTACACTCACGTCTGATTGTAATTTGGTTTCCAGTGACAAGTATCAGTACTTTTTTTATAATAATGAGCATGAAATTTACCGATGGACTCCTTACCTGACGAGTGAGCCAAAGTTGCCGAGCAAGCCGATTATTACCTTGCCGGATGCGGATGATGTCATTACTTGTATGACGGTTAGTCCGGAGGGACAATATTTGTATGTGTGCGTGTATAATAAAAATGCAAAGACAGATTTGAAAGGTAAATTACTTGTCTTTGATATTGATAAAATGGAGTTAAAGAAGACGTTTGAAGGCATTTCAGATCGGGCCGTGAAGGTTATGTGGAAAGAAGCGAGATTTTTTCATAGATAATGCACTTTGAGGTGGTTCAAAATGGATCATCTATTTTGAACCACTATTTTATTATAAATATTATTAATTAATTATTGACTATGAGATTGTTCAGAGTATGTTTAATCATTGTATTTGCGCTGAGTACGTTAACCGTATTGGCTGATGGTACCTCGAAAAAGAGGAAAGTATTGGAAAAACCTTACACGGGGGAGGCGCGTTTGCGACCGGGAGAGCCTTCCGTTGATTTTTGTTTTTCTGATATAAACGGGAAACCCGTATCCTTAAAGAGTTTGAAAGGAAAATACGTGTATATAGATATGTGGGCAACTTGGTGTTCCCCTTGTAGGGCGGAAATTCCTTTTTTAAAGAAATTGGAGAAGACGATGAAGGGGAAAAAGATCGTGTTCGTGAGTTTATCTACTGATCAGAATAAGGCTGTTTGGGAGAAGTTTGTAAAGGAAAATGATATGGATGGTATTCAGTTATTCGCGGGAGATAAGGGGAAGGAAATGATGAGTTTTTACGTGGTTGAGTCGATACCTCGTTTTATTTTACTGGATAAAAAAGGGCGGATCGTTGATGCTTTTATGACTCGTCCTTCCAATGAGAAGACAAAAGAAACATTGATGAAATTGAAGGGTATTTGAAATGGAAATTGATAAATAACGTACGTGAAATGAAAGTATTTTTGATAAAGATTGGGTTGGTATGTCTTTTTTGCATGGCATTTTTCTCCGGAGTTTTCTCTCAGACGAATACATCCGAGTATGTAGTTTTGGTACAAGAAGGAACGCTGGCAGATGTTTCGTGGAAAAAAGTTGTGGATAAATTGGTGGAAAAACATCAGGCTATGATCGTGACTTATCATCAGATGACATCTGACGGGTTACCTCGTTTGCGAGAGATAAAGCCCCGTTACGTGGCGGTCGTGGAGAAACCGGAGAATGTTAGCCGGGATTTTGTAGTAGATTTGAATCGGATGAGCCGGGAAGTAGATGAGGATATTTATGTTGATTTTCTTTGGGGGATTATCACGGGAATAGATGCCGATGCGGCTTTACGTTTGGTGGAGAGAGCCGAGACTTCTAAAGTACTCAGTAGTGCTTGGGGTATAGGTGATTTAGGGGGACTGAAAGATGGAAAATATTTTGAACGGATGGGATTGCTAAACGAGAGTGTCGTGAATGGTCATAGAGATCAAGAGTGGGTTGAAAAACATAGTTTAGTGGAGGCAAAGGATCAGCCGGATCTTTTATCCCAAGCTATTTACTGGGGTGAGAATAATAATCCGGATATTGTGATATGGGAATCACAATCGTTTTCGGAACTGGATAGGATGCTTTTACAAAGAGGGAATAAGCCAGAAGCCTATGTGACATCTCGTGACGGAAAGTTGTGGTGGGGGAAACATGAATTGAGATTGCAACCTAATCCTCGTGTATGTTTGTTTGCCATGCCTTACGGGAATTCTTGGGGCAGGAAAGAGGGGCTTCCAATGACTTGGTTGGATTGTGAAAATGTCGGAGCGTTGGTTTCCGGGATGGATTATTCAAATTATGATAAAGGTATGTTAGGAACATTGCAATTCTGGTTGACTGGTGCCGGACGTTTTTCTCTGGCGGAGGCTCAATTTCTGAATCAGCAGGATTTGACATATCGATTGAATCAATGGGACGCTTCGTTACTCAAGAAACGTTTTACTTATAGTGAAAGATGGGAAAGAAGTGTTCTTACTTTCTCTTTGGGAGAACAGGAGGCAAAAAACGCATTCCTGCATGGGAATTCTTCTGCTTTGGTGGCCTATTATTACATGTATGAACGTGATGTGATGGTGTATTACGGAGACCCGGCTTGGGAGGTAACGTTAAAAGATCAACAGGGAGATCGGCCATATCGTATTTCTTGTAAAATGAAAGGTAAAAAGTGTATTGTCACGATTGAAACGACAAGTACGTTTAGTTGGGAACGTTTACATGGAGATTTTCAGCAATATGTAAATCAGGTAAGTCTGCCAATAAGTTATTTCTTTCCGAAACGATTGAAGAATCCTCGTTTGGCAGAGAAACAGGATTACGAGTTGAACGTGGTGGTGGATGAGGATTTTCTGTTTGTTTATGACGCTTATTTTAAGCCGAATAAAAAGTATAAAATAGTGTTGGATATGGATTAGTAATGTGTTGTGTTTGCTTGAAAGTCGTTCGTTTTCGAACGGCTTTCATATTCTAATATATTTCACAGCAATAAAGCTAGGGATGGTACAAAGCATGATCCAGAGAAAGAAGTGTTGGTAGCCGATCAGTTCTTGGATATAGCCGGAGATCATGCCGGGGAGCATCATGCCGAGGGCCATGAATCCGGTGCAGATGGCGTAATGGGCAGTTTGCTGCGGACCTTTGCTGAAGAGCATCATGAAGTAGGTGAGGGCCGTGAAACCGAACCCGTAACCGAATTGTTCGATGGCGACGGCGGAGGAGATTAGCCAGATGTTGGAAGGGTGGACGAATGCCAGATAAACGTACACGATATTGGGCAGGTTCATGGCGGCGGTCATCCACCAGATCCAGTGTTTTAGGCCATTCTTGGCCATGAAGATGCCGCCTAGGATTCCGCCTATCGTGAGGGCGATAAGGCCAACGACGCCATAGATGGTGCCGACTTGCATGGTGTTTAGTCCCAAGCCACCGACTTCGGGATTGTCCAGTAAGAAAGGGGAGGCGATTTTTACAAGTTGTGATTCTGCAAAACGGAAGAGCAGAATAAAGGCCAAGGCTGCAATAATTCCTTTCTTTTGGAAGAAGGTAATAAAGGTTTGGAAAAAGGCATTCAGCGGGTTACCGTTTTTCACGGGAATATCATTTTCCGGTTTGGGGAGGATGAATTGGTGGTAGAGGAAGAGAAGTACGAATAAGATTGCTAATAGATAGAAGGTGACGGACCATGCCCTAGGAACGGCAATCTCTTCCGGGAGCGTGGAGGAATAGGTCTTTTCAAGCCAACCGGCAAACATGACAATCAATCCTTGTCCGGTGAGCATGGCGAGGCGGTAAGCCGTGTTACGAATACCGACGAAGAAGGCTTGTTTCTTGGTGTCGAGTCCCAGCATGTAGAACCCGTCTGCCGCGATGTCGTGGGTGGCAGAACTGAAAGCTAATAACCACATGAATGCTAACGAGTAGCGGAAGGCATGAGGCCCGGGAAGAGTCAGTGCTATTCCGGCTAATCCTCCACCGATCACTAATTGCATGGTGATCACCCACCAGCGTTTGGTCTTCACTATGTCTACCAGCGGGCTCCATAGGGGTTTAATCACCCAGGGTAAATAAAGCCAGCTCGTGTAAAGGGCTATGTCCGTGTTGTTTATGCCCAAGCGTTTGAACATGATAACGGCAAGTGTCATGACAACGACATAGGGTAGACCTTGTGCGAAATATAGAGTGGGGATCCAGGACCAAGGGGATTTAGTGATTTTAGATTTCATGATTTATGATTTCATTTTCAATTTTCAATTCTCCATTTTCAATTGTTTGTAGTTTCGTGTTCGGGAAATAGTGCGAGAGGATTTGCTTGTAATCATAGCCATTGGCACTCATGACGGCAGCTCCGATTTGGCAGAGACCGACTCCGTGTCCCCATCCCGCACCTTTCAAGGTGAAACGGGTAATAGCTCCGGAGGTATCTTTCTCTGTTTCCACGATGAAGGCCGAGCTATACAGGTGGGATTGGGAGAAAGCTTTGCGAATGACAAGTTCTTTCCCGATAATCATGTCTCGTTTTGAACCTTGGATGCGGAGACGGGTGATGCGCCCGGAGACACCTCTTTCCACAGGCTCTATGGATTGGATTTCCCCGAAGTCGATCCCGATACGGGAGGTTATTAATGCAGATAGTTCCGGGGGAGTGTAGGATACTTGCCAGCGGAAAAAGTCCTGAGTTTCCTGATCATAGTCATTGAGAACGTTGGACAGGATGGCCTTGTCCCGGGTATTGCAGAATACATTCGGGGTGGAGAGAATCCATTTTCGGGCATTCTCTTCTTGGGATAAGTCGGGAGTTGAAGACTGGGTATCGCTATCAATCACTTTTGTAAGATAGGGATGATTCACGGGTTCCCAGGTGTTTTCAAAATACTCGGTTACTCCCCCGCAGCACTTGGAGAACCGGGCATCGCAAATATCTCCGCCATACACAAGGACCTCCCCTCGGGTGGCCTCGATGGCTTGTTGGACAAATGGCGTGTAGGCTTTGCTAATACCTTGGTAGCGTTGACAATGATCGTCCGCACACACGTCGAAATGCTCGTGGTCTTCCCGGTCATACCACCGGATATATTGTTGTTCATCCTGTATGCAGGACTGGTAAGTGTCGGTTAGTTTCTCGCTCTTTATTTTTTGTGCGATCAGCCAACTGCGGGAAATGACCGCGTGGGCTTTCAGGAGTTCCAAAGATGAGGTGGCACTCATTTCGGAAGAGATCACGCTTAGTAAATAATCTTCTAGGGGTAATATGTTGATTGCTGTCAGATGTTTCCCCTCGTCCATGATTTTCAATGTACCTTTGAACTTCTGGTCTTCCGTGCGTTGCCAGTGGAAATTGATCCCGATCATGACATTTAACAGATCGAAGTTTGTCGTTTCATCGTTCTCCGGTGTAAGGGTGAAGTGATCCGGTACGATCTGTGTTCCTGAAGATGAATGTAGAATCAAGTTCTTCCCTTCTTTGGAAATGGTATATTCTCCGGAATATTTTTGATCCTTGTTCCAGTAGGTTCCGTTCAAACGGAAGGTGATGGCAGGAGCGAAAAGGATGCCAATGGAAAGAGTGATCGCCTGCGGCGAATTACAAGTTGATCGATTACAAGTTACAGGTTCTTTCATCTTCATAAATCGTAAATCATAAATCGTAAATTCTCAAACTGTTCGTCGGTAAGGGTTAACTGGGAAAAAAGTTCTTCCAGCAAGGGGGCGTCCAGACGGTTGAAATCTTTTTCCCGGGGTGAGATGATCAGACCGGCAAAGTCTACACAGCCGGGACTGAACAGTATGTTTTCATCTCCTTCCGCGAAGAATTGCCACGGGCGGTGTTGACGACGGGGAAACATGACTACCCACCATTCGTTGTTTTCGTACCAGGCAAAGAGGTTCATCATGGGTTCCGGGTCGTTCGGGGTGATTTGGCCCACGAGTGACACTAATTGCTTGAAAATATTCATTAATTGCTCTCGGTTGTTTGAATGAAGTATGATATTCTTGCGGAGGTAGTGATGAATACTTTCGATTGTGGTTTCCCGTGATTCGGCAACCCACAAGATTTCTTTCGGGCAGGAGTTTACATCGGTTTCTAGGGGCATGATGTGACGAGCTGCCAGTTGGAAATGAAAATGATCCGGGGCGGAGGCTCCGCTACGGGGACCATTATAAAAGATCGTGTACTCCGGATAAGTTTGTGCAATGGCCAGCATATCTTGGAAATGTCCCTTGATGAGTTGGGGTATGTGTTGCTTGGCCGGAACCGTGTAATGGCGGTCGAATATGGGATAAGGGTTGATCCGTATATCCAGTGTGGGGTTATAATCGAAACTAGCTTGTTCCGGCGGAATGTTTTCTTTACACAAGAAACAGGCTCTTGCCTTGATTGATTGCTCGTCTATTTTAGCCACGGCCGATTGAATCCGGTCCGGGTTGTGTTGGATGCGAATCTGGAACCCATCGAAATCAATCGTACGATAAATGACATTCCGCAAGCGTTCGTAATTATTCCGGGCCAAGGGCCAGGAGGCTAGTTGTGATTTCGTAAATTCGTCGAAAAACATGATAAGGAATTAATTTTTGATTTAAGATTTTTCTTCATTCTCCATTTTCAATTCTCCATTTTCAATTCTCTGTTGCCTTGCCAATATTTCAATCATACGTATTTTATCTTTATAGTAATTATTCGCGTTTATACGTTGGATGTTCAAGTCCGCGTCGGAATTACCTTCCCAGCGACGACATAAATATAGCGGTTCATAAATACGTTCGATCTGGTATTCACGGGAGATTGCGAGTGCCGTGGCATAATCCTCCCCGTAACTGACGTTCGGGATTCTGATTTGCCGGAGTAATGGCGTGTAAAATGCTCGGGGCGCCCCCAGCCCATTGATACGTAAGGCGTTGTTACGCCCATTGTCCGGAGTCCATTCCTTGTGGTCAATGATGCCGGGAGGTATTTCTTCCAGCTTGAAATTAACCATCTTGTAACTACCGATAATCATGGCACATTGATGTTTGTGGAACGTGTCGACAATGCGTTGGAGTATGTGTCGATTGATGTACAAATCATCACTATCCAACTGGATGGCGAATCGTCCGCAATGTTCGCTCATGATGGCATGTGTCCAGCATCCCCCGATGCCGAGGTCGGTGCGAGGGGGAATGATGTGGATTATTTGCGAGTGCTTTTGGGCCATTTTTTTAACAATAGCGGTCGTGTCGTCGGTGGAATGATTGTCGATAACGAGAATATTATACTTGAAATTGGTCTGTTGTGAAAAGACGGATCGTATCGCTTCAGCGATGGTCTTTTCCCGGTTGCGGACGGGAATAATAACCGAGACTTCAGTTTCAAAATGCTCGTCTTGGAACGGGACGGTTTTGAATGCAGGAGGCAAGTAGGCGCCTATGGCCTTCAAGTGAGCCGTGAAAGCCTGTTCCATTTCAATTTGTACTTCCCGGTTACGAGGGTTCACGTAATCAAATTGCTTTTCACCGGAACGTCGGGAATCGTGTTCCTTTTCCGAGTACAGGAATTCGGGAATCCGGAAAATCAATCCTTCCCGGGAAAGACGCAGGCGCAGATCGTAGAGTGCGGCAAAATTGTACTCCGTGTCCATTTCGCTGATCACTTTTTTTAAAACGTCTGTTCTGAATAAAAGTATCGATCCGAAATCAAAATCATCCCTGACGCTCCCCAATTGATAGTCAATAGTCGGGTGTGCCGTTTGCGAACCATCTTGTTCCGTGTAATAATCCGAATAAAGCATGACGGCTCCTGTGGCTTGTGCTACCTGAAGAAAACGTTTTTGTGCGTGTTCTCCTAATCGTGGAGTCGGGTATTTCGTGTAGAAAAAGACATAAGGTGAATCTATCGTGGTAACGATTTCCCGTAACGTGGCCGTTTGTTCAAAATGCACGTAGGTGTCTGTTTGTTCGTCCCTTTTTAGCCGGGAAATGATACAAAAAATAATAGACATAAATTACAAATTTAAGGTTTAAGCCAAAGATATATCTTTTTGTAGAAAGTGTATGAATTTTGGCGTATTTTAAGTGAAAATAAATATCTTTGCGAAGTTACAAATAGAAGATGTTGGAGTTTTTTATAAAGCTATATAGGAATCTTAGGTACACGGGGGTGTTATTTGTTTTGTTGTTCGTCTCTTGGACAACAAAAGGAGGAACCGGTGAGCCCGATTCTCGGATATTAATTATCAGTTCCTACAACCCGGAAACTTCCCAAACTGCTAGGAATATATCGGATTTTATAGAAGAGTATGGCCTACTTGGCGGAAAATTTTCGATTGACATAGAGAATATGAATTGTAAAAGTTTTTCCGAGGCTTGTATGTGGGAGGGGCGGATGAAAGAAATATTGGATAAAAATATCGAAAAGGGTTTACCGAAACTCATTATTCTATTAGGGCAGGAGGCATGGACGGCTTATTGGTCTCAGGATTCACTGGTTACTCGGGATGTCCCGATCATGGGAGGGATGGTGAGTCGGAATGCTGTCTTGTTACCGGAGGAGGGTACCGATTTGGAGAACTGGGAGGCGGAGAGCGTGGACGTGATGAGTGACAACATTCGGGAATTGGAGGTTTTCGGGTTTGCTTACGAGTATGACGTGATAGCGAATCTTCGGTTAATTTTGGATTTTTATTCGGGAACTAAGCATATCGCTTTTATCACGGATAATAGTTACGGGGGAGTCTCTCTGCAGGCTTTGGTGAAGAAGAAGATGAAGGAGAAATTCCCGGAGCTGGATTTGATTCTTTTGGATGGCCGGAAACATACGATTTATTCGATCAGTGATGCTATTGCCCGGTTACCGGAGAAAACGGTTATCTTGTTGGGGACGTGGCGAGTAGATAAAAATGATGGTTATTTTATGCGGAATGCCACGTATTCGATGATGATGGCGAATCCTAAAATTCCGGCTTTCACGATTACTTCTATCGGGATGGGGCATTGGGCTGTCGGGGGATGTGTACCGCAATACCGGACTGTCGGAAAAGATATGGCCAAACAAGCTTTGGCGTTAGAGAGGCAACATGATTCGACCGTGCTGGCGGGTATGCAGATCATTCCGAACGAGTATTGTTTTGATTATGCCAAGTTATGTTCAGAGGGATTCTTGAATAAAGCGGAGGTCAAGAATGCTGTTCTTTACAACAAGAAGTTGTCCTATTTCGAGGAATATAAATACCAGATTATAGGGGTGTTTTCGGCTTTTTTAGTTTTATTGTTCGGTTTTTTCCTAGCCTTATATTTCTATTTTAGAACCAAACGTTTTAAAGATGCCTTGTGGCAGGCCCAAAAAGATAATATCTTAATACTGAATAATGTTAACTCCGGGATCAAGTTTATTCATCCGGATTTCACGATAAAATGGCATAACGGGATTGATTATGATGTCGATCCGGAAAAAATTAAAAGTTCCAAGGGCCAAGTTTGTTATAAAGTTTTGAGAGGACTGGATGAACCTTGTTCTTTCTGTCCGGCGGTAGTGGCTATGAAAACGGGAAAAGTGGCTGATGTTGTTGTGAAACATGGGAATTATTACGTGTATATGTTGGCGAATCCTGTTTTTGATGATGATAATAATTTGTTGGGTGTCGTGGTGCGTATGGAGGATATGACCAAGCAAAAGCAGGCGGAGCTGGAGTTACGGAAGGCAAAGGAAAAGGCAGAGGAGTCTGATCGGTTGAAGTCTGCATTTTTGGCTAACATGAGTCACGAGATTCGTACCCCGTTGAATGCTATCGTGGGATTTTCCGGGGTTCTGACTTCGGATGATTGTGATGCGGAAAGCCGTCATGAGTACGTGGCTATCATCCAAAAAAATTCAGATTTATTACTTCGCTTGATCAATGATATTTTGGATATATCCCGCTTGGAGACGGGACGATTGAAGTTGTCTTACGAGGAGGTTGAGATCGTTTCTTTGTGCCAGAGCGTGTTGGCGACAACTAGTTACGGGAAACGGGATGTGGTGGAGTACGTGTTCCAAACACCCTGTGAAGAATTTATACTGGAGACGGACGTGCAACGTTTGCAACAGATATTGATTAATTTGTTGTCGAATGCCAATAAGTTCACGGAACAGGGGAGTATCACGCTGGGAATCGAGATTAATGAAGAGCAGGATTGTGTTTATTTTAGCGTGACCGATACGGGACGGGGAATTCCGGAGGATAAACAGAAGAAGGTGTTCGAACGTTTCGAGAAACTGGATGAATACGTGCAGGGTACCGGTTTGGGATTGGCCATATGTAAGTTGACGATCACGATGATGGGCGGAGACATTTGGGTGGATGGGGATTATAAAGAGGGGGCCCGTTTTGTGGTTCGCCACCCGTTGCACTTGGAACCGCTTTCTGAAGAATAATTCGCTTTATAATAGTACTTTTCTAGTTGTTCAATTGTCTTTTATTTGATGTAGTTAGTGGAATTAATAAAAGACAGATGAAACAGATTTTTTTCTTTACAGATAGTGTTTCAAAAAGTGTGTAAATCCCAATTTTTGAGACACTAACAAAAAATGACTTTTGGGACAGCCCCTTATGAGAAAATCGTACCTTCTGTGGTACAATTTATACTGAAAAACGTACCTTCAACAGTACGTTTTTCTTATTTATCGGGTATAGAAATCGATTTGTTTCTTGATAGCCCGGATGCAAACGGGGCAGAAGTCATTACCGGATAGGGTGTTCATCAAACAGTCATAACGAGGACGGTAAACGCCCTTGGACACGTAACCACCTCCTTCATAGGCCCCGAGTTTCTTGGGATTTTGGGGATCGTAGGTAGTGGGAACGGGAGTATCTTTATCAAGCATATCTTTCCATTTCTTGTTAAAGTTTGTCAGTGTGGTAAGATTAGCCTCCCAAGGTTCCACGTTGGTCGGGTACATATCATTATAACTGCTACCGACTTCCACGTATTCGTCTCCAAGACCGAGAAACAAGTGGCCGAACTCGTGAACATAAACCTTGGCTGCATGGAGGTTGCCGGATATGCTGATGCCGTAATGGTTATAGATGGCTCCACCGCCATATTTTTGCGTGTTGGCAATAATGTAGATGAAGTCGTAGGGGACATTAGCGGATAAATCCCGTAAACTTTTATTGTCGTAGGTCATGATGTAACGTTCGGAATCGAAAGTGTAAAAGGAAGAATTCAGGATGGTATTCTTCCAGATGTATTCACCGGGAATATCGACACCGGATTCTTGTGAAGGGGCAAGAACTGCCCGGATGTTAAATAGACCTTGATTTTCTTTGTAGGGAGAAAGGCTGAACAGACCTTCCGCGAAAAGTTTGCAATCGGCTTTAAATTTGTCCATTTCATCTGCCGTGTAACCTTCGGGGAGCAGGACGATATCCACCCGGCGTGACGGGTTTCCAGTGTAATGCACGTCATAAGTCGGGTACTGCATCCGGCGATCCTTTTTGATAAAATAGCTATCAACATCCACCGTGTATTCAAATTTCTTTACGAATTTACCTTTCTTGTTCCGGGCGGATATTTCAATGCGTACGTCATTTTTCGGGAAAGGCATGACTACAGTTTCTGAACAGCAACGTTGAGTTGTTTTCGCTTCATCGGTGGTTTGCCATTCCCAGAAAAGAGTGCAATATCCCCGGGAATAGATGAGTTGGTTGGAGGCCACGTCGTACACGTTGAGATAATAATTCCCGTAGAACATGGTATCGATGAGGTTGGTCTTCGAACCACCCCAGTAAGGTTCTTCCAATAATTCCTCGAAATAAATTTCGTCGTGCTGGCTATTCCCGCAATGGGCGTAATCCATACGTAAAGTCTTGTTGTGAAAGTATTTGTCGAATTGTGCCCAGGATAGATTTGCTTGTAGCAATAATATCATGCAGGGCAAGAGTGCTATGATTCGTTTCATAAATCTGTTTTATTATGTGTTTATCTTTGTGCAAAGATAGTTTTTTACTATTTTTATACACGAATAAATCTGTATAATAATCCTTAGGGAAAATGGTTCAAGATGAGTTATTAATAGAGCAGTTGAATCAAAAGCAGGTGGGAGCTTTTAAAATATTGTTTGACCGATTTTATCGTTATCTCGTGCTATATGCCATGAAATGGGTAGAGAGACAAGAGATTGCGGAGGATGTCGTGCAGGACTTATTCGTGCAGGTGTGGGAACGGGATACGATTTACAGTTCTTACTATGGTTTTAAGAATTTCTTGTATAACTCGGTGAAGAATGCCTCGTTGGATTATTTGAAACACAAGGAAGTGGAGGGAAAGTATGTGCGTTACACGCTTCGGACATCAGAGGCGGGCGAAATGCCTGAATTGGAGGTTATGAAAGATGAGGTGTATCGCCGTTTATATCAGGTATTGGATGAACTACCCAAACGGTGCCAGGAAGTGTTTAAACATCATTTGGAAGGAAAAAAGAATAGCGAAATTGCGGAAATCCTTCAAATATCCGAATTAACCGTGAAGACTCAAAAACGGAATGCTATTGTTTATTTGCGAAAAAGATTGGGTGGTGTATATGTGTTATATGCCTTGTTTAAAGTGGGTTTCATGTGATTGGAAAATATTTTCTAAAAAAAGTCGATTTTTTATACTCCTTTTTTTTGCTCTTGTCGTCTTTGGTGTAAAATAACAAGGATGATGAAACATTACGATGAATATATCATACAATTAATCCAACTTTATCTCGTGGGGGATTTATCCGGGGAAGAAAAAGTGAAGTTGGAGGAGTGGGTTAGTCAAGATCCTTCGCGTGAAAAACTTTTTAAAGAGATTTGTGATGAAAAGAATGTTGCCCATGATTTTGGTATTTACGAGAATGTGAATAAAAATTCTGCATGGGAGAAGGTCATTTTGAAGGGAAACATCAAAGAGAAGCATAATACCCGTCGTTTAGGATGGTATAAATTCGTGGCTGCCGTGATGATTCCCTTGATGGTGGTGGCAGCGGGATATTTTATAAGAGAAACGAAACCGGGTGCCGAACAAAAGGGTTCGGAATTGGCCAGTATAGAACCCGGAAAGAGCAAGGCTATTCTTCGGTTGGCTGATAATCGGGTGATTGAAATCACGAGAGAACAAGAAACTCGTTTTGACGTGGCAGAAGGTATCGCGGCTACCAATAACTCGTTAGGAATGGTTTACCCGGAGCAGGTGGCAACGGGAAAGACGGAATATAACGTGTTGGAAGTTCCTCGTGGAGGAGAATACACGGTAACCTTGTCCGACGGGACGGTTGTTTACCTGAATTCGGGCAGTGAATTGCGTTACCCGGTGGCTTTCGGGGTAGAACGACGGGACGTGTTTCTTTCCGGAGAAGGATATTTTGAAGTGGCAAAAGATGCAAAACGGCCTTTTTTCGTGAACGCAGATAAATTAAAAATCCGGGTTTATGGAACTTCTTTTAACGTAAATACCTACAATCTTGCAAATGTTGAGACTGTTCTGGTCGAGGGAAAGATTGGCATTCAAGAAACGAATTCGGACATTGAATATTCGGTAATGCCGGGACAGTTGGCTCTTTATAACAGAGAGAAAGGCACTATGGAAATTCGGGATGTGGATGTGCGGCCTTACGTGGCGTGGAAAGAGCATGAGTTTATGTTTGATAACGAGAGCTTGGAAGAGATTATGAACACGTTGTCTTTATGGTATGACGTGGATGTGTTCTTCCAGACGGCAAGTTTGAAACAACTGCATTTTACCGGGCATTTGGGACGTTACGAGGAAGTTTCCCATATTCTCGATGCTATATCAGGAGTGACTCAGGTGAAATTCTCTGTGAAAGGAAGGACAATTATCGTGATGGAATAAAAGAATAGCGGAAAATGTTACGAGCATCTTCCGCCATTAATGATAATAGGACAACAGGCTAATGTTACGAGCAATGCCTGATTGTAAATACTAACATTCTAACTACAAAGGTATGGAAAAAATTCTATTATGCCTTAGGGTTTACCGACCCCATGGACAAAAATTTTGGAAAACGATGAAGCTTTTTATTTTTTTGATGTGTTGTTTCACATTTTCTCTTTCGGCAAATAGTTTTGCCCAACAGGAGAAAGTCAACTTGGATCTACAAGGAGTATCGATAAAAACGTTATTTAGCGAGATCCAGCGTCAGACGAATCTGCATTTTATTTTTAACACGGAACAAACCGAACAGTTGAATAAACTGACTGTAAAAGCAAAAGAGGAGTCCGTGAAATCCGTGTTGGATAGAGTTTTTGAGGGAACAGGTTTTACTTACACGTTCCGGGATAATATTATCATGGTCCGTTTCGAAGGGAAAAGTTCCGTGCAGCAAGCAAATAAAGAGATGGAAATTCGTGGTATCGTGAAAGATAAAAGCGGGGAACCATTACCGGGCGTAACCGTGCTTATCGTGGGAACCCAGTTAGGAACAGCCACGGGAATGGATGGTGATTTCTTGTTACGGGTGCCGGAACAGGACAGCGTGAGACTGCGTTTTTCATTTGTAGGGATGAAGACGAAGGATGTTCCTTATAAGAAAAATCAACCCGCTTTGGTTGTCGTGTTAGAGGAAGAAGCGGAGAGTATCGGGGAGATCGTGGTAACGGGATACCAGCAAATCGAGAAACGTAACTTGACGAGTTCTGTGGTGACGGTGAAAACAAGTGAACTAAAGACAATTGGAGCATCGAGTATTGAACAGATGTTGCAAGGTGTGGTTCCGGGGCTTTCCGTGGTAAATACATCCGCGGCTCCGGGTGCGGCTCCTAAGATTCGTATTCGCGGTACGGCGACCATCTCCGGTAATGCAGACCCGTTATGGGTATTGGATGGCGTGATTCTGGAAAATTCCGTCCCGGTGACGGCTGCTGATTTGAACAGTCCGGACGTGATGAATATGTTTAATTCTGTGATCGGAGGTATTAACCCGAATGACATCGAGAGTATTACCGTGCTGAAAGATGCCTCTGCAACTGCTATTTACGGAACTCGTGCTGCCAATGGAGTGATCGTGGTCACCACGAAGAAAGGGAAGGCCAATAGTTTTAATATCGCATATCAACACACCTCAACCCTAAGTATTCGTCCTTATTACGATAATTTTGATTTGCTGAATTCAAAAGAACGTGTCGCTTTGGCTTGGGAGAATTATGTGGATGGTTTGGATCTTTGGGGTGGTACTTATTCAGAAGGAACTTCCGGCTTAGAGGGATTGCTAAATAGCTACAGTTTAGGACAGATGACTAAAGAGCAAGTAAATTTGATGGCTAATAAACTGGAAGGTATGAATACGGATTGGTTTAAAATATTATTCCGTAATGCTTACACGCAAACTCATAATCTAAGTATTTCCGGGGGAACTGAGAAAACGAATTATTATATTTCTTTGAATTATAACGGCGAAGAGGGCGTCGACAAGGCCAGCGAGTACAAAAATTATGGTGGAATGGTGAAAGTGAATACGGAACTTTTCCAAGGTGTGAATATGGGGGCTATACTTCAGGTTGATCGTCGGGACCGGGAAATGTATCATTCTTCGATTGACCTGTTCAATTATGCCGTCCGTTCTTCAAGAGCTATCCCTTTACGGGAAGAAAGTGGTGATTTGCATTATTATCAGAGTACGGTAAGTGGTCGGGCCTATAAATTTAATATATTGAACGAGTTGGCAAATACCGGAAACGAGAGTACCCAGACGGATCTAAAAGGGATTGTCAGTTTGAATGTGAATTTGTACAAAGGATTAAAATACGAGGGGTTGTTTAGTTATTCTTCTTCTCATTCAACAGCCCGAGATTATGCTACTGAAAAAAGTGCTTATGTAGCGGATATTAGAGGGTACAATTATGGAGAAGGATCGGAAGAGGATATAGAAAAATCTCCGATGCCTTATGGTGGTGTGTATAATGAGACAACTTACGAACAGCGCTCTTCATTAATTCGTAACGGGTTAACATACAAAGGAAGTCTGACAGAAGATTTGTCTATTGATGTGTTGTTGGGGCAAGAATTCAGGAATACAAATTATAAAGGTTTAAAATCAAATAATTACGGGTATTTCCATGACCGGGGAAATACATTTTATGAACCCGCTTTGGGAGAGAGTACAGGGAATTTGCAACGAAACAAAGTGACTCGTAGTCTGGTTGATCGTTCTAATATATCTTATTATGGTGTGGTTTCAGCCATGTATGGTGATCGCTACGTGTTGAATGCCAATATCCGTTTTGACGGATCGAATCTTTTCGGCTCTAATCCTAAATATCGTTACTTGCCTTTATGGTCTGTTTCCGGAAGATGGATTATCAGCAATGAATCATTTCTATCGGATAACGAGATCCTAAGTAATTTGGCACTTCGAGCTTCTTACGGTTTAAGAGGTAATATCGTGGAGGATAGTAGTCCATCGATCATTGCCGCGGCTTTACCACCTAATGCGGTGACTGGTTTGTTCGAGATGGAAATTCAACAGGCTCCTAATCCTGATTTGAAATGGGAAACGACGGCTTCATTTAACGTGGGCTTGGAATTGGGGTTGTTTGATGATCGCTTGACTTTGGATGTTGATTATTATTTGGATGAAAGTAAAGACTTGATTGCTTACAAGAGTGTTTCGTCCGTCTCTGGTTTTACGGGAAAATATGTCAATTATGCCGATGTGCGCAATCAGGGGATTGATGTCTCTTTAAGTGGAACTCTTTTGAAAAATAAGGATTGGAGATGGACTGCCGCTTTCAACATGGGATATGTTAAGAATAAGGTAACGAAATCCAAGAGTACCGCACAGACTAAATATCTAGTACAAAGTGTTTATACGCCGGGTGAAGTATATGAAGGAAAACCTGTGAATGGTATGTTCTCGTATCGTTTTGCCAAGCTGGATGAAAAAGGTATGCCCATGTTCTACGATAAGGATGGGAAGGTACTTGGCGTGGATAGTGAGGAAATTGTGAACTTCCCTTATGATTTGGCGAATTTGAAATATGAAGGAACTCGTGACCCGATGTTCTCCGGAGGGTTGAATACCAGAGTATCATATAAAAACGTTTCTTTGTCAATGTTGTTCGCTTTCGGGTTGAAGAACGTGGTGCGTTTACCGGCTCGTGCGTATGTATCCGCTCCTTCTGCTGATGAAAATGTGAATAGTAGTATAAAAGATCGCTGGCGTCCGGGACAAGATAATACGGGTAAAACGATCCCGGCCCTATCTTTGGGTGATGGATATATCACGACGGCTGATGGTAATTTCTTTGCGACAGATTGGTATAATTTATCAGACCAAACGGTAGTTCCCGGTGATTATCTTCGTTTTAGAAACTTGATGATTGAATATCAATTACCTGTTCATTGGGTGAATAAAGTAGCTATTGGAGATCGTAAATTGGGAAGTGTTACTTTGAAATTTCAAGCTCAGAATTTATTCGTGATAGCGGACAAACGTTTGAAAGGGTATGATCCTGAGACGATTAATTATACGACAACATCTTATGGTTCTTTGCCGTTGGCTAGGACGTTTACTTTGGGCTTGAATGTCAATTTTTAAATGAAGGATTATGGAAAAGAAATATTTATATAATTTGCTGATCGTGGGCCTGTGTCTTGTCCTTGGGGCATGTAATGGTTATTTGGATGAAATACCGCAAAACAAGCAGAAACTATCTACAACAGATGATTATGATCAATTATTGAATAATGCGTATTTGACTAAAGTTGTACTTCCGTATATAGATGTTCTAACGGATGATATGGATTATATTGCTGCGGATCGTGATCCGGGATTTGCGAATAGTTCTGATACTTATTTGGGGGCTCACTTGTGGGATAATAGTATTGAAACGACTATGCCTAATGGAGATGAGGCTTTCGAAAATTTTTATAATAGCATCTTTAACACGAACGTTGTGATCGAGAATATTGATCATGCTGTCGGGGATGTGTTGGACGAAACAGTCGTTCGTCAGACTCGTAACCACATTAAAGGGGAAGCTTATGCTTTACGGGCTTTCCGTTATTTTTATTTGGTAAATATGTATGCATCTCCATACGATCCGGCAACTTGTGAAACGGCTCCCGGTATTCCGATTAATTTGGAAATCACGGCGGATGATAAGGTTTATCGCCGTTCTTCGTTAAAAGTTGTGTACGAACAGATTGTTGGAGACTTGGAAAAAGCGATTCCTTTATTGGAAGAAAATCCGATAAATAATGGTAAAACTCGTTTTTCTGCCATTGCAGCTAAGGCGCTGTTGGCAAAAGTATATTTATATATGCAAGAATGGGATCTTGCAATAGCACAAGCGCAAGAGGTGATAAAAGCTAATCCGGCATTGTTCGATTTGAGGGAGGCGGGAGAGAATCCTGTGATTTACACGGAATCTCCCTTGGCGTATTGGACTGCAGATAATGTTCCCGGTATAGGCTATTTGAGTGAGAAAAACTCAAACGTTCTGTTTGTGAATGGAATCAATGAGGTTTACAGGATTTTAAGTGGTGATAATGCTCAAACTGTTTTTTATCCGAGTGAAACGTTGTTCAATTCTTATGAACCGGGAGATGTACGTAGATATTATTTTATGCGTAGGAATACCCGGGGACGAATTCGCTACATGAAAAACAGGTATTATAGATTAAATTATCTAGACTTTGTTGTGCAGTTGAGTTCAGAGTATGGATATACTCGTGTTCTCCGAACAGAAGATATGTATTTAATTCTTGCAGAGGCTTATGCTCACAAGACGGATGGTATCAAGATGGCAGTCGGATATTTAAATACATTACGTGAGGTGAAATTCCGGGCTCAAGATTTTGAAACGACGGGACGACTTGATCCGGAAGATTTTAATCAACAGACCTTGTTGGAGACGATCTGGACAGAGAGAAGGCGGGAATTTTGTTTCGAAGAACAGCGGTGGTTTGACCTCCGGCGTACAACTCGTCCTTCAATTACACATTACGGGATTACCGGAAGTTCAACATTGCAAAAGGATGATCCTCGTTACGTGTTGCAAATTCCTCAAAAGGAACTGAATGTAAATCCAGAAATTGGTGCTAACCCTAGATAAACTGATAAATATGAAAACAATATATGGAATATTAGTACTGGTCGGCTGGTTGGTTATTGGTTCGGCCTGTCATGAAAGTAGTTTAACTCCTGAATTTACTTATAACGGACCAATTCCGGCCATTGTTGACGGGACTTCAGAGGCCCAGAAAATTTGTTATGATTTGTACCAGAAATATGATCATCACGTGTACTATACTTTAAGTGGGGATGAAGCCTTACGCACGAATGTGGGGATAACACAAACGAATATGATCGAGTATAATACTCCGGAGGCACTTCCCTTGGAGGCTGCGGATGAGGTGACTGCTGGGTCGTTCCTGAAATTATTGCGTACATTTTATAATGCATTACCTGCAGAAATAGTGAAGACAACGGTAATAAAACGTCAGGTATTGATAAAGAAAAATCTTTGGTATGATAATTTGGGTGAGTATGTCGGTTATTACGGGTTAATGTTGCCGACGCCGAATTTAAGTATCGGTTATATTGATGAAGCTCAGCAAGGAATTGTTTACTGGGGGGAGATGGATGATGATCTTGGGCCTCAACCGGAATTGTGGAAATACAGTATTGCAAGTAGTTTCTTCAGAACAAGAACATCGACTTATTTTACTTTAGATATGCCTTCTCCTGATGCTTTTATTCAGGTTTCGAAAGGCAAGTATTTTAACGAAATGTCTTACGAGGAACAGGATGAGGCAATGATGGATATGGTTGATTGGGAAACGGAAGAATGGAATATGGATTATCTGAGAAGTTTGGGTTTTGTGGATCCCTACGCATTTTTTATGCTGTCAAGTAAGTATTCTCCCAATGAAGACATGGCAAGCTATGCGACGTGGATTGTTTGTACACCCCTTGAAGAACGACAAGATATATTGGATACTTATCCTCTTGTACAAGAAAGATATAATCTGACTCTTGAATATTACAAGAATTACCTGAAAATCGATTTGGAAGAATTCAGTAAATTCTGGGTAAATGTGACAGTGGAATAAGCTAATGAAGGTATATATTTTTGATTGAACTTGTAGATAATAAATTTTAATATAGAAGGTATGAGAAGATTATTGTATGGTATTGTTTGTTTGGGAACGTTGGTTGCCTGTCAGCGGGAACCCGGTTATAAGATTAGCGGTTCTGTTCCCGGCACACCTGATGGAATGAAGGTGTATTTATATAATTGGAACACTCCGGTGGATTCGAGTGTCGTGAAAGGGGGAAAATTCGTTTTGACTGGGAAAGTGGATGTTCCGACACGCTATCAGTTGTTGATTGATTTATCTCCGGATAAGGTCGAATCATATGAGAAAGATTTGCGGGGATCGGATGTGTTTGTGGATAACGTGGATATAAAGTATGAAAGTCCTTCTATTGATTCTTTGCCTTCCCGTAACAGTTTTCGGCGAAAAGTGAAAGGAAACGTGACAGTAACGGGTTCGCCGGTGCATGATTTATTCTTGAGTTATCAAGAAAAGCTTAAACCTTATCGAACTAGGAATAGTGAGGCATGGGATAAATATTTGCAGGTTTATCATATCCCGGCAAGTGAGGGTGTGTTTAATACACGAGAGGGGATTGCGTTAACCCGGGAAATGAATGATGCCCAGAAAGAGATTACCCGAATTCAATGGGATTTCATAAAAGCTAATCCGAAGTCTCCGGTTTCCGTGGATGTGGCACAGAATATGGTTTATACTGCGAAATTCTCAAAAGCAGATATGGATAATTTGTTGCAGACTATAGATCCTTCCTTGCGTGAAACACCGGGGTATAAGCAATTGAAAGAGAGTTTGGAAAGCATCGCCCCGATCGCTTTAGGAGAAAAGTACAAGGATCTGGAGTTGGTGGATGAGAACGGTAAAACGGTGCAATTGTCTGATTACGTGAAACCGGGTCAATATAACATGGTAGAATTTTGGGCCTCTTGGTGTGGTCCGTGTCGGGGGGAGATTCCTCACTTGCGCCACGTGTACGATGCTTATGGAAAGGGGAAAGATGCCTTTAACATGATCAGCGTTTCGATCGATGACAAGGAAAAAGATTGGAAACAAGCTTTGAAAGAAGAGAATATGAAATGGACACAATTATGTGATTTGAAGGGTTGGAAAGGTGAGGTAATTAATAAATACAAAATACAAGGAGTTCCTTTCTGTTTGATTCTGGATAAAGAAGGACGTATTATAGATCACGGGGTGAGAGGTTCTGAGTTAGATGTTTTGTTGATCAAGTATTTAGGTGATCGTTATGAAGAGTAAATAGCTTCTCGTAAACATACACAGTGGAGAAATCCTTCCCAGTTCTGAAAAGAATGTAGGGAAGGGTTTTTATTTATATTATTCTTTGTAATATACTCGTTTCACGCGGTGAGAGATGCCCGTGAGGATTTCGTACGGGATGGTTCCCAGTTGCTCCGATAGTTCGGTGACGAGGATATGTTTCCCGAAAATCTCCACCTCGTCCCCGATGGTGGCATTCGTGTCCGTGACATCAATCATGCAGGTGTCCATGCAGATGTTGCCGATGATCGGAACTCTTTTCCCTTTGATGAACACGTTACCGACACGATTACTCAAGTGACGGTTTAGCCCGTCGGCATACCCGACCGGGATTACGGCAATCCGGGAAGGACGGGTGGTGTAACTTTTGCGCCCGTACCCGATGGATTGGTCTGTCGGGACATTCCGAATGGACGAGATGTAGGTTTTAAAACTACTTACAGGTTGGAGGTTAGCGTGTGTGGCACTGATACCATGTAAACCGATCCCGAGGCGGACCATGTCGAAGTGGTATTGTGGGAAGCGTTCGATCCCGGCGGAATTCAGGATGTGTCGCCAAATTTTATAGTTGAATTGGGCTTGGATTCGTTCGGTCATGCGTTCGAACAGGTGTATTTGTCCCAGCGTGAACTCGTCATGCACGGTTTCGTCGCTTCCTGCGAGATGGGAGAACATGGAACGGATGTACACGGAGCGTTCCGTTTGGAAAAATTCCAGTAACTGCGGGAGGTCCTGTTCGTCGAAACCGGAACGATTCATGCCGGTATTCAGTTTGATATGTACGGGGAATCGTTTGATCCCGTGTTTATTTAGCGCCCTGTTGAAATCTTCGAGAATGTCCAGCGCGTAGATCTCCGGTTCGAGGTTGAACATGATCATGTTGTCAAAGGCTTCCCGTTCGGGATTCATGACGGCAATTGGGATGGTAATTCCCGCGGCCCGTAATTCGATGCCCTCGTCGGCGAAAGCAACCATGAGGTAGTCTACCCGGTGATATTGTAGCAACGAGGCAATTTCACGGGAGCCACTACCGTACGAGAAGGCTTTGACCATGACGGCAATATGCGCATCGGTCAGTGACCGGAAATGATTCAGGTTGTGAACCATAGCGTCCAAGTCAACTTCCAATATGGTGCTATGTGATTGTTTTTGCAGGAATCCGGCAATGTATTCAAATTGAAAAGCCCGGGCGCCTTTGATCAGGATGATCTGGTTGTTGAAATTATCCCGTTCTTCTTGGCGGAGAAAATGTTCCGTGTCTTCATAGAATCGGGAATTAGCGGAAAAATCATGACGATGTTCACTTAAGTGTTTACCGATCCCGATGAACAGGGATATATTTGCTTGGCGGAGAGTCTCGGCAATAGAAGGGTATAAGTCGTCTCCGGCTTTTCCCGTATCCATGAAATCGGAGAGGATAACGACCCGCTCTTTTGAGGCATCCTGCGTTGCCAGTATATTCAACGCCAGTTGGAAAGAGGATGGGTCTGAATTATAGTAGTCGTTCACGAGCGTGCAATTATTGATCCCGTCTTTGATTTCCATGCGCATGGCAATGGCGGAAAGCTGTTGTACCCGTGAGGTGATCACGTCGGGAGAATATTGTTTTAATAGCAATATGCTGACGGCGTTCATGCAATTTTCGTAGGAGGCAATGTCCGGAAATGGAATATCAAGGATAAAGTGCTTATTACCGAATGTTACCTGTACTTCCCTGTGTCCAAGTGCGATGTTCATTGTTTTTACATGAATGTCAGCCTTCGGGTCTTCCCCCCAAAGAAGAAACGAGGTGGTAGAAGGTACTCGTGTTTTGATATATTCCAGCGCCTCACCTGTTTGCCCGATCACCCATTGGCAAGACGTGAATAGTTGTGCTTTCTCGGCTAGTTTTTCTTCTCTGGAGGCAAAGTTTTCACCGTGTGCATCCCCGAGATGCGTGAAAATGCCAATAGTTGGCTGTATCATCTGTTGCAAGTGCTGCATTTCTCCTTTTTGGGATATCCCGGCTTCGATAATGGCAATTTCGGTTTTTGGATCAATCCCCAGTAGAGATAGAGGAACTCCTACTTGCGAATTGTAACTCCGGGGACTGCGGTATACGGCGTGATCGTTTGCTAGGAGTTGGTAGAGCCACTCCTTTACGACAGTCTTCCCGTTGCTTCCGGTGATCCCGATGACCTCGGCTTGCGTGTGTTGTCGATGATGGGCAGCTAGCTGTTGTAAAGCAGTCAATACATTTTCAACGACAATGAAGTTGGCGCCTGTCAGTTGGTTGAATTCTTCTCGAAATTCACTGATGACAAAGGCTCGTACTCCATCGGTGTATAGTGTACGAATGTAATCGTGTCCGTTATGATTGTTCCCGGTTAAGGCAAAAAATAGGGTATGTTCAGGAGTAACAACAGAACGGCTGTCTATGCTGTATTCCGTGATTTCCACGGGTATCCCGCTATGTAAAGTACCGTTAATGATTTCGGCGATCTCGTTCATAATAATTGAAAATTGAAAATTGAAAATTGAAAATGAGGGATTTGCAATTTTCAATGGTGTTGTTCTTATAACTGCAAAGCTACGGATTTTAGAGGCTCGTTTTACTTGCTTGCTGGAGAAAATTTTGATGTAGGGTGAGGGTGTTGGGGAAATGAGGGAGAGGATGCCGGTTTCTCGCTAAACTCTGACTGAACAGGGATTGAAGTATAGGGTTAGAGCAACGGGGCGAAAAGTCGAGCTAGAGATTCCCGGATTTTATCCCGTTTCGGGCGGAATTTCCAGCGATGGATACTGATTTCGGAACTGCCTTTCAGGTCGTCCAGAAAATCGGAACCGAGTTGGCGACTGACGTTGCGGTCGTAGATGATGAGGTTGACTTCGAAGTTTTGTTCGAAACTACGTATGTCCATGTTGGCAGTACCCACGGAAGATACCAGTCCGTCCATGACGATTACTTTGCTGTGGTTGAATCCTTTACGATATTGAAATACTCTAACACCGGCTTCCAGTAGTTCCTCCACGTAGGAGCGTGTACACCAGTGCGTGAGTAGCGAGTCGGATTTATACGGGATCATGATACGCACGTCCACGCCGCTCATGGCGGCGGTTTTCAGCGAGTTGATCGTGGTTTCTCCCGGCATGAAATAGGGGGTCGAGATGAAAACGTATTTCTTGGCCATGTTGATTAGCGTGAAGTAGGCTTGTTGAATGGATGTCCAGTCGCTATCGGGACCGGATGCCACGGTTTGAACAACTACGTTGCCATCGACTTTCTTGTTGGGAAGGTATTCCGCCTTGTTCAGTAGAAGTTCCTGGCGAACAAAGTACCAGTCAAACAGGAAAACCACTTGCAACGAGGTGACGGCTTCTCCTTTCACTTTCAGGTGGGTGTCGCGCCAGATACCGATGCCGGGTAATCCGTGCAGATAACGGTCGGCGAAGTTTAACCCGCCAATGAACCCGGTGTCCCCGTCCACGACGACGATTTTCCGGTGGTTCCGGTAGTTCACCTTGTTGGTGAACAAGGGAAAACGCACGGGAAGAAACGGGTAGATCTGAATCCCGGCGACCTGCATCTCTTTGATGTAACGTTTGGGTAATTTCCACGACCCCACGTCATCATAGATCACGCGAACCTCCACGCCTTCCTTGGCTTTCGTGATAAGTAATTCCTTCAGTTTCTCTCCGAGTTCTCCTTTATCAATGATGTAATATTCGAGGTGAATGTATTTTTTGGCTTTGGCGATGGCCTTGAAGATCGAACTGAAGGTGGCCTCCCCGTTGTTGAGAATCTCGACCGTGTTATTCCGGGAGAGAAGGGCTTTGCTGTTGTTCAGGAGTAATGTCATCAACGGTTTCACTGCCTCCATGTCTTCTTTTTTCAACAATTCGGCTTTCTTGATACGTTGTTTCTGGTCTTCGCTCATGTATTGCAACCACTTGAAGTCGCCCAAGCCTTTCATGGAGAACATCTTGATCTTCCGGTAGTTCATGCCGAAATAGATGTAAAAGAGCAGCCCGATACCGGGGGCCAGCACGAGTACGAGTATCCACGCAAGTGTACGTACCGGATTTCTGTTTTCCAGTATGATCGTGTATATGATCGCCAAGATGGTGAGAATATACAGTACAATGCCAATGTCAATCGCAATACCCGTCCAGTTCACGCAATTAAATTTTCAATTTTCAATTTTCAATCTTCAATTAAACCGTATCTTTGTTCCATGAATACGATGTTTGATTTACAGCAATACGCATTACAGAAGCTAAAGGATACTTATACCGAGCATGAAATAAAAGTTTTATGCTCGCTCTCCTTTTGCAAGCTGTTGCATTATACAAATATAGACATACATCTTAAAAAACACGAATTTTTAGCAAAAAGCTTTATCGATAAATTCGTTCAAATCGTGGAGGAGTTAAAAACGGATAAACCGATCCAGTATATATTGGGAGAAACGGAATTTGCCGGTATTGATTTTCAGCTAAATAGCGAAACCTTGATTCCCCGACCGGAGACGGAAGAACTGGTGATGTGGATCGTGGAATCGGGTGTGCAGCCGGGTGCGAGTGTCTTGGATATTGGAACGGGGAGTGGGTGTATCATCGTGTCGTTGGGTAAGTTGTTGAAAGGAGTACGGCTTTGTGGGGTGGATATTTCCCCGGCGGCCGTGCGACAAGCTGCCGACAATGCCCGGAGAAATGGTGTGGAGGTGAAATTTGAAGTACGTGATATATTGCGTTACGAGGAATGGGAATGGCCCGGTTTCGACGTGATCGTGAGCAATCCACCTTATGTGCGGGAGTCGGAGAAGGCGCTTATGCACGATCGGGTGTTGAATTATGAACCCTCTCGGGCTCTTTTCGTGCCGGATACCGACCCGTTAATGTTTTACCGGAAGATTGCCGGATTCGGTCGTGATCATCTGAATCGTGGAGGAGTGCTGTTTTTCGAGATCAACGAGGCTTTTGGGAAAGAAACCGTCGAGTTACTTCGGGAGATGGGGTACGAGGAGGTTGAGTTGCGGAAGGATATTAATGAACGGGAGAGAATGGTGAAAGCCCGGGGAAATTTTAAATTCTAAATTACATCGAAAGTGGATGCGAAGAAAGCGTTGAATATTGTTGCCGGGCAGTGTAGTAAAAAGGAGTATTGTAGTTTTGATATTCTTAAAAAGTTACAGCGGTGGGAGTTAGAGGAAAAGGATATTGCCGCGGTCATGGAGTTTTTGGTGAAGAATCATTTCTTGGATGATACTCGCTTTGCGGAGGCGTATGCCCGGGATAAGCATCGTTTTAATCGCTGGGGAAAGTTGAAAATCATGCAGATGCTCCGGCAAAAGCGTGTGCCGGAACGTATTATCGAACAGGCGTTGTCCTCTTTACCCGATGAGGAAAGTGACGCCACGTGTCTGGCGCTGTTGAAACAAAAGAATCGGGGCCTGAAAGAGGAAGATCCCTATAAACGAAAAGCAAAGCTTTTCCGCTTTGCTTTGAGTCGTGGCTTTGATTATGAAACCATCAGCCGGTGTATCGATCAATTGCAGGATTGAATTATCCCATATCGCTTACTTTTTCCAGCGCTTCCATGTTCGTGATCTTGATTTGCTTGCCGGAAAGTTCCAGTATGCCTTCCGAGGCAAAGTTGGATAGCGTGCGGATGGCATTGGAGGTGGTCATGTTCGAGAGATTGGCCATATCTTCCCGCGAGAGACAAATTTTCAACGTCATGTTATCATCCTCGAACCCGTAAGTGTCTTTCAGCACGAGCAAGGCCTCAGCCAGACGTCCGCGAATATGTTTTTGCGTGAGTGTTACTGTTCGGCGATTCGAGAATCCGAGGTCGGTAGCCAACGCCCGGATCACGTTCATGGCAACATCCGAGTTGCTGCGCACGATACCGAAAATAAGCTCTGTTTTCATGATGCAGACAATGGATTCCTCGAGTGCCTCCGCTGATGCGATGTGCATTTCCTCGGCAAAGAAAGCCCGGTAGCCGATGAATCCGACGGGTTTTGCCATACGCACGATCTGTTCCCGTCCTGCGATACCTTTCTTGGCGATTTTAGCTTTCCCGGTGATCAGACAAATTAACCCGAAAGGTTTATTCCCTTCTTCGTAAATCAAGTCTCCTTTCCTGTACATTTTGCAAATGCTGGTTTGGCGAATAATGCTTTTGCTACTTTCGTCAAGACTTGCAAAAAGGGAATTGGGACTATCAATGCAAATGTTGCAATATTTTTCGTGTAACTCTTTGTCTTTTATCGTTCTCATAAACTCGTTCTCTTATCTGGTGTTATAGTTTGGCAACAAGTGGCATACGGCGTCCGCTGCCGAACGCTTTTTTACTGACTTTCAGTATAGGTGGGCATTGTGCCCGTTTGTAGTCGTTACGATTGACCAAGGTTATCGTTTTTTCAACGATTTCTGGGGCGAATCCTTTCGCTATGATTTCCTGTTTGGAACTATTTTCTTCGAGATATAGTTTCAAGATAGCGTCGAGTGTGTCGTAATCCGGTAGGGAGTCCTGATCTTTTTGCCCGGGCCGCAGTTCAGCAGAGGGGACTTTCGTGATGGTATTCTCCGGGATCAATTCCCCGTTTCGGTTCATGTAACGGGATAATTTGTACACGTCGGTTTTGTACACGTCGCCCAGCACGGAAAGTGACCCGCACAAGTCCCCGTACAGGGTTCCATAACCCACGGCTGCCTCGCTTTTATTGGAGGTGTTCAAAAGGATATGCCCGAATTTATTGGAAATGGCCATAACGAGAGACCCGCGAATACGGGCTTGTAGGTTTTCTTCGGCCACGTTGAAGGGAGCATCCTTGAAGACAGGGTGTAGTGTGGCGATAAAGTTGTCGTATATTTCTTTTATGGGTAAGGTTTCGTGTGAGATCCCCAAGTTTCTTGCCAGATCAACGGCATCCGTGACAGAGTGGTCGGTGGAGAAACGGGAAGGCATCAGTATGCCCAGCACGTTTTCTTTTCCAAGGGCTTCTGTAGCCAACGCGGCAACGAGGGCCGAATCGATTCCCCCGGAAAGTCCGAGTACGGCTTTCGAGAACCCGTTTTTGTGGAAGAAATCTTTTATTCCGAGGATAAGTGCATCGTGAATAAGAGCAATGGTATCCGGTCCTTTTTCTTTGAGGGCCGGGGCATTAAGCAGTCTTTCCGTGTCGATGACCATGAAATCTTCTTTGAACGCGGCTAATTTGTATGTTGAAATCCCTTTACTGTTGACCACGAAGGAGTTTCCGTCAAATATCAGGGAGGCGTTCGCTCCCACGTGATTGAGTGATATGAGCGGGCATTTCTGTTTACGCGCGATGTATGATAGACTTTCTTTCCGGTAAGCAAAACTTTCCGTGGTGAAAGGTGTCGAACCGACATGTACGATGATCGTGTCGGTCTTCTCGATCATGTTGGATTCGTACTCGTCGAAGATTACCCGGATATTCTGGTTCTTGTAGCGTAGGGGCGTGTTGGATTCTCCCGGGATGAAGTACCGGCTCTCGTCGAAAACGTCGTAGTCGCTCAATATGGTTTTGTTTACCCCGCCTCGCACTTCTCCGTCGTACATGAAAAACATGGCGTTCATCAATATGCCATCTTCCAAGTCTAGGTTCGGGCCGCCCACTAATGCCGCTATGTTATGACATTGCTCGGCGATCTTTTCAATGCTGATACGGCATTCGTTCACGAAATATTCTTTCTCGAAAAGGTCTTGCGGGTAAGCCCCACAGATGGCGTGTTCAGGAAAAAGAACGAGTTCCGCTTTCATGGCTTTCGCCTTTTTTATGGCAGCAATAATAAGGTCCTTATTTTTGGAAATATCTCCGATGTGGTAGTTGATTTGAGGTATCGCTATTTTCATAATTCTGCACGTTGTATCCCTTGACGGGATGGATTGTTGGTAAGCGTCCAAATATATCTGATAACTCTTTGGCAGCTTGTTTTGTTTATTGCTGCAAAAGTACGATTTTTGCGCAAAATAATGAATAAAGATTCGGAAGATTGTTTACCATGGATAAAAAAGAATTGCGAAAACAAGTTAAAGTTTTGAAAAGCCAGTATTCTCTGGAACAAAAGGTGGAGATGTCTCGTCCCTTGTGGAAGGAGTTGGAACAGACGGATTTTTTCAAGGAGGCCCGGACCGTGTTGCTCTACTGGTCGATGGACGACGAGGTGTTCACGCATGATTACGTCTGCAAGTGGGCGGGGAAGAAGACTGTCCTGTTGCCTTGCGTGAAAGGGGACATGTTGGAATTACGGGTGTTCAAGGGCATGGAATCCCTGCAACCGGGGGAGGCTTTCGGCATACTGGAGCCTGTTGGCGAATTATACACGGATTACGACGCAATTGACTTGATTGTCGTGCCGGGCGTGGCTTTTGATCGCCACGGGAATCGTCTGGGACGAGGTCGCGGGTATTACGATAAGATTTTGAAAGAGACACGTGTTGCCCGGAAAGTGGGGATTTGTTTCGGATTCCAGTTCGTGGAAGAGGTGCCTGTTGATGAGCTGGACGTGCGGATGGATCTCGTGATTCATGGGATTTAACGGGGCTTTCCTTAGGTAAAGTTTGAAAATTGGGTGGTTGTTGGGCGGTTGTTGGGTGACTGTTAGGCGCTGTCGCCCGATTGTCGCCGCCTTATCGCCCGATTATCGCCGCCATTTTAACAAAGTATAAGTAAAAATAACTTTGGCCACGTGCCGGTTGTTCATGGGAACAAGGATACGACTTGCAAACAAGCGTGAGGAATCGTGCTTTTACAACCCCGTGAGAAGGGTTGATTTGAGGAAGTTATCGGTAATGGTTTCGAATAGGTATAAAAAGAAAGCTGCCCCGAGAGAGGCAGCTTTGTTCTTTTCTTTTTATGATGATTAAGCTTCTTTCGGAGCTCCAACAGGACATACACCAGCGCAAGCCCCGCATGAGATACATTCATCAGCATTGATTTGATAGTGATCATCACCCATAGAGATTGCTCCTACCGGGCACTCTGATTCACATGCTCCACAAGAAATACAATCATCAGATATTACGTAAGCCATTTCTAAAAAAATTTGTTTGTTAATAATGACGCGAAAATAAGACCTATAATTGAAACAAAAAACTTTTTCAGAATAAAAAGGGTTGTTCCGTGTGAAAACTAGTCATTGAAAATGGCGGATTTTTGATTGTTTATTGTTGATTTTCAGTGTATTGTTTAAAGTGTTGGCGAGATGAGGGTAAATGCTTATTTATATTGATTGTAAATGATATTAATTCGTGACATTGTTATGGAGTTTGGATTGTTATTTGTATCTTTGTATTTGTAAATAAGGACTTAAAAATCATTGAAATGAAAACACCAAAAGTAGAAACGAAAAGTTTTTTCCAAAAATTGTTGGAGGATAAGCGTGCTATTCGGGAGTGTATTCAGAAGAATGGTGATTTGAAAAAATTAGCTAAAGAGCGTGATATCAAATTTGCAACTCCCGTATCATATCGTTCAGACAGATGATCTGGCATATAAATTTATAACGCAAAGCGGTGTTGTTTACGCCGCTTATTTTATTGATATTAGTGAAGCTTTCGGGGCCGATCATGTTTATACTTTTTCTTTTGATGCAGTGGGGAAACCTGTGAATGATGGGAGGGTGCGTTACACGATTGTCAAGATTTTGAGTGATTTTTTTCAAGTAAATCAAAATTCGCTTATTGTTGTTTGTGAGACTTGTGATAAGAAGGAGAATGTTCGTTTTCGATTATTTGAAAAGTGGTATTGCCAAACAGGTGAGCATGACATTGAGAAAATTGATGCATTTGTGGATCATGCAGACTATAATTTTCGCTCCTCTCTTTTGCTTTTCAAAGAACATCCTCGTTACCAAGAGATCAAGGGGATATATGACGAGTGGGTAAAAAGTGAGATGGAGAAATGAAGATAATCGCTTTGAAAAAAAGTGTTGTGATTCTGATAATTTGTTCGTACATTTGCGCCGCATTAAAAGTACGGGGATAGTTTTAAACGTGTAATGGGAATGCAGACGTGGCTTATAACCCCGGGGCATCAGTCTGGATTTGAGTAGCACAAGCAATGTTATTATTATGCAAGTATTTGATTTAAAAGGAGAAGTAAGAAACGATTTAGGCAAAAAAGCTACCAAGGCTGTAAGATATGCGGAGAAAGTTCCATGCGTTCTTTATGGTGGAGAGGCAAACGTTCATTTTGCGGTTTTGGATAAAGATTTGAAGAAACTTCTTTACACTCCTAATGTATATCTGGTAAATTTGGATCTTGATGGTAAATCTTACGGTGCCGTGATGAGAGATATTCAATTCCACCCGGTGACGGATAAGGTTTTACATATTGATTTCTACCAGACCTCAGAGGATAAGCCAGTTGTAATGGACGTTCCTGTTCGGGTAACGGGACACGCTGCCGGAGTTCAAGCCGGAGGTAAGTTGGCAATCATCACTCGTAAGTTGAAAGTAAAAGCTCTTCCGAAAGATATGCCGGATGAAGTGGTTGTTGATGTTACTTCTTTAGGTGTCGGTAAGGCTATTAAAGTACAGGATATTCACGTGGAAGGCGTAGAGTTAATGAATGCCAAGAGCGTTGTGGTTGCTCAGGTTAAATTGACAAGAGCTGCAAGAGCTGCACAAAGCGCTCAATAGTAGTTTGAAAAAATAGACAGATGAAATATCTTATTGTGGGATTGGGCAACATAGGTCCCGAGTACCAGAATACACGACATAACATCGGATTTAAAGTATTGGACGCCTTTGCTAAGGCGTCCAATGCTGTTTTTGAAGATATGCGTTATGGTGCGGTTGCCACGGTGAAGTTGAAGGGACGTACCTTGATTTTGTTGAAACCGAACACGTATATGAACTTGAGTGGTAAGGCGGTCAGTTACTGGATGCAAAAAGAGAAAATCGAGTTATCGAATCTTTTCGTGGTGGTGGATGACTTGGCGTTACCTTTCGGGACGATCCGTTTGAGAGGTAAGGGAAGTGACGGGGGGCATAACGGTTTGAAGAGTATTAACCAGTTGTTGGGCACGCAAGATTACGCCCGTTTGCGTTTCGGTATCGGAAACGAGTTCCCCAAGGGAAAACAGGTGGATTACGTGTTGGGAGAGTGGTCTTCGGAGGAAGAGGTACGTTTCCCGGCCATGTTGAAGCATTGCGGGGAGGTGATCGAGAATTTTATTTTTATCGGGGTAGATAAGACGATGAGCCTGTGTAATAATTTGCGATTTTAGATTTACGATTTGTGATTTTGAAGTCGTGACTCCGAATTTTAAAATGAATATTTCAGGTTCGTGATTTCAGGTTGGCATTTGTTTTGTCATTTGCAGAATAAGTTTTAGCTTTGACAGATTGTAAGTTATAAATGAATAAGCCGTGGAGAAGGTTAGAATAGATAAATGGCTGTGGGCGGTTCGAATTTTTAAAACCCGCTCGTTAGCTGCAGAAGAATGTGGTAAAGGTCACGTCTCTATCGGTGATGCGCACGTGAAAGCGTCCCGGGAGGTAAAGGTCGGGGATGTCGTGAAAGTACGGGTCCCGCCGATTGAACGGGAGTACGTGGTGAAACAAATTACCGATAAACGAATGTCTGCCCAGTTGGCCGTCGATTTCGTGGAAGAGATCACCCCGCAGGAGAAACTGGATATTCTCCGGGGAACTTTCATGCAATTCGAGAGCCGGGATCGTGGTTCGGGACGTCCCACGAAACGGGATCGGAGGTTGATTGATAAACTCAAAGAACTATAAAATTTTAGATTTAATGATTTTAGATTTTAGATTCCAGCCGCACAAGGCCCACGTTTTTAATCGTAAATCATGAATCGTAAATTGTAAATTAGTATGTTGATAGCACGCGAGAAGAGAAAGAGTAATGTGGCCGAATATATCCTGTATATGTGGCAGGTGGAGGATATGTTGAGAGCGATGCAGATGGATATTGAGCTGGTGAACCGGAACGTGGTGAGCCAGTTCGGGGGGGATGACGCGACACGGAAGGAGATCAGTGATTGGTATGACAACTTGATCGAGATGATGAGGAAAGAGGAGGTGACGAAGAGCGGGCATGTGCAGGTGGTGAAGAACATGGTGAACGAGTTGACGGAGTTGCATTTCCATTTACTCCATAACGTGCAGGATATGAAGTACAAGCAGTTGTTCATGATGGCCGCGAATAATTTGCTGGATTATCGCCGGAAGACGAACTTGCCGGAGGAGGTTTCCGATGTCGAGCTGGCACTTCATGCTCTTTATGGTCATTTGATGTTGCGATTACAGAAAAAAGAGATAAATTCGCAAACGACAATGGCAATGGAGACGTTTAGCCGGATGCTGGCTTACCTAGCTCTGCGGTACAAAGAGGTGGAGGAGAACGAGGAGATGATGTGATTTGTTGTCGAGTAATTCATGATTAAATCAATCGATATGAAGAGATTATTATTATTGGCAATTGTTTTGTTCGGAGCGGTAAACGCTTGGGCTGAGGAGGGATCAAAGGAGTTTAAGAAGAGCTTTCCCGCGGCATCCATTAATGAGTTGACGGTTACGAACCGCTATGGGAATATCGATGTTAAGCAGGAAGGTGACGAGTTTTCCATCACGACTTCCGTGTGGGTGGAGGCAAAAACAAAAGCCAAGGTTGACGAGATATTAGAGTATATTTCCATAACGGCCAAGGAGCAGGGGGCTGTGTTGAACGTGGAGACGTTGTTCCAGAAGGATATGAGCCTGCGGCAGATGTTCGCGGGGGTGACGGTGAGCGTTGACTATCATATCAAGGTCCCGAAAGGTAAGAAAGTACGTCTGGTATGCACGGAGGGAGGAGCCTCGGTGGCCGATTTCGTGGGGGATATGAACGTGGAGATCGTGTCCGGTAATTTTAAGGCCAATTCCGTGACGGGCGGAGAGTTTTCCGTGAAACAGAATAAGGGGGAATTTGAGGTGGAGAAGTTGGGAAACATGACGGCCGAGTTCAAATCCTGTAAGGTGAAGATTGGGGAAGGGAAGGAGATGAAACTGGATTGCACGTCAACGACTTTGCAGTTGATGGAGGCGGATAAACTCTCGTTGAAAACATCGGGAGGAACCTGTTATCTGGGGATGGTCGAGGATATGGACGGGACTTCTTTTTACACGAAATACGAGGTGCAGGATATTGGCGGATCACTCAAGATGGATATGCGTTGGGGAGAGTTGAACGTGCGTAATATCAATTTCTCGTTCGCTACTGTTGATGTGAAAGGTTCTTCCACGAAGGTGGGATTGACTTTCATGGAAGGATGCGGTTACACGCTGGAGTTGGCACGTAATAAAAATTTGAAGGTGGAATTGCCCGAGGGCGTGGCGCTGGAGAGTAAACCGACGACGGATAAGAATACCGTGCTGGAGACCGGGTTTATCGGGAATAAAAAATACGCGGGAAAAGTGAATCTGAATTTGTCGGGAGGAAGTCTTTTTATTCAATAAAATGTATCAAACACATATATTTGCTAATGGATTACGATTAATCCATAACTATGTTCCGAATAAAGCCGCTTATTGCGGGTTGATTATAAACGTGGGGAGCCGGGATGAACGGGAGGATGAACTGGGGATGGCTCATTTTATAGAACACGTGATTTTTAAAGGTACGGAGAAACGTAAAGCCTATCATATATTGAGTCGTCTGGAAGATGTCGGGGGTGAGTTGAATGCTTATACCACGAAGGAGGACACGTGCGTGTATGCCACGTTTATGGCAAAGGATTACGAGCGTACGTTGGAATTGTTTGCCGACATCGTGTTTCATTCGGTGTTCCCGGAGAAGGAGATAGAGAAGGAGAAAGACGTGGTACTGGATGAGATAAACTCGTACAAGGATAACCCGGGAGAGCTGATTTTCGACGATTTCGAGGAGTTGATTTATACCGGTTACCCGATCGGGCGGAATATTCTGGGCGACGAGGCTTCCGTGGAACGGATTTCCCGGGGTATGGTGCTGGATTTCGTGAGACGTAATTATTTCACGAACCGGATGGTGATTAGCTCGGTCGGGGATATCCCGTTCGAGAAGTTGGTGCGTCTGGTGGAAAAGTATTTTTCGCCTTACGAGGCCGGAACTCCATTGAGGACCCGGATTAAGCCGGAAATTTACACTCCCCGTTTCGTGGAAATGGATCGGGACACGCACCAAAGTCATTGTATTATCGGGAATATCGCTTACGATTACACGGAGGATAACCGATTAGCCTTATCGCTGTTGATGAACTTGTTGGGAGGGACGGGAATGAATTCCCGTTTGAATTTGAATATCCGTGAAAAATACGGTTTGGCTTATAATATCGAGGCGTCGTACACGCCTTATTCGGACACGGGGGTATCCATGATTTATTTCGGTTGTGATCCGGAAAATGCCGAATGGTGTCTGAATTTGTGCAAGAAGGAGATGCGGGCCTTGTATGAAGAAAAATTGGGACCCTTGCAGTTGAAACGAGCAAAGGCTCAGATGGTGGGGCAACTGGCTATCTCGTCGGAGAATTACGAGAACTTGATGTTGTCGATCGGGAAGAGTTTCCTGATTTACGATAAGGTGGATAGTCTTGAAGATATTTATACCCAGATCGAGGAAATTACACCGGAGTTACTGATTCGGGTGGCGAAGGAGGTCTTCGACGTGGAAAAGCAATCTGTATTACTATATAAATAGAGACTGTCATGTTGGAAATGGATGCTGAATTGGAACAATATATATTGGCGCATAGCGAGCCGGAGGGGGAAGTGTTGGCTGAGTTGTCAAGGGCGACCCATCTGAATGTATTGCGTCCGAGAATGTTATCCGGGAATTTGCAAGGGCAGTTCCTGAAAATGATATGTCGGATGATTGGCGCCCGTCGGGTGCTGGAGATCGGGACATACACGGGGTATGCCGCTATTTCGATGGCTGCCGGGGTGGAGGAAGGGGGAGTGCTGCACACGATTGACGTGAACGACGAGTTGGAAGATTTCACTCGCCAATATATTGAAAAAAGTGGTTTGCAGGAGCGTATCGTTTTTCACGTGGGGGATGCTTGCGAGATTATTCCCACGCTGGATGAAATGTTTGATTTGGTGTTTATCGATGCCGATAAACGGGAATATTCGGAATATTATCGCTTGGTATTTGATAAGGTTCGTCACGGGGGAATCATTGTCGCGGACGACGTGTTGTGGGATGGCAAGGTGGCGGATCCGCGAGTGAAACCGGATGCCCAAACGAAAGGTATATTGGACTTTAATGAAATGGTACAGGCCGATAGCCGGGTGGAAAATATCCTGTTGCCTGTTCGTCACGGGCTAATGATCGTGAGAAAAGTTTAGAATTTAAAATTTAAAGGCTATCTTTGTTCTATCATCTATTGAAAATTGAATAGCGCATTTTCAATTTTCAATTTTCAATTTTCAATTATTATGAGGCAATATTTAGATTTACTGGATAGGATTTTGAAGGAGGGGACAGTGAAAGAGGACCGGACTGGGACGGGAACGATTAGCGTGTTCGGTCACCAGATGCGGTTTAATCTAGAAGAAGGTTTCCCTTTGCTGACCACGAAGAAATTGCATTTGAAGTCAATTATATACGAGTTGTTGTGGTTCCTGAACGGCGATACGAACGTGAAGTATTTGCACGATCACGGGGTGAGTATCTGGGATGAATGGGCAGATGAAGAGGGTGGATTGGGACATATCTATGGTTACCAATGGCGTTCATGGCCTAAGCCGGACGGGACTTCTCTGGATCAGATTTCCCAAGTGGTGCATGACATCAAGCATAGTCCGAATTCCCGTCGGTTGATCGTGAGTGCATGGAATGCCGGGGATATTGAAAATATGGCATTGCCCCCTTGTCACGCATTGTTTCAGTTTTACGTGGCTAACGGGAAATTGTCCTGCCAATTGTATCAGCGTAGTGCCGATACTTTTTTGGGTGTGCCGTTTAATATTGCCTCGTATGCTTTGTTGACGATGATGATGGCGCAGGTGTGTGGTTTGAAACCGGGAGAATTTGTACATACCTTGGGTGACACGCATATTTACTTGAATCATATCGAACAGGTGAAATTGCAGTTGACTCGTGAACCCCGTGCCTTACCCCGGATGGAAATCAACCCGGACGTGAAAAATATATTCGATTTTAAATACGAAGATTTCACGTTGTGCGATTATAACCCGCATCCACATATAAAGGGGGCGATATCGGTATAATGTAGAATTTAGAGTTTAAAATTTAGAATGAAAAGATTCCCGAAGGCGGGGAGTATTCTAGCTCTCCCTCTGCCAGAGAAAGCTAAAAGGTAAAAGTTAAAAACTAAAAGTTTAAAGTTGGAAATCAAAAAGCATTGGCTTTGTGTGGTTGGAATCTAAAATCATAAATCATTAAATCTAAAATTAATTCGATGGTTTTATCAATAATAGTAGCAGCGGCAGAGAATAATGTTATCGGAAGGGATAACGGGTTGATATGGCGACTTTCGGCTGATTTGAAACGTTTTAAGGCTTTGACCACGGGGCATACGATATTAATGGGACGGAAGACGTTCGAGTCGATCGGTCGGGCATTGCCTAACCGGAGGAATATCGTTATTTCCCGGAATCTGGAATTCGAGGCCGCTGGATGCGAGGTGGCGCATAGCGTGGAGGAGGCTTTGGAGTTGACGAAAAATGAAGACGAGGTATTCGTGACCGGGGGCGGGACGATTTACAAGAAGTTGTGGGATAAAGCAGACCGGTTGTATCTTACCGTTGTCCATCAGGAATGTGAGGGCGATACGGTGATTCCGTCTGTTGACCCCGAGGTTTGGAGAGAGGTTGCGAGAGAAGTGGGGAGGGCGGATGAGAAAAATGAATGTGATTACACGTTTATAAATTACGAGCGGGTAAAATGATTGATTACCGAATTAATCCGAAATATAAGTCATTGGAAAAGGCCATTCTGGATATTCCTAGTCGTTTTGATTTGGAAGGGGAGGTTATTGAGAACAACCGGAACGTGATTAAGGTTCTGGACGTGGAAGGAGAACGTTTTAACGTGAAATCCTTTAAGAAACCCAATATCATTAATCAATTTGCATATGCTTACGTGCGGAAGGGAAAAGCTCAACGCTCGTTCGAGTACGCGAATACGTTGTTGGAGAGGGGGGTGAATACCCCGGAGCCAATTGCTTGTATCGTTTATCGGAATGTCTTCGGGGTAACCCGTAGTTTTTATATTTCCCGGCAGGAAGAGTATGATTATACTTTTCGGGATTTGCGGGTGAAACGTCCGGCTGATCTGGAATTTATTTTACGGGAGTTCGCCCGGTTCACGTATCATTTTCACACACAATCCATCTATTTTATCGATCATTCACCGGGGAACACGTTGATCCGGAGAGAGGGTGAACAGGTTCATTTTATGTTGGTTGACTTGAACCGGATCAAGTTCATGACGATTTCCCCGCTGGTGGGATTGAAGAACTTTTACCGCTTGAATGCAACAGATGATATGATTGATATTATCGCGGACGAATATGCCCGGTTGACACATTCGGACGCGATGGAAATGACTCGTTTGTTGAAAGAGTGGACTCATGCCCACGACGAGCAGGTACTCAAACGGAAAGCCAAGAAGAAGAGTTAGTTTATCTTCTTTTGACTTTGCCGAATTTCTTGATACTGGTGTATTTACGCCAAAGATTTAATTTTCGTTTCTTAGGTACTCCGTGGCGGGAGATATAGTCTCTGGCGGCGTCAAGCATACGGTGGCAGACTTTCCCGTCCAGATAGGGGTCGTAGTTGTCGATGATCCATTTGCGTTTTGAGGCGAGTGTTGCATCTTGAAATACGAGATCGAAGGCATCGGGAAGGTCTTCCGGGTTTTGAATATCCAGCCAGTAAATATCTTGAGCAATAGTCTTGTACGTGATGACCGGTTTGTCGAGTAGTAAGAATTCGTACACGGTCGAAGAGGTGTCACTAATCATGACATCGGCCATGATCTGGTATTTCGTGATATTGTGATCCTCGACCCAAAGCATATTTTCATGTTCCTCGGCCAATTGCCTGTATTCTTCCATCCATTCACTCCGGGTTAACGGGTGAAATTTCAGGATGAGCAAGACATCTTTTTCCCGGGCTAATTTTTCCAGTCCCTTTTTTATGAATGGCAGGGAAGTTAACGACGGGGAAAAGGTTGGGGCATACAAGGCCAATTTGCTTTTCTGGTGCTTTCGGAGTAGTGCGTTTTTTTCAGCGTCAAAAGTGTGGAGATTTTCATAAATCCAGTCTTGGCGAGGCCATCCTGTTTCTACAACTTCAAAATCCTTGTATTTTTTGGCAAGTGCTTTAAAGCCTTTCGTGAAGAAAGGACCTTGGGTAAAATAAGTGTCAAAATAGCGGCGGATTACCCAATGATCCTTTTTCTCGGCAGCGTAGCCGTGAAAGATTTGTATTTTCACTCCCGGCAAGTAGTAGGGAACAATGTTGCAGGGAACGAATAGGACATCCGGGGAGAAATCGTAGATTTCCTGTATGCTGTTTGTCCATTTTACCTCGTCTTTTAACGGGAAATCCGGGATGTTTCTAGACTGAACATACCAGATCACGGAATGTCCCCCTTCTTTATTGGCCTCGACTTCGAGAGGCTGTAAAATATTTATCGCGTATTTTTGTTCGCAAAATAGTACAATTTTCATGCTTGTAGGTGTTTGGGTATTCGATTGATGGCGTCGTGAAAATCTTCGGGAGTGTCAAGCTCCATGGAGAAATAGGCGCTCGTGTCCACCGGATAGAAATATTGTCCTCGTGCAATCAAGCGTTCGAAGGCTAATTCATAAAAAACATTATCCAGTTTTTCGTGTAGGATCATGTGTTCCAGTTCTTCGTGTAGGGCAAGGAGATAGGCATGAGATATTTTTTCAATGCCGATGGATTCACCAATGGCCTTTTCTATGGAACACGTTTTGCTGAGTTCCGTGATTTGATTTTTCCCGTTCACGATGACTTTGATCTCTTCCTCCCCGAGTTTATGACTGTCCAGTGCTAGGCAGTTAGCATGAGGGGCATCCCGTAATATTTTTATCATGAGCGGATCAAATAAAATGTCGCTGTCAAGTAGAATAATTTCTTTTTCCTGTTGAACTTCGGGTAATGCCAACCACAAGGAATATATGTTATTGGTGGAGGCGTAAAGTTCATTGCGGATGAATTTGATGCTTAAAGAAGGATACCGGGTTTGCACGAAGGATTCCAGCATTTCATGTAGGTAACCGGTAACGATAACAATTTCACGGATATTATTTTCCAATAAGGCATCAATCGTTCTTTCCAACAAAGAACGATTGCCTATTTTTAGCAGGCATTTCGGTCGATCGTTTGTGAGCGGTCGTAACCGGGAGGCAATACCCGCGGCAAGGATTATAGCTTTCATACACGTTGCCGGGTTAGGATGGGGTTGACACGACTTCTTTGATGGTGTCTATCACCAAACGGTTTTGTTTTTGGGTTCCCAACGTGATCCGCATGTGCGTGTTAATATCTTCCTCGTTCATGAATTTGATGATTAGGTCTTTCGCTTTGAACGCGTTCTGTAATTGGGATTTTAATGAAATCGGGTATTTCACCAGAATAAAGTTTGCTTCCGAGTGATACACTTTGAATCCTTCCAAGGCACCGATTTCCCGCATATAGGTTTCCCGGTCTTCTGCCATGAGGTCTGCCACGTTCTGGTAATAATCGTTTGCTTTCAATACGGCAATACCGATTTCTTCGGAAAGTCGGTTATAACCTAAATATTTCGTGCTATAATTCAAGAACGAGGACAAATTCTTCCCGATAAAGGCAAAGCCGAGACGCAATCCGGGAAGTCCGTAGAATTTCGAGAGGGTCCGGATGATCAGTAAATTCGGGAACTCTTCAATGAGCGGTTTTATGTATGACGTGTCTTTATTGCTAAAAGACGCGTAAGCCTCGTCAATGACAATGGCTGTTTCCCGGGGGATAAAGGAGAGAATCTCGTGTAACTCTTCTTTTGACAAGGAATTTCCGGTCGGATTGTTCGGGGAGGCGATTAACACGATTTCCGGTTTTTCCCGTTCTACCGTTTCCCGGATGCTCTGAATATCATATTTGAACGTGTTCCCGTCCTCGAATAGCGGGTAGAAGATGGTTCGTCCGTTTACCTCGTCCGCGATGGATTTGTAGTACCACCACGAAAATTTAGGGATTAATAGTGTTTTTTGTTTTTGTCCGCCGGATAGGAAGTAGTGAACGACTTGTTTTAAAATATCTTCTCCACCATATCCCAAAATGACTTGTTTTTCCGGGATATTATATAGTTCGGCGATGTAATCGGATAGAATACTCTTTTTGCCTTCGTCGTAAATTCTTGTGTAAAAACATAATTTGTCCGGATCAAAGTTTCTTAAAACTTTTTCAACTTCCGGGGCGGGACCGTAGTTGTATTCATTGCGGTCCAAGTATACAGTTTGTTTTTCTATCATAAATTGATCGTTTAATAACGTGCGAAATTAAATAATAACACCAACAAATACAAATAAACGCTCATTTATTAATCGCACTAATAATCAATTTATTACAATTATTTCTTTTTGAAAAAAAGTTTAAATTCAAAGAATATAAATAAACGATCCTTTATTGATCTTGTTGATAATTAGAATGATTATTGGTGTCATCATCTTTGCTAAGATAATAAGTTTCATTTATTATGACAAGAAATTGAGGGTGAAAAAAATAGTGTATTTATTTGTTATACAATTTGTTAGGCGTGTATTGTCGTTCGGTTTTTTTTCAGGCTGCATGGCTGGCGATTGGAAGGGAATAAATATTCTAAAGATGAATGTTTTTTTGTGATTATTGTACTTGATAATGTAGTTAAATTATAGAGATTAAGGCGATTGTTTTTATTAAAATAAGGTATATATGCAAGTTTCTGTTGTGGTTTCTACTTATAATCAGCCAGAGTGGTTGGAAAAAGTTTTATGGGGATATAATATGCAAAGTTTTAAGGATTTTGAATTGATCGTTGCAGATGATGGGTCGGGAAGCGCATCTCGGGAGATGTTGAAACGAATCACGCCTAAATTATCATATCCGTTAAAGCATGTGTGGCATGAGGATGTGGGTTTTAGAAAATGTCTTATCTTGAATAAAGCTATTTTAGCTGCAAGTGCGGATTATCTTATTTTTACCGATGGAGATTGTATTCCTAGAAAGGATTTTGTTGAGCAGCATATGAAGTTTAGAAAAAAGGGGCATTTCCTTTCAGGTGGATACCATAAATTATCTATGGAAACTTCACGGGCAATACAATTATCGGATATTGAAAGCCAAGCGTGTTTTAATGTACGTTGGCTAAAAGAACGTGGAATGAAATGTTCTTTTAGAAATAATAAATTGACAACTTCTAAGCTCCTTGCTTCTATTTTGAATGCTGTAACTACGGCAAAACCAACATGGAACGGGCATAATGCTTCCGGGTGGATGGAGGATGTTATGCGTGTGAATGGTTATGACGAGCGAATGGAATATGGAGGACAAGATCGAGAGTTTGGTGAGCGGCTTGTAAATTGTGGCATTACTGGTTTACAAATTAGATATTCTGCAATTTGTTTACATTTGGATCATGCCAGAGGGTATATTAATCAGAAAGCTTGGGATAGAAATAGAGAGATTCGTAAAGAAACCGTATTTTTAAAACATACATGGACGGATTTCGGGATAAAGAAATAAACATTATTGTCAAGGTTTTGTAAAGGGGAGTACATGATTTTTGTAAAAGTGGAACACTTTTTGCTATTTTTGTTCCGGATATTGAATTGAAAATCGGGTACTATGTTGTTTGCAGAATTATGCTACCAAATCTTTGAAGAAAGTACGGCATGTTATCATGTACAAGATTGTGTTGATGCTGAAATGGAGAATCCATACGAGTATAAATCAATCGAATATTATTTATTTCTCAAAAATTGGGTAGATGCAGTCCAGTGGCATTTGGAGGATGTCATTCGGGATCCGGATATAGAACCCGTGAAAGCGTTGGAAATCAAACGGCGTATAGATCAGTTGAATCAACGTCGGACGGATTTGGTCGAGTTGCTGGATGGATATTTCTGGGATAAATATAAAAACGTGAGAATCTTATCTTGCGCAACCGTGAACACGGAGAGTCCGGCATGGGCGATAGATCGGTTATCTATTTTGTGTTTGAAGATTTATCACATGGAGCAGGAGGTGCAGCGTAGAGAGGTTGCTCAAATACATGTAAAGGAGTGTGATGATAAGCTAAGCGTGTTGCTGGAACAGAAAAGGGATTTAATACTTGCGATAGATCAACTTTTGGGAGATATAGAAACGGGACGTAAATACATGAAAGTCTACAAACAGATGAAAATGTATAACGATCCGGAATTGAACCCCGTATTATATAGAAAAGGGCAAGGAGTATGAGTGTAAGAAAAGTATTGGTGATTCGCTTTAGGAGAATAGGGGATGCGGTACTATCCGTCGTGATCTGTAGCTCTTTGCGAAAGAGTTTTCCGGAAGCGGAGATTCATTACGTGTTGAATGATCATATTGCTCCTTTGTTTGAAAATCATCCGGATATAGATAAAATTATCACCTTTTCGGATGAAGAAAATAACCACTTCTTTGAATACTTGCGAAAAGTCCGGCAGTTGATGAAAACGGAACGCTATGACGTGATCATCGATACTCGTGCCACGATAAAAACCTTATGGTTTAGTGCCTTTTCTTTAAGAACGAAATATCGTATCGGAACATCTAAATTTTATAATCATTTTTTTCATAATTACCGGGTGCGTAATCACGTGAATGATGACTTGGACGAAGTTGTGCGAAATCTGTTATTGTTACAGCCCTTGGAGCGAGAAAGGAAGTTGGTAATGACCACTGATTTTCGATTGTACGTGACAGAACAGGAAACGGCTGAATTCAAGAGCTACATGGAACAAAAGGGAATTAATTTTTCCCGCTTTATCGTGGTATGTACTCCTTTTACCAGAGTGGCGAGGAAGGCTTGGGATATGGCGAAAATGAAGGAAATATTGTATCGTATCATTCAGCGTTATGATGCCCAGTTGATTTTTAATTATTCCCGGGAAGAAAAGGCTGCGGCCTTGGCATTGTACGAAGATATGGGGAAAGACGAGCATATTTTTATTGATATAGAGGCCGATTCGTTACGGAAATTGGTTTCCATGCTGGAAATAGCCGATTTCTTTTTTGGAAATGAAGGAGGCCCCCGGCATATCGCACAGGCGTGTCACTTGCCGGGGCTGGCTATTTACCCGCCTTGGGTTGAACTGCCTAGATGGCTGCCGTCCAATGATCCGCGTTATCAGAGTGTGAGTCCTTTTGATATGTTTCCCGGGCAGGTAATCGAGGGGAGAACAGAAAAGGAGTTGTTCGATTTACTTTCCGTGGAATACGTGTGGGAACGCCTGCAACTCATGATGGATGAGGCTTTCATTCGAAAAGCTAAACTTTGATACTTAAACTCTGAACTTTAAACTATATTTACTACCTTTGGCATCGTGATTCCGGTTGTGATAGGAGAATACAGGGAGGCCGGATGTGATCAAGCAAATTAGGTAGTATGAAAAATGTATATGTTATAGGGGTTTTTGACCTTTTCCATTTTGGACACGTCGAATTATTGCGACGTGCCAAAGAATTAGGTGATCGATTAATCGTGGCAATTAACGGGGATGAAATGGTGGCCTCGTATAAGCGCCGACCGTTTTTGTCTGAACAGGATCGTCTGGAAGTCGTGAAAGCTTGTCGTTATGTGGATGATGCTTTTATTATTCACGAGTATGATAATAAGGAATACATTAAAAAATATGATATCGACATCATCGTGCATGGTGATGATTGGGATGGAGAAGGGTACTTGAAACAGATTCGTGTCACTCCGGAATTTCTGGAAGAACACCATGTTTCTATGGTTTACTTACCTTACACGAAGGGAATCAGCACGTCTGAGCTAGTCGAAAAAATAAAAGCATCAAAATAATGTATTACAAGACGATCAATGTTCCTATCGTTTTAGAACTCGGGGAGGATATTTTTGTTCATCTGGATGATATATTGAAGGAAAACCATCTATATTTCAATGAGAAAATATTGGTTACTTCTTTGGAATTGAGGAATTTGTACAAATCAAGATTGGATAAATTGTCTTTCGAGGATATACTCCTTATCAAAGGAGGTTCTTACGATGAGGCTCTGGAGGCCATGAATACGATCACGAATAAGGAAGTCCTTTTAGTTGCTTTTGGAGGAGGTAGTATTATTGATGCTGTTAAGTTAATGGCAAATACCTTGGACTTAACTTATATAACAGTGCCTTCAACGTTATCTAATGATGCAATTTATTCCCCTATCGCCCGTCTATTGAAAGATGGTAAAAAACAGAGCTTTGGCGTGAAGGCTCCTTTGGGTATTATTGCGGATGTGAATATTATAAAAGGTTCTCCCGAGAAATTACTCTTGGCAGGAGTAGGGGATCTCGTGTCCAATGCTAGTGCGGTGAAAGATTGGAATCTGGCACATATTGACAAAGGAGAAAGTATTAATAATTTTGCCATGGCTTTGGCTTCATTGAGTGGTAATTCCGTGATCCCGTACACCTTTAATGATATTCGGTCTTCTCGTTTCATTGGTGACCTTGCGAACGGGTTAGTGATTTCGGGGTTGGCCATGGTGCTTGCCAATAGCTCACGACCGGCCAGTGGTGCGGAACATTTGATTAGTCATGCCATTGATGATTTGTTTCCCAATCGCTCAACTTTACACGGTTTGCAAGTGGCTTGGGGACATTTGTTAGTGGAACGGGATTTCCGTAAGCCGGAAAATGATTACGAGAAGTTGATGATCTTTTTCGAACGCATGAAAATATTGGACGAAATAGAACGGGATATAACTTTCTCGAACGGGGAGATCGATCAGATTATAAACCGGGCTAAAACGATTCGTAATAGGTACACGATACTGACGAAAGTTTGACTAGTATTATGCTTAGATATTACTGTTAAGCTCCAGTAGTTTATCTACAATTCTTTCGGACACTTTGCCGTCAACAATACCCACTATATGGCGGCTGAGTTTTTCTCGTTTTTCTTTGTTTTTATCCGGATTAGTAAGGTTCTCCTTGGCATTTTGTAACATTTCGGCATAGTTTCTCGGGGTGTCTCCTACTTCCCAGAGAAAAAAGTTGGCTGTATCTAATCGTTTGGTTATTTTATGAGGGAATATACGATGAAGTAAACGGTATCTTAGAAACATATTGATAATTGCCGGCTTACCGACTCCCGAAAATTCAAATACGGCACTTGACATATCCGAGATCATCAGATCGGAGGCATGAAGGAAAGGGAGAATGTTGGTTTCGTTGAATTTAGCTAGATAAACGTTCGGGTATTTCGTCCACGATTCCAGTCTGTGCAGGTCTTTCGTGTATTTTTTCCGTAAGAACAGGTGCGAGTGTGGTTTTAGGATAATATTGTAATCGGCAAGATCTTCCGGGAATTTCTTACTCATTTTCAGAATAGATGATGGATAGAAAGTTGGCGCATACAATATCGTTTTCTTGTTTATATCTAAATTACAATGCTGAAGAAATTTCACCCGGTCTTCTTCTGTGAATTCGAAATAACTATCCAGTTTTGAATATCCGGATACATAATAGATGGATTTCTTTTCAGGAAAGAGTTTAGTTAAACTGTTTTCTAGGAATTCTCCATCTAAAAAGCGTAGATCTACATCATTCAGGCCCGATGCATAATTAACCATTTTCCCTCCCCATACTCCATGCATGATAAGAGCTGATTTCTTGAACGGGGTATGAATAGGGCGTGGCGTGTTTCCAAAAATCATGATATTACATTCACAGTCGTCTTCTTCGAAACAATATGTGAAACCTTCTTCTTGGCAGTGTTTAATGGATTCTCCACGTTGATTTAACTCATCCCGTTCCCGGTTTTTTGGGATAATTACCACGTACGATATATTGCGTTTGATGATTTCTTTAATAACGGGTTCAAATTGAGGAGAATAGTATAATTTTTCGAGATAAAAGCCAATCGTGTAATTTTTCATGCGTGATTTTTAGAAACAGGTTAATTAAAAAATAATTATCTGATACATAGCACTTAATGAATGTTTATATGCTATCAATAAATGTTCGTTTATTGATATGCAAATATACATCATTTTTGGCTAACACAATCTTTTTCTCTATCTTTTTTGTAGCCCGTAGCAGATTGAACATTAGCTATTTAGTTCTGTTGTATGAGATTGTGATGAAGTTCGTTATTTATATGATTAAATGAATATTTATTATAAATCAAGATGAAGAGGATTATTATCAGTATGCCTAATTTTATCGGGGATTCAATCAATACAATTTCAGTAATTGATTTTACAAAAAATGAGCATGAGTAGAATGTGGGAGATATGTTTTTTACTAAATGGATTTTTACTGGGTAGCTTGGCTCCTTTGTATGGGAAAACATTTAATTATTATCTCCTTTTCATGGTTCTTTTTCATGCTGTTACTCGTAAGGATTCTTTTGTAAAAGATTTGCAAACAGGAGGAAAATATGTTCTCGTGTTTGGCACGTATTTTATTTATATATTGTTACAGACGTTATTTACAACACGGAGCTGTACATGGGCAGACAAGCCCTATTATGGGATATTTGAAGATTTGTTGCTTGATTTTATTTTAATCCCGATATACGTTGTTTCTTTAAAAGAATGGTTAACTCCCCGTTTGCTTACACGTTTTCTTTTCTTGTTCTGTGCCGGATGTTTGTTGTTAAATATATATGTCATCTTTGATCTTGTCGGGATTGGTTTATTTACAGACACTTCATCTGCAATTAATTTCCTGTATGCAAATCGTTTGGGAGGGAATAAGCTGGATTTCTTAGGAGGCAATTTATACTTGGAACCCCAGACGCTTTATATAGCCTTGACCGCGTTAATCGCTTATTTCTTGATTTTCATTTATAGAAACAAAGGACTAAAAGTTTTTTTAGGGGTAATGTTTTTATTGCTTACGCTTTTTTTGTCATTTACGGTGACTAAAGCCGGTATTCTAGCTTTTATTCTAGGTTTCGGGATAATGAACTTCTATCTCTTTACGCGTAGTTCGTTTCGTGTGCGCTCGGCAATACTTGTGGGAATCGTGTTGTTGGTACCTGTATTTGGAATCTTCGTGTTTGATGGTTTGAAGGGGAAATACGAAGAGCGTACAGAAGAGATCGTGAGAGAAGTTGAAAATGTAAAACAGGGAATATATGCGGGTGGAACGATAGCCCCTCGTGTCGGTTTTATTCGTGAAAGTTTTATTCATGTTGACGAGTTCGGTGTCTGGGGATTAGGAATATATGCTAAACATAGAGTAAATAACTGGCTTCAGTCCTCGGGAGATGGATTGGGGGTATTTACCAATGTACACAATTCGTTTATACATTATTGGATTCAAGGTGGAATTTTGGGCTTGGCAATGATCGTATTTCTTTTTTGCGCTCCTTTTTATCGTATGTTTAGAACCCGGAGAATTTCTTGGTTAATATGTGCTTTACTTGTTGTAATTTTCGTGATGAATAATACATGCATCTTGTTAGCATTAAATAATTCAAGATTAATGATTTTACTATTATTAGGTATGTTTTATTTTTATAATGATGTTTTCTGGCGATTGGAAAAAGGTGATCGTTAAATGTATCTGCAATAAAATTCATTTATAATATAATTTTATATACTTGATGGCAGTATAAGAAGCAAATCATGTATATTTGTGTTGTAAATGAGAGTTATGAATCTAGTTGTGAAATTTCAACAATATTTTTTCCTGCTTGTCGCTTTTTTGTTGGGAAGTCTAGCGCCATTGTACGGGAATGTATTTAATTTTGTCCTGTTAGCCTTTATGTTGGTCTTGCTTGGGGTAAACAGGAAAGAGATGCTCCGGAATTTACGATATGTCCGTTGGTATATTGGGATTAACGTGGCTTTCTTGATTTATTTCTCTTTACATACATTGGTTGTTCTTTTGAAAGACGAGCCGATCGCTCCTCCCAGTTTCGGGACTTTTGAGGTTCTATTGTTGAATTTTATACTTGTTCCGATGTACGTTTCTACGTTTAAGAATTGGATTACGCCGGGATTGTTGAAAAAGTTTCTATTTTTTTTCTGTCTGGGGTGTACGTTACTAAATATATATATATTCTTTTCATTGACAGGAACACAACTATTTTCAGCCCCGGCAGATACGTTAAGTTGGATTTATAATATGCGTTTTGGGGTAAACCGGGATGTGTTGGGTAGTAAGTTTTGGTTAGAGGCTCAAGCGATGATCATTGCAATTGCCTCTTTAGCCTCTTATTTATTAGTGATAGGTGCGAAAGGTTGGAAGATGAAGTTGTTTTGTGGTTTTATGTTCTTGATGCTGGTATTATTTCTTTCTTTTACTGTTACCAAATCGTCTATTTTAGGTTTTTTGGCCGGTTTCTTGATCTTGAATGTATGTTTGTTCCGAAAATTTTCTCTTCGTATGCGCTATGGACTTATTGCCGGATTGTTGGTTTGCGTGTGTGGCTTTTCGTTATTGACGGATTTGGCCATGTACGAGAAGAGAATTCAGGAGATTGAGGCTGAGATTCAAAGTGTTCGGAATGGTGAATACAGGGGTGCAACGATTGTTCCCCGGGTTGCTTTTATTCGGGAGAGCTTTCGCCATCTGGATGAATTCTCGGCATGGGGATTAGGTGTCTGCACGAAACATCGGATTAAAGCGTGGTATGAAAGCTCTGATTTGAATATTGCAAACTATAATAACGTGAATAATGCTTTCCTGCAATACTGGATTACAGGGGGAATATTCGGACTGGCGTTAGTCCTCTTTTTATTTGTGGCCCCGATTTATCGTATGATTCGAAGAAAGAAATTTTCTTCCTTGATTCTTGCCATGTTAATTGTATTCTTTACCGTGAGTAATACGTGCGTCACCCTATCCTGGGCAAATTCCCGGTTATTCATGTTACTCTTTCTGGCTATGTTTTGTTTTTATGGAGATCTTTTCGCTTGGCTTGAGGATTTTTCGGAGGATAAACCTATTATTTAATCAATTTCCCCTTGCGACTAAGTTTAATCGTGAATCCGAAATTGTCTTTAAACAGATCTCCTAAATCACCGTAGATACCTGTTTCCACGGTAAACGGTAAGTTCTTGAATGGCAATGTTACTTCCAAAGCTCCGGAGAGTTGATTCTTTTTCATGGGACTCCCGTAAGTACCGTAGTTTCTGGAATAGGAGAGCATGAGTTTATAGGGAGTGGTTTGCCATGCCATACCTTTCATCCCGATGTGGTGGGCTATAACCCGGTTGTTAATGATTCGGGTGATGTTTCCGGAAAGTCCGGGTGTCATGAACGGGCTACCGATAACTCTCTCGTATAAGGTCCAACCGCTTCTGTATTCACCATTGTTGAAATAGTTGTCGCATCCGCCAAGTACTTTTCGGCCATAGAAGTGACTGTTTGGGTCTTGTTTCTCCATTTCTTCCGGGGTGGCGGGGCGATCATGTTGGGAACCGGATTGATATTTCGTGTAATAGAATTCGTACATAACGTCTGTGATCCATTGATCCTTTTTCTTGGAACCGTAATAGAAACAATAAGTTCCGTCCGGGAAAGAGCGAAAATCCGTACCCGAACCATCTTCAAAAGGGATGTCGTGGTAGAAAGATAAGATATAGTTGTCCGCCAAATAATTAATGGCCAAGTGTTCCCTGCCCAAGTGATTTCCCAAAGCATTAATCGAATCGCTGACACTAGCTCCGGTTCCTCCTTCTTTGGCACAAATGATCCGGATATAATCCTTGAATGATGAAGGTTGTTTGCCTCCATCGGGAGAGGTCCCCGCCCATTGAGCCCAATGTTCAAGGCCGACAATGATTTCCCAGCGTTGATGAGGCTTTATTTTCAAAAAAGCCGATTTATTGTGTAGACGGGTGTCTTCCACGTAACGATCATCAATCATCATGTAGTCTGCCCAATTGAATTTAATAGATAAAACTCCTTTAGTGCAAGGAATTTTCATGTATTCACTATTCAAATTGTATCCGGGAAAGGTTCGAGAGTTGCCGGAACGGACGAAATTCCCGTTTGTAGAGGAAACACCGTTGTATTCTTCCTTGGGATGAATCATTCCTAGGTCCAGACGAAGGTTGCGCCAGCGTGCGCTTGCGTAGAGTTGGTCTAAAATGATGTTGTTGTCCGGACGGGATAAGAAGCCTGCGGCTGATACCCCATACGCGAATTGAATTTTGTGGCGATCCGTGAAATCGGAGAAAAGTCCGATTTCCAGTAAAGCCCCGTTCCCGTTGGGAATTAAGCCATGTTTGTTGTTTATTGCCCAGAAAGGTAATGTATTCTGGTATGCCACGAATCCTGTGAGTGAAGTTGTATAATCAACACTTCGTTTTTGTCCCTGCGAGTAAAGGAATAGTAGGGATATCAAGATTAATAATGCTGTTTTTTTCATTTCGCTGTTTTACGCACGTCCTTATTTTTGCTAGGACAAAAGTAACTTTTCTACAATAGAAATATCTTCTTTGTAGGTTAATTTAATATTAAATGGTAAACCTTTGGTTATTTTAATGGGGATTTCCGGCATATACCGTTTTATGACCCCGCAATCGTCCGTGCTGGAAAATTCGGGATCTGTCAGGGCCTTGTTATAGGCTTTCGTTAGGATGTCGGAATGGAAGCCTTGCGGGGTCTGGACTTGAAAGAGCGTGGAACGATCCGGGATGTTGTTCACGAATTGGCGAGAGGTATCACTTTGCAATATCGTGTCGGTAGAGGGGATCGCGGTTGTGCAAGCCTTGTGGTTTTCGAGAGCCTCGATGACGTCTTCTATGATTTGCGGCGTGACTAGCAGGCGGACGGCATCATGGATGATTAAATTACATTTCTCTTCCTTGTACACGTTTAAAGCGGCGAGGGTGGAGGCATAGCGTTCTTTGCCCCCCGGGACAATGTGTTTCACTTTTTGAAATCCTTCAAGGCGAACAATTTCTTCCGCTTCCTTGATGTAATCTTTGTGTACGACAATGATGATTTCATCAATGCGTTCATGTTTCTCGAATGTGTGAAGCGTGTGTGCCAATACGGTTTTCCCGGCAATTACGATGAATTGTTTGGGTAACTCGCTTCCTAACCGTCGTCCGGAACCTCCAGCTAGAATTACTCCGATATTTTTCATTTCCTTGACTCTGTTTATTCTTTTATTTTTGAGGGATTTTCAGGTGTTAACACGAATTCCAATTCTCCACCATCCATGATTTCGTCATGAGTAATCCAAGTGCGATCGAGTTTGTCTCCATTCAGTAAAACTTCTTTCACGTAGATATATTGGTCGTTTTCTCGGTTTGCTTTAATGACAAATTTACGATCTTGTCCCAATTTGATTGTTACTTTCTTGAACATGGGTGTTCCCAGTTGATATTTTCCGTCACTCGGGTTCATGGGATAAAAGCCCATGGCAGAGAAAACATACCATGCAGACATTTGTCCGCAATCTTCATTGCCACAAAGTCCGTCGGGACGATCCGTGTAGAGTTCCCGTCTGATTTTATCCACGTAATATTGTGTTTTGTAGGGCGTATCCGTGTAATTGAACAAGTAAACCACGTGGTGTGAGGGTTCGTTTCCTTGGGCGTATTGTCCGATCAACCCGCTGATGTCGGGGGAAACATTGTCCCCCTCGATGGTTGAGGGAAGGGTGAACAGGCTGTCCAGTTTGTTGGCGAAAGCGGTTTTCCCCCCGTGTAATGCGATAAGTCCCTCCACGTCATGTGGTACAAACCATGAATATTGCCATGCGTTTCCTTCGGTGTAGTCATCATCCCTGTGGGCTGAAGCAAACGGGGAGAAAGGTGTTTTCCAGTTTCCATCGGAAAGCTTTGCCCGCATGAAACCGGTAGAGGAATCGAACACGTTTTTATAGTTCTTGGAGGCTTCCATGAAATAGAGGTAGTCATCCTCTTTATTCAGGGCTTTGGCCATTTGTGCCATACACCAGTCATCGTAGGCGTATTCGAGGGTTTTGGAAACAGATTCTTTTTCGAGGTCACAGGGAATATAGTTATAAGTTCTGAATAGTCCCAGTCCATTCCCTTGGGATAGAGACGTTTCTTTCATGGCCTCGTAGGCTTTTTCAACATCGAAATTCCGAATACCTTTCAAGTAAGCCTCCGTGATGATGGGGATGGCGTGATTCCCGATCATGCAATGACTTTCGTTGCCCATCAGTTCCCAGTTCGGGAGCAAGCCGTGGGCTTCGTAATGGCGAATGAATGATTTTATCATGTCATTTACCCTGTTCTTCTGGGTGATTGTGAACAGGGGATGAGCGGCACGGAAGGTGTCCCACAATGAAAATACGGTGTATTGATTTGCTTTACCCACGCTATGAATCTCTCCGTCCGGACCTTTGTAATTCCCGTGTGCATCAGAAAAAAGATAGGGAGCCAAATAGGCATGGTATAATGCCGTGTAAAAAACTCTCGTTTCTTCTTTGCTGGCACCTTCTGCTTTAATTCTAGATAGAATGCGTTTCCATCGTTGTTTCGCCTCCCGTTTCACTTTGTCAAAGCTCCAGTGAGAAAGTTCTTTGTCTAGGTTTGCGGCGGCCCCCTCGCAGTTCGCGGAGGAAAGGCTTACTTTCACGAGGACCTTATTGGTGGTTGTTCCGAAATCAATGAACGCGTATCCTTGATTGGAAACCAGTTTCTGCCCGTTCTTTAATAATTTCAGCGTGTCATTTCCAGCCCAGACGTCTACATCTTGGGAAAATTCCATGAAAAAGTAAACATTATGTTCTTTTGCCCATCCGGTTGACTTCCGGTATCCTTGTATGGTCCGGTTATTGATTTTCTTGATCGAGGTCATCACGGTCCGGTCCCAGTTACGTGCGGTTGTCAGGTCAAGAGTTAATCCGTAAACCGAGTTGGTTGGGTATTGATAGGAGTGCATCCCGCAACGAGAGGTTACCGTTAACTCGGTTTTAATCCCGTTGTCGAAGGTCACGCTGTAATATCCCGGTTCAGCCGTTTCATTGGCATGAGAGAATTTGGCATATCCTTTCGTGATGAAATCGATCGCTTTTTCTCCCACTTGCGGGCGGGTCGTGACAGGCAACAGGCGGATGTCCTGTAAGTCCCCAATACCTGTTCCGCTCAAATGCGAATGGGAAAACGAGGATATAATACTATCGCTGTAATGATAACCGGAACACCACTCCCAACCACTTCTTGGGTTATCCGGACTGAGCTGAATCCCGCCAAACGGGACGGTCGCCCCGGGGAAACAGTGTCCCTGACCGGCAGTGCCGATGAATGGATCAACAAAATCCGTTACTCGAGTTTCTTTTTCTCTTTGGCAAGATGTCAAAAGACCGATAAAACAAAGCAGGAGTAGAAGGAGTCGTGTTCTCATGGTGTTTAATGTCTAATTGTTTAATTCAGTCCATACAAGTGCGGATGCTCCATAAATGGCGGCATTCGTGGGAAGAGACGAACGAAGTATTTTGATTTTTTGTTTAAATATATACAGCATATTGGCTTCCATTTGTTCCTGTGTGGTTTTGAAAAGCCATTCTCCCGCATTGGCTACCCCTCCTTGAAGGAATATCGCCTCCGGGCTGATAATGGCTACTAGGTTAGCCAAGGCTTTACCCAGTTGCTCGCCCGTGATCCGGAAGGCCTCCAAGGCGATCGGGTCTCCTTTTTGTGCAACGTCATATACTTTTTTAGCCGTGATTTCCGTGTAAGGAATATCTCTTAACGCGCTAGGCGTATTTTCCAAGGCGAGTAATTCGCAGGCGGTGCGCTTTATTCCGGTGGCAGAGGCGTATGTTTCCAAGCACCCCCGACGTCCGCAATTGCAGTATCTATCCCCACCACAAACCAGCGTGTGGCCTACTTCACCTGCCAGCCCGTCATGTCCGTACACTAATTTCCCGTTCACCACGATGCCACTTCCCAAGCCTGTTCCCAGCGTGATCACGACGAAGTCTTTCATCCCTTTTGCCCCGCCGTACACCATTTCACCGATAGCGGCAGCTTTGGCGTCATTGGTGATAAAAGCAGGTACGCCAAATTGTTTAGTCAAAAGTTCTACCATCGGGATGGTTCCTTTCCAAGATAAATTTGCCGCGTTTTCGATGGTTCCGTTGAAGTAGTTCCCGTTGGGAGCGCCGACCCCGATACCGACAAGTTGCACGTCTAATTTGTCCAGTTCTTTCTTCACTGTTTTGTACAGGTCTTGGACAAAATCTTGTGGTGTGTTATATGCAGTTGTGGGTAATGAGCCATTTGCCAGACAGTTACCGCTTTTATCAATGATGCCGAATGCGATATTGGTTCCTCCAATATCAATACCTAGTGAGACAGTTGTTTGCATAATAATATATAAATTTGACAACAAAAATAATTGCAACCTAATGCGTGGTTAAAAGTAATAAAAAAAAATAAGAGACCGATGGGGCGATCTCTTATTTAATTACTAACTACTAACCTAAACATACAAACTTATGAAAAAAAACTGTGTCTTCTATCTGTTTTCTACATTACAAAGATAGGGGGTATTCTCATATTCGATAGTTAATAGATCGTTAATCTTTTCTGTAAGGAGATTTAAATCCTGATGAAAATGTGGAACGGGATAAACCTTCGGGAATCAGAGTTTCAAGTAAAAATCTCTGGTTAGGTTCGCGTAACTCTCGTGAAGTGTATGTCTCTCTATTTCAAGAGTTATTGAATCTTCTATGAGGTTTTTTTTTACTTTCGAGAGTTCGATGAGTTGACGTTTGGGTGTCTTGTCGGGAGTGGGGTAAACTGTTGATAATTTGTTAACAAACCATTTTTTGCCTTGGGCTAATTCTATAAAATGTTTGGCTTCGTTAACAGGTAGTATGACACAAAGTTTGCCTTCCGGTAAGAGTAAATTGTCGCTAACTTGAAGAAGATCCTCGTGTGATAATGTTTCGCAATGCCGGGCTAGAGTGCGATAGAGTTCCGGATTTTTGGTTGAATTAATAAAAAAAGGCGGGTTACAAACAATGATGTCGTATTTATGCGGGGGTGCAAATGCTTGCACTTCACCTTGAAAAAGATGGATACGTTCCCGCCATGATGTATTGTTCGCATTCTCCCGTGCCTGCTCAAAAGCTGCCGGGTCAATTTCAATAGCATCAATAATTAATTCGGGATTGCGTTGTGCCGCCATGATGGCTATAAGTCCGGTTCCTGTACCGATATCAAGCAAACGTCGTGCATGAGTTACAGCAGTCCACGCTCCCAAAAGGACACCATCCGTGCCGACTTTCATGGCACATCTTTCTTGCCGAATGGTGAATTGTTTGAATTGGAAATAGTCGTTTGCCATGACGGGATAATGGGTTTGTAAAGTTTGAAAGTTTATAAGGTTTATAAAGTCTCATCATATTGGTGGAAATATAACTTTATGAACCTTAAAAACTTTATGGACTTTATAGACTTATTCTTCTTTCTTTTCTTCTTCCGGTTCGTCGAAGTTCAAAAGATTTTTGTCTAGTAATAAATTATACCATTGGATCATTTTCCGCATGTCTGAAACGTAAACGCGATCTGCATCATATTCCGGGATGACAGATTCTATATAATTCGTGATCGCGGCGGATGATTCTTTGTGATTGATAGCCGGTTTCCCCTCTTCTTTTTCGTACATACGTTTGAACACGGTTTTCAGAGGCATGTCTTCATCTTCCGTGTAAATTGAAATATCTTCGAGGGCGATAATTTTAGCATTAGAATATGCAGGAAAGCGTTTCCCGTCAAGTAATGATTCTACAATCAAGGCATTTGCGGTGTTATTGATTAATTTGAATAACCCGGGTTTTCCTGATATGGATAAAATTTCTTTCAACATATTTCTTTCTTTTTGTGTTTTGTTATTGGTGGGCAAAAGTACGAATCAATGTTTAAAAGTAAAAGCAATGAAATATTTATTTTTTTAATTTCAATCCACTCTACCCGACTAATTGATGCCCCGTTGTTTTTTGATTTTCTCGTAAGCCTCGTTGATGGCCATGAATTTCTTCTCGGCAGCCTTGCGAATATCTTCTCCCATGTACCCGACTTTGTCCGGGTGGTTTTCGATAGCCATTTTCCGGTAAGCTTTTTTCACTTCCTCGTCGGTAGCGGAGGACGTGATGCCTAGGATGCTGTAAGCAGAATCCAAATCGTCATAGTACATGGCTTTGATTGACTGGTACGTGGTTGAATCAATTCCCAGTAAATTAGCTATTTTATCCAGCAGGGAAATTTCGTGTTTACATACCGTTCCGTCGGCCTTGGCCAGTCCGAACAGGAAATATAATAATTGTGTACGGGAATAGACGTTCATGTTCATGCGGATCTGGGTGCAAACTTGATCCACCTCGATGTTTTTGTTCAATAGGTCCTTGATAATCGTCAAGGCCTCTCGTTCTCCTTCCAGCCCGAAATTATCCCGGAAGAACTTTTTCACGTAGTCCAGTTCATTGCGGGTCACTTTCCCGTCGGCTTTCATCAAGGCTGTTGCCAAGACGACAAGGCTCAGCAAAAAGTCACCTCTTCCCGTGGGGCGGGTACCCGGATCGTTCGCCGGGCCGGATGTTACAACTGTTGCCGTGTCGAACGTGGAACCGATGAAGTAACCGAACAAGGCTCCGATGGGACCTCCCATGACAAAACCTAAACCAGCTCCGATCCATTTTCCGTATTTTGCCATATTATGCTTGTTTTGAATGAATATTGTTTAATTGATGAATGATGGAAAGGATTTGTTTTATCACCTTGTCATCATTATTGTTGTAAATTACGAAATCCGATTTCGATTGTTTTATTTCATCGGGCATTTGATTGTTGATACGTTCAATCACTTTCTCCCGGGTGGTAGCGTCTCTTGAGATCACCCGTTCCACGCGGGTTTCCAAGTCTGTCGAGATTAGAATAATGTAATCAAAAAGGTGTTCGAGTTTTGCTTCGAACAGAATGGCCGATTCGAAGAATAGAAACGGGCGTCGTTGTGCCGAACACCACGTCATGAAATCCCGTGTTACGGCAGGATGAACAATGCCATTTACTTGCTTGATCGCCTCTTTATCATTGAATATGATTGTTGCCAGCCGTTTTTTATCCAGATACCCGTCGGGCTGGTAAATGTCTTTGCCGAATAGCTCGGTTAAATGTTTCTTGATTTCTTCATCCCGGTTGATTAGCTCGGATGCCTTGGAGTCACTAATATACACGGGGTACCCCAATGTCTCGATAATTTTAGCTATCGTGGATTTTCCACTTCCGATGCCTCCTGTCAAACCAATTTTTAGCATGGGATTATTTTTTCTTTTCGATAAGATACTCGACGGTTTCCGGGGTGAATACCAAGTCTTTTATGTGACGGGGAGAGCGCTCGATTTGGATTTTCAAGGATGCCGGGTTGTTCTTGATTTGGTTGTAATCCACGTAGAAAGAGAAACTGGTGTCGGAAACTACTTCATAGCGGCTTAATCCCACGTCAAATGTCACGTCAATGGCGTGAGGGAACAGGCGGATCAAGAGTGAGTCCGGGAGATTTTTAACGACGAGGGGTACTGTTTTTTTAGATTCCGTGAATCGTTCCACTTCGACCTTGACTTTAGCGTCATTTTCATTGATCTGGGTTCCGTAGATTTCCTCAAACGATACGGTTTTGGTCACGTCTTTCGAGAGGTTTTTTAAAGAGATCGGTTCCGTGTACACCGCTTTTAGCGTGTCAAGAATGGAGGCCGGTCCACTGATGTCCACGTAATCGGGGGTAACGGAAATATCGTTTTTCAACATGTACTGCCGTTTCAACGTGTAATCGACCCGGGGAATTACCGGAACTCTTTTACTTTCGAACCGGGAGAACTGAAATGTGATACTTTCCGGTTTAATGGAGATTAGCTGGATGTCCGTGTTCAACTGGGCGCTGATCCGCTCTTTTATCTCTGACGTGTTTACCGTGTATTCCAACTGGTCTTTTTTGTCCAGTAACGAGTTCACGTTAAGCACGATCGGTAGAAAAGAGGTGCTGATGCTGTAACGCAGCAAGGCGAAACCGTGGGCCTTTATAGCCAACGTCATCTCTTTGGGTGGTTCGGAAACGAGTAGCTTTCCTTTGGGGAGATCCATGTATTTTATCGGGTAGGTGATTTCCGTGGTATATTCTTTATTCAATGCGTTTAAAAACCATAGCACAGTCGCGATGATAACGCATACCCCGTACGTGACTACATTACGTTTGATGTGTAATTCATGGGATGCACCGAAATAGCCTAGTATTTTACCGATAAGACCACGCATATACTGGAAGAGTTACAAGTTGCAGGTTACAAGTTGCAGGTTACAAAGAATGAAACTTGTAACTGGCGAACTTGTAACCTGTAACTAAAATTATTTGCTAGCCGGAACGTCCGTCATGTCTTTCACGATGGCTTCCTTGCTTACTTTTAATCTGGCTTGACTTTCTACTTCAATGATAACGGTAAAGTCGTTGATCTCGACAATTTTTCCGAAGATTCCCCCGGTTGTCATGATTTTGTCGCCTTTTTTCAATTCATCCCGGTATTTTTTCAATTCTTTTTGTCTTTTCATCTGGGGTCTGATCATGAAGAACCAGAATACAACGACAATAAGAATAAGGGGTAAGAATTGCATGAAAGCGTTACCTTGTGTAGCAGTTTGTTGTAATGTTAACATGAAAATTGTGTTCATAAATTTACTTTTTTATTTATTCTTGATATTTGCGATTATTTTTAGTTCAATCACTTTTTCCGGAACGTTTGCAAAGATATTAATTACTTTGTATTGTTTACCATATCTGCCCGAAGAGTTAAATTCAACCTCGATTTTTCCTTCTCCTCCCGGCGGGATCGGTTTTTTGTCATACTTGGGCGTGGTGCAGCCACAACTAGCCTCCACGTTGAGAATAACAAGACTTTTGGTCCCCGTGTTTTTGAAACGGAACGTGTGCGTGACGATTTCTCCTTCTTGCAGGTCACCAAAGTTGAATGATTTTTGAGGGAATTCAATTTTGGCAATGGCATTGGAATCATTCACGCTCGTTGGGGTATTTACTTCCTGCCCATCCTGTTTTTTACTTTTGCTGTCACATGAACAGGCAAGAATGATCCCTAAGAAGATGTAAAATAGTCCCTTCAGCATATGTAATTAATTTGACAACGAAAATACGACATAATATTTAAAAAATGAGATGCCTCATGGAATAATTTTTATCCTTGATGTATTGCATGGTTTCAATGCCAATATCGAGATGTTGCCGGACGAAATTTTGCGTGACGATTTTGTCTGATTCAGACGTTTTTATGCCGTCGGAAATCATGGGCCTGTCTGATATTAGCAATAAAGCTCCCGTCGGAATACGGTTGGCGAACCCGACGGTGAAAATCGTGGCGGTTTCCATGTCCACGGCCAGCGCCCGTGTTTTTATCAAGTATTCTTTGAAATTCTCGTCGAATTCCCATACTCGTCGGTTGGTGGTATACACCACTCCCGTGTAATATTGCCTGTCATGATTCGTGATTATTTTTGAACAGGCTTTCTGAACGCTGAAAGAGGGTAGGGAAGGGACTTCTTTCGGCATGTAGTCGTTGGATGTACCCTCGCCTTTAATGGCGGCAATAGGAAGGATGTAGTCCCCCTCGTGGTGTTTGGCTTTTAGTCCCCCGCATTTCCCGATAAATAGCACGGCCTCTGGTTCTATGGCGGAAAGCAAGTCTAGAACGGTGGCGGCGTTGGCGCTACCCATTCCGAAGTTAATCATGGTGATCCCGTCGTGCGAAACGTTGGGCATATTTTTATTCTCGCCAATGATAGGAGCATTGTATTTTTCAGCGAACAGATCTAGGTAGTAATCAAAGTTAGTCAGGATGATGTGTTTTGAAAAATCTTCCAAGGCCCGTCCCGTGTACCGGGGCAGCCAATCCTCCACTATATCTTTTTTTGTTTTCATGCTCATAATATGTCGGTTGGGAAATTTGAGAATGGAGTATCCCATTTCCTTTTTTTTCGTTATTTATCATTACTTTTGCAGCCTTAAAAGTAAGATATTATTGCCGAATGACAAAAAAAATAGCGATCGAAAATTCTCGTGAAATGGTAGAAAAGCTAAAAGAAATTAGGATCGAGGATTACACGTATGATTTACCCGACGAACGGATTGCCAAGTTTCCACTGGAAAACCGGGAGGCGTCGAAGTTGTTGATTTATGACGAGGGTAGGATTGACGAGAGGCATTTTTACGAGGTGCCGGAAATTCTTGATGCCGGGAAGATGTTGGTGTTTAACAACACGAAGGTGATCTATGCCCGGATTCTTTTTCAGAAGGTCACGGGAGCCATGATCGAGGTTTTCTGTTTGGAACCTTACCGGCCCTCGGACTACGTGCAGAGCTTTGCCGCTTACGGGAAGTGCGAGTGGAAATGTATGGTCGGAAATTTGAAGAAATGGAAAGAGGGAACGATTTTTTGTCATTACCGGTTTGAGGGGAAAGAGTATCAGTTGGCCGCGACGCGGAAACTTCGGGAAGAGAATGATGTTATCGTGGAATTTACTTGGGATGCCCCGGCCAGTTTCAGTGAAGTGCTAGAGTGTTGCGGACGTATCCCGATCCCACCATACTTGAACCGGGAGTCGGAAGAGGATGACAAGATTCGCTATCAAACGGTGTATTCCAAAAATGAAGGATCGGTGGCAGCCCCGACGGCCGGGTTGCATTTCAGCGTCCCCGTGTTGAAAGCCTTGCGGGAAAAAGGGATAACGATCGAGGAGCTGACCTTGCACGTGGGGGCCGGGACGTTTCGTCCAGTGAAAAGCGAGACGATCGGGGGCCACGATATGCACACGGAACATATTTCTGTTCGGCGGGAAGTCGTGGAGCATCTGTGTACTCACCCGGAAAATATTATTGCCGTGGGAACGACATCCGTCCGTACGCTGGAAAGCCTTTACTGGATGGGCGTGAAACGAATTTTGGGAGATGAGGATTTCAGTTCTCTGGGACAGTGGGAGGCTTACGACTTGCCTTCCGGTTACTCGTTGAAAGAGTCTATGACTGCCTTGCTGGGGTGGTTCGATGAACGAGATGTCGAATTGTTGAAGGCTAAGACCACGATTATTATTGTTCCCGGCTATTCGTACCGGGTGATCACGGCGATGTTTACTAATTTCCATCAGCCACAGAGTACGTTATTATTATTGGTCGCGGCGGCTATCGGGGAAGATTGGCACAAAGTGTATGATTACGCCTTGGCTCATGATTTCCGTTTTTTGAGTTATGGTGATAGTAGTTTTTTGAAAGTAAGAAAAGATAAAAAGTGATTGCGTGAAAAGTTTGAACTTACCTCCTTTCGAGTACAAGGTGAAAAAGCAGAACGGGCAGATCTGGATTTTCGATATGATTCGGAAAAGGTACGTCGTTTTGACCCCGGAAGAGTGGGTGAGGCAGCATTTTATTCATTTTTTGATCGAGAGTAAAGGTTATCCCGCCCAGTTGATTGCCGTCGAGAAAGAGATTCAAGTGTGCGGCATGAAAAGGCGTTTTGATCTGGTGTGTTATGACAGGCAGGCGAACCCTTACTTGATCGTGGAGTGTAAAGCGCCTTCCGTGGCGTTATCGCAGGCTGTCTTCGATCAGGCATTCCAGTATAATCTGTCCATTGCAGCTCGTTTTATCGCAATTACGAACGGGTGCTTGCATTTTTGCGGGGAGATCTCCGGGAATGGAAAATTTCAAATGTTAGCCGAAATTCCGAATTTTTGCGGGTAAACAGGATTTTTGTTTAAAAGAATTGAACATATCCCCGGCATCGCCTAAGCGATGCCGATGGGAATGTAACATGTTCTTTCACATACAATTTGCAACCATAGAGGCGGACTCTGAATTTCTAAAGGCTACATTAATCCTTCTATATCATTAAACCAACGTTTAATGCCACTCAAATATAAACAAATTTCGCCAAATTCTCACAAATCATTTCTTTTTTTTGAATCTGTGTATCAACAATTCACAGGTTATTAAAAAATTATTATATTTGTTAGGTATGGATGAAATGAATTTTTATTAAACGTTCGTTTAATGATTCTTCTACAAAGGAATATTTGACGCTTGTACTTATCTTAAAACTGTATTTTCGGAATATGTGTTGGTATGTCCTAACATAAATCAATACTTTTATCGGGGCTTAGAATAGATAAAAATTTGAAATTGGATCTATGTTGACCTATTGTTGTCTTGTTTCGTGCGGATGTGTCCTATGTTATTTTTACTAATCATCTGTTAAAATGGCGGCGATAATCGGGCGACTAGGCGGCGACAATCGGGCGATGGCGCCTAATTACCTGCCAACAGTCGCCCAACAGTCAGGTAATTTTCATGTAAAGCCCTGTGAGAAGGTGTTCTCAGGTGATATAAAACCGGAACGGGAGAGTATCCAAAAATGATTTTAGATATTCTCCCGTTCTAAGTATGTCGGAAATATTTTTACGATTACAGTTTCGTGTCTTCCTTGAAATAGTTGTCTAGCAAGCGGAAGGCCGCGGCAAAAGAACTTTCCTCGTTATGCTGCACTTTTTCTTCTGCCTCTTTTATTTGTTCTTTCTGGCTCTGGTAGAAACGATTCCTCAGTTGTTCGTCAATGGTTTCGTACATCCAGTACTTGGCTTGTTCGCTGCGACGGATGTCGAAATATTTGCTTTGTTGGGTTTCGCTGCAATAGTGCAGTATGTTTTCCCATATTTCCTTGATCCCGGTTTTCTCGTAAGCGGAGCAGGTCATGACCTTCGGTTCCACGCCTGATTCGTGAGGGGGGAAGAGGTGAAGAGCATTTTGCAACTGAACTTTAGCAAGTTCGGCACGGGTGATGTTGTTACCGTCAGCCTTGTTAATGATAATACTGTCGGCCATTTCCATGATGCCTCGTTTGATACCTTGCAATTCATCCCCGGCTCCGGCAATTTGTACCAGCAGGAAGAAATCGACCATCGAATGTACGGCAGTTTCACTTTGACCGACCCCGACGGTTTCAATCAAGGTGATGTCAAATCCGGCAGCCTCGCAGAGTAACATGGCCTCTCTCGTTTTGCGGGCAACGCCACCCAGCGAGCCGGCCGATGGGGAAGGGCGAATGTAGGCGTGCGGGTCACAGGCTAACTCTTCCATACGGGTTTTATCTCCAAGAATACTCCCTTTTGAACGTTCACTACTCGGGTCGATGGCAAGCACGGCAATTTTATGTCCTTGTCCGGTAAGGAATTTCCCGAACGCCTCGATGAAAGTACTTTTCCCGGCCCCGGGTACACCCGTGATCCCGATACGGACGGATTTACCCGTGTTCGGGAGGCAACGGTTGATCACTTCCTGTGCCATGGCTTGGTGGTCAACGCGGGCGCTTTCCACGAGGGTAATGGCTTGGCTTAAAATGTTAATGTCCCCGCGAAGAATGCCTGCCACGTACTCGTCCGCAGTCAGCGTCTTTTTCCTCAGATGTTTCAATCTTTCCGCGATGGCCGGGTTCACGGGATCCGGCTGTTCGATACCCTTGTTGACGGCCAGTCCTTCATAACAAGCTTCGTTTTCAGGATGTTCTATATTTTGTTGCATAGCGTTTTAAATTAATCTTCGACAAAGATAGAGTTAATGTGGGGAAGTTACAAGTAAAAAATCGTGGTTTCAGGGTGGGTCTTATCCCGGAAAGTTTATTGTATGCAGGAGCGATGAATAACGAGGAAGGCGAGATCCATCGCGGAATCTCGCCTCGGTATTCAGGGAATCTTGATGAAAAGAGTCCCCTTTCTGGTTGCATTTATTTTCTTTTTTGTAACGTTGGTTTAAATTTTATCACTTTCCGGGAATCAAGGTGTCGTCGTTCTTTCGAGTACACGTTGTAACTTATTCGCGGGCCTCGCTCTTGGGTATAAAAGGAACCGAATCCCATGAACGTCACCCGTCCCCCGGTGAGTATAACCTCGGAAATGCAGTCGATCGTAGCTTGTAGCGTCGTGTGAACGTCCTTCTTTTTGAATCCGGTGCGCTCTGCGATAAGCGCTGTAAGTTCTCGTTTATTCATATATGCTTTTTTTACTAATTAATGTCTCTTACACAGCGGACCCCGCCAACGTCGCTGTCTTTGTGATTAATCAAGTAATATACCGATCCTTCATTTTCAACGGAAAAACCAACGCGTTCGCCACCAGCCGTGTTAAAGCTGAAACTACTTCTGGAAAAATGGTTGCTCAGGGGCCAAGAGGTCGCGTTTCTTGGCATCCTAGAGTACATTAATGCCAGTTCTCTTTGATTGGGAACCCTCCATCCTTTGGGGCATACCGGATTTGTTCCTCCGGGTTGAGAGCGGGCGTTAACCACCTCCCAGGTTAACCCGTTTCCGTATGTCTTGGCATGTATTTCAAAAGCGTTCCAAGGTTTGTTGTACCCGCGAACGTCTCGTTCGTTGTGATTGGGCAACTCTTCTACGGTACTGAAACCTCGTATCGATTTGGGATCTAGTTTTGTTAAAGTGATGGTTCTGTTTGCGGCATCATACGTGACGAAATCTTCTGGATGGTTATTTTCGCTCGCATTTTTGGCTAGTCCTAGATTCCTGACACACCTGTAGTACACCTTGGTCGAGGCAATGGATCCGGGTCCATTTAAAGGACCGACGGTTGAACCTTCCGAAGACCACAATATCTGGGGAATGTCCCTGTAAGTATAAGGAAACAAATTAGTACCCAATCCTTGGTGGTCTTTATCTAGTACGGTGCTGCTGGCGTACCATTGTTTGTTTTCTTCCCACGTGCTGAATTTGTATAGTCGGGATTGCGAGTCAAAGGAGTTTTCTCCGATCCACAAGTCCGAGAGTTGATTGATACTGGCCAAGTACCATTGAACCTCCTCCTTGTCGATTTGCCCGTTGCCATTCATGTCGCGATTAAGGCGCAAGCATTTGTACTTGGCCGCTTCATACGAAGCTCGCATTTCCCATGTCGTGGGATCTATGTAGGTGTTCCAATTCATGGTTTCGTTTCCAATCCACATGTTGATGGAGTTTTTTCGTCCGTTATTGAGATCGTTATACGTGCGATTCGTTTTAGTTCTTTCTGTTTCAAACGGGAGAAGAGTTTCATCCTGTATAGCCTCGGAGCCCCATGCGGTGAAGTTTTCAGTCAAGTTTTTGTTATACATGGTTTGTATGGATGATTGCCTGATGGAGTACAATGCGGTGGATTTGGTACTCATCTGGTCTTGGCTGTATTGAAGATTGGATAGAATATTGAGTACTCTTTCCTGTGTGTTGACGAATTTTTTCCAAAGCCCGTTTTCCACGGTTTCAGATGTGTTTTCCGGGTTCACGTCATAGTAATACTCTTTAAGATAGGTGGTAAATATGATTTTATCTCCACTATCAAATAAATGGTTTCTTTGTGATGCGGAATACCTGCGTTTACATTCCTTCAAAATGCTGACGAGTTGTTTGATGTTTAGCATTTTCTGTGTTCCCCTGTTTATATCGTTCATGTAACGATCCAGGGGGTGTTGGTAGTTCGGATCATTGAATTCGGCATCCGTGTAAACACCATCATCTCCTTGGTAGGTTACAAAAGTTTCGGTATAAAAATTTCTACTTTTTGTGTTAATGTTGAAATATATCCAGTTATAGTCTTTGGGATCTTCATTTTCTGCTCCGTTGGAGAATGGGGTGTAAACGTTCCAAGTCAGGCTCTTGTCGATATTCTTTTGCTCGAAAGTTGTCGTGAAAATTTCATTGTGGGCATCGAATCTTTTAATTCGTTCGGCGACAACAACATCTCCCTCGCTTCCGGGTGAGGGTTCCTCGCCTGTTGTTGATTCTACTTCGACGATGATGTCGTCCACGCTATTGATGGTTACCGTGTAAGTATAAAAATGATTTCTGAGGCTGTTGTAATCGTTCACGCCATTCACTCCTCCGAGGTGAATGGTGTAAGTTACGTCTGCTGAAATTTCTTGTCCCCCGGCGATGCTATAAAAAACATTTCCTTTCAATTTCACGTAGGTCGCCCGTTGATCTGCGTACCGGTAAGCCCCGTTTGTCACGCTTCCGTCGGCGTTAGATGTTTTTTCTTGTTTTTCCCGTAGGGCATATTGATCGCGATACTCCCCCTCTGCGGGTATTGTTTCCTTGGGGTTTACTTTGTTTTCGGGTATGTAGAACGCGAACGTGATGGCGTTCGTGGTGGAGATTTCAAAGTTATTCCACTCGCTGTTAAAGTAATTCTCAAATTCAAATTGTCCTTGTGTGGTGTTCGGTAACACGCTTACTTCTCGCGGTATAGCCACGATCTGCCACTCGCGAGGGGTGAATGTTACGCCTTCTTTCGTTTGCACGTTGAAACGTATTTTCGCATCGGTTCGTGTCAATGGAATGTCGATCGCGTTATTTTGGTTTGCTATTAACTCGGCTCCTTCTTTCATCCCGCTCATCAGAAACTGGATTCCTCTCTCGATGTATTCTCCCTGCATGCGCGATGTCAGTGCCAGCAAATCGGCTTTCGAGGTGACGGCATCCAGTTTCGTGTCGTTCAGGTCGTGAATCGTCGTGTTGATGTTCGCGATAACGGCTATGGTCTTGCCCGTTCCGGCGGGAATGTCCTCCACCTTGGTCGTGTAAGTCTTTGATTGGTGTATGTTGTTGTAAAATTGTCCGAACACCTTGCTCCCGTCTTGATTGAAAACGAACACGTAAGCGTTGCTTATTATTTGTTCATCCTCGTCACTTGACACGGCGCGTGATAGCGTGTTGTCTGAAGAGTTGAAACGCAATGTTAATGTTGCATTCCCGCTATTTTCATGGTCTCCGAGTTTATCATCTTGACAGGCGGTTAGGACAAGCATCAAGGCATATGCGATGTATATATATCTTTTCATGGTTTTCTGTTATTTAAATTCGGGTACGTTAACTGCTTGTTGCTGCCATGACTCTACCGTGCAGGTCAATGTTAAGTCTGCCAAAGTGGAAACTAGTATATTTATCGAGTAGCGTTGCCCGGCGATCAAAGTATTTATGATCCGGTTTAGTGGGACTGTTATCGTTGGGGTCTGAATATTTCCTGTCGCTTGGTATTCCACGGTGACTTTAATCTCGTCCGAATCATCAATCCCTTGTGGCAATAGCATCAGGGATGCGTTGTCGGTGCTGATTGGCTGGTAGGTGGTCGTGATGGTTTTCAAGTTCACGTCCTTTAGTAGTCCGTTATTGATGGTTAGCATATAGGATTTGTCCGAGGCGTCCTCGGTCGGTGTCCAAGAAAATGTCCCCGGGGTATTGCCGACGTCGTAAGAGAGTGTCGCTTTGTTCTTGAAATTCCCGAGGGTGATGGAGGTTACTTTCACCGGGAAATCGCAAGCGTCTGTCATCTTGGCTTTGAACACGATGCACGAGAGAGCGTGTCGGAATGTTAATGGTAACTTACCGTCGGCGTTCCTCGATGTTTTCGTTTGGTTGAGTAGGGGAACGGATACGAGTAAATCTCGTTGGGTAATCACGTCATCCGGTACCGTGTAGGTTAGTTGGGGATACCCCGCCGTGGAGGAGGTGGAACTTAAAGAGGTGTACGAATCTCCTTGGCTTGCGTAAGGGGAATAGGCGAAAAATGACAGGTTCCCATTATTAGGCCAGAACATGAGAGGCTCGTAAGTCCATGTGCCACTTGTCTTTTCCACGCGGGTGTTACACATGAAATTCGGGGTGCTAGTCCCCGGGATAAAAGCGTCGGCCGTGTAGTAGGCGTATACACCGAAATCTAGCATATCGTCGTTTCCCGTTTCGCTTCCCCGGGCTTGGTCTGTCTGGATGAAGGATTCGTGAAATGGCGTGGCAATAAAATCTATTTTATCACCGTCGTTGGCAGGTTCCGGGTCGTTTTTGTCGCACGATGTGAACGCGATCAATAGGGCTGCCGACAGTAAAATGTATTCTTTTCTTTTCATCGTTTGACTTTTTTGAGGTTTTATTAGTACCCGCGGGCAGACGTTCAACCGCCCGCGGGTGAGCCGTTAGGCCATGTTTAAGGTTGCGTGAAGCGCAAGGGCTATTTTACTTCGATGGTACCACCTTCAGCAGGTTGCCATGTTTCTACGTTCGTTTCGAATTCGATCGGATCCAAAATGCCTCCTGTTGCGCCGATGTTTAAGTTGTAAGTGATCTTTTGATTTCTTGCCCAGTTTCCGGAAATACCGACTTTTACAGGAGCATAGTTTTCTTCGCTACCATGTAAATAAATTTTTGTACCATCTGCAAGTTTTTGGTATATCTTGCAACTGATCGTCAGGTAATTACCATTTTCTGCATTTGCCGTTAAGGTTTGTGGCAATAGCATTAATGCCTTGTCTGCGCTTCCGATCTGGGTGAATGTTTGAGCGCCATCCTTTACTTGATAACCTGCTCCATCAATGGCAGTGGATGTAACCGTGTAGCTGGCTGGTGTAGCCGCAGAGTTCAAAGTCCATGTTTCTATCGAAGATGCAAAAGTTCCCGTGTTTTTCAGATTGTGAATTTGAATCCCGTTCTCCTCAACATCCACGAACAGGTTTGTGGCACTTGTCCCGATTGCAAAATGCACCTGAGTCAAGGCGTGTTTGAATGGCATGGTTACGCTGTTTTTGTCAGTAGGTTTTGTTTGATTTGTGGCAACAGCGTACATTAAGTCCACTTGTTGGGCTTCGTCGGCTGGAACGGTATAGTTCAACGTTAAACCGGTCGTGGCGAAAGTTTTCGCCGTGATAGCTTCATTCCCGTACGGGGAATAGGCGTAAAAATCAAGCGATTCGCCATCATTCACAGGCCAGTAAGCTTGATCGTTTGCTTGGGCGTAAGTCCATTTCGTCCCGTCAGATACGATTTTAATGCCCTCGTTCGTCTTTCCCATGTAAGGATTTTCATTTAGGACTGCATTTATCTTGATAAATGCCGTTACTCCAAAGGCGTTGCCATCCGTTAAAAATTCGTCATTGTTATCTACCGGGTTTCCCCTGGAGATGTTCTTGTAAGTGGAGAACCCGATCAGGTTACCCTCCTTGTTGATTTCCGAATCAACTACGTCGTTTTTTGCGCAACCGGCAAGCATGGCAGCAGCGGTTAGCATGTACAATAGATTCTTTTTCATGATCAGTAAATTAAAATGAATAATTCATTATTTTTAAATTGGCAATTCCGCTTCAATTTCTTCCCATTCTTCAATCTCGGGGTGGAAAACCCCGTCACCGTTACCGATGGCTTCCGGGAGAGTCACCTCGGCCCGGATTTTGTGGACGGTTTGTACCCCGTCATGTGAAGTTTCAATTAAATCTTTCACGTTAAGGGAAACCGTGTGGGTTTCTCCGTTCACGAGGATGAAATTCATGACGAGTTGGTGATCATTGAGGCATTTCCCGTTTGCTTTTTCCGGACCAAACGAGATGAGTTGCTTCGTGATCGTGGCGAGTTTATAGTTGTCCGGGTCTACCCGTTTGTTGTTCAGCACGAACTCGTGTGTGATACCATGCCCGAACTTTATCGCTTTTTCCATGTTTTTGCTTTCACACATGGCCGTCAGGTGGGAACGTGGGGCCCCGGCAGCTGACGTGATGTTCATCACTTTTACCTCAATGTCGATTAATTCTGTTTGTCGTTCCGGGGTGACTTCGATCGTTTGGCTGACCTCGTGTTCTCCGGTAGCCGGCTTTTCCTTGTAATAGTGAATATCTTTCGGGGTAATCTCGATCGCCTTGACGAGTGCTCTGGCTAGGATGTCGCATGCTGTCAAGTAGGAATTATTATCTTCTGCTTTTGATAATAGATTCGCGTACTTCGGCTCTTTATTGGCCGAAATGACAGCGTTGAACGTGTGTAGGTTTTCGATACCGGTAAAGTCAATGCTTGCTAATTCCTCTTCCGTGTTGTTTATCACCATGATGTCATATTTACCCGGGTAAAGGGGAATATCAATCGTGTTAGGGTCGCTGCTGATCAAACATTCACAGACAGCTTTTCCGCTTTCGTTGTCGAACACGTAGGCTGAGGTACCGTTCGGTTCTAATTGTGAGGGTTCCCAATTGATATTCAGGCGTACAAATCCTTGTTCTTCCGTGGCGTAAAACAGATTGTCCCTGTCGCATGAAGAGCAGGCAAGTGTGAAACAAAGAGTTGCGATATAAATTATGTTTTTCATTTCACACCTCCTTCTTTTTTTACTGTTTTTTTATTTAATAACCAAACGAGGGAAACTTTTGCGAACGTTGGACCAAACCATTGTTTCCTCTCTACTTTCCACGGGAACCTGAAAACTTTTATGTCCCCGTACATCGTGTCGTTCACTTTATCATACTCTTTCGTGTCCCTTTGTAAATAACCCACGCCGAGGCTATACTCCATGTGGAAATGCTTGCCGATCTTGTGAGCGTAAGCGGCTTGAAGACCTGCATCAAAGAAGTCGCCTTGTTCCCCGTCTTTATCGAAAAGTTGTAGATCGTATTTCCCCACTCCGCCGTAAAGGCCAATGTTCCATCCCGTGAGAACTTCTTTTGCGTCACGATCCCCGAGCCAGTATTTCACGCTGGCGTGTCCCGATAGTAATTGCATGGTCCAGTCGGCACGTGATGCTTTCCACCACGGGAATATTCCTTCTGCAGCCACGGACCATTGTTTACCGATGGGAATTTCTATTTCTAGGTTCACGGCCGAAAGCACGTCGTAGAGAAGGTTCGTTTTCATGGCGAATAACGGTTTCGAGATGATTAGCGGGATGACCGGAGTCTCCGGTTCCGATTTTTGTGGAGGGATAATCTTCTCTTCTTTCTTCGGTTCCTCCTTCTTTTCTTCCTTGACAGGCTCCCGCTTATAGTAGATCACGCAGACAGCACCCGTGCGTAATTGTGGTAAGAAGTTTTTCCTGATATAACGCCATGATTCCCCGTTCGCTAGAGTCTTGATCAACCATTCCTTGGCTCCGTTCTCACGATCGGAATTTATGATGTTAATTAATCTTTCCCGGTGCGGGATGTTTTTATCCGTTTCGATCATACGTTTGAAATCAACCCAGTTCTCACCGGTGTATCGTGCATAGACAAGCTCTTTTTTGATCTCGGGATATTTCCCCGTGATATAAGCTTTGACACTTTCGGCTCTTTTCCTCGATAACTCCAGGTTGTATGCTTCCTTGCCATCAGGAGAAGAGGAGGCCACGATGGTAATGGAGTCGAGATTAGGTATGATTAATTCATTTTTGATTAACTCATCCAGTTTCTTCAAAGATTCATTGTTTCCCATGTACGTGCTATCTAAAATAGCCCCGTCAATTTTAAAATAGAGGACAATGTTGTTTGTCGAGTCTGTCTTGTGTTGATGTTCCTGAGCCCGAACACGCATTATGCTTCCAGTTAAAAGCATTATTAAAATAAGAATGATTGCATACACCTTCATGATTTGTAATATTTCTGATTTATTGTCAATATCAAAAAATGATCATTTAATGATGTTAATTTGTTTAACAATTTTTATATAATACAAAAACCATATAACTATATAATTATCAGCTACAAAAAAGTAATTTCAAAAAAAACGTTATATGATTAAATATTGTATTTTTGTTGTCGGAATAAATGATCGTTTTTTGATATTTTCAAAAATATTGCTATTATGCTGTTTTTATGTTGTTTAACTAGCTTCTTTATGTCGATAATTTGCCTACTGTTCTCACCCGATATTATTTATTTTATATGTAAATAATATGTAAAATGTTAATATTGTTATTTAGAATGAATTTAACAAGTAGAATTGAGATGTAAATATATGTATCAATATATTTATTGTATTTTTAATCTAAAAAATGGCTCTATGCGTTAGTGGGTGATGAATTTGTGTCGTGAATGAATAACATATTTTTACCATTTACTGGAAAGAGAAATAGCTTTCGGGGGAGATCGCACGAAAAATTTAGGAGAAGAATGTGTAGAATCAAACATGAAAAAAGGAGCTGTCTCCTTAAAAAACAGCTCCTCGTTTATTTATTAAAAATTGTCTTATTTGTTGGTGTGCATGATAGCAGCCTGAGCCGCAGCCAAACGTGCGATGGGTACACGGAACGGTGAACATGAAACGTAGTCCATACCCACTTTGTCGCAGAAGATCACGGAAGAGGGTTCTCCACCATGTTCTCCACAGATTCCGAGTTTCAACTTGCTGTTAGTTGAACGTCCTTTTTGAGCTCCCATTTGAACTAATTGTCCCACGCCTTCTTGATCCAATACGGCGAACGGATCGGTCTTCAAGATACCTTTCTTGATATATTCCGGTAAGAATTTACCAGCGTCATCGCGAGAATATCCGAAAGTCATCTGGGTTAAGTCGTTCGTACCGAAAGAGAAGAATTCTGCAACTTCTGCAATTTGGTCTGCGGTTAATGCGGCACGAGGAATTTCAATCATGGTTCCTACCATGTAATCTACTTTCACGCCCTTTTCTGCAAATACCACGTCAGCAGTGCAACGGATGATGTTCGCTTGTTGTCTTAATTCTTTCACAGTACCTACCAACGGAACCATGATTTCCGGCTTCGGGTTAAAGCCTTTCAGCTTCAAGTTACAAGCAGCTTCAATGATTGCACGGGCTTGCATTTCGGTGATTTCCGGGTAAGTGATTCCTAAACGGCAACCGCGGTGACCTAACATCGGGTTGAATTCGTGTAACGCATCCACTTTTTCTTTGACAACTTCTACTGAAATACCCATTTTTTCAGCCATATATTTTTGAGATTCCGGCTCGTTCGGGGTAAATTCATGTAATGGCGGGTCTAACAAACGGATGGTAACTCCGAATCCGTCCATAGCCTCAAGGATTCCCTCGAAGTCACTTCTTTGCATCGGAAGGATTTTTGACAAAGCGATACGGCGTTGTTCAACGGTATCAGACAGGATCATTTCACGCATGGCGTCGATACGGTCGCCTTCGAAGAACATGTGTTCCGTGCGGCAAAGACCAACACCCTTGGCACCGAAATCACGTGCTACTTTGGCATCACGAGGTGTGTCTGCATTGGTTCTCACGTACATGCGAGTATGTTTCTCGGCCAAATCCATGATAGTTCTGAAGTCATGGTCCAGTGACGCCTCGGTGGTGGCTACTTTACCCAAGTAAACTTCTCCGGTAGAACCGTTCAAAGAAATCCAGTCGCCTTCATTGATGGTAACACCTTTCACTGTGAAGGAACGTTTGTGGTAATCAACAACGATTTCTCCGGCTCCGGAAACACAGCATTTACCCATACCGCGGGCAACAACAGCCGCATGAGAGGTCATACCCCCCCGTGCGGTAAGGATACCTTCGGAAACGTTCATTCCGCGTAAATCTTCGGGAGAAGTTTCCAAACGGACTAATACTACTTGCTCGCCTCTGTTTTTCCATTCTTCCGCCTCGTCAGCAAAGAATACGACACGTCCGCAAGCGGCTCCCGGGGATGCCGGTAAACCTTTGGTTAATACTTTTGCTTTGGATTGTGATTCTTTGTCGAATACCGGGTGAAGTAATTCATCCAGTTTAGCTGCTTCCAAGCGAAGTATAGCGGTTTCTTCATTGATCATGCCTTGTTCGAGCATGTCAACCGCCATTTTTACCATAGCCGTACCGGTACGTTTTCCGTTACGGGTTTGCAACATCCATAATTTACCGTCTTGGATGGTAAATTCAAGGTCTTGCATATCGTGGAAATAGTCTTCCAGTTTTTGTTGAACGGCATTTAATTCAGCGTAGGCGGCTGGCATGGATTCTTCCAGTGAAGGATATTTAGCGGCACGCTCTTCTTCTGAGATATTTTGCATTTTAGCCCAACGGCGCGATCCCTCGATGGTAATCTCCTGCGGGGTGCGGATTCCGGCAACAACGTCCTCTCCTTGTGCGTTGATCAGGTATTCTCCGTTGAAAATATCTTCACCGGTAGCGGCATCACGCGTGAAAGCAACTCCGGTCGCAGAATTGTTACCCATGTTTCCGTAAACCATGGCTTGAACATTTACCGCTGTTCCCCATTCTTCAGGGATTTGATTCAACTGGCGGTACAGAACGGCACGCTCTGTCATCCATGAATCGAACACGGCGCAGATGGCTCCCCATAATTGCTCCCACGGGCAGGTCGGGAAATCTTTACCGGTTTTGGTTTTAACGACAATTTTGAAACGACGAACAAGTTCTTGCAGGTCTTCAGCCGAGAATTCGGTGTCGTTAGAAATATTTTTTTCTGCTTTTAATTTGTCGATTTCAACTTCGAACGGGTTGTGTTCGCCTTTTCCGGCTGCAACGCCCATCACGACATCTCCATACATTTGTACGAAACGACGGTATGAATCCCATGCAAATCTGGCGTTACCTGATTTTTCAGCCACGATTTTAACGGCATCATCATTCATTCCCAAGTTCAACACGGTATCCATCATACCCGGCATGGACACCCTGGCTCCGGAACGCACGGAAACTAAAAGAGGGAAAGCCTCTCCTTTTGATCCGAATTTGGCATTCATTAACTTTTCTGTAGCTGCGATACCGGCTTTAACATCATTCTCGATTAGTTTTATGACAGCGTCTTTTCCTTCTTGATTATAAAGGGTACAAACTTCTGTTGTGATAGTAAAACCTGCAGGTACAGGAACTCCGATGAGATTCATTTCGGCAAGATTGGCGCCTTTGCCTCCTAGCAGGTTTCTCATGTCTGCTTTTCCTTCTGCTTTTCCGTCACCAAAGGTGTAAACGTACTTCGTACTCATAATTCTGTTAGATTTTTGCGTTTACCTCCTGACATTCAGGAGTGATTGTTTATAGATCATTCTTTTCTCAAAATTTCATCTTAGGGATGCAAAGATAATTTTTTTTCTTGAATATATAAATAGGAAAAAATAGTTAAAATCTACGCAAACGTATGAAATTGGTAACTTTTCGGTAAAAATAGAGGTGTTGATAAAAAATTAGTGGGTTTTGTTAAATTCTAAACAGATAAATATTTATTTTTGCGAGCTGTTAATATTTTGTTCCAGATGAAATTTGAACTCGGTAAAAAACGATATAATGATTATCCGACTTTTTTTAAAACTCTTTTCGAGGAAAGGGTACAAAAGTTGTCGATAGATGGAGGATTCACTTGTCCTAACCGGGATGGGAGTAAGGGAGTGGGGGGATGTTCGTTCTGTAATAACGAGAGTTTTAACCCCGATTATTGTCGAGCGGTGCGGGGAATTACGGAACAGATCGATGAAGGTATCCGTTTCTTTGCCCGGAAGTATAAGGGACAAAGATATTTGGCTTATTTTCAGGCGTATTCGAACACGTATGCGCCGTTAGACGTGTTGAAGTTACGTTATGAAGAGGCTTTGGCTCATCCGATGATCTCGGGATTGGTAATCGGGACGCGACCGGATGTGGTGAGCGAGGAGGTTTTGGATTATCTGGAGGAATTGGCAAGGCGGTATTATGTCTGCGTGGAATACGGGGTGGAGTCCGTGAATGATACTGTTTTACGTCAGGTAAACCGGGGACATGATTTTGCCGTTGCAGAACAGGCTATCCGGGCAACAGCGGGACGTGGAATAACGATTGGTGCGCATTTGATTTTCGGGTTACCGGGGGAAAGTCGTGAATCTATGTTGGAGGGGGCTATTCGTTTGTGTGAATTGCCGATTCAAGTATTAAAACTTCACCAGTTGCAAATCGTGAAAGGGACTCGATTGGCGGAACAATACTTGGAAAATCCGGCACTCTTTCGTCTTTACACGTTGGATGAGTATCTGGATTTCGTTGTGGAAGTTATCGAACGTATCCGGCCCGATGTTTATTTGGAACGTTTCGTGAATCAATCACCTCCCGAATATTTAATCGCTCCACGATGGGGAATTAAAAATTTCGAGTTCACGGCGAAATTGGATAAACGTTTGGAAGAATTGGATACGTGGCAGGGAAGGTTGAAAGATAAAAGTTAAAGGTTAAAAACTAAAAGTTTGAATGAAGTTTATGGTTTTGGGTAATGTAGAATTTAAAATTTAGAATGAAAGGACTACCCCCACCGGCTCCCCCTGTGTAAGGGGGAGTTAGAGGGGGTAGATTGGAAAGGTAAAAGATAAAAACTAAAAGATAAAAGTTGGAAATCAAGAAGCGTTGGCTCCGTGTGGCTGGAATCTAAAATCATAAAATCAAAAATTAATTAATACATGGTAGGACAGGAGAAAGTATATGAAACGTTGGCAGCTCTGGGGATAGAGTTTGAATATACGGAACATCCGGCTGCACCGACGATCGAGATTGCCAGACAATATTGGAAAAATCTGGATAGTACACATTGCAAGAACTTGTTTTTCAGAAATCACAAGGGGAATCGTCATTATTTGGTAATTCTTCAATGTGATCATGATATGGCTATCCATGATATGGAAAAAATGTTGAAGCAGGGTAAGTTAAGTTTTGCCTCTGAAACTCGAATGGAAAAATATTTGGGATTACGTCCCGGTTCTGTCAGTCCTTTTGGTTTGCTGAATGATGCGGAACACCACGTGTATGTATTTCTGGATAAGCATTTACAGGAAGCCAAAAGATTATCATTCCACCCGAATGACAATCACGCCTCGTTAGCCATAAAAACGGAAGATTTCATTCGTTATATGGATTACGTGGGAAATGCTTACGAGTGGATAGAACTATATTAATAATGAGAGAAATAATTTTCAATTTTCAACTTTCAATTTTCAATTAACATGATCAGTGTAGCCCAAGCAGTGGAAGGAATCGTAAAGCATAAACCTTATTTGTCGGAATCTTTGGCGGCAGGGATTATCAATATCTCGGCTTTGGCCCGACAGATACAGGAAGAAGTGGAGAAATTATTGGGAAAGCCGGTAAATGCAGGTGCAATCGTGATGGCGTTGAATCGGTTGGCTCCTTATTTACAAGTGCGGGAACAGGTACAATTAAACAAGTTGCTGAATAACATGGGGGATATTATCTTGAGGAGTAACTTGTGTGATTACACGTTTAAAAATTCGAATACTCTGATGGATTGCCATATCCGGGTGCTGAAATCCATTGCACGAAGAGACGAGGTCTTCTACACGATGGTGCAGGGGGTTTTCGAGACCAACCTTGTCGTGAGTGAAATCATGGAAGGGATGGTGGATGAACATTTCAAGGAGGAACAGTGTATTTTCAAAAAGAATGGTTTGTCGTCCGTTACGTTGAAGCTTCCTAAAGGAAATATATTGCAACCCGGTTTCTATTATTGCATAATGAAGGAGTTATCTTGGGAGGGGATCAACTTGACGGAGGTTATTTCTTCCACCAACGAGTTTACCGTTGTAGTAGATAATTCGTTAATAGACAAAACGTTTGTGGTGTTGAAGAACATCAGTCGGAAATAGTAAAAAGAAGAGTGTCGCAAAATTGAAAAGTGAAAATGTATGTTTTCGGGTAAAATTATTAATTTTGCGGGGAATGAATTAATTAAGAGTTATAATAGCGAATTTTGAAGATTAGATGCGAGTGCATTGTAATTTCAATTTTCGAATTTCAATTGATAAATTATGTTTGAGAATCTATCGGAGAGGTTAGAAAAATCGTTTAAGATTTTAAAAGGACAGGGAAAGATCACCGAGATCAACGTGGCCGAAACGCTTAAAGAGGTGAGACGTTCATTGTTGGATGCCGACGTAAACTATAAGATCGCGAAAGAGTTTACCAACACGGTAAAAGAAAAGGCATTGGGGATGAACGTGCTGACGGCCGTGAAACCGGGTCAGATGATGGTGAAGATTGTTCACGATGAATTGATCCAGTTGATGGGAGGGACCCATGTCGATATTAATATAAAAGGTAATCCGGCTGTTATCTTGATGTCGGGTCTGCAAGGTTCCGGTAAAACAACATTTTCTGGTAAACTGGCTAATTTGCTGAAGACAAAGCGGGGAAAACATCCTTTGTTAGTAGCCTGTGACGTTTATCGTCCGGCAGCTATCGAGCAGTTAAAAGTGCTTGGAGAGCAGATCGGGGTACCCGTGTATAGCGAGGAAGGAAACAATGATCCTGTGAAAATTGCCTTGAATGCCGTGAAAGAGGCTCGGGCTACGGGTAAAGATGTCGTGATTGTCGATACTGCGGGACGTTTGGCTATTGACGAGCAGATGATGAATGAAATTGCTGCCATCAAGAAAGCAATCGATCCGGAAGAGACCCTTTTCGTGGTGGATGCCATGACCGGACAGGATGCCGTGAACACGGCGAAGGAATTTAACGATCGTCTGAACTTTGATGGTGTGATCCTGACCAAGCTGGATGGTGATACCCGTGGTGGTGCGGCATTGTCTATTCGTACCGTGGTGAGTAAGCCAATTAAATTTGTCGGTACGGGTGAAAAACTGGAGGCTCTTGATGTGTTCCATCCCGAACGTATGGCTGACCGTATCTTGGGTATGGGTGATATTGTTTCTTTGGTTGAAAAAGCTCAGGAGCAATTTGACGCGGAGGAGGCGAAGAAGTTACAGAAAAAGATCGCCAAGAATCAGTTTAATTTTAATGACTTCTTGAGCCAGATTCAGCAGATCAAAAAGATGGGTAACATAAAAGATCTGGCATCCATGATCCCGGGTGTGGGTAAAGCATTGAAAGATGTGGATATTGATGATGATGCGTTTAAAGGAGTTGAGGCTATCATTTACTCGATGACCCCGGAAGAGCGGGAGAATCCGGAACTAATCAACGGTTCTCGTCGTAAACGTATTGCATCCGGTAGCGGTACCACTATTCAAGATGTAAATCGCTTGTTGAAACAGTTCGATGAATCCAAAAAGATGATGCGAATGTTATCCAAGGGCGGTAAGATGATGGGGAATGCCCCGATGAAGAGACGCTAAAGATTTTAGATTTTAAATTTTAGATTTTAGATTTAATCCTTTTATCAGGTTTGAATTTGAGGTTTAAGATTTAAAATCAAATAGATAAAATTGTAATTTTAGATTTCACGTGAATGTTCATGTGAAATTTAAAATTTGAAATCTAAAATTTAAAATTGATTAGATGGAAATTATTGACGGTAAAAAAATTTCAGCACAGGTAAAGCAAGAGCTTGCAGATGAAATCGCTGCTTTCGTGGCAGAAGGGAAAAAGGTTCCGCATTTGGTTGCTGTACTTGTAGGAAATGACGGGGCTAGCGAAACGTACGTTGCTAGTAAAGTGAAGGCCTGTCAGGCGGTAGGGATGAAAAGTTCAGAATTGCGTTATGGTGATGACATCACTGAAGAGCAGTTGTTGGCAGTCATTGATAAGTTGAACGAGGACCCCGATGTGGATGGGTTTATTGTGCAGTTACCTCTCCCGAAACATATTTCCGAAGAGAAAGTTTTGAACCGTATTCATCCGGATAAGGATGTGGATGGTTTCCATCCTTGTAACGTGGGTCGCATGGTGTTAGGATTACCAACCTATTTGCCAGCAACCCCGGCGGGTATTGTGGAATTGCTGACCCGTTATAATATCCCGACAGAAGGCAAGCATTGTGTTGTTGTCGGAAGAAGTAATATCGTGGGAACCCCCATGGCCGTATTGATGTCCCGGAAAGCCAAGAATGCCAATTGTACCGTTACATTATGTCATAGTAGAACGGCGAATTTGAAAGATATTACTCGGCAGGCGGATATTTTGATCGTGGCGATTGGTGTTCCGCATTTTCTGAAAGAAGATATGGTGAAAGAGGGAGCTGTTGTGGTGGATGTCGGGATTCATCGTATTCCTTCGGAAACTGCAAAGAATGGCTGGAAATTGGTCGGTGACGTGGATTATGACCACGTGGCTCCTAAATGTTCATATATTACCCCGGTTCCCGGTGGTGTGGGACCGATGACTATCGTGACTTTGTTGCAAAACACGATAAAAGCGTGTAAAGCAAAACATTAAATAATTGAAAGTTGAGAATTGAAAATTGAAAATGAAAGATGATTTCAATTTTCAATTTTCAATTTTCAATTTTGCATTTTCAATTGATTTTATGGTTCTCAATTATATCTGGATTTTCTTTTTTGGTGCGGCATTTATCGTGGCGCTTTGTAAATTGATCTTCATGGGTGATACAGAAGTTTTTTCTGCCATCGTGAAGGCCACCTTTGATATGTCCAAAACGGGGTTTGAGATCTCGCTAGGTTTAACGGGAGTATTGACCTTGTGGATGGGGATCATGAAAATTGGAGAACGGGGAGGGGCCGTGAAAGTGATGTCATGGTTGATCAGTCCTTTTTTCCGGAAGTTGTTCCCGGAATTGCCGCCGGATAGTCCGGCATACGGTTCGATCATGATGAATATTGCGGCAAATATGCTCGGGTTGGATAATGCAGCCACTCCCGTGGGATTGAAAGCGATGCAACAGATGCAGGAGGTGAATCCTCATAAAGATCGGGCTTCCAATGCGCAGATTATGTTTCTGGTGCTGAATACTTCCGGATTGACGATTATCCCGGTTTCCGTTATGGTGTATCGGGCGCAGATGGGGGCAGCGAATCCGGCTGATATATTTATTCCGATCTTGTTGGCAACTTACGTGTCCACGTTAGCCGGGCTGATTGCCGTGGCGGTATATCAACGGTTGAACCTGTTTAACCGGGTTGTCATGGCTTATTTGATAGGGGGAACTTTGGCCGTGGGTGGTTTAATCTGGTATTTTTCCGGGTTGGATAAGGAGACGATTACGACGATTTCCACGGTGGCGAGCAATGTTATTCTTTTCTCGATCATCACGGCTTTTATTGCCATGGGGGCTTGGCGTAAAATAAATGTGTACGACGCTTTTATTGATGGTGCAAAAGAGGGTTTTTCTGTTGCGATAAAGATTATTCCTTATTTAGTAGCTATTCTTGTAGCGGTTGGAGTGTTTCGGGCAGCGGGAGCGATGGATATGTTGATGAGTGGATTGGAACGTTTGTGTCTGGTTTGTGGATTAGATGCTGATTTTATACCGGCTTTGCCTACGGCCTTGATGAAACCGCTTAGTGGAAGTGGGGCGCGGGGGCTGATGATTGATACCATGAATACGTTCGGGGCAGATTCTTTCGCCGGGCGATTGGCATCAACTTTTCAAGGGGCTACAGATACGACATTTTATATAATAGCCGTATATTTTGGTGCGGTGGGGATTAAAAATACACGTTACGCGATACCTTGTGGATTGATTGCCGATTTTGCGGGTATTATTGCTGCTTTGGTGATGGCTTATATCTTTTTTGCATAGTAGAATCTAAGGGAGTTATTTGCCCGACATAACTGATAGGAACTCGCTTACGGTCACTAAAATATAGATAGCAAGTTCCGTCATATTGAATATCCATGTTCAGATAACAAATATCTTGGTTGGAGCGAACGGTTATTTGATAGGCAATCGCTTTCTTTTTTCCATCTTGGTAAATTTTTACCGTGCGACTGAATAATACCGTGTTGAAGGAAACTGAATCTAAGTGTGAATTTGATGTCCATGTAGCTCTGCCGAAATAAGGAAGTTGTGTCGTTACCAAGGAGTCATTTATGCTTAGATAACAATTTTGTGGGTTAATGTCAATGTTGGCACCTGCCCCCGGCGGTGTGAAAAGTGTTTGTACGGTGGGGGTCGCAATGTAGAACTTAACAGTGAATTGATCGCTATTCACCAGTGCCAGTGTTTTCTGAAACTCTTTTTCGAAACGAGTTTCTTTTTTATTCTGAGCTTGACTTGTTGTAACAAACAGTATTCCAATTAAAAAGATGAATGTAATTCTTTTCATATTTTCCTTTTTCAAGTACTATACGTGAGGTGATCGAAAATGTTATAAATATATTTTCTACGAAAAGTTTGTATTGTTACGAAATTTTCGTAGATTTGCGAAAGAATCGTAAACAAATAGTTCGTATGGAAAAATTGACACATCAGGAAGAAGAGGTAATGTTGATCATCTGGCAGGTGAAAAGTGGCGTGATAAAAGATTTTTTGAATCGGATGGAAGAACCGAGGCCGCCTTACACGACGGTCGCTTCTATCGTGAAGAACTTGGAGAAAAAAGGATTCCTGACCAGTAAGAAACATGGAAATATTTACGAGTATATTCCCGTCATGGATGAAAGTGAATATAAAACGAAATTCATGTCCGGGGTGGTACGTAATTATTTTGAAAATTCTTACAAGGAGATGGTGACGTTCTTTGCTAAAGAGCAAAAGATCTCGGCAAAAGATCTCGAAGAGATCATCAAGCTAATAGAGAAACAATAAAATATACAATTATGGATGGGGCGTTCATTTATTTGATAAAGGTAAATATTGCGCTGGTCGTGTTTTATCTTTTTTATCGGCTACTATTTAGTCAGGATACCTTCTTTGTCATCCGGAGATTTTGTTTATGGATAATATTAGGTGTATCATTTGTTTATCCTTTGGTTGCATTTTCATTCGAAGAAGAACAAAAGATGGCTATTCAACAAGCGGTTGTTCAATACGCACCCAATTTACTTCCAGAAGTAAGCGTGTTCCCGGAAGGACATCAAGTATCAGTGGGCGTTTGGGATATTCTAAGGTTTTGCTATTGGGGTATCGTAACACTTTTACTCGGTCGGATTGTTATTCAATTGGTTTCAATCGTTCAGCTAGTCTATAAAGGGAAAAGGGCGTGCTGTTGTTCGACTTCGGTGATTACGTTATCGGGGAAGATTACACCGTTTTCTTTTTTTAAATGGATATTTGTAAGTCCATCGTTATACAATTCTGATGATATGCAAGAGATTATCACTCACGAGCGGATTCATGCGGAACAGTATCATTCGTTGGACGTGATGGTTTCCGAAATTTTATGTGCTTTCTTTTGGATGAATCCCGCCATGTGGTTACTGAAACGCGAGATTCGTCGTAATCTTGAATTTTTGGCGGATAAGTGTGTTGTTCACTCCGGTTTTGACCGTAAGGCTTACCAATATCACCTTCTCCGTTTATCCCATCCTTCGGCTGCAGCTCAAATAGTAAATAAATTTAATGTGTCACCATTAAAAAAACGTATTATGATGATGAATAAAAAAAGAACCTCCAGAATGGGGTTAATCAAATATGCCTTGCTTGTTCCGATTGCAGGACTGTTGATTTTATCCAGTAATGTGCAAGCAATCGTGCAAGTGAATGAAAATGTAATGGGCGTTACGGGGCAGGATTCTATAGTTGCCAAAGGAATTGTTGTTGACACTAATGACCAGCCTCTTGTTGGAGCAAGTGTCATAATAAAGGGGACAGGTATTGGGACGATGACGGATGATAAGGGAGAATTTTCGATTACTGTAAAACCGGAAACCGTGCTTATTTTCTCTTACGTTGGAAAGGCAAATCAATTTCTTCCCGTGAAGAATGCCAAAAAAATGCGGATAAAAATGACAACAGAACCGGTTGTGTTGGATGAGCTAGTGGTTGTAGGATATAAAGAAAAAGGTGATAAGGATGAAGAGGTTTTCCAAATTGTAGAGGATATGCCTAAATTCGTGGGTGAAGATGGTAGCGTGATGAAATTTTTGGCAAAAAGAATCCGTTATCCTTTTGAAGCGATGAAAAAGAATATTACAGGAAAAGTCTTCGTGACTTTTGTCATCAATAAAGACGGGGAGCCTGTAGATTTTAAGATTGCAAGGAGTGTGGATCCTTTGTTGGATCGAGAGGCCATACGTGTCCTGCAGTTGATGCCAAACTGGAAGCCGGGTACACAGAGAGGAAAGCCTGTCAGTGTTGAATATACCGTTCCGATTAATTTCCAATTGCAGTAGTTGTAAAGATACAAACCTCTTGTTGTATATAAATCTCCTATTTTGCATTATATATAATGTAAAATAGGAGATTTGTAAATTATTTTAATATCTTTGAAAAATAGTGTGAAGGTATAGGAACAGGTTGAAGTAGGTGTGTGGCTTGAACTTGCTTTTTGGCGGATTTATTAATTATTAAAAAGGTTCGTTATGACTACAAAGGGGAAAAGAGGTTTAAAGATGAAATGGGATTGGTGTATCCCGTTTTTTTCTATGTTGGGAATTTTGTTTTTAACTACTTGTCTGCAAGCGGCAGAAAAGGATTCGGTGAAGTTCGTGGCGAAAGGGATCGTGGTAAATAAGAATAAACAGCCCTTACGCGGGGCTTGTGTCATGGTGAAAAACTCGAACGAGAGAATATATACCGGGGTGGACGGGAAATTCTCGCTGGCGGTTAAGAAAGGGACGAAACTCGTGGTTTCTCTTTTGGGCAAGATGGATAAAGAGATCCGTGCAAAGGTTGACAAGGAGATGCAAGTGGTGTTGACTGACGAGGAATATATCGAGGAGAGAATGCCGCAATTTGTAGGCGAGGGGGTGGAAATGTATATCGTGCGGAATATAAAATATCCGAAAGATGCCTTGGAAATGAAGATTCAAGGGAAAGTCTACGTACAATTTATTATAGAGAAAGACGGGAGCGTGTCGGAAATAAAAATTCTTCGTCCCGTTTATCCTTCTTTGGATTATGAGGCGTGTCGGATAATACGGGAAATGCCTCGATGGCGATCTGGAATTCAGAAAGGTAAGCCCGTGAGGGTTTCCTACACGATCCCGATAAATTTCATGTTGCAATAAAATACTCCCGAGAGGCGTTCAAGGGCGACCTCCCCTATCCACACCTAAAATGACTTCATGGAGTGGATAGGGGAGGTTTCAATTTTTCCCAGCTGTCACGATATACATATCGTCCACGGTCAAGTATTTTTGTGCCAGACGCATAATGTCTTCGGGGGTACAGGAACGGATCTTGTCGATAGCCCGGAGATAGAACGTGTTATCTTGCCCGTAATTGAGTTTGTGTTTCAAGGCATCGGACTGGGAGAAAACACCGTCTAGTTCTCGTAATAATTCCCCGTTAAAATAACTCTTCACGAGACTTAATTCTTCTTCGGGAACGAGTTCTTCCTGTAGACGACGAATCTCTTTTATACATTCTGTTATCGTGGCCTCGGTTGCCTCGGCATTGACATCTGTTGCGATCATCCAGTGGGCGGCTTGCGGCATGGTAACGTTGTATGAGCCGATGCCATAGGTGTACCCTTTTTCTTCCCGGATGTTCGACATCAGGCGGGAACCGAAATAGCCACCGAGTACCATGTTTAAAAGCTGGAAATACGTGTAGTCTTCATCCAATAAGGTTACCCCACTTTTTCCGATGCGAATGCTGGTTTGCACGGCATCGGGTTTCGAGACATGATATTTACCGGGGCTGCTTGGTCGCATGGTATAAACTTTATCCGGTGGTAGTGGGTTACTGCTCATGGGCGAAAAGGCTTGGCTTACTTCTTGTAAAACGGTATCACTGACATTCCCGCAAATCATGATTCTGCATTGTGATGCCTGCACTCTTTCCCGGTAGAAATCATGTAATAATTCCGGTGTCACTTGGTCGAAATCTTCCAGTGCGAAACAGTTTGCATAAGGATGTTCCTTCCCATACATACGGTAGATGAATTCCATCCGGGCAAGGTAAGAGGTCTTTTCTATGTTTACCAGATGTTGCTGTTTTCGATTACGGATATACGTTTCCAGCTCTTTTTGCGGGAATGTACTTTCAAGCGTCATTTCTGCCAGCATACGAATGGTTTGCGAGGCGTATTTATTAAGCGAAATCAGGCTTAATTCAGCTTTGTGCATACCGCAATTGAAATCCACGTATGCTCCATGATAATCAAACAACTCTGCAATTTCAGCAGAGGTATGTTGACGGGTTCCCTCGTTGAGCATGTTAATCATGCTTGATGCGATAACCGGACGGGATTGGTTGTAAATCCCGGCTGAGAGTACCACGTCCATCTTGAAAACCTCTTGATTGGGATCGTGAAGGTACACGATTTCGATTCCATTGGGAAGCGTGATTTGTTGATGCCCCCACAGCGATGGACGGGAGATTTCAGTGATGGACGGTTCTATATTCCTATTCATAAAAATAACAATTATTTGTCTTTAAGATACCACAAGGTAGAGCAATTCTGTGCGGAGAATAATTCTCGGGCGGTCTGTTTTATCGAATCAAGAGATACTTCTGCGTATCGGGTACACTCCGAATTAATCAAGTTAATATCTCCCAGATAGTCAAAAAACGCCAAGTTGGCTGATTTTCCTTGATAATTGATCTCGCTGTAAGAGATTCGGGCTTCAGTTTTGTTGATTACCTTTTGGAGTTCCCGTTCAGAAATCGGGTCTTCGATAAAATGGTCAATCTCGTTTTGGATGGCGGCTTCAGCCTCTTCTATCGCTACTCCTTCCGAGAGTTTCCCGGAGAAAATGAATAATCCCGGATCCATGTCCCCGGTGATATAAGCGTCTACTTCCGAGAATAATTTCCCGTTTTTAATGAGGTTGATGTACAAGCGGGAGGATTGACCGTTGGATAATATGTCCGAGATCGTGTCGCACGTGTAGAAATTATCCGATCGGCGGTCGCCCATGTGGTATACTTTATAGATTGCATCTGCCGGAACTTTGTTATGCTCGCATACGAGGCGACGTTCTTCGGTTTGTTGCGGTTCCATGGGTAATGCTTTTCTCTTATAACGGGCGGGAGGAATGTCCCCGAACCATTTTTTCACGAGTTCAAGGGCTTTCTCGTCGGTAATATTACCGCTGATACTTAGTATGGCATTATCCGGGGCATAGAAACGATGAAAGAAGTCTTCCACCTCTTCTAGGGATGCCCCTGCGATATGGTCAATGTTTTTCCCGATAGTAGGCCACTGATACGGATGTACCTTATAGGCTAATGGACGTAATTTCAACCAAATGTCCCCGTAAGGATTATTGAAGTAGCGCTGTTTGAATTCTTCAATGACCACGTTGCGTTGAACGTCAAGTGATTTTTGGGAAAAATCGAGTGCTAGCATCCGGTCTGATTCTAGCCACAAGGCCGTTTCGATATTGGGAGCCGGAATCGTGATGTAATAATTCGTGTAGTCGTTATTCGTGAAAGCATTACTATCTCCGCCCGCTTTCTGAACGTGATAATCGTAATCCGCGATGTGTTTGGATCCCCCGAACATTAAATGTTCAAAAAGATGGGCAAAGCCCGTGCGATTGGGATCTTCGTCCCGGGCACCTACTTTATAAAGGATGTTCACGGATACAAATGGAGTACTGGTATCCGTGTTACAAATCATTGTTAAGCCATTGTCTAGGGTGTGGCGTGTAAATTTTATCATAAATGTAAATTCATTTTCACAGTTTCAGATCGCCCAATTTGCTTGTTGTTTTGTTGAAATCAGCGATAATATCTTCCATAATTTCAGCCACGGTTTCTTCTTTGTGCAACATGGATGCGATTTGTCCGATTTCTAACTCGCCTTCCGTCATGTCACCTTCGAAGATTCCTTTCTTAGCCCGTCCTTTACCTAGAAGTTCGGTTAATTGGGCGGCCTCAGCTCCGGCGTCTTCCAGTGCTTTTACCTGATTGAAGAAGTCGTTTTTAATCAGACGAGTGGGGGCGAGTTTTTTTAATGCCAACATGGTGCCACCTTCTTCCGTGTCAAATACCCGTTGTTTGAATGTCGGATGGGCGGAAGATTCTGCGGTAACGGCAAAACGGGTTCCGATTTGTACTCCTTCCGCTCCGAGAGTCATGGCGGCTGCCACGGATTTTCCTGAGGATATTCCTCCTGCGGCAATAACAGGGAGGGAACAGGATTCCACTACATTGGGAATCAAGGTGAGCGTGGTTGTTTCTTCCCGTCCGTTATGTCCCCCGGCTTCAAAACCTTCTGCGACAACCGCATCTACTCCTGCCTCTTCGCATTTCTTTGCGAACAGGGCACTACTGATCACGTGTACCACAGTGATACCATGCGACTTTAACAGGGGAGTCCATTTTTTCGGGCTTCCGGCAGAGGTGAACACAATTTTAACACCTTCTTGGATGATGATATTCATAAGCCGGTCAATTTCCGGGTAAAGTAATGGGACATTGATCCCCCACGGTTTATCCGTGGCCTCTTTCATCTTCCGGATATGTTCCACCAGTACTTCCGGGTGCATGGAGCCAGCTCCTAGTAATCCTAATCCCCCGTTGTTACTTACTGCGGAGGTTAAAGTCGCATACCGGAGGAGGCGAGCCCCCAGCCGCTACACCATACCATACCTCCTTGAATGATCGGGTATTTTATATTGAAAAGTTTTGTTATTCTATTTTCCATGATGTATGAATAAAGTCATTTGTAATAATCTTTAGTAAAAAATTAGCTATAGGAACCGCTTCTAGCTATAAAATCACTCTTCTTGGAAGGCGTGCCGTAAAACAAAGATAAAGAAAAATGCTTTCTGTAGACAACATTTTCCCGCAAAAAG